>Ga0209319_1000004_pt1 | contig 663826 bp, 665 predicted proteins | sample RifGroE2_FD_184000 | JGI IMG/M metagenome (GOLD analysis project Ga0209319, IMG submission 184000) | Groundwater microbial communities from Rifle, Colorado - Groundwater E2 (SPAdes) (version 2) | ecosystem: Environmental > Aquatic > Deep subsurface > Groundwater | place: Rifle, Colorado...
GCTAAGGCTAAAAGGTCTCTGTACTTATACTTAATTAAAATAGGGTCCATGAGTATATTATAAAGAAGATGAGAAAAAAAGAAAAGGCGATTTAATCGCCCAGAGTGAATTTATTCACTTTTGTTCTGAAAAAAAGTCAGCACACGCTGACTTATAAGTAAAAGAAATGGTTTTGAGTGATCTGTTTGATTTCATTCTCATCAAAATCAACTTCAAAATATTGATTCATCGTTGAAATTGAGCGTGAGACATCAATCAGTTTTCCGTGTTGATCTCTTGAAACAGAGATTACTTGGTAACTTGCGATATCGATGGCAGAATTTAAGATTTTAGCATCTTCTCTAGAAAGATTTACAACACTCATCAGTCTTCTACCCGAAGATAAAAGTTTGCCGTAAGTAAAATAAATGGCTTCATAAAGTGGCTTTTCATCGAAATTCATAGCATCAATACCTGAAAATGATGTTTGTGGTAAGTAAATATCCATAACAGCTAAGGGTATATCATTTCCATAGTATATACGCTTAAGTAGAATATAAGTTTCAAGCGGATCAATCGATGGGTCAACTGCTAAAGTAGAAGGTAATGATGTGATCTTCTTTTTAAGTGTTTTGATCGATGGTGTTAAACCTAATCCTTTAATGATATCGTAGAGCTTTGAAACTTTTAAATAATAGTCAGAAGAGAAATTGATGTAGTTAGCGTAATATTCACCTTGTTCTGAGTGAAGCAAGTTTTCAACTAAAAGTCGGTGATAAGCTTGTTTGACATCTGTTTCATTGATCTCAAGATAGTTTGCAAGTTCAGTAATGGAAGGAAGTTTTTCCATATATTTAACTTGTTGATCAATTAAGAGTTGTTTAACTGCATATGAGATTTGTAAATGATAAGGCGTTGCTTGACGCTTATCAATCTTTATTTTTTCCATGATTACTTTCATCCCATGATCACCTCAAACTGTGTATATTGTCCTAAAAAGAGTGTTTCGATATAAAGAAGTGGTTTATCATCATCGGTGAGCATGGTTGTCCGAACACGGTGTGCACCTGCATGTTTATACGTGTTTAAAAGAAGTGCTTCTGATGATGTTAAATTGACAGGACTAAATCCATTTTTCACTTTTTTCATCGTGTAGGTATAACGTTTTGTCAATAGCTCTTTGATGTTATGTCTTTCGATGTCATAAATAGATATCTTGGGAAAATATTTCTCTGGTAGATAGATTGTTTGTAAAAGAACTTCTGCATTATCAATAAAGACAACATACTTCGATACCATATAGGAATCATTTTTCGATAAATGAAGCGCATCAATAACTTTATCTTCTCCAGAAGCTTGATCAAACATGATCACTCTTTTTTCTTTTGATGCGTAACTAAAACTTGCAAAGTTAGAAAGCCGATCAAATCCTTTTAATGGGAATTTGTATACTTTCCGTGTAGAGACAAAGGTGCCACTTCCTTGAACACGTAAGATGAGTCCCTGTTTAACAAGTAGTTTATACGCATTTTTTACGACGATATCACTAATACCGAAAACTTCACAGAGTTCGCTTTCTGTGGGTAGTCGATCATTATCGGATAGGACGCCCGTATGAATCGCTTCTTCAATCGAATCCTTGATTTGAAGATAGAGTGCCTTCTTGATGGTTTTATCAATTTTTATATAATTCATTCTATAACCTCTTTTTCATTTAATACATACATATTGTATCGGATTTAGATGAACTAAACAAATGATATTAACCGGATAACTAACGAATTAAGATATTTGTAAGATTTAAGATAAGATATGATGAATATATAGGCAATACATGTTATCTTATGCTATGTTTCACCCTTTTTTACATCTCTTTTTTTCTAAGATTGACAAACATGTAAACTTTGCTATAATGATAGTGTTTGAAACAAACTTGAAAGTGTTTTTTTAAAGTCTTGTTTGATAGGCTATTCTATCAAAGATATAAATATCTTTATACGACTTGTTTTAAACACGAAGATTGAATGAAAAAGATAAAGTCAAAAGATATAAAAACCCTAAAATGTAATATAATAGATTTAAGCGGTTTTTTTGAAAAGAGGAATGAATGATGGATTTATTCAAAAAGTGTTACCAATATGATACTGCTAAAAAAGCACGTGAAGGCGGCTATTATCCTTATTTCCATGAACTAACGTCTAAACAAGATACAATAGTTCACATGGAAGGTAAAGAGATGATCATGATCGGTTCGAATAACTATCTTGGTTTAACATCTCACCCTGAAGTGATTCAAGCAGCAGTAGATGCAACATTAAAGTATGGAACAGGCGTTTCTGGTTCACGTTTTTTAAACGGAACTTTGAATTTACATAAAGAGTTGGAAGCTGAACTTGCAGCATTTTTAAACAAAGAAGACTGCACGATCTTTTCAACAGGATTCCAATCGAACTTAGGAATTATTTCTGCGATTGCGGGTAGAAATGATTTGATTTTTTCTGATAAAGAAAACCATGCAAGCATTTATGACGGAACGCGTTTAAGCTATGCTGAAGTAATCCGCTTTGAACATGCCGATATGGAAGATCTCGAACAAAAATTAGCGAAAGCACCCGAAAACAAAGGAAAACTGATCATTACTGATGGTGTTTTTTCAATGAGTGGTGATATTGCTAATTTACCAGAAATCGTTAGACTTGCTAAAAAGTATGGTGCACGTGTTATGGTCGATGATGCACACGGTTTAGGTGTTATGGGCGAATATGGTAGAGGTACAGCAGAACATTTTGATTTAGAAAAAGAAGTAGACATTATTATGGGTACATTCTCTAAATCATTAGCCTCATTAGGAGGTTATGTTGCTGGTGAAAAAGATGTTGTTGATTATATTAGACACAATTCACGTCCCTATATTTTCTCTGCAGCAATTCCACCTGCTAATACAGCAGCTGCATTAGCAGCATTACGCATTTTAAAAAGAGAACCAGAACGCGTTCATGCGTTAAATGATATTGCAGAATATATGCGTCAAGGATTAAAAGCAAAGGGATTAAAGATCAAAGATTCAAGAACTCCCATTATCCCTATTTATACATTTATGCCACTGAGAACCATGGTTGCATGTAACCAGCTTTTTGAACATGGCGTCTATGTTAACCCTGTTTTACCTCCTGCAACACCGGTTGGTGAATGCTTAATTCGTACAAGCTATACAGCAACACATACGAAACAGCAGATGGATGCAGCCATCGAAAAAATCGTTGAGGTACTCAAAGGTTTAGAGAATTTCGAGGAGTAGTCATGAAAGTTATTTTAGTTACTGGAGCATCTTCAGGAATCGGACTTCAAGTTGCCAATTATTTAGCACAAAAAGGTCATCGTGTTTACGGTATTAGTAGAACGAAAATTCACGAGAAAAACGTGAAGGGTATTCAAGCAGATGTTACACATTATGAGCAATTAAAACAAGCATACCAAGATATCTATGATGTCGAAGGAAGAATCGATGTCGTAATCAATAATGCTGGATTTGGTATTTCCGGTGCTATTGAGGATACATCTTTAAAAGATGCACATGAGTTGATGAATGTCAATTTCATGGGTGTTTTTCACTCTACCAAGGCAGCACTTCCCTTTATGAGGGAATCCGGTGGCGGAAAAATCATTAACATGAGTTCAGTTGCAAGCAGACTATCGATTCCTTTCCAAGCATTTTATTCAAGCTCAAAAGCAGCGATTAATGCGTTTAGTGAAGCCTTAGCAACCGAAGTATCCCCTTTTCATATACAAGTATGTAGTGTGATGCCGGGTGATATAAAAACGGGTTTCACAAAGAATAGACGTAAAAATGAAGTCGATAGCCCATGCTATAAAAAACGTGTGGATAAATCGGTCGGTGTGATGGAAGATGATGAACGTAACGGTATGGATCCTGAAGTGGCAGCGAAAGTGATCTATAAGCTAGTTCAACAACGAAGAATGCCCATTTATAAAACGATTGGGTTTAAATACAAAGTATTTGTTTTATTACATAAACTATTACCAGCCCGTTTCGCACACGCTGTTGTGGGAGCAATCTACGGATTTAAAAAGGACTAGACAATGACAAAAGAACGTATTCTACTTAAGGCGATCATGGCAGGTGTCTTTATTGGGATCGCAGGCTTAATCTATTTATCAGTTGAAAATAAAGTATTAGGGGCAGTCCTCTTTAGTTTTGGATTACTCATGGTTGTTAGTAAAGGTTATTACCTTTATACCGGTAAAGTCGGTTACCTCATACCTTATGAAAAAGGTTATGTTTGGCTTTTGGTAAAAACGTTTTTTGGAAATCTATTAGGTATAGCAGTTGTTGGTTTACTCTTTAAGTTTTCGGGTAAAGTAGATATCATTGAGCAAGCAGCTCAAATTGGTGAATTAAAACTGAGTTCTACATGGTACCAAACACTCATTTTAGCTATTTTTTGTGGGATGATGATGTATGTCGGTGTCCAAGGATTTAAAGTCATGAAACTCGATTTGATGAAAGTGCTTGTTGTGATATTTGCTGTGGTGATCTTTATTCTTGCAAAGTTTGAACATAGTGTTGCTAATCTCCTCTATTTCTTTGTCGGTGGAAGTTGGTCTATTAAAGCGGTGATTTATACACTCATTTGGGTGATCGGAAATGGTATCGGTGCCATCATCTTAAATATTGTTGAAGTTAAGTTGAAAGACTAGGTACCTAGAGGGTACCTTTATTTATTAAGAATTCATTAATTTGTTGCAAAATTTTACAATTTTTTTTATAATATGATTACGATATTGTCCCCAAAGGGGGTATTTTTACGAAAAATCCATATTTTAAGATGGCATCAGAAAAACTACAAACTAAATATCAACTGGACATTGTTCACGACGTTCTTCTTGGTAAAAGTAATCGCATTATCTGCTACGCAGAAATTGCTGACCCAAAGAATGTTTTTTTATCTATCATTGCAGGAACGTTTAAAACGATTGGTTTAGAAGATAGACCTGAGATGACATTAAACGAACTTTTAACCTATTATGATCCCAATAATAAATATGCAGAAGTAGGCAGTGTTGAAAAGCATTGGGCCTATATTTATGATAATTTACACCAGTTTAAAGATAAAACTTCAGCAACTTTACCGATCATCAATCGAGGAGATCGCAGATGGATTACAGTTGATCTACTTCCGATTGAAAAAAGAGAAGACATTGTCGTCTATTTCATTACCGATGTCACTGATATCATGAATGCACAAGAACTGAATTATGAAAAAACACACAAAGATTCGCTTACGGGTTTGTTTAATCGCTATACACTCGATTATCATTATGGTGAACGGTTTATGTGGCCGAACTTCCATGTTCTTTATTTAGATATTGATGACTTTAAACCCATCAATGACAAACACGGACATCATCTTGGTAATGAATACTTAATCGCATTTGCTCAAGTGTTAAGGAAGTACGAGTCAGGATATAATTATTTTTACCGTCTAGGTGGCGATGAATTTGTTGGCTTATTTTGGGAAGATGAAGACAAAGTTAAAGAAATTGCAGAATCGATTATTGAAGATACGAATCGTTTATTATTTTATCCGGATGAAAGAGGTATTACTGTTTCGATTGGTATCATGAGAGCTACCAAGCGTCATGATGTGATTAGAAAAGCAGATGAAGTTTTATATGAGGTAAAGAATAAAGGAAAAAATCATTTTGTTTATGTTGTTGAAAACTGAGTCATTTTTAATGGCTCTTTTTTATTCTTTTGGCATATAATAAAGATAGATAGATGATTTTTCATCAAAAGGGGGGCTTTCAATGAAAAAAATTCTAGTTTTAATGGGCATTCTTTTGTGTATGCCTTTTTTTATCGTAGATGCAACACCACCATCCTCGATTGATGGTGTTACCATTTGGATTCAAGATGTTGGTTGTATGGGTGAAACACCAACATTAGCTAATTATGTTGATCTACTCGTAGTCAAAGAAGAGGTAGAAGATCGAATATTAACATCAAGAAATATAATCTATCAAGATATGTTTGGACATATTGAAGAAATTGATTATCTTAATGAGACTGAAAATGATTGGATTAGTTATCTTGCATACGTTGAAGGTGCAACCCTACAGTACGAAAGCGCGTGTAGCATGACATTTATGGTTGAACCAGATCATTATCAGGAATATATGTCGTTTAAGCTCGTATATTTTGATGATGAGGGAAATACGCTTTTCATTTCTGATGAAATCGATAATGTGATTGCTTATGAGAATGAAGCAAGGTACGGTGAAATTCAGTTCACCCCTTCAAATGACTATCATATCGAGAATACCTATCACATATCAGGTGGATGGGGATGGATCTTCGCGTTAATTTTAGGTCTCTATATAGGAAGAGCTCTTCTGTGGATTTTCTCAGGCATTGCAGGGATTGCATTACTTTATGCGATTATTTATGTTGCAGTCGTTCAAATAAAACGACACAAGAACCGTAACAACTCATAGTTTTTTACGTCAAATAGTAGATATAAAATCATAGACACGTAACCAGGCGTGTCTTTTATTCTTTTTTTACTCTTTTTTTGCTTAAAATCGTTGACATCGCGCATGATTCGTTATATAATAAACACGCTGCGTTAAGAGCGCAAATTTCGAACAAAGCGATGGCTTAATAAAGCCGTGAAGATTTTGTAAATCAAAAAAAGAAACACATGGATATGTGTCAAAAGAAAGGAGATCTACAAATGCCAACAATTTCGCAACTTGTTAAAAACGGAAGAACGGACAAAAAGTACAAATCAAAGTCACCTGCACTCGGCTATGGCTTCAACAGTTTACAGAAGCATGAATCCGACTACAGTTCACCACAAAAACGTGGGGTTTGCACACGTGTTACAACCATGACACCAAAGAAACCAAACTCTGCTTTACGTAAATATGCCCGCGTTCGTTTAAGCAACCAAACCGAAGTCACTGCGTATATTCCAGGGATCGGTCACTCACTCCAAGAACACAGCGTCGTGCTGATTCGTGGTGGTCGTGTTAAGGACCTTCCAGGGGTACGTTATCATATCGTTCGCGGTACACTCGATGCGTCTGGTGTTGCTAACCGCAAACAAGGACGTTCTAAGTACGGTGCTAAGCGTCCAAAGGCAGGAGCTGCTGTTAAACCAGGTACAAAACCTGCAGCAAAACCCGCTGGTAAGAAGTAATAAACAAACAAAAAAACATTCAATCATTTATTGATCAAAAGAAAGGAAGAAGGTGAACTCATGCCACGTAAAGGACATGTCGTAAAACGCGATGTTTTACCAGACCCAATTTACCAATCAAAGCTAGTTACCCGTGTTGTCAACACCATTATGGAAGACGGCAAAAAAGGTACAGCTCAAGGCATTCTTTATGGTGCGTTTAACCGCATCAAGGAAGTAACTGGACGTGAGCCCATTGATGTATTCAATGAAGCTATGGCCAACATTATGCCTGTTATCGAAGTTCGTTCACGTCGTATCGGCGGACAAAACTACCAGGTTCCAACAGAAGTTAGACCTGTAAGAAAAACTGCATTAGGTTTGAGATGGTTAGTAAGCTATGCACGCTTGCGTAACGAAAAAACCATGGAAGAGAAATTAGCGAAAGAAATCATTGACGCATCACAAGGTTTAGGTGCTGCAGTGAAGAAACGTGAAGATGTACACCGCATGGCTGAAGCAAATAAAGCATTTGCTCACTATCGCTGGTAATTAAGGAGATTTATTATGCCACGTGTATTCCCATTAGAAAAAGTCCGCAATATCGGCATTATGGCCCATATTGATGCGGGCAAAACGACAACGACTGAGAGAATCCTCTATCACACTGGTAAGATTCATAAGATCGGTGAGGTTCACGATGGTGCTGCTACTATGGACTGGATGGAACAAGAACAAGAACGCGGGATTACGATTACATCTGCTGCAACAACAGCATATTGGCGTGATCACAAGATCAACGTTATTGATACCCCAGGTCACGTTGACTTCACGGTTGAAGTTTCAAGATCACTGCGTGTACTAGACGGTGCTGTCACTGTTTTAGATGCACAAGCCGGGGTTGAACCTCAAACAGAAACTGTTTGGAGACAAGCCACCGAATATAAAGTTCCAAGAATCGTGTATATCAATAAGATGGACAAGATTGGTGCTGATTTTGAGCGCGCTATCAAGACAATTCACAATCGCTTAGGTGTTAAAGCATATCCGATTCAATATCCAATTGGAGCTGAATCAGATTTCAAGGGTATCGTTGATATCATTGAAAGAACAGCGATTATTTATGATGGATCTGCAGACGAAGCAAGCAAGCCTGTTGCTATCCCTGCACACCTCGTTGATGTTGTCGAAAAGAAAAGAGAAGAACTCATTGAAGCGATTGCTGACTTTGATGAAGAACTCATGATGAAGTATTTAGAAGGTGAAGAAGTTACTATTGATGAAATCAAGAGTGCCATTCGTAAAGGTACGCTTGCCGTTAAATTCTTCCCTGTATTATGCGGATCATCCTTCAAAAATAAGGGTGTTAAAAAGATGTTAGACGCTGTTGTCGATTATCTTCCAGCACCAACCGATATTGATTCCGTGATTGGTCACGACTCATACGGTAACGAAGTTGTACGTCACCCATCTGATGATGAACCATTTACAGCCTTAGCATTTAAGGTAATGACTGACCCTTACGTTGGTCGTCTAACATTCTTTAGAGTCTATGCTGGTACCATTGGTGCAGGCTCATATGTGTTAAATACAAATAAGAGTAATAAAGAACGTTTTGGTCGTGTGCTTCAAATGCATGCGAACCATAGAGAAGAAATCAAGGAAGTTTTTGCGGGTGATATCGCAGCTGTTGTCGGCTTAAAAGACACAACAACCGGTGATACTTTAACTGCAGAAAAAGATGATATTATTCTTGAATCAATGCATTTCCCAGAACCTGTTATCAACGTTGCAATTGAGCCAAAGACAAAACAGGATCAGGAAAAAATGGGTGTTGCATTACAAAAACTTGCTGAAGAAGATCCTACATTCAAGACCTTCACTGACCAAGAAACAGGTCAAACGATTATTGCGGGTATGGGTGAGCTCCATTTGGAAATCATCGTTGACCGTATGAAGAGAGAATTTAAGGTTGAAGCTAACGTTGCTGAACCTCAAGTATCTTATCGTGAAACCATTGCTGGTGAAGCTGATATTGAAGGTAAATTCGTTCGTCAGTCGGGTGGTAGAGGACAATATGGTCACGTTGTGATCAAGTTCGAACCAAACCCAAATAAAGGTTTCGAATTCGTTGATAAAGTTGTTGGTGGTGTCATTCCAAGAGAATACATTCCTGCAGTCTTAAAGGGATTAGAAGAAGCATTACCTAACGGTATTATCGCTGGCTATCCTTTAATCGACGTTAAAGCAACCCTCCATTATGGTTCATACCATGATGTCGACTCCTCTGAAATGGCATTTAAGATTGCTGCATCAATGGCACTCAAAGAATGTAAAACAAAGGCGAACCCCATCATCTTAGAACCTATCATGGACGTTGAAGTTGTTGTTCCAAACGATTACGTTGGTAACGTGATCGGTGACTTAACATCAAGACGTGGTCGTCTAGAGTCACAAGAAGGACGCGGTAACGCGGTTTCCATTCGTGCTTTAGTACCGCTTTCTGAAATGTTTGGTTATGCAACATCACTTCGCTCAAACACACAAGGTCGTGCAACATTTATGATGCAATTCTCACGTTATGAGAAGTGTCCAAAATCGATTATGGACGAAATTGTGAAAAAACGTGGATCAAACTAATCCACTTGCAAAAATGTATATTTTAATATACAATAAATATGGCTATTAAAACAAAACAAAGAAAAAATAAACTCAATTAGGAGGAAATATCAAAATGGCAAAACAAAAATTTGAAAGAACTAAGCCACACGTTAACGTTGGTACAATTGGCCACGTTGACCATGGTAAGACAACTTTAACTGCTGCTATTACTACAGTATTATCTAAACAAGGTCTTGCAGAAGTTAAAGACTATGCATCTATTGACTCAGCACCAGAAGAAAAAGAACGCGGTATTACAATTAATACAGCACACGTAGAATATCAAACATTAAAGCGTCACTACGCTCACGTTGACTGCCCAGGTCACGCCGACTATGTTAAAAACATGATCACCGGTGCGGCACAAATGGACGGTGGTATCCTCGTCGTATCAGCTGCAGACGGCCCAATGCCACAAACGAGAGAACACATTCTACTTTCTCGTCAGGTAGGCGTGCCCAAGCTTGTTGTCTTCTTAAACAAGTCAGACATGGTTGATGATGAAGAATTATTAGATTTAGTTGAAATGGAAGTTCGTGAACTTCTTACTGAATACGATTTCCCAGGTGATGATATTCCTGTGATCAGAGGTTCAGCTCTTGGCGCATTAAATGGCGATCCAAAATGGGAAGCTACAGTACAACAATTAATGGATGCTGTTGACTCTTATATCGACACTCCAGTTCGTGAAACTGACAAACCATTCTTAATGCCTGTTGAAGATGTATTTACGATTACTGGTCGTGGTACAGTTGCTACAGGACGCGTTGAACGCGGTCAAGTTAAAGTTGGTGACCAAGTTGAAATCGTTGGTATCACTGATACAAAGACAACAGTTGTAACTGGTGTTGAAATGTTCAGAAAGTTACTTGATTATGCAGAAGCTGGTGACAACATCGGTGCACTTCTTCGCGGTATTACCCGTGACCAAGTAGAACGCGGTCAAGTTCTTGCTAAACCAAAATCAGTTAACCCACACTTCAGATTTGAAGCACAAGTATACGTTCTTTCTAAAGAAGAAGGTGGACGTCATACAGCGTTCTTCTCAAACTACCGCCCACAATTCTATTTCCGTACAACTGACATCACTGGTGTGATTACACTCCAAGAAGGTACTGAAATGGTTATGCCAGGTGACAACACAGTCATGATCGTTGAACTTATTCACCCAATCGCTATCGAAGAAGGTACAAAGTTCTCTATTCGTGAAGGTGGACGCACTGTTGGTGCAGGTTCCGTAGTTAAAATTCTTGAATAGTAACTAAAAGAGGCTTTTGCCTCTTTTTTGTTTAAAAATGGTAGAAGATGTGATGGATTTAATTTCATCACTTTTTTTCTTCTCCTATGATAAAATAAGATTACAAAAAGGATGGTAAGACATGATCATTGATACACACGCACATTTGAATATGGAAGACTACGATTTAGATATTGATTATGTCTTAGGCAAAGCTTTAAAACAAGAAGTTTCTAAGGTGATTGTGATCGGTATGGAAGATGTTTCAAATCGGGTTGCGATAAAACTTGCAGAAGAGCATGATATGCTTTATGCAACCGTTGGAATTCATCCGGGTTATGTGGATGATGACCAGGATGTTGAAAGGCTTAAAGACTATTTAAATCATTCAAAAGTTGTAGCCATCGGTGAGTGTGGTCTTGATTTTTATTGGCGAGATGACAATAAAATCTTACAAAAAGACGTTTTCCAAAAGCAGATTGAACTTGCCATGGAATACCAAAAGCCTTTAGTGATTCACACAAGAAATTCATTTCAAGAAGCATATGACATGGTTTTACCGTATAAAGGTCAAATCACAGGTGTATTTCATTGTTTTTCAAGTGATCTTGATGATGCCAAAAAAGCAGTTGAGTTAGGGTTTATGATAGGCATTGATGGACCCATTACATTTAAAAATAATGAGACATTAAAAAAAATTGTTGAACAGATTGATTTAAAACATATCTTAGTTGAAACAGATAGTCCCTATTTAACCCCAGCACCTTATCGTGGTAAACGTAATGAACCTGGAAATACACGATATGTGGTTGAAAAAATAGCAGAAATTAAACGGATGGATATCCATGATGTCGCATCCATCACAACAGATAACGCAAGACGACTTTTTCATATCAAGGAGGATTAGCATATGCGTAAAAAAGGATTATTCATCTTCATGTTATTATTAACAAGTTTGATGCTTGTAGGATGTAATTTAGAACTGATTGCAAACCGCGTTGAAGTTCCTTATGTATCACAAGCAACATACGAACAACTTAGAATGACGATGATTCAAAGGGTTGAACCATCGGTGATTGTCGTCAAAACAGATACCGGACATGGTTCTGGAATTATTTTTGATTCTAAACCCATTGAAGGTACTGAAAATACACTTTATTATGCCTTAACGAATCACCATGTGGTTGAAGAAGGCGGCGAAATGAGAATTCATTTCGGTGATGATAAAACAGATCTTGCAGTCAGAGATTATGCATCATATGAACTTTATGATATCGCAGTTGTCAGATTTGTTGCACCGAACACAAGAGTGATTAGAGTTCATCCCATTTCCCCAATCAAGGATAATACGATTACACAAATTATGAAAGGACAAGATGTGTATGCCATTGGAACTCCAGAAGATATTACACGTTTCAATTACGTGACACAAGGCATTGTATCACTTGCGACTTATCCTTATAATGGTATAGAAGATTTAGCGATCATGCACGATGCTGAATTAAACCCTGGAAACAGTGGTGGTCCTTTATTCAATCTAAATGGTGATGTGATTGGTATTAACGTTGCAAAAGTTCCAAGTATTACAACAACCGATGGAACAATTGCAGCTGAAGGTTTAAACTACACACTTTCAATCAATAAGATTGCACCCATCATTCGAACATTTACTGAACTTGATTACACATTAGTCGTACGTAGACCACGTCTTGGTGTGACCGTTCAAGAAGTTAACATTTTCTTAGAAAGTAACCCAGCATCACTTTTACCAAACAATCCAGTAGGTGTTGTTGTTGTTGGATTTGACTATACGCGAAATGCGAAAGATGTACTTGAAATGTATGATCTGATTATCAAGATGGATGGTGTTTCAGTTTCTTCATTAGCTGATTTAGCAGCCCTTTTAGAAGGCGCAGAATTTGGTGATGAACACCAAGTCACAGTGATGAGAAAAGTGGGTCTAACCTTCCAAGAACTGACCTTTACGATTACCTTAGCATGAGTGTACTGAAAGTTTATCAAACATGTTTAGATAAGGGCTTAACCATCGCGTTTGCTGAAAGCATGACAGGTGGTGGAGCATGCCATGAAATGGTATTAATGCCTGGTGCTTCAAAGGTTGTTTTAGGTGGTATGATTGTCTATCAAACTGAGCTTAAACAATCATGGTTAAATATCCCATCAGAATTGATTGAGACATATGGTGTTGTGAGTGAAATGGTAAGTCAAAAGATGGCATATCAGATTTCACAAAAGACGGGTTCATCCATCGGTGTAGGAATTACAGGTAATGCTGGACCAACAGTTCAAGATGGACACGCTGGTTTAACCTGTTATATCAGTATTTGGTATCAAAACAACTTCGATGACATTAAGCTTGTTTTTCAAGATTTAACACGTGAAGAAGCGATAGAACTAACCATCGAAACACTTTACCAAAAACTAGCTGAGATTCTTTCATTTTAGAGTTTAAAAATCATTGTAATTACAACTACGTTGTGTTATAATAATACGGCATAAGATAATCCTTGTCTTATATAGACCATAGACCAAAAGGAGGTGGAACAGATGAAAAAGTACGAAGTTATGTATATCATCCGTCCAACTGTAGAAAGCGAGAACATCAAGCAAATTGTTAACCATTTTAACGATATATTCGTTAATTACAACAGCCAAGTTCTAGAGCTCAAAGAGTTGGGGCTAAAAGATTTAGCGTACGAGATTGAGCATCATAAAAAAGGCTATTACGTTTGGTTGTTAGTTCAGGCAACTCCAGAAGCGATTGCTGAATTCAACCGCGTTGTACGCATCACTGAAGAAGTGATTCGCTACATCGTTGTAAAGGAAGGCGAATAAGATGATGAATCGTGTGATTCTGGTCGGACGTATTACGAAAGATCCAGAAGTTAAAGTAACACAATCCAATATTCCTGTCGTTACCTTTACGCTTGCAATTAACCGTCAATTTGCGGATCAATCCGGAGAAAGACAAGCAGACTTCATTCAATGTGTTGTCTGGAGAAAGCAAGCAGAAAATTTAGCACGTTTCGTAAAGAAAGGTGCGTTACTCGGTGTTGAAGGACGTATTCAAACAAGACAGTATGAAGCGGACAACGGCACACGTTATGTCACGGAGGTTGTGTGTGATTCAGTTCAATTCCTTGAATCTAAGGGAGAACAATCACAAGAAACACCCTATACTCGTGAAGAATCCACAACTGCAGACAATGATGAGTTCTACGAAACAAGTAAGCAACTCGCTGCAGAAGAAGATTTACCATTCTAAGGAGGAAACATCATGCAACAGAATTACAAACGTGGTGGCGGATTTAAGAAACGTCGTAAAGTATGCTACTTTACTCAAAATAAGGTTGAACACATCGATTTTAAAGATGTTGAACTATTAAAGCGTTTCATTACAGATCGCGGTAAGATTTTACCAAGACGCGTCACCGGTACATCTGCAAAATGGCAACGTCCACTCGCAATCGCGATTAAACGTGCTCGCCATATGGCATTGCTACCATTCGTTAAAGACTAACGTATAAGCCCATATCCGCGGATATGGGCTTTTTAATCGAAAAATTGATCCTCTTTTTTTGATGGATTAAAGATAAAATCTTTATCAACCACGTATTGGCGTGTTATAATATCTTTAAAGTGGGTGAACCTATGAAAAGATGGTTATTCTTTGGTGTTGCACTGATATCGTTAATGATCAGTGTGTATCTTTATATCCCCTATTTAAGTGTACAATCAGGCGATGCGCTGTTTCGTCTTTTACTTTTGATTGGTAGTACAATCTTTGTTTTTGTCATGTTATACATTATGTTTAGTATTCAAAGTAGACAAAAAGTAAAGACACTTCAAAATAGATTATCCATGTGGACCAAACTTTCTTATCACGTCAATCAAGTAGGTGATGAGGTTTTTAATGAGTTACCGATTGGTATTATCGCACTCGATGATGATTTTGAAATCAAGTGGGCAAACCCACATGCGAAAACCATTTTCGATCCTAAAATGACGGGAAAAGCTTTAAAAGATATCCATCCACAACTTCATTTGTTTGCGATGAACAATAAAGTGAATTTCATGATTCAAGTGAAAAATGATACATTTGACGTGATTTATCGTCCTGAATTTAAGTTTTTCTATATCTTTAATGCAACCGAAAGAGAAGCAGTTAAACAACGTTATTTAGATCATTTACCAGCACTTGGCATCATCTATTTAGATAACCTAGATGAAGCTTTATCATCTTTAGATGTGTTAGAACAATCTTCCTTAAAGGGTGAATATTTAGCTGCGATAGCAGACTGGGCTAATAAATACGATGGATTCTTAAAACCCTATGATGATGAACGTTTGGTTGTTATTTTATATCGTAAACAACTGAACTTAATGATTCAAGATAAGTTTGAGATTTTAGATAAAGTTAGACAAATATCAACTGCAAATCAAGCGCGTATCTCCATTTCAATGGGGATTGCATCATGGGATGTTGATTACGAAGAACTTGGTATTTACGCACAAAACGCGATTGAACTCGCTGAAAAGCGCGGTGGGGATCAAGTAGTCGTTAACATTCAAGATCAAAAGATTCAATACTTTGGTGCTAAATCTAATGCATCCGCTAAAAGTTCACGCGTTAGCATTCGTATCAATGCGCAAACCATTAGAGATTTCATTGATAAATCGTCAAACGTTTTTATCATGGGACATAATCAGTCAGATTTAGATGCATTTGGCGCGATGATAGCTGTTCACCATATGGCTAAAGCAAGTAAAAAACCAGGTATCATGATTATTGAAGAACAAAAATTAGATTTAACCACGCAAAAGATATATAACATCATCAAACAAGAAATGCCTTCTTTAGTAGAATCCTGTATGCTACCTGAAGAAGCAATTCGTCAGATGAATGAAAATAGTTTACTCATTGTTGTTGATTCACAATCACCCAAAATTGTGATGTCAGCTGAAGTTTTGGAAAAAGCACCAAAACTTATCGTGATTGATCATCACCGCGTCGGTGAAGATTCATTTGATGCAGATTTTTCATTTATTGAACCCTATGCATCATCAACGATTGAACTTGTGATGGAACTCTTGAATTTTTATAACTTAGAAGTTGATATGAATATTTCATCCTTAGAAGCAACTGTCATGTATTCTGGATTAATCGTAGATACGAATAATTTCTCATACCGGACAAGCTCTAGAACATTTGAAGTTGCATCCAAATTAAAAGAACTCGGTGCAGATATTACAGAAGCTAAATTATGGTTAAGACGTGATCTCATGCGTACACTTGAAATCAATAGACTTTTAAACAAAGTCGATATTTTCTTAGATCGTTTCGCGTTTGTTGTGACATCTGAGATTTATGATGACCGCATCTTACTCGCACAAGTTGCTGAAGCATTGCTTTCAATCAATGGTATTGATGCAGCATTTATGATCTGTCGTTTAGGCAATGAAACAGTGGGAGTATCAGCACGTTCGTATCAAAATGTTAACGTCCAAATTTTAATGGAAGCCATCGGTGGTGGCGGCCATTTAAACAGTGCAGCAGCACAAGTACCACAACAGTCTGTTGCAGAAGTCTATGAACAATTAAAAACCTATCTCGAACTCGAGTATGGTGGAGGAGGAGAAATCGTGAAAGTTATATTACTCGAAGATGTTAAAGGAAAAGGTAAAAAAGATGATGTGATTGAAGTCGCATCAGGTTACGGTCAATTCCTTGTTACACAAAAAAAGGCATTACTTGCCAATGATGAAAATTTAGCAGCGCTTAATAAAGCAAAAGAAGAGGCTTTTGAAGCTCAACAACGTCACATCCAATTGATGCAAAAGTTAAAATCAGAAATTGATAATAAAAAAGTCACTTTAGGCATTCAAATTGGTCAAGATGGTAAATTGTTCGGTGCGGTTACGACCAAACAAATTGTTGAAGCATTTGAGCAAGCACATCACATCATGATTGATAAGAAAAAAGTAGAATTATCTTCTGATATCAATTCAGTGGGTATTTATACAGCAACAGTTCAGTTGCATAAGGACATTAAAGCACAATTCGAAGTACATATTGTTGAAAAGTAGGTTATAAACATGGCTAAGAGCTTACCGCATCATCAGGAAGCGGAGATGAATGTCTTAGGAACTATCTTTTTAGATCCTAAAGAAATTCTTTCTGTGATTGACCAATTAAATATCGAAGACTTCTTTGATCAAGGACATCAACTCATCTTTAAAGCGATGAAAGATTTACACCAAGATCAAATGAAGATTGACTATTCTTCGGTTGCGGCAAAGCTTGAGTCTTTGCAGCAACTCGCTAAAGTTGGTGGCATTAAATATTTACTTCAACTTTCAGAATATGTACCTTCAACTAAGCATTTAGAAACCTATATTGATCTTGTTAAAGACAGTGCTTTAAAAAGAGAAACCATTAGTTTAGCTTCTGAAATTCTTGAAAGAGGCTATCAAGGTGAAATGGATTCTGCTGATTACGTATCTTATGCAGAAGAATCCATTTTCGCACTTGCACAAAAAAGAAAAACGACCGCATTTTCTGAACTTTCTGATGTGATTCGTGAAGTGAAAGAAAAAACGGAGTTAAACCGTGATAAAAAAGGTGGCATCACCGGTCTTAGAACTGGTTTTTCCAACTTAGATAATCTAACCTCAGGTTTGCAGCCAGAAGAACTCATTATTTTAGCTGCTCGTCCATCCATGGGTAAATCAGCTTTTGCGATGAATTTAGCGTTAAACGTTGCTAAACGTAATAAAGATGGTCAAGCAGGCGTTGCGATTTTCTCGCTTGAAATGAGTAATGAACAACTTGCTGCACGTATGCTATCTTCAGAATCAAATATTGAAAATAATAAGATTAAAACTGGACATCTAACAAGCCGTGAATGGCAGTTTTTAGAAGGTGGCATGCAGTCTTTGTCTAAACTTAGAATTATGTTTGATGACTCAGCCTCTGTATCTGTTGCAGATATTAGAGCTAAGTGCCGTAAACTCGCGCAACAAAGTGGTTTAGATTTCGTTGTCATTGACTACTTACAACTGATTAAAGGCGATGACCGTTCAGGAAATCGGCAAGAAGAAGTCGCGAAGATCTCAAGATCTTTAAAACAGATGGCAAGAGAATTAAAAATCCCCATTTTAGCACTTTCACAGTTATCGCGTGAAGTTGAAAAAAGAGAAGATAAAAGACCACTGCTTGCCGATTTACGTGAATCTGGTTCGATTGAACAGGATGCCGATATCGTTATGTTCTTATATCGTGAAGATTATTACGAAAGAAAACAAGAGAATAAAACCGGTGAAGTTGAACTCTCTATTGCTAAAAACCGTCAAGGTATGGCGGGTGTTGTTCTTAAATATAGATTTGATACAGAGTTCTCTCGCTTTGCTGCACAGTCAGATCGCGAAGAAGAAGCATTTAAAGATTAAGAAACAAAAAGAGCTTTCTCAACATAGAGAAAACTCTTTTTTTATAAACTTATTTAAGTGTAAAGCTTAACATCCAAATATGCTTTTCAAAACTTGATAATGTACTGATGAGTAAATCAGCAGTAACTTCATCGCCTAAGTTTTGAGAAATCTTTAGTGCTTCTTTTAATTCTATAGCAATTAGTTTGAAATCATCTAAAATGTGTTTAACCATTTCTTCAGGTTTTTCTGTTCCACTTGCTTCTTTAAGTGATGTGATTGCAAGATAACCTTTAAGATTTGATACTGGGTATCCACCAATCATCAGTAATCTTTCTGCAAATGCATCATATAATTCATTCACTTCATCATAAAACTCTTCAAATTTCGCATGTAGTTGATAGAACTGCGGACCTGTGACATACCAGTGGAAGTGGTGCAACTTTGTGAAAAGCACGCTAAAATTAGCAACCTGTTTGTTTAAAACATCATACAATTTTTCCATGTAACTCACTCCTTTATTTTTATTTCACTTTCATTATAACATATTTTTCTCATTTGAGGTGGTTATACGCAAGGTGAAAAGGATCAATGAAATATCTTCTTTTCATGGAAAAAATGATGTTTTTATGGTAATATGTTTTAACGGGTGATAACATGTTTGATCGTTTATCAGTAATGGAAAAACGTTACAAAGATATACAAGAAAAATTGGCATTAGGTACACTAGATGTCAAAGAAATGACAAAATTATTAAAAGAATCGAGTTCTTTATCAGATGCAGTTGAAGTCTATCAAGTCTATAAGACAAAAGAACAAGAACTTAACGATTTAGAGTCTCTTTTAGAGTTTGAAACTGATGATGACTTAATCGAAATGGCAAAAATGGAAATTAGTTCACTTCAAGATTTTCTTTTAGAAACCGAAGAAAAATTGAAAATTTTACTGCTTCCTAAAGATCCAAATGACGATAAAAACGTTATTGTAGAAATTAAAGGTGCTGCAGGTGGCGATGAAGGAAACATCTTTGCAGGTGATCTTTTTAGAATGTATTCACGTTATGCAGAAACCAAAGGATGGAAAATTGAACTCTTATCTGCATCTGAAGGTGCGATGGGTGGCTATACGTCCATTGAGTTTATGGTTTCTGGAAAACTGGTTTATTCATTCTTGAAATATGAATCTGGGGTTCACCGCGTTCAGCGTGTACCAGAAACTGAATCGATGGGAAGAGTTCATACCTCAACAGCAACCGTTTTAGTGATGCCTGAAGCTGAAGAACTCGAAGTTGATGTCAAATGGGAAGACATCCGATTTGACACGTTTAACTCATCGGGTCCAGGCGGACAATCGGTTAATACGACCAAATCAGCTGTGCGTCTGACACACATACCTACAGGTATGGTTGTTGACTGTCAAGAAGGTAAGAGCCAACACGAAAATAGAGATAAAGCCTTTAGATTATTAAAGACACGTATCTACGATAAATTTTTACAAGAACAACTTGAAAAAGAAGGTGCTGAAAGAAAAGCACTTGTTGGTCGTGGTGATCGTAGTGAAAAGATTAGAACGTATAACTACCCACAAAACCGTGTTTCAGACCATCGTATCGGATTAACTTTACAACGCCTTGATGTCATTATGGAAGGCCGGATTGATTTGATCATTGAACCATTAATCAATGAATTCCAAAAACGTCAACTCATGGGTGAATCCAAGTGACTTTTGAAAAATTGCTGAGATTAGCATATAAAAAAGTAGCTGAGAAACAAGGTGAAGAAGAGGCAGCAAAACTGCTTCTTATGGAACTATCTGGTTTAGACCCTCACGCGTTTTTTATGGCAATGAAAGATGAGGTTAGTCCAGAACTTGAAACCTTATTTTTAAACTCATTAAGCCGTTATTTAGATGATAAAATACCTGTTCAACACGTGATTGGGCATAGTTATTTTTTTGGTCATAAGCTCTATGTGAATGAACATGTCTTAATTCCAAGACCAGAGACAGAACAACTGGTTGAACACGTTTTATATTTTTATGATGCTTATTTTGAAAATCAAGAGATCAACCTCTTAGATCTTGGAACTGGTTCTGGTTGTATCGGGTTAACGTTAGCGAAAGAAGAAAGTCATCTTCATGTGACAGCAAGTGATATTAGTGAAGATGCACTGGTTGTAGCAAGAAAAAATAAAGAAGCATTAGGTGTGACTGCAGATTTTGTTTTAAGCGATTTATTTCAAAACATTCGCGGAAAATTTTCAATTCTAGTCTCTAATCCACCTTATATTCCTGATTCAGAAGTTGTTGATGAAATCGTTCAAAAAGAACCCAGTGTTGCTCTTTATGGTGGGTCACTTGGTGTTGATTTCTATGATAAGATTTTAAAGAATGCGAAGCCCTTTTTAGAAGAAAAAGCATTGATCGCATTTGAGCATGGATATCAACAAAAAGATGTGATCGCATCCTTTGTGAAAACACATTATCCGGATGCAATCATCCTTCAAATGAAGGATTTAGCTGGAAAAGATCGGTTTACTTTTGTGGGTTTAAACGGTGTTTTAGCTAAAGAATAGAAAAATAATATCATCAGAAGATCATCTCTTTCGTTTTGGAAAAGATGGTTTTTTTCTTTACATACAATAAAATGTAGTATAAAATGGAATTGAATTCCAAATATGACGAAATTGAGGTGATTTGATGTATTATAAAAGACATATAGAAAAAAAGATTCTTGAAGCAATAGAAATGTTTAAAGTCTTACTTATTACAGGTCCTAGACAAGTTGGCAAGACGACAACATTGAAACATTTATTTAACGAAACATATCATTATGTTACGTTAGATGATATCACCGAGCTACAGATTGCCAAAGATGATCCTAAACTATTCTTTTTGAATCATCCACTGCCATTAGTCATTGATGAGGTCCAATTAGCTCCTAGTTTATTTCATGAGATCAAGAGACTCGTGGATCTTTCTGAACTCTACGGTCAGATTATACTAACAGGTTCGCAAACTTTTCATTTAATGGAAAAAGTTACAGAAACACTTGCTGGTAGAATTGGTATTCTTGAGTTTCAAGGTTTGTCGTTGAGGGAAATAAACGGCGATGAATTCGATTTATCATTTATCCCAAACGATGAATACTTAATGGCACCTAGAAGTCACCAAGTTAAAGATTTATGGGCAATTATTCATCGTGGAAGTATGCCCGAACTTTACAAGAAAGAAACCATTGATTGGCAATTATACTATGCATCATATGTAAGAACTTACATCGAAAGGGATGTGAGAAGTTTAATTAATGTTAGAAATCTTGATGTATTTTCAAAATTTATGACGAGTGTTGCTGCTAGAACAGGGTCAGTGATCAACTATTCCAATATATCCAAAGAGATTGGTGTTGATATTAAAACAGTGCAAAGCTGGATGAAGGTTTTAGAAGTATCGGGTATAGTAGTTCTCATTCAACCATTCAGTAACAACGCTTTAAAGAGAGTAATAGAATCACCGATGATGTATTTTATGGATACGGGGTTAATCAGTTACTTGCTTAAATGGACAACAAAAGATACTTTACAGAATGGAGCAATGAGTGGACCTATTTTAGAAACGTTTGCAGTATCAGAAATTATCAAGTCTTTCAAGAATCATGGTATAAGCTATTTACCAATTCATTTTTATCGTGATAAGGATATGAAAGAGATTGACATGATTATTACACATGATGATAAACTGTATCCCATTGAGATCAAAAAAACAATGAATCCTTCAAAAATGATGGTTAAGAACTTCAGTGTTTTAAAGAAAGCTTTAGGATTTTCAATCGATTTAGAAATGATTCTATGTTTAATTGACAAGAAAATGTTGATTGATCAACACACCATAGCATATCCAATCAAATTGATTTAATATACTTTGTATAGAGTTTATAAAAACAGGTCAGAAAGAACGCTTTCTGACTATTTTTTTATGACTTTTACTTAAAATGGTATATAATAGGAAAGGTTAGAAAAGAGGTACTTGAATGAACATTAGAAATATTGCGATTATCGCTCACGTCGATCATGGCAAAACAACACTTGTAGATCAATTGTTAAAACAAAGTGAAACATTTGATTTGCATCAAAATTTAAACGAACGTGCCATGGATTCAAACGATATAGAGCGTGAACGTGGTATTACGATTTTAGCAAAAAATACGGCAATCATTTACCATGATACACGCATTAACATTCTAGATACACCAGGTCATGCTGACTTTGGTGGTGAAGTTGAACGTATCATGTATATGGTGGATGGTGTTTTACTGTTAGTTGATGCTTATGAAGGCGTTATGCCTCAAACACGTTTCGTGTTAAAGAAAGCTTTGGAAGCACATTTAATGCCCATTGTTGTTATCAATAAGATTGACCGTAAATTTGCAGACATTCAACGTACAGTGAATGAAGTCTATGATTTATTTATCGATTTAGGTGCTGATGATCATCAGCTCAATTTCCCTGTGCTTTACGCATCAGGTTTACAAGGCTTAGCGAACTATGTTCCTATTTTAGATCCATCATTAAAGATGAATCCGATTTTAGATACCATTATTAAAGAAATTCCTGCACCAGCGATTGATCCTGAAGGTGTTTTACAGTTCCAACCCGCATTAATTGATTATAACGATTATGTAGGTCGTATGGGTATTGGTAAAATTTATAGAGGAACGCTTCGTGTAGGTGAAACAGTTTCCTGTATTCGTGTTGATCATAGCATTGTTCAATTTAGAATTCAAAAGATTTTACAAAGCTTAGGTATGGAAAAAAATGAAGTTGAAGAAGCTTATGCGGGTGATATTGTATCCATCGCTGGCTTACCTGATATTCATGTGGGTGAAACGGTGACAACCGTTGGTTATGAAGAAGCACTTCCACCACTCCATATCGATGAACCAACCGTTCAGATGACATTTTTAACAAACAATTCACCTTTTGCAGGTAAAGAAGGACGTTTTGTTACTGCATCAAAAATTGATGATCGTTTGTTTAAAGAAACTCAAAAAGATGTATCATTACGTGTCGAACGTATTCAAACATCTGAAGCATGGACAGTATCAGGTCGTGGTGAACTTCATTTAGGTATTTTAATTGAAAATATGCGTAGAGAAGGCTATGAATTTCAAGTCTCTCGTCCTCGTGTTATCGTTAAAATGGTGAATGGGGTTAAGCAAGAACCTTATGAAGATGTTCAAATCGATTGCCCCTCAGAATTTATGGGAACAGTCATTGAAATGCTTGGTGATCGTAAAGGTGATTTAATCCAAATGAGTCAACATGGTGATTATGCGCGCATTCATTACATTATGCCATCACGTGGCTTAATCGGATTCGTGACACAGTTTTTAACAGCAACTAAAGGTTACGGGATTTTATCACATGTTTATTTAGAATATCGTCCTATGGTTTATGATGCTGTAGGTAACAGAAGAACAGGTGCTTTAATCTCAATGAATCAAGGGATGACAACAGCATACGCCATCGGTCGTTTAGAAGATCGTGGATCGATGTTTTTAGAACCACGTGTTTCTGTTTATGAAGGCATGATTGTTGGTGAATCGAACAAAGATACGGACTTAGTTGTCAATGTGACGATGGAAAAACAATTAACCAATATGCGAAGTGCATCTAAGGATTCCACAGTTGTCTTAAAGACACCACGTCAAATGAATTTAGAAGCATGTTTAGCATTTATAAATGATGATGAGCTGATTGAAATCACACCTTATTCAATCCGTTTAAGAAAAGCTATTTTAAGAGCAAACGAAAGAAAAAAAGCATACTATAACGAGACCCAGGAAGACTAGGTCTCGTTTTTGGGATATTATAGTATTTTACTATAATGACAAATAATTTATGATATAATCGTAATAGGTCAATTAAAGGAGGATTCATATGCGAGTAGCTATTGGAAGTGATCATGGGGGCTTTGAACTAAAAGAAAAAATTAAAAACTATCTTTTAGAACAAAAGATAACTGTTGTCGACTACGGTACCAACTCGAGTGAATCTGTTGATTATCCGGAATATGGTGAAAAAGTCGGTCATGCAGTGATGAACGACCATTTTGACTTTGGGATCGTCTTGTGTGGTACAGGGATTGGTATTAGTATCGCAGCGAACAAAGTTGAAGGTATTCGTGCTGCACTCATTTACGATAATGAGACTGCAAGACTTGCTAAAGAGCACAATAACGCAAATGTGATTGCGATTGGCGGCAGAACGACTTCGTATGAAAAAGCCATTTCAATGATCAACACCTTTATGAAAACATCGTTTGAAGAAAGACATCAACGACGTCTTGACAAAATAAAAAACATAGAGGGGACGAATAAAAAATGAGCAAAGTAGTGATTCTCAATCACCCTCTGATTAACCATAAAATGGCGAAGATCAGAGACAAAAGAACAGGAACCAAAGAGTTCAGAGAGAGTGTATCTGAAGTAGGTGGCTTAATCACTTATGAAATTACACGCGATTTTACAACACGAAAAATTACAGTAGAAACACCTATTTGTGAAACCGATGCTTATGAGCTCGATAAACAAGTGATAATCGTACCTATTTTACGTGCCGGACTCGGTATGGTTGAAGGCATTCATAACATGATACCAACAGCTAAAATTGGACACATCGGTCTTTACCGTGATGAGGAAACATTACAACCTCAAGTCTATTATCAAAAGTTTCCTAAAGAAATTGCAAGTGGTGTCGTTTTAGTGGTTGACCCGATGCTTGCAACTGCAGGGTCTGCGTGCAAAGCAATCGATATTTTAAAAGAAAAAGGTGCAACTGATATCCGTTATGTCGGTTTAGTAGGTTGTCCTGAAGGTATTCAAAGATTACAAAAAGAACATCCTGATGTACCCATCTATTTAGCTGCGATGGATTCTCATTTAAATGAAGTGGGATACATTGTTCCTGGTTTAGGAGATTGTGGGGATCGACTCTTTGGAACGAAATAGATTTAACAAAGCAAGACGTTTATTTATGTCTTATATGATGGTGATGCAATTTATTGTTTCAACCATCGTGATGGCATTAATCGGATATTATGTTGGAAATCGGATCGATGAAGCATCGGATCTACCATTGATTTTGACCGGTGTTGGTTTAGGTTTAGGTGTGATTATTGGTTTTATCACATTGATTTATATGTTGAGGAGTGAAGAACGCTATGAAAGAAGTACACGTCATTAGTATTATTGGTTTTATTTACGCGGTTGTCCTTACACTCATCACGTGGTTATTTTTTAATGAGTATACGCTTTGGGCAATGCTTGGATCTGCAACTGCATTATTCAATCATAGTCTGATGATTCAAATTTCTACAAAAGGCAAGTTTTCAACACAAAAATATGTGTTTCATCTGATGCAACGTTACGTATTTTATTTGATATTAATTGCAATTGTTTATCTTGAAACAAAAGACTTACCAGGTAATGCCATGATTTATAGCTACGTGTTTATGTTACTTGGTATATTCTCAATTAAATTTGGGATTCTGATTTATCATACACCACTCATTAAAAAGCCAATTGAAGAAAAGAAAGAGGATTCACATGATACAGATCATCAACTACCTTAAAAACTTACCCATCTATTTTTTAACCTCTTTAGGTATTATGGCTGCGATTGCTATTTTTGCAGTTATTTTAGGTAGAAAAATTGGAAAAATGGATGCAAAATCAAAGCCAAATAAACTTGAAACAGTGGTTATTTCTGGTGTGGGTGGATTTAATGGATTTGTGAAAGCCTATGTGGGTAAACATTGGAAATATGTGACTCCATTTGCATTAACGATGGCACTCTACGTGTTTATCTCAAACATTTCTGGTCTGGTTGCTTTAGATTCACCAACAAAATATACATCCGTGACAGTTTCGATGTCGTTGATGGCATTCTTTGTGGTTCAATCCACTGGGATCGTCAGTCAGGGATGGCGTCATTTCTTAGGAATCTTTAAACCACTACCTTTGATGGCACCACTGAACGTCGTGAGTGATGTGGTTCCGATTGTCTCCATGGCACTTCGTTTATTTGGTAATATCGCAAGCGGTGCGTTATTAATGACATTGATTTACAGACTTACAGGGTGGTTATCCATCGTAATCGCACCACCACTTCATATGGTGTTTGATATCGGATTCGGTTTAATTCAAACACTTGTTATTGTACTACTGACCATCATTTTTGCTTCCATGAAATGTGATGAAGCAGATTTTGATATATAAGAAAAAAAGTAAACATACAAAGGAGAATAGACTATGTTACAAACTTTACTCGATTTAATCCCACGCATTTTAGATGTTGTTCCAAACGAATTCTATCGTAGCGGACTTGCTTACATCGGCGCCGGTATTGCCGTATTTACTGGATTTGGTACTGCGATTGGTCAAGGTATTGCTGCTTCTAAAGGTGTTGAAGCCGTAGGAAGACAACCAGAAGCTGCAGGTAAAATTACAGTTACAATGCTAATCGGTCAAGCTGTTGCTGAAACAACAGGTATTTATGGTTTGATCATTGCATTCATTTTGATTTCAAAATAAAAGAAGGAATTGATTCTAGTGACCTTAGAACAGATATTTGCTGAAGCAGTTAGCGCAATTGAAGAGGGTTTATACTCCGTATTTAACCGTCCTGATATTGTCCTGCTCAATATTATCGCGTTCATCGTCTTGATGCTGATTATTAAAAAATTCTTTTGGCAAAAAATAACGCATTTCATTGAAGTGCGCCAAAAGACAATGATGGAAGCTATGGAGCAAGCTGAATCCGAGCGCTTAAGAGCGATGGAGATTCAGGCAAAAGCTTCAAAAGATTATGAAGCGATGAAAGAAGAAACAAAAGATTTAAAAGAAAAGTTAACCCAAGAAGCTTACAAGCAACAAGAAGAAATGATTGAAGCTGCAAAAGAAGAAGCAAAACGTCGCTTAGAGCAAGCAGAAAAAGACATTGCTTTTGAAATTGAACAAGCCAATGAAGAGATCAAAGAATCGATTAAAACCATTGCGTTTGCAGCAGCTGAAAAGATTGTTAAGCGTGAAATTGATGAAACTGTTCATCAGGATATCATCGAAGAAATCATTCGGGAGAACACGAAATAATGCGCACATCGAATCATGCGAAGGCGCTTTTTGAGCTTGCCAAAGAAGCGAACAAGATCGATTTGATTCAGTATCAGTTTGAATCCTTTAAAGAAGAGTTAAAAGTCATGAATACGTGGATCGAAATGATGGATTCACCCATGCTTTTAGCATCAGAAAAGATAAAGAAAATTGATGCATTAGGCTATGATGTGCTCTTTTTATCATTCTTAAAAATGCTTACTGAAAAAAATCAGATGCATGCAATCTTTGATATTTTCTCACAATGGAATAAACGTGTGAGAACTTACTTAAAAATTGCACATGTCAATATCATTTCAGCAAAACATATCAGTAAAGAAGTGGAAACAAGACTTCAAGAAGCGATTCAAAAGACGTTTCCACACCACAGTGTCTCACTGCATATGCATGTCGATAAGCATTTAATCGGCGGCATCAAGGTGATTTACCAAGGCCAGGCGTTAGACCGCTCGGTTGCACGTGAGCTTGAAGAACTATATCAGATGTTATAAGGCGGTGAACACATGTCAAAAATTAAAGTGACTGAAATGACTGAACTCATTAAAAAGCAGATTCAGTCGTATGAACAAGATGTTAAATTAGAAAATATTGGGAAAGTACTTTCAGTTGGTGATGGTATCGCGATTGTATACGGTCTTCAACAAGCGATGATGGGTGAACTTTTAGAGTTTCCACATCACGTGAAAGGACTTGTCTTTAACTTAGAAGAACATACCGTTGGTGTTATTTTGCTTGGTAGCAGTGAACTCATTAAAGAAGGCGATACCGTTAAAACAACGAAACGCATTTTTGAAGTTCCTGTGGGCGAAGCTCTTTTAGGACGTGTCGTCAATCCATTAGGTGAACCTTTGGATGCGAAAGGTCCGATTGAGACAACAGCGTTTTTACCTGTTGAAAGAAAAGCACAAGGCGTTATGCAACGTGGTTCGATTAATGCATCCATGGAAACAGGGATTAAAGTTATTGATGCCTTAGTTCCAATTGGTCGTGGTCAAAGAGAACTTATTATTGGTGACCGTCAAACAGGTAAAACAACACTTGCTGTGGATACCATTTTGAATCAAAAAGGTAAAAACACGATTTGTATTTACGTTGCCATTGGTCAAAAAGAATCATCTGTGTCATCCCTTGTTCAATTATTTCATCAACACCAAGCGATGGATTATACCATTGTTGTTTCTGCTGGGGCTTCTAGAGAAGGCACACTTCTTTATTTAGCACCATTTGCAGGTGTTACCATGGGTGAATACTTCATGGAACAAGGCAAAGATGTTTTAATTGTGTATGATGATTTATCAAAACATGCGGTCGCATACCGTGAATTGTCATTATTATTACGTCGTCCACCAGGAAGAGAGGCTTATCCAGGGGATGTCTTCTATCTACATTCAAGATTATTAGAACGTTCTGCACGTTTAAATGATGCTTTAGGTGGTGGTTCAATCACCGCACTTCCCATCATTGAAACGAAAGCAGGCGATATTTCAGCCTATATTTCTACAAACGTTATTTCCATTACAGATGGTCAGATCTTCTTAGAAGCTGAACTTTTCTATTCGGGTATTCGTCCAGCGATTAATGCCGGTTTATCGGTATCACGCGTTGGTGGTGCTGCACAATGGAAAGGAATGAAGAAGGTATCCGGTACGTTACGTATTAACTTAGCGAATTACCGCGAACTTGAATCATTTGCTCAATTTGGTTCAGATCTCGACCCAAGTGCTAAAAAGCGTCTTGAAAGAGGTAGAAAGACTGTTGAACTCTTGAAACAAGACGTTCATGAACTTGTTCAAATGCCAACTCAAATCGTCACCATTTATGCACTTTCGGAAGGACATATGGATGATTTAAACTTAGAACAAGTCAAAGCATTAGAATATGAAATCAATCAAGGTTTAAAGATGAATGACTTAGGTAAGAAAATTCATAAGAGCCTTGTAGAAACAAAAACATTGCCCGATAAGAAAGAACTTGATCAGTTTATTGCTAATCTGAAGAGGTTAATCTAATGGGATTAAAGGATATTAAGCTTCGGATGAATGCTGTCAAAAAGACATCATCCATCACGCAAGCGATGCATAACATTGCATTATCCAAAATTAAAAAGGCAACAGAACTCGAAAATCACGCGAAAGCTTTCGTAGAAAAGATTGAAGATATTTTAGCGTATGCAGGTCATACCATGGATGAGACGCATCACATGATGAAACCATCTGCAGGTGAAAAGAAACTTTATGTTTTAATTACATCTGATCGTGGTTTATGTGGATCATATCATAATAACCTGTTTAAAGCATTTTTAGAAGAAGTGAAGTCTTTATCCAAAGAAAGTTATCAGGTGGTTGTACTGGGCAAAAAAGGGTTCTATTTTGCACAAAAGAATAAACTCCCTTTAGTCAATCAAGAGATTATTTATAACCGCGATGATGTGACAACCATGTCTTTTAGACAGTATGCTACCGTGATTAAAGATGTGTTTATGAGCAAGGTTATTGATGAAGTTATTCTGATGCATAGTCATTATATTAATACAGCAACCCAAGAAGTACATAAAGAAATGATATTACCTGTCGTTTTGGATAAACCAGATCCTTCAAAAATTGATTATATCTATGATATACCTGCTGAAGAAGTGATCGACCAAACCATGGAAATATATATTGAATCACGCATTTTCACCGCACTTGCCGATGCAAAGCTCTCTGAGCATGCATCTAGAATGGTTGCGATGAAAAATGCGACAGATAATGCAAATGATATTGTTGACAGATTGCATACGATGTATCATCGTGCACGTCAACAAGAAATCACATCAGAGCTGATTGACGTAGTCAATGGCTCCAATGTTTAGGAGGGAAAGACCGATGCAAGGAAAAATTACACAGGTGATCGGACCCGTCGTTGACGTTTATTTTGAAGATAAATTGCCCGCCATCTATGATGCACTCATCGTGATGAATGGGGATAAGAAAGTGACTCTTGAGGTCGCATTACATTTAGGTGATAATGTGTGCCGCACAATTGCACTTGAACCAACTGAAGGATTAAGAAGAGATTTGATTGTTGAGGCGACAGGTAGTCCTGTACAAGTACCCGTTGGAAAGGCTGTATTAGGTCGTATTTTTAACGTATTAGGTGAACCGATTGATGATGGTAAACCAATTGAAGATGCACCGAGAATGAGTATTCATCGTCCTGCTCCTCCATTTCATGAACTATCTTCTGAAATTGAAATTTTAGAAACTGGTATTAAAGTTATTGACTTACTTGCACCTTATATTAAGGGTGGTAAGATTGGGTTATTCGGTGGTGCCGGTGTTGGTAAAACCGTATTAATTCAAGAACTCATTCATAACGTCGCACAAGAACGTCAAGGGATCTCGGTTTTCGCTGGGGTTGGCGAACGTACAAGAGAAGGTTATGAATTATTCCAAGAAATGACTGCATCTGGCGTTATCGATAAAACAGCACTTGTCTTTGGACAAATGAATGAAGCACCAGGCGCTAGAATGCGTGTTGGTTTAACTGGTTTAACGATGGCTGAATATTTTAGAGATACAGAAAAGACGGATGTCTTATTATTCATCGATAATATTTTCCGTTTTATTCAAGCAGGTAGTGAAGTTTCAGCGCTTTTAGGTAGAATGCCTTCAGCAGTTGGTTACCAACCAACACTTGCGACTGAAATGGGCCGTTTACAAGAACGTATATCATCAACGAAGCATGGATCGATTACATCCATCCAAGCGATTTACGTTCCTGCAGATGACTACACAGACCCAGCACCTTCAACAGTGTTCTCGCATTTGGATGCGACAACAAACTTATCCCGTAAATTAACAGAAATCGGTATTTATCCTGCCGTTGACCCACTCGCATCAACTTCACGTGCACTCGCACCTCACATTGTAGGTAAAGAACACTATGAAGTTGCACGTACTGTACAAAAGATGATCCAACGTTATCATGAACTTTTAGATATCATTGCCATCTTAGGTATGGATGAATTAACCGATGAAGATAAACTGATTGTCCATCGTGCAAGACGTTTACAAACATTCTTATCTCAAAACACTCACGTTGCTGAACAGTTTACGGGTGTTCCTGGTTCGTTTGTTCCTTTAAAGGAAACGATTCGTGGATTTAGAGAAATCATTGAAGGTAAACATGATAACCTTCCTGAAGATGCATTCATGATGGTAGGTACCATCGATGATGCAATTAAGAAGGCGAAAACATTATGATTTTTAAAGTGCTCACCCAACAGGGGAAAACGTTAACTGATGAAATCGATTTTGCGGTTGTAAAAAGCCAAGATGGTGAAGTTGGTATCCTCGATAACCATATTCCCATCGTGATTTCTGTCAAAGAAGGCTATGTCAAGCTAGATCATGGGCAAGAAGAAACATTTCTTGTCATTGAACAAGCTGTCGTTGAATTTAGAGATCACACGTTATCGATTTTAGCGCTTGAAGCTCAAATGGGAAAAACACTTGAACAAGCCAAACATGCCTTTGATGCGATGAAAAAAGAAAAACTAGAATTAACAAAAAAAGAAAGCATCGATTTCTTTAAGTTAGAAAAAGAATTAAAGGAAAACATTATGAAAAGTAAGGCAGGTCAACTTTAAGGAGGTATTATCTTATGGATGAACTGATTTATTTCACATCGCTGATTATTTTCTTTGCGTTATCACTCAGAGTGCTTAGAGCACTTCATATCGAAAATAAGTTTGAAAAATTCAAACTTTGGGAGATTAAAACTGCTTATTTTTTAGGTGCGTTAGCAATTGCACATTTACTATCTGAGGTGATGGTTAAACTATCACAACTTATGGTTGGATATTTTAATTAGCATAGGTATTCCTATGCTTTTTCATAGGTGAATATGAGAAAATTATGGATTCTATTATTAGCAACAATCGTACTCACATTACAAGCATGTGATGCACTTAAAGATTATGATGAAGAAATCTTAAGTTTTGAGTCAACGGTTTTAAATCAAATACCAGATCAAATCAATGCTAATTTCACGATTGATTTAGAAGATGGCTACGATGTCTCATATCAAGTTTCTGATCAAGTTTATCAGGATGTTTTTCAGTATGATGCACCATTTTATGATACCAATGTATTAATGGAAGTTACCGTTAAAAGAGGAACATCTGAACAAACATTTCAAAAAGATGTAACGCTTCTATCAAGAGAATCCGGATACCAAGAAACAAAGATTTATTTACAAGTTCCTTATGGTATTGACTCCATTGAAAAAGAAGTTTATCAAGCGGTTGAAGTGAAAGTTGAAACGATCAAAAATGGTGAACTCGTTATTGAACATGAAACCAATGAAGCGAAAATCAGAGGTCGTGGAAATTCGACATGGTTTAGTTATGAAAAGAAACCATACCGACTACGCTTTGATAAAAACACTTCGATTTTAGGTATGCCTGAAGCGAAAAACTATGTATTACTTGCAGAATATGCAGATAAATCGCTGATTCGGAATATTTTAACTCAAAAGATGGCATCTTTATTTTCAAATTTAGACCCACTCGAAGTCAGACCCGTTGAACTTTATATTAATAACGAATACCGTGGGTATTATGTACTCACTGAACAAGTTGAAAACCATCCGAATAAATTAGCATTAAATGATGTACCAGGTGTGGCTAATACGGATTATTTATTTGAGTTAGACATGCGCTTTTATGAACAAAATGTCGAACCAGGTTTTGATTGGTTTTTAGTAGACAGACACGCTTATCAAATCAAAGATCCAGATCCAGATGAACTTGAATTTACAGATGTACATGCAGCTTATTTAGAAGAACAACTTTATGCGTTAGAAAATGCATTAATCAATAAAGAAGGATATCAAGACTTGCTTGATGTCGATAATGCCATTGATTACTTTTTAATCCATGAAATTTCAAAAAACGTCGATGTTGGCTGGAGTTCAGTTTTCATGATTAAAAAACAAGATGGTCCGTTTATGTATGCACCACTCTGGGATTTTGATTTTGCCTATGGAAATGCAGATTATATCGATTATGGACCTGAAAATTGGTATGGCATGCGTGAATGGAAAAACAGAATGTTTATTCTTATGATGAAAGTTCCTGAACTGAGATTAAAGTTTAAAGAAAGATTTATGTATTATGAGGAAGAAATACTACCTCAACTAGAACAGTTTATCATTCGCTTTCAAAATTCTATTTCTGAGATGGGTATTAAGAATTTTGAACGTTGGCCCATTTTAGAAACGTATATCTGGCCAAACCCAACCGAAATGATGGAAAGACATTCACATGCACTTCAAGTCGAATATGTTTATCTCTATTTACTTGAACGAAGCGCATGGATGAAAGAAGAACTTGGATCTTCTGCATATTCAGTGGGTAACTTTGAATAAAAAAACTACGCTTCAATGAAGAGTAGTTCAGGTTCTAAGTTTTCTTGATGAATAAGAAGATATGAAATTTCGTTGATGGATAAAATATCCGGTTTTAAATAAAATGTATAAGTGATTGTCTCGGTAAATGTTTTACCTGAGACAGTCGCTTTTTCATTTAAAAAGCGATCAATGGTGTCGATATCTTTATAATGAAATGTGATTTTAAACGTTGGCACATATTTTTTCTCAAAGAAAGATGCTTTTCTCATCACCTCAGCTGCGGCTTTCGTATAGGCTCTGATTAAACCTCCACCACCGAGTTTAATGCCTCCAAAATAACGAATGACGACACAGAGGATGTTGGTGACATCATGATGTTTTAAAACGTCTAAAATGGGAATTCCAGCGGTTCTAGAAGGTTCTCCATCATCGTCTGCGGTTTGTTGTTCCTGGTGATCACCAAAAAGTGATGCAGAGCAATAATGGGTTGCTTTAGGGTAGGAGTTCCTTGCGTCTTCTAATGATTTTTTGATATCATCAACATCACTGAGTGGATAGATGATTGCGACAAAAATAGATTTATTGATTTCGTATTGGAAACTCGTTTTTTCTTTTAAGTAACGCATTTTAATCACCATGTGTAGTATACCATATTTACTATCTTGATGTTTTGTGATAGCATAAATATGCTGACTCCAAAGGGGGAATAAAATGAAGAGAATTATTGTTGATACATCCACGGGTGGTTTAGATTACTATCCGTTTGAACATCATGTTAAAATCATTCGTATTAAAATCTTTATCAATGATCGTGGATATTTAGATGGATCCGAATTAAAAGCAGATGAGTTTTATCGCTTGATGCGTGAAAATCCAGATATGGTTCCAAAGACGAGTCAACCTTCTGTTGGAGAGATCATCTCATTTTTTGAAGATCTTTATAAACAAGGTTATGATGAGATTTTTGTGACAACGATCGCATCCGTTTTATCAGGGACACATAATGTGATTACGCTTGCTGCAGAAGAATTAAAAGAGAAAATGAACATCCGTGTGTTCGATACAAAAACGGTTTGTTTTTCTGAAGGCTTATTTGCATTAGAAGCTGATAAGATGCTTCACATGGGAAAATCATTTGATGAAATTGAAGAAAGACTCAGTGAGATGAGAGAAAGAAATACCATTTTCTTTGCTGTAGATTCACTCACACAACTTGTCTTAAATGGACGTTTATCAGGTGCACAAGCGTTTATGGGAAAACTATTAAAGATTAAACCCATATTACAAGTTCAAGAATCAGGTCATATCGTATCGATTGAAAAAATTAGAAACATTAAAAACGCGTTAGCATCGATTGCAAGTAAAGTCCAAGCTTATGCCAATGGTAGAGCGTTTGATGCGTATATCTTATATACAGGTAATCCAAAATTAAGAGATTTCTTTGTAGAAACATTAAAAGAAGAACTCGGATTAGAAAATCTCTATGAAGCACCATCAACACCAGTCGTTGGTGCACATATTGGTCCAGATGTCATTGGTGTCGGTGTTTTTATCAAGGGTTAAACAAAAAGGTCTTTATTTAGACCTTTTTTCTTTGATAAGTCGCGAGAATTAATCCTTTTTCATATTGAACCTTGGTACAATCAAGATTCATTTTTGTATCACCAAATAAACGGATACCTTCGCCAAGTAATGTAGGAATGGTTGCAATCACCATTTCATCAATCAGATCATCTTTGATGAGTGATTGCGCGAGCATTGAACCTCCTACAACCCAAATATCTTTTCCCTCTTTTTTTAAGAGATTTTTGATGAGAGATGAGGGTGTTTCAGAAGTTAGTGTTGCATGTAGAGAGGGCATGACATGCGATGTCACCACATAGGTATCAAATCCTTGATAAGGCCATGGATCAAATTTTAAGATATAATCGTACGTTTTTCTTCCCATCATGATCGTATCGATCTGGTTAAGTAAGTCTTGATAAGATGATTTAACCAGTTCATAGTCATCATAGCCATTTAAGTAAGATAGATCATCATTTGGTGCAGCAATCATCCCATCTAAACTCACTGCAATGTATAAAATCGTTTTTCTCAAGATCTCAACCCCTTTCCGTAGTATCTTATCAAGAATGCTTGGAAATCTCCACAGAAACACATCTAAAGATTGATGAAACTCATGGTATAATATAGACGGTGAAAAAATATGAGTACATTAGATCGTGCGATGAAAGTCGTCAGTATATTAAAACAAAATGGGTATGAAGCATATATTGTAGGTGGTGCCGTACGCGACCATCTTTTAAAGACATCTTTAACAGATATCGACATAACAACCAATGCAAAACCTTATCAAGTCGCAAAACATTTTAAGACAAAACCAACAGGCATTAAATATGGGACAGTCACTGTTCTTTTTGGTTCTGATACGTTTGAGGTGACCACATTTCGTATTGATGGCCCCTATCAAGATGCAAGACATCCTGAAGAGGTAAGCTTTGAAGCGACTGTAGAAGACGATGTCAAACGTCGTGATTTTACGATTAACGGTTTATTGATGGATGAGAAAAAAGAGATTATGGATTATGTTGGAGGTAAAGAAGACCTACAACTCAAACTGATACGTGCGATTGGAGATCCAAAGGTTCGTTTTGAAGAAGATGCACTTCGTATGATGCGTGCGTTTTATTTTCAGTCCAAATTAGGTTTCCAAATTGAAAAAGAAACAAGAGAAGCTATTTCAGAACTTAGATTTAAACTTTTAGACGTATCAAATGAACGTATTTTAAATGAACTCATTAAGATGTTTAAAGGTGCATATTTAAAACGTGCGATTAAATCTTTAATTACAACCAGAGTGCATGAAGTTCTTCCCGGATTAAAGGCAGGCTTTGAGTTTATTCAAAACATGGATGAACTCCCTTTTGTTGATAACTTTTTCACGTTAGCTTTTACACTTCATGGTGAAGTGCCCAAAGCATGGACATTTTCGAATAAACATAGACATCGTTATGAAACAGGAGCTATGTTAGCGAAACTACCGCAACCCTATGATCCTTATACACTTTATACGTATGGACTGGATTTATGTTTACTTGGAAACCGTGTTGCACATATGTTAGGTACATCGAAAAATTTCAAACAAAGAATTGAAGATGATTATAAAAATCTTCCGATTCAAAGTGATCTTGATTTAAAACTGAGAGCACCTGAAATGATTAACTTAACCCAGAAAAAAGCAGGAGCATGGGTTAAACAGATACAAACAGAGATGGTGATTGAAGTTTTAAATGGCCGTCTAGAAAATGAAAAATCAGCGCTTGAAGCTTATGTGCTTCAGCATGTAAAGGAGTAAATCCATGGAACTTAATGTCAATCAACGCTATACGATTGTAGCAAAAGTCGAATCGATTAATAGTGGTGCACATTTTTGTAATACAACCGTCATGACAACCGAAGGCGAACATCTTAATCTAAAACTTGAATTTGAACAACTGAGCGAACTTTCAATGGGAAAGGTTTATCAATTTGAAGCACTTGCAGTGGTTAAAATTGAAGATGAACTTGTTTTAAAATGTATGAAAATCACACCTGCTGAAACAGTTTTAGATGATGAAGCATTAGAAGAAATTTTGGAAAAGTTTTATGTGTACGCACCGATTCCAATGATGCAGATCAAGCGTGGAATCGAGTCATACATCAATAAAATCGAAAACGAAGTATTAAAGAAAATCACAAAAACAATTTATAAATCGAATGAGAAGAAGTTTTATCTTCATCCAGCAGCAACCAAGTTTCACCATGCCTATGTCGGTGGTTTATCCCATCATACATACACCATGTTAAAACTGATTGACCCTTTTATTCATGTTTACCCCTATTTAAATAAAGATCTTTTATATGCAGGAACGATTTTACATGATATGTCGAAGATTGGTGAGATCAGTGGTGTCGATGGTGAGTATACAAAAGAAGGGTTACTTCTTGGTCATCTCGTGATGCAAACCATTGATATTGACCGTATAGCACATGATTTAGGATATGATCAAACCGAAGAAGTCCTCATGTTAAAACATATGATTATCTCCCATCATGGCCAATTAAACTTTGGGTCACCAAAAAAACCTCAAACAGGTGAGGCTTTACTTTTATGGTTTATTGATACGATTGATTCTAAGTTTACAGTCTTAGGGGAATCGCTTAATGAGACGGTTGATGGTACATTTACACAGATGTTATCTGTGATGGATAAAATGAAGTTTTATAAACATAAGATCAAGTAGAGAGCATGAATGAAGTAGTTAATATGTTTAGACAAGAAAAGTTTTAATTGAACCCTAGATCAGATCAATGCTGATTTGGGGTTTTATATTTCAATGAGTTACAAACATTGGTTGTTAAAGAAGAAGACTAATCGCTACAACTACACATTCAATCAGCGAACAATGGCGTATCAGTTTCAACATAATATCCAAATAATCAGTAAATGTCAATAGAAAATATGTATGCTTTAGTAATAAAACAATAAGCTTGACGTTTAATAGAGTGAATACCTGCATAAAAAGCACCAAATTTATAAATTTCGGTGCTTCCGTGTTTATTTAGGTATAATTTCTTCCCTTAAAAAAGTAACATAACCTTGGGAAAGTTCAAAATAAATATAAACGTAATCATGATCATTCTTATGATGGGCAATAATAATGAATTCATCATCTAATATTTCAATGCTTTGTATTTCCAAAGGATATGAATAAATTAATTCATCCAAATTTGCGATATGTTTCAAAAATATACTATTCTTAATCTCAAATACATCAATAGACACACTATATGATCGTGATTCCAATATCAATACATCTGAATTATTATCGATGCTTAAAGTTATTGTTTTTGATTCAGGTATGAAATACAAAATAGAAAAATAAATCAACAAACATAAACTAAACAATGAGTAGAGGATATGTAAAACTCGAATTTTCCAATTAAATCTATAGAATGCAACAACAAACCCAATGGAAAACAAGTATAAAGCACTCACAACTAAATTGATTCTGTAAACTGAAATGAATGTAGAAAAAACAAGCAGATTAAGTTCAAAATGCATTAACAGAAGATGAGCTAAAAGAATTAAAATATATATACTTGTTAAAATTATGAGTACCTTTGTCTTTTTGCTTATTCTTCCAAATTTCATGATGATTTACCCCCTACTTTAATATACCAATCATCCAAAACTTGATAAGAGATCAACTCAGTTTCAGTTGAGTTAAGAGATTTGGCAATTCCGTGATTGGTGGTTTCTTTTCATTTACTATCTTTTTTATTAATTATGTATAATACTCAACAGTCAAATAGTGTTTTGCAGTGCTGTTTCATTGTTACTATAAAATATATCTACAATTCTAAGCCAACTATATTGCTAACTATTAATATCAAAAGAAAATAAAGGCTTTTTGTGTAAGTATATCAAAGAGAATATTTTAAGTAAATTGAACAAAAATATTGGTTTTCATTATGTGTCTTTATTGAGAGTTATTCTTATCAACAATCCGTTATTTAGGAACTATTTTATTTGCTTAGCAATATCTTCATTGACGTTGTGCATTTCCAATGCATCTTTTAGACTTAAGCATGACTGATTTCGCAATGTAGTTCGAGCAACATTAAAGATCTCTATTGTTTTTATATTCATTAATAAGGGAATCAATATTACTTTTATAGGTACTAATTTTTTTCTTGAAAAACAATAAATATACAATGAAACTAACAAAAACAATCATACCAGAAAAAACAAAAGCGATATAATTGCCTTCATTCCAATTACCACCTTCAGGAATAGATTGATAGTAATGGAAAAAAGAAAAACCAAATATTAGCAGTATAGATATAACTGCAAACCCAAAAGGGAAAAATATTTTTAGAACTCTAAGATGGTTTATTAATTTCTCATTATTATTCATATCTTCGTCCTCATTTCAAGAAAAAATATATTCATCAATATTGCCATCTAATTTGTCCGTTTCTATGCAATTGTTAATCCCATTACATCTCCAGCAATACTAAAACAAGCTGGTTACAATACAGTTGCCATTATCTGAGCAAAAGCTCTTGATGCTGTAACATACAGTGCTTAACTAATAACTCTTGCTACTTTTGCAACTACTTTTTCCAAAACTTTAATATACACTTATATTAATGTCCATAATTGGATTATTAACTTCATATGCGTACATACTCGTGGATTTAATTTTATCTTTTTTTCCGAATTAACGATCATTTTAAACATACCTATTTTAGGGTTCTAATAGAAATACTCAATTAACGCAGTACGATTTTTGCATCATATCGATATTGAACTTGAGATTTATGTATATGTATTTATTTCTTTAGGATGTATGAAACATCAAAATCCCAATGCATGAAATCATGAATAATCTCAACTTTAGAGTTCTCTACCATGTTGCATAAGTCATATAACTTTGAGAAATCATGATCGTTTTTTACATAAATATATATTTCAGTAGTGTCCACAACACTAATTGCAAATCTTGTGTTGCTATTCATTAAATCTTCTAAATTTCTAATGGGATTATTTGGTTGAGTGATGGAGACATATACAGTCAAAAAAATAATGTACAAATGATCATAATTATCATCAATAAATTTCTTCATATCACTTGTTAAAATGACTTCTTTACGAATTTTGATATATTTTGAGATGTCATGTCTTGTATACCATTCGTTATATGCTCTAAAATCCCAATACATCTCACCATCAAATGCATTTACAATCATATTTAATAACTTATATATTTCTTCTGAACTCACATATATAATTTTCATCATTTATCCTCTCTGGTTTCATTTCGAAATCAGTACCTATCTTCATATCCATCATATATAATTAAAGCATTCAAAGTAGTTATTAATATATTATTTTGATAACAATCGTAAAACTCATAGCTTACCCAGTCAGATGTTCCCATTGAAGAACAATTCTACTCTTTGGTAAATAATTTACGCTAACAAAATCTCCAATCTCTAAATCCCCTGTTGAAATAAAGAGATAATTCTTACCATCTATTGTTACTAGTTGACATGTTATTTTTCCATCTTCATTATATTGAACATATATGAGTTTCATTTCTTCAATGTTTTCAATTCTACCAGTTTGCTCTACTATCGCGGTCTCATCTTCAAAAAGTAGGTTGATTCCAAATCTAAGATTTACAGAGGATGCATAGAGAGCGTATATCGAAAAAATAAGAATTAGTATGATTACAAAATAAGATACAGTTCTATTTTGGCTATTTCGTATATTGCTTCTAAAATGATATAAAGCAAAAACAAAGAAAATGGTGCCAATAAATAATCCAACCAAAGCACCATACAATAAGTAATTCTCATAATAGTGATATTTAAATGTCATAAATTTTACTCCAATCTCGTCGTTAATTATTCAAGGAATGCATAACAACCCACATTAGAATTAATAATAAATCATTAACAAAACAAAGACTTAACTTGAACAGTATTTTCGTGAAGATAACTAGGATCAAAACAGCGCTCAATATCAATAAAGTAACCTTAACCTATATTTGAAAAGAGCTCTTTGTAAACCATTTCATTTCTAAATTTCTCACTATTTCAACAGTAGTAGAAAGTCAAGATGAAAGTACATATACTGCTCCCCGTGCATATTAAAATAACTAGTTCTTTTATAGACTACCATGTTTACAAGTGCTATATATATATATTACCAGTAAGCTAAAGATATTAACAGGGCTTATACGCCTTATTTTGAACAATTCTATATGATTTATCTCGTCGTTTTGACAACATTCGTTAAATGATTCGAGAAGACTGAAATGACTTAATTCATGATAGAATGATTTATCTTGAATTGAACTTGCTACTAAAGTTAGCGATTTTTTTCAATTGAGAAGAAAATGCAAGCGTAAATGCTTTAATAGTATTTAATAACTTTTATTTTGCAGTATAATATCAATCTGAAACATCTTAAAATGAATACCGATTTAGTTTATACTATTAAAATAATCACAAAAAAACTAAAAAAACATTTCATTTAGGATAGTAGTTACCCAATTTACTTATATAACTGCTTTAAGAACTATGAACTATGAAACGTATAAATCGCCATAATATTGATCAAATACGACTTCATCAGATTTTTGTTCTACTAAGTTGAACCCAATTTGAGAGGTTGTCAATATTTCATAGTTTCAATTATAGACATCAACGAAAGACGAACATATTGAAACTGTTGAAGTGTATGTTATAATAAAAACAACTAAAATGGAGAAGTATAATCAATATTCATAAAAAATGATTAATTAACTCTAATTTATCGCGGATTCATTCATATATATGGGATTGTTTTAGTTCATACAAAGGGGAGGATTTTATATGAAGAAACTTACCAAAACTATAATCAGCATTTTCATGATCATATTAATAAGTAGTTGTCAGAAAGAAGAACCACTTGATATTACGATTCATACCTTTAACTATACCATGCTCGGTGTTACTTATGTCGACAAAGTCAACATGGCTCCAGAGGATGTAGCTGAGAATATCTATGACAGTGTTTTTGCTTCGAGCATGCTATCTATCATACGCGAAGCAGTCTATTTAAACTCCTATGAAGACTATCGCGCATTGCATAAAGCAAACGATACCCCATTTACATACGATTCTTCCTTTTTTGATGAACATTCGCTGCTTGTAATTCCTGTCTACTCTACAAAAGCTCCCTTTTTCGAACTTATAGATTTTGATTTAATAGATGGTAAATTATCTCTATCCATTTCTTTGATTTCAAGTCCCATAAGAAATACCACATACGCATGGAATAACTATATCAATGATTACTACCAAATCCTTGTTGAAATCAATCGGAAAGATATTTTGGACTATGATTATCAAATCACTGAGCTAGACCAAAATAATTACTTCGTCTATTTTGGCAATGAAGCTTACTTAGAGAGCGACTATCAAATCATTACAGATTATCAGACGTTTGATAATTTATTTAAAGATTCATCAGCAACTTGGTTTCCAGGTAGTGTGTTAGACTTGATTGATGAATCTGTTTTTGACAATCATTATGTCTTTGCCTTTCAAAGAGCAGTTGGTGTCTACTTAAATGCACAACTTTATGATTATCATGTTTATGTCGAGCATCATGATTCTGATGCATCTTACCAGTTATATATCACATTTATTGAAGACTATGTACTAAAAACCTTGTCAGGCTACACAAATGACAATCCAACACTTTATCTATTAATCATTCCTAAATCATTGGAAGTAACATTAGAACATATCATTATTTATGGACTTGGTAATGAAACGATCGTTTATAGCATACAGTAAAACGAGATAGACAACTAAATTATTATTAAAGCTAAATGACAAAAGTGCAAGGACCAAATATTTTTGGGATTTGTGCTTTTTCGTTTTATAAATTCTGAGTTCTCGTTCATGGTACTCGTAATAACTTATGAAAGATCACAATAAAAAGTATTAAATGAAGTTGAATTCGATAAAGTTTTTTATTAATTAATAGACAAAATTATTACAAATATGATTTGTTATATACGATTATTAAAAAAATAATGCAATAATTAATAAGCTCTTAGAGTTTGCATAACGCTCAATTCATTATAGATTTAGTCAAGTTCATTATCAAAAAAAACGGCTACCCACTTAGGATAGCCGTTATCTATTTTACTTATAAACCTGCTTTAAGAACTGTGAACCATGAACCGTATAAGTCAGCATAATTTTGATCAAATACGCCATCAGCAGATAACATGTATTCATCAAGTTGACGCAAGTTGATTTCACGAATGTTTGCAAAACGTGAAGCACCATTAGCGTCTGCAAAGTCGACATCACTCACGAGTGAGAAGATGAGCTCTCTTTGCATGTAGGTATTGTTATAACGTGTAAGAACTGGAGTTAAGTAGTTTGTAACTGCAGTTTGAACATTGGTTGGAAGTACAACGCCTTCATCAGATTTTTGTTCTGTTAAGTAGAACTCAATTTGAGAAGCTGTCAATGTTTCAGAATCTTCGTTATAGACATTAAGTGTTTCATCAGATGAAGAAACATATTTACCATCTTCATCATCAGCTGCGCTGAAGACTGCAGATGTTGTTTCACCCATAGAAGTTGCAAGAATTAAATGCCAACCGAAGTCACTCATCACTTCATCAAGTGCAGTTTCAGTAATGACTGTACCATAGAGGTCTAAGAGTGGGAACTTAGCATCGTCATCTTCAATGGCAACGAGTTGTTCTTGTAAAGCCATTGCGCGGTTGTAGAAGACTGGATCTAAAACAGAAGAACCTGTGATAAAGTTTGATGTGTTTGTGATTTGTGAAGAGATTGTTTCAAACTTTAAGTAGAAACCAAGTTTTCTATATTCTGACCATAATTGTTCGATTTGATAATCATATGGAGGTGTAACACTACCACGTTCAATGCGTCCTGAATTGTTAAATTCGCTTGCGATTGCTGTTAAACCAGCAGCATGACCTGTGTAATTACCAATACGATCGTAGACAAGTTCAACAAGTTCAACTAAACCAGCTTTGATTTGTGCAACTGCTGCTGCATCAAGTGTATCTAGGTATTCTTGAGGATTATCAGGTGTACCATCGCCATTTTGATCGAAATAAACGAGTAAGTGGCTAACATTAATGGATTTGAAGTTATTGTATTGAAGTTCTGCTAAGGCAGCAAGTTTTTCATAAATCGAAACATCTTGTGTACCATAATGTGCTTCAATATCTTCCATGTATTGTGATCTTAATTCTGGGTAAACATAGAGTTGGTTGATTGCTTCTGCATTGGTCTTAGAACCGAAAGCAAGAAGTAAGAACTTTTCACGACCCATGGATGCTGGGAAACCAGCGGATGCGAAGTTATCTGCAGAGAATTGGCTGATGATGTCTTCAAATTGTTGTTTATAAGAATCCATATCATCTTCTTCAACCGCATAATCTTCAGAAGCGAGAAGAACTTTGTTTGATGCAAGGTCTAAGGATAAGTTAATACCATAAGATTTTTCAAGTTCAGCATAGAAATCATCAACTAAGATGTCATTACCATCAATGGTTGCGATCACGTCACCTGTTCTATCTTTAGTAGAACCTTCATAACCATAAGATTGTTCATAGAATGCGCGAACAACTTTATCATAGATGTTTAATTCCTTATCTTCATAAAGTTCTGAAACTTTTGAAGAAATGTAAGTAGAAGTTAATTTAGCTTCGAATACTTTATCGAATGCTTCATCTCTCTTCGCTTGAGCTGCTTCAGTTGTAGCAAACTCTTTAACATCTGGATCGTCTTCTGTTTCAACTAAGATGTCTTCTTCAGCATCAGATGCGTCATCAAGTTTGTAAACTAAATAACGAGAGTTTCCGAATGTTTGAACGCGTGAAGAGAATGGTTTTTGTGTGGATAAATCTAAGAGATCATCCATTTGTGTTTCAGCAGTTAAGGTTGTGTAAACGTGGCTTCTTAAGCTTGTGTTCATCTTTGTTAAATCTTCATAAGTAAGAAGAGAATCAAAAGCAGAACCTGCTTGAGCAACAATTGTACCATCAACAGCAACTTCAACTTTGTTTGCTGGGTTAAGGATGTTATAGATATTAACGAATTCAGCTTTAACTTGTTCAGCGGTTAATGCTTCATCTGGTCTACCTGTTTCACGTGTTGTGCTGATCACGTAACGTTTGTAGTAATTTTCATAGTCTGCCACAGAAATTTGTGAACGATCTTCACGATCGACACCTAATTTAGATAAAATACCTAAATCACTTAAAATGGTGACGATATGTCCATTACCGGTAGGTGTTTCATTGTTTAGGTCAACATAACCTGGATTTCCAGAAGTGATTCTGATATCAGGAATCTTGTACCATAAACCTTTTGAATCTGATTTAATGGAAGCTTGGTATAATGCTGCATTGGCTTCGTTTAAGTTAATGAAACGAATCACTAATGCATTGACATCATAGCGACCAGCTAAATTAGTGTTGTAATAGTTGACTAAGCTTTCTTCAGAGATGTAGTTCGCATTTTCTTCATCTAAGACTTCTTCATCTAAAATCTCTTTTGCATAAGCTTTTTGAGCGACTCTTAAAATATAACGTTCAAGTAGAAGAGGGATGCTTGCATAGTTTTCGTATGTGTCAGCTAATGCAAGAATACTATCTTTTACACTTTCTATATTAATACTGTTATCCAGTAAATATAGTGAGTCAACGAATTGTTCGATATTGCGTACAAAGCGTTCTGGGTTTTCGTTATAGTTTTTCTCAAGTGTTTCTAAATCTGATGTACCATGAATCGCGTTGTTAATGATTTCATCAAGATACTTACTTGTTTCTTCATCATTTGCAGTGATTAATGCTCTTGCGGCATCAACTTGGTCTGCAAAGATTTGTTCGTCGATCATCGTTGCTAAAACTGAAGCACCTTGCATACGCAATTGATCGTATAATTCCTTTTCCGTTACGGTGATGTCACCAATCGTCAGATATGCGTCATCAGAGATGCTACCGTAAGGAGTTTTCTCACCACTGTTACAAGCGGCTAACGTAAGTAGACCTGCAAAAATTAGCACAAAAATTGCAAGTTTTCTTAGTGTTTTGGTTTGATTCATTGTGTTCACTCCTTCAATGTATTTCATACAAGCAAGTATAATATAGCATTTTTTACGGCCTTATGCAACCACTTTCATTTTATTCGTAAATCTCACACATTTTTATGATAAGATAAAAGAAGGTGAAGTGAAATGGAAATATTTGTGCTTGCCAGCGGCTCAAAAGGGAATATAGCCTACTTAAAAGTAGGACATGTAAAACTCTTCATCGACGCTGGCATTTCTTATCAAAAAATTAAACAGAAGATGGAAGCGTATCAAGAGAACATTTTTGATGTCAAATCACTCCTCATTACGCATGAACATCATGATCACATTGTAGGTTTGAAAATGCTTTTAAAATATGGGGCAATTGAACATGTTTACGTGACTAAAGGAACACTGAATAGTCTTCCTAGTGATCTAGTAGCTTCGTTTCCTGAAACCCATGTGATTGAAGCAGATCATCCTTTTTTTGTCGAAAATCTTGAAGTCGTTCCGTTTATGTTATCACATGATGCATCTGAACCTGTAGGGTTTGTAATTAAAAGTGATGATCATAAAGCTGTATTTTTAACAGATACTGGTTATGTGGATGAAAGTTATCATCCGTTATTATCGGATGCTGATTTTTACCTTTTAGAAGCGAACCATAACCCCTTTACCCTTTTTCAATCAAAGCGTCCGTTTTTATTAAAAAAGCGTATTGTAGGAGAAAAAGGGCACTTATCCAATGAAGATGCAGCAAGACTCATGAATAAACTCGTTCACCAAAAAAGTATTTGGGTCGTAGCTCATATTTCTGAGGATTGTAACTGCATTGATGACATTGATGAAGCCATTGTTAAAGCGTTTGATGATCCAACAAAGATTGATGTTTATTATGCTTCACAGGAAGGACTTCCGGTGATTGTTCTATGATAAAAATTATTGCTGTCGGTAAAGTGAATCAAAAAGGTTTAGAAGAGAGCATGAAGTACTATTTAAAACAATGTCCTGTTAAAGTTGAGGTTTTTGAAGTTAATGATGAACCTTCTGAACAAGGAAAAGAAGTTGAAGGAGAACGTATCTTATCAAAGATAAAAGATTCTGATGATGTGATTGCGTTAGCCATTTTAGGTAAAATGACTTCAAGTGAGGGATTTGCAAAACTTTTAGATGAGAAAATGACCTATGCACATAAAGATATCGTGTTTGTGATTGGTGGATCTTATGGATTAAGTGATGCTGTTTTAAAAAGAGCGAACAGTCAACTCTCATTTTCACCAATGACATTTCCGCATCAGTTAATGAGACTCATTTTGATAGAACAAATATATAGAGGATTGATGATTTTAAAACATCATCCTTATCATAAATAGAGGTTTTCATGCGTACAATTTTTTGGGATTTTAATGGCACCATTTTAGATGATGCTAAGTTATGTTATGACATTTTAATCGAGATGCTCAAAGAGGAGGAAAGACCTTTAGTTACATTTGAAGAGTATCTGATGATTTTTACGTTTCCAGTGGAAGCGTATTATGATAAGGTCTACGATTTAAAGAAGACAAGTTTTAAGGTGTTAGCCCATCGTTTTATTGAACGCTATCAACCGAGAAGCCTTGAACTATCGCTTCATGAAGGTGTTATTGAGACAATTCATCAGTGCAAGTTAAAAGGATATCAAAACGTTTTACTTTCAGCATCTGAAGAAAAGAATTTGCATGAGCAGTTAAAACATTATGGCATTGATCATCTCTTTGATCATATTTTAGGAACTTCTAATGTGTATGCAACATCTAAAGTGATGGTTGCCAAACGCTTTATCGAACAACATCATTTAAATCCTAATGAGATGATCATGATTGGCGATACACTTCATGATGCAGAAGTTGCTAAAGAGATTGGTGCAAGGATTATATTATTTACCAAAGGACATCAACATCCTTCACGTTTTGAAAATCATGAAATGATTGACCAAATCCAAGAAATCCTTGGTAAAATATAAGTAAACGACGATTAAAGGAGACTTAATAATGAGTAAAGTTGCGATTCTTGTTTGTAGTAATGCCGGACTTGATTATTTAGATTATCCAAAAGATATCCGTATTTTACGTTCTGTTATACATTTTGGCGCGGATGAAGCTTATGATGATTATGTACAAATGGATGCGAAAACGTTTTATGAACGTATTCAAAAAGATCCTAATGATATTCCAAGAACATCCTATGTATCACCAGGAACAATGATTTCTTATTTTGAAGAGTTAGAAAAAGAAGGTTATGATGAAGCGTTAGTGATTACCATTTCATCCAAACTTTCAGGTTTATTTGAAGCTGTAAAACGTATTGCAAGTGAAGTGACTATCAAAGTCACTGCATTTGACTCATTAACTTTAGCTTATGCTGAAGCATACATGGCACTTGAAGCACACCGTTTAGCAGAAGAAGGCAAATCTGTTTCAGAAATTCTACCTTATCTTGAAAAGATTAGAGATAACGATAAAATCTTCTTTGCTGTTGATACACTCCTTTATTTAGTAAAAAATGGACGTTTATCAAAACTTCAAGGTACGCTAGGAACAATGCTTCAAATGAAGCCTTTGCTACAACTTGCTGATGATGGTAAAGTGGAATCCATTGAAAAGATTAGAACAACCCATAAGGCTCATCAACGTTGTATTGAAAAATACATCGAAGAGACCAAAGGGTTAAATGTTTTAACTTATATTTCACATGCACATGCTGATGAGTATGTCGATTGGTTTAAAACTGAAATTAAGAAAGCTTTTCCTGAAAGAGAAGTTGTTGTTGCCTATTTAACACCCGTTGTTGGTGCACATACCGGTCCAAAAGGTATTGGTATTGGTTATATTAAACTCTAAATGGACACCCTTCGGGGTGTTTTTATTTGAGGTAGAAAGTAATGAAAGACATTTGATGTTGTCCAGTGCTATAATGGTGATTAAAGGGAGGCGACACATGTGAAGAAATTTGCTCAAGATTTTAAAAAGTTTATTACTAAAGGTAACGTTTTAGATTTAGCAGTAGCGGTCATTATCGGTGGTGCTTTTGGGAAGATCATTTCCAGTTTAGTGAACCATATCATTATGCCTGTTGTCAGTTTAGTTGCAGGTAAACAGAGTTTTGAAGATATCAAAACCGTATTAAGACCTGCGGATGAGGTAGCTGGTATCACTGAAAATGCCATTTATTGGGGTTTATTCATTCAAAATGTTGTTGATTTCTTAATCATTGCATTCGTGATCTTTATGATTATCAGAACATTCGCAAGAATGAATGAAATGGCTGAAAAAGCGAAGAATAAACTTCGTGAAGATGAATTAAAAGCAAAGGCAGAAGCTGAAAAGTTAGCTTTAGAAGAAGAAGCTAAAAAACCAAAACCACCAACAGTTGAAGAATTACTTGGTGATATTAAAGCATTGTTAGAAAAGAAAGTATCTTAGCATCGTAAACAGAATTTTGCCTTTGCAAAGTTCTGTTTTTTTATGCATACAAAAGGAAAAGGGCAAGTAAGGCTTGCCCTTTTATAATGAGTATTGCTCAACGGGGGGGGTGTTTGTGCAATACTCATACTAACTTGAAGATGAAATCATCTCCAAGAAGTACGTATGAACAGATAAATCTTCAGATAGTTCTGGGTGAAATGCAAGTGCAAGCATATGGTTTTGTCTTGCTGCAACCCATCTACCATCTACAGTTGATAAGATAGATACATGATCACCTTTGGATACAATGTAAGGTGCTCTGATAAATGTCATTGGTATAGATTTTTGATTAAATAAATCGTTTGTATAAAAACTTGATAATTGTCTACCGTAAGCATTTCTAGCGACTGTGATATCCATTAAACCGAAATGAACGGTTTTGTCATCTTTAATGTTTGATGCGAGTAGAATCATGCCTGCACATGTTCCCATGACAGGTAATCCATCCTTAATCATTTGCTTTAAAGGTTCAAGAAGATCAAGATCTTTCAGTAGTCTTCCCATGGCAGTAGATTCTCCTCCAGGAAGAATTAGACCATCCATCGGTTGATTTAAATCCTTTTTTTGTCTGATTTCGAAGGTATTCACACCAAGACGGTTAAGCATCATACGATGCTCTATAAACGCACCTTGTAGCGCTAAGATGCCAATCGTCATGATTACTTACCTCTTTCAGCCATTAAAAGTTCGATTTCTTGTTCGTTAATTCCGACCATGGCTTCACCAAGGTCTTCTGAAATATCTGCTAAAATCTTGTGATCGTTATAGTTCGTTACGGCTTTAACAATCGCTTCAGCACGTTTTTTAGGGTCTCCAGATTTAAAGATACCAGATCCAACGAATACACCTTCAGCACCAAGTTGCATCATCAGTGCAGCATCTGCTGGGGTTGCGATACCACCTGCAGCAAAATTAACGACAGGTAATTTTCCATTTTCATGCACATAGGAGATTAAATCATAAGATACACCAAGTTCTTTTTGCAAGACGAAGAGTTCATCAGATCTTAATGATTGAACACGTCTGATTTCTTTTTGAATTTCTCTCATATGTCTAACTGCTTGAATGACATCACCTGTACCAGGTTCACCTTTGGTTCTGATCATGGATGCACCTTCAGCAATTCGTCTTAAGGCTTCACCTAAATTTTTAGCACCGCACACAAAAGGCACATTAAACTGCGTTTTATCAATATGATGAAGATCATCAGCAGGTGATAAAACTTCACTTTCATCAATATAATCGATTTCGATCGCTTCTAAAATTTGAGCTTCCACGAAATGACCAATACGAACCTTAGCCATCACAGGAATAGAGACCGCTTTTTGAATTTCTTTAATCATTTTAGGATCACTCATGCGTGATACGCCACCAGCAGCACGAATATCTGCAGGAATTCGTTCTAACGCCATCACTGCAACCGCACCAGCGGCTTCAGCTATTTTCGCTTGTTCTGGATTGGAGACATCCATAATGACGCCACCTTTTAACATTTGAGCAAGTTCTTTATTCAGTAAATAACGTTCTTTAGTAATCATCGTTACACTTCCTTGTTTATATTCTACTTTCATTGTATACTAGAAACTGGTATAGATAAATATTCAGTTGATGAAAATATAAGCATACCAGATGGTGAATGATGAAAAAATTACTTTATGAAGATATTTATGAACAATTTAAAAGATTGATCACAGAAAAAACATATCAAGAAGGCTCTAAACTACCTTCTAAAAGAAAGCTTGCAACAACGTTAAAGGTAAGTCCTTTAACGGTAGAAGCTGCGTATGCACAGCTGATTGCTGAAGGTTATGTTTATTCGGTCGAGAAAAAAGGTTATTTTGTTTCAAAACAGGTTGAACTACGTTTAGGTGAGAGTAAAGTAAGTTCTTTTAAACTTGAACAAGATCGTGTAAAGCACGATTATACATATCGATTTGACACCAATGTGGTTGATACTTCACTTTTCCCCAATGCTACATGGGCTAAGTTATCAAGAGAAGTGATTTCAGAAAACCATCATGAAATGCTGAATATGACACCACCCCAAGGTTTATACGAACTGAGGGTAGAGATTGCGAAATACTTAGATATTTACAGAGGTATACATGTATCTTATGATCAGATTATCATCGGTTCAGGATCTACGTCACTGATTGGTATGATTGTTGAACTTTTAGGCAGAAAACTGACGTACGGTATTGAAAAACCTGGTTTTACGAAAATTGAAAAACTGTTTGAAGCCAATGATGTAAAGATTCAGCATATTCCACTCGATCACCTAGGTATATCTGTTGAACAACTGAATGAAAAACACGTTGATGTCATTCACGTGACACCTTCTCACCAGTACCCAACTGGCATTGTTATGCCTATTTCAAGACGTATTGAACTTCTAAACTGGGCTTTAGAACATCAAGCTTATCTCATTGAAGATGATTATGACTCAGAATTTCGTTTTCAAGGAAAACCTATTCCTGCACTTCAAGGACTTGATCAACATGATCGTGTCATCTACATGAATACATTCACTAAAAGCTTAGCACCTTCGTTTCGTATGAGTTATATGGTATTACCAAAATCGCTCTTACAACGCTATCATCACATGTCATCCTATCATGCCTGCACTGTACCAACATTTGAGCAGTATGTACTTTATAAGTTTATGCATGGTGGTTCTTTTGAAAGACACATCAATCGAATGAGAAATCATTATAAAGAAAAACTAGAAATGATTCGGCACTTGATTAAAGAAGAAGATGATTTGATTTTGCATGGCGATGATGCAGGACTCCATTTTTTAATGGAAGTCAAAGGTGTTTCACACTTTGAAAAACTCCAAGAAACTTTTGAATCACAGTACATTTCTGTAGCTATCTTAAGAGTCAGTGAAATCAATCATATTTATCAAAACCCATGTTTGGTCATCGGTTACTCAGGTATTTTAAAAAGCGAATTAATCAACGCTTTTCAAGCATTGATTCAAGCCATAAAAAAAGTTAAGCAATGAGCTTAACTTTAGTGAAGGACTTGATGTTTAACTTTTGAAAACTTACGTTTGATGCGTTTTAAAGTAAATCCAAATTTTTCTGTCAATTGCCGTCTTAAACCTTTAAAAAGATCACTCAATAAGATCCAAACAACATATCCGATGAGAAGGAAATGAATGACATGGACAACGGGTGCTTCAAGATTTAAATATGTTTCTTGATCAAAGATATACATCAGGATCAGTCCGATAATTCCAAAATTAATCAACGTTTTCATAAGAATAAGAACCCTAAGATCGAAAAGATAATGACGTAAATGAGGTTAAACTTCATGGTCTTTTTTATATGGTAATGAATTTCTTGTGGGATATTCAGTTTTTGTTTTTTACGGACAAATAAGATGATGATCCATAACACATTAAAGACCAACCATATGCCACTTAAGATAAAGAGTAACCAATGCATCATGATGACATACCTCCAAAAATGCGTTCATAAAGGCTTAAGAGCCATTCGAGTGCGCGGAAAATAAAGCTTCTGATATCTTCAAAATGAATCCATGATTTGATGGTTTCCCATTTTTCTGCAAACTGAATGAGATTTAAAAAATCATTTAAATTTTCAATGGGTTCTGTGTTAACTAGATAAATCAATCCAACAAGACCCAAGGATATGACCATGTAATTTAATAATCTATTGATCAATAAGTAATTAAACGTAAATCCTTTGTGATGTTCTTTAACAAACTGTCTGACTTCATCATGTGTATGTTTATCTTGTTTAAAACAATAAGGACATGACACTAAATGCTTTGGATAATCATGATACTCTGAAACACGACATTTCGTTAAGTGATAAGATAAACGGAATAACGTCTGTTTCCATTGTCTTGATGTTGTTCGTTTGGGATGTTTTAAATCTTTCACTTGAAGTGATTTTCTCATCACTTTTTGGTAAAACATCGGATAAAGTTCAACCGGTTTTCCTTTTTCATCGATTTCAACACCAGCCATGCTCTTTTTATGGATAAAGATATTATTTTCAACAAAATAACTGACGGGCTTCGATGCGAGACGGTGTGTCGCTTTATAAGGATGAATGTCATGAAGTAATGTATGGATAATAACTGCTAAATGAAAACGAATGGTTTCTTTACTATCACTCTGATAGATGATCTCTTCAGGTATTTCCTCTTTGACTTCTTCGATCAGATCGATGGGTTCAATCGGGGCATGCGATTTTTCAAATTCAAATTCAAAACTTAGTTTAGGTGTCTCAGAATCGAGTGAAAGTGGTTTTTCCTCTTTCACTTTCTTTTTTTCTAGTTTCGGTTCTAAAGGTGAACGAATGAGTTCAAGATCACGTTGTCTCGCTTCTTCAAGAAGTCTTTTTTTCTCTAACTCAATTTTAGCTTTTTCATCTTCAAGTTTCTTTTGATAAGTTTGAAAGCGTTGCATCGCGTAATACTCTTGAGGAAGATATTCTTCACGTTGAAAAGACATAGGTAAGAATGCTTTATCTTTCGTACCAATGAAGACGACATCTGGAATATAAGGGTTCAAATCACCATCGATATAGATCGCAGATAATTCAACTGCGATACCATGTTTCTCAAGTGTAATAAACATGTTTGCGATATGTTTTGCAATAAGCACTTTCGCTTTTTCAGTGATTTTGAGTTTTCCGATACGATTTCCTTTTAATAGTTGATTTAACCTATATACATGTGGGGTATGTGGCATGATGTAGCCAATGGTTTCCCCATTTTTTTTGATTAGGGATGTTGGGAAAGGGAAATATTTTTTGAGTTTATGAGCATAAGAACTTTGATACATGGTTTCAATACGTTCTCTTAATTGATACTTTTCAATCAATTTAGGATCGAAGAAGTAAGCGAGTGATTTCCCTTTTTTAAGCGTATAGGTTTTTCCTAAGATGGTTTCGTCATAAACATCGTTTTCATCGACGATCACTGGTTTTTTATCGGTATCATAGGTGATATATTTACGAGAAATTGATTTAAAGTAATCATTTAAATAATCATAATCTTTGGTTTGTTCACGTGCACAAATCGGGCATTTTTGAAAATGACTTGGATAGAAATGTGTTTTATCCTTTTTGCATTTTTTGAGTGAATCTTTTAATACCTTTAATTCTTTAACCCACTCTTCTGTGGTGGGTCTATCGTTATTGCTTAACGCGTGTTTTTGGAATGCACGGTTAAAGAGTTCTTGAATATGTTTGGGCAAGAACGAAAAAGGCATCGCATTTTTCGGTGGAATGATGTTTGTCCCTTGATAATTATAGGGGAAGATTTCTTTTTCCATGGCGTAGTTAATGGCATTTCCATCAAAACCTAAGACGTTTTTGATACGTGCAGAAAAAGGATGAACACCATACATCAGAATTTGGAAAATTAAAATAGCTAACCCGTAATTATCATGATTTGGAATACGCTTGATTTCTTGGGTATATTTCTTTTTCGCTTCTAAAACTTCAGGTGCAGTATAGTCTGGTGTGAAAACCTTACAGTGGAAAAGTTTTTGATTACTTGAGAATTGGAAAGAATCAGTATCGACAACACCAATTTCAAATCCGGGGTAAACGAAGAAATCACTCGTGTTAATATCACCAATGATCGTGTCGTTTTGATGCAAAAATCCCATAACTTTAGCAAGATTGATCGCGATAACAACACGATCATAATAGGTGATATTGGGAAATTTCGCTTTTTGTAATCCAGGTGTGATGACATGCGATAATTGATTTTTAGCTTGAACCCGTTTCATCAAATAGCCTTGGAATTTGTTAAATTCATCATAGACGACATAACTTGGCCAAGCGATAATTGTTAATCCATTATAGTCTAATAAACCAGGCTTTTTGTTAACCATTGCTTTAATTTTAACTTCAATGTCTGGCATTCTTTCTAATGCACGTTCGCTATAAATCTTCACTAAAATATTCGGATTTTTAGCAAGCTTAAAGACGGAACCTTCGCCACCAGATCCAATCGGTTTTGTATCATCGATTAAGATTTTAGATCCATCTTCAAGAAAATATTTTTTCATACATCCTCAACTGAAATAAAGAGTAATGTTTTATCATCATCTGTTTTTTTATTGATACGTTCTGAACTTAAAAAGCGTTCCAAAGCTGCTTCAACATCTTTTTGATGAAATTTTTCATGTTGAAAAGCTTGGAAAAAAGGGTCATAAAAGAGATGACTCACCGTTTTATCCTTTGAAGAGATGCTAATGCCTTCAATGCCATCCGTCATTAAAGCAACCATGGGGTAAAAACCATCAACTTTTTGATAGATACCATGTTCAATAGAGTTCAAATCACAGACACTGAATGTTGCGTTGGCGTATTCTCCGCGTTGCTGTTCAACTAAAACACGGTAGATATCCTTATGTTTACCAATGGCAGAACAATCTCCTACTTGACCGTAGAACTGTCTATCTTGAAGAGATACAAAGACAAGAAGAGTCGCATTTAAATCCTTCACTTTTAAATCTCTTTCACTTGCAGCCATGAGTAATTGATCATGGACTTCGATAAACCCTTCTTTAATGATCATGATGATATCCTCATCATCTAATTTGGGGTCGATGTGTTTTTCTAAATAATCGACGATGAAAGAAGAAGCGACATCGCTTCCTATTTCTGCAGCAATCGCGCTGCCCATACCATCAGAGACACATGCAATATAACCCCAGTTTCCGGGTAATATACGATAGCGATGTGCATCATGACAAGGTGTATCAGTTTGAATGTGCGATGTACCTTGAACGGATGCACCAAACAGTTTAATCACATTTATACCTCGAATTCAAAAACGTCGTCACTGGGTTTTTCTAACTTAATGGTATCACCAACACGTGATGATGATACACTTGATAAAGATGAAGAAACCCATTGGAAAAGTTCTTTAAAGTTTAAACCGTTTAATTTAAATACACGGTCTTTAGAACCAGCAATTTGTCGTAAACGATCAATGTTTGCATTTTCAACGCCAATGCCAAAGAAAATAACTTTTTTGGATTGAATGGCTTGTTGAAGCATACCGGATGCTTCCATCGTGTTATCCGTTGGTTCACCATCTGTGATCACAAATAGCCAAGGACGATAGTATGAAATACCTGCAGCACGATATTCGTTTTTACGTGCTTCGATGTTTCTAAGTGCTGTAACAAGTGCTTCACCCATCGGTGTCATACCGTTGACCTTGAGTTCTGGAGCTTGTGATTCTGAGACAGTCGCAAAGTTTTGCAAAACGGTCACGGATTGTCCAAATGAAATCACGGATAGATCAACTCTTACACTCGCTAAATCATCATCACGAAGTGCTGCATAAAGGGCATGTACACCTTCATTTAATTGATTGATGGGATTTCCTGACATGGAGTATGATGTATCAAGGAGTAAAACCACGGGACAACGAGGTTCAGGATTATCAAGTAACGCTTCATCAACAACCTCTTTTTCAAATTCAAAATCGTTTTTAAAATCGTTCATAAAAAAACCTCTTTTCTTATTTTTATTTAGAGAATAAGTAATAAAATAACGGCTAACAGTAATGCTTTCAAACTATATTTTGTCTTCACATAGACTAAGAAACAAGCGAAGACATAAGATACCATAAGAATTAAGTGATACAGATTAAAACCAAGTGGGGTAAACCCGAGGGTTACACCGTAGAGTCCTAAAATGATTAAATATCTAAAACCATAGGCAGAACCTAAAGTTAACTTCATTTTAATCACTTGAAACACATAGATTAAGATACCAGCAAGATATAAAATAAGCATCATTTGTGAGAAAAGATAAACGCCATAGGTATAGATTGGAAGTTCTCTTAAGTAAAGTGCATAGTCGCCTTCACCAAAGAAATAACCGATCAATCCAAAATGAAAGGGAATCGTGATGTATAAACTCAATGTTTGTGCGATAAAGACAATGACTGCGATAAAGATAAAGACTTTAAAAAAACGTGGGTAATCTAAAACAGCATGCCTTTTACCCACGGTGTAATGAAACAGATTTAAATTAAGTACGCCAAAGAATACAGCTTGTATCCCATAAAGAATTAAAGGTTCATAAAGGTTTGGAAACATGGATCCAAAAAGTGTTTGGTCCCATGTGGACGCATCAAAATAAACACGCATATAAAAAATAGACCATAAGATGGCTCCAATGAGGATTTTATTCACATGTGCAACGACGGGATTCTTTTGCACGAATACCTCCAATGAGTGTTACATTTTGTTCATATTATATCACAATCTCTGTAGAGAAATCTGACGTAAGATATATTTCATGAAAACGTAAGACGTGTTGAGGAGAATTGGAATATCTAGTATAATGAAATAAGCGAGGGTATGATGATGAAACCTAATCAAGCGAATGGAAACAGTCAAGGTTTAGAATTACTCATTGAAAAATTGCATCAACATTATGATGATCAAACATGTGACATCATTTTAAATGGGATGCGTGAAAAACGCGTCGTTTCACTACGCGTCAATACGCTTAAAAAATCAAAAGATGAGATTAAACAAGCATTAGACACTTCACATATCATGTATCACGATGTTTCATGGTATGACGATGTACTCATCGTTGAAACGAAAGAATCATTGCTTGAAGAACTTGATATGTTTAAACATGGATGGATTTATCTACAATCACTGTCTTCAATGATTCCAGCACTCATCATGGATGCTAAACCCAAACAAACAATCCTCGATATGGCTGCAGCTCCAGGTGGTAAAACAACATTGCTTGCTGTACTCACTCAAGATCAGGCATCAATCACAGCAATTGAAGCTCATCCCATTCGTGCAGAAAAATTAAAGTTTAATATTAATCGTCAGGGAATTAAACACGTATCAGTGATGGTTAAAGATGCTCGTATGCTAGATCCCTATTTTATTTTTGATCGGATTTTATTAGATGCGCCATGTAGTGGGAGCGGCACCATTCTTTTAAATGATCCCAAAACGTTTAGTTATTTCACGCAAAAACTGATTGATAAATCGGTTGAAACGCAAAAAGCTCTCATTAAAAAAGCAGTTGACCTTCTTAAGCCAGGTGAAACCATGGTTTATTCAACATGTTCTGTTTTACCAGATGAAAATGATAATATCATCCAATCGATTTTAAAATCAGGATGGGTTGAGGTTGTACCCATAGAAGATGATAAGTGGCATTCAATTCCAACATTACCGACACAAATACCAGGAACTTTATTAATTCCACCAAGTCAGTATTATGAAGGATTTTTTATTGCAAAATTAAAGAAAAAAGTAAAAAAATAAGGCGACTCCATCAGGAATCGCCTTTATTATTTTATGCATTCTCGATAATTGCTGTAATTGGAATTAATAAGAACGCTAACCATGAAATATGGAAGAGTCCCAAGAAATAACCAAGCGAGAAGAATAAAATAACTGCAATAAATGGCATAATCGCTGTTAATCTAAATTTATCAAATAAGATGATTGCAGTAACTGGAATGAGTAAGAAGACTTGCCATGCCCATGCCCAACCACCTAAACCAAAACCTAGACTTAAGAAGATACCAATCGCAACTAAAATCATGGAAACCATCGTAATCGCTTTTTTACGTTCAATCCCATTTAAATCACCAACCATGATGTGAATATCACCAAAGATTAAACCCATCGCAACCGGTAGTAAGAAACCAAGTGCACCAAAGGTCCATGTATTTTCTACATACCCCATGTAAAGGTAAAATCCAATCGCAATCACAAAACTTAGTTCATAAATGATGAGTTTAACGATATTCTTTTCATGTAGAATACCAAGCATTGGGATGATTAAGAAAACAAGCCAACCTGGATTCCATAAATCATAATAAAAACCTAAAATCATAAATGTTATGACTGCAACAAAAGGTGAAATCGCAACCGGTAAGTCTTTAATGTTTGTATTTAACAAGATAGCGACAACCGGAATTGATAAGAAAACCATCCAACCTGGATTCCATAATCCGTAACCCCAACCAAGGATTAAAAAGATAATCACACTTAGGAAAGGCATTAGAGCAACCAAACCATCTTTTAATCTTGTTTGAAGTAAAATAGCTGACATAGGGATGGCTAAGAAAACAAGCCAACCTGGGTGCCATAATCCTTGATAAAAACCTAAGAAGAAGAAAACGATTAAACTGATAAATGGCATTACTGCAATAATCTTTGTTTTAATGTTCTTTTCTCTTTTCTGTTGTAAGGTATCACGAAGTTCATCAACGATTTCTTCAGGATTCCCTAACATTTGCCAAACTTCTACATCTGATTTACCTGATGCTAATGCATCTTCATAAAGTTGATCATAATCAGATAGAATGTCATCCATATCTTTCTTGCTTGCTTGATAGGATACTAACTTTTCTTTTAATTCACTCAAATACTTACGCTTCATTGTTTCCTCCTAAAATCTTAAAGACGCCGGTTAAAAACGAGCGCCACTCGGTTTCATAAGCTTCTAATTTTTCTTTACCGAGATGGGTCATACGATAATACTTACGTGGGGCACCGATATTGGTTTGTTCCATATAGGTTTCAAATAATCCTTGCCCTGTCAGCCTTCTTAAAATGGGGTATACTGTGTTTTCGTTAACATCGATCTCTTTGGCGAGTGAATCAATCACTTCAAAGCCATACATATCACGCTTCGAGATAATGGCAAGTATACACATCTCAAGGATACCCTTTTTAAATTGAGTGTTCATGAGGTTCTCCTTACTGTGTTTTACACACTACTATCATACTACGGTCCTGTGCAAAACACAATACCTAAATAGAAAAAAATGTAAAAAAATGGTGTCTACTTGTTTTTTTGTGTGTTTATGTGATACTCTATATGCAAACAAAGAATAGGTGATTTCAATGTTTACACTCATTATGGCTGGATACTATTACTATTATTATATCAGTTGAGGACTGCTTCAGGCATTCCTTTTTCTAGTGTAAACGAAGGAACAGCCAAATCATGACAAACGTTCATCCTTGGGGTTCCTCAGGGATTTTTTATTTTTTATAAGCTAAGGAGAGATAACCCATGATTGTCCAGATGAAAAAAGGTTCAACCAAGAAAGAGTATGAAAAGTTAGTCGAGTTTTTACAAGCGAAAAAATTAGAAATTATTGATGCATCATCCGATGAGATGCGTGTTTTTGGTATCATCGGTGATACATCCTCTCTTGATCCAAGTGATCTCTATGCATTTGATGGTGTGAAAGAAGTAACGCGTGTTTCAACACCATTTAAGAAAGCAAGTCGTAGTTTTAAAAAGCACGATACCATTATTGAATTATCTGACGAAGTCAAAATTGGTGGTGACCAATTTGTTGTGATGGCGGGTCCTTGTTCAGTTGAATCTGAAGAACAATTAAGAATTATTGCGAAAGCGGTAAAAAAATCAGGTGCGCATCTTTTAAGAGGTGGTGCTTATAAACCAAGAACATCTCCTTATGCTTTTCAGGGTTTAGAACTTGAAGGTCTGAAGTTATTAAAGAAGATTGGTGAAGAAACCGGATTAAAGATTGTTACTGAAATCCCATCAGCTGATTTACTTCCTTTATTTGAAGAATATGTGGATGTTATTCAAGTTGGCGCGAGAAATATGCAAAACTTTCATCTATTAAAAGCGTTGGGTAAATCAACGAAGCCTATTTTATTAAAGAGGGGTTTATCATCAACGATTGAAGAATGGTTGATGTCAGCGGAATATATTATGGCTGGTGGAAACGAAAAGGTCATTTTATGTGAACGCGGGATTAGAACATTTGAAAAATACACACGAAACACATTAGATATTAGTGCTGTTTTAGCGGTAAAAGAACTTTCTCACTTACCTGTGATTATCGATCCTTCACATGCTGCAGGTCGTTGGAATATGATTGAAAAATTGAGTTTAGCATCGCTTGCTGTGGGTGCACATGGACTCATTGTTGAAGTCCATCATGACCCAGAGCATGCGTTATCTGATGGTGCTCAAAGTTTAAAATTAAATAAATTTCATCAAATGATGGAAGAACTTGAAAAAGTAAGTACTGTTTTAGGTAAAACGATCAAATGAAGATTTTTATCGTCGGTCTTGGTTTAATTGGTGCATCTTACGCCGAGGGGTTGCATCAAGCAGGACATCACGTTTTCGGCTATGATCGCGATAATCATATCTTAAATGAAGCGAAAAAACTTCACTTAATTGACGAGGATTCATCTTTAGAACGAATCAAAGATGTTGATCTTCTAATCTTAGCTTTATATCCTAAAGACAATGTAGAATTTATTAAAACGCATCAAACATGCTTTAAACCAGGTCTCATCGTGACCGATGTGAGTGGTACAAAAGCTTGGATGATGAATGAAATTGAAAAACATATGCCTGAAGGTATCACATACACTTCTACACATCCGATGGCCGGAAGAGAAACTTCAGGTTTTTATGAACGTAGTCCTTATTTATTCACACGCGCGAATCTCATGATTGTGAGAGGTTCAAAGTCAGGTGAAAATGATGAAAAGGTACTACGCGTCATCGCAAGCGATTTAAAATTTGGTAAAATAAGTGTAGTTGATGCTGAAACACACGATAGACTGGTTGCTTTAACCAGTCAGCTGACACATATTCTTGCAGTCTGTTTGATGCATGCCGATCATGAAAAAGAGACGAAAGAAGCTACAGGCGATTCATTTAGGGATTTAACGAGAATCGCGAAAATCAATGAATCCATGTGGAGCGAACTTTTTCTTGAAAATAAAACCATTTTGATCGACATCATTTCATCGTTTGAAAAAGAACTTGATCTTGTCAAAGACATGATTTTATCAAACGATCAAGAAGGACTCAAGACATATCTTCGTCAAGCTAAAGAAAAGAGGAAGACTTTTGACATTCATTAAAATGGCGGATTATGATATTACCATTGAAAAGAATTTGTTAAGTCAGTTACCTAAGATGATTGAAAAGATTTATAATAATCATCGTCTTTTTGTTGTCACTGATCAAAATCTCTTTAATTTATACCATGATGCATTAAATCGTATCTTAGAAATGTACCAAGTTCAATATGTCATCGTTGAACCCGGTGAAAAGAGTAAATCGTTAAAAACATATCAAACGGTGATTGAAACACTGATTGAAAAAGGCATTAGAAGAAGTGATATGTTAGTTGCTTTTGGTGGTGGTGTTGTAGGCGACCTCACTGGATTTGTCGCATCAACATTATACCGAGGTATCCCCTTTATCCAAATTCCAACATCCCTTTTAGCGATGGTTGATTCATCCATTGGTGGTAAAGTCGGTATTGATTTAAAACAAGGTAAGAATTTAATCGGATCATTTTATAACCCTCAAGCAGTGTTCATTGATCCTGCTCTACTCGACACATTACCCCATCGTGATTATGTGAATGGTCTTGCAGAAATGATTAAAGCTGGTCTCATTGGCGATAAGCATTTATACCATGCCTTATTGGAAAACGAAAAAGTGACTGAAAATGAAATCGCACAATCCATTTTTGTGAAACGCGAACTCGTTTTACTTGATCCATACGATAAAAAAGAACGTATGCTACTTAATTTTGGGCATACCTTTGGGCATGCCATAGAAAAGAAACATCATTATGAAGACTATCTTCATGGAGAAGCTATCAGTTATGGCATGTTAATTGCTTTAGAGATTGGTATGACTTTAGGTGAGACAAAAGAAGATTTATACAAAGAAGTCAAAGAGCTTTTATTAAAACGTGGCTTGGTGAAGGAACCACTATTACGTATGGAAGATTATAAAGATGCAATCTCAAATGATAAAAAAATGTTATCAGATGGTCTTCATTTTGTAATCGTTGATAAACCTGGAAGTGCAAAAATTAAAGTGTTACGTATTGAGGATTTCTCATGAATGTTTTGATTCAACCACGAAAACTCAAAGGACAAGTGGATATTATTTCTTCTAAATCTTTATCGCATCGGTATGTGATTGCTGCTGGACTTTCAAATGATGTGAGCAAAATCGAGAATGTACTTGATTCCGTTGATTTAAAAGCGACCAAAGATGCTTTATCACATTTAGGTGTTACATGTGTTGGAAATCAGATTCAAGGGCATGGATTGAATTATGATGGTCATGAAGTTTTCTGCCATGAATCAGGCTCTACATTAAGATTCTTAATTCCAATCTTTATGTTACAAGACAAAAAAGTTATGTTTACTGGACATGGCAGATTACCAGAACGTCCTTTAAATGTTTATGAATCGTTATTTAAGAATGATTATCTGTTTGAAAAACAAAGTGAACTAGAACTACCTTTGATGGTTCAAGGACCCCTTAAAGGTGGTACTTATGAAGTCAGAGGGGATGTATCTTCTCAGTTTATTTCAGGTTTACTTTTTGCACTACCACTTGCAAAAGAAGATTCAAAGCTTATCTTAACAACGCCTTTAACTTCAAAAGATTATGTTGAAATGACATTGGATGTTTTAAGCAAGTATGGCGTTCAGATTATTGAAAAAGAAAACATGTTTTTGATCAAAGGTCGCCAGCGTTATCAAGGCATTAACCAGCGCATCGAAGGTGATTATTCACAAGCAGCTTTTTGGATGGTTGCTGGTTTATGTGGTGAAGGCATTGACATCAAAGGCTTATCACATACATCTAAACAAGGTGATCGAAAAATTGTTGAAATCATTCAAAAAATGAAAGGTAAGATGACGTTTGATGCATTGACTGAGACCTATCATGTTTATCCATCAGCGACTTATGCAACAACGATTGATTTAGAACATGTTCCAGATCTAGGACCTATTTTAATGGTTTTAGCAGCAAGATCAGTTGGAACAACCCATTTTAACGGGATATCGAGACTTAGAATTAAAGAGTCTGATCGCATGGAAGCGATGATACAAGCACTGACTCAGTTAGGCGTTATCGTTAAAGTTAAAGATGATGAAGCATGGATAACAGGTGTTAAATCATTTAAAGGTGGTATCACCTTAGAAGGATTTTCTGATCATCGCATTGTTATGGCACTCGCTGTTGCAAGTCAAATCGCTGATCAGTCAATCAACATTACAACTGCAGAAGCAGTTTCTAAATCGTATCCCACATTTTTTGATGTATTTAAAAGGTTAGGAGGGGTCATAGATGAATCTAAATGAACTGAGAAAAGAAATCGATGATATCGATGATCAAATGATGGAACTCTTTAAAAAACGAATGGTTATATCAAAGAACATTGGTAAAGTCAAAAAAGCGATGGGTTTACCCGTTTTTGATCCATCGAGAGAACAAGTCCTCCTAGAAAAAAGAGAAATCGCGTTTAACGATGATACTCTTTGGCCAATGTATAAACGTTTTTTAATCACTTTATTTGATTTATCAAAGGAATGGCAACATCATGAGTGAAAAATACGGTTTACTTGGTAAGCATATTTCCTATAGTAAATCACCAGCTATTCATCAACATATGGCTAAAAAACTGGGTTTATCCATTTCTTATGATTTGATTGATATCGATGAAGAAGATATTCCTCGTTATATCAAACAATTAAGACAAGGATTATATCAAGGGTTTAATGTCACGATTCCGTATAAACAAGTTGTGATGAAGTATGTGGATGAACTGACACCCAAAGCGAAGCGGATTAAAGCGGTGAATACACTTTATGTTAAAGGTGATAAAATCATCGGCGATAACACAGATTATGATGGTTTTTTAGGCTTAATTGCCAAACATAATATCGATGTTAAAGACAAACATGTCTATCTTTTAGGTACAGGTGGCGCAGCTAAAGCAGCTTACATTGTTTTATCTGATTTGGGTGCTAACATCACGGTTGTTACAAGACAACTTGCAGATAATGATCCATTGTTTAAACGTGTGATCACCTATCAGATGATCAATCCAAAAGATGTTGATATTTACGTGAATGCAACACCCATTGGAACATCTCCTAAAACAAATGAATCTGTTTTAAACAAAAATTACGTTGATCAAAAGATCGTGATTGATCTCATTTATCAACCTCAAAAAACATTATTAATGTCTTATGCAAAAGAAGCATATAACGGATTATGGATGCTCGTTATCCAAGCCGTAAAAAGCGAAGAGATTTGGTTTGATCGTAAAATCGACGTCACACCATCTCTTTTACAAGAGTTAAAGGAAGTGATTTATCAATGAATCATTACGGAAGACTATTTCATATTTCCATTTACGGCGAATCGCATGGTGAAGCACTTGGTGTGATTATTGATGGCATGCCATCAGGCATTAAGATTGATCAAGATCTCATTCAAAAAGATATGGAAAGAAGACAACCCAAAGCTATAGGTACGACACCACGTAAAGAAGCAGATGTTGTCAATATTATAAGTGGTGTTTATCAAGGTTTTTCAACAGGTGCTCCGCTTCATTTAATGATTGAAAATACAAACACAAGATCACAAGACTATGATCGTTTAAAATCACATCCAAGACCTGGACATGCAGATTTTGTAGCCGATAAAAAATATCATGGATTTCAAGATCCACGTGGTGGAGGTCATTTTTCAGGTCGACTCACTGCAGCAGTTGTTGCTGCTGGAGCGATTGCTAAAATGATTATTCCTTTTGACATTTCATCAAAACTTGTTCAACTTGGAGAATGCACAGAGATGGATAAACTCGATGATTATGTGATGACAATCCAAAAGGAACAAGATTCAGTTGCTGGCATTATCGAAATCAAAGCAACCCACATGACGGTAGGTCTTGGCGAACCCTTCTTTGGTAAGTTAGATGCGGAAATCGGTAAAATGATGTTTTCAATACCTGCAGTAAAAGGGGTAGAAATCGGTGTTGGTTTTAGAGGAATCACCATGAAGGGTAGCGAGTTCAATGACTTAATCATTGATGAGAATGGAACAACCAAAACCAATCATAGTGGTGGTATCTCTGGTGGTATTTCAAATGGTAATGATGTTATCATCAGGGTAATGATTAAACCAGCATCTTCGATTTCAAAGCCTCAAGAAACCTATCATTTCGGACATGAAAAAGTTGAAACTTTAGATATTGGTGGAAGACACGATGTCGCCATTGCACGAAGAGCGGGTATCGTTTTAGAAAATGCACTCGCCATCGTACTTGCAGATCTTTACTTAATAAACAAGGCTTATCAGTAAAATGATAATCCTTTTTTTCTTGCATCTATATGATAAAGGATGTATACTATATATGAACATATGAGCAAACGTTCATATATGGAGGAATTATGAGACAAGATCGTTGTGATGCAGTATGCATCCATCCAGATAAAATTGAAGAAGTTAAAAAAGATATTTTAGAAGATAAGGCACTTATATCTTTATCAGATTTATTTAAAGTGATATCTGATCCAACACGGATTAAGATACTTTACGCGTTAGAAAAACAAGAACTCTGTGTATGTGATATATCTGTTGTTTTAGATATGACACAGAGTGCAATTTCACATCAACTCAAAGTATTAAGATTAAGTCGTCTTGTATTGAGCAGAAAAGAAGGTAAAACTGTTTTTTACCGTCTCGCAGATGAACATGTTCAAAAACTTTTTAGACAGGCACTTGATCACATCATGGAGGAAAGCCTATGAAAAAGACATATCAAATCAAAGATATTGATTGTGCAAACTGCGCATTAAAAATCGAAAATGAAGTTAAAAAGATGGATGGGGTTGAAAATGTTCAACTTGATTTTGCTCGTGAAAAAATAAGTATAACAGGAGCAATTAAACATATCGATGCAAAATCAATTGAAAAAATAGCGCAATCTATTGAACCTGATGTTCATGTTTTCGATGAAAATGAGCATGTCCATGAAGAGAAAACAAAGTTAACGCGTAAAGAATGGATGGTTTACGGTCTTGGTTTAATCTTAATGGCGTTAGGTTATCTTTTAAGAGATGTATTAAGTAGTCAAGTCTTAGATTATGTTGCCATACCCATCTATGCAGCAAGTTATCTTATCTTTGGTCATACCGTACTTATTCGTGCTTTTCAAAACATCAAAAAAGGACAATTTTTTGATGAGCATTTCTTGATGACGATTGCAACACTGGGTGCATTCGGAATCGGTGAATTTATTGAAGGTATCGCGGTCATGCTGTTTTATCGTGTTGGTGAATATCTACAGGATTTATCTGTTTCAAAATCAAGAAAAAGCATTAAATCATTAATCTCAATGAAACCAACCATTGCACACAGACTCACACAAGAAGGTATTCTTGACGTTGAACCCGAGCAACTTGAAGTTGGTGATTTGATCGTCGTTAGACCAGGTGAAAAAGTTCCAGTTGATGGCATTATCACAGAAGGTAGTTCATGGCTTGATACGAGTTCAATTACAGGTGAATCCATGCCGAGAGATGCCTTTGAAGGCAAAGAAGTCTTATCAGGTTCCATTAATATTTCAGGTCTAATCACGATACAGGTTATGAAATCTTATGAGAATTCAACCGTTAAGAAAATCATGGATTTTGTTGAAAATAACGCGATGAAAAAGGCGAATGCAGAAAAATTCATGACGAAGTTCGCAAGTCTTTATACTCCGATTGTTGTTGGGTTAGCGTTATTACTCGCTTTTGTTGTTCCTTTGTTGATATCTCTATTTCAAGGTGTTACTTATAGTTCAATTGTTTTAATATATATTGAGCGTGCACTGATCTTCTTAGTCATCAGTTGTCCTTGTGCACTAGTCTTATCGATTCCTTTATCCTTTTTTGCAGGTATTGGTTCAGCATCACGAAAAGGTATTTTATTTAAAAGCGGTAGTGATTTAGAAATGCTTGCTCAAGTCAAACACGTTGTCTTTGATAAAACAGGAACGTTAAGTGAAGGTCGTTTTAAGCTTGATCAAATCGTATCTGGAGAGCCAGAACTCATTTTAGAATATGCAGCACACGCTGAATATCACTCCAATCATCCGATCGCAAGATCTATTTTAGAAGCTTATGGTAAAACACCTAACGATAAAATGGTTTTATCAGTCAGAGAAGTTGCTGGTAAAGGTGTCAGAGCGAATTATAAAGGTATTCATCTACTGATTGGTAATGAACGTTTTATGGAAGAACAAAAAGTGAAGTTCTTAAAGACACATCAAATGGGTACCATTGTTTACGTCGCAGCAAATAATGAATTTATGGGTTACCTCGTCATTAAAGATCAACTTAAACCTAAAGCAAAACGTGCAACCCAAGGCTTATTAAAACAACACTTAAAAGTCACCATGGTTACAGGAGATTATGAATCAGAAGCCAAAGATGCATGTTTCAAATTAGGTATTGAAGATTATGTTGCTAACTGTTTACCAGAAGATAAAGTTGATGTTATTTTAAAAATAAAACAAAAAGAAAAAGTTGCATTCGTTGGTGACGGGATTAATGATGCCCCTGTTTTAACGCAAGCCGATGTAGGGATTGCGATGGGTGGCGTTGGTTCTGATATCGCCATTGAAGCTTCTGATGTTGTCATTATGAATGATGATCCACATCGCGTTCTCATTGCTTATCATTTAGCGAGAAAAACGATGCGTATTGTTTTACAAAATGTCTTTATGGCACTTGGTATCAAAATGATTGTATTGGTTTTAGGTGCTTTTGGGTATGCCAATATGTGGTTAGCTATATTTGCTGATGTTGGGGTTTCCATTTTAGCTGTCATGAATGCCATGCGTATATTTAAACTAAAAAAACAAAAATAAGGGAAATGATTTCCCTTTTTTTGCCTTTTTAAGCTTCAGTTTCAAGTATAATAAAAACAGGTGATGAGATGGACATCAAGCTTGATCAAATTAAAGGTATTGGACCCGCTACATTACGCATCTTCAGAAATCATGGCATTTGGTCAACTTATGACCTTCTTTTAAATACCCCCAAAGGTTATGAAGATTTTTCAATCACGAGTTTATCTGATGCAAACCATAAAGAAACATTAACCGTCATTGGAAAGATTTTAACAGAACCCAAACTTATCCGTGGTGGTAAAGTTGAGCGCATCGTTTTTAAAGCTGAAGTTCTTCATGAAACAATCGATGTTGTTTCTTTTGGAAAAAGTTATTTAATTAAACAGATTCAGATCAATGATGTCATACAAATAAAAGGAATCTATGATCTCTATCGTAGGCAAATTAATGCGTCTTCTTTAATCAAAGCAGAAAAAAGAGTTGAGATAAAACCGACGTATGGCTTTGAAGGATTATACGATAAAACGATCATGAATATCGTGTCAACAATTAAAGAAGAAAACCTCGTCACGATCTATGAAAATATTCCAAAAGTCTTTGTAGAAAGATATAAGTTATTAGCAAGACAAGAAGCACTTTTTAAACTACATTTACCTCAAGATATGAAAGATATTGAGCAAGCAAGACGCAGAATGAAGTATGAAGAAGCTTTCTTTTTACAACTCAAACTTTTAGGCCGAAGACAAAAAGAGATCTCAAGACTACCTAAAAACTATGATATTCATGCTGTTAAAGAACTCATTCAGACACTGCCTTACGAGTTAACAGATGACCAAAAACATGCAGTCAATGATATCTTTAGAGATTTTAAACAAGACCATACATCATACCGTTTAATTCAAGGGGATGTGGGTTCAGGTAAAACCATCGTTTGCTTGCTTGCAGCATATGCAATCATTACAGCAAAAGAGCAGGTTTCATTTATGGCACCTACCGAATTACTTGCACAACAACATTATCAATTTTTTAAGACCTATTTAAAAGACATTAAAATCGCATTATTAACGGGAAAAACAAAAGATAAAGAATTGATCAAAAAAGCGATTTTAAATCATGAGTACGACTTAGTAATTGGTACACATGCATTGATTGAAGATGATGTGATGTTTCATCATTTAGGGTTAGTCATTATTGATGAGCAACATAAATTTGGTGTCAAAACAAGAGATGAACTCATTCAAAAAGCACATGCTAAAGATGTGATCTACTTAACTGCAACTCCGATTCCTAGAACGTTAGCCATGGCAGCGTTTGGTGAATCGCATGTATCACTCATTAAAGAGAAACCCAAGCATAGAAAAAAGGTTGAAACAGTATATTTAACTAGGGATAAAGTAGATCTTGTATTTGAACAAATGCGAAGCGCAACTGCAAGAAAAGAACATTGTTTTGTCGTTGTTCCAGCGATTGATTCAGAGATCGTCAAAGACAACATTGAAACGATGTATGAAACTTTAAAAGAAAGATTTAATGTACCGATTTTTACACTTCATGGGAAAAAAACTGCAGCAGAACAAGAAGAAGCGATGACTTCATTTGTCATGCAACCAGGATCCATTTTACTATCGACAACGATGGTTGAAGTGGGTATCGATATACCCACAGCTACCCATATGGCGATCTTTCACGCAGAGCGTTTTGGTTTATCACAACTTCATCAACTTAGAGGTCGTGTTGGACGTGGTGATTTAGCATCTTCGTGTTATCTCATATCTGAAAAAGAAGATATTGAAAGACTCAATGTCTTATCACAAACAGATGATGGATTTAAACTTTCTGAATACGATTTGAAGATGAGAGGACCAGGTGATTTCTTAGGTGTAGAGCAATCCGGTTATTTTAAATTTAAGTTCTTAAATATCATTGAAGACTATCCTATTTTGCTTGAAGCACAAAAAAATGTAAACGAACTGCTCCAAAGACCTGATTTTTATACCAATCCACAATTTAAATATTTAGTGAAGGTCATCACACCAGCACCGCTCGTGTGATATAATGATAATTACGAAAGTAGGGATGAATATGATTCGATTAGCAGTAGACGGTATGGGTGGCGACTACGCACCAGAACCGATCGTTAAAGGAACGTTAATGGCATTAGAAAAATTTGATAACATTGAAATCACACTCTTCGGTGATGAAACCAAGATGGCTCCTTTTTTAAAACAACATAACCGCCTTCATGTGGTCCATACACCTCATTTTTTACCGATGGGCGAAAAAGATTCCATTCACCAATACCGTACCAATAAAGAACACTCCATGTTTATGGCGATGCAATATGTTAAAGATGGCAAAGCAGATGCAGTTATTTCTGCTGGACCAACACAAGCATTAGTCGTTGGTGGACATTTTATCATTCGTAAAATGCCACAAATGAAAAGGGTTGCGATTGCACCCATTATTCCATCGATTGATGGTAAAGGACGCATTTTACTCGATAGTGGTGCAAACGTTGATTTTAAACCAGAACATTTACTTGATTTCGCGATTTATGCATCCATCATGGCTGGAAAAGTCATGAAACATAAAGATCCCAAGGTAGCTTTAATCAATATTGGTACCGAAGATAGTAAAGGTAGAGATTTTGATAAAGAAACATTTGCATTACTTAAAGCAAGTCCAGATATCAATTTCTACGGAAACATCGAACCTAAAGAAATTTTAACAACAGATGCAGATGTACTACTTTCTGATGGATTTACAGCGAACATCGTCATGAAAACCATGGAAGGTACTGCAAAAGGCATGGGAGCTCTTCTAAAAAGAGAAATTAAATCATCATTTTTCGCGACCATTGGTGCACTCTTTATGCGTGGCGCATTAAAGCGTTATAAGAAGTCACTTGATGCATCTGAAATTGGTGGAGCACTGTTGATGGGGTTCCAAAATGTTGTAATCAAAGCACAAGGTGCATCCAAAGAATATGGTTTCTTTAACGGTATCCGTCAAGCGAAAGAAATGGTTGAAGCTAATGTCATTACACTCGTTAAAGAAACATTAGAAAAAAAGGAAGAGATTAAAGAATGAAAGCATTACTAACCATGCTTAATCTTCCCTATAAGGATGAATCACTTTATGAATTAGCATTGACACATGCTTCTTTTGCCAATGAAAATCAAACCGAAAAAAACGAAAAACTTGAGTTTTTAGGTGATTCAGTCATTGGCATCATGATGAGTGATTATCTTTATCGTGAAGATTTAGCAGACGAAGGTACAATGACAAAGCGTCGCGCACAAGCTGTTTGTGAAGAAGCTTTAGTTAAATACGCAGAAACAATCAAATTAAAAGACTATATTAAACTAGGTCGCGGTGAGATGAATAAAGGTGCAAATGATGCTATGATTGCCGATGCATTTGAAGCTCTATTTGGCGCAATCTATCTTGATTTAGGATTTAAGTGGGCTCAAAAAACATTTGATAAAGTGATTGTTCCTAACTTAAATTTAGTATGGAACATTAAAGACTATAAATCAACGCTTCAAGAATATATTCAAGCAGGAGATAAAAGATCCATTAGTTATCATATCACCAAAGAAACAGGACCATCACACAATAAAGAATTTGAAGCAAGCGTACGCCTAGATAACATTATTACACTTGGCGTGGGCACAGGTAAAACAAAAAAAGAAGCAGAACAAAATGCAGCAAAAGATGCATTAAAGAAGGGTAACTATGATCATCAAGAGACTTTATGAAGAGTTTGATCTTTCGATCGAGCGCATTCTTTTAAAAGAATACAGAAGACTCAAACTGACGATGGCAGAAATGTCTGTACTCATCGCTCTTTTTTCCATCTACAAAAAAAGAAAATCATTTACGATTGCTTCTATCTCAAGAAGAGTCGATTTATCAAATGAGGATATCGGTAATGCAGTTGAAACATTGATTGATAAAGGATTTGTCTCAATTAAACTTGAACAAAAAGAAGGTAAAGAAAGAGAAATCTTTAGTCTTGATTTAGCCTTAGAAAAAATTGAAGATCTATATAAAGAAGATGAAGTGAATGCACTCAGAACTAAACTTGAAAATGATATCACCAATGTCATTACATGGTTTGAACAAGGTTTAGGACGTCCTCTTTTACCTTATGAATTTGACAACATTCGCCGTTGGTTTGAAGAAAAATCGTTTACCAGTGATCAAATCATTTCATGCATTAAAGATGCTGGAGATCGTGTGAGTGTGAAACTTGTAGAACGTATGCTCAATCAAAACGCCTTAAAACCGGTTGAAATTGATGCTGATTTGGAAGAAGCACTCGACCAAATCTATAAAAACATTAAATGAAGCGCGCTGAAGTTATATCAAAAACACTCAATGACATGTTTCCACATGCGAAAGTTGAACTCAATTTCGCAAACACCTTTGAACTTTTAGTTGCTGTTGTTTTATCTGCACAAACAACAGATATCAGTGTCAATAAAGTCACACCAAGTCTCTTCTTTCAGTATCCGACACCAAAGGATTTAAAAGATGCACCTCTTGAAAAGATCGAACAATTGATTCGTTCGATTGGGTTGTATCGCAATAAAGCAAAAAACATTAAAGAACTTGCACGAATCATTGATGAAGTATATGAAGGCACTGTTCCAAGTGATAGAGAACGCTTAGAAAGCCTACCAGGTGTAGGAAGAAAAACCACGAATGTCGTTTTAAGTAATGCTTTTAACATTCCTGCATTTGCGGTAGATACACACGTAGCGCGTGTATCTGTTCGATTAGGACTTGCCAAAAAAGGTGATTCTGTTTTAGAGATAGAAAAAAAATTAATGAAAGCTTTTCCAAAGACAGAATGGTTAAGACTTCATCATCAAATGATCTTTTTTGGAAGATATCATTGTTTAGCTAAGAATCCAAAATGTTATGAATGTCCACTTTATGATTTATGTGTGAGTGAAGATAAGATGATATTGTAAAGGCGAAAGCCTTTTTTCTTTTCATTTTCTTGATTGAATTTTTATGTATAAAGACAATGATAGAGATACATGAAAAACAATTAAGGGGAGAGACAAATGAATCTGAATTACTTAGATCGTCAGCTAAGGAAAAGAAAAGATCTCAAGCACTTTGAGATCAAACCCATTGGCTCAGCGATCAGACTCAAACGTAAAGAATTAAAAATGACGCTAGAGGAGGGGGCGGAAGGTATTTGCAGTATATCTTATTTATCAAAACTTGAAAATAATCAAATTGATCCTAATTTAGATTTTGTTGATCAATTGATTGAACGTTTTGGCATAAGAGAACAAATTCATTATGATGAACAAAGGTATCAAAACGATTTGAAAGAACTCACGGAAAAAATGGTTATGCAAGAGGAATTAACACGATCATACATTGAAGGATACCAAGATAGAGAAGACCATCAGGCTAGAGTCATTCATTTAATTGAATCCGCATTGCGTAAAGAGTATGCAGTCGTTTTAGAACATTTCAAAGTCGTTACACAATTTATCCCACATTTGAAACAAGAAGAACTCACACTCGTTTTACTGAGTGTATGTGAATCCTTGGTCGCATCAGAAAACTACCGGGATGCATATCACATCGTTTTAAGCATCCCAAACGCACATGAAATGTTTTACGATCACTATTTACTGACGTTAAGAATGCGTTTAAAACTGAGCTTTTTGATGCATAAAACATCAGATATCAACATGCTATATGCACACTATTTAAAAGAAGTAGATCATGAAGGATATTATCATCTTTCCAAAGAAATGAAGTTATGTCATTTGATTCATCTTTCTTATTATCATGTCCCTTCTGAAATAGAAATTCTTTCAAAAAGTGTTGATCGAAAAGATGAGTTAGAAAAAAAGCCATATGCGATTTCATGTTTTACACATCAACAATTTGACGAAGTGATTCGTATTGTTCAATCAAAGGAAAATTTATCAGGTTGGTTAAATCTTTACCTTTTATCATTAGAAGAACTTCATCGTTTCGAGGATATCAAAGTCATTTTAAAACACCGAATACCAGAAAAACTTAACCAAAGTGAACAGATTTTAGTAAACCACATGAGAGAGAAATATGAAAAAGATTATAAGAAGTGTTTGAACTATTTAAGACGTGATGTCTTAGGAAATAAAATACAATGTGATGACCCACATTTACTGGAATATATGATGTTAGATAGTTCAAGATTATTTGCAAAATCACAGTTTTATAAAGAGTCAACACTGATTGTTTCAACCTACCAACCACGTCTTAAACTTTTACGGATTGCACAACATAAAATGAAGGATGAAGCTTAAAAACTTCATCTTTTTTGCTTTTTAGGTTAAAAATAATGTATATGACCTCGAAAAATTGACTATTTATAGTTTTTACTATAAAATGATTTTGGCTAAGAAGGAGGGAACAACCATGCGAATGATCAAATTATTCAGCTTAGCTAAGGGCTTTTTTGTACTCTTCATTGTCGCTGCATTCTTAACAGCCTTTCACCAATGGACTTACTCAAATGTTCCCTTATTTACGCAGTATTTAATGAAGACACTCCTTGCAGTACCAGGTATTGCACCAGGCAACGTGTCAGTTGGCGAGGTAAATTTACCTCGGTTTTTGATCGCCTTTTTTGAACAGGGCGATGAAGTGATGGGCATTATCATCAGAATCGCGGTATCTCTGATGGTGTTACAAGCATTCCGTTTCTCACTTCGCTTTTTTGAAATGTGGCTTAAGGGCTCACTTCAAGAACAACTCGCAGAAAAAATGCGTGTTCGTCTTTATGGACATATTCAAGATTTGAATTATGAATTCCATAACAAAAGCGATTCCGGTGATTTAATTCAACGGTGTACAACGGATATTGAAACAACCACAGGTTTTCTGACAGGTAGAATGCTCGACGTTGTTCATTTGGTATCCACCTTGTTTTTTGGAGCTTATCAATTGATCTACATCAACCAAACGATGGTTTGGGTGTCTTTAGCGATTGTACCGTTTGTCGCAGTCTCATCAACTGTGTACTTTGTCAAGATTGAGAAAATCTTCGAAAGTATCGAAGAAACTGAATCAAAAATGATGACGGTCGTCCAAGAGAATCTTTCAGGAGCACGTGTCGTTAGAGCGTTCGCAAATGAAGTTTATGAGATCGAGAAGATGGAAACGAAGAACAGTGAATACAGAGATGCACTCAAACGTGCGAATAAAATTGTTGCCATCTATTGGGGGATTATGGATTTTATTGGTATTACACAATACTTAGTGATTATCGCTATTGGTGTTTATGGTGTCAGAAATGGCACGATGGATGCTTCAGGTATTGTGGCATCCTTAGCTTTAATTGGGATGCTGATTTGGCCAGTTCGCGGTTTAGGACGTATTATTAATGACTTTACAAAGGCATTGGTAGCATCCGACCGTATTAATCATATTCTTGATCAACCCAGTGAATATGATCATGATGGAACCCTCACACCTGAGGTTAAAGGTGACATTGAATTCAAAGATGTATCGTTTAAGTTTTCAGATACGGAAGAGCATTTGTTAAAACAAGTGACTTTTAAGATTAGGGCTGGACAAACGGTTGCGATCATCGGTCGTACAGGCAGTGGGAAATCAACGATTATCAACTTGCTCTTAAGAATGTACGATTATCAATCAGGTGATATCTTGATTGATGGAATTTCACTTAAAGATATTCAAAAGAAACATATTCGTCAACAAATTGGTGTAGTTTTACAAGATCCATTCTTGTATTCAAAAACGGTGTTTGAAAACATTGCGATTGCGCAAAAAAATGTTGAAAAAGACCGTGTCTTTCTTGCTGCAGAAACTGCAGCTTTAGAAAAAGATATTAAAACCTTTAAACAGGGTTATGATACACTCGTTGGCGAAAAAGGTACAACATTATCCGGAGGACAGAAGCAACGTGTCGCGATTGCTCGCGTACTGGTTGCAGATAAACCAATCCTCATTTTTGATGATGCCCTTTCAGCAGTTGATACCAAAACAGATATGATGATTCGTGAAGCCTTACTCAATAAGACTTATCAACATACGACCATTATCATTACACACCGGATCACCACTGCAAAAGAAGCTGATCAGATCATTGTGATTGACCAAGGAAAAATAGCCGAAATTGGTACACATGAAGAGTTAGCTCATAAAGAAGGGCTCTATAAGAAACTTTGGGATATTCAAGGAAAACTTGAAAAAGAATTCCAAAGCATTTTAAAGGCAGGTGAGACCGATGCATCAAGATGATCAAGACATCCAGTATAAGGTCCAAATTTCAACATGGAAAAAAATAGTTAGTATTATTTTTAAATCAAAGAAGCATTTGATTCTACTCATCATTTACTCCGGTCTTTTAGCATCTTTAGATGTATTAATACCGATGTTTAACCGGTATGCGATTGATACATTCTTCGTCGGTGGAGACTATACAACGTGGCCATATTATGTTGCTGCTAACTTAGGTTTAGCATTAGCATTTGGTTTAGTTGTTTGGGGATTCATTTATGAAGCGGGTATTATTGAAGCGGAAGTCAGTTATGAATTAAGAAGACAAGCATTTGAAAACCTGCAACGCTTAAGCTATGCATATTTTGATAAGACACCTCAGGGATGGGTGATGGCGAGAATGACATCGGATACGAGAAAATTATCGCTCATTATTTCATGGGGACTTGTCGATTTTGTATGGGCAGGCTTGCAGATGATCATGATTTTAATTGTGCTATACTTAACATTCATTAAGTTAGCAATCATCATGACCATCGTTTTACCGGTTATGCTTTTGATCGCTTATGTTTTTACGAAGCTCATTTTAAAGCAACATCGTATCGCAAGAAAGTTTAATTCACAATTAACTGCACAATACAGTGAAGGTTTTTTAGGTGCTAAAACAACAAAGAGTTTATCCATTGAAGATTCTAATTATGATGAGTTTTCATTAACTGCAAATAACCTAAGAAGATCTTCGATTAAAGCGGTGATTTCATCAGCAATCTTCTCATCTGTGGTTTTAATTTTAGCGTATGTCGCTGTAACAACCACAATGGTTCAAGGTTCAATTTATGTTTTAGGATCTGTTTTATCACTGGGTACTTTACAAATGTTTTTGTTTTATACAACAAACTTTTTTGAACCCGTGATGGCGATTTCAAGAACATTATCTGACTTACAAAACGCACAAGCTTCCGCTGAGCGTATTGTAGGTTTAATCGAAACTAAACCAGAACTCTATGATAAAGAAGAAGTCATTCAAAAGTATGGTGATTTATTCAACGATATCAAGGAAAACTGGGAACCTCTAAAAGGAGATGTTGAGTTTAAAGACTTAACTTTCTACTATAAAGAAGATGAAACTATTCTTGAAAACTTTAATTTAAAAGTAAAAGCAGGTATGAGTGTTGCATTAGTTGGACACACAGGTTCCGGTAAAACAACGTTAGTGAATTTGTTATCAAGATTTTATGAACCAAAACAAGGATCGATTTTAATTGATGGCGTAGACTATCGCGAAAGATCGATTCATTGGTTACACGCAAGACTGGGTTATGTGCTTCAAGCACCACATTTGTTTTCAACAACCGTGATGGAAAATATCCGTTATGGACGTTTGGATGCAACCGATGAAGAAGTGATTTATGCAGCTAAGATGGTCGGTGTTGATACTTTTGTTCAACGCTTAGATAAAGGTTATGAGACTTCAGTCGGTGAAGGTGGAAATCTGCTTTCTGTAGGACAAAAACAATTGATCTCATTCGCAAGAGCCGTTTTAGCTGACCCTCGGATTTTGATTTTGGATGAAGCAACTTCATCCATTGACTCAGAATCTGAAGAGATTATCCAAATGGCGACGCATAAGTTGTTATCAGATCGCACCAGTTTTGTGGTTGCACATCGCTTATCAACGATTGTTCATAGTGATTTAATTGTGATGCTCGATATGGGTAAAATCATAGAGATGGGTACCCATGAAGAGTTATTAAATAAACGTGGTGCTTACTTTGAACTTTATAAGAATCAGTTCTTTAAAGAAAAAGGTAAGGAATTAGAAGCTGTAATAACTGAATAAAAGATTGATTTAAGTTAATTAAAAAAAGATCCCTGATTGTTTAAACTCTACATGTGAAATGTAGATGTTTATAAAAAGGGGATCTTTTCAATTTAGATAATGAACTGATAACCAAAAGTCATTTGATATCATAGAATTTAATGTAGTGGATATCAAATGAGTAGTTGTCAATAAAGAACAGTAGACACGAGAGTAAGAGATTCTCAATTAATTTGTTCACTGTATTGACATAAAAGCACCTTTTCTCTACCAAAGGTATAATTTCCCTGAATAGATTGAACTATCTAGAACTTTCAAATTTAATAAGTTATTGAAAAAGGTCGTCTTTATCTGTATGTACGAAATATATTTGCATTTAGTGAACTAATACTAAAGTATATCTTATAACTTAGTTGCTAGGTTATGAGTTAATGTACAACATTAGTTTTTTTCTTGTTATTTATGACATCTTTACGTTTTTTTTCAAGAATACATGTACTTGTGTAGGTGTCAATTTTCTCACAGTGTGAGACAAAATCATGTTTGAAGAGAGGATGATATGTAAGCTCCATTATCCTTCTTATAATAATTGATAAAAACAACAACTTTCTCTTACGATCATTCATCAAAATCTCAATATGATATATCTTTTTACCAATGCTACTATTATTCATAAAATAATCGGATGTGAAGTAAAAACCAGATGTAAGTATAAATATTACACCAATGAGTATATTTCCAAAGCCATCACCAAGTTGATCTATTGTATTTTTAGTAAAAATCGAAACAACAAACGGTATAAATGCAATAAGTTGGTCAACAAATATGCTTCTTTTGTATTTTTTAATAATTTGTGCTTCAGTATATCGTGCATTATTTACCATATTCATTCTCCTTGTGGATATTGATCGCGAATTAATCCTAAAAAGTCAACATCGAATGAGGCGGTGCCACTACCATAACTTGGTATTCCAGAAGAGATGCTAAAAGACAAACCCGCACCCCACGATGAGAAATCATCAAAATCATTATTGTCAATTGAAATATAGAATACCAAAAAGGAAATAGTTTTGGTATTACTGCCGTCTTCATAAGTCGCATTGTTAATACCTAACGGTCCAAATTGTCCACCTGTTTGAGTAAATTCTTGACAGCCATTAACAAAGTCGCAAGTAACTCCAGGTTGCTCCATAGTAAAACTATAACCAACGCCGAATATATCAAAACCAAACGTAAGTGGATCCGGAGATGCAGACCCAGAAACACTTGCATTTTCTTCAGCATTATTTTCATCAGGAGCAGTTGCCATTAATAAAACAGAAACCATAGCGGAAATAAGGATTATTAATGGAAGGAACAAATCACCATCAGGGTCATAATAAACAATTGGGTTGTTAGCACAAAAAGTATGTTTACTGATAGTTAAGATTTTTCTATTTTGGAGCCCCATTTAAAAAACAAACTTAATAGCCACTCTTCTCTTATAACTATAATCCTTATTGTAATAAACTTGAAGGAGCAAAACGCTTTATTATTTCTTCAAACTCTTTGATGTTAACAATATAAATATTATCCATTCCACCTCTACATTTGTCAATAGATTTTCCTTCTAAATTGTTTTTGAGAATAATACCCATTTCGCATTAACAGTTTTGTTTTTTCTGATCTAATAAACTTCATCAAACTTAATAAATCTAAACAGTTTTCAAAAAAATCATTTCAATACCTTTCTCACTGAATTCTAGACACGGCCTCATTTGTAAAAAACTTGATATTACAAGAGCTAGTGGCACAAGTATAAATATAATAAAAGAAAAAATCCCTACAAATACAATGTCTTGTTCATTTTAGTAAGTTAAGGTGAATTATAGACATAGTAAACACATGACTAAAAATATTAAACTCAGTATGTGCATGTATATTAAAACCCGAAATTTAGTTTTTTTCATCTTTCAATAACCATGAAAAATCTATTATTAAAATCATTGATATGCCTATTAGATGCAAATACATGATTCATCGTATGAAGTTTGTTTAGACTTGGAATATATTGTCTAAGATAAGATTCAGTAGCAATCACACTTTAAGAAGGCATTAGAGCGTGTAAAAAGGTTATTCCTCCAGGGGAAATAGAAGTAGTTACTCCCCATACTAAATCAAATTAAATGCAACAGAAATCCTACTATTTATGAAGTTTTTACCTGGATTATAGTCATCATAAGATATGAGTTGATTTACAGTATTTCATAAAAACCCTCCTACAAATCCATTTATGGCTTCTATAGCATAAGCACTAGTTCCTCCTGTTGCTATAACGGCAGCTAGACCCGCAGTGTTAATTGCTCCATTGATAAATCCTACTAGAAATATTGCTACACCAATTAAAATAAAACTTTCTCTTGATGGATCGACAAGCATTTCTTGAGTCATGTACATATGTAACGTTATAGAATTGAATAATACTTTTAAAATTTGGGAAATCAAATATAAATCTGCTATGTTAGTATAATTAAATCGATATATTTTTCAATTTCACTCTTATAATTACTATATATTTTCTTCGAACAATACATTTCATTAAGTTTCATCTTTGATAAAAAATATCCAATTTTATTGATATCTAATCTGAACATAACTGTGTTTGGACTTTTTTGTAAGTACTGAATTGTTTTTATGTCTATGTTTTGAGGGGTATCAGTGAATAGAAATATGGTATTAGTTTCAAAAAAAATCAAACTTATACTGGATATTTCTATTTGCTTTAATGTCTTTTTAAAATAAGTTATTTTTATTGTACTATCCTCCAATAATACTTTTGAAAAAAGATGTTTTCTAATTAAGAAAAATAGTACGTCAAATGTGCTTGCAAAAATGATCCCAAAACATATACCAAGTATACCTTCGTTAGTTCTTTCGGTTTCAATCATATAACCAATTGAAACTCCAATTAATAATAACATGCTTAGGTTAATCACGAATATCGCTAAAATTATGTTTGCTATTGAGTTATATTTTAAGTTCATTCTTTCTACCTCACTTTATCTAGTTGCAGCTTTTTCTTACATAACTTGCATAATCATAAAGCATAGCCACTTGAATACTGAGTTAATTATAATAACCATTATAAGCTTCCGCAGATGCTCCAGAAATTCCAACAGCAGCAACTAAAGCAAGTAGTTCTAGAACCAATATTTCATCAATAGGACCAGTGAAAATATCACCAAATCCAAACCAGTAACCGGTGCTGTCAATATGTATTACTGGATTATTCGCACAATACGCATTAATAACTTTAATTTGAAAAGTCATGAATGTTAAACATACAACAGTGATATTAGTCGTGTTCGAGATAATATCTATTCCTTTTTAGTAGACAATAATACAGGTTTACTTTAAAAATTATGTCAAGTTTATGCTCAAAACAAAAGTACTCTTTGGCAAATACTCAATTGTTACCATATCTCCAATTTCAAAGTTACTTAAATAAAAAATATAAAATTGTTCATCATTAATAGTGATTATCTTTGCTTCTATGCCGTTATTACCTTCATAATAATACCTTGGGGAATTGAAAGCCTCTTCAATATAAGTTATTACACCAGATGTATAGACGGCATTTGATTCGTTCTCAACAAACAAAAACATACCATGCTTAATCGTTGGTATTGAATCATAAAACAAACCAAAACTTACCAATAACAATAAAACATAGATAAAAATTTTATACTTTACATTAAAAATAGTAATCCTTTTAGTTATTGATAAATATAGTAAAACAAGTAGAAAGACAGCAAAGATAGAGTATATAACTGGCCATATCAGTGTCTTTGATAAATATTCATTGAAGCTTAATTCCATACTTTCAACTCCAATCATATTTTAGAAATACTATAATTATATATTACCACTAGCAAAAAGATATTAACAGGGCTTATACGCCCTATAATGATATGTAAACAATCATTAATTTGCACTTTTTTATTGGATTTAGCAACTAGTTCATTAGTAAATTACTTTATGCTTCAGATATTATTTCTTGTTAACATGCTCATTTTTGTACTCTGGTAGGTTTAATATCTATAGACATGATACGAGACAATAATCTGTCTTATGATGATATAAATGTTGATCCCAATATGGGAAATGCCACAAACAGAATTTACTCTATTGAATATCAAAAAAATTTAGTAACTCAGTATAAATACACCTATACTTACGATGCCAGTCATAATATAACAAACATCGTTGTTACTGACGGAAGTGTTCCTCCTAATACGATAGATAGATATGATTATTACTATGATGGTTTTAACCAATTGGTTAGAGAAGATATTCATGTCAAAATCAATTTGGCTGGAGAATATTCAAAATCAATCACTTACACTTATGATTATCAAGGTAATATAACACATATTAAAGAGTATAACTATAGCAACGGTTCACTTTCGGGCACACCACTCAAGGAAAAAAAACTTTATTATGCTAACGCTTGGGGAGATCAAGTGACCAAAATTGAATATTATGTTAGTGGAACACTCAGTTATTATGAATCCTATTCATATGATAACAGTGGGAACCTGCTACACATTACTGACTCTAGAACGTCTTACTATAATGATTATTTAAACTGGGATGGCAGAAGTCTTGTGTCAAGAGGTCAATATTGTGAAACGGATTCCTATCAGTATAATGATCAGGGTATACGAACACAAAAAACAGTAGCAACATGCTCAGGAACAACACTGACAAATTACATACTCGATGGCGATAAAGTGCTTGTTGAGACATGGGGTAGCAATACGATTTATTATACTTATGATGTTGATGGGACTTTACTGAGTATGAATTATAATGGAAACGAGTATTTCTATATCACGAATATGCAGGGTGACATCATAGAACTTGTTGATATCAGTGGCAATACAGTGGTAGAATACAAGTATGATGCTTGGGGAAACATCATCAGTCAAACCGGAGGAGCTCTTGCAGAGATCAATCCATATCGATATAGAGGATATCGTTTTGATGAAGAAACAGGTTGGTATTATTTAAATAGCAGATACTATAATCCAAATATGGGAAGATTCATTAGTTCTGATGGCTTGTTAGGAAAACAAGGGGATACAATTGGTCATAATATGTATGCATATTGTGCTAACAACCCGGTGATGTATTCAGACGTAACCGGATTTGCACCTAAATGGTTAGAAGATTATTGGAAATGGGTTATCGATGGATACAAATCTATTGGAAGAAGCATATCTAAAGAATTTGTTGTTGATTTGTCTGTTGGAACCCCTATTATTCCAGGGTTTAATATTAAATTAGGAATATCAATTGTTGTTAATCTTGAAGATAAATACCTTGAATTCTATCTACACATTGGTCCATCTTTTGGTTATTCTCTTGGCCCTGAAGTTTCACTTGGATTTCTCGAAAATTACAATAACCCTGGTGATTATAGAGAGTGGTTCGAATATGTTGAAGGTGGCTATTGGGTTGGTGGTGGTCATTGCTATGGGGTCGATGAAGATTTGAAATATATCAATGCTGTCAAGGCCTATTATTTTGGTTTCTCAAGTCCCAACGTCACTTATGGTAGAGACTATTATTATTGGAATGAAAACTTGGTCATCGATTGGGGGAATTGAAATGAATTTTGAATATAGCGACTACTATAATAAACTCTATGAAATGCCTTTGATAACTATTATTATTGCTTCACTCATGATTTTTGGAAGTATATCAGCCCTGATTATCGGTATTAGTAAGCATCGCAAAGTAAATATCTACATTTTAGGATTATTACTATCCTGTGCATTTTCCTTCATTTTATTAGTAACCGGTTTAAATGGACTAAATGTTGAAATAAAACATGATAACCCAACAGAAACTATTCAGTTAAATGGAATCATATCAGATATTAGAACGGTAAGTAATCCACCAAGATTTTACTATGAGGATCAGATAGTTATACCGAAAATAATAACTATAAATGATCAGGAGTTTTATTGCATGACAATTGGTACAATCGACGTTGGAGATAACGTTGAGATTCTATATTTGGAAAACTCAAAAGTTGTTCTTTCAATATATGTTATTGAATAGAAAATATAAAAAAGAGAAACTAACTCAAAAAAACAGATAGTTAAGGTCTATTTTATGCATATTGACTTCACGTAGTGGTTATGTCTGACTACATCACCGGGGTGTTGCATTCAAGATTAACCAAATTGCTTATTCACCCTAGTTATAGCGATTCAGCCCAAAGTAAATAACCACGCACCAGTTCTTCTATATTTACTTTACGGTTTAGTTCTAATATTTCATCACTAATATCAAAATTTGTACATATTACAGGAACAGAACGACCAAACGACTTTTCAATAATTCCATCCGTTATAATTTCATGGACTATTGTCACAATCAAGTTCGTAAAGACGGTATTCACTATCAAATTATCAGTAGAAATACCTATGTCATCAAGTTGATTTAGCCATGTGGAAAAGAGATTTTTTTCCTCTTCAGATTTCAATAAAGGGAAACTGTTTTGTTTCCAATATGTATAGTCCCATCTTTCTTGTGAAAAAGGACTTTGATTATATTCATTTTCTTCGGCATAATCTACTTCAATAGTCATTCTATCGTGAATAATTAGTGAAATCGCATATCCTTTATTAATATTCCATGATTTCATAATAGACATCCAATTATTTTTCAATAAATTTTTAATAATCTGATCTGAAACCTTTAAATTTTTCATATTTTCTTTATTTTCTAATACAGAGATAGGAAAGGCAGCTTCGTGCATTATCTTTTCACCCATCAGATACTGATATAACTCCCTCTTAATTTTCATTTCTGTTTGAGTATATGCATATTCTTGACTTTCATAATAATAAATATTAAGATCACTTAACACTGCTCCACGAAGATATTTACTCAATTTATGTTCATCAGTGTATTGACAGATTGTAACTGAATGCAGTTGTTTTTTTGAAGTGTCTAGTTTTGAATTATTATAATCTATGATGATCAAATCTGCCCCAACTGAATATATTAAAAATGTGTTGGCAAGGATGCTATCAAAAAATTTTTCAATCATTATTAATTGATTATTTTCAAAAAAATATTTGTAATCGTATCTGCTTATTTCGTGCTTATACAATTTTCCCTTATTATAATTTGTTATAACTAACTCTGTATAAAGTTCAAAGGAATAGAATCCATAAATATTCGTAACACCACCTTTGCTATATTCAATTCGAGTTGTTTTATGTACGAATTTCTCGTATTCTTGTTGAAAATTTAAAGAATATTTTCTTTTTGCATCATTAAGCAATGCTAGATTCTTTTCTGTTTGATTATCCGATCTATTATCCAATGTTACCACTCGCCGTTTCTATAATTATTTTGATTGCAGCTAATGTCGTTTTGACGCCATCTACTCCAGCAATTCCATATGATGTCCATAATAATACTGTTACTGAAGCGTGATATCCGGTTGTATGCATTACCCAATGCATAGGCCGACAAACACTGACCATATTATCAATACTGTTAACATCAATATTACATCTAGCAAGCATGATTCTTGACAATGCTGCTCTAGGATCTTTCTGAGCAACTATATGATGCCAGTCATGTTTTCCTCGTGAACTTAGATTCTTAATTACTAAAACTTCAAGAAGCGCTGATAATTTTTCTTTTTCGGCGTTGATACCATCAGAAATTTTATTGATAGTATCCCCAATAGTGCTAGTCAAATCACCTAGTGCATCAGATGTTCCAGGAATTCCAAGGGCAGCAGCTAACGCAAGTAGTCCTAGAACCAATATCTCATCAATAGGACCAGTAAAAATATCATCAAATCCAAACCAGTAACCGGTGCTGTCTGTATGCATTACTGGGTTGTTAGCACAATATGCATACATATTATGACCAATTGTATCCCCTTGTTTTCCTAACAAGCCATCAGAACTAATAAATCTACCAATAACTGGATTGTAATATCGACTGTTTAAATAATAGAATCCAGTTTCTTCATCAAAACGATATCCTCTATATCGATATGGATTTATATCACCTAATGATTGATTAGGTGTCTGATATACAATATTCCCCCATGCATCATACTTGTATTCTACCACTGTATTGCCACTGATATCAACAAGTTCTATGATGTCACCCTGCATATTCGTGATATAGAAATATTCGTTTCCATTATAGTTCATGCTGAGTAAAGTCCCATCAACATCATAAGTATAATAAATCGTATTGCTACCCCATGTCTCAACAAGCACTTTATCGCCATCGAGTATGTAATTTGTCAGTGTTGTTCCTGAGCATGTTGCTACTGTTTTTTGTGTTCGTATACCCTGATCATTATACTGATAGGAATCCGTTTCACAATATTGACCTCTTGACACAAGACTTCTGCCATCCCAGTTTAAATAATCATTATAGTAAGACGTTCTAGAGTCAGTAATGTGTAGCAGGTTCCCACTGTTATCATATGAATAGGATTCATAATAACTGAGTGTTCCACTAACATAATATTCAATTTTGGTCACTTGATCTCCCCAAGCGTTAGCATAATAAAGTTTTTTTTCCTTGAGTGGTGTGCCCGAAAGTGAACCGTTGCTATAGTTATACTCTTTAATATGTGTTATATTACCTTGATAATCATAAGTGTAAGTGATTGATTTTGAATATTCTCCAGCCAAATTGATTTTGACATGAATATCTTCTCTGACTAATTGATTAAATCCATCATAATAATAGTCATATCTATCTATCGTATTAGGAGGAACACTTCCGTCAGTAACAACGATGTTTGTTATATTATGACTGGCATCGTAAGTATAGGTGTATTTATATTGAGTTTCTAAATTTTTTTGATATTCAATAGAGTAAATTCTGTTTGTAGCATTTCCCGTATTGGGATCAACATTTATATCATCGTAAGACAGATTATTGTCTTGTATCATGTCTATAGATATTAAACCTACCAGAGTACAAAAAATGAACATGTTAACAAGAAATAATATCTGAAGCATAAAATAATTTACTTATGAACTAGTTGCTAAATCCAATAAAAAGTGCAAATAAATCATTATTTATATATCATTATAGGGCGTATAAGCCCTGTTAATATCTTTTCGCTACTGGTAATATTAAATTATAGTGATTCTAAAATATGATTGGAAAAAATTGAGTATGATCAATATGCGTTAGACACATCGACAGCTGGTTATTATTTGCTGGAAGGTTATGCTTCAGACGCTTCAGGTTATTATGCCATCTCTTTTGGTTTTGTCATCAAGGTTGGAAATCCGAGTAGTTTAAGAACACCACAACATCATATTGAGTTCACCTATGATGACATATGGAAGGATCAGCTGATCAGTTATGGTGTTATCGATTACATCAATGGTATTCCTCAGACCGTCGTGACTTCACATGAATACATCTATGACAATCAAGGGAACCCGATTGAAATAACCGACTTCTTTTACGATGATGACAATCCACTCACAGACAACTATTGGCACCACGCCAAACTTGAGTACGATGGTAGACAGTTAGCGAGCATCACGATCTATAACAGCGCTATCGAGATTGCAGCAAATGAGGTCATCAAGATACAATATACATATGATGATCAAGGTTTCCGTATTGGAAAAGAAATCGGAAACAGCAAGATCGAATACAAGCTTCAAGGTGATAAGGTCATCTATGAGACGGATGGTACCTATGAGATCATCTATACATACGATTATGATGGAACCATCATCTCCTTTGAATATAGAGATGACACCCACGCTTGGAAAGAATACTTCTTCATGAGAGATCAGCAGGGAGATATCACCAAGATCGTTGATAAAGATGGTACAATCATTGTAGAATATCAATACGACGCTTGGGGCAACATCATCTCCAAGGTCGATAATTCCGGTTTTAATCTATCAGCTATCAATGCATATACGTATAGAGGGTATCGGTATGATAGTGAAATCAATCTGTACTACTTGAACAGTCGATATTACGACCCTGAAATAGGAAGATTCATTAGCAGTGATGGTATATTAGGGCAAAAAGGTAACATTCAATCAACGAATATGTTTAATTATTGTGCTAATAATCCAATTATTTATTTTGATCCTGATGGTGACTTTCCAATTTTGATTATTGTTGGTATTGTAGCAGGTCTATTTTTACTCAAATCTGATTCAAAAACACCTGTCAACAATGAGATTAAGAACAATATTGAAAAAGGTGCTTATAAAGAAAGTATTGAAGAAGTTGTTGTAGATTGGGCTATAAAATACTCAAGCATTACTGCTAGCGATCACAGAGAAAGAGGTGCATTTATCCTGTCTACTGAGTATAATGGAAAAATGTATTATTATGCAGATTATACGTATAAAGGATATTACAGCACTTGTGCAAATGCGTTTTTTTGGGGGTATATTTTTAGATCCGACAATATTGTTGGATTCATTCATTCTCATACAGCTTATCCACAACCAGATGGATCATGGAAAGATTATTATCCCAATCCATCAATAACTGATAAGATGCTTTTTTCTATTCCAGGGATTGATAGACAATTCATTGTGAACGAAACAGGTACATGGATCGAACTTTATAATTAAGTGAAATGATTTAAACGGAAGGAAACTGATTATGAAAAATCTCCAACTTTTACTTTTGAGTTTAATGCTTATTTTTGTTATTACTGCTTGTGACCCAAGAAAAGAATTATCAAGTAATGAAATTCTAAAACTAACGGATGACTTAAAATATGTAATATTAGATAGTTCAAATTGGGAGACTGATTACATTTTCATGTATGATGAATCTTATTTATTAGTTAAGGATAATGAACTATTCTATGTGAATGTTATAGGAGATGCTAAACAGCAAGAGATTAATGAAAGTTTCTCTGATTTTAAGGAGTTATTTACTGAAATATTTGAGCAGTACATTACAACAGCTAGTGTAACTGGATGGTATGATATTGGAAGTTATAAAACGCTATTTTTCTCATTATCTAATGAGGATATAATATATGATGATGTCAACATCAAGGACTTCGCTTGTAGAATTAACAGCGATGGGAGTATCTCAATACAACTAAACTATCAAAAGAACTCAATCAACAAGAAGATTATAATGTCCTTAATTGTTGATGAAAAAACAATAAATAGCCTGCTTGATTAGTTTGGTTTACGCAATAAATACACTGTATCATGCTACCTGCCCAAAGTATATGTATGATGTTGTTTCATGAGCACTCATGAGAAATTCAAAAGATGACAAATAATTTTGAGCGTGCAGCATTTTTCTTTGGAATATGATGGAGGGTAACGATGAGAAAAACACTTATGATTATTTTAGACTTAATTATATTTATTCTTGGAGGGTTTATGATAAATATGTATAACAATAATTTTCATTATGCAAGAACAATAAACAGTTATATTGAGATTGGTGATATCGAGTCACTCGAACTTTATTTATCGAAAAATGGAAACATTGATTCTAAACCGTATATGTTTGATTTAGATCGGACGAATTTTTCTCCCCTGACATATGCTTCATATATAGGCAATCTTGAGGTGGTGAATCTCTTGTTAAATCAAGGTGCAGACGTAAATAATATCAATTCAACCAATAATACCTCCGCAATAATAGCAGCATTGAGTAAGGCATATAAATATAATGAAAATAGAATTGTTATTGCAGAGTTACTATTTGAGAATGGAGCAAATATAAATTATAGAGATAGAAATGGCAATGGTGAAAATGCTGTAACTATGTTTATCCTAAGGCTAAACATCAGTCATGCTGGGTTCATCTATCCAGAAATGTGGCTCATGCTGTGAGAGTCAAAGATAGAGCAGAGGTCTTAAGTGATCTAAAGGATGTTTACACCAAAGAAACACTTAAAGATGCAGAAACAGCTTTGACTGAATTCATTCAAACCTGGGATAAAAGATATCCTAAAGTCACTGCTATATTGAAGAATAATCCATCTCTATTTACCTTTTTGTCTTTCCCTAAAGAGATCAGAGCGTCGATCTACACGACAAATCTAATTGAAGGGTTTAATAAACATCTGAAGCGTTATACGAAGCGTAAGGAGCAGTTCCCAAATGAGGATTCGCTCATCAGATTCATCGGTACGTATGCCGGAGATTACAATCAGAGATACCAGATGAGAATCCATAAAGGCTTTAAGCTTGTGACTGCTGAGCTGAATGAAATGTTCAATTAAACGTCGCGTTCAAAATTCTAAAAGCACTAAAGAGAGTTCTTAATACTTTAATTCATTTCATTTACACAAAATTCTTGACACTACCTTTTATTCTTGATCGATGCAAAAAAAGAACTTTGTTTTGGTACTTGAAGTGGACACATCAATACTATGGATATTAAATATGAGTTCTATTACAAGGATAGAGGTACACACTAAGTAAATTGATTAATAACGGGTATTCGTCAAATTGCTGAATGCCCTTTTTTATTATCAAGTGGTTAAAAACCTTGACTTATATATGGAATGAAAAATCTCAAATAGTAATATTCATAGAGAGTGGAAGTGTTTAGTTTGCTACAAACGAGATGTTTTTATAAATTCAACTAATTAACTACCTATATAGAAAAAAATCCTTTTTCACTCACTCAGATATTTGTATCTGATGATATAAATGATATGCTAACAATGAGTGACTGTTCTATGTGTTGGATTGGTGTGGAAATTAAACAGTGGGTTGTGATTACCATAGAACTGGTTGATATCAGTGGCAATACAGTGGTACAATACAAATATGATGCATGGGGAAACATCATCAGTCAAACCGGAGGAGCTCTTGCAGAGATCAATCCATATCGCTATAGGGGATACCGTTTTGATGAAGAAACTGGATTCTATTATTTAAACAGTCGATATTACAATCCAGTTATTGGTAGATTTATTAGTTCTGATGGCTTGTTAGGAAAACAAGGGGATACAATTGGTCATAATATGTATGCATATTGTGCTAACAACCCGGTGATGTATTCAGACATAACCGGATATGCACCTGAATGGTTAAAATGGACAATAGGTGGAATTGTAATTGCTGGATGTTTAGCAGCAGTGATTTTATCTGGAGGATCTGCAATTGCCTTTGGAGCATTTGCTGGATCAATGGTAGGTGGAATTACAGGATTAGTTAACGGAATTTCGTTAGATGAGGATGGCTTCCATTTTGATTCAGATAAAGCTTCTACAGGTTTCATGCTCGGTTCAATCGTTGGAGCAATATCTGGTTCAATTGGTGTACAAGTTGGAGCAACATCGAAATTAGGAGTATTTGCCCAGCGCTCAATAATGGCTAGTGTGAATGGGACTTTATCCTTAGGTGCGTATATTTCCAAAGCAGCAATCGATGGTGATAGTATATCATTTAAAGGAGCAATGATAGCACTTGGATCGGGATTATTTAGTTTCGCTGATCCGACGGGTTATAAAGTATTTGATGCTTTTTGGGGACCAATGATGGGAGCAGAACTTGGATGGACATATGATTTGCTTTCAGATTTATATAGAAAATCAAATACATCAACGAGAATGCTTACATATTACTAATAGGAAGGTTAGATTAAATGCAAAAATATAATAACATAGCTAATCACATGAACTTACTTGTTCCTTTAATGAATGTAGTATCAGTTATAATGATTGTTTTCTTTGCTACAAAAGAACCATCTATAGACACAATTATCCCGATGATAGTGTTTGTTATTCTTCTCATATTAAATAGTTTTACTTATTTATTATTGATTGATCATTGGTATTTCACATATTATAACGATAAATTAGTTATACAAAAGTGGCTCAATAAAAGAAAAACGATTGAATTTGAAGAGGTAAAGTACCTATATTTCATTAGTAATTTAGTTGTTCTTTCTAAAAATAAATTTAATATAATCGCCGATAATATAAATATGAAAGCAAGAAGACAAATTAAAAGAACACTCAAAAACGAGATTTGTATACTTATTAATCCATATGACCAAATATTTCCTAAAATTTTACTAACAAAATGTGAAAAAGCGAAGAAAATAGAGTTTAAAGTTAAAGAAAAAAAATATAGAGAATTGTTTGATCTAGATTAAATAGAAGAAATGAAGAAGTATAGTGGTAAGGTAGAAACAAAAATAGATGAACAAGAAAAGAATACCTTATCAAGTTTATTGATTGTGCTAACAATGAATGACTGTTCTATGTGTCTTAAATGGATAATATTTGTATATAGATTCATAACATTTCATCAAAGTAAAATAAAGATATGTTTTCTATCATAAGGTAGAGGTGAGAACATGTCTTTTTTACTTTTTCTTTTACAGAGTATTCCAATCTTATTATCAAGAGTGGAATGGATCAATGATATCGTAGAAGTTCCTGTTTATTCTGAGTTAGAGCCTTATCGATATATTCCAGAAGCAAGACTTTATATCGATGATGTCTGGATGAAAAATGCTTTAGTTGTTTATGAGAGAAACGGTGTCGAATGGACGTTTATATCAACCGTAAATACATCACATGTCAGAAGATATTCCATTAAATATGAAGCAAAGTTTGTTGATTATTACATAACTTCAGTTCATACGATTGTTTTTGATGTCGTTGATCTGATTTCTCCAGAAATTATATTTATTCCTGAAAAACAGATAGCATATGGTGAGAAATTGCCTGATTTTACACAAGGTGTCGTTTTAACAGATAATTACTATGATCCACTTGATTTAAATGTTTTTATTGATACATCGTGTATTAATCAAAGTGCAGTTGGCATATACGACGTGACCTATCATATCTCTGATCCTTCGGGTAATCAGGTTTCTCAGACGGTTTTGTTTCAGATTAAAGATGTGAAGGCACCCACGATAACACCATTAAAAGAAGTGGTGATCAATGTGGGTCAAACATTTGATTGGAAGACTTTCTTTAAGATTATAGATGATGTTGATCACGTATTACGTATTGATCTTGATTTGAGTGGTGCTAATTTATTAGCTATAGGAAGTTATCAAGGTAGCATTACTTCGACTGACTTGAGTGGAAATCAAGCCATCCAGTTATTTCAAATCGAAGTTAAAGATTTAGAACCACCTAAACTTATGATGCGTATCACATGGCCAGATATCATGGTTCATACCGAAATTTCAAGAGAACATTTAGAGAGTTATGTTTTATCTGTTACGGATAACTATGATGTACTTGAGATTTCCGATCTTAACATTCGTCATGAGATTGATTCCAATTTATTAGGGACTTATCCTATTTACTATGAAATTAAAGATCGTTCAGGAAATGCAAAATCCTTAACGATTCATGTCAATGTTATTGATTCATTAAAGCCAACCATTACACTGATTAACCCTCTGATCTTCGATGTTTTTTCACCAACACCATTTTTACAGATGTTTTTCAAATTTGAAGATAATTATACACCAGATGATGAGCTCATCTATAAAATCACTGCAGCTCCCAACATGAACAAAATTGGTTTATATCCCATCACGATTGAAGTCACTGATAGTTCAAAAAACAAACGGATTTATCAAGGGTATATCGAAGTTGTTGACCGCATCCCACCTGAAGTCATACAGATCAATGAGATCATCATCACTGACTTTGAAAAAAAGGATGTTCATTTTTTCTTTACATATGAAGATCAATATGATGAGGTGGATGATTTAAGATTTATGCTCATGGATGAGATGGTTAATTATGAAGTCATAGGTAGTTATGATGCGTATGTTAAAGTGACTGACACATCAGGTAATGAGTGTTTAGTGAACGTGATCGTGATGATTATCGATATTGAAGAACCTGAGCTCATCTTAAAACAGACATCTTACCAACATTTAATCGGTGCTGAACGACCCAACCTTGAATCATTTGTTGATACTGCATCGGATAACTATGATGATCTTGGTATTGGTGATGTGATGATAACGCATGACATTGATTGGGAAACGCTTGGCGTTTATCTCGTTCAATATGAATTGATGGATCAATCCATGAACCGAAAAACTGTCGAATTTAAAATCATCATTGATGACAGAACACCGCCTGTCATCACGGCTTCAGATTTAAGTTATAGCGAAGGCGATCTCATCAATTTAATGGAAGGCGTTGAAGTTACTGACAATGTTGGTGTTTCAGGTATCACCTTCTTTCCATCAAATCTTGATCTAAATGAACCAGGGACCTATATCATCACCTATATCGCACGCGATTTCAGAGGTAATTATGTCATGTATGATCGTTTGGTGACGATCTACCCCAAATCTGATTCCATCAATGTCGTTTCATATCTTCCTGTGGGGATATTAACCATCATTTGTGGTGCTGTGTTTTATATTCTCTACAAAAAAGGATAAGTAACTTTCTTTGACAATAGGGATAAAATCTACTATAATGTGAGCGTAGATTTTTAATCTAGAGAGAAAAAAGGAGAGTACTATGGCAAACGTCTTAGTGGTTTACTGGAGTGGAACTGGTAATACCGAAATCATGGCTGAAAAAATTAAAGAAGGATTAGAAAGCGCTGGCGCATCTGTTGATTTCAAAACAGTGGATCAAGTTGAACCAAGCGATGTTGCTAATTACGATAAAATCGCATTTGGTTGTCCATCAATGGGTGTAGAAACTCTTGAAGAAGATGAGTTTGAACCTTTCTTTGAAGCAGTTGAAGGCTCATTATCAGGTAAGAAAATTGCGTTATTTGGATCCTATGGTTGGGGTGAAGGTGAGTGGATGGATGCATGGGTAGAACGTGCTGAAGCAACTGGAGCAAACCTTTACGACAATGGACTTAGAATCAATTCAACACCATCTTCAGAAGAAGAAGATAAATGCGTTGAATTTGGTGCAGGTTTCGCTTCATTTTAATCACATTGAGAAAATGCCTTCGGGCATTTTTTTCTAGAGAAAAAGTTATCATTTTGACGTATAATAAGGTTAGTGAGGGGAAACTATGTTTGGAACCTTATATTTACAAAGTGCATATAGCATGTTACACAATACGATTCCTTTAAAGGATTTGGTAGAACGTGCTAAACAAGCAGGTTATGATGTGGTTGCTTTAAGCGATACAGAGCTACATGGCTCTGTTGAACTTTTTAGAGAGTGCAAGAAACATCAGATTAAACCTGTTTTAGGATTAATGATCAAGGTATCTCATGAGTTAACCGATACCTCTTTTTTTGCATATGTGAAATCAGAAGAAGGATATCAAAATCTTTTAAATATTGCACTAGCGGAAAAAGAAGTGGGTTTAGATGATGATTTCATCATCAATCACCAACAAGGCTTAATGTTTGTATCAGCTGGAAAATATAGTTTAATTGACCGCGCTATCGATCAAGGTGACCTTGATTTAGCTAAACGAACACTTCTTTTTTATCAAAAAAATATAAATGAGTTTTATTTAGGTTTATCTTTAGATACATTTCATGAAGAAATGAAGATTGCACCAGTTCTATTTAAGTTATCTGAACAAAATGATGTGAAATTACTTCCTATACATCAAACATCTTATCTTGAAAAAGAAGATAAGGAAGTTTATGAAGCACTGATTAAAATTGAAGATGAAAAAAATACGGTATCTGAAGACTCAGATTACTCGCTTTTTTCAAAAGAACAACTTCTCCACCGTTTTCAAGATTATGAGTATGTTTTTGATACACTTTCTAAGGTTTTTGAATCAATTGATTTTGTATTCCATAAGCCTGTCTTTGAAATGCCAAGTTATCCTTTAGAACAAGGAACTTCAAAAGAGTTTTTAAGATCACTTGCTGCAGTTGGACTTAAAAAAAGATTAAAGAAAAATCAAAGTTCAACCTTAAAAACGTATCAAGAAAGACTTCATTATGAACTTTCTGTGATTGAAAAAATGGGATATGCTGATTATTTTTTAATCGTATATGATTTCGTGAAATATGCGAAAACGCATGATATTTTAGTCGGTCCGGGTAGAGGTTCTGCTGCGGGTTCTTTAGTGGCGTACTGTTTAGGAATTACGGATGTAGATCCCCTTCAGTACGACCTTTTGTTTGAAAGATTTTTAAATCCTGAACGTATCACCATGCCAGATATTGATATGGATTTTCCAGATAATAAAAGAGATCAAGTTTTACAGTATGTTAAAGAAAAATATGGATCTCATCACGTGATTTCTATTGTGACTTTTGGTACGTTTGCGTTAAGATCATCGATTCGTGATATCGCAAGAGTCATGAAAATTGATCCGTCCAGAGTAAACGGCATTATCACACGCGTCGTCAATGAAGATTTAGATGAAACTGATCATGAAATGATGAGATTACTTCGGGTAGCTAAAAAGATTGAAGGGCTCCCAAGACACACAGGAACGCATGCTGCAGGCATGATTTTATCGAAACAAGATCTACTTCATTACATCCCCTTACAACCAGGAATCAATAACTTCTATCAAAGCCAATTTGAAGCAAGTGAATTAGAAGCTTTAGGTCTACTTAAAATTGATTTTTTAGGTATCAGAAATTTAGCTGTGATTGATGATGCTTTAAAAATGATTGAAGCTCAAGGGAAAAAGATTCATCTTTTAGATCTACCTCTCGATGACAAAAAAACATTTGATCTTTTATCTGCTGCAGAAACCACAGGTATATTCCAGTTAGAATCATCTGGGATGCGTGCTGTTTTAAGAAAATTAAAACCAACATCATTTGAGGATATCGTGGCTATTCTTGCACTTTATAGACCGGGTCCTATGGATCATATTGATGAGTATATTGAACGAAGAAATGGTAAAAGTTATACGTACATTCATCAAAACTTAGAACCCATTTTAAAACCGACATATGGCATTATCGTATATCAGGAACAAATCATGCGTATCGCGCATGAGTTTGCCGGTTATACGCTTGCTGAAGCGGATTTATTAAGACGTGGTATCTCTAAAAAAGATAAAACTATATTGGATAGTGAACGTCTTCGTTTTCTTGAAAAGTGTAAACAAAAAGGATATAATGAACAAGATGCACATAACATTTATGATTTAATTGTTAAGTTTGCTGATTACGGGTTTAACCGAAGTCATAGTGTTGCTTATGCACTGGTTGCTTATCAGATGGCATATTTAAAAGCGAATTATTTTTTAGTCTTTATGTCAATCTTGATTTCATCGGTCACGGGTAATGAATCGTTAACGATGGATTACATCACTGAAATCAAAGGACATGGTTACGAGATTAAACCTCCACACATCAATCTTTCAACAGATCGTTATATCATTTCAAATGATGCATTGATCATGCCACTTCATGCCGTAAAAAGTATTGGTCGTGTCGCACTTCAAAAGATCATGGAAAATAGAGATGAGCAAGGATCTTTTAAAGATTATCAAGATTTTAAGCGAAGAATGAAAAAAGAGATTAATGATAAGAACGTTGAAATGCTGATTCATGCATCTGCACTTGATATCTTTGGGCTTACCCATCAAACGATGAATGATTCGAAACAAATCGATCATGCAGGTTATGAACTTTATGTCACAGATTTCACCTTGCAGATGAAACCTGAATATAGTTTAAGTGATTTGCAGTCGTTTGAAAAAGAAGCATTAGGTTTTAATCTCATTTATCATCCGATGTCGATTTATAAAGATCTTATAGAACGATTTAAACTTAAAAATTTAAATGAGATCAAATCAGGTCAAACCGGTTATGTGTTAGCACTTGTTAAAAAGAAAAAAACCATTAAGACTAAACAAGGTAAAACGATGGCATTCATTGAACTTGATGATGGTATCACACAACTTGAGGTCACCTTATTTACAGAAATCTATCAGATGTATGAAAAACACAGTGAACACGACGTTTTCGTGTTTAAAGTGAGTTTAAATCAATATAAAGGACAATCAAGTTTTGTCGCTGATCACATCTTAACGACAGATGAACTTGAAAAAGGTATGAAGAAATGACACACGAATCACAAAGAGAAGTCATCGTCGCCATTCGTTTGGGATTATTCATCAACATTTTTTTAGCGATCTTAAAACTATCGTTTGGTTTTTGGGGTCATGCTCAAGCTTTAATCAGTGATGGTTTAAACTCTGCATCTGATATCTTAATCAGTTTAATGATTTTAGTGGTTTTAAAACATGCGACTAAAAAACCGGATTATGATCATCCCTATGGTCATGAAAAATATGAAGGTTTAGCCTATTTCGTTTTAGGCATCGTCTTTTTACTCACATCAGGTTTGATCGTGTTTGATACGGTGGTTGCGATTATTGATCACATTGCAAACCCAGGTGCAGTGGAAGGTCCACATATCTTTACGGTATTTGTTTCCATCATTGCACTGATTGTCAAATTTGTTTTATTTCGTTATTATCGATATATTGGTAAGAAGTATAACCACCCAACGATTCATGCAGATGCAAAAAATCATATGCTAGATGTGTATGCAACAAGTTTTTCTGTGGCTGGTTTAACGATTGCACAATTTGGTTTAGTTTATTTTGATGACATAGCAGCACTGATTATCGCATTCTTTATTTTAAGATTGGCGGTTCAAATCATTATAGAGTCAACATCGTTTCTAACGGATCAAGCACCCTCTAAAGATGAGATTAAAGCGATTTATAGTGTGATACTATCGATAGAAGGCGTGATTCAAGTTGATGATTTAAAGGTAAGAAAACATATGACACAACGTTATGTGGATGTTGAAATTGCAGTAAGATCTTCACACACACTTGAACATGCACATAAGATTGCAGAAACGGTGCATCATCAAGTTGAAGACGTTTTTCCTGACGTGATTCATTGCATGGTTCATGTCAATCCAGAGAAAAATATATAAAATAATTGAAGGCGAAAGGCTAACAATGTGTAAACGTAGTTTAATTCATTGTTATCTATCGCCTTTTTTGATAAAATGATGATAGCAAATTGAATGAGAAAGGCGGAATCCATATGCCATCACTATTAGTCTTACAATGGGGGATCGTCGGCTTCTATGTCGTGATTTACTTCCTTATTGGATTTATGAGGGGAGGTTCCAAGTCCACGTACTTTACGATCGTCGCGTTTATCACGACGTTTATTAGTTTGTACTTAATCTCATTCATCTCACTGAATTTAATTTTATCAAATACGTTCACGTTGGTGAACCTTTTAGAAATGGCCAATGGTTATGCAGGTGGTATCATTCCTGATGAAGTCATGACTTATGCAGCCGATCCTACGTTAGCTGCGTTTGCGATTGCGGTGATTGACCTCATCTTACGTATTATCGGCTTCATTATTTTATATCCACTCATTAAAGGTTTACTCACACTGATTATTTTTAGACCCATTTGGAGTTTTGGAATTAAAAAAGCCTTACTTAGAAGACAAAATGAAAAACTAGAAGAACGCTCACTTGATCAAGGTGAAAAAGCATATAAACCAAGAAAGCGATTAAAGAAAACATTTGTTGGTCGCTTTTGGGGTGGATTCATGGGATCTGCGCAAGGTTTATTGGTCGCATTCATTACTCTTTTACCACTACTCATTATGGCAGGCTTCTTATCGGTTCCTGATCAAAATACGCAAGTATCAGCAAACTCAAATACGTCAGAACTCGCAACCACAATTCCTGGACTACCTGATTTAGGTGGACTGATGGGAACGGTTGATGATTATCTGTTACAAATCGATGAAATGAATGAACAAGGTTTAGGTGCAATGGTCAGACAGATTACCGTTTCAGGAAAATCGTTAGATCGTTACATTTTTGACCGTGTATTTACGACGCAAGTTAAACAAGGTGATTTAGTCACTGACATTAACTGGATTAATGAGTTACAAGGCATTCTTCAAATTACCAGAACTGTCTATGAAGGCGGTTATTTAGATGAAGGATTTGGTCTTGAAGATCTCAATGAAGATAAGTTAAATGATATTGAAGTTGTCTTCAATTACTTAAAGACTTCCGATTTAATGGCATACATGATTCCAACTGCAACCGCATTTGGCCTTGATATGTTTAGAGATCAACTTCCTGCTAATATCACAGACGAACTTGCAGATGCTGCAGTTAATGGTGTTCAAGCCATCGATTGGAATGCTGAATTTGAGAATGTTCAAGCCATCGTCAATGCAGTCTTAGCCTTTGGTTCTGTTGAAGAATTACAAGCCTACATGGCTGATCCGATGTTGCTTCTTGATTTGACACCTGAAGAAGGTGAAAAGCTTGCAGATATCGTGAGAGCTATTGGTAACATGCAGCTTTTAGAAATGATGAGCATTGGTGCTGAATATGCAACTACACTCGATTCTATTCAAGCACAATTAACTTGGATTGCAGAAGATGAAAAACAAGCTTATTTAGAAGAACAACTCGCTTTTTTAATTGAAGATGAAACATTCTTTAATGGCGTTAATGGTGAATTTGCACGCTTAGCGCTCCTCATCGAAGGGCTTTATACGGATGAATTTGGTGATGTTGATTTAAGAGCACTAATGAACATTAATGATGTTGAATCGTTTATGGCAGCGCAAAACGAAGAGTGGATTGATAACCTACTCGAAAAAATCGTTGATTTAGAAATTCTATTAAACGCCATTCCTGTCGGTGTTGACTACGCATTATATACGCAAGTTGGTGATCTTGTTGATCAAGAACTTGCAGGTGAAATTGAAACCGCATTAAATGAAATCGATTGGGAAGCAGAAATTTTAAATGTGGGTGACATTTATAAAGATGCAGTCAGCATTGGTGCTACAGCATTACTTGCAGATAATCCAGATTATATGGCATTTGTTGATAACGTCGTAGAAAACAACATGGATCAAGTCAGAGTCATCGTATCGCGTATTTTTGAAGATAGTGCGTTAGTCAGTGCTGCTTTAGAACTTGCAGCACCACTTCTTGTTGAACGTTTTGTTACAGATCCAGTGCTTGCTGATTTAGTTCAAGAAGCTCTCATGTCTGATCCAGAATCCGGTGTTGTTGATTTTAATGTTGGACAAGAAATTAACACCGTTTTAGATATTGTTGAAAAAGTATATCTGTTTACGAATGCAACTGAGATTGCGAACTTAAGTGGTATGACCACAGAATCCAAGTTAGCCTTATTTGCAAGCTTTGGTACATTAACTGAAACTGAATTTGAAGAACTTAAAACATCATTTTCAAGTCTTCAATTATTAGACCGTGTGGGTGAATCTGGATTAGCTTATGTCAGCGACACCATGGGTATAGAACAAATCTATGTGCCTGAAACTGTTGATTTAGGTGCCGATTTAGGCTCTCTTTTAGGTTTAGGATATTATGTTGCAAAATATACGCATGATCAAAAGGTTTTATATCCAACCTATGAAGAGATTGATTTCGCACCATTGTTTGCGGATCAAACATTTAGATCTTATTTACTCCCAACTGTTGAAAATAATCATTCCAATTTATTACTTGCAACCCTAGCACATAATGCGAAAGTGTATGCAGATGATCCTTCGATTGGTAATTATTTAAGTGTTCCAGATAGTCTAAAAAATGCATCTCCCGAATCTGATGAATGGTTTGATGAGTTAAATGCTTTACTCGGCGCAGTTTTCGATTTAGCAGCATCCTTTGAAGATTCAGAAGCTTTAACGCTTTCTTATAAAGATGTGATTGCATTCACACAAGCACCTACGGGTGCAAGTATTGAACTGATCACACAATTTGGTGAATTATCCAAAACTGAAGAAGCTTTTGGTTCACTCGATAGTTCAGTTATTTTAAGATCATCAGTGAAGAAAGCGATTGATACGTATGGTGCATCAACTTCAGGTGCACTCGGTGGTTATGAAGTTAAAACACCAGCGATTGCACATGATGGTTTGATGCTTAATGAAGGTGTCTTAGTTGAATTAATCCATGGCCTTGCAAACTTTGTTTCAGAATTGAATCAAACATGGATGTATGAAACGATTGCCGAACTCACAAGTAGTTTATCCGTTGACGGTATTCTTCCTGCATTTAACAACGTTTCAGATGCTTCATTAATTACCTTTGGCAATGTGACACTCATTCAAGGGGTATTAAGTGAACTCCTTTTAAGTACTGACATTCAAACCTTTGGTGTTGAAAAAATTAATGGTGCTCAAACCTTCTTTGTTGCACCAAGTGACTTCTTAGCACTTGATCCTCTCTTACAAGATAGTGAAGGTGTTAAAGGTGATGAAATAGGTAAACTCTTGATTTCTTTTAAGAGTCTTCAATTGCCAGATCAAGCATCCCTATCTTCATTTGGACCAGTCATGATGGCTGAAATGGAAGGTAGAAATAGCGATGGCACAAAAGATGATTTAGACCGATTCTTTGATTCGGGTATTTTATATACGTTCTTAGATAAGATCATTCAATTAGATGATTTAGGAACGTTCTTAAATGATGCTTTATCAACGGCATTTGGGGATGCTCCCATCACCGTTGATCTTTCCATACACCCTGATATTTTAGGGGTTGATGGTGTTGATGAACCGATTGAAGTGGGTAGAATCACGAAGAATGAATTTAGAAATATGGTCATCTCAGCAGGGTTATTAGGACCTATTGGTGAAATCGGTATTGAAACATTCCCAGGCATGATTGATCCGATGGCAACTGAAGATGATTTTACAACCTTCTTAAATTCTGATTTTATTTATACCATTGTTGGTCGTCTATTCGAAAACGAAGGTTTTGGTGATTACATTGGTGGTTTCTTAGCTGGTGCTTTTGGTGATGGTATTGATCTCGTGATGACATCTCCAAATGATGCTAAAGGAACAACCGGAGTTGAAACAGGTATTATCACGAAACATGAATTAAGACAAATCATGGTTTCATTTAAATTGATTGGTTTAGATCAAGGTACCGATAATATCAATGAAGAAGCTATTTTACAACTAAAAGGTCAAAATGATGTTTTAGGTGTCGATGATTTCGATCGTTTCATTGAATCGAAATACATTGCAGATAAGTTATCGATTATTTTAACATCAGATACGATCATTACCATGTTAGCTGCAGGTCGCTTCGTTCCTGCTGATTTCGTGTTACCTATTTCATCCTATACAACCATTGATGGTAGAAAGCGATTAACCAATGATGAATTTTCAAATATCTTTGGTGGTTTGAATGTGTTAGGCATTACCTCATTTGATGGTGCTGGTTTAGGTATTGGCACATTGTCAGGTTTAACAGATCCTGAAGTTGATGAACTTTTACTTTCAAATTATCTTTATACATTTATCGATTTAATGCTAAAATCTGAAACAAGTTTTACCATTCCTTCAACGGCACTTGAAACTTCAGGTGAGTATGATGGTATGGTGAAGAAGAGTGAAATTGCAGATATCTTTGTTGCAGTTAGCATTTTCAATTTAACAGATGGACAAGCACCAGATCCAACGTTGATTACGGTTGCTCAAATTCAAGATTTACTCGCTCAAACCGATTCAGCGATTGTTCAGTCATTATTATCTGATGCCATCATTGATGCATTAGGTGTCGAAAATATACCAGATGATGCTTATGAAAGTGCTGGTTTACTCACACAAGAAGAACTAGATGCCATCGTAGCAGCACTTGCAGTGATTGCAGGAGATCCTAATACACCAGTTACGCAAGTGGCTGATGCGATTGATACGTTAACCGTCGGTCAAGTCAATGACATTGATTTAACCGAAACAGGATCAGTAACGATTAAACAGATGTTATCTGATGAAATTATTGCTGCAGTGAATGCATCCAATGTTCATGAAGATGCTTATCAACCATTAAGTATGCATTCAGGCACAATTCTTTTAAGTACAACGTTAGAAACACCACTTCGTCGTCTATCTGATAGTGAACTTCAAGAAATCATTGGTGCACTTAATATTTTAGCAAACAATAATCCTGAAACTTTAATTACAGATATCTCAATGGATGTTAAAGTAGGTCAAGCCGTTGAACTGAAGTCAAATAACTCATTACTGATTAAACAACTGATTTCTGATAATATCGAAACCTCATTAAATACGGTTGTTGTGATTCCAAATAGCGCATATGTCGATGTTGAAAAGACGAGATTAACCACCGTTGAAATCAATCAAATGATTGATGCTATGGTTGTCTTAGCAAATGGCGACTTAAACTTACCGGTGACCAGTATAACAACTGATGTTAATGTAGGTCAAACCCAAGGTTTAAAGACGAATACATCACTCATTATTAGACAGCTTATCACCGATAATATGGTTGATATTTTAGGTGCTGCATCGATTCCAGCAGATGCTTATGATCAAGCAGAACCAACTATGTTAACCGCGAATGAAGTTGTTGAAATGATTGATGCACTTTATATCTTGGCAGAACAGCAAGATAGTAAACCTGTGATTGAAGTTTCAACTGACGTTACTGTTGGCCAAGTTCAAGAATTAAATGGTGGCACTTCACTGATCATTAGACAACTGATTACCGATAATATCGTTGATGTTTTAGGTATAACCGTAGTGATTCATGCAGATGCCTATGATACAGCACAACCTACGATGTTAACACAAACCGAAATTGATCAAATGGTTTTAGCCATGGTTGTCTTAGCAAATAATGATTTAACAACGCCTGTAGCACTCATCTCAACCAATGTTACTGTGGGTCAAACACAAGGCTTAAAGACGAATACATCACTGATCATTAAGCAACTCATCACTGATAAGATTGAAGATGTTTTAGCATTAACAGTGACTTTCCCAACAGAAGCTTATGATACCAATTATCCAACGATGTTAACGCAAGATGAAATAAGTGAAATGATTGATGCACTTTATGAATTAGCAGATGAAGATCCCCTACTTCCAGTCACATCCGTTTCAACGAATGTCACTGTCGGTCAGACACAATCACTCATCGAAAATACATCATTAATCATTAATCAACTCATTTCTGATAAGATTGTGGATACACTTTCTGTTTCAAATACGATTCCAGATAGTGCTTATACCGATGTTACAAAAGTAATACTAAAAGATAGTGAAATTGATAATATGATCTTAGCGCTTGATGTTTTAGCAGATGGCGATGACGATATGCTCGTTACAGATGTTCCTACAGATGTCACGATTGGACAACTCAAGAGTTTATCTGTATCAACATCTGTCATTATTCAACGTTTAATTACCGATTCGATCGTAGATGCTGTTAACTTAACTTACTTCCCGGATACTGCTTATGTTGGTGATACACCAAGTGATCAGTTAAAGTCAACCGAAGTATCCAACATGATTTTAGCACTTGAAGTTTTAGCTGGAAGTACTGTTCCTGGTGATAGAGATACAGTGAAAGTATCTGCAGTATCAACGAATGTGACTGTTGGACAAACAGAAACACTAAATAACAATACATCACTCATTATCAATCAATTGATTTCTGAATCGATTGTTGATACCTTAACAACAGCTGGTTCAACCATTCCAGATGATGCTTATACATCATTAGCTAAAACAACTTTAACTGAAGATGAAATGACTGAAATGATTGACGCTTTAAAGATTTTAGCAAATAATAACTTAAACTTACCGGTTGCAAGCATATCAACCAATGTGACTGTCGGTCAAACCAAAGCACTTAAACTTAATGCATCTGTCATCATTAGACAACTCATTAGTGATGCCATTGTGGATTCCATTGGTGTGACAGCAACCATTCCAGATGATGCGTATACTGATTTATCACAAACACGTCTATCTGATACCGAAATTAATAATATGATTGAGGCACTTGATATTTTAGCAAATGGTAATGATGCACTCTTAGTTGAGGATGTTTCAACTGATATTAGTATTGGTCAGTTAGACAGTTTAACAGCATCAACATCACTCATCATGCAAAAACTGATTACCGATTCCATTGTTGATGCCATCGGTGCAGCTAAAGTTCCTGATGAAGCATACTTACTTGATACACCAGGTAATAACTTAAAACCTGCAGAAGTATCAGAAATGATTGAAGCATTAAGAGTATTAGCAAACGATCCACTGAATCCACCAGCAGTCATTGATGATGTGAAAGTATCAGCTATTGGTATTGATGTTACCGTTGGACAGACGAAAGATCTTAAGACAAATGGTTCAATCATTATTAAACAAGTGATTTCAGATGCCATTGTTGAGATGTTAACTGAACCTAAAGTTAGAGAAACAGCATTTATTACACCAGCTGAAAAAGATCGTTTAACCAATGATGAAATTGGTTATATGATTGATGCACTTGATGTGTTATCAGGTGGTATTGACAATACGTTAGTCAGTGCGATCACAGTTAATGAAAATACGTTAAGTATTGATAATTTACAAGCATTTAATGAAAACTCGATTGTCTTAAACCGCTTAATTAGTAGTGCAATCATTAGTGGTTTAGGAGCAAATGATATTCCAGTTGAATCCTATGAAGATGATGTCCTCAAGACTGATTTGATTCGTCCAGAAATTGATGCGATTCTCTTAGCACTTGAAACGCTTGGTATTGATACAAGTGGTGCAGGTGGTATTGGTATGGCAGACTTAACGTTTGCAGATTTAGATGTTGTAGTTGCGATTGGAACAACTGATTTAGTCAATTACCCACTTGGATTCTCACCAATTGTTGCACATATCTTATCAGCACCAATGATTTCAGCGGTATCTGATATCAGATTGGGTCATGAATATGGTGTTCCATCAACTGCATATAGAAACACGAACGATTTATTGCATGAAGAAATTGAAGGCTTAGTTGCAGCACTTAAACTGATTGGTAATGTTCAACCAGAAGATGAAGAAACAACAACTATAGCTGATATTATCGTTGATCCAGATTCATTTAACGGTACGATGATTACAAACTTAGTTGCACTTGATAAACTCATTGTTTACCGTATGATTTCTAAGGGTATAAGTGATTCTAACATTGATACGATACCTTCACATGTTACTGATATTAATGCAAGAAACTATGACCCATTATTACCAGGAACTCCAGAAATATATGATATCAAGATTGATGAAATGAGTCATATTGCAACTTCGATGGATATCTTAGGTATAACTTCAGTTGCAGAGATTGGCAATATGACCATGGCAAATCTCACTGGATTAACTTCACAAGATGTAGAAACATTAGTTGAATCATTAGTTGTACCAGAAAGTGATGCCAACACGATTATTTACTACATTATTTCAGAAACAGTGGATTCATCGAATACACTATTCCCAGATGATAATCCAAATACTTACAATCCTGCATTTGATGATAATTATGTAATGGATGGTGGAGTCAGAGTTAGATTAACAAGAGAAGCTTTGGCAAGTGTCTTATAACAAACATATTTAAAGAAAGTCAGTAGATTAATTCTACTGGCTTTTTAATAAAAAAGACCTCAACAACTGAGGTCTTATTGCTATAACTGATCTAATAAATTGATATAAAACTGAACACCATGAACGACATTATCTATTGATATATCTTCATCATACCCATGAATCTTAGCTAAATCAGCTTTAGACACGTCCATAGGTGAAAATTTATACACATGATCAGAAATTTGATGATAATGTCTTGAGTCGGTGGTTGCTATCATGAGATAAGGAGATACGATCACTTCTGGCCAGGTTTGATTGATAGCTTTTTTGACTTTATCAAAGGCATCGTCAACAACTGATGTTGGTGTTGCTTCTGAGATAGCAATAGCTTCAATGTTGATCATGTCATCGTTAATGATCTTCTTAATTCGCTTTAAAACGACATCACTTGTTTCACCCGGTCTTAATCTGTAATTGATTCCAATGGTTGCTTCTGAGGGTAAAATATTGATGGCTTGACTTCCTTCAGCAAGCGTGAAAGCTTGCGTTGTTTTAAACATGGCTAAGAATTCACCACCCGATAGTTTTGCAATCAATTTAACCAGTGGCATGAACAACCATAGGTTTGCAAATAACATTTTTATCCCAAAGGATTTTGAGTGAGGTGCGAGTGTTGTAAAGAGTTGTTTAACAGGTTTAGTCATTTTAAGTTTAAAGCTTTTGTGATTGTTAAGCTTATCGATAGCTTTAGCAAGTCTGGTAATAGGTGTTTGTTTGGGTGGTGTTGATGCATGTCCACCTTTAGAAGTAGCTGTAAGTTTGACATTCATAAATCCTTTTTCAGCGATACCAATAACTGCAACTTTTTCTTTCACACCGGGAAACATGTTTGATACGATGGCACCACCCTCATCTAAAACCATGTACGGATGAATACCTCTTTCTTTTAAGGTGTTCATGATTCCAGGAGCTGAAGGACCGTAGATTTCTTCATCACCTGAGAAGGCAAGATAGAGATCATGTTTAAAAACTTTTCCGTTTTTTATGACATGTTCAACAGATTCCATGACAGCATTTAATGTCGATTTGGTATCTAGAGTTCCTCGTCCATAGATGTGAGTATCTGAAATTTTACCAGAGAACGCATCATCTTTCCAACCTTCTTGAACAGGAACAACATCATAATGTGACATCAATACGATAGGATCTTCACTGGATTCCCCAGGTATTCTAAATAACATACCGCGTTCAATCTCTTCATAGGAAGATATCTTCATGATATGGGGATAGCGTTCTTGTGCAAACTTTCTAAACGTTTGAAAAACTTCGGGATTTTCTTTTGAACGATCCACGTGTGAAACCGTTGGTATTTGAATCATCTTTGATAAAGATTCAATCACTCTTTTTTCATCAATCTCATGCCATTTCTTCATTTCAGGGTAAGACTTTTCCTTAAATGTGAATGCACGATAAAGAACAACGATGAGAAGAAGGGGTATGATCAAAAGAAGATATAACCACCACATTAAGAAATCATTCCCTTCTTATAAAGAATGCGAGCAACAAGTATTGAGATTACAACACCTACTGGAACCATAATCCCTACAAGTCCACCACTACCTGGTACAAACGGGAAGAAAATCATCATGATAACCAGTGGAACAATCGCAATCTTTATTCTTTTTGAAATATAAACAATACCTAATGCGCCAAAGAGTGCAGGGATAATGTTATCAAATGCAGGTTTTAATGCAGGAGACTCTAACAATGGTGTGAGTGGAATAATAAGTAGAGCACCCACAAAAATAATGAGTGTTGTAATAATTGATGAAGAAGCAACCGCAAGGGTTGCGATCACATCACCTTCATCCGTGCCTTTTTCGACACCTAAAGCATCTTGAGCGTTTAACGCTGCAGGAACCTTTAAACTGGTTAAATTACCGGTCACAAAAGCTAAATAGGTTGAACCTACACCAAGCATTGGACTAAATGTAAAAACTTCAATGGTTGTTACTGGCCAGAAAATAATTGCAGTTGCTATAAACCCAGGAATGAAGTGTGCAAATGTTGGCCAAACGCCTGTTCCAATACTTAAGATAATGGGTGCACTTAAGAAAAGAAGTAAAGCGCCTATCATCCATAAACGTCCTTCAACATGAAGCTGATCTTGATATGTTCTTTTCATGTTATCTGACCCCCAATCCCGCATAAACGATAGCGAGTGCCATCGAGACAATCATCGATACGGGAAGTGCATAGTTTTTAAGCCATTCCCATTTATATTTTTTCATGAGATAACCTAATACCATGATGAGAACTGCAGATGTAGCGAATACAATTAATCCTAAAACAGAAATATAAGGGTCTTCACCTTCAGGTGTTTTAGGTGCTAAGATATAACCCGCAAACGCTGAAATCATCCCAATGAATAATGCATCCATCATGATTTGATTCCATGTTTGATCTTTTTCTCGCATTTTTTTCATACCCAAACTCATTTTCTTAAAGAAAAATGGAATGATAATGAGTGGAGGTAGGCATCCTAAGGTCATCACCCAAACTGCAGTAATCACCATTTCAGTTGTGAGTGTATCACCGATTTGACGACCAAAGACACCGTTGATCACATTAATCGCTGCTGGAAGTTCATAGGTCACAGCACCTAGGGTTGCTAAGCGCCATCCAGCAATCATTGAGCCAAAAATTTTAGTTAATGCAACCAAACCAATTAAAATTGCAACGCTTGGAGCAAGCGAAAATACCATCGATGATGAGATGGTTTGATTGATTTGTTCCTTAGAGAAACCAAGTTCAATCGCTCTCTTTTTCGCTTTGAGTAATGCATAAACGGATTGTGTTAAGACATAAAGAAAAATGATACTCATCAAACTATAAACCCACCATGAGTTTAAGAAAGCCATAAAATCACCCTTTCGTCATATTAATCTTATTATATAAGAAAAATAAGGATTGTGTTTCATTAAAACGGGTGTTATAGTGAAATTAAAGAGGTGATGCATCATGAAAGGTGCTATATATGACCGTATTTCTGTAAGAACCTATTTAAAGCGAAAATTGATTAAGTTAGAAAAAGAGATGCTAAACGATCTCGTTGATGAACTTGATCAACTAGATGGACCTTTTGGACATAAACTACGCTTTTTTGTCCATCATCAAGATGGCAATCTCGATGATGAAGCCAAACGCATTGGAACGTATGGGTTTATCAAAAACGCACCCAGTTTTATGGGTGCAGTTGTTAAAAATGAGTTTTCTGGTATTATCGATTTTGGTTATATCTTTGAGCACGCTATTCTATTATTAACAAAAAAAGGATATGGTACATGTTGGTTAGCAGGTTCTTTTGATCGTCATGCATTTGATGATAAAATCTCTAATGATGAGGTGATTCCAGCCATATCTCCCATAGGAATACCTGAAGATCACATGTCACTGAGGGAAAGAGCGATTAGACTTGCGATTAAAGCGAACAGAAGAAAATCATTTGAAGAGATGTTTTACATCGGTGATATCAGTCATCCACTAAAAGAAGGTTCTCATCATGTTTTAGAAGATGCATTAAAGCTTGTTCAGCTCGCACCATCTGCATCTAATAAACAACCTTGGAGAATCATTATTGAAAACAAAAATGTGCATTTCTATTTAGAAAGAACGCCCAACTATAATGCGACTAGAACGTTTGTAACACAAGCATTGGATATAGGGATTGCGATGAAACATTTTGAAGTTGGACTTACATCATCTAACATCTCATTTACGCTTAAACGAACACCTTATCCAGCACCCACAACGTTTGAATATATCACGACATATCAACTTGATATTAAATAAAAAAACGGCTTGAATAAGCCGTTTTCGTTTATCATTTACTTTTTAGCAACTCTAATTTTCTTAAGTTTAGCAAACTGTGGAAGACCGTCAACGAGTTTCGCTTTTGCATCGCCTTGAATTAAAGGAAGTGCATAGTCAACATAATCTTGAGTTAACCCTTTTCCTTCTGGTAAAATCCATTCAAGTGGTACTTTTTGTTCGGTGTTAGCAGCAAGCTTTAATGGAAGTAGAACATATTTCATCTTGTATGGATTTGAAGAGACTCTCTTAAATCCAACCATCTTATCTGTTGTTCCACGAACTGCAGCTTGAACAGCTTTTTTACCTGCATTGAATGCTTCTTCAACGTCAACTTTAGATGCTAAATGCGCAGCAGATCTTTGGATGAGTGAGAACTCAATAGCTCTAACTTTGACATCAATACGGTTAGCGATTTGTTCAGCTAAAACTTGTGCAGTTCCACCTAATTGCGCATGACCGAATGCATCTCTTTTTAATTCTTGATACATTTCTGGAATGTATTTACCTTCTTTGGTTTTAATACCTTCAGAAACAGCAACAATGACTTTTCCTTTTTTGTTTAAGTTTTCTTCAACAGCACTAAAGAATTGTTCGATGTCAAATGGAACTTCTGGAAGATAAATTAAATCTGGACCTTGACCTTTGTATTGTGCAAGTGCAGCTGCAGCGGTTAACCAACCTGCATTTCTACCCATGACTTCAACAATAGTTACTTGTTTTGTATCATAAACGGTTGCATCATGATAAAGTTCCATAAATGTGGTCGCAACATATTTTGCTGCTGAGGCATATCCTGGAGAGTGATCCGTTGCATTTAAATCATTATCAATGGTCTTTGGTACACCCATGACGTTACAATCATAACCGGATTTCTTAAAGAATTTAGAAATCTTGTTACATGTATCCATCGAATCATTACCACCATTGTAGAAGAAGTAACGGATGTTATACTTCTTGAAGACTTCGAGGAGTCTTTCATATTCACTTGGATCTTTCTTTGGATCTTTTAATTTAAAACGTACGGATCCAATGGCTGAAGATGGTGTATGCTTTAAACGCATGAGTTCTTCTAAATCTTCTTGTCCGATATCGTAGAAATCTTCGTTTAAGACACCTTTGATGCCGTGAACAGCACCGTATACGGCTGTGATGTTTTCTTGTTTTAACGCTTCAATGAAAACACCGGCAGCACTTGAGTTAATAACGCTTGTAGGACCACCTGATTGGCCAAGGAGCGCTGCTCCAACTAAATTTTTCATTTCATCACCATTTTTCTATGTTTTTTTGTTTTCCACATGACATTTTACCACAAATCTACGATTTACAAAGGTTTCTATGCACTAAATCGTTTTCATAATTTACCAAAATGGTTTGGAGCTACTGTTATACTCGCGCGTTATGTTATAATAAGTTTGCAAGTACGTTTTTTTATGTATGGGAGTTGAAAAAATGAAAATCGGCGTATTAACATCAGGCGGAGATGCACCAGGAATGAACGCTGCGATTCGTGCAGTTGTCAGAGCTGGGACGATGTATGGACATGAAATTTATGGCATTAAAGACGGTTATCAAGGCATGATTGATGACAACATTGTTTTACTGACTCACCAAAGTGTTTCTGGGATGTTAAATCTTGGAGGAACTTTTTTAGGAACCTCAAGAGCTCCTAAGTTTTTAGAAGAAGATGTACGTCAAAAAGCGATTGACAATTTAAAGTCAAGAGGTATTGAAGCACTGATTGTCATCGGTGGTGATGGGACTTATCGTGGTGCGATGGATTTATCGAAGATGGGGGTCAAGACGATTGGTCTACCTGGCACGATTGATAACGACATTGCAGGTACTGATTTTACGATCGGATTTCATACAGCAGTGGAAACGATTGTTGATGCAATCGACAAACTCAGAGACACATCGACTTCACATCAACGTTGTTCCATTGTTGAAGTGATGGGAAGACATTGTGGTGATTTAGCACTTTTTGCAGGAATTTGCGGTGGTGCTGAATTTATCATCACACCTGAACATCCGATGAACAAAGATGAAATTATCGATCGACTTAAAAAACATAAAAAAGAAGGACGTCGTCACGCCATCATTGTGATTACTGAAAATATATTGAATGTTCACGATTTTGCAAATGAGATTACAGAAAGATCTGGATTTGCCTCACGTGCTACAGTCTTAGGCTATATTCAACGCGGAGGTTCTCCATGTCCTGAAGATCGTATCATGGGTTCTCGCATGGGAACATATGCCGTTGAACTCTTAAATGATGATATTTATGGTGTTTGCGTAGGTATCAGAGATTCAAGAATGGTTCATTTGCCTTTCTCCAACGTTGTTGGAATGAAGAGACCTAAGAATGAACTCTATAATCTGGTTAAAAAGGTTTCATAAAAATAAGAAATCATATATAATAAAAATGATAAAAAGTTAAGAAAGGATATGACTATGACTAAATACGTCTATTTATTTAAAGAAGGCAACGCAACCATGAAGAACCTTCTTGGCGGTAAAGGTGCGAACTTAGCGGAAATGACATCCCTTGGTATGCCCGTTCCTCAAGGTTTTACTGTCACAACTGAAGCATGTAATGACTACTATCGTCGTAAAAAGGTGATTGCTCCTGAAATCATCGAACAAATTATTGATGCTTTAGCAAAAACTGAAAAAGAAGCAGGTAAGAAATTCGGAGATCCAAACGATCCATTCCTAGTTTCTGTACGCTCTGGTGCGAGAGCATCGATGCCAGGGATGATGGATACCATCTTAAACCTTGGTTTAAACAACATTGCTGTTGAAGGTTTAGCAAAATTAACCAACAACCCACGTTTTGCGTATGACTCTTACCGTCGTTTTATTCAAATGTTTGCTGATGTCGTTATGGAAATCGATAAGAGCAACTTTGAAGAATTATTAGAAGAAATGAAGCACAAGAAAGGTGTTGAATTAGACACTGAACTTGATGCTAACGATTTAAAGAAACTTGTTGGTGAATTCTTAGTGAAATACCAAGAATTAAAAGGTGAACCTTTCCCACAAGATCCAAAAGAACAATTAATTGGCGCGATCACAGCCGTTTTCAGATCATGGGACAACCCACGTGCGAACACTTACCGCAGATTAAACCACATTCCATACGAATGGGGTACAGCGGTTAACGTTCAAGGCATGGTGTTTGGTAACATGGGTGAAGATTCTGGTACAGGTGTTGCCTTCTCTAGAAACCCTTCAACCGGTGAAAACGAATTATATGGTGAATACTTATTTAACGCACAAGGTGAAGACGTTGTTGCGGGTATTCGTACACCAAAACCTATTTCTGAATTAAAGAAAGACAATGCTGCTTTATACCAAGAATTCTTTGATACTGCAAAGAAACTTGAAGCACATTATCGTGACATGCAAGATATGGAGTTCACCATTGAACGTGGTAAGCTTTACATGTTACAAACACGTAATGGTAAGCGTACTGCACAAGCAGCTCTTAAGATTGCGATCGACTTAGTTAAAGAAGGCGTTTTATCTGAAAAAGAAGCTGTGTTAAAAGTTGAACCAGCACAATTAGACGCTTTATTACACCCACAATTCAATCCAGCTGCGTTAAAGAAAGCTAGAGTCATTACAACAGGTTTAAATGCATCTCCAGGTGCTGCAACCGGTCGTGTGGTATTCACTGCTGAACGTGCGAAAGAATTGAAGAAACAAGATGGTCTTCCCGTGATTTTAGTTCGTCAAGAAACATCACCTGAAGATATCGAAGGTATGATCGTTGCATCAGGTATTTTAACATCACGTGGTGGTATGACATCACACGCTGCCGTTGTTGCACGTGGTATGGGTACATGCTGTGTTGCTGGTGCTGGTGCCGTTCATGTCAATGAAAAGAAAAAGACTTTTGAAATCAATGGCGAAACATTTAAAGAAGGCGATTGGATTTCATTAGATGGTTCTACAGGTAAAGTTTATGGTGAAAAGGTTGAAACACAAGATGCAACCGTTTCTGGCGATTTTGAAACATTAATGACATGGGCTGATAAGTTCAGAGCATTAAAGGTTAGAACAAACGCAGATACACCAAGAGACGCTAAAGTCGCTTATAACTATGGTGCTGAAGGTATTGGATTATGCCGTACAGAACATATGTTCTTCGAACCAGATCGTATTCCAGCTGTTCGTGAAATGATCGTAGCTAAGAATAAGGCTGAAAGAGAAAAAGCATTAGCGAAACTTCTCCCCATGCAAAGAGAAGACTTCATCGGATTATATAAAGAGATGAAGGGTTACGCCGTGACCATCCGTTATTTGGATCCACCTCTACATGAATTCGTTCCAACTGCTGAAGATGATATTCGTGATTTAGCAAAAGAAATGGGATTAACATTTGAAGAACTTTCTAAGACAATTAATGATCTTCATGAAACAAACCCAATGTTAGGTCACCGTGGTGTTAGACTTTCAGTCACTTACCCTGAAATTGCAGAAATGCAAACCAGAGCGGTCATTGAAGCTGCAATTCACGTGAAGAAAGAAGGACTTGATATCACTCCAGAAATCATGATTCCTTTAGTTGGTGAAGTCAAAGAACTTCAATACGTTAAAGATATCGTTGTTGAAACTGCAGACAGAATTATTAAAGAATCTGGTTTAGATCTTAAGTACTTAGTGGGTACGATGATTGAAATCCCAAGAGCTGCAATCACTGCAGATATCATTGCGAAAGAAGCAGAATTCTTTAGCTTTGGTACAAACGATTTAACACAAATGACCTTTGGTTTCTCAAGAGATGACGCTGGCAAGTTCTTAGGCGATTACTACGAAAAGAAGATTTTCGCTTCTGACCCATTTGCGCATATCGACCAAACAGGTGTTGGTAAATTAATGGAAATGGCTGTTACTTTAGGTAAACAAACAAGACCTGATATTAAATTAGGTATTTGTGGTGAACACGGTGGGGACCCACTTTCAGTGGAATTCTGCCATAACATCGGTTTAACATATGTTTCATGTTCTCCATTTAGAGTGCCGATTGCAAGACTTGCAGCTGCACATGCTAACATTAAGAACCCAAGAAAATAAGTCAATATGAAATTAAGCCTGACTATATGTTGGGCTTTTTTTATTAGAAGAGTAGGAGACAGCTCTATATCTTCTTATACCAGGGTTCTCAGTCTGGAATTTGAATAGCAAAAAGAAGCGGGTGAACGATCATCCATAAATACATAGTTTTGTTTTCATTAAACCACAGTTCACTAATAATTGGATAATTTAATCTACAATAATTGGAATAAAAAGATGATATAAATTGGAATAGTGATATAATGAACATAGAGGTGATTACTAAATGGCTTTCATTAATTATCGTAAGAGACTTATCGAACAAGATATCGAGAATAAAATGAGATATAGTGGTGGTGTTGTTATAGAAGGTCCTAAATGGGCTGGTAAATCTACAACAGCTGCTTTATTTTCAAAAACCATCATTAAACTTCAAAATCCGATCATCAAAAAACAGTATCAAACATTAGCAACGATATCAAAAGATGAACTATTGTCGGGTGAAAAGCCAATTCTTTTTGATGAATGGCAAGAAGTTCCAGAACTATGGGATTTTATCCGATTAGATATCGATGAGCATAAGTTCAAAGGTGCATATCTGTTAACTGGTTCAACAAAAAAACAAAATTTGCCTGTTTCTCACACTGGAACAGGTAGAATAAATTCTATATATATGAGACCCATGAGTCTTTATGAAAGTGGTGACTCAACAGGTACTGTTTCACTTAGCGCCTTATTTAAAGGTGTGAAACTAAAACCTGTAAAATCTCATATAACAATTAATGATATTGCACAACTTATATGTCGAGGGGGTTGGCCCGGAAGTCTAGATTTAACGGTTAAAGATCAGCTGCTCGTGGCTAGAGATTTATTAGAAAGCATTATTAAAAATGATGTCGATGAAGTAGACGGTATAAAGAAAGATAAAGAAAAAATGAGAAAACTGATAAGAAGTTATGCTAGAAATATATCAACTTTAGCCACTAGCAAAACAATTTATCAAGATCAAAATAACGAAGGATTACTTTTGGATTATAAAACATTTGACTCCTATGTTAATGCATTACAAAGATTGTTTATCATAGAAAATGTTAAAGCTTGGTCTCCACAAATTAGAAGTTCATCAACCATTAGAACATCAGATAAAAAACAATTTGTAGATCCATCAATTGCTGTTGCTGCACTAGGTTTATCTGTAGAAAAGTTAAAAAATGATTTTAATACATTTGGATTTTTCTTTGAATCTATTTGCACAAGAGATATAAAAATTTATGCTCAAACACTTGAGGGTGAAGTATATCATTACCTCGACTCATCGGGTTTAGAAATCGACTTGATTATCGAATTAAATGATGGAAATTGGGCCGCTATAGAGGTAAAAATGGGAGAAAATGAAGTTGAAAAAGCTGCAGAAAACCTAAAAAAACTGGCGAACTTACATAAGGTTGTCAAACCCTCATTTTTAATGATACTAACAAATACTCAGTTAGGGTACCAACGACAAGATGGCGTATTCGTTATACCAATAGGTTGCCTTAAACCATAATAATCAATAACTTTGAATAATGATTGATAGGAATAAGAATGAAATGTGTTTTTAAAAGTAATTAACAATTTCATAATTGGAAAAAAAGATGAGATGATAGATCTGATCTTTTTTTGTGAAATGATGTGAGAAATGCAAAATTGTTGAAAAGTCAACAAAAAAGAGTATCATAGAAACTATGACTATGGAGGTTTCTATGTTTAAATTATTTAAGTATTTTAGATGGTATCATTATATGTTTATCGTCTTGATTGCAGGATTGATTTACGGTCAAGTCCAAATGGACTTAGCGCTTCCTGAGTATATGGGAAAAATCATTATTCTGATTAATCAAGGCATTCAAACAGGGACACCACAAACCAGTGAGATTTTAAATGAAGGATTAATGATGTTGCTCATCACGTTTGGTTCGATTACAGCAACCATTATTGCAAGTTTTATCGCAGCAAGACTTGGGACTAGATTAGCTGTAACGATCAGACATCGTTTGTTTCAGCATATCCAAGGTTTTTCTGCAGCTGAAATGAATCATTTTTCAACACCATCACTCATTACGAGAAGTACGAATGATGTGCAACAAGTTCAAATGGCTGTCATCATGATGTTGCGTATGCTAATTACAGCACCGATTATGGCATTTTCAGGCATTCGAAAAGTCACGTCGATTAACTTAACTATGAGTTTAATTGTTGTAGGTGGTGTGGTTGCGATTATTGCACTCATTTCAGTCATCTTTATTTTAGTTGGACCGAAGTTTGCGAAGATTCAAACAAAGATTGATGATGTCAACCAAGTGACAAGAGAAACCTTAACGGGTATTCGTGTCGTAAGAGCACATCGTGCAGAACATATTCAAGGTGATAAATTTGAAGTTGTTAACACAGATTTAACCAAAACACAACTTTTCGTTAACAGTGCATTTGCAGTGATGAACCCAGGAATGAGTTTTATTATGAATGCACTCAATTTAGCATTGATAACGGTTGGAGCTGTTTTAATTGGTGATGGTTTGTTAGGTTCTAATCCGATTGAAGGCCTTTCACTTCAAGTGCAGTTTACGTCGTATGCAATGACGATTCTTATAGCCTTTATGATTTTAATTATGCTCTTTATCTTTTTACCAAGAGCATGGGTATCAGCAAAACGAATTAATGAAGTGTTAGATCAACCTTACACCATCCATGATGGTTCATCTACTTTTGATGATACATCTCGCGATTTAGTTGTTGAATTCAAACACGTTAGTTTTCGTTACCCACACGCGGATGAAGACGTTTTAAAAGATGTTAGTTTTAAAGTCAAAAAAGGTGAAACACTCGCATTTATTGGTTCTACTGGATCAGGTAAATCTACGATCGTATCACTCTTACTGAGATTTTATGATGTGACACAAGGTGAAATTTTAATCAATGGTGTGAATATCAAGTCATATCAGTTAAGTGAACTCTATCGCTTGATGGGTTACGTGCCACAAAAAGGTACGCTTTTTAGAGGTACGATTAAGTCAAATCTTGAAATAGGTCGTAGGGAAGCTGATGAAGATCAAATGATTGAAGCACTGGATACAGCACAAATCAAATCGATTTTAAATGAAGGTGAAGAAGGTTTAAATCGTTCTATAGATCAAGGTGGTCAAAACGTATCTGGTGGACAACGCCAAAGACTATCGATTGCACGTGCATTAATTAAAAAACCACAGATTTATATCTTTGATGATTCATTTAGTGCACTCGATTATCGCACAGATCGACTGCTTAGAAAAGCACTTAAAAAGCAAACAGAACACGCATTAACCGTCATCATTGGTCAACGCATCGGAACCATTCTTGATGCAGAACAAATCATTGTTCTTGATCAAGGAATCATTGTAGGTCAAGGTAAACATCATGAGCTTCTTGAATCATGTCAAGCATATCAAGATATTGCCTATGCACAGCTATCAAAGGAGGAACTCAGCCATGTCTAATCAGTCAAAAGATAGCCAAAAGCCTGTTGTTCGTCCAATGCATGGTCCTATGGGACGCATGGGTGGTGGTGAAAAACCAAAATCCATGAAGAATGCTTTGAAACAATTATTAACGTATATTAAACCATATCGCTTACAGTTTTTAATGATGATTATGTTTGCTATGTTGGGTGCTGCACTTGCTATTGCTGGACCTAAATTATTAGGAAACATTACATCTGAAATTCAAAAAGGGATTGCTTATAACCCCATATCTGGAACATTTTTAGTGGATATCAATTTTGATGTCATTTATAACATTGTTTATCTTTTAATCTTACTTTATGGGTTAAGTTTATTCTTTAATGTCACACAAGGTATTTTAGTCAGTCGTATGACACAAAAGATTTCTAAACAACTCAGAACTGACTTGTTTAAGAAAATGGAAAGATTACCACTTAAATACTTTGATCAGCATCCTCATGGTGATACATTATCACGTATGACCAATGATATTGATACCATTGGTCAAGCAATGAATTCATCCGTGTCTTCATTGTTCTCATCGATCACACTTTTAATTGGTGTGCTCATTATGATGTTAACGATCTCAGGATGGTTGACATTGGTTGCAATGATCACGCTCCCATCAACAACCGTCTTAATGGGTCTCATTATGAAGAAAGCAAGAGGCTATTTTAGAAAGCAGCAACAAACCTTAGGATTACTGAATGGACATATTGAAGAAAACTATACGAACCAACAAATTGTTAAAACATATCAAGCAGAACAAACCATGTTAGATACATTTGAAGTACACAATAAAGATTTGTATGAATCATCTTGGAAATCACAGTTTATTTCAGGTTTAATGATGCCACTCACAACGTTTGTAAGTAATCTTTCCTATGTTGCGATTTCGGTTGTAGGCGGTATTTTAGCAATTAGTAGAGGATTACTCATTGGTGATATTCAATCGATGCTCATGTATGTGAGAACATTTTCTCAACCATTAGGAAACATTGCTCAAAGTTTAACGATGACACAAACAGCTTTAGCAGCTTCAGAAAGAGTATTTGAATTTCTAAATGAACCCGAGATGATCGTAGAAACAAGAAGCGTTGAGATGAATAAGATCAAGGGAAATGTTCGTTTTGATCATGTTCGTTTCGGTTATGTCGAAGGTAAAGAAATTATCCATGATTTTAACGCTGAAATTAAAGCTGGTCAAAAGATTGCAATTGTAGGACCAACTGGTGCAGGTAAAACGACACTGGTTAATCTGTTAATGCGTTTTTATGAACTTAATAGTGGTTCAATTCAAGTTGATGGTATCAAAACGACTGATTTAACCCGCGATCAAGTTCATGAACTTTTTGGTATGGTACTTCAAGACACATGGTTGTTTAAAGGCAGCATCAAAGATAACTTGAAATACGGAAAACCAGACGTTTCAGATGAATTGATGATCCAAGCAACACAAGCAGCAAACATTGACCATTTTATCAAGAGTCTTCCTTATGGATATGATATGGTTCTTGATGAGAATGCAAGTATATCACAAGGACAAAAACAATTATTAACTATTGCGAGAGCTATGATCGTTGATGCACCTATGTTGATCTTAGATGAAGCGACATCTTCGGTTGATGTTCGAACTGAACTTCTTATCCAAGAAGCTATGGATCGCCTCATGAAGGGAAGAACAACGTTTGTTATTGCTCACCGTTTATCAACGATTAAAAATGCAGATCTCATTTTCGTTTTAAAAGATGGTAATATCGTTGAGACGGGAACACATAACACGTTACTTGAACAACAAGGTTTTTATGCAGATCTGTATAATAGTCAGTTTGAAACGGAGTGATCAAGATGATGGATTCAAAACTTAATGCTATGCCTAATTTATTTTCAGCATTGCATAAAAAAATGATGGAAAATCATCAACAGTTACTATCTCATTATGGGTTATCAAAAATACATCTTCCTTACTTGATGATTTTATCAGCACATGAAGATGGTTTGACACAGAAAGAAATGGTTGATCAACTCTTTTTAGATAAAGGACATGCATCAAGAGCATTACGTGATTTAGTTGATAAACACATGATCAATAAAGATGATCAAACAACCTATAAGAATAAATATTTCATCAATGAAAACGGCTTGAAAGTTGTTCAAGCAGTACGTAAACAAACGATGGATTTACGTAAGAAAGTTATCGAGTCTTTAACAGAAGAAGAACTTGTTCTATTCACAAAGGTTATTGAGAAAATGATTGAAGTATTAGAATAGTTCATTTGTTTAAATCAACATTTAGTTTATGGGATAATGAAACCCATGTTAATAAAAACAAATCAAAAAACGCAATTTACCAAATCAATAGGGTATTTGCGTTTTTTAGTTGTTAATTCTGTAAGTTATATGTAAATAGAATGAAAAAATAGATTAAATAAATTAAAAACGTTTTCATGACAGGGGGGTCTAGGTGACTTATTATATTATGATATAATACATTCGGGAAAAGTCGTTTATCGGCTTTCAAGGAGTGTCTATGCGTAAAACAAAACTTGTAGGGACATGTGGACCTGCATCAGAAGATAAAGCCATTTTAAGACAATTGATTCTTTCAGGAGTCAACGTTGTTCGTAATAATTATTCTCATGGTGATCACCAGGAGCACATACATCGTTTTCATTTAGTACATGAACTTAACAAAGAGTTAGGAACTTATGTAGGGACATTGATGGATACGAAAGGTCCTGAGATAAGAACACATAACTTTAAAGAAGGTAAAGCATACATTAAACAAGGATCTACCGTCACGGTTCATATGACTGAAATCTTGGGTGATGAGGAGTCTTTATCGATAACCTACGGTGCTTTATTTGATGATGTTGAGATAGGTACAACTCTCTTAATTGATGATGGTTATTTAGGACTTCTCGTGATTGAAAAAAATCATGAGGACCGTACACTCATTACGGTTGCTAAAAACTCACACATGGTGAAGAACCGTCGTGGAGTGAACGTGCCTAACACCATCTTAAATATGCCTTTCCTATCGGAACAAGACATCCTTGATTTAAAGTTCGCAGCACAAAATGATTATGATTATATCGCAGCATCCTTTACGCGAAGAAAAGAGGATGTGTTTGCCATCCGTGAACTTCTTAAACAAGAAGGCAAAGACTACATTCAAATCATCGCAAAAATAGAAAACCAAGAAGGTATCAACAATGTCGATGAAATCATCGACGCTGCAGATGGCATCATGGTTGCACGTGGTGACTTAGGTGTTGAAGTTTTCGCAGAAGATCTTCCACAAATGCAAAAATCAATTGTTCATAAATGCCAACAAAAAGGTAAGTTGGTGATTGTTGCGACTCAAATGCTTGAATCGATGCAACAAAATCCAAGACCGACCAGAGCTGAGGTTTCAGACGTTGCAAATGCAGTTTACGATGGAACGGATGCAACGATGTTATCTGGTGAAATGGCACAAGGTAAGTACCCGATTGAATCGGTTGAATATATGTCAAAAATCTCAGAAAAAGCGGAAAAGCACGTCGATCATCGCAAATTTATGGATCGTGCTCTTTTCGAGGGCGACAATCTCCTTGACGCCATCTCTTTTTCAGCAGCACAAGCTGCCATGCATTACAATGTGAAAGCGATGATCGCTTACGGTTATAAAGCAACAGACAATCTATCTAAATATCGTTCGATCGCACCTATTGTTGGTGTGGTGGATTCGTATCATAAAGCAACATCATTATCCCTTTATTACGGGGTCTTTCCTGTCATCGGTCAAGAAGAACTTGAGCGTAGACTGAAAAGTCTAGGTGTTGTCAAAGGTGATACCATCCTTGTAGTTCGTAAATATCAAATTGAGTTTATCAACTACTAACGAATGCTTATGCAAAAGCATCATTCGTGATGCTTTTTTGCTGAAAGAAAGACAGAATGAAACAATATCAAGTAAAATAGAAATGAAAGTCGTAGGAGGATAAGTATGACGATTGCACTAGCAGGTATTGGAGAGAACATTATGTTCGTCTTTGGGGGACTCGCATTATTTCTTTTCGGGATCAATTTGATGAGTGATTCACTGAAGGCTGCAGCTGGACGTAAATTAAAATCGATAATTGAGAAAGCAACCAATACACCACTAAAAGGTATTTTGGTAGGGATTTTCTTAACCGTCTTAATTCAATCTTCTTCAGGAACAACTGCGTTAACGATTGGTTTACTTAGAGCAGGACTGATGACATTACCGCAATCTGTTGGTATTATTATGGGTGCAAACATCGGGACAACCGTGACTGCATTTATTATTGGTTTACCGATTGCGAAATTCGGTTATGTCTTTTTAGGTATTGGTGTGATCATGTCATTTATTGGTAAGAAGAAGATCCATCATTTTGGTGGCGTTCTTGCTGGTCTTGGTATGTTATTCGTTGGCCTTGAAGTCATGGGTGGCGGTCTTAAGCCACTCGCAAGCACACCTGAAGCAGAACAGATGTTTGCAGTCTTCTCACAAAATTGGTTCTTAGGAACGATTTTTGGTACCGTCTTTACAGCGGTTGTTCAATCATCTTCTGCAGCCATTGGTATTTTAGAAAAACTTTATGCACTGAATGCTGAAGGTATTGATACGATTACATTAGCTGGTGCTATTCCGATTTTGCTTGGTGCAAACATCGGAACAACCATTACAGCGTTCTTAGCATCACTTGGTGGTAATACAGAATCCAAACGTGCCGCATTTGTTCACGTCTTGTTCAACGTCTTAATGACCGTTGTCTTCTTAATTGTTTTAGCACCGTATCGTTTATTTATCATATGGTTCGAAGAAACATTCTTAGTCAGATACTCAATGATTTCGATCGCATTCGCCCATGCGTTCCAAAACATTACGATGACCATCATCTTGTATTTCTTTATTAAACAAATGATTGCTGCTGCGAAATTTGTTGTTAAGGATAAAGAGAAAAAACATATTCCAGATGATATGTTTGACGAAAAACTGATTTCAGAATCACCCATGTTAGCTTTAGAAGTTGCAAAACGTGGAATTCTTTCCATGGGTGCGGTGATTAAAGAGTATTTTGACATCGTTAAAAACTATAGTTTTAAAGAAGAAGATCATTATGTTGAAGAAGGGTATACGTTAGAGATGATCACGGATACCTATGACATGAAACTCCATGACTACCTCATTAAAATTTCGATGGCTGGATTAGAGAAAGAAGATTCTGCAAAACTTTCAAGAGACTTAGATACCATTAAAGACTTTGAACGTATCGGTGACCACTTAACAAACGTTTTAGAGTTTTTCAAAGAAAGATATGAAGAAAATCAACTTTTATCAGAAGAAGGTAAAAAAGATTTAAACATGATGTTTGAAGTCTTAGATCAAATGTTAACAGCAACACTCGAAAGTTTCAAAAACCAAGATGTTGAACTCGCTCAAAAAGTTGTTAAAATGGAAGATGTCGTCGATGAACTCGAAGAAAAATGCCGTTTTAGATATATTGAAAGACTAAAGAACCAAGAAGTGAAGTTTGTGAAAGCAGCGAACTATCCCGACATTTTAGCAAACCTTGAACGTATCGGTGACCATTTAATGAACATCGTAAGTTCTGTCATTGAACCCATGTATGTTCCACAAAGTGTGATTGTTCCTAAACCTCACGAAATAGATAAAGATATTTAAATAAAAAAGGAAGTGGTTTAATGTTTGAACTTAAAGCACCCTATACACCTAAAGGGGATCAGATTAAAGCGATTGAAACGTTAAAAAATAACATGAATCGTGGAATCAAAGAACAAATTCTTTTGGGTGCAACAGGTACAGGTAAAACATATACCATGGCCAACATGATTCAACAGTTACAAAAGAAAACCCTTATTCTCGCCCCAAACAAGACCTTAGCCGGTCAGCTTTATGGCGAGCTTAAGGCTTTTTTTCCTAACAATCGCGTGGAATACTTCATTTCATATTATGATTATTATCAACCTGAAGCTTATGTTGTCTCATCAGATACCTACATTGAAAAAGATTCATCGATCAATGATGAAATTGATGAGATGAGACATGCAGCAACCTCTTCACTATTAGATCGTGATGATGTGATTGTTGTCGCATCCGTTTCATGTATTTACGGGATTGGTGATCCAGATGATTACAAGAAGGCGATGCTTTTTGTACGTTCTGGTGACTTATATGGAAGAGATCATTTAATTAATAAGTTAGTCGAACTTACGTATCAGAGAAATGATATCGATTTTCATCGTGGAACGTTTAGAGTCCGAGGTGACTCCATTGAAGTCATTCCTGCATATGAACGTGCCCAAGGTATTCGTATATCGTTTTTTGGTGATGAAGTCGAAGAGATCAAACGTTTTGATGTCTTGACAGGCCAAGCTTTGGAAACTTTAACCTATATCACCATCTTCCCAGCAACACACTTTATGACCGATAAAGATAAACTACAAGAATCAATTAGAAGAATCAAGAACGAACTCCAGGAACAAATCGCTTATTTTAAAGGAGAAAATCTTCTTTTAGAAGCACAGCGTATTGAACAGAGAACGAAATATGATATTGAAATGCTAGAAGAAATAGGCATGTGTAGTGGTATTGAAAACTACTCAAGACATCTATCACTACGTGAAGCTGGTGAAACACCAGCTACACTTGTTGATTTCTTTGGTGATGATTTTTTACTGATTATTGATGAATCTCACGTGACCGTTCCTCAAGTAAGAGGGATGTATAACGGGGATAGATCTCGTAAAATGACACTCGTTAATTACGGATTTCGCCTACCTTCAGCATTAGATAACCGTCCTTTAAAGTTTGAAGAGTTTGAAGCTAAAATGGATAAAGTCATTTATCTGTCAGCAACCCCAGGTGCTTATGAACTTGAAAAGGGAATTCCAATTGTTGAACAAATCATTCGTCCAACGTATCTACTCGATCCTGAGATTGAGATTAGATCAACCAAGGGTCAGATGGACGATCTTTATTTTGAAATTAAAAAGAGAGTACAAGCAAATGAGCGTGTACTTGTGACAACTTTAACCATTAGAATGTCTGAAGATTTAACAGCTTATTTTAAACAACTAGGGATGAAAGTCGCTTATTTACACAGTGAGATAAAGTCTTTAGAACGTATTACCATCTTAAGAGATTTAAGACTAGGAAAATATGACTGTTTAATTGGGATTAACCTACTCAGAGAAGGTCTCGACTTACCTGAGGTTTCTTTAGTTGCGATTTTGGATGCTGATAAACAAGGTTTCTTAAGAAGTGAGAGAAGTTTAATTCAAACCATTGGACGTGCAGCAAGAAACTTAAATGGTAAAGTTATCATGTATGCAGATAGCATTTCGGATGCGATGACATACGCGATGAAAGAAACTGAACGAAGAAGAGCAATGCAACTCAAGTTTAATGTAGAAAATAATGTGACACCTGTAACCATTCAAAAAGAAATCAGAGATAAGATTAGTATTAAAGAAGATGTCATCGAAGAGCCTAAGGATTATCAAAAACTCACGAAGAAAGATCGTGAGAAGATGATCAAGGATTTTGAAAATGAAATGAAATTAGCAGCCAAGAATTTAAACTTTGAAAGAGCTGTAGAACTCAGAGATTTAATCTTTGAACTGAAAGCTGAGGAGTAAGATGTCAAACGATCAAACGTTGATGAAAGCAATCATTAAAGCTGACTATACGCGGAGGGTGAAAACCTTCCGCGCTTTACCCATTGAAGGAAAAGATATTATGATCGGTGATTCAATGATTGCTTATTTAAATTTGAATCATGTTGGATTTTCTGATTGGATCAATATGGGTATTGCTGGTGATACGACAGATGGGGTGTTAGACCGCTTGGATGCAGTCATTAGACAACGTCCTAGCAAGGTTGTTCTATCCATTGGTTCAAATGATTTAGTTCTAACATCATATACAACAGATGAAATTATCAACAATATTAAAAGAATTTCCGATATATTATCATCATATGCTGCGGTCTATCTTTTAACGTTAACGCCTGTTAATGAACGAGATCCTAAAGCAGTTCATGCATATATTGCTGGTAGAAAAAATAAAGATATCTTTGAAATCAATGAAAAACTCAAAGACCATTTTTCACGACAACTCATTGATACATGTACGCCTTTGTTAAATCAGGAAAACCGATTAGACCTCGCTTACTCAAAAGATGGCATTCATTTAAATGAAGAAGGCTACAAAGTTTTTATCAAAACCATTCAAAACGCTCTTGTATAAATGTCTTATAAATGTTATCATAAAGCCATATATTCACATTGGAGGGTTATACAAAATGAAGTTAGAAGTAGTCGCACAGAAGTTGGGTCTGTCTTTTGAACATGGTGTTCCAAGTGGACAGATCAGAGGGTATAATTACGATGTCGTGAATGTTTCAATCGACACATTCGTTAAAGTTCCTATGATGACATTCGTCTTTGAAAGAACACTCACAAAAGAAGAAACAAAAACGATTCAAAAAGCTGTAGGTATGCAACAAATTCGTATTGAATCTGTTGGTTTGAACAACAATGCAGTGATCATTATGTTTAGACACGGCATTAAGAACTCTGATAAACATCAAGCTTTCTTAGAAAAGATTGCTGATGCATTTAAAGAACTTGGTTTAAAATCTTTAAATCATTGTCCATTCTGCGGTAATGAAGATACAGATTCCATTCGCGTGATTAAGGGTTCAGTCATTAAAGTTCATGATGCATGTGCGAAGAGTTTCTATCAAGAATTAACAGCACGTGTTGAAGAAGAGGAAAAATCAAATGACAACATGGGTAAGAGCTTAGTCTTTGCAGTATTAGGAGCTGTTGTTGGTATGATTCCAACCTTCGTATCCATCGTATTCTTCCAATACATGTTTGCACTTCTTTACGCACTTATTCCACTGGCATCCTTTTATGGATATAAGTATGGAAAAGCACCAAAGAAATCTTGGGTTCCCATTGCTGTATCTGTGATTTCACTCATCTTAGTTTTAGCACTTCATTTCTGGTTATACAATGCGATTGCAGTTGAAGAAGGTGTAACACTCTCTTATGCGATGGGTATCGAAGAATTTAGCAGTGCTTTCTATTCTGACTTAATGACAAGCCTTCTCTTCTTAGCGATTGGTATTTGGATTTCTTGGCGTCAAATGTATAAACAAACAACAGGCGCTATCAAGAAGAGTTTTTCTGGATTAAATAAGTAATCTTATAAAACCACAGCGATGTGGTTTTCTTTTTTAAAGACATCTTTCTAAAGAAAAACCATCGTTTATGGTATGATAATCATGGAGTTGATTTTATGAATGCACAAACACATTATCAAGCAGGATTAGGTAATTATATTTTAAATACACCTAAGAAAAACATTATGGTTGCGATTGAACACTTTAGTCAAGCAGTCGCATTAGGACATGCAGATGCCCATTATTTTTTAGGTCGTTTTTACGGATTAGGCGATGGGATCTCCATCGACTTTGGGAAAGCAAAAGAACATTATGAAAAAGGCTATGCTTTAGGGTCCTATAAATGCGGTTATGCCATAGGTTTAATGTATCATTCAGGTATGGGTGTTGAAAAAGATGAAGATTTAGCAAAATCTTATTTCAATCAAAATTACGATATTTTATTATCTGAAGCGGAAGCAAAAGATCCAGTGAGTATGCATATTTTAGGGACTTACTTTTATTATGGTTTTTCAGTACAACGTTATATCTTTAAAGCAATGGAATGGTTTATTAAAGCATCTGAATTAGGCTATAGTGATTCACAATATATGCTTGGTATGATTTATGAAACGATCAGTCATGAAGATAACGAAAAAGAAAAAGCGAGTCATTATTATGAACTTGCTGCTAAGCAAGATCATCCTTATGCCCTCTACGCTCTTGGCATTAATGCATTAGAAGAAGAAAGATTTAAAGATGCAGTCTTCTATTTAGAAAGAGCAGCTAACCAACAATATGTGTTAGCAGCGTATACACTAGCCATGTATTACCACGAGAAAGAACCGAAGTATCCTTTAAAAGCTTTTGAATGGTTTATGGTAGCAGCTAAACAAAATCATACGGAATCTGAATATTATGTCGGTCTTTACTATCAAAATGCTAAAGGTGTTCCACAGAGCATTGAACAAGCGATTCATTGGTATGAAAGAGCAGCGTTAAAGAAGAATAAGAATGCACTTTATCATTTAGCGATGATTTTGATCAAACAAGAAAATAAAGATTATGTCTCAATTGCAAAATTATTAGAATCTGCTGCAAAACTTGATCACCCGAATGCACAATATAATTTAGCAGTCATGCATCAAAAAGGTGATGGTGTTGAAAAGGATATGCAGAAAGCATTATTCTGGTATGAAAAAGCGTCTGATGCAGGACTTGCGATTGCACAATATAATTTAGGTATGCTTTATTTTGAAGGTGCCATTGTACCTAAAGATGAAGTGAAAGCTAAAGAGTTATGGCAGAAAGCAGCTAACCAAGGATTGGAGGCTGCAGTGAAGTTGATGTATTCGATTAATAACTATGAAAAACTGCAGAAATCATCATGGCAATCTTAAAGTATAGTTATTTGGTTTTAGGTGTTATCCTTTATGTGTTTATCAATGTTTTATCGTATACGACAGCATCATTTGCAGGAGATATGGGTATCAAAATCCTTTATAGTGCGATTTCACTCATTTTATTAGTTTTAGACTATGTTATTATCTTAAAAGCTGAACTCATCTTTAAACGTCCATTTTCATCGTTTACGATGTATACAAAAATCATGTTTTACATTGGCGTCTTTGTGATACCAATGATCAGTTTATACTATCAATCATGATGCAGATTGCGTCATGATTTTTTTATTTTTTCTTCACTTTATGTCAAAATAGGCGTATGATGAAACTAATTATGGATGAAAGTGGGGATATTTCATGAACATCGATTCAAAACAGATCAGTCATTTATTTAGCGTAGCAAGATACATGATTTTTTCGATGATTGGCATTATTTTATTGCAGGTAGCAGTCTATTTGTTGATGCCACCACCGGATAGTGCAGTTGGTTTTTTTGAACTTTTCCAAGAAAGTACGTTTAAAGGGTTACTTAGTTTAGATTTTCTATACCTCATCAATAATGCCTTACTCATCATCATTTATTTAGCTTTTTCAGTGTTTATGATGAAAAGAAAACCTTTGTTAGCAATCATCGCTTTTATCATAAGTGCGATTGGCATTGCATGCTATTATGCGTCTAATCCGATTTTTGAGTTTTATTTTATAAGTAAGACATATGCCACTGCAACTCCTTTGGAACAGCAAATGTGGATTACTGTTGGTGAAGGGTTATTAGTTCAATACATTGGAACCGCGTTTATCAGTTATTATATGTTCAATGCGATTGGATTATTTCTTTATGCGATTATCTTACTCTTTATGAAAGAAGTCCCAAGAAGGGTCGCCGTGTTTGGTTTTATGTCAGCTATCTTTATGTCAGTTCCATCATCGTTTGGTACATTAGGCTTAATCTTTGCATTGTTATCCCTTATTCCTTGGATCATCTTTTGTTTGATGATGGAAAAAGAACTCCGTATCGAGCAAACCATCATGATGCAGTAATCATTGACTATATAAAATAAAAACAGAACGAGATATCATTTTCGTTCTGTTTTTTTAATGTGAATAGGATGATTTATAGTTCTGCAGCTAATTTAACAATCTCAATAAAAATATTGACTGCTTTTTCCATTTGATTGATCGATGCAAACTCCATACGACCATGGAACTGGTAACCACCTGTTCCAATATTTGGACATAATAAACCTTCATAGGTTAATCTTGCACCATCTGTGCCACCTCTGATGGCTTTATAGAAAGGTGTAACGCCGACGTTTTCAACAGCCTTCTTAGCTAAGTCAACAATATACATATGATCTTTAATGACTTCATACATATTGAAGTAAGAATCTTTAATGTTTAATTCAACGGCTTGATAACCATATTTTGAGTTCAGATAGGTTTGAATGGTTTCAAACTCTTGTTTTTGTTCAGTAAATTTAGCCATATCATGGTTGCGTATAATGTAATGTGCATGCGCATGCTCTACTTCACCTTTTAAACCTGTTAAATGATTAAATCCTTCATAACCTTCTGTGTATGCGGGATTTTTAAAGGTTGGAAGCATGTTGTGAAACTCCATGGCTAAATGAAGTGCATTGATCATTTTGTTTTTAGCCGAACCTGGATGAATCGATTTTCCAACAAAATGAACATCCGCAGATGCCGCATTAAAGTTTTCAAATTCGATACCACCAACTTCATCGCCATCAGCAGTATACGCAAAATCAGCTTTAAACCAATCATAATTGAAATGATCAGCACCTTCGCCAATTTCTTCATCAGGTGTAAAGCAAATGTAGATGTCACCATGTTTGACATCTTTATTCTTTTGGAAGTATTCAGCAACCTCCATGATTTCTGCAACACCACATTTATCATCAGCCCCAAGTAATGTATTACCATCGGTCACGATAATATCATCACCAATGACTCTTGCTAAACTAGGGTATTGTGCAGGTGCCATACTTAATTGATCATTTAAATGAATGGTTGAACCATCATATTTCTTGATGATTCTTGGATTGACGTTTAAGCCGGGAGCATCAGGTGATGTATCTACGTGTGCGATTAATCCAATCGCTTTAGCACCTTTCTGATTTCCATCAATTTTGGCGTATGTATAACCGAAGTCATCCATAAATGCATCAAGCCCCATCGCTTTTAATTCTTCAACTAACATGCGCGATAAATTCTTTTGTTTTTCTGTGGAAGGATGGGTGTGTGTCTCATGTGAGGACTGTGTATCCACCTTCACGTAACGTAAGAAACGTTCAACAAGTCGATTCATAGGTCTACCTTCTTTCTAGTATCTGTTTATATTATACGATAAAAATTGATAAAATTGAAGTCTAGATTGATAAAATGAATATCAAAATTAATTTTTTTAATATTTTTTTAGTTTTTGCTTGACAAATGATAAAAATGCAATATAATTAAGGTAACAATTGAAAATATTAAAGAAGGTGAGTGAAAAATGACAAAAGATGAAGTTTTAACTCAACTGAATCAAAAAGAATTGAAACCAAAGAAAGCTTATCAGATGCTTTATCCTAAAGTTAAAATTAGAAAACCAAGACGTGCATCTTTTGTAAAACTCTCGATCAGTGTTCCAGAATCAAGAGGTGTAACCATCTTCTTGAAGATTCTCTTTTTACTCCCAATCCCCATGTTTATCATCAAGTGGATTGCTAAGCGAAAAGCAGATCAAGTTGTGAGTGAGCAAATGAACTTAACGACTGGGGAACTGATTGATCTGATTTCAATTCGTGGTGTCAAGGTTGACATCAAGACAGCAACAAAAGAACGTATTTTAATTAAAACAATCTAAGGAGGAATTACCCATGGAAAAAAATCCCACCGTAAACCCAGTACTAACGACTTGCCCTGTATGTAAACACGAATTACGTGTTCAAAAATTACATTGTGATCACTGTCACACAACGATTGATGGATCATTTACACTTTCTAAATTCAACTATTTAGAAACAGAAAAACTCTATTTCATTGAAATATTCATCAAAAATAGAGGAAACATCAAACAAATCGAAAAAGAACTAAACATCAGTTACCCTACTGTTAAGAAAATGCTTGATGAAGTAATTATTGGTTTAGGTTATTCAATCACTGATGATGATGACATGTTCCAAAAGCAACCAGAAAAAGAAGAACCCGTTCAAAAGAATTTAAAAACGAATATTTTAGAAAGAATCGAAAAAGGTGAATTAAGTGTTCAAGATGCACTTGATTTACTCAAAAAGAAATAAGAGGTGAATGACAATGTCAAAAGATCAACTTAAAGAAGAAAGAATGAAGATTTTAGATTTATTAGCCAAAGGGATTATTAAAGCTGATGAGGCAGAAAAATTATTAAATGCATTGGAAGGTATTCCTCAAGCTCCTGAAGTTCCAGGGATTCCTGTATTTAAAGATAAGAAAGCTCCCTTTAGAATGCTTAAAATCTTTGTTGATTCTAAGGATGGAGATGTCATTAAAATTCAAATTCCTGTTGAATTTGCGAAACTCTTAAAGACAGGCAAATTCAATGTTAATCTCCAAGATGCAGATATCGATATCGATTCACTCATTCAAATGATCAATGCAGGCGTTGCAGGTGAACTCGTGAATGTCGAGTCAGCAGATGGCGATGTTGTCAGAATCGTAGTAGAATAGTGTTGGAAGACATACTTCATGTTCGTTAACCAGGACGCACGAGTCTTTGCGTCCTTTGGTTATGTTTAGGCAAAACGGAATATGCCGGTAAGGAATTAAATTATGCTACTTAGTAAACACTTTAGAAAGTATTACCTCAAATACGCACTCTACTTTATCGTAGGGATTGCTGTATTGATTGCTGTAGACTGGCTACAGCTCGATATTCCAAAACTTGTTGGGGGGATTATCGATACCTTAAAACAGACTGATCCAGATGTAGAGATGATTGAAAATTCGATTATTCAAATCGGAATTTTAGCAGCTTCAATAACTTTGGGTCGTTTTTTGTGGCGCTACACCATTTTTGGAGCGTCAAGACGTATAGAATACGAACTAAGAAATGTGATGTTCGGACATGCTACCAAACTTTCTCAAAGCTTCTATAGCCAAGAAAAAGTGGGTGGGTTAATGACCTATTTCATTAACGACTTAGAAGCGATTCGTATGTCATTTGGTCCTGGTATTTTAATGCTGATTGATGGACTTATGTTAGGTGGTTTTGCACTTTATCGAATGGCAGCATTAAACTTAAAGTTAACGATTTATGCCGCGATTCCGATGACTTTATTAACGGTTGCACTTGTTTTCATCAGAAAAACAATTACGAAGCGCTTTAAAGAACGTCAAGAATCCGTTGAAAAATTATCTGATTTTACCCAAGAGAATTTTTCAGGAATTACCGTTATTAAAGCATTTGTTCGTGAAATGAAAGAAGCAATGCTCTTTAGAACGAAGAATTTAGATTTATACGATAAGAACATTACGTTCATGAAATACATTATCGTGATTAACATCGCATTAGGGATCGCCTTAAACATGGTGATCTTAGTCATTATTATTTTAGGTTCTCTCTTAGTCATTAATCATGAAGATGCTGGTTTAACTGCAGGTCAGTTAACGGAATATTTAGGTTATTTCTTTACATTGATCTGGCCAACGATGGCTTTATCACAATTTATTAATATTCAAAGCCAAGCGAAAGCTTCTGCTGAACGTATAACGAAATTCTTAGATCATCCACTTGATGTTTCTGATGAACCTGATGCAGTTGAAATACCAAATTTAAGAGGTGCTTTAAAAGTAGAGCATTTAACATTTAAATACCCTGACGGAGATGCACCGGTGTTACACGATGTCTCATTTGATATTAAAGCAGGTGAAATGGTTGGTATTTTAGGTCGCACAGGAAGTGGCAAATCAAGCTTGGTTGACCTATTCCTTCGTATTTATAACTTAGAACCGGGCATGATTTATTTAGATAGTCACGATATCATGAAGTTATCCATTAAATCAGTCAGACAAACGATAGGCTACGTTCCACAAGATAATTTCTTATTCTCGGATACGATTGTCAATAACATCGGATTTGCCATGGAAAATCCAAAAGAAGAAGATGTTGTTGAACCCGCGAAGTTATCGGATGTCTATGAGAATATTATGGAATTTAAAGAACAATTTAACACCATTTTAGGTGAACGTGGGGTCACTGTTTCGGGTGGTCAAAAACAACGTATTTCTATTGCAAGAGCTTTGGCTAAAGATCCTGAAATCTTAATATTAGATGATTCTGTTTCAGCAGTTGATACAAAAACTGAAGAAGCGATTATTAAAAACTTACACCGTATTCGTAAAGGTAGAACAACTATTTTTATTGCGCACCGTATTTCAACGGTGAAGCGTATGGATAAAATCATTTTACTTGATCAAGGAAAAGTTGTTGGCATAGGTTCTCACAAGGAACTCATGAAGACATCACCACTTTATCAAGATATGGTGAAACGTCAAACGTTAGAAAATCTCGTTCAAGGAGGTGCAACTAGTGAAGGACTTTAAAGATAACACTCGTGAACGTAGTGATAAAGAAGTGATTCGTCGTTTGTTAACGTACGGAAAGCCTTATAAACGTGAATTTTTCTGGATTGTCGTCATGATGATTGTATCCTTAGGGATTCAGCTACTTCCACCACTTCTGATCGGTTTAACCGTTGATACGGTGGGTAATGATGCACTCTCAAGACCTGAGAAAATTGAATTCATTATTTTCTTATCTATCTTTTTCATCATCGTTTTAGTTATTGGTAACGTTGTAGGATACTTACAAGGGATCATGCTTCAAAAAGTAGGTCAAAAGACAGTTGTCTCACTTCGTGATGAAGTATTCAATCACATTGAACATCTCTCGATTGGACAGATCAACCAAGTTCCTGTTGGTAAATTAGTCACCAGAGTGATTAATGATACCAATACGATCAGTGAAATGTATACCAATGTTGCAGTTAACTTGATTCGAAATGTGCTTTATTTATTTGCTATATTGATTGTCATCTTTATCATTAACTGGAAGATTTCACTCTTTGTAGTGACGGTTGTACCACTTGTTTTCTTAGCAACCATGATTTTTAGAAAGTATTCAAGAACATCTTATCGTAAGGTGAGACAAAACGTTTCTGAAGTGAATGCATTTCTATCTGAAAATTTATCAGGTATGAAGGTGACACAAATCTTTAACCAAGAAGATAAAAAACGTTCTGAGTTTAAAAATCATAGCGTGAAATTAAGAAACAGCTACTTACAAGAAATTTTAGTCTTCGGTATATATCGTCCAGTCGTCTACCTCTTTTCAATGGTTGGACTGCTCTTGGTTTTATATATCGGTTATCAAGAAGTTTTAGCAGGCGTCATTACTGCAGGTATTCTCTATGCTTACTATGCATACGTCGGTGATTTCTTTGAACCGATTCAGCAACTTGCTGAACAGTTTAATACACTTCAAAATGCATTTGCATCTGCTGAAAAAGTATTTGACGTCCTAGATACGAAACCAGAGATCACAGATGATCCAGAAGCTATGGATATGACATCGTTTTCAGGTCGAATCGAATTTAAGGATGTTTGGTTTTCTTACTTACCCGATGAATGGGTTTTAAAAGGTGTATCATTTAGTGTCAATCCAGGTGATACCGTGGCCTTTGTAGGTGCAACCGGTTCAGGTAAAACAACGATCTTAGGATTGATTGTCAGAAATTATGAAATCCAAAAAGGTCAAATTTTAATTGATGGTATCGATATTAAAAAGATTACAAGATCCTCCTTAAGACGTTTTATTGGTCAAATGCTACAAGATGTCTTCTTATTCTCTGGAACAATTTTAGAAAACATTACACTTCGTGATGAGTCGATTACGCAAGAAGAAGTGAAGAGTGCTTCTGAATATGTTGGAGCGAACACATTTATTGAAACATTACCAGATAGTTACAATCACGTCGTCTTAGAAAGAGGAAATAACTTCTCAGCAGGACAACGTCAGCTCATCAGTTTTGCAAGAGCGCTTGTTTATAAACCAAGTCTTATGATCTTAGATGAAGCAACCGCGAATATCGATAGTGAAACTGAAGGTTTGATTCAAGAGTCTTTAGAAAAGATGATGAATATCTCTACGATGCTCATCGTTGCCCATCGATTATCCACCATTCAGCATGCCGATAAAATCATCGTCATGCAAAAAGGTGAAATCAAAGAAAGTGGAAATCATCAGGAATTACTTAAACTTGGTGGTTTATACTATAACCTCTATCAATTACAGTATGAAGAGAAGGAAGCGAATCCAGCATAGCTGGTCGCTTCTTTTTCTTCGTGACTTTTAAGAGGTAAACAGTTACAATAGTACTGAAAGGACGTGATTTTTATGTTTCAAGCAAATCCAGCACGTTACGACAAAATGATTTTTAGACGTGCGGGTAAAACGGGTTTAAAACTTCCTGTCTTATCCTTTGGCTTATGGCAAAACTTTGGTGCTGATAATGATTATGAGACCTGTAAAGCGATGATTTATCAAGCATTTAACAACGGTATTATTCATTTTGACTTAGCAAATAACTACGGACCTCCCGCAGGATTCGCAGAAAGTATGTTTGGTCGTATTTTAGATGATGGTTTAAGAGCTTACCGTGATGAACTTATTATTTCTACAAAAGCGGGTTACTATATGTGGCCAGGTCCTTATGGTGATTTTGGTTCAAGAAAGTATTTAATGGCATCTTTAGACCAATCTTTAAAAAGAATGGGTTTAGATTATGTTGATATTTTTTATCATCACCGTTTTGATGATGGTACAGACCTTTATGAAACGATGCTTGCCTTGAGGGATATCGTTTTACAAGGTAAAGCGATTTATGTAGGACTTTCAAATTATAACAGTGAACAACTTAAGAGAGCACATCACATCTTAGATGAACTTCATGTACCTTATGTGATTACTCAGCCTTCTTATAGCATGTTAAACCGCTGGATTGAAAGAGATGGATTACTTGATACACAAGATAAACTCGGTGTGGGAACGATTTGTTTTTCAGCGCTTGCACAAGGTAAGTTAACGAATAAATATATCACGGGTATTCCAGAAGATTCAAGAGCTAAAAAAGCGCATTCGATGTGGTTAAAAGAAAAAGATATTACACCTGCACTTCAATCTATGTTAAAAGAACTAGATGCTGTTGCTAAAAAAAGAGGTCAATCAATTGCACAGATGGCACTTGCATGGGTACTCAGAAATCCGAAGATGACATCAACATTAATCTCAACTTCAAAAATCGAACAATTAGATGAAAACTTAAAAACATTAGACAATCTTTCATTTACTGAAGAAGAAATCAAAGAAATCGATCTAATCTTAAGTCATTTCTAGTCCAACACATGTTGGACTTTTTCTTTATCTATTGACGTATATAAAAAAGCATGCTATACTTAAACCGAAATTAAGGCATGCCTTAAAAAAGGAGTAGATTCTATGCTGACATGGTTTATGGGATTAGAGGTTTGGGTACAGGCATTGATCGGAACATTATTTACATGGGGACTTACCGCACTCGGTGCTTCGCTTGTATTTTTGTTTAAAAATATTGAACGTAACGTATTTAATTTAATGTTAGGATTTGCATCTGGTGTGATGATAGCAGCAAGCTTTTGGAGTTTACTAGCTCCAGCCATTGATATGGCCAATGAACAAGGTGCTATCTCATGGTTTGTCGTTGCAGTTGGTTTTGCATTAGGTGGTATTTTCTTATACCTAGCAGATAAAATTGTACCTCACATGCATTTTGGATTTAATCATGATCGTGAAGGATTACCCACAAAGTTAAAAAGAAATATATTACTTGTTTTTTCAATTACACTGCATAACATTCCAGAAGGTTTAGCAGTTGGTGTTGCTTTTGGTGCCATTCAATACATGTCTGGTGATTTAACTGCAGCAACCCTTTCTGCGATTGGACTTGCGATTGGGATTGGGATTCAAAACTTCCCTGAAGGTGCTGCAGTATCCATTCCTTTAAGACAAGAAGGGGTATCACGTACAAAAGCTTTTATTTATGGCCAAGCATCAGGCTTAGTAGAACCTGTTTCAGCCATTTTAGGAGCTATCTTAGTGACCTATGTTTCAGTCATTTTGCCTTACGCACTCGCATTTGCTGCAGGTGCGATGATTTATGTCGTTGTTGAAGAGTTGATTCCTGAAGCACAGCAAAAACAGACACCCAAAGGTGCGCATTACGCCACGTTTGGTGTTATGGTTGGTTTTATTGTAATGATGATCTTAGATGTTGCCTTAGGCTAATAAGAGGAGATTAAGGATGAATAGAGCGGAAGAGGATTATATAAAAACGATCTACGAATTAACAATTGAAAAAAAACAAGAGATGATTAAGTCGAATGAGATTGCTGATCGTTTTGGGTTTACCGACCAAAGTGTGAACGAAATGATCAAAAAATTAGAGAAAAAACATCTCGTTTCATTTGTTCCTTATAAAGGGATTTCTTTAACCAAGAAGGGAAAAGATGTTGCGATTCGTATGATTCGTGCTCACCGGATTTGGGAAGTATTTTTAACAGAAAAATTAGGTTTTTCATGGGAAAATGTGCATGAAGATGCTGAGATGTTAGAACATGCAACAAGTTCTGAAGTACTCGAGAAACTCTATCATTTTTTAGGTGAGCCTAAATATTGTCAACATGGTAACCCAATCCCCAATATCAAAGGTAAAATGGAAGATGCAATTTCTTTATCACTTGACCATTTAGAAGTAGGTCAAACATTCGAATTATTAAGAGTGATTGATCATAAAGATTTACTGATCTATCTCAACACACAACATATAAAACTTCATGACCAATTTAAAATTATTGAAAAAGATGCGTTTAATGGATTGATGAAGGTTTTATGTCAAGGTGTTGAAAAAACGATCACCATCAAAACAGCTAAAATGTTATTTGGTAAATTGATTTAAGTATAAAATGATTGAATGAAATTTTGAAAGGGGGCTAAGACATGCTAAAAGAATTTTTACAAGGGCAGGATATAAAGATATTAAAAGAATTTTTAGATGATATCCATGCACATGACTTAGCAGATATGTTTTTAGAACTAACTCAAGAAGAAAAAGATAAAGTCTATCAACTCTTGTCCAGTGAGAAACTTGCTGAGCTAGTTTCTTATCTTGAAGTTGAAGAAGCAGCAGAAGTCTTATCTGATTTTGATGTTGAAAAGCAGGTTGAACTGGTCGAAATGATGGAACCAGATGATGCTGCTGATATCATTTTGGAGTTAGATGAAGATGAACAAGAAGAACTTCTAGAAAACTTAGATGAAGATTCTGAAATTAAAGAATTAATTCAATACGATGATGATGAGACAGGTTCTGCGATGACGAACCTTTTTGTTGCTGTTTTACCAGATATGGATGTTAAGCAAGCAACAAAAAAAGTCATCAAAGAAGCAGATGAAGTTGAATCAATTAATACCATCTTCGTTGCTGATGAACAAAATCATTATGTTGGTGCAGTTGAGTTAAAGTCTTTGTTAAAGGCTAAAACACCACTAGAAATCAAAGAATTAATCGTTGATTATCCCGTATCCTATGCGAAAGATTCCATTACAAAAACGGTTCAAGCCATTCGGAATTATGGGATTTACGAAATGCCAGTTTTAAATGAAAAAAACGAGTTGCTCGGAATGATTACGTTAGATGATGCACTTGATATTTATCAAGAAGAAGCTCAAGAAGACTATGAACGTTTATCTGCACTACCTGATACTGAAGAGCATAAAAACGCATTTTTAACTGCGCTTCATCGTCTACCATGGTTACTTTCACTACTTATCATTTCATTTCCAATCGCACTTGTTACAAGACAATTTGAACATGTACTTGCCACAGTTGCTATTCTTGTTGTTTTCCAACCACTTATTTTAGACTCTGCGGGGAATGTTGCAACGCAAACACTTGCTGTTACACTTCGTATGTTATCTTCTGAAGAAAAAGGTATGGGAGTCAATGCATGGAGAGAAATATTAACCGGTGTGATTAATGGTCTCGTGATTGGTGCAATAGCCTTCATTATGACGTTCATTTTTGCAAAAGTGAACCCATCACTGACGACAGATCCCATTTTAATTAGCTTTGTTGTAGGACTATCTTTATGGTTAACTGTCATCATGGCACCCGTTGTTGCGCTACTCATACCGGTGACACTTAATCTCCTAAAAATTGACCCTGCTGTCGCATCAGGTCCTTTTATTACGACATTAATCGACGTTGCTGCTTTATTTATCTATTTCGGTTTAGCAACCTTTATGTTAGGGGGGATATAATGCTTAGAAAAGTGAATTTTAAACATAGTGATGAACAACTAAAAAAAGAAATTAAGCCAATCTTAGCCTATGATATCGCGCAATCCTATCATGAACTTGATGAAATGGAAAAAAAGAGATTGCTTCATGTTATCGGGTTAGATAAACTAACGGATATGTTTGTTGAACTGGATGTCGATGATCAACTCGATGTCTTATCTCATTTAGAAGAAGTTAGAAAAAAATCGTTATTTAGAAATATGGAATCAGATGATTTAAAAGAATTCATTGAAGATATTGATGAAGAATTAAGACCTGATATGTTTGCACTATTCTCAAAGGTTAAAGCTAAAACAATCTCTCTTTTATTAACCTATGAGGAGGATACAGCAGCATCCATTATGTCCACCGATTTTATGGTGGTTTCAGTTAATGACACAATCAAAGAAGCGACCGATCACGTCATTAAAGAATCCAGAGATCAAGACTATATTGATACCATCTTTGTAGTTGATGATGACAAACGTATCGTTGGTCTCATTGATTTAAAAGATTTGATTAGAGCACGCAGTAATTCTAGTTTATCGAAAATCATGTTTGAAGATTTCCAATTTGTATATCAAGAAGAAACCATTGAAAAAGCAATTCAAACGGTTGTTGATTACGACAGAAATGTGATTCCAGTTTTGGATTCTGATGATCATGTTATTGGGATTGTTACTGCGGATGATATCTTTGATGAAGTGTTTGAAACGGTAGAATCAGATTACCAAAAAATGGCTTTATTATCGGATCATGAATCCTCATCATCCGCATGGATCAGATCAAAACAACGCCTACCATGGTTAATGATTGCTGTTGTGTTAAATCTTTTAATCGCAAGTTTTCTTTCCATTTTTGAAGCGACATTAGCAGAAGTAACTGCGATCGTTTTATTCCAACCACTGATTTTAGGGATGGCAGGTAACATCGGAACACAAGCACTTGCTGTTACGATTTTAGGCATTCATAAAAATGAGTTTGACGGTAAAAATATTCCTAAAAACCATGTATTTAAAGAAATGATGATTGGGTTATTCAACAGTTTATTACTCGGGGTTGCTGCATTTATTTTCGTTACAGCATTCCTATCCTTTTTTCCGACACAAGACAGTCAACTCCCCTATCAAATGGGAATCGTCGTCTTTATTGCAGTTTCATTATCGATGTTTGTTTCAGCATTAATGGGTGTCTTTGTCCCCATGATTTTACATCGTTATGATCAAGATCCATCTACTGCATCAGGTCCTATTATGACAACCATTAACGATTTAGTTGCATTAGTGATTTATTTTGGTCTAGCAACACTCGCCTTTTTATGAGATATTGTGTGATTTCAAGTCACATGATAGGTAACATGTTATAATTTAATTAAATGAAGAAACGAGGTCAATGTATGGAAAACTATATCAAGATATACGAAGATTACCGCAAGAAAATTAAAGCTTACCACTATTTTGGGTGGCTTATGAGCTGGGACCAAGAAACGGAAGCTCCAGATGCATCAATTGAATATCGCACAAAACAATACCAGGTGATGGCTGAAGAAATGTATAAGATTGAATCTGCTCCTGAGTATTTAGAAGCGATTGATAAACTCTATGAAAACCTTGATCAGATTCAAGATACTGATTTTAAGACTGAAATTAAACATGCATATAAAGGATTACGTGCGATTAAGCTAGTTCCTAAAGATGAACTTATTGAACACCAAGTGTTAATTTCACAAGCTTCTCATATTTGGGCAAAAGCGAAAAACAACAATGACTTTGAAGCGTTCCGCCCAACATTGGAAAAGATTGTTGAATTTAAGAGAAACTATGTCAAATATCTAGAAACACCAGAACTCAAAGGTTACGATATTTTATTAGATGATTTTGAAGAAGGTTTTACGGTTAAAGAATATGATGCTTTCTTTAATAAACTAAAAGAAGATTTAGTTCCTTTTGTTAAAGAAGTGACATCGAGAAAACCTAAGTTTTCACGTAAATTAACCAAAGGTGTATTCCCAAGAGAAAAACAAATCAAGTTTAATCATTATTTAATTGATGTATTTGGTTATGATCGCACAAGAGGTTTACTTAAAGAAAGTGCACACCCCTTTACATCTGGTGTGAGTTCAACCGATACCCGTATTACGACACATTATTATGAAGATAATTTAACATCAGCTATTTTTTCCACGATTCATGAAATGGGTCATGCCATTTATGAAATTCAAAATGATCCTAAATATGATGATACATTCTTACATGGTGGAACCAGCTTAGGTATCCATGAATCACAATCAAGAATGTATGAAAATATGCTTGGTCGTTCATTATCGTTTTGGAAAGTACACTATCCAAAACTTGTCGAGATTTTCCCTAAAGAACTTAAAGGTGTCACAGTTGAAGAATTCCATCAATTTATTAACCGCTCTGAACGTTCTTTAATTCGCGTTGAAGCTGATGAACTTACATATGCACTTCATGTTATGGTTCGTTATGAACTTGAAAAAGGTTTAATTTCAGGTAAGATTAAAGTCAAGGATCTTCCTAAGAAATGGAATCGCATGATGTATGAATATGTGGGTGTTCGTCCAAAGACCGATAAAGAAGGTGTCTTACAAGATGTTCACTGGTCTGGTGGTATGTTAGGCTACTTCTCAACCTATGCACTTGGTTCAGCCTATGCAGCACAAATTTATAACGCAATGAATAAAGATTTAAATATTGAACAAGAACTTGAAAACAACAACATTAAAGCGATTAATGCATGGGTGAAAGAAAAGATTCATAAGTTTGCATCTTCGAAATCACCTAAGGAATTGATGTTGATTGCAACTCAAGAACCATTCAATCCACAATATTATGTCGACTATTTAAAAAATAAGTTTCAAAACTAAAGGAATGTGACATTAAAATGCTTTCTATTCGTTCTCTTTACCAGGTTGGACATGGTCCATCAAGTTCACACACGATGGGGCCAGCAAAGGCATCAGGGATTGTTAAACAGGCGTGTCCATCATGTGATCGTTTCGAGATTATGCTTTATAACTCACTCGCATTAACTGGTAGAGGGCATTTAACCGAAGAAGCGATCAAAGAGTCATTGGGAGAAACTCCCGTGACTTTTTTGACGTCATTAGATTTAACAAAGCATCCGAATACACTGATCATTAAAGGTTACGAAAACGATCAGTTAATGATTGAAAAAGAAGTCAATAGTACTGGTGGAGGTCGTATTGTTTTTGTGGGCGATGACTCTACTGAAAAACATATTTATCCGCACAAGACATTTAAAGAAATTAAAAAATATTGTAAGAGTAAACATATGGCACTTCATGATTATGTCTATGAAGTTGAAGGTGAAGAGATTAAAGTCTTTTTAGAAGAGATTTGGGAAGCGATGAAATCATCGATTATTAGAGGGATTGCTACACATGGTGTTCTACCAGGACCTTTAAAGATGAAAAGAAAAGCACCAGAACTTTATAGTAAGCTAAAAGCAACCGATGTCCCTGAACTTGTTGAAAATAGATTAGTCGCAAGCTATGCATTCGCGGTATCTGAAGAAAATGCGGGTGGGGGTATGATTGTGACAGCACCAACGTGTGGTGCATGTGGTGTTTTACCTGCTGTTTTATACTACATGCACGAAAAACATCATTTTATCTCGAAGGAAAGAATCATTAATGGGTTAGCGGTTGCTGGTTTAATCGGAAATATCATTAAACATAACGCATCCATCTCTGGTGCAGTTGCAGGATGTCAGGCAGAAGTGGGAAGTGCATGTTCGATGGCTGCTGCAGCACACGCAACACTCTTTAATCTTTCCATGGATCAAATTGAATATGCTGCAGAGATTGCCATGGAACATCACTTAGGATTAACCTGTGATCCCGTGAACGGCTACGTTCAAATTCCATGTATCGAAAGAAATGCAGTTGCAGCACTTCGCGCCATTGATGCATGTGGTTTAGCTTACTTTTTAACCGATTCAAGAAAGATCTCATTTGATATGGTTGTACAAACGATGTATCAAACAGGACTTGATATGCATCAGTCCTATAAAGAGACTTCGCAAGGTGGTTTAGCATATTACTTCAAGGAGGAAGACGATGTTAACTGTTGGTAGCAGATTTATAGGTGAATCCATTGATGTGGATTACCTCGGACAAGGGATTGTCAAGCACGAAGAGTTAGTCATCTTTGTTAAAGGAATGCTTTCTGGTGAAGTTGCAGAAATTGAAATTAAAACACTGAAAAAGCGCTTTGCTGAAGGAAAAATAGTGAAAATAGTTAAACCTTCTTTATCGCGTAGAGAAGGTGTAACCAATGTTTTAGGTAGTATGGATTTATATCATATGAAAGATGAAGATCAGTTGAAATGGCAAACCAAATTAACAGAAGATACCATCTTAAAAATTGCGGGTATCAAGGTTGAAACTGAGCGTATTTTAACCGATCATAAGTTTATCAGATACCGCAATAAATCGGTATATCATGTGATGGATAAAGATAACATCACGCTCGGTTTATATCATGAAGATGGTAGAGGCCTGATGCGTGTAGCAGATTTTTTACTCGCTGATGAACTCACAAATCATCTCGTTAAAGTGATTCATCAAAGTGAAGTAAAAGTTGATTTTCTATCACTTAAAAACATTGCATTTAGAACGAATGAAAAAAAGGAAGCTTTGGTGACATTGGTTGCCACGAAAGCTTCATTTAAAGGATTAACACAATTAATTCAAGTACTTAAAAAAGAACCATCAGTGATTGGTATTACGCTCAATATTAAAGATGATGTACGTAAAATACTAGGTACAACATCACATCTTTTATATGGAACAGAGACGATCGATGAAACGTTGGGAGATTTGATATACCCCGTAACGGATCAATCATTTTTTCAAATTAATGTTCCAGTCATTGTGAAAGCATACGATGTGATTAAATCTTCAATGAAGCCTCAAAAGAAAGTGATTGATGCCTATAGTGGTGTAGGTACGATTGGATTTTATTTAGCATCTAAAGCCAAAGAGATGATCATGATTGAATCAAATTCAGATGCCTTTAAAATGTCAGAACGTATGAAAGAAACGTATGGAATCAATCATGTATCGTTGATTCAAGGACGAGCTGAGGTTGAGATCAAAAACATTGATGGTGATATTTTAGTGATCGATCCACCAAGAAATGGATTGATGCCAGAACTGGTTACATCGATGATTGAAAAGCCATTTGAAGAAGTTTATTATGTCTCCTGCGATTTAAAAACATTAGCTAGAGATTTAAGTTTGTTAAAAGATACATATAACATTCAAAAAGTTTATCCCATTCGCATGTTTCCACAAACAACCGAATGTGAAACATTAGTGATTTTGCACCAAAAGAAATAAAACGCCAAACGGCGTTTATTTTTTTAGGTCAAGGATCAGTTGATCAATATCTTCTTTGGTTGTGCGATAGGTTGTTACAAGACGAATCATTTGTTTATCCTTGAGATCTTGCCAGATTTCAAAGGTGTATGTTTTCTTTAATTGTTCAATTTTTTCTTTTTTAAGGGTAATAAATTGTTGGTTTGTAGGTGTCTCATTAAACTGTAAACCAATAGATTTGAGTTGGCTGATGAGATAAGATGACATTTGATTTGCATGTCTTCCAATTTCATAGAAAAGATCATTTTCAAATAAACCTTCGAACTGCATACCGACTAAAAAGCTTTTCGCAAGTAGTCCACCTTGTTGTTTCATCGAATATCTAAAATAATCATCCATAAATGCATGTTTCGTGATGACAGCTTCTCCCAATAAAGCACCATTTTTAGTACCACCAATATAAAAGATATCGGTGAGGTTGACCATATCATCAAGTGTTAAATCATTTTCTTTTGATGTTAATGCAACTCCCAAACGTGCACCATCTACAAAAAGGTACATGTTTAATTTTTGACAAACCTCATAGATTGCTTGAAGTTCTTTTTTTGAATAAATGAGTCCTGTTTCAGTCGCTTGTGAAATATAAACCATCTTAGGCTTAACCATATGTTCATCTGTAAATGTTTGATAAGCCTCATCAATCTGCTGTGCATCTATTTTTCCATCATGTGTTGGAAGACTGATGATTTTGTGACCTGTTTGTTCAATCGCACCTGTTTCATGGACTTCGATATGACCGGTTGCTGCAGATATGACAGCTTCAAATGGTTTTAAAAGATGTGAGATGACGATTTTATTGGTCGATGTTCCACCGCTCATAAAATGCACATATACCGGTGTCTTGATGTGTTTTTGAATCACATCTTTAGCATGTTTTGAATGCAGATCCATGCCATAGCCTAAATGTGCTTCGTTTTGATATGTCACTAATCTTTCAATCAGTTTTGGATGTGCAATATCGTTATAGTCGTTTCTAAAATGTATCATAGGATTACCTCTCATTACTTAAAATTATAACATAAAAAAATAACAGAAGAACGCATCTTCTGTTAACCTCTTACAAATGGATTGAATTTTTTCTCGTGTCCGATATCTGTAGGTTTTCCATGTCCTGGATAAACTAAGACATCTTCATCAAAAATCTGATACATACGTTTAATGGATTGATAGATCACTTGAGGATCGGATAAAGGAATATCTGTTCTTCCAATACTTTGAAAGAAGAGGGTATCTCCTGAAAAAAGGATGTTATCAACGTGTAAAACGGTGCTACCTTCGGAATGTCCTGGAGTTTCATAAATCGAAAAAACATGTCCGATGGCTTCAAAGGTTTCAAGATCATGTACCCAAACATCAACAGGAATCTCATAACCAATTTGATTATAACTTGATTTACCCATCCAAATGCGATCTTTATGTGGTGCATAGACTATGCATCCAAAAAGGTCTTTGATTTGTTTTACACCACCCACATGATCAGGATGACCGTGTGTGAGATAGATAGCTTCAATATTTAATTCATGTTTTCTAATATATTTGAGCACTTCGTCACTTTCGTAACCTGGATCAATGATCAGTGCTCTGTTTTCTTCGCTAATGATATAACAGTTACTTCTTAAACTGCCTAGCTGAAAACGGATTATTTCCATATTCATCACCTGTTGCATTATAACATATTTTTCTAGTTTGCCAAGACTTTGTTGCTCGTTACTTATTAGTAAGCGTTATCTTATATCATCTTTCATGCAAAATAGAATCTTTTTAAGTATAATGAGGGTGCTTAAGGAGATGATTTTATGAAAATAGCAAAACAATATACAGAACTCATTGGTAAGACTCCACTTTTAAGAATGTCAAATGTTGAAAAAATGTTTGATTTACATACTGAACTTGTTGGAAAACTTGAACAACATAACCCGCTTTCGAGTGTGAAAGATCGATTAGCTTTAGCGCTTATCGAATCCATTGAACATACAGTTGGTGTAACAAAGAACACGCATTTTGTAGAACCGACATCAGGAAACACTGGTATTGGGCTAGCATTTATCTGTGCATCAAGAGGATATAAATTAACACTCATTATGCCAGAAACCGTTTCTAAAGAAAGGGTTCAAATTGTTAAAGCATTAGGAGCTGATGTTATTTTAACAGAAGCTGCTTTAGGCATGAAGGGTTCGATTCAAAAAGCAAACGACATGAAAGCATTAGATGCACATGTTGTTATTCCGATGCAGTTTGAGAATAAAGCAAATCCTGAAATGCATCGAAAAACAACAGCTTTAGAAATTTTAGAAGATACAGATGGTCAAGTTGATTACTTTATCGCAGGTGTTGGTACAGGAGGTACGATCACGGGTGTGGGTGAAGTTTTAAAGAAGCATAACCCAAACGTTAAAATCATCGCAGTTGAACCAACTGATTCTCCTGTTTTATCAGGAGGAAAGCCAGGTCCTCATAAGATTCAAGGAATTGGTGCGGGATTTATTCCTGAAGTTTTAAATATGAACGTGATTGATGAAATCATTCAAGTGACCAATGATGAAGCTTTTGATGGTGCAAGATTACTTGCTAAAACAGAAGGTGTCTTTGCTGGGATTTCATCTGGAGCTATCTTACATGCAGCCATTCAAGTTGCCAAAAGAAAGGAAGCGGAAGGTAAACGTATTGTCTTTATCGTATGTGATACAGGCGAACGCTATTTATCAACCCCACTTTATAACCTATGATGAAATGTACAGTAGAAGATGTTAGATCAGCTAAACAGTTTGATCCAGCAGCACCCAATTGTGTAATGATCTATTTTACATACCCAGGTGTGATCGCGTTACGTAGACACAGAAGAGCACATCGTCTTTGGAAAAAAGGATTTAAGAATCTAGCGCGATGGATAAGTTATCGTACGCGAAGAATTACAGGGATTGATATTCATCCAGCTGCTCAAATCGGTCATGGTGTTTTTATCGATCATGGGATGGGTACCGTTATTGGGGAAACTGCAGTCATTGATGATAACTGCGTTTTATACCATGGTGTTACTTTGGGGGCGAATACGTTCGAAAAAGTGGATCGCCATCCGAAATTAGGGAAAAATGTCATCGTTTATGCGAACGCGACCATTTTAGGTCCCATTCACATTGGTGACCACAGTGTGATTGCTGCAGGTGCTGTTGTTTTAAAAGATGCACCAGCTTATAGTAAATTAATTGGTGTTCCTGCTCATAAAAATAACGCAAAATAGAGTTATTTAGTTATATAAAATAGGAGATTTATGAGATTAATAACTTATTGTTACTTCACAATGTAATACAGATTAGTAAAGTAATCTTATGAGTGTTTTAACTACATGCTTTTCTTACACATAATTATTCCATGAATTGACAAAAACATAAATTTTTGTTATCATTAGTTGAGCTTTTAGGAGGGTATTATGAACTGGGCAGATATTTTAATTATTATCGTTACCATTCTCTTGATTGGTACTGTATTATTACAACAATCTCAAGACGACATTAAAGATGCATTTAGTGGTGAAAAATCAGAATTATTCAAAAACCGTAAATCACGTGGACTTGAATTATTCTTAGTTAGATCCTCTGCAGTGCTATCTGTTTTGTTGATTGTTCTAGCTGTTATTTCAAACAGACTACACTAATCTAAGAATCTTATGAAAACCAAGTGTTTCTACGGAAACGCTTTTTTCATCAAAGGGGTACTATGCAACGTTATTTTCTTCCAGAACTGAAGAGTAAAGAAATTACTGGATTAGATGCACATCACATCATGAAAGTGATGCGTATGACATCCGGTGAGAAGATCATCGTCTGTTCAGATAGACGCTGTTTTTTAGCAACTCTAGAGATTTCAAATGGACGTGTATTCTATGAACTTAGCGATGAATTAAAGGAAGAAAAAGATCCGGAAATTACACTTTTCCAAGGACTACCCAAACATCCCAAAACAGAATCTGTTGTTAAATATGCAACACTCTTTGGAGCATCTAAAATCACTTTTGTACCGATGATGCGAAGTATCGCAAAATCGGATAATGAAGCCAATAAACTTAAGCGTATGGAACTTATTGCTAAAGAAGCTTCCGAACTTGCACACCGGTTTGATGTTCCTAAAATAAGTTTTGAATCCTCATTAAAAAAGATTGATTGGACATCTTTTGATGTCATTTTATTAGCAGATGAAAATGAAAAAACAATGACTTTACCTGAGGTGCTACCCTCAGTTTTAAACACCATGAACATCGCACTTATCATTGGTCCTGAAGGGGGTATTGCTGATCAAGAAAGAGATTATCTTGAATCGGTTGGTGCACGTTTCGTCTCTTTAGGTAAACACATTTTACCAACAGAACTCGCAGCACTTTACGCCCTCACCTATCTCTCGTTAAAAAACTTTAAAACATTTTGACAAAAGTAGAAAAATGCTATATAATGGATGAGGCTAATGAATCTCAGCGTGGAAGGAGGGCAGACTATGCCTAAAACAATCGTTCGCGAAAAAGAAACAATCGAAGATGCTTTACGTCGCTTTAAACGTGATGTTTCTAAGTCAGGAACTCTCCAAGAAGCACGCAGACGTGAGTTCTACTTAAAACCTTCAGTAGAACGCAAAGAACGCCAACGCGCAGCACGCTCTAAAAAGAAGTAAAGTACAAAATCGCACCTCAGGGTGCGTTTTTATATCGCATTTGACTGAAAAAAGGACATTCCGTGCTTTTTTCTTTTTGTCTCTATGGTATAATGAATACACGATAAGGAGCGGATTTAATGAAATTAAATCAACAAATTCATCATGCAGAAGCGATCGCAAGGCTCGTTGGTGTTCAAGATCGTAACCTCTTGGTTTTCAAGCAATATTTAGGAATTGTCGTTTCCGTCAATGGTTCTGAGATTATCACAGATGCTAAAAAGGAACAAATTCCATTGCTGGAAGCTATTTTTGCTGTTTTAATTGAACTTGCTGAACATCAAGTCCAGTTATCTGAACGCGATGTCATGTATATCATTAAACTTGCAGAAAAAGATGAACTTGAAGGTGTCTTCGAACTTTACAAAAACCGTAAACGCATTTTGATAAATGATCAAGGCCGTTCCATCTATCCGAAAACATTTAATCAAAAGACCTATGTCGATGCCATTACTCATTATGATTTAGTGTTTGGTGTTGGTCCTGCAGGTACAGGTAAAACATATTTAGCTGTGGCACAAGCCGTGGCAGATTTAAAAAACAATATCGTAAAAAAACTTGTTTTGACACGACCTGTTGTTGAAGCTGGTGAGAATTTAGGGTTTTTACCAGGTGACTTAAAAGAAAAAGTTGACCCTTATTTAGTACCACTCTACGATGCACTTTATGAAATGTTAGGCACACAAACAACATTGTCTCTTATGGAAAAAGGTGTCATTGAAATCGCACCACTTGCTTACATGAGAGGACGCACCTTAGAAAATGCGTTTGTCATTTTAGATGAAGCACAAAATACAACAAAAGTACAAATGAAGATGTTTTTAACACGTTTAGGATTCGCATCTAAAATGGTGATCACAGGAGACCCAACACAATCCGATCTGCCGAGAGGTATTCCATCAGGTTTAAATCAAGCATTACAACTTTTAGATCATTTAGATGATATTAAAATTGTAACGTTTGACAAACTTGATGTGGTTAGACATCCACTCGTTCAACGTATTCTTGAAAGGTATGAATCTAATGAAAACTAATTTGTTTAATCAAACAGAACACGATATTAAACCTTATAAAAAATTGATGAAACGCATCTTCAAACACGTGAAAGAAAAACAATCTATGCAAATCGTTTTTGTTTCACAAGAAGAAATTCATCGTCTGAATCTCACATATCGACAGATTGACCGTCCAACGGATGTCTTAAGTTTTCCAAATGATGATCTAGAAGATAAGTCTTTAGGTGATATTTTTATCTCCATCGAACAAGCGATGAAACAAGCTGAAGACTATGGTCATGGATTAGATCGTGAAATGGGCTTTTTAGCAGTCCATGGTTATCTTCACCTAAAAGGTTATGATCATCATACCCCTGAAGAAGAAAAAGAAATGATTCAACTTCAAGAAGATATTTTGAAGAAAGCAAAACTGGAAAGGATGAAAGCATGAAACCCAATCTAAATGAAGCACTTCGTGCAAGAGATAAAGCTTATGTACCTTACTCAAAGTTTAAGGTAGGTGCAGCCATTGAATTAAAAGACGGAAAAATCATACATGGTGCAAACATTGAAAATGCATCGTTTGGTTTGACATGTTGTGCAGAAAGAAATGCTTTATTTTCTTTGATTAGCCAAGGTTATAAGAAAGAAGATATCGTTTCAATCACGATCGTTGCTAACGACCATGGTCCTGTATCACCGTGTGGTGCTTGCCGCCAAGTGATGCATGAACTGATGCCTAGAAATACGAAAGTCTATTTAGCAAACACTAAAGGAGAAATCAAAGAAACATCAACCGATGAACTTCTTCCTTATGCGTTTGTTTTAGATGAAAAACCACATGAATAACCATCGTTCGGGGTTTGTAGCCATCGTAGGTCGCCCCAATGTCGGTAAATCAACGCTCATTAACGCACTGATTGGTGAGAAAATAGCGATTATGAGTCCAAAACCTCAAACAACCAGACATCGCATCATGGGTGTGCTTACGAAAGAAAATTATCAAATTACATTTGTAGATACACCAGGTCTTCATAAGGGAAAAGATTTATTAAATAAAACCATTGATAAAATCGCCGTTTCTGCCATCTCTGATGTCGATATCATTTTATATGTCGTTGATCGTCCTAAAAATGAGGAAAATGATTATATCCTTCATTATTTTAAAGAAGCAGACGTTCCCGTTTTTCTAGCGATTAACAAAATCGATTTACTACCTTCTAAAGCCGCGATTGATAACATCATCTTAAGTTATATCAATGCTTATCCTTTTGAAGGTGTCATTCCGATTTCTGCAAAAGATAAAACACACATTGATAAGATTGAAGAATTGATTGTTCCATTATTATCAGAAGGTCCACGCTTTTTCCCAGAAGAGATGAAATCAGATCAAACTGAAGAAAAACTGATGAGTGAACTCATTAGAGAAAAGATTTTATATCACACCGAACAAGAAGTACCGCATGCGGTTGCTGTTGTGATTGAATCTTTAACTGAAAATGAGGAATTAAACACCATTGATGTTTCAGCGCTCATTATCGTCGAAAGAACCACTCAAAAACAAATTTTGATTGGCAAAGGCGGCGAGAAGATGAAAAAGATTGGTATGGAAGCACGCAAAGAAATTAATCAATTGCTTCACACCAAAATTCATTTAACATTATGGATTAAGGTTAAAAAAGATTGGAGAAATCGACCAGGCGACTTAAAGTCATTTGGTTTTTCTGAGGACGTTTAATGGAAGGTATGATTTATAAGGTCCAACCTTATCAAGAACATGGTAGATTGTGTTTTACTTATACCGAGAAGGGTAAAGTCACTTTATATGCACAAGGTGCACAAAAAGTGAATCATGCAAACCGTATTCTTGCTCAGTTTTTAACAAAAATTAGTTTTAAAGAAGGAACTAAAAGTTTTCTACCACTTCAAGAAGCAGCAATCATCAATGATTACCAACACTTAAAACTTGATTATAAAAAGACACAAGCTGCAGCTTTAATGCTTGAGATCATTGATAAAGTTGTTGTTGAGAATGCAAATCATGGTTTGATTTATCATGAATTATGTCTTGCGCTTGATGCGAAATCAGTTGAAGTAAGTTCTTTATCATTTGCAATTAAAATGATGCAAGAACTTGGTTATGGATTATCTTTAAAACCTGATGGTAGAAAAGTCAAAGGTGTTTCGATTTCTAAGGGTGTTTTAATCTATCAAGATGAAGATGAACCCATTGATTTAGAGACAAAAGATGCTGTAACGCTTTTAAAACTTTCAGTCATGCCTTATGATCAACTTGACCTAGAAATACTTGATTTAAATCAAATAAAAGAATATACTTCAAAATACTATAGCTATCATTTACAAACAACATTAAAAAATCTACAATAGACATGAAAAGGATGTGCTCACATGGTAACACTCGAACAGATTGTCCAATATGCCAAATCGACAGGATATATCTTTCAAGGTAGCGAACTCTACGGTGGCTTAGCAAACACCTGGGATTACGGTCCCCTTGGAAGCTTATTAAAAAAGAATATTAAAGAAGCGTGGATCAAAAAATTCCAACGCGAAAATCCCTATAACGTACTTTTAGATAGTTCGATTTTAATGAACTCCGAAGTGTGGAAAGCATCAGGTCACGTGGGAGGGTTTTCTGATCCACTGACAGAATGCAGAAGTTGTAATAACCGCTTTAGAGCAGATAAACTGATTGAAGATCATGATCAAAATATTCATCCTGATGGATGGAAGACAGATCAGATGTATCAATATTTAGTTGAACACAAAGTAGCTTGTCCTAATTGTGGAAAATCAGATTGGTTACCCATTCGTGCATTTAACATGATGTTTCAAACGCATCAAGGTGTTGTTTTAGAACAAGCCAATCAAATTTATCTACGTCCTGAAACCGCACAAGGTATTTTTATTCAGTTTAAAAATATTCAACGTACGACACGTCGAAAAGTGCCCTTTGGTGTTTGCCAAGTCGGCAAATCATTTAGAAATGAAATTACGCCCGGGAACTTCATTTTTAGAACAAGAGAATTTGAACAAATGGAACTCGAGTTTTTCGTGAAACCAGGTACAGAATTAGACTGGTTTAAATATTGGAAACAGTTTTGTATGGATTGGTTGTTATCACTTGGTTTGAAATCAGAAAACTTAGTCTTTGACGATCATAAACCTGAAGCGTTATCGCATTATTCGAATGCAACAACCGATATTAGATACCGTTTCCCATGGGGCTTTGATGAGCTCTGGGGGATTGCGTCGCGTACAGACTATGATTTAAAGGCACATCAAAACCATTCGGGTGAAAACATGACGTATTTAGATCCGGATACCAATGAAAGATATCTGCCTTACGTCATTGAACCATCTGTGGGTGTAGAAAGATTGATTTTAGCCTTTTTAACACAAGGTTATGATGAAGAAACACTTCCTTCAGGTGATATCAGACAAGTGCTTCATATTCACCCACAACTCGCACCTTATAAAGCAGCAATCTTACCACTTATGAAAAAAGATCATAGTGAAAAAGCATTTGAAGTTTATCAAATGCTTGCTAAATATGTTGATGTCACTTATGATGAGACACAAAATATTGGTAAGAGATACCGTAGACAAGATGCGATTGGAACATATTTATGTATCACAATCGATCATGATACGATGAACGATCAAACGGTAACTGTTAGAAATCGTGATACGATGGAACAGGTCAGAGTTGCTATTAATGATTTAAGAAGCTATATTGAAAAAGAAATTGCATTTTAAACGATAAGGAGGGCGACCATGGATGATAAACTCATTGAACTGATAAATGAGAAAACGTCAATCGTTGATTTAGTTAGCGAGTTTGTCAGTCTGCAGAAACGCGGTAAAAATTTTGCCGGTTTATGCCCATTCCATCAAGAAAAAACACCAAGTTTTTTCGTTTCACCGGAAAAAAACATTTGTAAATGTTATGGATGTGGTGAAGGTGGATCGCCAATTAACTTCTTAAGAAAGATTAAAAACATCTCATTTGAAGAAGCAGCTCATGAACTTGCAGAAAAAGCTGGTATTGAAGTTAAAGAAAAAAAGGTCAAAAAAGATCCTTATGAAACATTCTATGCTTTAATGAACGAAGTTGCGTCCTTCTATGAGTTTAATTTAAAACACAGTGAAAAGGGTATAGATGCTGTTAACTACCTTTATCAAAGACAACTTGTTGATGAACAGATTAAACATTTCAGACTAGGTTTAGCACCTAGCTTTGGTAATACGATTTATCAACTGTTGAAAAATAAAGGTTATCAAGTGTCAGACATGATCAAATGTGGTGTTGTTAAACAAAATGATCAAGGCGAGTATTACGATCTTTTTGCAGATAGAATCACATTTCCGATTACAGATCCTAAAGGAAGAGTCGTTGGCTTTTCTGGGCGAACAATGAATCCTAAAGAAACTGTGAAATACATGAACAGCCCTGAAACCATCATCTTTAAAAAAGGTTTATTGCTCTATCATTTTTATGAAGCATTACCAGAGATTAGAAAAGAAAAACAAGTGATTTTATACGAAGGTTTCTTTGATGTCATCAGTTCTTATGCAGCAGGGATGAAACATGGTGTAGCAACCATGGGAACATCGCTTACGAAAGAACAAGCTAAACTCATTAAAAGTGTATCACCATCGCTAATCATCGCCTATGATGGTGATAGTGCGGGGTTAAAAGCTGCAGATCACGCTATCCCTGTTTTAGAAAAAGAAGGTTTAAAAGTTGAAGTATTAACGATACCAGAAAAAATGGATCCAGATGACTTCATTAAATCTTATGGTCCTGAAGCCTATGAAAAACTTTTTGGTGAATATACTGAAGATATGTATCAGTTCAGGTATCGTTATTATCGAATGGGTAAAAACTTATCGAATGCAAATGACTTAAAGGAATATAAAAAAGCAGTGATGCAGATGATTCAATTATCTGATCCATCGATTAGAGCATATTATATCCAAAGATTATCGACTGAATTTAATATTCCCATGTCAGAGTTAGATACGTCTAAACCAAGAGTGGTTGTAAACGAGCCTAAGATACCGACAAAGGAAAGACCAAAAACACTTAATCGATATGAAAAAGCAGAACGTTACTTAATACTCGCCATGCTCAAATCACGACAATATGCTAAACTTGCCCAAGCTCAATTAAAATCAACTGATTTTGCAAATGCAATAACTGCAACCATTCGACTAAAGATTGAGCATTATTATGATGAGCATCTAGAATTCTTGGTTGAAGATTTCTTAGATACACTTACCAACGAGCAACGTGAACTTATGGAACAAGACATCCTTAAGGATACACTTTGGAAGAATGGAACTATGTTTGACGAGAAAGATATTAAAGATTATATTTTTCTTGTATTAGAAGCAAATGATAAACGCAGATTAGATGAACTTAATATGCGTATTCAAAATATTGAAGAATACAATGAAGAGCTGACGAAAGAACGAGATGAACTCTTACTTCGTTTGCGCCATAATAATAAGGAGGATTGACATGGACCGTGAAAAAATCATTGCCCAACTGATCAAGAAAGCAGGAAAAGACAAATTTCTTAGTCAGGAAGATGTCATTCAATATGCCGACCCAAACAGCGAAGACTATTTTGAAATTGAACGTGCATTATTAAATGAAGACATCGATATCATCATTAACGATGAAATTGAAGAAGAGGAGGAAGAATTCAAGCCTGAAGTCCTAGCCATTGAAGAGGAAGAGGAAGAAGAAGCTGAATTCGACTTAGAAGATGTTGAACCAGATGATCTTTCTTTGTCAGGTCTTGAAGTTGAAGAAGAAGAACTCATCAACATAGAATCGATTGCATCGTCAATAAAAATTGATGATCCAGTGCGTATGTATTTAAAAGAAATTGGTCAAATCCCCCTACTTAATCAAGAAGATGAAAAGAAATATGCAGTTGCAGTTTTTGAAGGAAGATTTGCTAAAGAACAGCTTGATGAATATGAAGCTGGTCGTCTTGAACTAAATGAATCTGATGTTGAAGATTTATCTAAAGTTGTTCGTAAAGCACATAATGCCAAAAACAAACTCGTTGAAGCGAACTACCGTTTGGTTGTTTCTATCGCGAAACGTTACGTTGGACGTGGTCTTTTATTCTTAGATTTAATCCAAGAAGGTAACATGGGTTTAATGCGTGCAGTTGATAAGTTTGATTACGAAAAAGGATTTAAGTTTTCAACGTATGCAACATGGTGGATTCGTCAAGCAATCACCCGTGCTGTAGCAGACCAAGCAAGAACGATTCGTATTCCTGTTCATATGGTTGAAACCATTAATAAGATGATTCGTATTCAACGTCAACTCATTCAAGATTTAGGTAGAGAACCTTCTTTAGAAGAAATCGCATCTAAAATGGGAATTACACCAGAAAAAGTCCAAAATATTCAACGTATTGCCAAAGAACCTATTTCATTAGAAGCACACGTTGGTGAAGAAGAAGATTCTTCATTAGGTGATTTCATTTCAGATCCAAACGCATTGACACCACATGAATATATGCTTCAAGAAATGGTCAAACAAACCTTAGATGAAGTTTTAGAAACATTGACTGATCGTGAAGAGAAAGTGCTTCGCCTACGTTATGGCTTATTTGACGGTAAGAATCATACCCTAGAAGAAGTTGGACGTGAATTTGGTGTTACCAGAGAACGTATTCGTCAAATTGAAGCCAAGGCTTTACGTAAGCTTAGAAGTCCATCAAGACAAAATAAGCTTCGTGAATTCTATTATGGCAAGAAATAAAAGGATTGATTTCCTTGCATCACTTTTAAAGGGATATCATACCGTGTTAGACGTTGGTTCTGATCATGGGTATGTTTTAGAAGAAGCTTTTAAAAATGGTTATATCCAAAAAGGGATTGCATCTGATGTAAGAGAAATGCCTTTAGAAAGATCAATGAAAACATTAAAAAACTATCCGGTAAGAGGGATCTTGTCGGATGGTTTTTTGGCTATTGATGAAACCTTTGATGCAGCTGTTGTTGCGGGTATGGGCGCTTATTTAATTGCTGAATTGATGGAGCATGCACCGCTTCATGATGCTGTTTATATCTTACAAGCTAATGATAAACATGAGCATTTAAGAAGAAGATTAAATGAGCTTGGTTTTTTAATTAAAGATGAATATATCGTACATGACAAATTCTTTTATATCATTATGATCGTTCAAAGAGGAAATCAACACTTAACTGATGAAGATCTTTATCTTGGACCATATCTAAAGCATAAGGCAGAAGCTATTCCTTTTTATGAAAAAAAACTTCAATTACTTAAAGATATTATCCATAAATCAACAGATGATCGTGAGCACGAATTAAAGCAAGAAATCGCATATTTAGAACTTTGTTTACCAAAAAAAGGTTCAAAAGAATAATATTCTTTACAACCCTAGCTATTTGGGGTAGAATTATCATTGTAACTGTTCGCTTAGGAGGAACTCATTTTGAAAGAATATCAAACACTACAAAAGCTTGATCGCTCATTGCAAGCATTCCGTTTATCGGGCGTTTATAAACGTTCTCAGACCAAATTATCAGATGCAGACATCATGGTCATGTTTTGTGTTGCATTTTGTGATACCAATCAACGTTTAAAATTAACGGATGTCGCTAAGACATTACGTGTGACACTGCCCGCAGTGACACATAAAGTCAACGATTTAGTTGAAAAGAAATATTTAGAAAAAGAAACTTCAGCAAAAGATTTACGTGTCACCTACATCAGATTAACTGAAGAAGGTAAACAGTTTGTTGAAACCATTAGAGACGATTATTATCAACCTTTAAAATCACTCGTTGATTATTTAGGTGAAGAAGATACAAAGAATTTAATGCGCATCTTAGATAAGATTAGTGCAATGGGGAAAATCGCCTAATTTTGATTTAAGATGAAAAGAGGGATAGTTTGCTTAAAACGTTAAAATATTTAAAGCCATACCGTTTTGGTGTGGCGCTTGTTTTTACTTTGGTTGCACTCCGTGCATTTTTAGATCTTTTACTGCCTACTTTACTTGGTAAAATTGTGAGTGAAGGTTTAGGACTTGGTGAAGTTGTGAGTGATCCTAATTTGGAACGCATTTTTTATTATGCTGCTTTAATGTTAGGTGCGACCATCATCAGTATCGTGATTACCATTTATGGTGGTTATTTAGAATCTAAAATATCTGCTGGATTTGCTAAAAACATAAGAAGAGCTGTTTATGAAAAGATTGAATCCTTCTCACTTCGCGAGATGGATCATTTTACGACATCTTCATTGATTACAAGAACAACCAATGACATTCAACAACTTCAAGGAATTGTTCATATGATGCTTCGTATGATCATCTTAGCGCCACTTCTAGCTGTCGGTGCAGTGACATTTTCGATCATGCAAAATCCAACGTTATCGATGGTTTTAGTGGCATCAATCGCAGCACTTATTACAATGCTTGTGATTGTGTTTTCGATCGTCATGCCAAAATTTCAACTTGTTCAATTACTCGTAGATAAATTAAACTTAGTTACACGAGAAAACTTAACGGGTTTGCGTGTCGTTAGAGCGTATAATACCCAAGAATATCAAGCTAAACGTATTGATGATGCGTCCATGGAATCCATGAGATTAAACATCTTTGTTAACCGCGTATCGTCCATTATGTGGCCATTTATGGGTCTCATTATGGGTGTTACGAGTTTAACGATTGTTTATTTAGGTGCACGATTCTTTGTGGGTTTAAACGGGTTTTCTCCTGCATCTTTAATGGCACTCATGCAGTATGCAATGAGAGCGATTATGGCATTTATGTTTATGTCATTTATTTTCGTGAGTATTCCTAGAGCATCCATTTCTGCGAAACGTATTATGGAAGTTTTAGAAATGGATAATCAAATTAAAGATCCGGTAAATCCAGTGACTTTACCTGAAAAAATTGTAGGAAACATTGAATTTAAAGATGTTTGTTTCCAATACCCAGATGCACAAGAACCTGTGTTATCCCATATATCATTTAAAGTGAAAGCTGGCTCTACAACGGCATTTATCGGTTCAACAGGTTCAGGTAAATCAACACTCATTAATTTAATTCCACGCTTTTATGAATGCAGTTGTGGAACGATTACTATCGATGGTATCAACATTAAAGAAATGACACAACAAGACCTTCATGGCTTAATCGGTTATGTGCCACAAAAAGGAATTTTATTTGGTGGAACCATTAGAGAAAATATTTTGTTTGCTGAACATGCAGATCCAAATGCATTGGAAGAAGCTGCAGAAATAGCACAAGCCCATGATTTTATTTCTGAAATGGAAGATGGTTATGACCATAACATTGCTCAGGGTGGAACAAACGTATCTGGTGGACAACGTCAACGCTTATCGATTGCGAGAGCAATTGCTAAAAAACCACCGATTTATATTTTCGATGATTCTTTTTCAGCACTTGATTATAAAACAGACCAAAAGTTAAGAAGAATGCTCAATGAAAGAGTCACTTCGACAAAACTGATTGTTGCACAACGTATTAATACCATTAGACATGCCGATCAAATCATCGTTTTAGATGTAGGAACGATTGTTGGTATGGGTACGCATGATGAACTCATGAAGACCTCCAAGGTTTACCAAGAAATTGCATCGTCACAACTTTCGAAGGAGGAACTCGCATGAACCAAGATCGCGCAAAAACTTCTTCGCAAGATGAAAAACCCATATTAAGAGGTCCTCGTGGTATGACCTATATGGGTAAACCTCAAGACTTTAAAGGCACGATGAAAAAATTACTTCGGTATTTACGCCCTTATGCATTCCAAGTGATTGGTGCCGGTATAATGGCAATTACTGCAGCCTTACTTTCTGTTTTAGGACCTTGGTTTCTAGGTTTGATTACATCTGAGGTTGCAAGAGCATATCAAGCGGCAAATGGTGTTTTTGAAAGTATTGAATTTGGTTTAATCCATATTATATGGGGAATCAATGTATCTATTGGTGAACTCGCATTAATCATTGTTGGTGTTCATGTGCTATCTGCTGGATTTAACTACCTACAATCATTCTTACTGATTGGGATGACACAGCATTTAACCTATGGTATGCGTAAAGAGTTATCAGCAAAAATCAATCGACTTCCCTTAAAATATTTTGATAATCAACAGTTTGGTGATCTCTTAGGACGTGTCACGAATGACGTTGAAACGATTAATACAACCCTAACGCAAAGTATTGCAGAAATATTTAGATCGATCGCATTAATTATTGGTATTTTCGCAATCATGATTTTCTTAAGCTTATCTTTAACTGCAGTCGCTTTAGTAACAACCATTTTATCGTTTATTGCAGTGAGAAAATTTGTTAAACTCTCGCAAGGATACTTTAGAAAACAAGCAAGTTCATATGGTGAACTTGCAGGTCATATTGAAGAGACTTATAGTGGTCAAACAGTGATTAAGATTTTTAATCACCAATCGAAGTCAAAAGAAAATTTTGATCGTATCAATAATGATTTATATAGTAGTGCGGTGAAATCACAATTTATTTCAGGTATCATGTTTCCTGTTCAATTATTCTTTGGAAATATTGCCTATATCGCGATTGCAGTTATTGGAGCACTCTTAGTATTATCAGATAATGCGATGATCGCGATTGAAGTGGGTATTATTCAAACATTTATTCAATATGTTAGACAGATCAATCAGCCCATTCAACAGATCGGTAGTATTGCTAACGTTTTACAATCAACAGCTGCAGCTTCTGAACGTATCTTTAACCTTTTAGGTGAGACAGAAGAAACACCTGAAAGAGATAATCTTAAAAAACTTGATAAAATTCAAGGTCATGTTGTCTTTAAAGATGTTTATTTCGGATATCAAGATGATGTAAATATCATTAAAGGATTTTCTGCAGAAGTTAAACCAGGTCAAAAAGTTGCGATTGTTGGACCGACGGGTGCTGGTAAAACAACGATGGTTAATCTTTTGATGCGCTTTTATGAAATTAAGAGCGGATCGATCACGATTGATGGTGTTGATATTAGAGATATGTCAAGAAATGAACTTCGTTCACTATTTGGCATGGTCTTACAAGATACATGGCTTTTTGAAGGTACTGTTAAAGATAACATAGTTTATGGATCTCCAGATAAGACAGAAGAAGATATGTTAAAAGCTGCTAAGCTAGCACAGACCCATCACTTTATCGAATCACTATCTGCAGGATATGACTTTATCTTAAGTGAAGGTGGCTCGAATATTAGCCAAGGTCAAAGACAGCTCTTAACCATTTCTAGAGCGATGTTAGCAGATCGTCCAATGCTCATCTTAGATGAAGCGACTTCGTCTGTAGATACCCGTACAGAAGTACTCATTCAACATGCGATGGAAGCCTTAATGAAGAATCGAACAAGCTTTGTGATTGCACATAGACTTTCAACCATTAAAGATGCAGATATCATTTTTGTCATGAATGATGGTAATATTTTAGAACAAGGTAATCACCAAGAATTGCTTGATCAAAACGGATTCTATGCAAAACTGTATTACAGCCAATTTGAAACAAATTAAGACTTGTAATTCAGCACTGATTAGGTTATAATATTCAGTGCTGACTTACCTACGGTGCACTAGCTCAGCTGGATAGAGCAACGGCCTTCTAAGCCGTCGGTCGGGAGTTCGAATCTCTCGTGCATCGCCATTTGAAATGATCAAGACGTCCTAGACGTCTTTTTTATTTAAAAAAAGAAGACCTTCTATTGGAAGTCTTCAAGATTGAAAAAATCGATTAAAAAGTTTGCGACTGCTTCTTCATCATGTGTACGTTCAGTAATCACTTTAGCAACTGCATGAAGCTCTGGTACTGCATTCTTCATTGCAACCCCAAGTCCAGCATCTCTAATCATCTCAACATCATTGATGCCATCCCCAAGAGCGATCCATCTTTCTTGTGGGATTTGATAATAATCAAGCAAGTATTTAATCGCAGATGATTTCGATACATGTTTTAAATAAACTTCATAAACAGCATAACCATTTTCGACACCCCATAAACGATGTGATAAGGTGTGTCCAAAATGTTCATTAATAAAACCTTCAAAAGGTTCTTGTTTATCTGAATGGATTAAGAAGACCATCCCTGTAGGTTGCACATTGAAATCGGTGTAATCACCTTCAATGACACGATCACTATGGATACCGCTAAAGAACTCTTCTAATTTCTTGTCATACTTATACGCATAGACAACATCATCAATCGAGAAGAAGGTTGAATAGATAATGGGTTTAGCAAACGTGAAAAGTTGATGCATCATATGCACAGGGATATAAGTTCTTTGTTTCGCGAAAGATGAGTCCACAGGATTTTCTATAGAACCACCATTATCTGTTATAAGTGCAGTATCTAGTCCGATTTCTTCGTATTTGCCAATGGCACCGCTGAATGGACGTCCAGTTGCTAAAACGACAGTATGTCCTATTTCTCTAAGTTTTCTTAAGACTTTAATTGTTTTGGTTGTTAATTCGCCTTGACGGTTTAATGTCGTTCCATCAAGGTCACATGTAATGATATAGTTCATAAAATGCACCTCGCATTTATTATCCCACAATCTATGATTTAATCAAGAAAAATGTGTGATAAGATGGTGTAAAAAAAGAGGAAAAGGGTTCCTCTTAACTTAATTTAGGTGTCGTAAAGATAAACCCAATTTCACCTTCAACAGGATCTGTTGATTCGATTGAGACTTCTTCTGGAATACCATAATCATAGAAATCTTCATACGATAAATCAGGATTAGGTAAAACTTCGTTTTGTAAGGTAGGTGTTAGTGTTGTATAAACACCACCAGTGATATAAATATTGCCTTGTTGAGCGGTAAAGTCGTTGGATAAGAAGTAGCCATAACCGGTTGTATTATTTCCTAAAGTGATACTTCCTTCAGCAAACACAAATGTGGGGCGGTCAATACTACCAAGTAATGTACTTTTAGCAGTGGTTAAGTTACCACTGATATAAAGTGTTCCTTGAATGGATTCAACACTATTTCCTTTTCCAATAAGTGTGACATTGCCATTGACGATCACATTTCCGTAGATTGTACTATTCTCATTCATGGTTAAGTCACCATCAATGACGAGCATTCTACCGTCTGGAACTGTTAAATTTTTGTTTTTAGGGATAGTTACTGATCCATCAATATACCAATGCCACCATGCTGTTGGATCCCACTGTGTTTCTAATGCGCTCGGTTGATAGTAATTAAAACCGTTTTGTGCGATTGCAAGTTCTCTAATATAATCAACAACACTTTGAAAATCTGTAAATGTCGTTTCTGGCGTAATCCATGGGAAGTTTGTTTCTATATAAGTTGGAAGATAGCTCGCCGCTAAATTACTGGGAGTAACCATGGGACTTAAGTTAAACGTGGGTTCTTCACCGGTGTACTGGAAAATCGAATCATATGTATCGAGTGATGTCACAGAACCTGTGATATAACTCTGAACGGTTTTTGAACCAACTAAGGATCTCGATGATACAGTATAAAGGTTTGTACCATAGAGAACAATGTCAACATTCATAAGTTCTTCAAGCTGTAATAGATAAATTTCATCTAGGTTTTGATCTCTTGCAATCATGTAAAGAGCGCCTTTAACATTAGATACAGCATTGGCATAAGCTTCACTTTCTTCAATTTGGATATCAGATAACCTTGCTTGAAAGAAGATGTACGACAAAAAGGTTGCTGTTGTACCAAGTACAAAGGCAACAATCGCGAGTACAGCAGGTAATCCGATTCCTTTTTTACTTAAGAGAAGCTTCATGTATTTTCCTCCTTACGTCGGAATAGTTTCAAGTGTTAACGTTTGTTCATAATGATAGGTATAGGTATTTAATTCGCCTACAAAAGTTAAATCTAAATTTAAAATGAGTTCACTACCGATAATTTCATAGGTGAGTGTCGAATCTGTTGCTAATGTAAAGTGATTGATGGTAATTAATTCATTATCGATATAAAGTCTATTATTTAATAAAGATATGTTTAGTTCAAGTTCAGGATTGTGAACAACCAAGTTAATCGTCTCATTTTCTAAATCAACCACATATTCAAAAGCGTTAATCAAAATAATGCAATTTGTTATACCGACACATGGAATATAGTTGGTTGCACCAAAATCTTGATAAGTATCATCTAAAAGTGATGTAAGAAGTGTCATTTCAGTGTTTGCTTGACTTTGTTCGACGATTCTTGCATTCGCTTTGGTAATGGTTGATAAAATCATTGCAGATAACGATAAGACAAGACCGAAGATGATAACTGCACCGAGTAGTTCAACTAATGCTAGTCCTGATTTACGCATAAATCACACCTTCAATCGATATCGTACGTGTTTTATAATATGTCACTGTAATGGTAAATGTGATGATCTCATAGGTTATAGAATTTGGTGTAGGTGCATGAAATGTGATGTAGATGTTTTCAGAGGTAATGTTATCTGTTGTTAAGTTATTGATGACATCACAATTAACAGGTGAACTGATTGCTAAACAGGAGACATCATCAATTGTTCTTTCTTCACTACCTAACCAAACTGAAAGTGAACTATAGGTTTCACTTCGAATGAGTTCATCACGTATGGATGATGCAATATCAACGGCTAACCGCTTGTTTTCGGTTGCAATCGTTTGGTTTCTCATAGTTGTAATCGTCGCAATTGCAGTCGTAAAAACGAGTGCGATAATCGCAACCGATGCAATCGCTTCAAGCATTGAAAATCCAAAACGGTTTAAAATCCTCATAACATGCATCCTCCTCTATTTTCATTATATACGATAAACCTACAAGGGTACGCCTTAAGATATTACAAATCCCTTAAGTTTTAAAGAAAATGATACCGACAATCAAACGAAATAACATGATTTTTGCTATAATGGGGCTAGATTGAGGTGAACAGCATGAAAAGTATCTCTTTATACTTAAAAAGAAATCTCTATTTTATCCTCTCTATCTTTGCACTTTTTTCGACGGTTGTTTTAGCTGTCGTCTTACTTTTAGTTCTTGACTTAAGTAGAGACGTATCAAAAACCTCTGTCGGTTTTATTTATTTAGGAGCATCCGAAGTAAGTGATTATGAGAGTGTTTTAGCACCACGTATAGCTCAGTGGCAAGATACAGCTGATTATACACTAACATATCAAGAATATGAGTGGCAGATTGACTTAACTCATTTTGAATTTGATCTCAATCAAACATTAACAGAGATTAAAGAAAATCAAAACAATGACGCATATTTTACCTTATCTGAGGTTAATCGAGATTTATTGATTTCAGAGCTGACTGAAGATTTGACACCACTCATCATTTCAAGCTTTGATGAAGATTCCTTCTTATCTGAATTAGAAAATGATTTGCGTGTTCTAAAAAATCGTAAGTCGTATGAACTTAAAGATTATCTTGATGCAGAAATCGCATCCACAACCATTGATCAAGTCGATATGGATGATATTCCTGTAGATATTGTTTCAGAAATTTCATCAGTTTTATCCGAATTTGTCATTTCTGCACAGTCAAGATTTTATTTAATAGAAGCACTAGATACATACTCATTATCGAACGAAGCATTATCAGTCATCGCATCTGCACTTCAATACATGACTGTAAAAACACCTGTTGAAGGTTATATTTATCAAGAATTTGATGAAAGACCGATTTGGTCTGGACTTGGCATGAGTGCACGTGTATTAGCTTTAAATGGTTATGATTTCTCATTTTTTAATCCAAGACAAGAAGAAATGCGTGTAACCATCGAAGTTTTAGATACAAATACACTTAGATTTACACTCAAAGGATACCCTTTTTTAACAACCTATGAACGCATCATTGAATTAGGACCAACGATTTATTATCACGTGATCACAAACGATAATCCGTTGCTTAATGAATTATCTGAAGGTGTAATCATCACAGATACAGAAACAGAAACCATATATGAAGTTGTTATCGTTACGGGTGTTCATGGCCATGTAACTTATATTAAGCGCCGTGTGACACCACTAGGTGGAACATATAGTGATTACACATTGTTTTATGAACAAATGTTACCTGTTGATCAAGTGATCGAACAAAACATTGTTCCAAAGGGGTGAGCTTATGGCACTAAGACGAATTGGTGATATTTTACTAGAAGCAAAAGTCATCACTGAAGCACAACTTAAAGATGCACTCACTAAACAAGAAAAAACAGAACGTTTAGGCGAAACATTAGCACGTCTCGAATATGCAACAGAAATGCAAATTTTAAAGGCTCTCGAAGACTCAACGGGTGTTCAGCGTGTTGCTTTAACCAATTTTACGATTGATGAACATGTATTATCACTTGTTGATGAAATGTTTTGTCGTAGACATAACATTATACCCTTACGTATTGAAGGAAAAAATATCTTATTTGCAACATCAGACCCCCTAGATTTCGTGGTTACTGAGGAATTACGTATTTTATCAGGATATCGTCCTAAGGCTTTTTCTGCACCCAAAAATGAAATTATTTCTCAGATTGAAAAATATTATGGATTCACACGCACTTTAGAAGCACTTGGTGCGCGTCAATCCATTTCAAAAGAAGAAGAAATTGAAGAAGATGTAGAAGATGATACACCAATGGTCAAATTGGTGAATCAGATTTTGACATCTGCCGTTTTCCAAAGAGCAAGTGATATTCATATTGATCCATTAGATGATAAGGTTTTGGTACGTTACCGTGTTGATGGTGTCTTAGATATCGTAAAAGAATTTCCGATTAAAATTCATCATCAAATGATCTCACGTATTAAAGTGATGTCTGGTATGGATATAACTGAAACGAGAATACCTCAAGACGGAAGAATTCAAACTTCGATTCAACAAAAAAATATCGATCTTCGTATTTCAACACTTCCTACGGTTCGTGGTGAAAAAGTGGTCATGCGTGTTCTTGACTTATCTGGATCGATGAATAAAATTTCTGCACTTGGTTTTTCTGAAAAAGAAGAACGTTTAGTCAGACAAATGATTGATCGTCCCAATGGCATAGTTTTAGTCAGTGGACCAACAGGTTCTGGTAAAACGACAACACTTTACGCATGTTTAGAAGAGTTAAATCAACCAGATGTCAATATTGTTACCGTAGAAGACCCTGTTGAAATCAAAATGGAAGGGGTTAATCAAGTTCAGGTTAGACCTGAGGTTGAGTTAACATTTGCCAAAGCATTAAGATCCATTTTAAGACAAGATCCTAACATCATCATGGTAGGTGAAATTCGAGATGTTGAAACCGCTGAAATCGCGATTAGAGCATCCTTAACAGGACATTTAGTCTTATCTACCATTCATACCAATGACGCAGTTAAAACAGTAACACGTCTTCTTGATATGAACATCGAACCCTTTTTAATCGCATCCTCTTTATCAGGCATTGTCTCACAACGCTTAGTGAGATGTTTGTGTACAGAATGTAGTTATGAAGACGAACCTAGTCCATCTGAAGTGGTGATGTTTAAAAAATATGGGATGAATATTGATCACGTTAAACGTGCTAAAGGATGCACTTCGTGTAATTTCAAAGGCTATGCAGGACGTGTGGGGATTTTTGAAGTCTTGCCGATCACTAAAAATTTCCAACGTCTGATCGCGGAGAATGCAAATGTCATTGAACTCACCAAACAAGCACGTAATGAAGGTATGATTACCATCTTAGAATCCGGTTTACAAAAGGTGAAAAAAGGTATTACAACCCTTGAAGAAGTGCTCAAGGTTGCCAGTGAATTGGAGTGATGAGATGGACTTAAGAAATTATAAGTATCTCGCAACCAATGCCGATGGTAGGAAGGTTAAAGGAACGATTGAAGCACTAAACCGTAATGTCGTTGTCAAATATTTACAATCAAAAAATTATACAATTCAAAACATCAGTGAATATAAAAATATTTTGACACAACTCGATAAAATCACGTTTGGTAGATTACTCTCTCCCAAACAGCTCATTTTCTTTTTAAAACAACTTGGTTCACTCTTAAATGCAGGTGTCAAACTCATTGGTGCACTTGAACTCTTATCACTTCAACAAGAAAATAGAAATCAACGAAAGCTCTATTTTGAATTGTACCAACAAATTAATAACGGTTTATCATTTTCAAAAGCATTATCTAAACGACCTAAAGATTTTCCAAGTCTACTTGTTCAGATGGTTGAAGTCGGTGAACTTTCAGGTGATTTAGGACCCACAGTGATTCATATGGCAGATTATTATGAAAATCAGATGAAGGTTAACACCGAAATCAAGGGTGCATTACGAATGCCTTTAATCTATTTAGCCGCAGCCATTTTAATTTCCGTTGGGATGTTGCTCTTTGTTTTTCCAAACATTACGGGATTATTCCAATCGTTTGAAGGAGCTGAATTACCAGCAATTACACAAATGTTTCTAAATGTTGGTAACTTTTTAAAAGCATATGTATTACTTATCTTTGGTGTCATACTTGCACTCATTATGACGATCTATTTACTTAATAAATATGTAACCAAAGTGCATTATGGATTAACTGTATTTGGTTTAAAAATACCGATTTTTGGATCACTCATTCAAATGAATAATCAGATCATGATTGCTAATGCATTAACTCAAATGCTATCGAATGGGGTAAACTCTATCAAAGCATTACAAACGGTTAGAAATATTTTAAAGAATGTGATTTACCGTGAACTAATGGAAAAAACACTCAAATACATAGAAGATGGGAAACCATTTTCAAAAGCATTTGAAGAAAGTAGTTATATTGATCCCATCATGGCAAAGATGATTGCAACCGGTGAAAGAACGGGTAATATTCCTAAACTCATGGAAAATTTATCGAAATATTATAACGGAATTACTGAACTTAGAGTTCAGCAATTAAAAAATTCGATTCAACCGATTTTATTGATTATTGTCTATGCGATTGTTGGTGTATTGATCTTAGCGATTATGTTACCGATGTTATCGCTTGGTTCGCAGATATAATTCTTACATTTTCATTAAACATAACAGATTTACTTACTTTTCGAAATAATTAGTGATATGATGAAAGTAAAGAAAATAAGATAATTAGGAGGAATACAACATGTTCAAGATTTTAAAGAATAGAAAAGGTGTTACCCTTGTTGAATTACTTGCTGTTGTTGTGATTTTAGGTATCATTGCAGCAATCGCTGTACCTACAATTGGTGGTTTAATTGAAAGACAAGAAGAAAGAGCTGCAGAAGCTACATATGATACAATCGTAGAAGCTGCTAAGTTATATGCTGAAGATGCTACACCATTTACTTTAGCAACATTAGAATCAGAAGATTTCGTTGATCTAAAAGATAACGTGTTTGGTTTGAACTCAGGTACAACTGTTGCTACAAACTTAATTTGGGTTGTAGTTTCAGGTGGCAATGTGACTTTCTATGAAGATTCAGATGTCGATGATTCAAACCCACTTGCTATCGTATTAAATGGTGGCGCAGTAGCTGATGATATTTTTGTTAATGGTTTTGACGTTACAGCATAATTATTTGATTTAAAAAACCTAGGAGGTCTTCTTTTCAGATGCCTCCTTTTCTTTCATACGGAGGTATTATGACAATCTTTTATAGCATACTCATGTTTATACTTGGTGCACTCTTAACCTCCTTTTTTGAACTTCTTGCGGATAGAATCCCTAAGAAAGAAAGTATCATGGGAAGATCACATTGTGATCAATGCCATGAAACACTCAAATGGGTCGATATTTTACCAATCATTGGCTATTTCATCCAAAAAGGTAAATGTGCTTCATGTGGTAGGAAAATATCTTTTTGCTATCCTTTATTAGAGTTATTAGGTGGGTTTATCTTTTTATTCACTTATCTCTACCAGGGATTTTCTTTAGATAGTTTTATCATATTGATCATGTATACAGTGTTTTACATCGAATCAAGATCCGATCAAAAACACATGATTGTCATCGATCGCATATGGATGATTGCAACCATTCCTTTAATCATTATGCGTATCATTCAAGGTACATGGTTGACCTATCTGATTTCATCAACCATCTTATTTACAACTTTATTCTTGATTGCATATATATCTTCAAAACTTTATCACCGCGAAGCATTAGGTGGTGGTGATGTAAAGTTATACTTTTTCATTGGATGGTTACTCACTTTAACCCAAGGTTTTCTATCACTTTTTATCGCATCCATACTTGGTCTTATTTATGGTATGATAAAAGTAAAGAAGAAGTCAGAAGTATTCGCTTTAGTGCCCTTTATTGCACTGGGTGTCATCATCTCCTATTTTTATGGAGATTGGCTCATTGAATCTTATCTAAATCTTTTAGGGATGTGATGTTCATGTTTAACAAAAGATCAGATGTTTCCTTATTCTTTACCGATCAAGTGGTTGGTTTTTTTCAGCGTCATGATTTTTTAGATCAAGCTGCATATGGATCATTAGCGCTTGAAAAAGGTGCGATTGAAAATGGGTATATCAAAGAACCAGAAAGTGTTCTTGAAACATTAAAGAAGTTATTTGAAAAATACGCAATTTTCCCAAGAACTATTACATTGATGATTCATGATCAAAATTTACTCATTCGCGATGTCAAAATCAAAAAAGAAGATATCATAAAAAAAACAATTGATCAATACTTTAATGAGCAACTTGGTAAATCACTTCATTTGCCCTATCCTGAACCTGTGATTACACATTTCATTCGTGAGGAATCAGAAGAGATGATTCGTGTGATTGCTTTAATCACAGATGGGCATCTTTTACATGCTTATCATGATCTTTTTGATCGATTGAATGCAAAAGAAGTTAAATACGAAATATCAGCCATCCCCTTTTACAATGTCTACCACAATAAAGTTGAACAACTTGATGAAGTGGTCATGTTTGTTAATCTTTATCAAGGGATGTTCTCACTTCAAATTCTTGAAAAAGGATTTCCAATCTTTAACCTGATTGAAGAAAATGATGGTGGTATTGAAGAATACACACTCATGATTGAAAACTATGTGGAAAGAATTGCAAACTATTATAAATTTAATTTAAGAAAAGGCAAGCAAACCATTAAAAAAGTACTTGTATTCAATATGAATACTGAAGTTGATGATCGTGATATAGAATCATTGCTCATCAAAAAGCTATCGTCTTATAAAGCACATAACTGCGATTTTAACACAGATGAAACTTTTTCTAAATTATTACCTAAAGTTTGTAAACTTCCGTATGCTATCTTTTTAGGTGAAGCAGATCGTGGTCAACAGAATATAGATTTCAAATTAGATCGAATTCCAAAAAATCGGATGTTTGGGCATCAGTTGATGGTTATTTCATTTGCAATTGTTTCAATCATGCTTTTAGTTTATATTCCTTATTATGCGATGTCTGAAGAAATCAAGATGCAACAAAATAACAATAATGCACTACAGATGCAACTTGATATGCTTCTTGAAGAAACACCAATCATACCAGAAATTCCTGCAGATCAACTTGCATATAATCAAGCTTACAACACCATCTTAAATGAACTCGATGATGTGACTCCCTTGATGAGTAAACTACTTATGACACAAAGCAGTAAAGTGACCATTACAAGTTATCAAGTGAGACCACATGATAATGAGATTGTTTTGATGCTCCTCGGTACTGATCAAAATGCACTGTATGAGTATTTGCTTTTCATTTATGAAACTCATGGAATAATCGATGAAAAAACGGATACACGTTTTATCACAGCACAACCTACGTTTAGAATCATTTCATCTCAGACAATGGAGGTGACGATTACGCATGCGTAAGTATGATATTTTTGGTAAAAAGATTAGCCAAATCAAATTCGTTTATTCGCTTGTCGTTGTCTTTTTGATTGCGATTGCAGGCTATTTCCTTGTGATTAACATTCAACAAAATAGACTATATGAACTCGAACAACAAGAAAAAAAGATTCAACGTCAAATCGATACACTACTTGAAACTGATCAACCCGTTAACTATGAAGAGATCGAAGAACTACTTCCCTTTATTCCTACCCATTTTGATCAATATCAAGTTAGTCAAGAATTACAATACGTTTTAAATGCATCTTCATTTCAAGAGGTTAATCAGTATAATGTCACTTATAGTATAGGGGCAGCTAATCCATTTGATGTGAATTTACCGGCAACGATTGAGATGGTGCGCATCTCCATTCAACTTTCGGTGAGTGAACCTGAAAAGCTGCTTGATTATTTAGATATCTTAAGTGAGTTAGACCGTTTCTATTATGTGGATCAAATGAATGTCACATTTACTACAGAAGGAGCTATCACGCAGATCATCTTATTTACATTTTACAATCCAGCTGAATAACATGCAATTTAAGGAGCCCTGGCTCCTTTTTATTCATGTTGAAATAGTTAGATTGAGGTTTTCACGTGGTATAATATAACTTAGGAGGATAGGCACACATGAATCTTTTTCTATCGATTGGTCCCATCAATTTTGATCTTTCATCACTGATTAGCTTTCTGATTGGTATCAGTTTTGGCTTTTTAATGCTACTCCTTATTTATGTTTATGCGGTATTAAAAAGTGTTAACAAGGGCTTAAAGTTACGTCAAACCGATGAACAAGATATTGATGAAGAAGAAATCAAGTGGCTTATTCAAGATGCGATTAAGTTATTTAAAAATAAAGAAGCTCGTGAAGAAGCTGGATTTGCGAAACATCTTCTTGAGGTTAATAAAGAATTATCTGTTGACATTGCTAAAAAGTTTTACCCGAAATCAAAATATCCTTATTTAGAATTAACTGTTGATGAAACGTTAATGTTAAATCATTATATTACAGACCGTTTTCAAGAACTCATGGCATCTTCAAGAATTTTACGTTTAACTAGAGGATGGACCTTAGCTAAAATTGTTGAAATGAATGAAGTGAAAAATAAAATTGAAAAAAATGCGATTGTAAAAACTGTAAAAAAATATTCCGGTTTAACCAAAGCTGCAGGTGCGGTGATGAATGCGGTTAATCCCGTTTATTGGTTTAGACGATTTACAAAAGAAGTTGCACTTCAAATCGTCAGTATTCAAATTGGTATTGCCTTAATTAAAATTACGGGTGAAGAAACCTATAAGATTTACAGCAAAAAAGTATTTAACGCTGAAAAAACGATTGATATGGATGTTGAAGCACTGTATAACGATTTAAAGAAGGAAGTTAAAAATGTTGTCGAACAGGGGGACGAATAAGATGAAAAAGGTTAAAGAAAATCCAACACTAAACATTGAAAAAGAACCTTTTGTCATTCCGCAGTTTGTCAAATTGGAAGGTATTAGGGGTAAAATGAAATACCAAACAAGTCGGTTTGTTTCACCGATTTTTGGTCGTAGTGTCAAAGATGTCGTTACGGTTCCTTTTACGATTAAAGATACGGGAGATACAACCAAACGTTTTGATGCTTTTCGAACAAAACCTAAATTATCAGAAGAAGAAGCTATTAGAAAGCATGGCAATAAGTTTTATGAATTTACCAACATTGTCTCGTTGAAGACGAGAGAAGATTATTTTGGCCCTTCAACGTATACGCCTTCTAAAGAAGAAGATGTTCAGAAAAAAGAAGAACGTAAAGCCATTAAGCCCATTGGTAGACATATCAAAGATATACCTGCTTTTGTCCCGGACCCTATGCCATTTAAGGCTAACCCCGAACCTAAGCGTACAGTTGCTTATGTACCGCCCGTTTTACAAGATGAGAAAAAAATTGATCGTGAACCTTCAGTAGAGACCTATAAGAGAACTACCTATGAAAAACCGGTTGTTACATCTGATTTTGGATCATCACGAACACGTGAAGAAGAATCACCACGTTTTGTTCAAAAGGAAGTTTATGTTCCAAAAGAGGAAAAGCGTTATTTATATCCACCAGTGACGTTATTTTCTAAAAAACAACGTGATTTAGATGAGAAACCACAATGGCTTTTAGATCAAATTGATGTTATTAATTCTACATTAAATCAATTTGGTGTTGAAGGCGAAGTTTCCGGTTCAAAAAAAGGACCTACGGTTACGCGTTATGAAATCGCACTTGAACCAGGTGTCAACGTCAAACGTGTGACATCCATTCAAGAGAATCTCATGATGAATCTTGCATCAAAATCCATTCGTATTGAAGCACCTATTCCGGGTAAACCTTATGTGGGTATTGAAGTACCTAACGTAAAAACTGAAATTGTTGCTTTTGGTAATGTTGTTGATACAAAGGATTTTATGGATGATATGGATCATCCTTTAAAAGTTGCACTTGGTGTTGATATTGATGGTGAAAATATTTATGTCGATATTCAAGCGATGCCTCATGGTTTAATTGCAGGTGCGACAAACAGTGGTAAATCTGTTTGTGTGAATACCGTTTTAGTGAGCTTACTCATTAAAAACTCACCTGATGATTTAAAACTTATTTTAATCGACCCGAAAATGGTTGAATTAACTCCTTATAATGATCTACCTCATTTAGTTACACCTGTCATTACAGATGTGAAGATGGCTGCAGCTGCACTAAACTGGGCAGTGAATGAAATGGAAAAAAGATATCAACTCTTTGCTGGTAGTAGAGCAAGAGATATTAGATCATTTAATGATAATGTCAAACGTGGACTTGTGGACCATCCCAAAATGCCTTTTATTGTCATTGTGATCGATGAATTAGCCGATCTCATGATGGTAGCTCCCCATGATGTTGAAGATTCTATTCAACGTTTAACACAAAAAGCAAGAGCAGCAGGTATTCATCTTTTAGTCGCAACCCAAAGACCAACGACCGATGTTGTTAAGGGTACGATTAAGTCGAATATTCCAGCGCGTATTGCATTTAAAGTGGCATCTTTCGTGGATTCAACAACGATTTTAGATGGTGCTGGTGCTGAAGCATTGCTTGGTAAAGGCGATATGCTTTTAAAGAGAGCTGATCGTACACATCGTCTACAAGGTGCATATATTCCTGATGATGAAATTTATGCAGTGACCGATTTTATTCGTAAACAATCAAACCCTGATTATATTTTCGAACATGATGCGTTAAGACAACAATTAAAGAATAAACAAATCGTGACTGATGATTTGTTTCAAGATGTTTGTCGTTATGTTGTATCAACAGGTAGTTCATCGATTAATACCATTCAAAAAGAATTTGAAGTGGGGTTTAACCGTGCACAACGCCTATTTGAAATGATGGAGGAATTTGAAATCGTATCACGAGGTCAAGGCACAAAAGCAAGAGAAGTCTTAGTCACACCAAGTGAACTCGAAGAGATTTTAGCAAACATTGAATCTTAAGTAAAAAGGATGGAAGACATGACCGTAAAGAAAGCTTATAAGACTTTAATCATCACCGTTATCTTTATGATGTTAACCATCATTTTTTATGCATTTCATGTCTCTAAACTTTCTTTATCGTGGGCGATGAGTGGTTTTGTCATTTCAGTTCTTGGAAGTATTATCTCTATTGTTGTTTCCATTAGAGAAAGTAGTCATAAAAGAGAAATATCGGATGGCTTTTGGGCAAAACAGCGTTTTGAAATCTTAGATTGGCTCACCTTCTTAAGTGTGAGTTTGATGGGAATCTTCCTTGTGTTCATGTTTATCGTACTTCCATCAGTTGTAAGATTTTCATCGATGGAACCCACTCTATATCCCGGTGATCGCGTGGTTGTCTATCATTTTATGTATGAACCAGAATTAAATGATGTTGTGATCGTTAAAATTGATGAAGAAACATATTACATTAAACGTGTTCACGCCATGCCAGGGGATATCATTCGCTTTTATGACATGGGTGATGGGAATTACCGCATTCAGATTAATGGTGAGTTTCCAAAATCACCTGAAGATCAATATTATATAATTGACATTTTAGGTAAAGAAGCTGTATTAGAAAAAATGGACGGAGAAGAACTGATAGCAGATTATTACCTCGTTTTTGGTGATAATGCGAATAATTCCATTGATTCACGTTCTAAAGATATTGGTCCGATTCATATTGACCAAATTGTAGGGAAGGCTATTTTAAGATTATGGCCTTTTGGAGGTATCAAATGACACATAAACAAATCCAATGGTTTCCTGGCCATATGTTTAAATCTTTAAGAGAAATTAGAGAAAAAGTCAAATTGATGGATCTCGTTTTTGTCTTACTTGATGCAAGACTTCCCTATTCTTCGATGAATCCAGAACTCTATAAAATCATTTCACATAAACCGATGTTACTCTTATTTAATAAAATGGATTTAGCAGATGATCAGATCACCCATTTCTTTATGAAACATTACCAAGAGCAAGGCTATTATACGTTAAAGATAGATGCTGCTAGTGGTAAGAACGTTCAAAAGATTAGAGGTATGGCTGAAGAAATATTAAAAGAAAAATTGGATAGAGAAAAAGCTAAAGGATTAAAACCCAGAGCCTTACGTTGTATGATTTTAGGTATACCTAACGTTGGAAAATCAACCTTGATTAATCAGCTATCCAAATCTGCAGCAACGAAGACTGCAAATACCCCGGGTGTGACTAAAAGTCAACAATGGATTAAACTAGGCAATGATTTTGAACTCTTAGATACGCCAGGTGTTTTATGGCCAAAATTTGATGATCCCAAAGTGGGGTATCATCTCGCCATCACTGGCGCGATTAAAGATAAAATCTTACCGGAAGAAAGTGTAGTTCAATATACGCTAGGATATCTTCAACAGTATTATCCAGATCGTTTAAAACAAAGATATAATATCGAAAGTGATATGGATATTGAAATGATGTTAGAAACGATTGGTAAACAAAGAGGGTGTCTTTTAAAAGGCGGAGAACTCGATATCGCAAGAATTAATCAAATCGTTTTAACCGATCTTCGTAATAAACAGTTAGGAGGACTTTCATTTGACAGACCTCAAGATGTATCAATTTGAAAAAGCACTCTATGAAAAAGGTATCACATTAATCGCTGGTGTTGATGAAGCAGGACGTGGACCACTCGCTGGACCTGTGGTTGCTGCTGCAGTGATTTTAAAGAAGGATGCGACATTTGAATACGTTAATGATTCAAAACAGTTATCTGAAAAAGAAAGAGATCTCGCTTTAAAAGAGATTAAAGAAAAAGCACTCGCGATTGGTATTGGTATTTCATCGGTTGAAGAAATTGATTTAATTAATATCTATAGAGCAAGCAGAGAAGCAATGTTATCTGCAATCAAACAACTCAAGATTAAACCTGAGTATATTTTAACGGATGCGATGCCGATGGAAATTGATATTCCCATGGAACCCATTATTAAAGGTGATGCAAAATCAGTTTCGATTGCAGCTGCATCGATTGTTGCTAAAACAACACGTGATGCCTACATGGTTGAAATGGATAAGCTCTTCCCACAGTACGGGTTTGCTAAACATAAAGGTTATCCCACAAAAGAGCATTTAGAAGCTTTAAAAACCTATGGGGTAACACCGATTCACAGAAAAACATATCAACCGGTAAAAGAATTATTAACAAAAGATTTATTTACATATAATGACTAGGGTGAACTCACCCTTTTTTTATTTTTATGGTAAATCATGTGACAAAAAGAAAGTAAAACGGTCTCATATTTCATACGATAAATTGAGTGAAAAAAGATATATATTACCAATATATATAGAAAGACCTCTTAAACTTTTATCTTGACATTAAAAATGTTTACACTATAATTGATATGGAAATGGAAGTGTTGCAGTGAGCAAAAAACTTATTATTGTGGAATCACCATCAAAATCAAAAACGATTGCAAGCTACGTTGGACAAGACGTGCTTGTTTTATCTTCAAAAGGTCACGTGAGGGATCTAGCCACATCGGGTGTCGATGGATTAGGCTTAGATATTCATGATCACTTTAAACCCAAGTATGTTTTAATCAAAGGAAAACAAGCTTTAGTGAAAGAATTAGTCACGAAAGCAAAAGGTAGAGAAGTCTTAATCGCAACCGACCCTGATAGAGAAGGGGAAGCGATTGGTTGGCATTTAGCAGAATTATTAGGTTTAGATCCAAGTGAACCTAACCGTATCGTGTTTCGTGAAATTACAAAACAAGCTGTCTTAGAAGCCTTAAATCATCCAAGACCGATTGATCAACATTTAGTTTATTCTCAAGAAGCAAGACGTATTTTAGATCGTATTATTGGATTTAAATTATCTAAATTATTACAATCTAAAATTAAATCAAAATCAGCAGGACGTGTTCAATCGGTTGCTTTAAAATTGATTGTGGATTTAGAAAAAGAGATTGAAGCCTTTATTCCAGAAACGTATTATGAAATTGAAGCGCATTTCTCACATTTGACGGCAGATTATATCATCCCTGAGAAGAAAAGACTGTCTAAAGAAGAAGCAGATATGATTGTGAGTGAATCAACAAATCCTTTTGCAGTCTCAGATATTCAAGTCAGAGAATCAAAAAGACAACCCAAAGCACCCTTTATTACATCAACCTTACAACAAGATGCATCCTCTAATTTAGGATTAAGTGCAACACGTGCCATGATGATTGCACAAGCTTTATATGAAGGTAAAGAAATCAATGGTGAACTCGTTGGTCTAATCACTTACATGAGAACAGACTCAAACCGTTTAGCAGATCCCTTTATTCAAGAAGCAAAACATCATATTGAAACATACTATGGAAGCAAATATTTAGGAAAATATCATGTGTCAACGAAAGCGAATGCCCAAGATGCACATGAAGCGATCCGTCCAACATCTCTAGATCGTACACCTGAAAGTTTAGAACCTTATTTATCAAAAGAAGAGTTAAAACTTTATAAACGTATTTATCAAAGAACAGTGGCTTCTCTCATGGCACCAGCACTCTTTGATATTACGAAAGTGACATTAACATCTCATGGACACGCATACCTTGTTGAAGGCAGTGTAGAAAAGTTTGATGGTCATTTAAAAGTGTATAATGATTCAAAATCAAAAGATAAAATCCTACCTCAAATGGAAGTTGGTCAAACCTTAAATGCCAAAGACGTTCTATCCATAGAGAAAGTAACGACGCCACCTACTAGATATTCAGAAGCAACACTCATTAAAGAGCTTGAAGCTCAAGGTATTGGTAGACCTTCAACTTACGCACAAATTATTCAAACGTTGAGACATCGTGATTATGTTGAAGTCGAAGAAAAGCGATTTAAACCGACCAAACAAGGAAGATTAACCTCAGAACAACTTGATCTTTTCTTTGATAAGATCATCAATGTTGAATATACATCACGTATGGAAACTGTCTTAGATGAAATTGCAGATGGAAAACAAAAAGGTTCTCATTTAATTTCAAGATTTTATAACTCTTTCATTCCCATGGTTGAAGTTGCAGAAAAAGACATGAAGAAAATTGGACCAAGAGAAACCGGTGAAATGTGTCCTGTTTGTGGCAAACCACTTGTTATTCGTAAATCAAGATATGGTGAATTTACGGCTTGTAGTGGATTTCCATCCTGTAAATATGTGAAAAAAGACTAAGATATTAAAATTCTTTACAAATCTTAATGATAATGATATGATAATCTTGCATCCAAAAAAGGATGCTATTTATCCCCTATTAACGTGTGCTTTGCACACAACAAATCCCCTTAAAAGATCCCCCTTCGCTTTTGGAGGGGGATCGCATTTTAATACCAATTTAAAAGTTTGTGATATAATATAAGTGAACGCATAACAAAGGAAGGGTACCCATGAAAACATTCAAAGGAAAACCGATCACATTGCTCGGTGAAACAAAGAAGGTTGGCGATTTAGCCCCAGATTTCCATGCATTAAACACAAAAAGTGAAGTTAAAAAATTATCAGATTACAAATCACGCTATGTCATTTTAAACGTTGTTCCATCTCTAGATACAACGGTGTGTGACATGCAAGCAAGAACTGTGAATAGCGAACTAGCTGAAAGACAAGATGTGACCGTATTAACGATCAGCAATGACCTACCAACTGCTCAGGCAAGATGGTGTGGGAATGCAGGATTACCAAACGTAATTACTTTATCCGACCATATTGATTTAGACTTTGCACATAAATACGGAACAAACATCAAAGAATTAAGACTTCAAGCGAGATCAGTCTTTGTCTTAGATGAGCATAGACGTATCGTCTATTTAGAGTATGTTGATGAAATGAGTCAACACTTACAGTTTGATGAATTACTCAGTTTTGTCAAAAAATTACCGAAAGAATAACTTTCGGTTTTCTTTTTTACATGGTATAATACTTCAGGATTAGGAGTGAGATTTTGGGACTATTTCAGAAGCTTTTTGGTAGAAAACCTAAAAACGAACGTTATCAATTAGGTCTTCATAAAACGAAGGAAAACTTTGGTAATTTAAAACAAATCTTAGCGCGTTCAGAGAAAATCGATGACGCTCTTTTTGATACTTTAGAAGAACTTTTTATTCAAGCAGATATCGGTATTGATACCGTGATTTATTTTATTGATGAACTTAAAAAAGAGGTTTTCAATAAAAAGATTTCAGATCCAAAAGATTTAGCAGAGATCATTGTTGATAAAATGTTTGAAATTTACTTAAAAGGCGAACTTGTTCAAACAGATTTACGTTATGATGAAGGCGAAATGAACGTTTATTTATTTGTCGGTGTCAATGGTGTTGGCAAGACGACAACCATTGGTAAACTTGCCAAACAATTAAAAGATGAAGGTAAGAAAGTGATGCTTGTTGCTGGAGATACCTTTAGAGCTGGTGCAATCGACCAACTGATTGAATGGGGAAAACGAAGTAACACACCTGTGTTTCATAAACCCGCAGGATCAGACCCATCATCTGTGATCTTTGATGCCTTAGAAGTTGCTAAAAAAGAAGGTATCGATGTTGTGTTATGTGATACAGCAGGTAGACTTCAAACGAAAGTGAATTTGATGAATGAACTTTCTAAAATGAAAAGGGTCATTCAAAAATCATTACCCAATGCACCTCAAGAAACACTTTTAGTCATTGATGCGACAACCGGTCAAAACGGAATGCGTCAAGCAGAAGTCTTTAATGAAGCAACTGAGGTTTCAGGTATCGTTTTAACAAAATTAGATGGTACAGCTAAAGGTGGTATCGTCTTAGCGATTAGACATATGTATAACCTACCGATTAAATATGTCGGTTTAGGTGAAAAGATTGATGATCTTGTTGCCTTTGATATCGAACAATATATTTATGGTTTATTTAGAGATTTCTTTTAAGGAGTGAGTTTAATGGAGTCTTTTGAAAAGAAAGCATGGTATAACCAACTCTTTGATCTTTACGGTGATTTATTAACCGATAAACAACAAAATTATTTTAAACTCTATTACTTTGAAGATTATTCACTTCAAGAAATTGCTGAGGTGTTTGAAGTGAGTCGAAATGCGGTTTTTGATCAATTAAAGAAAACAGAAGAACATTTAATTCATTATGAACATATTTTAAAATGTTATGAAAAGCGTGAAGCAAGACTAAAACTCATCGATGAAATCGAAGAGAAAGGTCTAAAAGAACTAGCTGAAGCTTTGAGAAAGTTGGATGAATAATGGCAGAAAATTCCTTATCTTCACGCATGCAAATGGCGATGCGCCGTTTGACTGGTCGTGGATTTTTAACAGAAAATGATATAGATGAAATGATGCGCGAAGTACGTCTTTCTTTGCTTGAAGCAGACGTTAACTTTAAAGTCGTTAAAACATTTACCCAAAACATTAAAGAACAAGCTGTAGGCGAAAAGATTTTAAAAGGATTAAATCCCGGTCAACAAGTCGTTAAAATCGTTCATGATGAATTAAAACGTGTCATGGGTGAAGATGCTGAAGGTATTCGATATAATCTTTCTGGGATAACAACCATTATGACCATCGGTTTACAAGGTTCTGGTAAAACAACTGCGATTGGTAAACTTGCAGTCTTTATCCGTAAAAATGAGAAGAAAAATGTTTTATTAATCGCAGCTGACGTATACCGTCCAGCAGCGATTGAACAATTACAAACGATTGGTAAACAAATTGATGTCGAAGTGTTTGAACGTGGTTTAATCGATGCAAGAGATATCGTTAAACAAGGTTTAGCTTACGCCAAAGAGAAAAAGTTTGATGTCGTTATTATCGATACTGCAGGACGTCTACATATCGATGAAAAAATGATGCAAGAATTAGTTGATGTCAAAGAAATCGCGAAGCCAAATGAGATTTTACTCACTGTGGATGCGATGACAGGTCAAGATGCAGCTAATATCTGTAAATCATTTCATGAACAATTAGATGCAACCGGTGCGATTTTAACTAAACTTGATGGTGACACCCGTGGTGGTGCTGCATTATCGATTAAAGAAGTATCAGGCATTCCGATTAAATTTGCATCATCAGGCGAAAAGATGGATTCATTTGAAGTGTTCCATCCAGAGAGAATGGCATCCCGTATCTTAGGTATGGGTGACGTTTTAACCTTAATAGAAAAAGCGACTGATGCGATTGATGAAGATGATGCGAAAAACATGATGGAAAAACTGATGAGCGATACGTTTAATTATAACGATCTCATGAAGCAGTTTAAAATGATTAAACGGATGGGTTCCGTCTCTAAAATTTTAGGGTTTTTACCAGGCGTCGGCCAAATGAAACAAGCTATGTCACAAGTTGATGATAAACAATTTGATAAAATGTCTGCACTCATCTCTTCGATGACTGAAGACGAAAGAAAAGATCCCAAATTAATCGACACTTCTTCGAGAAGAAGAGAAAGAATTGCCAGAGGTTCTGGCATGAGTGTTGCTGATTTAAATCGTTTAAGACAAGCCTTAGAGGCTCAAAAGAAAATGATGAAACAGATGTCGAATATGGATGAAAGACAGTTAAATAGTCTTCAAAAAAATCCATCTCAACTGATGGGTCAACAAAAGGTTAAAAAAGGTAAAGGAAAAGGTAAGGGTCAATTCAGGGTGAGATGACCCTTTTTTAATCCACAAACATTGTGGAAAAGTTTGATTTTTTTGAGATGTATAATAAAGGAAAAGGGGAGTTCAACATGAAGAAATTAGTACTCATTGATGGTAATTCCATTTTGTTTCGTGCCTATTATGCAACAGCATATCCAGGTGCGAAATTGATGCAAACCGCATCAGGCATTTATACGAATGCCGTTTTTGCCTTTGTAGGCATGTTTGAGAAAATTGTAACCTCAGAGGTTACAGATGTTTTGGTTGCTTTTGACACCAAAGAACCGACGAAAAGACATCTTTCATATGAAGGATATAAAGCTGGTCGTGTCAAAATGCCAGAAGAGTTAGGTCAACAAATTCCACTTGTGAATCAATATATTGAATTATCAGGTGTCAAAGCTTATTCAAAAGCAGGGTATGAAGCTGATGATATCATTGGGACATTAGCTAAAAGAGCATCTAAAGAAGGTATTTTAGTTAACATTTTTTCAAGTGATCGCGACTTACTCCAATTAGTCGATGAAAACATTACAGTTAACCTTTTAAAAAAAGGTATGACTGAAGTTGCAGTATTTACACCAAAATCACTCTTAGAAGCTTATGGCTTAACCCATGAACAAATGATTGATTTGAAAGCACTGATGGGAGATCCATCCGATAACATTCCTGGTGTACCCGGTGTTGGTGAAAAAACAGCAGTTAAGCTTTTACAAGAATATGAACATTTAGATAATATCCTAGCGCATAAAGATGAGATTAAAGGAAAACTTGGGGAAAATATCAGAACCAACGAACATTTAGCCATCATGAGTAAAGACCTAGTGACGATTGATACAGACGCAGATATTGAAGTTAGTTTCGATAACGTCAAAAAAGAATCAGTTAAAACCCAAGAACTGATGTCTTTTTTCCAATCATTGGATCTTCATGTTTTTGTCAAAAAGATGGAAGTACCCACTGAGAAAAAAGCGGATTGGACCTATACAAGACTTACCAATGATTCAGACTTAAAAAACGTATTAACTAAAGATTTAGCCGTTCATTTTGAGTTTTCAGATTATAACTACCATAAAGCAGATTTATGGGGTGTTGGTCTATCAGATGAAAAGAACTTTTATGTGATTCCTGCAGAGCTTGCGTTAAGTTCGAAGGTATTTCATGGCTATTTACAAGATGAAGCGTATCAAAAATATGTTTATGACTTTAAAGCGATTAGAGTGTTTGGTTTATGGCACGGTTTTGATATTTCTAACGTGACATTTGATTTACTATTATCTGCTTATTTAATTAATTCACATTTAGGAAAAGAAGAATTTAAACGTATTGTTTCCGCATTTGATTATGAAGATATTTTATATGATGATGTTGTTTACGGAAAAGGTGCTAAAAAAGGATTGCCTGAAAATGAAGTCTATGAAAGACATATCGCATCTAAAGCAAAAGCAATTTTTGAGTTAAGAGAAAGTCAATTAAAGACATTAAAAGACCAAGAACAATTAGAACTTTTAACAGATCTTGAAATACCATTATCTGAAGTTTTAGCAGACATGGAGTATCGTGGTTTAAATGTCGATCAACATGAACTTGATCTACAAGCCAAAGATTTATCTGAACGTATTAAAAAAATAGAAGAAGAAATCATTGATTTAGCAGGAGAACCCTTTAACATCGGTTCACCTAAACAACTGGGTGAAATCTTATTTGATAAACTTAACTTACCCAACGGTAAGAAAACAAAAACGGGTTATTCAACATCAGTTGAAGTGTTAAATGAATTAAAATCACACCATCCTATTATCGATAAGATTATGGATTACCGTCAACTGACGAAACTCTTTTCAACCTATATTGAAGGGATTAAAGCTAACATCTTTGATGATGGTAAAGTGCATACGATTTACATGCAAGCTTTAACAACGACTGGTCGTCTTTCATCACTTGATCCAAATTTACAAAACATTCCGATTCGAAGTGAAGAAGGAAGAAAAATACGTAAACTCTTTATTCCAGGAAAAGATCATGTTTTCCTAGGTTCTGACTACTCACAAATTGAACTTCGCGTTCTAGCATCGATGGCTAATGTTAAAGCTTTAATTGAAGCGTTTAATCAAGATTTAGATATTCATACGAAAACCGCACAAGATGTTTTCCACGTTGAAGAAGTGACATCGGATCAACGTAGAGCTGCGAAAGCTGTTAACTTCGGTATCATTTATGGCATTGGTGCTTGGAGTTTATCTGAAGATATTAAAGTAACACCTAAAGAAGCTCAAGCGTTTATTGACCGGTATTTATCGATTTATCCAGAAATTAAAACGTATATGGAAGATATCGTGAAGTTTGCTAAAGAACACGATTACGTTGAAACGATCATGAAACGAAGACGTTATATTCCTGAATTAAAATCACCTGTATTCACACAAAGAGCTTTTGGTGAAAGAACTGCACTTAACGCTCCCATTCAGGGAAGTGCTGCAGATATATTAAAAAAAGCGATGGTTGATTTATATCAATACTTAAAGAAAAATAAAAAGAAATCGTTTATCTTACTTCAAGTGCACGATGAACTGATCTTAGAAGTCCCTGAAGCTGAAGTTGAAGAGATGAAAGAAATTGTTCCTCAAATGATGGGGAATGCTGTTCATCTCAAAGTAAACTTAAAAACGTCATGTGATCTTGGACCCACATGGTATGATCTGAAATAGGTGAGAAGATGCCTGAACTACCTGAAGTTGAAACCGTTCGAAGAACGTTAGAACATTTAGTTCTTGGAAAAAGAATTGATCGTGTAACCATTCTTTATGAAAAGATCATTCAAACCGACTTATTAGATTTTGAGAAAATCAATGGTCAAGTGATTCATGAGATCAAACGCATGGGTAAACATTTGATTTTCATGTTAGATCACGATGTGCTTTTGATTCATTTAAGAATGGAAGGAAGATTCTTTTATAAAAAAGAACATCAAGAGATTAAAAAACATGAACATGTCATCATCCATTTTTCTGATCATGACATCTTAACCTATCATGATGTCAGAAAATTTGGGACAATGCATCTCATACCTAAAGATAAATATCTTGATGAAGGACCCCTTAAGTTACTTGGTCCTGAACCTTCATCTTTAACTGAAGATGAACTGTATCATAAGGTTCACATAAGAAAAACAGAAATTAAAGCGATCTTACTTGATCAACATGTGATCAGTGGATTAGGAAATATTTATGTCGATGAAACACTCTTTCGTGCGAAGATTCATCCAACACGTAAAGGAAATGAACTCTCATTAGAGGAAGTAACAAGAATCCTTTATGCAGCACGTGAAGTCCTCTTAAAAGCCATTTCACTGGGTGGGACAACCATTAGAACGTTTGAGGCGATGGATGGCGTACACGGGCGATTTCAAAATGAACTTTTAGTGCACACCAAAGAGGGAGAACCTTGTCCGGTGTGTGGGAATTTAATCATCAAAATGAAAGTCAAAGGACGTGGAACCTATGTCTGTGAAACCTGTCAAATCTAAATCACACTTGATCGGATTAACCGGTAGCATTGGATCAGGAAAAACCACAGCATCCAAGATGTTTCAATCTCTTGGTATTCCGGTTATTGATTCAGATTTAATCGTTAAAAATCTTTGGAAAAATGATCTAGAGATGGTTAAAGAAATCGAACATATATTTGGATTTCAAATGGATCAAATAGGAAAAAAAAGATTAGCGCACATCATTTTTAATGATGAAGAAAAAAGATTAAAGCTTAATCAAATCATTCATCCACGCGTTTTTCAAACGATCGAAGAAGAAAAAATAAAATTAAGCGATTCTCCATCGATTATGATCGATATGCCATTACTTTTTGAAGTAGGTTATGATCGTAAAGTAGATGAAGTCGTCTTAGTGGATGTTGATAAAGATCAACAAATTGAAAGAATCATGAAGCGTGATGGTATCAGTGAAACTGAAGCCATCACACGGATTAAAAGTCAAATGCCTTTAGAGGAAAAAAGACGTTTAGCACATGTCATTTTAGATAATAGAGGTGATATCGTATCACTCGAACATCAGGTAAAAACATATATCAAAGGATTAAAACATGAAAAATAGTAGTTTGTTTCACATTCAATCACAAACAGATTTATCGGCAGCTGATTTTAAAGTGCTCGCACTGCTTTATCAACCCCTCATGGGTTTAGAAGCTCACGCACTTTATACAACGTTTTATCAGCTCGTCAATAAAACAAACCGCTTAGGCTATACGCATGCGGAACTTTTTGATTTATTGAATTTGAAACAACAAGACTTCTTGAAATTTAGACATAAATTAGAAGCTTTAAATCTATTAGTTGTTTATCAAAGTGAAGATAAATATATCTATCAAATGAAAGCTCCTTTAACGGCTAAAAGCTTTTTGGTCGATACGATTTTTGGGTCTTACCTACAAAGTGAAATTGGTGAAAAAAATGTCAATCTCTTAACTGAGATGTTTAAGATGGACATGATGTCTTTAGATGGCTTTGAAAATATCACGAAATCATTTGATGAACTTTATGAGTTCAAGAGTTTAAACTTACTTTCTGTTTCACACCCACTTCAAGGTAGAACAACGAATGGTGGATCGCATTTAAACTATAAGTTCAATTATGAGTCATTCATTGAACATCTACCTGAACGTTTAAAGACTTCACAACTTTTAACCGAGAAGTTTAAAGATCAATTAAACAAAATTGCATTCGTTTATCAATATGATGTTTCAGATATGGTTTCCATTTATGAAGCAGCATCCAGATCAAACAAGATGGTCAATTTTGCGCAACTCAATTTAAAAGCAAAACAACATTATGAAGAAAAACATCAACTCTTAACCGTGAAGAAAAAAGAAGCGACCCCGCAAATGATTGATCAAGTAGCCCCTCAAGTCATTATTCAAAAATACGCGAAAACCGATCAACAAGGACTCGCTTTACAAACTGCAACTCAACTTTTAGAGAGAAACGCAGTCGAACCCGGTATTATCAATGTCATCTTAATGCTTGTCTTAAAACATAAAGATGGCGTACTTCCTAATATCAATTACATGGAGAAAGTACTCCATGATTGGCTCAATAAAGGTGTTCAAACCACAGAGGATGCGATTAAACATGCATCCAACTTGGAAACACAGTATGAAACCAAGAAGAAGACTGAACGCATTAGCGTGAAAGAACCTGATTGGATGGATGAGTATATCGAAGAACTCGCTAAGATGGAGGGATAATGATGACACTAGATGACATGAAAAAAGTTGTCTTAACAGATCCTGAGACAAAAAATTTGCATATTTCAGATGTTGATATTTACAAAGTGTATCTTTACTTACAAGATAGAGATCAACGTACAACCATTGATGGCTACAAGCCTGTCCTAAAGACAGATCCTTATGTAGAAATCGTGTATGAACCGACCAAAGAAAAAGAATTAGAGATCAAACGTAACCGCATTCGTAAACATTTAAAATTTTATGACAGTGAAATCTATATTCAAGATGCATCACTTTCTCGTTTTGAAGTGTTTAATGAAGAAAGAGAAAAAGCTTATCGTCTCGCCAAAGAGTTTATTGAGGGTTATAAACGTGATCATTACATGAAGGGTCTCTACATTTACGGAAAGTACGCAACCGGTAAGAGCTATTTACTTTCAGCGATTGCACAAGCACTCGCAGAAAAAAATATCACGGTCTTATTTGTCTATATGCCAGATCTAGTGAGATCTATACGTCAAGGTATGAATGAAGGCAACATGGAAGAACGGATCAATCAACTCAAACAAGCAGACATCTTAATGATGGATGATTTGGGTGGTGAAAACATGACGCCATGGTTTAGAGATGAAGTCTTAGTGCCCATCGTTCAATACCGTTTGTCCGCGAAGCTTCCTGTCTTTATGACGTCTAATTATGAGTTCGTTGGTTTAGTGGATGTCATGACAGTGAATAAAGATGAAACGAATCGTGTGAAAGCAGCAAGACTGATTCAGCGCATTAAAGATCTGATGACTTATGTGAAATTGTCTTCTGATCAATACCCTGATCGCTAGCTCTTGCAAAATACATATTTAGTGATATAATGAATGTTAGAACGATGATAAGGACAAGGCGATGTCATATTTAGCGACGCAGGAAGGTGAAAGCTGCGATAGACATAACGTTACTCCCTTGGAGTTGGCCTCGAAAGAGATGCCCGGTTCGCCCCGTTATAGGTAGGATAAGTGCTAGCATTGCTAGAACTAAGGTGGTACCACGCATATTGATAAGCGCCCTTAGCTTAAGGGCGTTTTTTTTATTTATAAAAAGGAGTGAAATCATGATTAAAATTACATTTCCAGATGGAAGTATGAAAGAGTTTGCTAAAGGGATTAGCGCACTCGAAGTTGCTGAATCGATTTCAAGCGGTTTAGCAAAAAAAGCATTAGCTGCCGTTTATAACAAGCAGTATGTCGAATTATCAAGAAAGTTAAATGAAGATGGTATTATCGAAATCTTAACTGAAAAAGATCCAAGAATCTTAAATGTCATTAACCACAGTACAGCACATTTAATGGCTCAAGCCATCAAGCGTCTCTATCCAGATGCGTGTTTTGGTGTCGGTCCAGCGATTGAAGAAGGTTATTATTATGATGTCGACTTTAAAGATGCTAAAGTGACAGATGAAGATCTTCCTAAGATTGAACAGATGATGTTAAAGTTAGCTGCTGAAGACTTTAAGATTGAAAGAAGAGAAGTTTCTTATGGAGAAGCAAAAGTCATTTTTGCAAATGACCCTTATAAATTAGAACTCATTGAAGAGTTTAAAAATGACGGGTTAACGGTTTACACACAAGGTGAGTTTACTGACCTTTGTCGTGGTGGACATGTTCAATCAACAAAGATTTTAAAAAACTTTAAACTTCTCAATTTAGCAGGTGCTTATTGGAGAGGTAACTCAGACAATAAGATGCTTGTGAGAATCTATGGTACTTCATTCTTATCTAAAAAAGATTTAGATGCACATCTACAACTTTTAGAAGAAAGAAAACAAAGAGATCACCGTAAATTAGGAAAAGAACTTGACTTATTCTTAATTTCTAAAGAAGTTGGTGCAGGTCTACCTTTCTGGTTACCTAAAGGTGCAACCGTTCGTAGAACGATTGAAAGATACATTACCGATAAAGAATTAAGCTTAGGTTATTTCCATGTGTATACGCCTATTCTAGCTAACGTTGATTTATATAAGACTTCAGGCCACTGGGATCATTATCAAGATTCAATGTTCCCACCCATGGATATGGGTGATGGTGAAATGCTTGTCATTCGTCCCATGAACTGTCCTCATCACATGATGATCTATAAAAACGATGTTCATAGTTACCGTGAACTTCCTTTAAGAATTGCTGAACTTGGTATGATGCACCGCTATGAAAAGAGTGGGGCTTTATCAGGACTTCAACGCGTCAGAGAAATGACGTTAAATGATGCACATATTTTCGTTCGTCCTGATCAAATCAAAGATGAATTCAAACGCACTGTTGAACTTATGCTTGCCGTTTATAAAGACTTTAATATCACCGATTATCAATTTAGATTAAGCTATCGTGATCCACAAGATTCACATAAATATTTCCCAGATGATGAGATGTGGAATAAAGCAGAAGCGATGTTAAAAGAAGCGATGGATGAAATCGGTGCGAATTACTATGAAGCCATTGGTGAAGCAGCGTTCTATGGTCCTAAATTAGACGTTCAAGTGAAAACGGCTTTAGGCAATGCTGAAACACTATCAACCATTCAAATTGACTTCTTGCTCCCACAACGCTTTGATTTAACCTATGTGGGTGAAGATGGTAAAAACATTTATCGACCTGTTGTTATTCACCGTGGTATCGTTTCAACGATGGAACGCTTTGTCGCATACTTAATCGAAGAATATAAAGGCGCATTCCCATTCTGGTTAGCACCCGTTCAAGTGAAAGTATTACCTGTGAATGTGATGCATCATATGGATTATGTGATGGATATTCATGAAGCGTTAAAACAAGCAGGTTTTAGAGTTGAATCAGACTTAAGAGAAGAAAAATTAGGCTATAAGATCAGAGAAACACAAACCATGAAAGTACCTTATTCACTTGTCTTAGGAGATAAAGAAAAAGCAGAAAGATTAGTCACATATCGTAAATATGGCGAAACGGATCAAATTACAGTCACATTTGATGCATTTATTCAGATGATTCGACAAGAAAACAAAAAATAATCAAAAATAATTATACAAAACTCAAAATAATTATGATATAATAATGACGGTGAAACCAAAGGGGGGGGATTAGCATGCTCAATATAACGGGGATTGCTATTGGCGGTATAATCGTCATTATTTTAATTGTTTTAATATTTCTTCTTGGAGACAACAAAGAAGATAGATAATTAGGAAAGAAGAGGGTACATCATGCTAGAAGTTAAAAACGCACGGATGCTTTATGGTGATTTAGTCGCTGTTGATCGTTTAAGCTTTACGATTAAACCAGGTGATATCTTTGGTTTACTTGGAACAAACGGTGCCGGTAAAACCACCACATTCCGTATGATTATGGGTTTATTAGAACCCACAGAAGGTGAAGTTTTATATCATGGACAACATGTCGGATATCATAACGTCAATGAGATTGGCTATATGATTGAAGAGCGTTCCTTATTAACTAAAGTGACCGTTAAAGAGTTACTCCTTTATTTTGGACAACTCAAAGATATGGAACCTAAAGTCATTTTAGAACGTTTAGATTATTGGTTAGAGCGCTTTAAAATCAGTGAATACAAGAATAAAAAGATTAAGGAATTATCAAAAGGTAATCAGCAAAAGATTCAGTTTATCTCTGCGATTATCAATAATCCTAAACTTCTCGTATTAGATGAACCATTTTCAGGACTAGATCCTATCAATACAGAGTTATTCGTTGAAGTGATTCGTGATTTCCAAAAACAAGGTGCCATGGTTGTTTTCTCATCACATCAACTTGATCACGTGGAATCGTTTTGTGAGGAACTGATTGTTTTAGAAAAAGGGAAAGTCATCATTGAAGGTCGCATTGATCAAGTGAAAAAGGATTTTAAAAAGCTCAATGTAAAAATTAAAGGCGATGTGAATCCTGATCAATTAAGACAGATTCCTGGTGTTTTCCAAGTCATTGAAAACGTCAATGAAACGATTGTTAAAATCGAAAATGATGATGTCGCAAAACGTGTGTTTGACTACGTCAAGACATGCGATAACATCATGAAATATGATGTTGAACAAGCATCGTTATCAGAGATCTTTATTGCAAAGGTAGGTCAAGCACATGAAAAAGTTTAAGTTCTTAGTGAAATTCGGCTTACTCAAACGTGTTGGAAGAAAATCATTTTTAATCGCTAATTTAGTGATTATGATTTTATCGATTGCGATCATCAATCTACCATCGATCATCGCACTCTTTGGTAATGATTCTGATCAACTCACAGATATCACCATTGAAGTCAGTGAAGAGATTGGGCTAGGTTCGTTAGCAGATGATTTATCAACGAAATTTAATGAAGGATTACCGGCTCCTTTTTACCTCGTTTCAAGTATCAACCCAGGTGATGTTGATGTTGATGCATTTTGGGCAGATGAAGAAGTTGATATCTTAGTGACATTTACAGGATCTACAGAAGAGCCTGTGATTGAAATTTATAGTAAATACCCAGAAATGAATGGTAACTTTATTAATCAAATTGAACTTCAGCTGATCAGTTATCAATTAGGTGGCGCTTATGAAAGACCAGAATTTCAAACGATTCTTGCTCCTGATTATGAAGATCCTGAAGCAGGTATGATGATTGGTTCCATTTCGAGCTTACTGATATTACCACTCTTTATTTTAGTCACAATGGCAACACAGTTTGTTGGTGTTGATATCATTGAAGAAAAATCAACGAAAGCAATTGAAACGATTATCGCAAGCGTACCTGCAAATACACATTTCTTATCTAAGATAGTAGCAGCGATTGGTTTCGTCCTCATTCAAGGTGGTTTAATCCTATTCTATGGATTATTAGCATCACTCGTTTCAAAACTGTTTGCAAGCGCACCAGCGATCAATCTTCCACAAGGTCAAGGATCATTGCTTGAGTATTTAGCTGAGATCTTACCTAATTGGCCGATTTTATTATTTATGACATTGTTGTTTATCGTTGTTGGTACGTTATTTTATTTAGTGGTTGCTGCACTCTTTGCATCAATGGCTGTCACACAAGAAGATTATCAACAATTTCAATCACCTCTGATGCTCATGTTATTAGGTGGGTTCTACATTGGTATTTTTGCACCAATGGCAGGTGGTGAAGGATTCTTACGTGCGATGGCATTTGTTCCACTTTTCGCACCGATGGTTGCACCTGTAGCCATGGCTGGTGGTTCGATGACTATTTTACAAGGTGTGATCGCACTGATTGTGATGATTGCATTCTTAGCAGTAACGGTTTACTTTGTATCTCCTGTGTATAAGGTTGCAATTTTAAATTATGATCAAACGAAGTTCTTTAAACGCATTGGTGATAACTTTAAGAAAGCATTCCATACATCAAAGAAAAAATAAAGCAACAAAAAAGACGCTTCGGGGGGAAGCGTCTTTTTATATCAATTTCGCATTATTCAATGAGTTGGTTAAGTCTCATGTAATCTTCAATTTTATCTAAATAAGCTTGATGTTCATCAGCTACCCTTAAGCGAAAGACTTCACCTTTTGCTAAACCTAAACTCATGATCGCCATAATAGATTTGGCATCTGCGGTAAAGTTTTTATGAATCAGATGAACTTCTACAGGTAAAGATGCGATAAATTTAACAAAATTAGTCGCTGGACGTGCATGTAAACCAGTTTCTGAGGTTAAGACGTATGTTCTTTCCATAGAGCATCTCCTTCTTGATTGATGATTTTTTTGAGTTCTTTTAAAACCTGTTCTTCACTTTCGTATTTTAACACAGATGAAGCGATTTTATCCCATTTCTGATACGAATTCTGACTTAAATAGCGTCTCATTTTTAAGATTTCATTTGGTGTCATCGATAATTCATCAACACCAAGTCCTAAAAGAAGAAGTCCTTGGAGTTTGTGTCCGGCCATTTCGCCGCACACAGATACAGGGATTTTTGCTTGTTTCGCTGCTTCGACCACCATGGATATCATTTTTAAAATAGCTGGATGTAAAGGTTGATAAAATGAACTCACTGCTTCATTCGTTCGATCAGCTGCAAACGTATATTGAATAAGATCGTTTGTTCCAATCGAGAAGAAGTCAGCTTCTTTAGCAAGACTAGATGCGATCATGACTGCAGATGGTACCTCAATCATGACACCAAGTTCAAAAGAATTATAAGGAATGTTTTCCTGTGTGAGTTCTTCTTTAACTTCCTTAATCATTTTTTTGACAATTAACAGTTCTTCTTTTGTAGAAATCATGGGAATCATGATTTTTAAGTGACCATGAACGCTTGCTCTAAGAAGTGCTCTAAGTTGTACTTTAAAGAGTTTAGGGTGTGCTAGTGATAAACGAATCGCACGTTTACCTAAAAACGGGTTTAGTTCGTGTTCAAGGTGTAAATAGGGTAAGTATTTATCGCCACCAATATCTAAGGTTCTGATGGTAACAGGTTTACCTTTCATCGCTTCTAAGACATGACGATATGCTTCATACTGTTCATCTTCTGTGGGAAAATCTTTTCTATCCATATAAAGTAGCTCTGTTCTAAAAAGACCAATACCTTCAGCATCATGTTCTAAAACAAGATCAATATCTTTAGGTGAGCCGATATTAGCTAGTAATCTCGTTTGATGACCATCTAATGTGATCGTAGGTTTACCGATGAGTTTAGAAAGTGTTGATAAATAATGTTTATATTCTTCACGCTTGATGACAAATGATTTTTTCGTTTCTTCATCAAAGTGAAGAAGAATACGACCTGTAAAACCATCGATGATGATTTCATCACCATGTTTCACTTTCTTTAAAATGTCTTTAGCCCCACAAACTGCAGGGATACCAAGGAGTCTTGAGATAATCGCACTATGTGATGTTTGACCACCTTGTTCAGTGATAACCCCTTTGACGTATTTCGTATTGAGTTGTGTTGTTTCAGATGGGGTGATATCATCACCAATTAAGATGATTTCTTCATTTAAATCGGTTATATCGTGTTCTTCAATACCGAGTGCGAAGGATAAGATGCGTTCAGACACATCTTTTAGGTCAAGCGCACGCTCTCTTAAGTATTCGTTATCTAAGTCCTTAAATAACATTAAAAAACGGTTTACGACGGTATGTAGTGCATAGGTTAAATTTACTTTTTCGTTAATGATCATCGCTTCAACAGATGTTTTAATTTCAGGGTCATCTGCAATCATCAAATGCGCATCAAAAATCTTTGATGTTTCAAGTCCGAAACGTTCAATGGATTTTTGTTTTAATTTTTCAATGACTTTTTTTGTTTCATTGATCGCTTCATGGTATCGTTTAATTTCAAGATCTGGATCCATGATCAAGCGTTTTGTCGTGTCAATTTGAGGTTTCGTAAGCTTAAAAGCTTTTGCGATTGCATACCCTTTACTGACTGGAATACCTTTGATCATATGAGTCCTCCTGAGGTTTTCATGTGCATCATTTATGATGCATCTTAGTTCAATTATAGCCTAAGATGGGATAAAGTGAGCTAAAAACCACAATTTCTCGTTTTCGTTGTAGTGTGAATGAACATTTGTTATAATGGTTTCGAGGTGAAAATATGACATCATACGATGATTTACGTAAAAAAATTGATGAACTCATTGACCCAGGGTTTAATTTACCCTTTAAGGTTGTGGGTGGTATTAAAAAATTAGTTGTTGGACCAACTGGTGTTGTCGAGTTAGAACTTTATCTAAAGGACAAGCAAAAGAATGAACAAGCCATTAAAATCCAAGTGATTAAACTAGTTAAAATTGAACTAGGTTTCCCAGGGATTAAGATTGACTTCTTTGAGTCAGAATATATTCCTGAAGGCGAAAAGCCCATTAAGTATTTAGCGGTTGCTTCCGGTAAAGGTGGCGTAGGAAAATCTTCTGTGACAGCGAACTTAGCTGCAGCTCTCATTCGCCAAGGCAAAAAAGTTGGCATTATTGATGCTGACGTTTATGGAGCATCTATACCAAACATTCTTCAAATTGATATTACACCCTTAAATTCTACAGAAGATGAAAAAATGATTCCATTAAACAAAGATGGTATTGAAGTCATTTCTACAGAATTTTTCATGCCACCCGATAAACCACTTATGTGGCGTGGACCAATGCTTGGTAAAATGCTGATTCATTTCTTTAGTGGTGTTAAATGGCAAGATCAAATCGATCTTATTTTGATTGACTTACCACCAGGAACTGGTGATGTTGCACTTGATGTGAAAACATATGTTCCTAAGAGTAAGATTTTAGTTGTTACAACCCCCCATGTGAATGCATCTCATGTTGCTGTTAAAGCAGGTATTGGTGCACAAAACATTGGCCATGAAGTCATTGGTGTTGTTGAAAACATGAGTTATTATTATAATACATGCAGTAAAACAAGAGAATTCATTTTTGGTCAAGGTGGCGGTGAAACGGTTGCGAAGAAGTTAGGTGTTCCAGTGATGGGACAAATCCCAATTGGTCAACCTCAAAAAGGGAATTATGTTTTCACTGATAAAGATGAAGCTGGTAAGATCTATAACGATATTGCTAAAGTTGTTATCAAGGAAATGGAAATTTAAATCTATTAAGTCGCATGTTCAATGTCAATGTATATCATGGGTATTGAACAAGAAGAACTCATGTGTGGTGTTGCAATATATTTTGCAGATATAATACCAACTAATCATAATTTATTTATCTAATTAAAAAAGCTATCAAAACGATAGCTTTTTCTTCATTTAAACGCGATTTCGATACAGTTTGATTGTCACAGATGATTTTGTTTGCATAACTTCCATATCATCAATAAATAACCCCATGATTTTTAACTCAGAACTTGAATCGATATCACCGAGTAATTCCCAGTAATAAGCCTCAATTTCTTGTTCACGCTCTTGTTTGATCTTTGTTTTCATGAAATCAAGTAGTTCATCTTCGATGTGATCAACGGTAATGGTAAATATCTCTTGAAAATCATCTTGATTAAATTCAATGTGATAGGATTTGTATTCGTGGTGCATGAGAAAAAGTGAAATTTCTTGAATAAGTTGTGAAATAATCTTTTTTTCTTGATTTGAATGCATGGACTATTCCTCCGTTACTTTATCTTTTCGAATAAAATCAAATATAGGAATCAAGATGGCAGCAACAAATCCCGCTGCAAATCCGTTATTATATAAGTCAAAACCACCTTGGAATGGGTAAGTTATTGGGGTTAAAAGAACATGAACAAATCCCGCAATCAAACCAAAGAAGAAACCGTGACGTCCCGCAATTGGAGCAACCGCTGTAACGAATAAAACACCAATAGCAAGTCCTGTAGAAACAGGGTAGCCTGTTGCTCTCGTGATGAGTAACCAGATCGTAGCACCAAGCATGACAGGAATTGAATTTTTAGGATGTTTCCCGAAGGCAGCAAAGCCCATCACCGTTAATACACCAGAAATCAGTGGACCATTTAAGGGGAGATTTAACACAAGGGTAAATAAAAGTGAGATTAACCCCATGATACCCACGTTAATCATGGCGATTTCAGGTCCACCGTCTCTCATAAAATCAGAAACAAGTTTACCAGAACTCTTTAAAATCACAGGATAGTCTTTTAATGCAGTTGGTTTTTTGATAAACCCTAAAACAATAAATAAAAGAGAAAGAATGGTTGTCATGATCAGAAGTTCTAAATGATAGGCTTCAGATGTTGATGAATCATGTGTGAATAGATCTAATTTGAAGACACCTCTTAAAATTGCTGAATAAAGAAGTGATAAGATGCCCATCGTAAAACCAATGTTATAAAGGTTATACCCTTTATGAAATCTAAGCATATGAACTGACATGATAGGAAGTAAAAATCCGCTTAATAATCCGATAAGAATACCAGCAGGAATGCTTAAATAAAATGCCCATCCTGTACCAAAGATGAGATATGAAACAATGGGGGCAATCCCGGTTGCAAAAAGAAGTACGATGATCAGTGACTTAAATTCAACTTTTTGGAATTTGGCATTTAAGAAAATACCTACATAAATGGGTAAAACGTTTAAGATATTCTTACCGAAGAATGCGAATCCTGCAATCGTCAGTAAACCAGCAAAAATAGGACCTGTCATATTAAGTTTCAATAGCTTTATTAATACATAAGTCATGAGTAAAATCGTTGAAACATTAAAAAGTGATGCCCCTAATCCACCAATTCTAAGGTAATCAGTAACGAGTACAGAAGGACTTGTTAAGATGATACCAAAGCCATGAATGACGTTAGAAGGTGTATCAAAGATAAAGGCTAAAATGGTAAGTAATATAAGTGATAATGGAAATAAAATATCTGTTTTTAAGTAGCGCGTCATGCGTTAAACTCCTCATTAAAAGTATCACGGTCATTATATCATGAATTATCATTCATTTTAAGACTTTTTTCAAACAAAAAGGGCAAAAATTTGCCCTTATTTGATATCTTTAAATTTAACAATGGGTTGACGTGCAGCTTTTGCTTCATCAAGACGTCTCACAATGGTATTGTGTGGTGCTGTTTTTACAAGTTCAGGTGTTTCAATGGACTCTTGAACGATTTTTCTCATGACATGAATGAATTCATCTAGTGTTTCTTTAGATTCAACTTCAGTCGGTTCAATCATCATGGATTGCGTGAATATCAGTGGGAAGTAAACCGTAGGTGCATGGAAACCGTAGTCGAGTAAACGTTTTGCAAGATCTAACGTTTTCACACCTGTTGATTGATCTTTTAAGCCATCGAAGACAAATTCATGGAGACAATGGCCATTAATCGGAAGTTCGAATAAGTCTTTTAATGAGTCTTTGACGTAGTTTGCATTTAAGACAGCCATTGGTCCAATATCGGATAAATGTTCTTTACCAAAGGTCATGATATAAACATAAGCTCTGATGTAAACAGAAGCATTACCAAAGAATAAGCCTAAAGCCCCAATAGAGTCTTTAGCTTGATCGAAATAGTAGCCTTTGTCATTTTTTCTAACAACGGGGTTAGGTAAGAATTCGACAAGTTTTTCACAAACACCTACTGGACCAGAACCTGGACCACCACCACCGTGTGGCGTTGAGAATGTTTTATGAAGGTTGATGTGCGTAATGTCGAAACCCATATCACCAGGTTTTGCTTTACCAACAAGTGCATTTAAGTTAGCGCCATCATAGTAGAGTAAACCACCAGCATCATGAACAAGTCTTGCAATTTCAGTGATGTCTTTTTCAAAGACACCTGCTGTATTTGGATTGGTAAGCATTAAGCCTGCTGTTTCATCGTTTAAAACAGATTTTAATGCTTCAAGATTAACGGTTCCATCTGGATTTGATTTGATTTCAACAGTTTCAAAACCGCAAACTGTAGCAGAAGCAGGGTTTGTTCCATGTGCTGAATCAGGAATAATGATTTTATTGCGCTTGAAATCTTGATTTTTTTCATGATATGCTTTAATGATCATAAGTCCAGCAAGTTCACCGTGAGCACCTGCGAAAGGATTTAAAGAATATGCTTTTAAGCCTGAAATTTCAGAAAGCATGTGTTGTAGGTCATAATAGATTTTAAGTAAACCTTGAATGGTTTCTACGGGTTGAAGTGGATGGATGTTTGCAAATCCAGGAAGTGTTGCAAGTTCATCATTAATTTTAGGGTTATATTTCATGGTACATGATCCAAGTGGATAAAAACCATTTTCAACGCCAAAATTCTTTTGGCTGACATTGGTATAATGTCTAACCACATCAAGTTCGGATACTTCAGGAAGATCTGCTTTTTGACTTCTTAATAAATGTGTTGGAAGTGAAACTTCAGGGAAATTCTTTTCTTCAATGTTAAAACCGATACGACCAGCTTTTGACATTTCAAAAATCAGTTTATTGTAGTACTTCATTTTGCGTTCACCACCAATTCAACTAATTTGTCCATCTCTTCTTTGGTACGTTTTTCAGTGACCGCAAATAATAATTTGCCATCTCCAATTGAAAGAGGACCTAAGATACTATGATTTAAACATGATGTTTCAAAAGCTTTAACATCAAATTTAGCTTTTAAAACGAATTCTTTAAAGAAAGGTTGGTTATAGACAACTTCAAATTTATTGGTTTGAAGCAGTTTTTGATAAAGATAGTGAGCACCCTTCATGGATTCGTTTGCAACTTTAATTAACCCTTCTTTACCCATGGCAGATAAATAAACTGTCACAGCAAGTGCCATTAAAGATTGGTTTGAACAAATGTTTGAATTAGCTTTCGCACGTCTGATGTGTTGTTCTCTTGCTTGAAGTGTTAAAACGAATGCACGTTTGCCATCAACATCTGTGGTGAGACCACAAATACGGCCTGGCATTTTTCTAACGTATTTCATTTTGGTTGCTAAATACCCTAAGTAAGCACCACCAAAAGAAAGTGGAAGACCTAAAGATTGAAGATCACCAACTGCGATATCGGCATCATATTCACCTTGTGTTTTCACTAAAGATAATGCTTGACCTTCACTATTCATAATGAAAAGGCCACCAGCTTCATGAACGACATCACTAAAACCGTTTAAATCTTCAATAATGCCATAATAGTTAGGATTTTGAACAACAAGACCCATACTATCGTGGATATGTTCTTTAACAGCATGAAGATTAGTAACACCATCTTTGTTAGGGATGACAACAACTTCTAAATGTCTATAATGCGCGTAAGTCTTTAAGACATCAATGGTTCTTGGGTTAACTGTGTCTGATATTAAAATCTTTGTCTTATCAGTTTGAGCATACGCCATAAACATCGCTTCAGCAGTCGCAGTAGAACCATCATACATCGATGCATTCGATACATCCATACCTGTGAGTTCACAGACCATGGTTTGGTATTCAAAAATGTATTGAAGTGTACCTTGAGCAACTTCAGGTTGGTAAGGTGTATAAGATGTTAAAAACTCTTGACGACTAATGAGTGCTTTAACAATCGATGGTGTGTAATGGTCATAAGCACCAGCACCTCTAAAAATCGTGAGTTCTTTATTTTCTGAAGCAAGTGCTTGCATATGTTTTGTTAGTTTTTCATCTGATAATTGACTTGGGATTTGATAAGGTTTTGTAAGTCTTAATTTCTTTGGTATCGAAGAAAAGAGATCATCTAGGGTATCTGCCCCAGTGACCTTCAGCATTTCTTCAATATCTTCTCTGGTATGAGGTAGATATTTATGCATGATTATTCCTCACAAAGTGGTGTGTAATCTTTAGCGCTTAATAAATGTTTGAGTTCGTCTTCGTTTGATAATTCAATTTTAACAATCCATGCTCCATAAGGATCATCATTTAACATTTCTGGAGAACCTTCTAAATCTTTATTGACATCAAGAATCTTACCAGATACTGGTGTGTAAACGTCTGATGCAGCTTTAACAGATTCAACAGCACCCATCGCGTCACCTTTTTTAAATGTTTGACCGACTTTAGGTAATTCAATAAACACGACTGAACCTAGTGCGTGTTGTGCATGGTCTGAAATGCCAATCCAAGCTGTTTTACCTTCAGCTTTAACCCATTCATGACTTGGGCTATAAAGTAATCCTTCTTTAATATTCATGTTGTTGCCTCCTATTTGTTATATTTCTTTGTATAAAATTTTCTGTTTCTTACACGAGCTGCTACTTTATTGTTTCTAATTTGAACCGATAGTTCAGTTCCGATGTCAGCGTATTTAATATCAACTAATGCGCATGCAACAGGGGTTGTGACATCTGGGAGAAGATAACCTGTGGTGATCACGCCAACCAAGTCATCACCATGATATACACCATAACCATGTCTTGGGATGTTTCTTTCTAATAATTCAAGTCCAACGACTTTTCTTGTTGGTGCTAGTTTATATTGTACAAGTGCATCTCTACCAATAAAGTTTTTATCAAGTTTGATCGCGAAATTAAGTCCTGCTTCAACAGGGTTGATCGTTTCACTGATTTCATGACCGTATAAAGGTAAGTTTGCTTCAAATCGAAGTGTATCTCTTGCACCAAGTCCACAGGGGACAACACCCGCTTCAATCGCTTTATTCCAAACTTGCTCTATAAGTTCTGGTTTTCCATAAACCTCAAATCCATCTTCACCGGTGTAACCTGTTCTACTGAAGATGATGTGAGAAGAACCGAAAGGTACAACTTTGTAAGTCATGAATGATAAATCATTACCTGAAATACCAATCATTTTTTCAATGTTTTCGGCGACTTTGGGTCCTTGAATAGCAACTTGGCCAAATTCTTCAGAAACATTGCGTGTCGTTACGTCAAATGCTTGAGCTTGTTTTTCGACCCATGCATAATCTTTATCGATGTTACCGGCATTAACAACAAGTAAAATCTTTTCTTCACTGATGACATAAACGAGTAAATCATCAACAACAAATCCTTTTTCATCACACATTAAAGAGTAGGTTACTTTTGATGTGTCATTGGTGATGATGTTGGTGACTAACATATTGACAAACGGAAGGGCTTCTTTGCCTTCAATGATAAATTCACCCATGTGTGAAACATCAAAAATGCCCATACCTGTACGAACAGCTAAGTGCTCTTCGGTGATACCGGTATAGGACACTGGCATATGGAAACCAGCATATTCAATCATTTTCGCGTTTAACGCTAGGTGTTTATCATGCAATACAGTTGTTTTCATTTTGATCTCCTAAAAGCGTTTTCTATTTACATTATACAACAATATGTTGTAAAACAATCTTAAATGGATTCCAATTTATGTTGATAAAAATAAGAACTTATTTACATGTAAATTTTCAGTAAGTTTACTTGATTATTTTACTTCATTTTGATACTATATAGATGAATATCAATATAGATAGATATCGATGAAGGTGATTATATGAAACAAGAGATGGCAAAAGTATTTAAAGCATTATCGGATGAGAATAGACTCTACATCATTGAGCTTTTACTCAAAGGTGAACTTTGTGGGTGTGTGTTAATCGATAAATTAGACATTCAACAGCCTACATTGAGTTATCATTTACGCATTTTAAAAGAAGCAAATTTAACGACTTCATACAGAGAAGGTAATCGGATTATGTATGTCGTTAATAAAGACGTTTTAAACGAAGTTAAGGCATTTATTGATGCTTTTGATCATGTGGAGGCATCATGCAATTTATAAAAGATTTTTTTATAACACTTAACGATTTATTTTTAAAAATGACATGGTTATCTGATCTTGTCGATTGGTTCTTATTAAAGGTTATTGGACTTGAAGAAAGTGGCATGCTTTTTACCAGCTTATCGTTTTTCATTTATGATGTCATTAAAATTTTCATCTTACTCGCGGTATTAATCTTTATTGCATCCTATGTACAATCGTATTTTACAGCTGAAAAGACAAGAAAATTACTGATGAAAAAGAGTGGGCTTGGTGCAAATACACTCGGTGCACTGCTTGGAACGGTTACACCATTTTGTTCATGTTCCTCTATTCCGATTTTTATTGGATTTACTAAAGCTGGATTACCACTTGGCGTTACATTTTCGTTTTTGATTTCATCACCTTTAGTTGATCTGGCTTCTGTGTTAATGCTTGCAAGTATTTTTAACTGGCAGATTGCATTGTCTTATGTTGTTGTTGGATTAATCATCGCAGTGGTTGGTGGATTTATCATTAGCAAAATGCATATGGAAGATCAAGTTGCAGATTTTATCAAAGCTTCGTGTGAAACAGGAAGCTGTGATGCACCATTAGAAGAAGAATTAACGAAGAAACAACGTGTTGATTATGCAAAAGATCAAGTGAAAACAATCATTAAGCGTGTATGGATTTACGTTTTAATTGGTGTTGGTATTGGTGCACTTATTCATGGTGTTATACCTCAAGCGTGGATATTATCTATTTTAGGAAATAATAATCCTTTCTCAGTTTTAATTGCTACACTGATTGGAGTTCCGATGTATGCCGATATTTTTGGAACACTTCCGGTTGCTGAAGCATTAGTTTTTGCAGGTGTTGGTATTGGTACAGTCTTAGCATTTATGATGGCTGTTACAGCATTATCTTTACCTTCGATGATTATGATCAAAAAGGTGATTAAAACCAAGTTGTTTATCACGTTTGTATCCATCGTTATTGTCGGTATTATTCTTGTTGGTTATGTGTTTAATGGATTAAGTTATTTATTTATATAAAAGGAGAGAATATCATGGAAATTAAAGTCTTAGGTTCAGGTTGTACAAACTGTAAAAAATTATATCAATATGCTACAAAAGCTGTTGAAGAATTAAAGGTTGAAGCAAACGTATTATATATTACAGACCTGATGGAGATTGCAAAAGCGAACTTACTTCGCACACCTGGTCTTATCTTTGACGGTAAGATTGTATCTTATGGTAGAGTACCTGAAACAGAAGAAATTAAAACAATGATTCAAAAGCATTTAGGTTAGGTTAAGTGTATGAGTTTCTTTGAAAAATATCTAACTCTATTTGTCTTAATCTGTATGGCAATTGGTGTTGCTCTTGGTTTTTATATCCCAGAAATACCAGCATTTTTAAACCGTTTTGAAGTTGCATCAGTCAATATTCCTATCGGAATTTTGATTTGGTTGATGATCTATCCGATGATGTTAAAAATCGATTTTTCATCGGTTAAGCGTGTTGGACAAAACCCAAAAGGTTTATATCTAACGTGGGTTGTTAACTGGCTTATTAAGCCGTTTACAATGTTTGGAATCGCATCACTTTTCTTCTTTGTGATCTTCAAAAATATCATACCTATCGATCTTCAAAGAGACTATTTAGCAGGTGCTGTTTTACTTGGTGCTGCACCATGTACAGCAATGGTGTTTGTATGGAGCAGTTTAACTAGAGGTAATCCTGCATATACCTTAGTACAGGTTGCAACCAATGATTTAATCATCTTGATTTTATTTGTTCCAATCGTTGGATTTTTACTTGGTGTAGGTGGTATTTCAGTGCCATGGTTAACATTATTTTTATCAGTATTTTTGTTTGTTGTTGTTCCTCTTGCTGCTGCATCACTCACACGTTATTTAGTGATTAAACATCGAGGATTAACGTTTTACAATGAGAAGTTTGTTCCTAAATTTTCGAAAGTTACGATATCTGGTTTATTGTTAACATTGATCTTAATCTTTTCACTTCAATCAGATTTGATTTTAAATAATCCACTACACATCCTACTGATTAGTATCCCGTTAACGATTCAAACATTCTTGATTTTCTTTATCGCTTATAGTGGTGCAAAAGGATTGAAATTGAGTCATGATGTTGCAGCTCCTGCAGGGATGATTGGAGCAAGTAATTTCTTTGAACTTTCAGTCGCAGTTGCAGTCGCATTATTTCCGTTAAATCCAGGTGTTGCGCTTGCAACGATTGTGGGTGTATTAGTTGAAGTTCCCGTGATGTTAATTTTAGTAAAAATAGCAAATAAAACCAAACATTGGTTTAAAGAAATGGAGATAAATGATGAAAAAAATTAGTGTAGCTTATGTCTGTGTTCATAACAGTTGTAGAAGCCAAATGGCTGAAGCGATTACCAAAGAAATCGCATCCGATTTTTTTGAAGCTTATAGTGGTGGTACTGAAACAAAACCAAAGATTAATCAAGATGCTGTTCGTATTATTAAAAACCTTTATGATGTGGATATGAATCAAACACAACGATCTAAATTAATCGATGAACTTCCAGAAAAATTAGATGTATTAATCACCATGGGTTGTAATGTTGAATGTCCCTTTATTCCATGTGATTTTAGAGAAGATTGGGGTCTTGATGATCCAACAGGTCAACCTGATGAAGTTTTCTTAAATACAGCTGATATCATTAAGAATAAGATTTTATCACTGAAAGAACGCATTGAATCAGGAGAAATTAAAATTAAAAAAGACTAAGCATCGCTTAGCCTTGATAGGGATCTTGAAAAAGGTCCTTTTTTTTACATATTGAGCATTAAAATCATCACGGAGTAACTTGCAATAAGTGCTATCGTATTAGCAACAAGCGCATAGACCATTGCACGATTTTTCGATTTTTCAGACAGATAGAAACGATAAATCACGATTTCAGCACCGAAGATCATCACTTCACCCATGATCAGAACGAAGATTTCTCCTAACCCTGGGAAAATAAAGTATTTCGCTGCAAACATAAATCCGGTTAATGTTAGTTGTGTCACAAGATTGACGATACCAATGAGTTTGTAGCTCTTTTTTTGAACATAGCCAAACAAGAATAAAACGAGAATTTCAATGAAGATCGTTCCAACAATACGTAGTGCTAACTCAAGGGTCATCGTTTGAACAGGGAAAACTTCGTTGATCGTTCCCACATTGACCAAATCTGCATCTAAATCTAAACCTGATACATTAAAGGTAACTTTACTGTTAAACAGTGAGGTTTGAATACGCTTTGAAATGATATAATGTCCATCATCAAAAACGAGCATCACTTTAAATTCACTGGGTGGATTATAAGAATAAATATAATAGTTATCTTGAGGTGATTGATATCTTGAACCCCAAGGAAGAAGTAGACTTGCTGGAACATAGCCTGCTGAATCAAAAGTGAAAAGCATGTTAGGATAATCATTAAATGCATCAGCAACCATCGTTCTGGCATCAGATAAATCATCACCCGTTGGAAGTTCACCTCTCATGAGTAATTCGATATGATACGGTTCATCTATACCAACAATTTCAACATCAAGCGTTCGCTTAGGTCCAAAATCTGCGTTGACAATAAAAAAAGGAATATATAAGAGTAGCGTAATGATGAAGATAAGACTTAAACTTTTTTTCATGATAAAACCTCGCATATAACATCTATCATCATCATATCATAAAATCATGTTTATGCATGTTTTTTCGTGTATAATGAAACTGAAGGGGTGGTTACGATGCTAATTAATGATGTTTTAATTCATGTCAAAAAGAATGAGGTTGAAAAACCTAAAGCGAGTGTGATTATCACGCATGGAATTGCAGAACACTCTGGCAGATATGAAGAAGTTACAGGAAAATTGAATGAAGCGGGATATAGTGTAACCCGTTATGATCTTAGAGGTCATGGTTTAAGTCAAGGTAAACGTGGGGCTTTAAAAAGTTTCCATCAAACCATTGATGATCTTCATGAACTCGTTTTAGAAGAAAAAAAATCGAACCCAGCTAAAATATTCTTAATTGGACATAGCATGGGTGGTTTAATTGTCAATATGTATGCCGTTAAGTATAAAGATGTAGATGGCATTATCTCATCAGCTGCACCGAGTTATTTTATTCCAGATGTTCTACCTTTTAGATTTATTGGGTATAAGTGGCTAGGTTTTTTAACAAAGAAAACGAATTTTGCAGATGATCAGTTATCGCGCATTAAATCGGTTGAAGATGCGTATATTCAAGATCCTTTAAACCTAAAGAAATTTCATTTTTCATTAGCAGGCAATATGTTTGTAGGTGGTGTACGCTTTTTAAATAAACACATGAAATCCTATCAAACACCTGTATTACTCATTCATGGTGAAGCAGATAAAATTGTGCCTGTTCAGTTTTCAAAGCGTCTTTTTGATTTGATTCCTGTTGAAGATAAGAAAATCATCACATATCCGAATGCATATCATGAAATATTTAATGATTTAGACCGTGAAAAAACGTTTACCGATGTCCTTGATTGGCTAAACGAACATACCAAGTGAGGTTAACATGAAGATAGGTTTTATTGGAACAGGTGTGATGGGGAAACCCATGGCACTCCATCTTGCAGATGCAGGTTATGATGTCACCGTATATAATCGCACATTTGATAAAGCAAAAGCACTTGAACCAAAGTGTCATGCAGTGAAAGATTTAAAGGAATCAGTCAAAGATCAAGACGTTATTTTTTCAATTGTTGGTTATCCTAAAGATGTCGAAGATACGTATCTTGAAGTCTTTAAATATGCGAAAAAAGGTGCGATCTTAGTCGATATGACAACATCATCACCAACTTTAGCAAAAAAATTAACTAATCAAGCACTAAAACATGATTTGATCATGCTTGATGCACCTGTTACAGGTGGTGACATCGGTGCGATCAATGCAACACTTTCCGTTATGGTAGGCGGTGATGAAAAAACATTTTTAAAAATCTTACCCATGCTAGAAAAAATGGGTAAAACGATTACCTATATGGGACAAGCAGGTAACGGTCAGCATGCAAAACTCGCAAATCAAACTGCAATAGCAGGTGCGATTTCTGGGGTTGCTGAAGCCTTGTTTTATGCAAAATCAAAAGGACTTGACCAAGAAAAGATGTTAAGAGTCATTACAGGTGGTTCAGCAAGTTCGTGGCAAGCCCAAAACAATGGACCCAAAATGATTATAAAAGATTATAAACCAGGATTTTTCATCAAACACTTTTTAAAGGATTTGAAACTTGTTTTAGAAGAAAAAGGAAACTTACCGCTTGTTGTTGTTGAGAAAGTTGCGCGTATTTATGACATTTTAGTCAGTGAAAACATGCAAGATTTAGGAACACAAGCGATTATTGAATACTATATCAAACAATCTTTATAAAAGGAGGTTCGCCATGCCAGTCATGTATGTAAGTCTTAAAGGACTCATGCATTGTACCAGCTGTATGACAACCATAGAAAACGCACTTTATTCCGCCGGTGCAACGCACTTTGATTATGATCTAGGAAATAAGATGGGTAAAATTGTTTTTGATGACAAAAACACCAACGAGATTAAGTTGGTCGATGCAGTTAAACATTTAGGTTATGATTTAGACGTTCTTGAAATGGATGAAGAAACCGAATAAAGAATATAACATCAATGAATGAGATAGAGCGTGTTTTTCTATCTCTTTTTTGTTTTTCTATCATTTTTCTTTCATTAATCTTAAATGAGTTATGTTTGAAAAACGTTTTCATTTTCAAAGCATTTTCATTGAGACACTCTTTTTATAGTATATTTACTATAACATCATATACCCACGCGCATATTCTAAAAAAAGTAATTCGTATTTCAAAATATTTTCATTCAAAATATTGAAATTTTATAGTTATAGGTGTAAAATTCTTGCAAAGATTAAAACCAATTTACTTCATGGAGGTAGGCAATGGGTTATTATATTAAACGCGTCTTATCAGCTCTATTTACACTCTTTATCATTGCGACATTAACTTTTTTCATGATGCGTGCGATTCCTGGAGGTCCATTCACAAGAGAACGTTCACTTCCAGCAGAAATTGAAGAAGCTCTTCAAGAAAAATATAACCTAAATGCACCTCTTGGAGAACAGTACATCGATTACATGGTTGACCTTGTCCAATTTAAACTTGGACCATCGTTTTCTCAAAAAGGATTTACGGTAAATCAATTGATTTCTGCAGGTTTTCCAATTACAGCAACCATCGGATTTATCGCAGTCGTCTTAATTGTCTTAGTGGGGATACCGATTGGGATCATCTCCGCACTTAAACAGAATAAACCCATAGATTATACCGTCATGATCTTTGCAACCTTAGGGGTAACGATTCCAAGTTTTATTGTCGCGACCCTCTTTCTTTATATTTTTGGCGTTAAATTGGCGTGGGTTCCATTGTTATTTAATAAAGACAACGTCCTTACCTATATAGGACCAGTCTTAGCGTTAACTGGATATTCTGTATCCTTTGTTGCTAGACTAACACGATCTTCAATGCTCGAAGTATTACAACAAGATTATATTCGCACTGCACGTGCGAATGGGATTTCTGAATTTAAAGTATTGAGCAAGCATGCATTAAAGAATGCTTTAATTCCTGTTATTACTTATATTGGACCGATGATTGCAGCGATTATGACAGGGTCATTCGTTGTTGAAAATGTGTTCGCGGTTCCCGGTATTGGTAAACGTTTCGTTGAAGGTGTAACAAACCGTGACTATACGTTAATCGTCGGTGTCACTGTCTTCTATGCAGCATTTTATATTTTAATGGTATTGATCGTCGATATCTTATATTCATTTATCGATCCTCGTATTAAACTTGGGAAACGGAGGGCAGACTAATGAACTCATCATTTCGCGTTTTAGACCAAAGTGAAAAGATTAGCAGTGAACAAATTAGACCGGGTCTGACCTACTGGAAGGATGCATGGCGCAGATTAAAGAAGAATAAGCTTGCCATGGTTGGTTTAGTTGTGATTGGTTTAATGACTTTATTTGCCGTTTTTGGACCACTCCTTTCACCTTATTCTTATAGTGACCAAATTGTTGGGTATGCCAATATTCCACCACGCATTCAATTGATGAAAGCGGGTGATGAATATTTCTATTTCAACAGCACGCAGTATAGTTTATACACATCAACAGCAAACGGTAGATTAACTGCTAAATTAAAAGAAGATAGTCGTGATTTAATTAATAACAAATTCTATTTTACCTATGGTGATGAACTTGTTACCCTAGACTATTCTTATAAATTAAGACCAGATTTACAAGATGAAGGTATCGAATACAGCATTATCTTTAGAGGTATTGAATATAAAGTTCCAGAAGGTATGGTTTCGAATAAACTATTCCCTTGGGGATCTGATGAATTTGGTAGAGATGTTTTAACTCGTGTGATGTATGGTGCAAGAATATCATTATTCATCGCATTAGTTGCTGCACTCGTCAATTTAATCATCGGTGTCATTTACGGTTCGATTTCAGGATTAGAAGGTGGCATGGTCGATGATATTATGATGCGTGTCTTAGATGTCATCAACTCGATACCGCTGTTACTCTATGTTATTTTGATTATGGTTCTTTTAGATGATAATAGCATGTTTACGGTCATCCTAACCTTAGGCTTAGTCTATTGGGTTGGTATGGCAAGATTAGTTAGAGGACAAGTTTTAGGCTTAAAAAACCAAGAATTCGTTTTAGCAGCACGTGCTTTAGGTGTTTCTAAATTTAAGATTATTTTAAAACATTTAATACCTAATGCTTTAGGACCGATTATTGTATCGATTACGATGATGATCCCATCAGCTATCTTTACCGAAGCCTTCTTAAGTTTTATTGGTCTAGGAGCATCCGCACCACAATCCTCTTGGGGTACGTTAGCTAATGATGCTGTTAAAGTATTTAGATCGTCATTTTATCAACTTGTTTTCCCTGCAGCTGCGATAGCTGTCACGATTTTAGCATTTAACTTCTTCGGTGATGGATTGCGTTCAGCACTTGATCCGAAACTGAGAAAGGGGTAATCAACATGAAAGTACTTGAAGTTAAAAACCTCCATACCAGTTTTTTTACCCACATGGGTGAAGTTCAAGCTGTTCGTGGTATCAGTTTTGACCTTGAAAAAGGTGATATTTTAGGGATTGTTGGTGAATCAGGTTCTGGTAAGAGTGTGACATCACTTTCAATTATGGGACTTATTGATCAACCCGGTAAAATTACAGAAGGATCGATCCTATTTGATGGTCATGATATTGCGAAAATGAGTCATCAGGAGTTATCTGATATTCGTGGAAATGATATGGCCATGATCTTCCAAGATCCAATGACTTCATTAAACCCCGTATTTAGAGTGGGTAGTCAAATCAAAGAGATTATATTAAGACATACAAATTTATCAAAGGAAGAAGCACATCAACGAGCAATTGAGTTATTAAAATTAGTCAATATTCCTGAACCGGAAACAAGAATTAGACAATATCCTCACCAATTTTCTGGTGGGATGAGACAAAGAGCGATGATTGCGATGGCAATCTCATGTAATCCAAAATTACTGATTGCAGATGAGCCAACCACAGCGCTTGATGTGACGATTCAAGCTCAAATCTTAGAATTGCTTAAAGATTTAAAGGAAAAGAAAGATTTATCCATCATCTTAATTACCCATGATTTAGGGGTAATTGCAGAGGCTTGTAATAAGGTAATCGTCATGTATGGTGGACTCATCATGGAACAAGGTTCTGTCTTAGACATCTTTGATCGTCCAGAACATCCCTATACGAAGGGGTTGCATCAATCTGTTCCTAAAAACGTTACTGGAGAGCGTAAACGCTTGATTCCAATTGATGGAACACCACCTGATCTTTTAGAACCACCGATGGGATGCCCATTTTATCCAAGATGTAAGCATGCGATGGAAATTTGTGCAACCAAACGTCCACCACTCTATAAGATTGATAAAGAACATTTAGCAGCATGCTGGTTACATGATAAGGATGCACCCGATGTTGAAGGCTATACGAAAGTAGCAGGTGAACATCATGAATGATCAAATCAAAGAACCACTACTTAAAGTTGTCAATTTAAAGAAATACTTTGATTTAACAACCATGGGTCATAAAAAAGTGTTAGCTGCGGTCGATGATATATCCTTTGAGATTTATAAAGGCGAAACCTTTGGTCTTGTTGGAGAATCTGGTTGTGGTAAAACGACAACCGGACGCGTGATTGTTAATCTTTACCGGCCAACCGGAGGAAACATCATTTTTGATGGTGTTGATTACTCAGATAAATCTGAAAGAGAGTTAAAGCCCTTTAGAAAAAGAGTTCAGATGATCTTCCAAGATCCGTATGCTTCTCTAAATTCGAGAATGACTGTATTTGAAATCATCTCGGAAGGGATTAAAACACATCGGATTTTAGGAACGAAAGAAGAAATTGAAACAAGGGTTCACGAGCTTTTAGAAAAAGTTGGTTTAAAAAGAGAACATGCTGGACGTTATCCTCATGAATTCTCAGGCGGACAACGTCAACGTATTGGCATAGCACGTGCATTAGCACTCAATCCTGAAATGATTGTTGCTGATGAACCGATTAGTGCATTAGACGTATCCATTCAAGCGCAAGTCATCAATATGCTTGAAGATTTACAAAAAGAATTTAATTTAACGTATTTATTTATTGCTCATGACCTATCGATGGTTAGACATATCAGTGATCGTATTGGTGTGATGTATTTAGGAAAAATCATGGAAATTGGGGAAAGTGATGCCGTTTATGAAAGACCACTTCACCCCTACACAGAATCCTTACTATCATCTATTCCGATTGCAGACCCAAAGATTAGAATGTCAGAAAAGAGAATTATTTTAGAAGGGGATGTCATGAGTCCCATTAACCCGAAACCAGGGTGTAGATTTGCTTCACGGTGTCGTTATGCTAAAGAAAGATGTTTTAGCGAAACACCAGAAGTGAGAGAAGTGGAGCCCAAACGCTTTGTGGCTTGTCACTTAGTTGAAGAGATTCGTGGTTTATTCACCGAAAAGGTGTTGAAATAAACAAAAAAGGAGAGAAGAGAACGTATGAAGAAATTTGTATCACTGTTAGTGATTGTACTCTTTGCTGTTGCTCTCGTCGCTTGTCAGCCTAAAGAAAAAGGCATCCCAGGTGTATTGAGATGGAACATTGGTGCAGATCCACTAACACTAGACCCATCCTTAAATGGTGCTTCAGATGGCGGCGATGTCATCAATAACACACATGAAGGATTAGTTCGTGAATTTAATGGTATTGTGCAACCCGGTATTGCAGAATCATGGGAAACCAGTACAGATGGTAAAACTGTGACTTTCAATCTTCGTCAGTCAAATTGGAGTGACGGCACACCGCTTACAGCAGATGACTTTATTTACACCTATCGTCGTGCGATGGACCCACTAACAGCATCAGAATATTCTTGGATTTGGGAATATACCAATGTTGTTGGCGCTGTTGACTTTGTATTCTCTGATCCAGAAGAAGAAGGTTATGATGCTGAAGCATTATGGGCTGAAGTAGGGATTACTGCAGTTGATGATTATACATTGCAGTTTGAACTCGTTAACCCAACAAGCTATTTTGTCAGCTTAATGGCATTCTATCATTTCATGCCAGTTAAACAAGCTTCAGTAGAAGCTGCCGGTGGTGAAGATGGCCTATGGGCTAAAGTTCCATCACTTGCTGTTTCTAATGGACCATTCAAGTTAACTGAATACACCATTGGTGATGGTTTAGTTCTTGAAAAGAATGAAGAATACTGGAGTGCTGATACGGTTAAATTAAATCGTATTGAAGGTAAATTCATTGATAACGAATCTACAGCATATGACGCATTCGTTGCTGGCGAACTTGATTTTATTCCTCAAGTTCCAACATCAGAAATGACACGTTTAATTGCAGAAGATCCAAACTTCTATGTTTTCCCACTTCTTGGTACTTACTACTATTCATTTAATTTAAATGATACTTTATATCAAAATCTTAAGTTAAGACAAGCTCTTGCTTATGCTATTGATAGAGAAGCTATCGTCGAAGCATTAGCAGGTGGTCAAGTTCCAGCAGCAGGTTTCGTTCCACCAGGATTTGTCGATCATGAAGGTAATGACTTCTTTGAAACTGCAGGTGCTTATGGCATGGTTACTGATGATGCAAACTTCGATGAAGCAGTCACATTATTTAGCCAAGCAGCTACTGAAATGAATATGACTGTTGCACAACTTCAAGATGCACTAGAAGATGAAACTTTACTCTACAACACATCTGATGCACATGCTCAAGTAGCTCAACTCATTCAAGAATCATGGAATCAAGTTCTCGGTTTCCAAATGCAATTAGGTAACCAAGAATGGGCAGTATTCCAAGAAACAAGAAAGAATGATAACTTTGACGTTGCACGTGGTGGTTGGTTAACAGACTTTATGGATCCTATTGGTATGCTTGCAATTTTCACAAAAGAAAATGCATATAATGATCCAAACTATGATAACCCAGCATTTGATACACTCATTGCTGAAGCACAAGCAACAACATCAATGTCAGTTCATTTTGAAAAGCTATATGCTGCACAAGATGAATTCATGGGCGATATGCCAATTATTCCAGTGTACCACTATTCAGACTTCATGTATGTGAAATCATATGTAGAAGATTGGGGTAGAAGCGTACTTGGTACAGTTGACTTCTCTAAGGCTCACGTTGATTAATTTTTGAACAATGATTAACAAAAAGACGGTTGAATTTAACCGTCTTTTTTTGTTTATATAAAATTATTTATTTGATAATTAAACTCTTACCTGTCATTTCTTTAGGTTGCTTAACACCTAAAAGATCTAACATGGTGGGTGCGACATCACAGAGTGCACCGGTATTGACTTTAATGTCTTTTTTCGTGATAACAACGGGTACTAAGTTTGTTGTATGTGCTGTATGAGGATTTCCTTCGTCATCTCTCATCTTTTCAGCATTACCGTGGTCAGCTAAGACAATAGCAACACCACCTATGGATAGAATGGCTTCAACCACATCTTTAGTACATTGATCAACTGTTTCAACCGCTTTGGTTGCAGCCTCAATAGAACCGGTATGACCAACCATATCTGGGTTAGCGAAGTTTAAGACCATGGTATCAAATGCACCACTCTTAATCGCTTCAACTGCTTTATCTCTTACCTCAAATGCACTCATTTCAGGTTTTAAATCATAAGTAGGAACTTTTGGAGATTCAACTAAAATACGTGTACTTCCCTTTAAATCTTTTTCAGAACCACCGTCAAAGAAGAAAGTGACATGGGCATATTTTTCTGTTTCTGCAATACGAAGTTGTTTAAGACCGTTTTCTGCAATCACTTCACCGTAGAGTTTATCTAAGGTTTGTAGTTCATAAGCTAAAGGTCCTTTAACAGATTCGTTATAGTGCATCATCGATACAAAGAAGATGTCTTTTAATGTGTGTGATAAATCAAAGTTTGCTTTACCTGGAGTTTGATATAACGATGTTTTTTCTGGATTTGAGAATGCAGTTGCAATACGAATCGCTCTATCAGGTCTAAAGTTTGCGAAAATGATGGCATCATGATCTTTGATCAATCCTTTTTCATCTGAAACAAAAGGAATAATAAATTCATCGGTAACACCTTCATCATAAGATGCTTGAATCCCTTTTAATGCATCTTGATGTTTACCTGTACCTAAGGTCATGTTGTTATAAGCTTTTTGGATACGATCCCAGTTGTTATCGCGGTCCATCGCGTAATAACGACCTGAAACGGTTGCGACTTTCATGCCGTGATCCATTAAATCTTTTAAGAAACCATAACCAGACATTTGAGGTGTATCTCTACCATCCATAAAAGCATGTAAATAAGGTGTAACACCTTCTTTAACTGCTAATTCATGGAGTGCTTTGATGTGTGTTGGGTACGCATGTACACCACCATCAGAGACAAGTCCAAAGATGTGTAGGTTTGATTTGTTTTTCTTAGCATGTTTAACTGCATCTAAGAAAGCTTGGTTTTTGTAAAATGATCCATCTTTAATCGCAACATTGATTCTTGTTAAAGATTGATAGACAATGCGTCCTGCACCTAAGTTAAGGTGACCAACTTCACTATTACCCATTTGACCATCAGGAAGACCTACATATTCACCGCTTGCTTGAAGGGTGTTATTGGGGTATTCATTGAATAGTTGATCTAAAAAAGGTTTTTTTGCAAGTGATACTGAATTGCTTGGGCTGGCTGGAGCAAGTCCATAACCATCCATAATAATTAATCCAACAAATTTTTTGTTCATAGTGTACTCCTTATCGTTTATTCCACATTCATTATACTTTAAAAACAAATAATCATTAAAATGAATGCAAAAAAAACGTTTTCAAATCGAGTGATTATAGTTCTACTTGAAGTTTAGAAAAAGTATGATACAATAAAAGCGTAATTAAATACTTCGGGGCACCGTGTAATTCGGGACCGGCGGTATAGTCCGCGAGCCTTAGGGCAGACCTTGTGTAATTCAAGGACCGACAGTAAAGTCTGGATGGAAGAAGGATATGTCAATTTTTTGACGCTCTTTTATCGCCGAAGTAATTTGGCGTTTTTTATTTGTTAAAAAAAGGAGGAAAATAACAATGTCAAATTACTTGCGTCTGAAAAAAATGCTTTATGTGGTATCGCTCGCTGCGGTATCGATCGTCTTGGGGTTAATCGAAATTCCATGGCCGATTCTCACAGGTCCGTTTGCGCCTTTTGTGAAACTGGATTTTAGTGAAATTGCGATTTTAGTATCACTTTATGTGATGGGTACAAAAGAATCATTTATGGTCGTCTTGGTAAGAACGTTAGCAAGACGTATTTATAAAGGATTTGATTTTGCTGATTTAGTTGGTGAAATGCTTGCGATGACCGCATCATTTGCACTGATTGCAGCTTTCCATTTGACGAAGAAAGTTCTTGGTCAAAAGGATAAACCACTCATTTATGAGGTGAGTGTCAATGGTGCTAAGATTATGAAAAGAGAATGGATCGTTATGTTATCCATGAATATCGTTTTCTTATCTTTATTTATGGTTTTGATTAATTTCTTAATTGGTACACCACTTTATCTATCACTGTTTGGCTTATCGGAAAGTGGAGCGATTCATTTAACGGTTTTCAGTTATGTTCCTGATGCTGTAACGTATACATTATTCGGATATAACATTGAATTTACAGTTTTAAATTTCTTCTGGTTTGTTGTGGCAAGTTATACACCATTTAACATCGTGAAAGCTGCGATTGTAACGATATTGTTTTTACTTATCAAGCCACGCTTAAAGTATCTCGAACTGTAATATGATATAATCACCCTGGAGGTTGATCTCATGGATTTAAAACATGAATTCAAAAAACCTATACACCGGGAAGACTTAATGCCCGTTCTTGGATCGGGCATTTTTATGTCATTTACAGGGGGATTAATCATCGGTGTATTGCATTTAGTATTTATGTATTTTTTGCAGTTTTCATTAACATGGTTGTTTTTGTTAATCTTAGCACATTTGATTGCTAAAAGAATTCAATCATCTTATCAAAACTATCATATTTTATATTCTTTTTTAAGTGTCTTCTTCTTCATCATCTCTTTTTATTTGATGCATGTGACACTGACAACAGGTATTTACTTTATCAGTAATGCGATTAATACAGAGATTGCAATCTCACTTTTAAATCCGTTACTTTATTTTAGATTTTTAAATCCATTAGGTGCAAACTTTTTTGGAATCAATAATATCTTAGATGTGATCTTCTTCATTGTGGGGATCATCTATAGTTACCGATTTAGTAAGTAAACGTTTTTATTGGTAATATTATTTCAAAACACAAGTAATTTGTGTATAATAATAATGGTTAAATAACAGGCAATAAACTAAATAAAGGAGTGAAATTATGCCATTTATCAGCGATATTTATGCACGCGAAGTGCTAGACTCACGCGGTAACCCAACCGTTGAAGTCGAAGTTTACACAGACTCAGGCGCGTTTGGACGCGCAATTGTTCCATCAGGAGCATCTACGGGAGAACATGAAGCTGTCGAATTAAGAGACGGTGACAAAAAGCGTTATTTAGGTAAAGGTGTTTTAAATGCAGTTACGAACGTTAATGAAGTGATTGCACCAGAATTAATCGGTTTTGATGTAACAAACCAAGTTGCAATCGACAAACTGATGATTGAACTTGATGGCACAAAGAACAAGTCAAAATTAGGAGCAAACGCGATTTTAGGTGTCTCTATGGCATGTGCTAGAGCAGCTGCTGACTTCTTAGGTGTTGAATTATACCAATATCTTGGTGGTTTCAATACAAAACAATTACCAGTTCCTATGATGAACATCATCAATGGTGGTTCACATGCGGACAACAACGTTGACTTCCAAGAATTCATGATTTTACCAGTTGGTGCTAAATCATTTAAAGAAGCGATTCGTATGGGTGTTGAAGTATTTCATAACTTAAAGAGCGTATTAAAGAAAAAAGGTTACAACACCAGCGTTGGTGACGAAGGTGGTTTCGCGCCAAACTTAGGTTCTAACGAAGAAGCACTTCAAGTGATTATGGAAGCCATCGAAAAAGCAGGATACACACCTGGAAAAGACATTTTCTTAGGTATGGATGTTGCCTCTTCTGAATTCTTCAATAAAGAAACAAAGACTTACGTATTAGCAGGTGAAGGTGGAAAAGAATTTACATCGAAAGAACTTGCTCATTTCTATGAAGGTTTAATTGCAAAATATCCAATCATTTCGATTGAAGATGGTCTTGATGAAAATGACTGGGAAGGTTGGGCATACTTATCTAAGTTATTAGGTAGTAAAATTCAACTTGTTGGTGATGATCTATTTGTAACTAACACAGAAAAATTATCACGTGGTATTGAAAATGGTGTTGCAAATTCCATTTTAATTAAGGTCAACCAAATTGGTACATTAACAGAAACATTTGATGCGATTGAAATGGCAAAACGTGCAGGTTATACTGCAGTCGTTTCACACAGATCAGGTGAAACTGAAGATACAACAATCGCAGACATCGCGGTTGCGACTAATGCAGGTCAAATCAAGACAGGTTCTGCATCACGTACAGATCGTATTGCTAAGTATAATCAATTACTTAGAATTGAAGATCAACTTGCAGGTACTGCACAATATCTTGGTTTAAAATCTTTCTACAATTTAAAGAAGTAGTTTGATACATAATCCAAAGAGGTTTCTTCATGAAACCTCTTTTTTTATAAAAAAATAACGGCTTTGTTAAGCCGCTATAGTGTGATTGTTAAGGTAAGTATTGTGATGATTGTGATAAAGATAATAGAGATGATGGAATAGGTAATGAGGTAAGTTTTTGCTTCACTACGATACTCTCTTATGATGTATTTAAAGGTGATTAAACTTGCTAAAGATCCGATAATGGTTCCCATGGCACCGACGTTAACTCCTTGTAAAAGAGGTTGCCAGTAGAGTCTATCTGTAAATGTTGATAGGAGAACTGCAGCTGGAACGTTAGAGATAAACTGTGATGCGATTAGGCTCGTGAAGTATACAGAAATTCTTGAATTAAGCAGTGATGATACTGCATCACTGATCCACGTGATTTGTGCAAGATTACCGGTAAAGATGAAAAATGATGTGAAGGTAAGAAGCAGTGTGTAATCAACTTTTTTAAATAAGTGTCTTCCATAGATCAGACCTAAGATGGTTGTAATTATGATCGTATATTGTTCATCTACGATGCGTAGCACAGCAAGTAATGCATTGATCATGATGAGCATGTATAAGAAGAATTTTTTCCAATCGACAGTAGGTGTTGTAATATTGAGGGTACATACTACGTGAGGAATTTTAATCATGGCAGTTGATGTCACAAGAATAAATCCTGAAATGGTGACAACCGCAGTTGTCATCAAAAAGTCAGTAAAAGGAATATCATAAAACGCATAAAGATAAATGTTTTGAGGATCTCCCATCGGGGTGAGGGCACTCCCCATGTTTGCTGCGATCGTTTGTAAAATGATAATGATCACTGCATATTTTTCTTGTTTGGTGTGTTTCGTAATAAAGATCGTAAATGGAACAAGCGTTAATAGAACAGCATCATTAGTAAGAAGCATCCCTAAAAAGAACGTGACGATGATAATGACTAATCCAATCCACTTGATTGATTTTAAGTGCATGACTAACTTGGTGGCAACATAATCAAAAAAATGGGTTTCATAAATGCCCGCAACAGCAAGCATCAATGTGAACATAATAATCAAAACTTTATAGTTGATATAGTCAAAATATGCAAGTGAAGGAGTTATAAAAAACATCGATCCAACCGCGAAGATCAATGCAACAATAAATACTTTATCTTTATATAGATAACGGAGTAGTGATTTCATGTATGTCCCCTCATTTCACATCCAATTTATTATAACGCTTTTCAATATAGAAAAACATCAAAAAGTTTACGATTTTGGTGCATGTATGAAAGATAAGGTCTATAATGAAAACAAGGGAGGAATGAGCGATGGATGAATGGTTAGAACCGAAGCAGTTTGATGCATTTTGGAGACATGCCAAAGATGAACTTCGCGAGATTCCATTTACCTTTCAGGTGCACCACGTGTCATCAAGAGAAGGTATTGATGAAATTGGGGATTTTAGCTACCGGGGAGCTAAAAAGGAAAAAGTTTACGGGTTTTATTTAAAACACAAAGAAGGTCAACGACCAACGATCCTGATGTTTCATGGTTATGGCTGGCACAAGGGGAACCCAGAAGAATACTTAGATTGGTACCAGTTAGGTGTCAATGTTTTTGCTATTGATATTAGAGGTCAAAAAGGTCAAACCATGGACCGTTTTCCATACCCTTCAGGTGATCATCGCTTGATGACTAGAGGTTTAGGTTATCCCGTACATTATTATTTAAAGCATGTTTATCAAGATGGTCTTCAATTGATTGAACTTGTTAAAACGCTCGACTTCGTTGATCCAAAGAAAGTGATTTTACATGGAGGATCTCAAGGTGGGGGAATCGTATTTGCACTTGCAGGTCTTGCTGATATTTTTCTAACGTTTGCAGATGTACCTAGTTATAGTTACTTTAAAGGTCGCATTGAAACGAAAAATGGATCGATTAGAGAAATTGCTGACTACATGACTGAACATAAATTAGATACAAATCACATCTATGAATCTTTAAAGTACTTTGACCTCATGTTTTTTGCACAAAGAATTAAAGCACCTATCATTACCTCTGTTGGATTAAAAGATGAGGTTTGTCCTGCACGCTACTTTATGAAAGCATTTGATCATTTAGATGTTGATAGAGAACTCTATGAATATCCAGAAGCAGGTCATGAAGGTGGCGCAATGACACATCATAAAGTTAAACTCGAGTTACTCGAAAAATATTTAAATCAAAAATGATAACGGAATGGGGCAGGTGAAAACCTCCCCATTCATGATATAATACGTGTGAGGTAAACCTATGAAACAAATTTATATTATGTTCTATGAACATCAAACCAGAAAATTACATAAGGACTTATGTGGAGAATTGGATTTAACGCTCTATCCACATATTCTTTTCGAAGATCCCTATTACGTATTAAAACCAGATATCTTAATTGGTCGACTTGATCATAAGAAAACGTTTGGATTTTTAAGACAGGAATTAGAAGACGTCTATCTAGAAGGTCGCGATTTATTAGATGCCATGCATGATGATATCGTCTTAGTGAAAGAAGGGGTTGCCCCCAGAGTTATTTACGTCTGTAAAAGAGCTCTTTCTTTAGTGGTTGCAACCGTTAAGGAAACAAAAAAAGGACTTTTCTTTGAACCTGATACCTATATTGATCGAAGACTTGAAGTCGATGGTGGCGAAGACCTTGTTTTTGGTCATGTTGTTATGCTTGAAGTCGAATCAATTGACCAATTTGCGGTTTACTGTAAAGTCAAAAAAATCATTGGTCACTTAAATGATCCAGATATCAATACGTTAAAGATTGTTGCTGCTTACGACTGGCCACAAACTTTTTCTGATGATGTGATGGCATCTGTTCACGATATTAAGATTGATTTTGAACAAGAAAAGAAGGAAAGACTTGATTTAACACATCAACTCATCATTACCATTGATGGTAAAGATGCTAAAGATTTAGATGATGCGATTAGTTTAGAAGTCAAAGATGATCACTATATATTAGGTGTTCATATCGCCGATGTATCACATTATGTTAAAGAAGGAACTGCACTTGATGATGAAGCATATCGACGTTCAACATCTTCTTATTTAGCTGACCGTGTGATTCCGATGTTACCCCATAAATTATCGAATGACTGGTGCTCGCTAAATCCACATGAGATCAAACTAACACTATCCTGCATAATGACTATCAGTAAAGAAGGTAAAGTTGAAGGATACGATATTCAAAAGTCATTTATCGAAAGTAAACGAAGAATGACTTATGACGAAGTTAATCAGTTCTTGATTCACAATAAATCTTTAGGTGATGAAAAGATTGAACAGATGCTAATTCATATGAATGAGCTTTCACAACAACTCAAAGTTATTCGCAAAAAACGTGGTGAAATCGAATTTGAATCCTCTGAATTAGGGTTCATTGTCGATGATAAAGGACGTGTTTTAGATGTTTATGAAAGAAAAACAGATGAAGCCGAAGAACTCATCGAATCTTTCATGTTGATTGCCAATGAAACCGTGGCATTCCATATGTTTCATGCCAATCTACCATCCATTTATCGCATCCATGAACAGCCTGATAACATAAAGTTAAAAATAGCACTTCAGACCGTTGCAAAACTAGGTTTTCCTGTCAATTTAAAGCAACTTGGAAATCCTAAACCGCTCCAAATATTAACCGAACATACTGCACAAACACCCTATCAATATGTCGTTCATATGATTTTACTTCGTGCGATGCAAAAAGCAAAATACAGTGAAGCATTATCACCTCATTATGGCTTAGGTGCGAGATTCTATACGCATTTCACCTCGCCTATCAGAAGATATCCAGACCTCATGTTACATCGTTTAATTCACAGATTTGTTTTAGGTGAATCAAAAGACTATAAAAAAGATGTTTATCATTTTGAATCCATGATGCCTGATGTTGCACAACATACATCCGATCAAGAACGTAAATCCATCCAAATGGAAAGAGATGTCTCTAAATTAAAGTCTTGTGAATATATGCAAGATAAAATTGGACAAGTCTATAAAGCAACCATCTCACAGATGATGCCATCAGGAATGTTTGTTAAATTATCTAATGGTATTGAAGGCTTTGTACCACTACGTGTTTTAGATGATTATTACATGTATGATGAAGCAAACTTAACCTTTGTCGGAAATCGTGGTAAACGATACCGTTTAGGAGATACCATCAAAGTTGAACTCTTAGATGTTGATCTTGCACAAAAGAAGATGGACTTTGGTATTATCGATAAAAAGAAAAACAAGAAGGATTATCAACATGAAACTTATCGCTCAAAACAAAAAGGCAAGGCATGATTACTTCATTGAAGAATCATACGAAGCCGGACTGCAACTTTTAGGCAGTGAAATTAAATCTATACGGTTGGGTAAAGTCACCGTTAACGATTCATTCGTCACCATCAAAGATGGCGAAGCTTTTGTGCATAATATGCATATTGCAAAATATGAATTTTCTAATCAGTTCAATCATGAGGAAACCAGAACACGAAAGCTTTTGATGCATAAAAAAGAAATCATTAAATTATTCTCAAAAACAAGAGAACAAGGCTACACGCTAGTTCCATTAAAGATTTATTTAAAAGAAGGTTTAGCTAAAGTTGAGATTGGCTTAGCTAAAGGTAAAAAAGACTACGATAAGCGTGAAACATTAAAAGAAAAAGACCAACAAATGCGCTTAAAGAAGATTTCAAACAGTAGAAGGTGATTCTATGACCAAAATTGGACTTGCCTTAGGTGGCGGTGGTGCCAGAGGTTCATATCAAATTGGTGTGTTAAGAGCCCTCGAAGAAGCTGGTATTTTAAAAAACATTCAACATATTTCAGGGACATCGATTGGTGCGATTAATACACTGATGGTGATGGCAAAATTATCCCATGAACGTATGATTGAAATTTGGGAAATGATTAATAATGCAGAAATCTATGGCCATAAACTAGAACGGATTAAATTTGATCGTTTAGGCTTATTTAGTATTCAAGAGATGTATCAAAAATTATCTGAACAAGTTTCTTTAAAAGAGATTAGAGATAGTAAAGTTCAAGGATATGTCACTGCCTCTAAAATAAAAAAAGGATCGATGGTTGATCAAGTTTTACTTCACCGTATGGAAAAAGAAGTGTTTCATTTGAATGAAATCGATGATCCACATAAAGCAGTTTTAGCATCGGCATCCATTCCTGTTTTATTTGGTTCAACCGAAGTTGGTGAAGATTATTATGTCGATGGGGGAACCAAAGATAACTGTCCCATCAACACGTTGATCGACCAGGGATGTGACATTATTATTGCCGTTCCGATTGATTCAAGATTTCATGTTAAAAAATATGAGTATGAAGATATTTTACTGATCAATATGGAAGCTAAAAAATTGTTTTCAGTCACGATGATCGATATTCTTGATTTTAAACCTGAAGAAGTAAAACATAAAGCTCAGTATGGTTACTTGATGGGTAAAAAAATGATTGAAAAACTAAAAGAAGAAAAACTTTTCGATGGTACATCATGGATGCGTCCCCAAGGGTTTCATCACATCGTTTTAAGTAAAGAAGAAGAGTTAGTGGTTAAAGATGAGGTGACATTATGGAGTTCGAACTCGCGATCATTAAGCTGATACAATTACTAAGAAATCCTGTATTTGATTTTCTCTTTTATTGGATTACACAGTTGGGAGACCAAATCGTTTTTATCGCGGTTGCAGTGATCATTTACTGGACGATCGATAAAAAGTTTGCTCACAAGTTTGTATTCGCATTTATGATCAGTGCAGTGGTGAATACAGCACTTAAATTGGTATTTAAACGTATTCGTCCCTTTTATTATCAAGGGATTTCATCTGAAGTGTCTTGGCGAACGACAGGTTATTCATTTCCAAGTGGTCACGCACAAGCATCAGGTGTCTTAGGATATACAGCTTTTTATGGATCTGAAAAAACAGGGAAAAAATGGTTAAAAATCGTTGGATGGTTCATCGTTATTTTGGTTCCATTTTCAAGAATGTATTTAGGGCAACACTTTTTAAGTGATGTGGTTGTTGGTGTTATCCTAGCGATGGGTTTAGCGCATGTCGCATTTAAACTTGTTGATCTAATGAAAGATGATGAACATATTTATACACTAATGTTAGTTCCTCTTTTCATTCTTGCACTCTTCTTTTATCCCAATCACGATTTATTTATTGCTGCAGGTGGTTTTACCGGTTTTGCAGTAGGGTATTATCTTGAAAAAAGATATGTTCACTATGATGTAAAAGCGAAAATATGGGTTCAAGTGATTAAAGTGATCTTTGGTTTAATCATTGCCTTAGGTATTAAAGAAGGGTTAAAACTCATTTTTCCAGAAGTACTCATCTTTGATTTTATCAGATATCTATTGATTGGAGTATGGGCTGCAGTCGGTGCACCTATGACGTTTAAATATGTACAAAAATATATACGTTAAAACATTTAGTGAATTAGATAATAAAGAACTCTATCAAATCCTTGACCTTCGGTTGAGGGTTTTTGTCTTAGAACAACAATGTTTTTATCAAGATACAGATGAAAAAGATTTCGTATCACTTCATTATTTTATGAAGGATGATGAAAGAATTGTTAGCTATATCAGATTAATTCCACCCGGATTTAAATATGAGGAATATGCGATTTCACGAGTTGTTACTGATCCGGCCTATCGAAATCTTGGTTTAGCTTCTCAGATGATTCAAAAGATTATGGATGACACGAAATCTAACATCAGAATATCAGGTCAAGCATACTTAAAATCCTATTACGAGCATTTAGGTTTTTCTGTTATTCATGGACCTTATATGGAAGATGATATTCCTCATTATGAGATGCTTTACGTATACAACAAACATGAAGTATAGTGCTTTGAACATCAAATAAAATATGCTATAATCCATATAAATATCTTAAATAAAGGAGATTTTCATGGATCAAGCGATTAGTTTATGGTTTGAAAGTATTCGTAACGGCTTTTTAGATGCATTTTTCTTATTCATTACTGAATTTGGTGATGAACTTGTATTTCTGATCATTTCTTCAATTTTATACTGGGTTGTCAGTAAAGATTTAGGTTACCGTTTTATGATGATCTTTTTAGGTACGATTGCAGTAAATGATTTCTTAAAGTTTTTTATTAACCGTCCAAGACCATGGCAAGCAGGTGTTGTAGAAGTCGTTGGTGAAGGTTCTTATGGGCATTCGATGCCATCAGGACATGCACAAGGCTCAATGACAATGGCACTGACTCTAAATAAAGAATTTGGTAAAGCAAATAAATGGGTAACACCCCTTGTCTTTACGATCGCTGTTTTAGTTTCTATATCACGTATTTACTTAGGTCAACATTATTTTTCTGATGTCATCGTTGGTATGCTTGTCGCGTTTGTCGTATTCTATACGATATTAAAAGTAGGACCTAAATTAAAGATGACCCCACAAAAATTCATTTATTTTGCATCTCCCGTTTTATTTGGGTTACTCTTTATTGTTCTAGAGAAGAACTATTATGTTGCAGTTTCAGCGATGTTAGCATTAACGATTGGTTATGATTTGGAGAAAAAGTATATCCATTATGATGTTAAACAAAGAACAGTTTTACAAAAAGTTTTAACCTATGTCTTAGGTTTAACTGTAGCCCTTCTTCTTAAAGAAGGATTAAAGATGGTTTTACCTTATACTACAGATATCGATGCTGATATGACGGTCCTTGATTTATGGTTAGATTTCGTTAGATATTTTATTCTTTGTTTGTGGTTAGCTTTAGGTTCATTCTTCGTTTTTTCGAAGATTTTTAAGTCAAAAAGCGCATAAATCACATCTTTCTTGATATCACTTTACATTCATGTTCATGCTATGTTAAAATATAGTCGCGATGAACAAAAGGAGTAACAACCGTTTTGCTTAAAGAGACTTCGTGGTTGGTGTAAACGAAGAGAAAACGTTGTGAAAGCTGTTTGGGAGCAAAAGGTCAGTCGGCCATAACGACATTTGAGGGCTAGGATTTTTCCTAGAACTAAGGTGGTACCGCGTAGATTATACGTCCTTAGGCAATCTAAGGGCGTTTTTTATTGATTTTCGGGAGGTTAAGTTATGAAATACATGTCAGCAGCAGAAATTCGTCAAATGTGGTTAGATTTCTTTAAGTCAAAGATGCATAAAGTTGAAGCATCCGCTTCACTTGTTCCTCAAAATGATCCAACATTATTATGGATCAATGCAGGGGTTGCACCTTTAAAGAAATATTTTGATGGTACTGAAAAGCCACAAAACCCTCGTATTACCAATGTCCAAAAGTGCATACGCACCAATGACATCGATAATGTGGGTAAAACAGCAAGACATCACACATTTTTTGAAATGTTAGGAAATTTCTCTATTGGAGATTATTTTAAGCATGAAGCGATTGCATTTGGTTTTGAACTATTAACGGATCCAAAGTGGTTTGGTTTTCCTTTAGATAAACTTTACATGACTTACTATCCAGATGACTTAGATGCTAAAAATCGGTGGATTGAACTTGGGGTTGACCCATCTCATTTAATTCCAAGAACTGATAATTTTTGGGAAATTGGATCTGGTCCTTGTGGTCCAGATACTGAGATCTATTATGACCGCGGTGAATCTTATGACAAGCGTGGTAAAGAATTGATTGAAGAAGATCTCGAAAATGAAAGATACATCGAAATTTGGAACATCGTGTTCTCACAGTTTAATTCAAAACCAGGTTTAGCAAGAGAAAACTATCCTGAACTGCCTTCAAAAAATATTGATACAGGTGCTGGTTTAGAGCGCTTTGCATGCGTGATTCAACAGACAGAAACCAATTTTGAAACTGATCTTTTCTATCCAATCATTAAGCATACAGAAAAATTATCTGGCGTTACTTATACAGGTCAAATGGCATTTAAAGTGATCGCTGATCACATTAAAGCCTTAACTTTCGCGATTTCAGATGGTGCTATCTTATCCAATGAAGGTAGAGGCTATGTGTTACGTCGTCTTTTAAGACGTGCTGTCAAATACGGAAGAAAACTCGGATTAACGAAGCCTTTCTTATTTGAACTTGTTGATAATGTGGTTGAAGTGATGGGTGTATTCTATCAAAATCTTCATGAAACCAAGGATATCGTCAAAAAACTTGTTTTAAAAGAAGAACAAAAGTTCCTAGAAACCATCAATGAAGGTGAAAAGCATCTCATGGATGCCATCGAAAAAGAAGGTCATTTAGTCAGTGGAGAAACTGCGTTTAAACTTTATGATACCTATGGGTTCCCCATTGAACTTACCCTAGAATATGCTGAAGAACAAGGCGTTTCAGTCGATTTAGATGCATTTAAGAATGAATTAGAAAAACAAAAAGAACGTTCAAGAGCTGCACGTGGAGAAACTGCGTCAATGAAGGCTCAAGAAGAAGCTTATTTAAATTTCACTGAACCGTCACAATTTGTTGGTTATGACATTTTACAAACCGAAGCAAAAGTCATCAAAGTATTTCCAAACGGTATTGTTTTAGACCAAACACCTTTTTATGCAACATCTGGTGGACAGGTGGCAGATAAAGGTTGGATCAACGGTTTAGCAGTGACCGATGTATCAAAACTTCCACATGGTCAGTTTATTCATCAAGTTGAAGGCGAATATGAAATTGGTGATGAAGTTTTAGCTGTTGTTGATCCCAAAGAAAGATTAAAAACGGTAAGAAACCATAGTGCAGCACACTTATTCCATCAAGCGATTAAAGATATTTTTGGAAAACATGCAAACCAACAAGGTTCTCAAGTTGCTCCATGGAGCTGGCGTTTTGACTTCAATCATTATGAAACTGAATCAGATGATCGCATTCTGGAAGTCGAAAAGTTAGTTAATCATTATATTAAAGAAACACCCCTTGATGTCGTTATCAGAAAACTTCCCATTGAAGAAGCAAGAAAACTTGGAGCCATGGCACTCTTTGGTGAAAAATATGGTGACATCGTCAGAGTCGTTGATATGGGTTGGAGTAAAGAGTTTTGTGGTGGTACACACGTTAAAAATACGAAAGAAATTATCGATTTCGCGATTACATCGTATGAATCGATTGGTTCAGGCATTTATCGTATGGAAGGTGTTACCGGATTTGATCTCAAAAACCAAGTCAAACATTACTTAGAGCCACAAGAACAAGAAATCAGTTTAATCGTTGATAAAATCAAGCGTCTAGATGAGCAATTAGAGATTCCTCATGCACCAGAACTTCTTGGTTCATATCAAGATATCATCCATTTTAGAGCCTATGTCAGTCAGTTAAAAGAACTTGCTAAAACATATGAAAAAGAAGTTTTAAGAAAAAATTCTGAGTCGACATTAAAACGTTTAGATGATTTCATTCAAGATCCTTCAAACAAAAAACAAGTGATTGTTACCGAAGGTCTTGATCAAAAGGTTTTAAAGCAACTGATTGATGGACTCTATGATAAAATAAAGGCAGAAACACTCTTCTTAATCAATGTTTCTGAAGGTAAACTGACCTTCTTATGTAAGAGTGAACTGAATAATGCTGCTGATTTAGTTAAACATGCAGCAAACCTATCAAGTGGTTCAGGTGGCGGTAAAGGTAACTTTGCTCAAGGCGGAACACAAGATGTTTCCAAACTTGACCTCATTAAAAAGGAAATCGAACAAGCCTTATGAAACGTTATTTAGGATTAGATTTAGGAAGTAAAACAGTTGGGGTTGCAATCAGTGAATCTGGCATTATCGCGAGCACACTGACGACACTAAGATTTATTGAAGATAAATACGAAGATGCAGCAGCTATGGTTTTAAAACTGATTAAAGAACATAAGATCGACATCGTCGTTTTAGGTCTTCCCAAACATATGAATAACGATATTGGTATTCGTGGAAAGATTAGCGAAGCATTTAAAGTATTACTTGAAAAAGAAACACAAGCAGACATTATTTTATGGGATGAACGTATGTCTACCCAAACTGCTCGAAAAGTGATGATTCAAGGGTCAGAAAGACGTAAAACACAAAAGGATAAAAAGGATGAACTCGCAGCAGTCATCATTTTACAAAATTATTTAAATTACAAAGGAGCTTAATACAATGTTAAAAGACAATCAAATGGTCGTTACTAATCAAAATGGTGACGAAGCAGTATGTGATATTTTATTTACCCACGAAGCAAACGGAAAGAATTATGTTGTGTTTGAATTCGTTGATACGCATGAAGTAAGTGCAGCCATCTATGTTCCAGGCGAAACGGATGATGAAGGTGAGTTCAAAGACATCGAAACAGACGCTGAATGGGATATGCTCGACCAAGTCTTACAAGCATATTATGATGAATTAGATGCTGAAGAAGAAGATGAGGACGATGACGAAGAGGAAAGTGACGAAGCGAAAGCATGAGTCTAGCTTCACTAAGAGCGTATGCCATAAGCAAAAAAGTTCCCATTATCACAGATGAGGTTTACCTCTTTTTGAAAGCATTTGTTTTAGAGCACAACATTAAAGATGTGCTTGAGATTGGTACAGCTATTGGCTATAGCGCACTCGCTATGGCCTCTTTTGGTTGCAACGTGAAAACACTTGAAAGAGATGAATTCATGATTGATGAAGCAAGACGTCATTTTGATTTATTTGATAATGAAAAAAGAATTGAACTGATCCCTTTTGATGCACTGACGTATGAAGGTGATTTAGGGATGTTTGATCTCATTTTTATTGATGCAGCAAAATCACAGTACCAAACTTTTTTTAATAAATATGAACGTTATTTAAAAAAAGGTGGCTATATTATTTGTGATAATTTGCATTTTCATCACTTAACACCCGATAAAGTCAACAGACATACGCAAGCATTGCTTCGAAAAATAAAAGTTTTTAAAACGTTTTTAAAAGAACATCCCCATTATGAAACCACATTTTATGATGATGGCGATGGCTTATCAGTATCAAAGAAGGTTTAACTATGAAATTATTAATGACATTACATGATTCAATAAATATCGAGATGTTATCTACGTATGCGGATGGTTTTATCATCGGCAACCACCAGTTTGGTGCAAGATTAACACATTCGTTTGATGTTGAAGAAATCAATCACATCGCAAAAGAAATTAAAAACCTGAATAAAGAGGTTTTCATTCAAGCAAATCAAATGATGACAGATGATGAGTTGTCTCATTTTTCAGTTTGGTTAGATGATCTTGATTTTAGCCATATAACAGGTGTGATTGTTGCTGATTTAGGAGCTTTGGTCCTTCTTCAAGAAAAAGGGTTAAATCAAAAAGCTATTTATAACCCAGAAACACTCATCACTAACGTTTATGATTTCAATTTTTTAGATCAATTTCAAGTTTTTGGTGTTTATGCAGCTAAAGAAATTACGCTTGAAGACTTAAAAAAGATTGGTTCTGAAAAGAAAGTGAACATGTTCATGGTTGGGCATGGTCATTTAAGTATGTTTTATTCAAAAAGAAAACTCGTTCAAAATTATGTGGATTTTTTAAATGAAGAGATGGCGCTACGCTATCGTCAAGATTTATTGATCATTGAAGAACATCGAAAAGAAGATCCCTATCCCATCTTAGAAGATGATGCGGGAACACATGTTTTTCGTTCGAATGTGATGCATGCGTTTAATCAACTAGATACTTTAAAGACATTCATCGATTATATGGTCATCGATACACTTTTTAAAGATGACTATTATGGTGCATTAGTGTGTGAAATGTATCAAACAAAAAATGAATTACTAAAAGAAAAAATTCAAACTGAGTTTCATGAAACTTGGGATGAAGGCTTTTTCTTCAAGAAAACGATTTATAAGGGTAAGGGTGGCGAACAGTGATAGAACTTCTCGCACCAGCTGGTGACTTAGAAAAATTAAAGATTGCGTTAATGTATGGAGCTGATGCTGTTTTTATTGGTGGTCAGAATTTTTCACTTCGTGCAAGAGCGTCTAACTTTACTGTTTCAGATATCATGGAAGCAACATCTTTTGCCCATGAACGTGGTAAAAAAGTTTATGTAACGACAAACATTATTCCACATCATGAAGATATGGATGGTTTAATTGAATATTTAAAAGATTTAGAAAAAGCGAATGTGGACGCGATTATTTCTGCGTCACCCTTCATTGTTGATATGGCATTAAAACATACAACACTCGAAGTTCATTTATCTACGCAACAAAGTGCAACAAACGCACAGGTCGTTAATTTTTGGTATAACCACGGTGTTAAGCGCATTGTTTTAGCACGTGAACTTGATAAACATCAAATTAAAAATCTTAAAGAGAAAACAGATGCAGACATTGAAGTCTTTATTCATGGTGGGATGTGTATGAGTTTTTCTGGAAGATGTAGTCTATCCAATAACATGACAGACCGTGATGCGAACCGTGGAGGTTGTGCACATTCATGTCGTTGGAATTATGATTTAAGAGTTGATGGTATGAAGGTCTCAGATCAACCCTTTAGTATGTCTAGTAAAGATTTAGAAGCATTAGAACAAATTCCAGATCTCATTGATGCGAACGTTTCTTCACTAAAAATTGAAGGACGTATGAAGAGCTTACACTATATCGCAACCGTGGTATCAACCTATCGAAAACTCATTGATGATTATCTTCGTGATGGAAAAATAGATGATTCTATGCCCTACATGAAAGAACTTGAGAAGGCAGAAAATAGACTGGCATCACATGGGTATTTAGAAGGTATGCCAGGTGTTGAACAACAACTCTATAACATGCGAAGTGAAAGACCAACACAACTATTTATTGGTTTAGTGGTGTCTTATGATGCAAAAAATAAAGAAGCCACCATAGAACAAAGAAACAATTTCAAAGATGGTGAAGAGGTTGAGATGTTTCATCCAAGTGGCCTCGTTGAGCCCTTTAAGGTTGAAGGTCTAAAAGATGAAGAAGGCAATATCTTAGATGTTGCAAGACATCCTAAACAGATTGTTAAGATGAAGGTTCCCTTTCCAGTTGAACCTTACGCCATGCTTAGAAAACGATGAACACCTATATAAAAGACGGAAAATACATTTTGTATATGATCGTTCGTAAGCATAATAAAAACGCTTATTTTAGAGTCAAAGAAGGGATACTTCATGTCACTTGTCATCCCAAGACTTCACTTAAGGCGATTGAATCCTTTATTGATTTAAAGTTCGATACATTTTATCAAAAGATTAATGAATCAACAGCTAGAGAAGCGGATGATATCATCTTACTATGGGGTAAAACATATACACTCATCTTAACCAAGGGACGTTTTCATGTTGAAATGAGTGAAGACGTGATCTATGTGAAAGCGATGAATCAAGATATAGAGCACATTAAAAAAAGAATTTATGCTTTATTTCTTTTAGAAAAAATAGGTGAAATCAAACCCGAAATTGATGACAAAATCAAACAACTTGGTATCAGTCCTTGTCCCATCAAAATCAAATATTTAAAATCGAAATTTGGCAGTTATCACAAAAAGAATCACGAAATTACATTAAATTCGTTTTTAACGAGGTTAGATCCCATTTATTTAACCTATGTGATGTATCATGAATATGCACATGCAAAAGTCTTTAATCATTCAAAAGATTTTTATCATGTCTTAGATCTGCTCATGCCAAATCACCGTATCTATCAAAAAGGCTTAAAAAAAATAGCAATCCACTGAAAAATAGTGTATAATGATAAAGAAATTTAAGGAGGTACACCATGGCCGTGAAACAATTGTTCCAATTGACCCAAGAAGGTGTCGACAATCTAAAAACTGAATTAACTTACTTAAAAGATGTTAAACGTGAAGAAAATAAAGAAGCTTTAAAAGAAGCAAGAGCTCAAGGTGACTTATCAGAAAATGCGGATTATGATGCTGCTCGTAACGAACAAGCACGTATTGAATCAAGAATTGCTGAAATTGAAACCATTTTAAAGAACGTTAAAATCATTAAAACCGATGATCGTGATATCGTCAATATCGGTAAGAGTGTCATTATCCGTTTTGTTGAAACAGGCGAAGAAAAAGAATTTACGCTTGTCGGTTCAATCGAAGCTGATCCAAGAGCTAAAAAGATTTCTACTGAATCTCCGATTGGTAAAGCACTGATGAACAAGATGGAAAATGAAGTTGTTGAAGTTAAAACTGAAACCGGGAAAATATTCTCTGTTGAAATTGTGGAAATTAAGTAATGTCATTGCTTGAACATTGCATCCCGTATGCATACGCTAAGTCCATCCAAGAAATTAACTACCAAGAACTAAGAAAACAAGGAATTCGTGCCTTGTTTTTTGACTTAGATAATACCATTATCGGATACGATGAAGTGAAGCTAAGTGAGTCGCATATTAAGTTCTTAAATGAACTCAGTCAAGACTTTAAGATTTTAATCTTATCGAACACAAGTTATAAACGTGTATCACTGGCGTTATCAGATGTCGATTTCCCCTTTATATGGCATGCAAAAAAGCCATTAAAATGGGGTTTCAAGAAAGCGTTGAAAAAGGTGGGTCTCAATCATTATGAAGTGATCATGATTGGTGATCAACTCATGACAGATGTGCTTGGAGGAAACCTAAGTCAACTCAATGTGATCTTAGTCAAATCAGTCAAACGTAAATCAGATCGTAAGATTACACAGTTTAATCGTAAACTTGAAACCAAGGTATTAAAGCGTATTGAAAAGAAATATCCCAAGATGTATGAAGAAAGGTTGAAGTCTTATGTCATCGACCATACGGTGTAAAGGATGCGGAGCTCTTTTACAAAAAGAGGATCCAAATAAAGTTGGTTATGCCACATCTTATGATCATGTGTATTGTCAAGCATGTTATAAGCTTTTTCATTATGGCGAGTCAACACTTCATTTTCATCCTGAAGATTTACCATCGCTTCCTGCAAATGCAGTTATTTTGATGGTTTCTTCAGTTTTACATCTTGATTTATTATTTAGTTATCCCGTATATCGATATCAACCAGATGCGAAATTTGTATACATCATCAATCAAATGGATTTACTTCCTAAAGGAACTAATTTAGATCGTTTACTTGAAAACATTAAGCGTAAAGCGAAATCTTTATCCGTTCCATATGAAGATTTGATTTTAATGTCTGCGAAAAATCCATATGATATCGAACATTTAAAAGCATATTTAAAAGAACTTCATGAACCACATGTCTATTTGCTTGGTGTACAAAACAGCGGGAAGACGACACTGTTTAAAGCACTGACGAAAGATGAAGATGCGCTTGCGATGAAAAAAGCGGGTTTAACCCAAGAAGCACTCAAAAGAGCATATGATGGTATGATGATATATGATATGCCTGGTTTATACCAAGATGGATATCTGCATCAAATACTTCCCTATAGTCTTTATAAAAATTTAATTCCAGATTCTATGATTAAACCTAAGATTTATCAACTTAAAGAAGGACAATCTTTAATGATTGAAGGTCTAATCGGAATTTCATTTTATGGGTATACAATCAATCCGATTTTCTATGTGGATCAGATGATTGATATTCATAAAACCAATGATGAACGCGTTAAAGTATTAATGGCTGAAAAAGAAAAGCACTTTAAGGTTTATGTCGATCGTTATGAAGAAAAAGCATTTAAAATTCCAACAGGAAAATATCAAATTACATTTGCTGATATGGGATTCATGCATGTATCTGGACCAGGACTTGTTAAACTGATCCATCCTAAAGGATTACACATTTCTTTATCGGAGGCACTCTTTAATGATTGATGCGATTGAAAAAAGAGTTATAGAAAAACTAAGTCAACATGAACAACGTTTAAAACATGTTTATGGTGTTGCAGAAACAGCTGTCAAACTTGCTAAAATCTATCATGAATCCGAAGAAAAAGCATGGATATCAGGTATGTTTCACGACATCGCTAAATATGATTCATTAGAAGATCAAATGAACAAGATGGATTTAAGATGGATCAAAGCATATGTTGACTTTCCTGTCATCTATCATGCGATTGCAGCAGCAAACACACTTGAACATGAGTTTCGTATTCATGATCAAGACATCTTAAATGCGATTAGATATCATGTCTGGGGACGAAAGAACATGTCCCTGCTTGAAAAAATCATTTTTGTAGCAGATTACTGTGAACCCAATCGCGGTTTTCATGATAGTGAAATGATTTATGACATGGCAGTAAACAATATAGATCAAGCCGTATGCTACTGTATGAAGGCATCGATTGATCATCTACTAAGTAAGGGCCTTGAGCCATCAGAAGAACAATTGGAAGCATACCAATATTACCAGGAGGTAACCCGTGGAGAAAGTCAATAAAATTATTGAAACGTTAGAAGATTTAAAGGTTAAAGAATTAGCATGTTATGATTTTGAAAAGACATCACCGTTTTATGACTATTTCGTCATAGCAACCGTGAATGAAAGACAAGGAAATGCAGCGATAAGCCATCTCAAGAAAGCTTTATTAGCAGATGAGATTAAACATATTGAAGGTAAAGGTGGTTCATGGACACTCGTGGATTGTCACGATGTCATCGTTCATCTTTTCCAAGAAGAAGATCGTCGTTTTTATGGTTTTGATCAACGCCTTTTAGGCATTAAACGTATTAAATAATCATGTTTGAACCTCTTTATGATTTGCTCATGAGTGATGTCGATTATGAAGCATTACTTCATGAAGTCAAACCTTACTTGAATAAACATGATTTAATGCTTGATGCAGGCTGTGGTTCAGGCTATTTTTTAGTTGAACTTTTAAAAGCAGGTTATCATGCCATTGGCATTGATTATTCATCGGTCATGTTATCGCTTGCTGAACAAAGACTAAGAAGTGAAGGTTTAATGACAAAGCTTTATGAACATGATTTAAGACATCCCATTCATGCTGAAGTCGATGTGATTTTCGCAATGTTTGATGTCATGAACTACTTTAGAGGCGTTAAAGGTGTATTTAAGCATTGTTACCAAGCCTTATATCCAGGTGGAAGATTGATCTTTGATCTTTATCATGAAGATGTGTTAACTGAATATGATGGGTATATCGAAGAAGAGGATGAACCCACATCATATCGTTGGGAAATCAGATGTGACCATGAAAAAATGACCCACTATGTGGATCATCAAAATGAAAGGGACATCATCAAACAATATATTTATCCGTTATCTTATTATCAAGAGATTTTAGAGAATCTTGGATTTAAGGTTTTAGTTAAACCTTCGATTGACCCAAGAAAACATTTAGTGATTGCAACCAAAGAATAGGCGCTGCCTATTTTTTTTCTTTTAATAGATGATAAAGTTTTTGATAACGTTCCGATTGGGTATACGCTACCCATTTTTTTCTTGGTACCATGAAAACATTGATGGGTTCTTTAATCTGATATGTTTTTAAGGTGTTTTTTGTAACTTTCATTTCACAATCTTCATCATCGATCAAGCAATCCTTGTGCCACATATAGTGATGAACATCGTTGGTATTTAATGATGTTCCATCATAGAAAACCACTTTCATACCCCAAATGGATTGAAGAATTGTTGTACCTTTGGTCATATAAAATTGAGCAAATAACCAAATAAATCCAAGAATTAAGAGCGTTAATCCAATCGCGAGTCCAAATAGGTCATGAATGAATACGCGAATAAAAACGATGTATGTAATCAAAAAAATAACATCCAGAACACCCGATAGAAAACGGTATTTATAAGGAATGCTTAGTTGGGATAAATCCTCTTTGATTTGGCCATAAATTTCTTCGTGCGATGTCATCGATAGCCCCCCTTACTGTTTATGTTTATTGTAGCATATAAACAAAAAAAGAGTAAATAATCTTTTTTAAAACTAGTATAAAGTAAGGAGGGATGATATGAAAGCATACCGAATACTCGTTGTTTTTGTGTGTATTGTTGGATGGATATGGTTATTTCCTAAAGCAGAAGAAAAGCCTTGGATTGAGCATGGGAAGGTACAACTTGAGATTATTCGTATTGAACTCGCGGGAGAAATTGAATTTCCAGGTGTTTATCATGTTTTTGAACCTATCACTGTCTCAGAAGCACTCTTTCTTGGGGGCAGATTAAGTGATGTTGCAGATCTATCTAAATTGCAATTATCAGAAGTGATTACACATGATAGACAAATTGTTGTTTTATCTTTAGGAGAAGATCCTGTTCAGGTTTTACAAAAAATCAATGTCAATCAAGCTTCGTTTAAAGAGTTATTAACGATTCCTGGCATGACCGAAACGAGAGCTGCTTCATTGATTTTATACCGCGAAGCACACGGTGATTTTAAGCATTTAGATGAACTTTTAAACGTTAAATATATTGGGATATCTACACTTGAGAAGATCAAACCGTATCTTACACTTTGATCACTTAGATCTCTTAGGGTTTTGTCTTGCATTAGCTCTTGTATCCATTGAGATTCTCTTTGTCTTTCCTGTTTTTGTGTATGTATTTTACAAGCTAAGAAAAAGATTTAGTATCCTCTTGTTTTTGATTGTTTTAAGCTTAATTTTATTAAGATGGTATATCAGAGATCATCAGCAAATACCTAACTATCTTCAAGCAGAAGTTAAAGTTATTCAAGTGATGCATGAAGAGACCTATGACGTCATCGAAATTAAACATCATCAAAACCGATATCTGATCTATGTAAATCCTGATAGGTATCATGTAGGTGATGTTTTATTTGTGCGAGGTGAGGTTCGTTTATACCCTAAACAAACAGCTCCATATGGTTTTGATCAGAAGAACTATTATTTAAGTAAGGGCATTTTAGGAAAGATTCTCTCAGACGATATCACATGGGTAAGGCGTGATTTTCATCTGATGTCTTTGAGACAAGATCTCATTGATCACTTCAAAAAAGATGAAATACATCCTCTCTTTTTTACCATAATTTTTGGCATTACACCTGAAAAAGAGGATAAAGATCTTTTTAAAGATTTAAATCTATATCATCTACTGAGTGTATCTGGATTTCATCTATTTCTTTTAGTGTGGGTCATCAAAAAAATAGGATACCATATGGATTTAAGTATAGGGATTCAAGATGCGATTACGTTTTTGATTTATCTTTCGATGTTATATCTTCACCGATTTGATCTAGGGATCACAAGATTATTCTTGATGTTTATATTGACTTATGGGAATCGCTATTTTGATTTAAGAAGATCAAAACTTGAGCTCATACACATCACATTGTTTATCATGTTAGTTTTTCATATCGAATGGATGAATACTTTATCCATGCTGATGATTTATATCATTTTAGTTTCGATTGAATTATTGGAACCAATATATCGTGATTTAAGTGGGATTTCTAAAAGGTGGGTTATGGGCGTGATCGTGATGGTCGTTTTAATTCCATTTCAATCATCTATCTCACTTTTAGGGTTAGTGCTACTCCCCATCATTGGGATTCCATTTATTTTCAGTGTGATGGTTGGAGCATGGATGGTTATGTTGTTACCGGGTTTTCATGTGTATTATGATGTCATCATCGGTTTTTTTCTTGAGCTCTTTAGACTTTTAGCAACAAAAAGTTTGACGCTCATTTACGGTCGTTTTGATGCATGGGTTGTTTTGATTTACTATCTACTGTGGATAGGGATACTTATATGTCATTCGAAAATAAAAAAAATGATGATAGGTATTATAAGCATGATGTTTGTTGTTTTAATTTTTTTGATCAGAGGTCAACAAACAACCATCACTTTTTTAGATGTAGGTCAAGGGGATGCGACCATCATAAAAACACCTGAATGTCGTGTAGTGATCGATGCTTTTTATGGCGTTAAATCTTATGTGATGAATCAAGGCATTCATGAAATTGATTATCTCATCTTAACACATAGTGATCTCGATCATACCCTTGAAGCGAGTGATCTCATATCTTCAATCAAGATTAAACATCTTATCTTATCCAAGTATGATGACACATATCAACCTTATGGGATAAAGAGTATACGCGTCAAATCAGGAGATAACCTGACTTGTGGGAACCTTACCCTTCAAATTTTATCTCCTTTAAAACGAAGTGAAGATGCCAATAATGCATCGATTGTGATTAAAACAAAGATAAATAATCAAACATTTCTTTTTGCAGGAGACATTGAAGAAGAAGCAGAGAAAGACTTAGTGAATTTTTATGGCGAACAACTTAAAAGTGATGTCTTAAAAATAGCACATCATGGGTCAAATACATCATCAACATTAGATTTTCTTTATCATGTTAATCCGGATACCTTAATCATCTCCGCAGGTAGAGATAATCATTACGGATTTCCACATCAAGAAGTCATTGAAAGATTGATGAAATTAAATGCAACGATCTATCGTACAGATCATCATGGTACGATCATTTATAACCCCGATAAAAAGAAATCAAAATGGGAATTGCATCTACCTTTTTAAGCCCTTTTTTGGTACAATAGATTTAGTGTTAGGAGGCGTATCTATGGCCGAGTCAATCTATTTATTTTACAGCAATAACGATTTTCTTTTGAATCACGCCGTTGAAGAAAAAGTCAAGGAGTTCAATGTTGATCCTTTCAACATCGTTAAATACGATTTACTTGAAAATGATTATGATGATGTCCTTGAAGATTTGCAGACGGTTTCTTTTTTTGCTGAAAAGAAAATCATTATTATTAGAAACATTCAAGAACTCGAAAAAACAGAAGAGTTTGTTCTCCAACATTTCATGTCTTATTTCGAAAAACCAAATCCTGATGTCATTGTCATCATCGTGATGAATGAACTTTTACCTGAAACATCAGTTTTGGGTAGCTCACTTTTTAAATATGCATTTATTGAAAAAGTGAAGGATATGGAAAAGAAAGACTATCCTGAGTTTATTAAAAACATGTTTAAAAAATATGCATACACCATTACAGATGATGCGATTGAAGCGTTATTAGAACGTACTAATCTTGATTTTAATTTGATTAATCAGGAAGCTGAAAAGCTGATGCTTTTCGCTTATGAAACCAAAGAAATCAATGAAAGAGCAGTCCTTTTATTAGTTTCACGCAATTTAGAAGAAAATATTTTCGAATTGACGAATGCATTACTTTCTAAAAATCAAACAAAGACGATTGAAATTTTTTATGATCTTGTGGCACGCAATGAAGATCCTTTGCGTATCTTAAATAACATTGTTGGTAAAGTCAGAGAACTCATGCACACCAAACTCCTTTTAGATAAGGGGTATCGTCAAGATCAAATTGCAGAACACTTTCATATCAAGAGTGGTCGCGCATATTATTTAGTTAAAAATGCACAATCAATTCCATTTAGTCAATTAGAGAACCACTTGAAAAAATTATCTAAACTCGATTATGATATCAAGAGTGGTAAAATTGATAAAAAACTTGGACTTGAACTCTATTTGTTAGGAGCTTAAGATGTTAAATTATAACCGCGTATTATGTTTTGACTTCGAAACGACAGGACTCAACGGATTTACCGATGAAATCATTGAAATTGGTGCTGTCTTATTAGAAAAAAAAGAAGGTCAACTTAAAGTGACCAAAGAATTATCCCTTTTAGTCATGCCAAGTAAACCACTACCTCAAAAAATTATTGATATTACACATATCACGGATGAACTTCTACTTCGTGAAGGCATCAGTCAAGAAGAAGCGTTTCAAAAGTTTGCTGATCTTTATCAAGATGAGAAAACTTTGCTCATTGCATATAACATCCAGTTTGATCTTTTATTTATGCAAACCTTATTTAAAAGACATTGGAACACGTTATTCTCGATTAAAAATGATGTGTTAGACGTCATGGCTATTTATAAAGATCGTCATCGTTTTCCACATCGTTTGGATAATTGCGTTCAAACCTATGGTGTTGATGTTAAAAATACCCATAGAGCATTAGATGATATTAAAGCAACTTTTCAAGCGTTAGTCAAAATGGCTGAAGAAAAGAACAATATTTCCCATTATATCAATAAGATTGGCTATAATGGCACCTATGGTGTATCTGGGATCAGATTACCACATGTGAAATACATTCCACAAAAAGGTGGATACCGTGAAATTGAAAACAGTTTATAGAAAAAAAAAGACACACCGTGTCTAATTTTTTTAAAGGGCGTTGACTTTAGTTGCAAGACCAGATTTATGTCTAGCTACAAAGTTTTGATGGAAAATTCCCTTTGCAAGACCCTTGTCTAACTTCTTATGTGCAAAAGATAATGCTTCAACTGCTTTTTCTTTATCATTAGCTGCTATTGCGCGTTCGACTGCTTTAAATGCTGTTTTGACGGATGACTTAAAAGAAGCGTTTTGTAAACGGCGTTTTTCATTGGTTTTATTACGTTTAATTTGTTGTTTGATATTTGCCACAATTTCACCTCCCATGCGTGCAAAACCATTGTATCAAAAGCATGTAAAAATTGCAACAGTTAAGAGCATATTATGGTAAAATATTAATAGATAAGGGGCTGTAAAAACGAATGACAACTGCTAATAAATTAACTCTTTTAAGAGTCATCATGATTCCAGTCATGATCGTTATGGTTTATTTAGATGCTCTTAAAGACCCATTTGGATTATTTGGGATGAGTATCGGACATTTTTTATTTTTGATTTTATTTATTTTAGCATCATTTACTGATTTTTTAGATGGATATATTGCACGAAAATACAATCAGATTACAACATTCGGTAAGTTTTTAGACCCGATTGCTGATAAGGTTTTGGTGATGGTAGCACTGCTTTATTTAATGATTTTAGATCCATCAAGAGTTCCAATGTGGGCTGTGATGATTGTGATTGTTAGAGAATTTGCAGTGACTGGTGTTAGACTTCTTGCTGTTGAAAGAGGAAAAGTGATTGCTGCATCACCTTATGGGAAAGCTAAAACAGCTTCAACCATGGTTGCACTGATTGTTTTACTATTCAACGATTTTGGATTAACACCGTGGATAGGTAACATTTTATTTTGGATAGCAATCGCTTTGACTGTGATCAGTGGACTTGACTATCTCATTAAGAATCGTTCCATCATATTAGAAAGTATTTAAAAGTAAAATATACATTTATCTCATATCATAAGACGGAGGTGCAGACATGATCGATAAAGACAAAAGAGCACAGGCCTTAGAGGCTGCAATGAAACAAATCGAAAAACAATACGGTAAAGGATCCGTCATGCGATTAGGTGATGAAGCGGAACGCACAGTTGAAGCGTTTCCTACAGGATCACTTGGACTTGACATTGCTTTAGGTATCGGTGGATACCCTAAAGGACGTATTATCGAAATTTATGGACCTGAAAGTTCAGGTAAAACAACCTTAGCGTTACACGCAATAGCTGAGGTGCAAAAATTAGGTGGTTATGTGGCGTTTATTGACGCTGAACATGCGCTTGATCCTAAATATGCAAGATCACTTGGTGTGGATGTCGATAATTTGATTTTGTCGCAACCAGATACAGGTGAACAAGCATTAGAGATTGCTGAGGCACTGATTCGTAGTGGATCTGTGGATGCGATTGTTGTGGATTCAGTTGCTGCTTTAGTTCCTGAAGCAGAAATCAATGGTGAAATGGGCGATTCTCACGTCGGTCTTCAAGCAAGATTGATGAGCCAAGCGATGAGAAAACTTTCTGGTGCGATTTCAAAAGCGGGAACGATTGCGATTTTTATTAACCAGATTAGAGAAAAAGTTGGTGTCATGTTTGGTAACCCTGAAACAACACCAGGTGGACGTGCATTAAAATTCTATGCATCCGTACGTTTAGAAATTAGACGTGGCGAAGCTATTAAGAATGCAACAGATATTATCGGTAATAAAGCAAACATTAAAGTTGTTAAAAACAAAGTAGCACCCCCTTTCAAAACTGTATCTGTTGATATTATCTTCGGTGAAGGTATTTCTAAAACAGGTGAGCTTGTTGATTTAGCTTCAGATCTTGATATCATTCAAAAGAGTGGTGCATGGTTTGCGTATAATGGCGAAAAGATTGGTCAAGGTAGAGAAAATGCGAAAGCTTACCTTGAAAAAAATCCTGAAATCTACAAAAAAGTTTTTCAGGCTGTCTTGGATCACTACAAGATTACTTATAAAGCATAATCAGAACAAACGGTTGAATTTTTCAGCCGTTTTTATTTTCTATTGAGTCAAATGATTGCATTATACATGCAATATTTAAGGGTATTTGTTATAATTTATATAGTTATTTATAATAATATATATGTTTATTTATGGGAGGGTTTTCTATGGATCATACCTATTTTAGGGAATTTATGACGTATTTAAAAAAAGAAGATAAACCAGCTGCAGTAAGCTATGCTTTATCTTTAATTGAAAATCAAAATGTAGAACTTGAAGACTTATATTTAAATGTTTTAGCACCATCACTGATCTATTTTGAATGTGATGAAAAAGATGAAGATGTTTGTATCTGGAAAGAACACTTTAGAACATCGATTATTAGAACGATTCTAGAATCATGTTATGTGCATGTTTTAAAATTAACGAAAAATGTTAAAAAGAACGGTGTTAAAGTCATGGTTTTAACACCTGCTTTTGAATATCATGAAATTGGTGCGATCATGAACACACATTTCATGTTATTAGAGGGTTTTGATGCTCATTATATTGGTGCAAACACACCCAAAGCAGAAATTTTATCTGCGATCAGAACGTATCATCCTGATTATGTTGCTTTATCTGTAACAAATCCTTATAACATCGTTGTTACAAAACAAACAACGGATGAAATTAAGCGGTTTTTCCCTGAAGTGGGTATTATTTTAGGTGGTCAAGCATTTAAAGACCTAAGCCATATCGAGCATCTACAGTACGATGAAATTTTAAACAGTCTTGAAGATCTTAAAGCATTTGGAAAGAAGGTATCAGCAAAATGAAACTTGCATTCCAAATAGCTTGGCGTTTTTTAATGTCTGCTAAAAAACAAACATTCATTATTATCTTAGGTATTTCCGTAGGCGTATCTGTGCAAGTGTTCATTGGTTCCTTGATCAGTGGATTACAGAACAGTTTAGTTGATACAACCATTGGTTCATCATCACACCTTTCTGTATCTGCTATTGATGAAGGTATTATCTCTAATTATGATGATGTAGAAGCAAACATTTTATCACAAAGCGATCTTTTCAGTGTGACAACTCCTGTTTTTGATCTACCTGGTATTTTAGAAAAAGGTGAAGAAAAAACAGAAGTTCTTTATCGTGGATTAGAATTTGATTCAGCAAACCAAATCTATGGTTTTGATGAAAAACTGGTTGAAGGAAGCTTACCAGATGCACTTGATGAAATTGCATTAGGGATTGCTATTAAAGAAGAACTTGACTTAAATATCAATGAGACGATTACCATGGAAATTTTAGGTCAGTTTAAAACATTAACGATTGTAGGATTCTTTGATTTAAATGTTGCACAACTTAATCGAAGCTGGGGTGTAGGAACGATTGAGACGCTTCAAACGATTTACGGTGAAGTTGGTGCTACACGTATTGAATCTCAGTTATCTGAACCTTTTGATGCAGAAGCGCTGAGCTTAACCTTAGATGACATTCTTTTATCAGACGGGTATGAAACCAAAAACTGGATGGTTGAAAACGAATCACTCCTTTCAGGTTTACAAGGCCAAAGTATTTCATCACTTATGATTCAAATTTTTGTGATTATTTCAGTTGTTTTAGGGATTTCTTCAACATTAGCAATCACAGTGATGCAAAAATCAAGACAAATTGGTATTATGAAGGCGATGGGTATTAAAGATCAAGATGCATCCTACGTTTTTCTATCTGAAGGATTTATTCTAGGAATCTTTGGTGCCATTGGTGGTGTTTTATTAGGCTTAGGTTTATCTTATGCCTTTACAACGTTTGCGTTAAACCCAGATGGCACACCGGTTGTTACACTCTTTATTGATCCTGGATTTATTCTCTTATCGGGTGGGATTGCGCTTGTCGCATCCACGATTGCAGCATTAACACCTGCGATTAAATCATCTAAACTGACAGTCATCGAGGTGATCCGTAATGCCTAATATCGTTGAACTTAAAAATATAAATAAAATTTATGGTATCAAAACACCAAATCCGACACAAGTGTTATATGATGTATCATTAAACATTGAAGAATCAACCTTCAATTCCATCATTGGACAATCTGGTTCAGGTAAATCAACACTTTTAAACATATTAGGAACACTGGATAAAGCAACATCAGGTGATGTCTTAATCAATGGTAAAAACACACAAGAGATGACTAAAAATGAGTTATCGACCTTAAGAAATGAAGCGATTGGTTTTATTTTCCAATTTCATTATTTACTTCCAGAATTTACAGCATTAGAAAATGTATTAATGCCTTATCGTATATCTAAAAAGCCAATCACAGAAGAGGTATTAAAAAGAGCACATGAACTCCTAGATATTGTTGGATTAAACAATAGAAAAGATAATCTTGCAACCAATTTATCCGGTGGACAGCAACAAAGAGTTGCAATCGCAAGATCGTTAATCAATAACCCTAAAATCATCTTAGCAGATGAACCTACAGGTAATCTAGATTCTGATACAACCGAGCAAGTCTATGACTTACTTAGAGAGATCAATCAGCGGTTTAAGACGACATTTATTATCATTACACATGATCGTCATATCGCAGAAAAAGCAGATCGCATCATCGAAATTAAAGATGGAAGAATCAATTTAGATATCAAAAAATAATGGTAAGAGCCCGATGTGAATGTATGCGGGCTCTATTCATTAGAGAAAGGTGATATTTACCTTACGATTTTCTTAAGTATTTGAAACTGTTAAGAAATAATTATACAATAATCATGCATAAAGAAGGAGGGCACCTATGTCTACATTTTCTTGGGTGATTTATTCACTCTTTGCAGGACTTGCATTAATCCCAGTCATTAAACTTGATGAAGTTAGATCGAACCAACAATACCGTGTTTTATGGTTCTTGTCACTTCTTGTTTTTGTATGGGCGATTTTAATCGGATTTAATTTAACTGCTGAAACTGCATTTGTGCTTTATTACAGTAGGCTTTTGACTTATCCAATCGTTTTCGGCATATCTTATACCATTTATACAACGTTTCAAATGTATATCAAAAATAGATCTTCTAAGCTGTTTCATTTTCTTGCTTTATCATTTTTCTTTATCGATGTGCTTGTTGTATTGACAAATTCAACACACTTATGGGTTTTAAAGATGTCTTATGATCCAAATCTGACAAGAGAAATTTTCAATGAAGTGTCACGAGGTTGGTTCTTCTTAGTTCATACCATCGTATGTTATATTATCTTATTATTAGGTTTTGGTCGTATGCTTGTTTATCTTGCTAAAAAAGAAAAGGAAACCGAAGATGTATTTCCATTTCCAATGATTTTAATCAGTTTAGTCTTAGGTATTGGTTTAAATATCACACATTTATTTTTCATTCACTTTCCAATTGACCCAACATTTTTATTTGTTGTCATTGTGACATTCCTGTTATATACAATTATTTATAAGCGGGATTTCAATGTTAACTTAATACTGTCATCAAGAACGTTTTTATTTAGTAAAATGAGAGAGATGTATGTTATTTTAGATCCTCAACGACAAGTGATCGAATATTCTTCCAATTTAATGGAACGTTTTGGACATTTAGGTTTTCGTGAAGGTGAAAGCGTTAAAGAATTTTTTAGAAAATTAAAATACGAGTCGATTTGCTATCACGATATTACAGAAATAAAAGCGATCCCTTATGATGCGAAAAAATACTATCTTCACATCGAAGATCAAGAATATCGGATTGATCGTTTTAGATCAAAAGGCGCACTTATTCTTTTATATGATGAAACATTAACCGTGAAAATGATGCATGAAATCGATGAGATCAAATCACATGATTTAATGACCAACGTATACAACCGCAGCTATTTCGAACAGCATCGTGAGATGTATGAAAAAGAACATGAATCCATGGGACTCATTATGTTTGATGTTGATGGATTAAAGCTTTTTAATGATTATTTAGGTCACCGTGAAGGTGATCAATTACTGGTGAAGTTTTCATCTATTTTATTAAAGCTCAATCAAATCTATGATGATTTAATTCCGATTCGTTTTGGTGGCGATGAATTCGTTTTAATTGCTAAAAAAGCGGATCAGAAGAAGATGGATGATATCATGACGAGAATCATTGAGGGATCGATCCATCAAAATAAACTTGAAAACATCAGTTTCTCTTATGGCATGGTCATTCGAACACATAAAGAGCCTTTACATAGCATGTTAAAACGTGCCGATGAAAAATTGTATGAGATGAAAGAATCCCGGACAGAGTATAAAAAAGAATTGGTTTGTGATTTAGAAATTGAAGCAAACCAAATACCCAGAAAAAAGAAAAGTTAAGTTTATATCATTAAAAAAACGTAAACCTCATCGAGATTTACGTTTTTATTTATGATCTTATGAATGGAATGATCCGAGATAAAATGATGATGATTAATATTAACAACGCACTAAAACCTGAGGTATAGATGATTATCGGATAGGATGTGTTTAAATCTTCTAAGCGAAGATGCCTCATATAGATTCCAAAGTAAGCCCATATGAAGACGAACCCGAAGACGATATCTTTTTGAAAGTAAACCATGATTAATCCCAGTATTAATCCGATGATCAGCATAGAAACTGTCAAAAGGGTAGCTAACTGTCCTTCAGAGGGTGCACCTAATGAAACTAAGAGAATCGTGATGTTTGCTATGGTTGCAACCGAAATCCAACCGAGATAAAGCGAAATGCTTGATTGAATGAGCCACATCTCGTTTTTTGAAAATAGATAAGCAACAATGAGTGAACCGAGTAATAAAAGCATAACAATCGTTGATAATAAGATTTTGTTATAGTGCCATGAGAGAAGCCAAAGTATATTAAAAAGTGATGAAACAGAAAATGCATGTAACACATAGATGATGCTTTTCGAACTCTCATTAATTGGCATTTGCCACTGGAAAAGTTGATAAACGATCCAAGCACCAAGTGATAAATAAATCAGTCCCCAAATCGAAAAAGTCATCCCACTGGGTTGAAAAAGATTTGGGTATTGATTAGATATTTGACCGGTTGTTTGATTGTTGATGGGGAGTGTATTCGCAAGTGTGTTTATTACCAGTACAGCAACAAACATGATCAATGCGGTTATAAGTGCAACATGATAATGCGTTTGAGTCATCATCGTTTCCTCCTTTGATAAAGAAAAGACAATCCGAAGATTGTCATCATGAAGCTACGCGGGTTGGATTAAGATCTTTCAATGAAAATAAAATATACGCTGTTTTAGTCATTTGGTTTCCTGCTGACATAAATGTATAATCGACTTTCACATAAAGGTTTGGTTCAGTGACTTGAACAAACCATAGGGGAGAAACAGGTAATTCATAATTAAAACTAATACCGACTCTTTTATTGGTTGTTAGAAGAGGTGTTGATGGAATGGATGATCTTAGATCTGTCCATGGTGTCTTTAAGACGGGTGTCATGGATACGTTTAAAATTTCATAATTGTCTTTTGCTTCATAAGACATATCAAATTTATATTCGCCACCGACTAATACACCTTGATCATTTTTCTCTGGGTAGGAGAGTTCATACCAACTGATGTTGACTTTGATCGCATCAAGATCATCTTTTGAAACAAACTTATTGATATAAGTTGTTTGTTCTGTAACAGTTTGATCAAAATGAACTTTTCTGTTGTTTGCATATGCCCCAATATATACCGTTAAAATTAAAGTTAGAGGAATGACTGTAACAAACATCAGTAATGCAATTTTAATACGATTTTTATGAATAGCGCTTAATACTTTTCGACGCTTTTGAATAGGTTTGATTTGTTGTGCCATGAATGTTTCATGCTCCTTCACTGATATGTACATCCTCTATTATACATGAACTTAATGATTTATACCAACCGTTTCAAAATGGTTTAATCATTTTCTGATTCACACACTTTTTCATATTTATAACCATAGGTTTAATCTTGCCTGCTTTCTTTTTTCTTGATTGACTTGAAGAGGTCTTATACGGTATAATGATACAGTGCAACAAGTATAAATGACAATTGGCTAATATCAGTTGTTTAAGAATATAATATGGAGGTGTTGAAATGCTTATAGTAGCACTCAGTGCTGTTGAAGGCATCATCTCCGGTTTGCTAATCGTAGGCGCACTTGTCGTCGGTTACTTCATTCGTGTTTGGCACCACGAAAAAAGTATAAAGACGAGTCGTGCAACGGCTGAAAAAATTGTTGAAGATGGAAAAAAAGAAGCTGAAAAAGCAAAAAGAGAATCTGTTTTAGAAGCTAAACAAGAGATTTTTGCGTTACGTAAAGAGTTTGATAATGATGTGCGTGAACGCAGACAAGTCGTGCTTAACCTTGAAAACAAGGTTTCACAGCGAGAAGATACATTAAATCGCCGTGCACTTCACCTTGATAAACGTGAAGAAACATTAGCACTACGTGAAGAAAAACTCGAAGAAAAGAGAGAAACACTCGAACAATTAAATAGCAAAGCGGAAGAAGTCTTAAAACAGCAAGAAGAAAAATTGATGGAGATCTCTGGTTTAAATGTAGACCAAGCAAGAGATATCATCATGGCACGCGTTAGGGAGTCCCTATCCGATGAAATCGCAACCTACATCAAAGATGAGGAAGAAAAAGCGAAAAATGAAGTACAGTCAAGATCTAAACAGCTCTTGGCACTTGCCATTCAGAAGTATGCAAGTGAAACAACAACCGAAAGAACTGTTTCCGTTGTTGATTTACCAAACGATGATATGAAGGGTAGAATCATTGGTCGTGAAGGTCGTAATATTCGCACCATTGAGGCATTAACAGGTGTTGATTTAATTATCGATGATACCCCAGAAGCAGTCGTATTAAGTGGATTTGATCCGATTCGTAGAGAAATCGCGAAACGTGCGTTAAGTACACTTGTCTCTGATGGACGTATTCACCCAGGTCGTATCGAAGAAGTTGTTGAAAAAGCAAGAGTCGAAGTCGATATGTTCATTCGTGAAGCTGGTGAAGAAGCAGTCTTTAGAACAGGTATCGGAAGAATTCATCCAGACTTAGTTAAGTTATTAGGTCGTTTAAGTTTTAGAACAAGTTACGGACAAAATGTATTAAAACATTCAATCGAAGCAGCTTTCCTTGCAGGTAAGCTTGCTGTTGAAATTGGTGAAGATGAAATCCTTGCTCGCCGCGCAGGACTTCTTCATGATATCGGTAAAGCAGTCGACCACGAAGTTGAAGGTGGACATGTTGAAATCGGTGTTAATATTGTCAATCGCTATAAAGAACCTAAAGAAGTGGTGGATGCGATTGCATCACATCATGGTGATAAAGAACCCGAATCAATCATTGCAGTCTTGGTAGCAGCAGCGGATGCACTTTCTGCAGCACGCCCAGGTGCAAGATCTGAATCGATGGAAAATTATGTGAAGCGTTTGGAACAATTGGAAGCCATTTCGAACGAAGTACAAGGTGTTGAAAAATCATATGCTATTCAGGCTGGACGTGAAATTAGAGTCATCGTTAAACCTGAACAAATCGATGATTTATCGACATTTAAAGTAGCTCGAGAAATCAAGGAACAGATTGAACAAAAGATGACCTATCCAGGAACCATCAAAGTGACAGTCATCCGAGAAACAAGAGCAACAGACATTGCAAAATAAGAGGCTTTGGCCTCTTTTTGTTAGAAAAGAGTTGGTTTAATGAAAGTGTTATTTATCGGTGATTTATATGGTAAACCTGGATTAGACATTTTAACAGAAAAAATGGCTGAACTGAAAGAAACATATAAACCAAATTTAATTATTTTAAATGCAGAGAATGCACATTTTGGACGCGGAATTAACTTAAAGATTTATAAAGATCTGATGTCTTTAGGTATTCACGTGATCACGATGGGTAATTGGGTTTGGGGACATAAAGAATTGTTTGAATTTATTGATGATGCCAACATTGTGAGACCCTTTAACTTTAGGGAAGCTCCAGGTAGAGGTTTTATCACATTTAACTATAATGGACAAAAGGTACTCATTATCAATGCTTTAGGAAGAACATTTATGAATCCTCAAGTAGGCGATCCATTTACGGGTATTGATGAGATCATTAAAAATAATCCATCAGATTATCAAATCATTGATATTCACGCTGAAGCAACTTCAGAAAAAGTTGCTTTAGGTCATTATTTAGATGGCAGAGTCAGTGCTGTATTAGGTACACATACACACATTCAAACAGCAGATGAAAGAGCACTTCCTAATGGAACACTCTACATCACAGATGTTGGTATGACTGGTCCTAAAGAAGGTGTCATCGGTGTTTCGAAAGAGATTGTAATAAATCGTTTTTTAAATGGTTTTTCAACACCCAATGAAGTTGCTCAAGGACCCAAACAATTAAATGCAGTCATCATGGATTTAAGACTCAAAACAATTAAACGTATACACATGGAAAGCGAAACAGTGTAGAGCACACTGTTTTTTCATGTATAATAGGAACTGGTGATGAAATGAACAACGTAGATTTAGAAAAATATTTTAAACCTGATTTAAATCAGGCAAGAAAGCGCTCAAAGAAAACAGTTGAAGAACTTAAGTTTCAACTTGATGATGCGCATGAAAAAGTAGGTCTTGGAAAGACTTATAAAATCGATACATATGGCTGCCAAGGTAATGAAGCGGATAGCGAAACCATGGCGGGTATTTTAGAATTGATGGGATTTGCTAAAACTGAAGAAGAACATCAAGCAGATGTCATCATTATCAATACATGTGCCATTCGTGAAAATGCTGAAAATAGAATTTGGGGAGAACTTGGTCGTTTAAAAGCGTATAAAAGACAAAACCCCAATCTCATTTTAGGTTTAGCTGGATGTATGGCTCAAGAAGAAAATGTGGTTGAACGTGTCTTAAAGAAATATCAACACGTCGACATCGTTTTTGGTACACACAATATTCATAAACTTCCTGAATATATCGAAACAGCGATGTTTAACAAAGAAAGAGTCATTGAAGTCTTTTCTAGAGAAGGCGAAATCATTGAAAATCTGCCTAAAGTCAGACAACATCATTTTAAAGCGTGGGTTAACATCATGTTTGGTTGTGATGAGTTTTGTACGTATTGTATCGTCCCTTATACCCGTGGTAAGGAAAGATCAAGAAGTAAAGATGAAGTAATTGCTGAAGTGAAAGAACTTGTTAAGCAAGGTTATCAAGAAGTGACTTTACTCGGCCAAAACGTCAATGCTTATGGTAAAGACATTAAAACAGATGATTATACGTTTGGTGATTTACTGAGAGACTTAAATGAAACAGGTATTGAACGCATTCGTTTTACAACCTCACATCCACATGATTTAGACCTAAAAACGATGGAAGCGATGCGAGATTGTAAGCATGTTATGCCATTTTTCCATTTACCAGTTCAATCAGGATCCAATCCTGTATTAAAAAAGATGAATCGTCATTACACCAAGGAATCGTATTTAAAAACCTTAAATGAGTTAAAAGAAACTGTTCCTGGTATTTCAGTAACAACTGATATTATCGTAGGATTTCCAGGAGAAACCGAAGAAGACTTTATGGAAACCATGGATTTAGTTGAAAAAGCACAGTTTGAAGGAGCTTTCACATTTGTGTTTTCAAAAAGAGAAGGCACACCAGCAGCAACCTTTGAAGATTCAACACCAGAAGAAGAAAAGAAACAACGCTTATACATGCTCAATGATAAGATTAATGCAGGTTATTTAAAAGGTAACGAACGTTTTGTTGGAGAAACCGTGAAAGTTTTAGTCGATGGCGTCTCTAAATATGATGATACAGTATTAGCAGGTTATTCAGAACATAATAAACTCGTTAACTTTAAAGGTGATAAGTCACTCATCGGAAAGATTGTATCCGTCAAAATAACGTTAGCTAAAACATGGTTTTTAATGGGTGAAGCGCTATGAGTGAAAAAGAAAAACTTATTCAAATGCTCGAAACTAATGAAGAGATTCAAAGGTATAAACGGATTGAATCACTCATTAATGACAATAAAGAAATTAGTCAAAAATTCAATGAATTAAAACGCGTTCAAAAGCAATTAGTTAATGCAAAGCATATTGGAAAACAAGAAGCCATCCTCACCTTTCAGGCACAATATGATGCCATTTATGAAGCGATTGAATCCTATCCTTTAATGGCCGATTATTTGGCTTTACAAGGCGACATCAACGAAATGGTTCAATCGATTGTTTCCATCATCGAGGAAGGTCTCGAAAAAGAATTCGAAAAATGATAGCCCTTTAAGGGCTGTTTTCTTTCAAAAGAGGTAAAAAAACTTGTAAAAAACGCATATTCATTGTATGATGAAATAAAGAAGTATGATGGAGGTTCGCTATGCCAAGACTTACAAGAGACAGTAACGTATCCGTAGGGACAAAGGAATTTAAAGTAGACGATATCCTCAAAACAATCATCTATTTGCCCGCAAATCAAGTCAAGTCATTTTTTATAGAGATTGGTCTGACGATACCAAGAGAAATGAGAATGTTCGTCTTAAGAGAAACCTTAAGAGAAAAAGTCATTGAGACAAGAAAATCAAGATTAACACTTGCAGACGAACTGAATTACCGCCTATCTTGGTTTACTGAATTCACTGAAACTCAGTTAGAAAATCTGTTGATTTTTTTTGATGATCCCGTTTTAGATAAAGCTTTCTTGGAAGATTTTTGGACTGACTTAATTTCTTATATGGTTGAAAAAGGTGTCACACCTAAAGACCTAAAGAAGATTCTTGATTTATCGATCCAACACGTCAGAGCCGTAGGTCTTGAACTTCCTAACATGAAGACCTATAACCGTGAACTTAAAGATTTATTCTTTGACTCCATGGGACGGATTGATGGGCTACCTCCACAAAAAATTAGACCCGTTTTATATAAGAGTTCTACACTGACAGAAGTGCGTGATTTAGGTTCTAAATACGACGTTGATGTTCCGAGACGTTTAAAGAAAACAGAACTTGCAGATATCATCGTTAAAGAATTAAAAGATAGAGGACAACACACAGACGAACTCGAAACACAAATTCGTTCAATGTCTGTGATCGTGATGCAACGTTTTGCGATTGATCATGATATTAAAGCATCGACAGAACTGAAAAAAGAAGAAATTATTGAATATATTTTAGCAAACGCCAAAGAAACCAAAGAAGCGTACTTTGTTCCTGAATCGCCACAGGTTTATGAAAAAGAAGTTGAAGAAGTCAGCAAGCACGTCGAAGAAGTGAAAGTTGTTCCACAGGTTGTTCAAGTCGTTGAAGAACCTGTTGAAGAGATTAAAGAAAGTGTTTCTGAAGACATCGTTGAAGAAAATCCTGTCGTTTTAGAAGAAGTGAGCGAAGTTGAAGAAAAAGTTGAAGAAGCACCTAAACAAATTGCTCCCGTTCAAGAAGTTAAGGGACCAGTTCAGTATGTGCAATCTCAAGTTGATCTCTCATCACTCGTGAATGAAATTAGACTTCTAAGACAATCGATTGAAGCATTAGCAAAACAACCAGAAACCGTTGAAGAAAAAGTAAAAGAAAAAGAACTTCCTGAACCTGTATTGATTAACACAGCAGAATTCTATGGTAATCCAAAATCATTAAAGAAGATTATCAAAAATGATGAAGCTGATGAACGTGAAAAATTTGTTGAAGATAAAAAACAAGCATCTTCAATTGGTACAGATAAGAATGATGATGAAATAGTTCCAGCTGAACTTCGTTTCTTCAAGAAGGTTGGCATAGGACTTGGTAAGTTCTTCTTGAAGTTTTTCAAAGTATTACTTAAAGTCGCACTCATTTTATTAGGTATAGCACTCCTGTTATTCCTACTTTATGGTATACTTGCACATTTCACAGATATCGCATTCTTAGCACCTGTTGATCAGTTCTTAGATAATCTGTTTGGTTTAGGTTTACTGACAAAATATACAAATCTTTTGGGTAGTATTTTTGGATAAACTACACATGAAGTAAAAGGGGAACAACCATGGATAAACAGCTTTTTACCCCCATGATGCAACAATATCTAACCATCAAAGAAGACTACGCGGATGCGCTAGTCTTTTTTCGATTAGGTGATTTCTATGAAATGTTTTTTGATGATGCGATTTTAGCGTCTAAGGTTTTAGAGATTGCGCTCACCTCAAGAGATGCTGGACAAAAAGTTCCCATGTGTGGTGTGCCTTTTCATTCCGTAAAACCTTATATTCAAAAACTCATTGAAAAAGGGTTTAAAATTGCGATCGTGGAACAAGTCACTGAACCTGGTAAAGGTTTAGTCCAAAGAGAAGTCGTGAGATTGATTACACCAGGTACGGTATTTGAAGAAGGTATTTTAGATGCGAAAACCAATAATTTTATTGGTGGTTTAGTGCTCACCGAACAAGGTTATGTACTCTCTTATATCGATATATCAACAGGTGAATCCTTTATAACCGATGGTTTAGATAAAAAAGTTGCACTGGATCACATTTTTAGTTTAGATATTAGAGAAATCGTTTTACCCCTGCACTTTGATCAAAACTTTGTGTCGAGTTTAGAAAATGATGGAAGATTAGTTTCGACATCAGATCTACTGACGATTGTTGATAATAAGACAACTAATCATCTTGAACGTGAACAAAAAAGAGCAGCTTCGCATTTAATCAATTACTTAATTACTACACAAAAATCAGCGTTATCTCATTTAATGCCTTTTCAAATCGTTCATTTAAAAGGACATATGCGTCTTGATTACCGTGTGAAAAAGCATTTAGAAATTGATGAATCACTTTCTAATAATCAACAAACGACTTTATTATCGCATTTAAATCATTGTCAAACAGCGATGGGTTCAAGATTGTTAAAATCCTATTTAAACCATCCTTTGTTTGATAAGGATGAATTAAACAAGCGTTATGATTTGATTGACTCGTTTAAATCATACCGTTACAGAGACGATGTTTTATCACACTTAAAGTATATCTACGATATCAACCGAATTGTCGGTCGTATCGCATTTAATACCGTGAATGCAAGAGATTTAGAACAACTCAAAGAAACATTAAAGCATGTTCCTGAGTTAAAAGAAACATTATTAAAATATGAAGAACCTAAAATCAATGAACTGATTGGGCAGATGGATATCCATGAAAGTTTATGTGAATTTTTAGAAAGTGCAATCCACCCTGAACCACCTTTAGGTTTAAAAGATGGTGGCATTATCAAAGAAGGATTCAATCAGAAGTTAGATGAGTTAAGAGATGTTGATCTTCACGGTCAAGCGTGGTTATCTTCGTTTGAATCGGATGAAAGAGAAAAAACAGGTATTAAAAATTTACGCGTTGGCTATAACCGTGTTTTTGGTTATTACATTGAAGTATCCAAAGGTAATTCAAGTCTCGTTAAAGAAGAGTTTGGTTATGAAAGAAAACAAACATTAACGAACTCTGAACGTTTTATTACACCTGTCTTAAAAGAAAAAGAAGACGATTTGTTACATGCCAAAGAAAAAGCGATGTCTTTAGAGTATGAACTCTTTAAAGAAATCAGAGAAAAAGCACTAACCTATACCGTGAGCTTACAAGCTTTAGCACGTCAAATTGCAGAAATCGATCTGTTTTTAAATTTAGCAATTTTAGCAGAAAAAAATCGGTATGTCAGACCGACACTCCATGATAATAGAGAAGTTAAAGTCATCAAGGGTAGACATCCGGTTGTAGAAAAATTTACGAAGTTCGTTGAAAATGATGTGATCATGCATGAAGGTGAGATCTTCTTAATTACGGGTCCTAACATGAGTGGTAAATCAACGTATATGCGGATGTTTGCGATGATTTGCTATATGGCGCAAATGGGATCTTTCGTACCTGCAGATTCAGCAGTTCTACCTTTATATGATGCAATTTTTACCAGAATCGGATCATCTGATGATTTATCAGGTGGTAAGTCGACATTTATGGTGGAAATGGTTGAATCCAATGAAGCGTTAACAAAAGCTACTGAAAAATCACTCATTTTATTTGATGAAATCGGTAGAGGAACTGCAACCTATGATGGGATGGCTTTAGCACAAGGCATGATTGAATACATTCATGAAAAGATTAAAGCACAAACACTTTTTTCAACGCATTACCATGAACTGACTGTCTTAGAACAAAGTTTATCACGCTTAACGAATCTTTGTGTGAGAGCTAAAGAAGAACATGATACCATGGTGTTTTTACACCATGTCGAAAAAGGAACAACCGATAAATCGTATGGTATTCAAGTGGCATCTCTTGCACATTTACCCAAAAGTTTAATCGCACGATCAAAAGAAATTTTAACGAAGCTTGAAAATAAAGAAAACAAAGTCGCTTTAGACTTGTTTAATTATGATGCGTATGAAGAAAAAGAAATTGAAGTGATCTCACCTGAAGGTGTGTCTCTTTTAGAAGAGATTGAAAAAATGGATATTGATCATTTAACACCAATTGATGCACTGTTATTATTAAAACATTACCAAAGTCTACTCAAGAAAAAGTAAGGAGTTACTATGCCTGTTATTCGTCAAATGGATCAAAGACTTGCCAATATGATTGCTGCTGGAGAAGTTGTCGATAGACCAGCATCTGTCATCAAAGAATTAATCGAGAATGCAATCGACGCGAAAGCTAGTGTGATTATGGTCGATGTTTTTGATATGGGCATGTCCAAGATGGTTGTTGCTGATAATGGGTGTGGTATGGATCATGTGGATGCCAAAATGGCATTTTCAAGACATGCGACTTCAAAAATTAAAGATGAATATGATTTATCACATATTAAAACGTTGGGTTTTCGCGGTGAAGCACTTGCTGCAATCGCATCCGTTTCAAAAGTTGTTTTGAAAACCAGACAAGAAGATCAAGAGGGTTATATGGTTATTTATGAAGGTGGCCATTTTATCTCAGAAGGTGTTGCGAGTTTAAATAAAGGAACGATCATTGAAGTGAATGATTTATTTTTTAACACGCCTGCAAGGTTTAAATACATTAAATCTGAGGTTGCTGAAAAAAATCAAATCATTGATATTTTTGATCGGTTAGCGCTCGCACATCCAGAGATTCGTTTTTCTTTATCTATGGATGGTAAGAAAGTCAAAGAAACCTTTGGTAAACCTGATATGCATCAACTCATTGATAGCATTTATGGACCTCGTATGACACAAGGCATGGTCAGTTTTAAAGAAGTCGTTCAAAAAGTTGAAATTGAAGGATATCTTTTATCGCCACAGATCGCACGATCTAGAAAAAAAGATATTTCTATTTTTGTTAATGGCAGATATATAAAAAATTATGCACTCGTTCAAGCGGTGATTGATGGCTATCATTCATTTATGATGGTTGGTAAATATCCGGTTGCACTTATTCATATCGTTTTAGATCCAAGTTTATTAGATTGTAATGTGCATCCTCAAAAATATGAAGTGAAATTTGTCAATGAAATGATTTTAGCGTATCACATTGAAGGCTATGTGAAACAAGCCCTTCTTTCAGCAAGACACGAAATTCCTGAATCGTTAGAAAAGATTCATAAAGTTGAAAGAGAAAATACGTATACACCCATTCAAATGGATTTTACGGAAATCAGAGAAGAACATGTTGATCATATAGAAGAAAAAGAAAGACATAAACTTCCTGATTTATCATATGTCGGTGTGTTTTCTGGTACGTATCTCATTTTTCAAAATGAGGAAGGTATGTATTTAGTCGATCAACATGCTGCAGCAGAACGTGTGCGTTATGAACACTACATGAAAGTGTTTAAAAACCCACAAAAAATCAGAAAAATGATGTTACTTGGATTTGCACTTCCTTTAACAGATCAAGATTTAAGTGTCATTAAACATAACTTAAAAGCATTAGCTGATGTCGGTTTTATCTTTAATGAAAACGTAGAACTTTTAGAAGTTCCCACATGGTTAAGGGATGAAGATATCGATTTAGCAGTAGAGACAGTTGTTACGATGCTTGATCAAGAAAAACATATTGATTTATTAAAATTAAGAGATGCACTCGCCAAAGATATCAGTTGTAAAGGTGCGATTAAAGCTAACAAATCACTTTCAAAGATTGAAATTGATCATTTGATGAAAGAACTACAAGTATGCGAAAATCCTTACCACTGTCCACATGGAAGACCAACCATCATCAAGTTATCCCATTATGATATTGAACGTATGTTTAAGCGGGTGGTCTAAATGAAAAAATTAATCATTTTAGTTGGACCAACGGGATCAGGAAAAACCCATGTTTCCATTGAACTTGCGAAAACATTTGGCTGCGAAATTATTAATGGTGACTCCGTTCAAGTTTACAAAAGACTTGATATCGGATCTGCAAAAATTAAAGAGAGTGACATGATGGGTGTTAAACATCATTTACTCGATATGAAAGATCCAAAAGATAACTACAGTGTTTTTGAATTTCAAAAAGATGTTAGAAAACTCATTGAAGAAATTAAGTTACCCATGATTGTGGGTGGCACAGGTTTTTATATCAATGCAGCAATCTCGAAGTTTGAATTTGTTGAAGAAAAAAGAGATGCATCTTTTGATTTAGATCATGAAACATATTCAAATCTTGAACTCTATCAAAAACTGATTAAACTTGATCCAGATATTATCATTGATGGCAATAACAGAAGACGAGTCTTACGTGCACTTGAACAAGCTATGGCAGGTACACCTCGCTCAACCAAAAATAAAAAAGATGAACGTTTATTTGATCCACTCATCATTTATTTGGATTTAGATAAAGATATTTTAACAAAAAGATTAAATCTTCGATTAGAAAAACAACTTGAAGAAGGATTTATTGAAGAGGTTAAAGCATTAAAAGAAGAAGGTATCATCATCAATGCGATTGGTTATCGTGAGATCAATCGCTATTTAGATGGGCTTCTTACCTATGATGAAATGAAAGAAGAGATCATTAAAGTATCCAGAAAATTAGCAAAAAAACAAAAAACTTATTTTATCAATCAGATGAAACCTTTGGTTTATAATGCTTTATCGGATACACTGATCGATGATTTGAAAAAAGCGATTAAGGCTTATGTGGAGGAAGACGATGAAAGAAATTCAAATACCTAAAGCTTTCCAACCTTTTTTAGGTGAAAAAATAACGGTGAATGCACTGATTTTAGTCGTTGTTTTTAGTCTTGGCATGACACTTCTTACTCTTTATATTGCAAAACCACTTTTTGAAGCACTTCCTGTTTTAAACCAAGTGTTACTCATTTTAATAATGATTGATGTTTATGGTGGGATAGTGGCAAATTTCTTCCCAAGTGTTAAAGCATATTATGATTTGCATCCATTCATGAAGAAAGTGTTTGTTTTTCTTCATGTGCATCCATTTATCATCATTTGGTTGTCCGGATTAGAATTTCGGATTGCATTTATTCTTTATGCAGTGATTATTGGTTCGCATGTCTTAGTAAGATTAATGAAAAAAAGAAATCACCAAGAACTTTTAGCGATTTTCTTTAACTTATTAGCAGCTGTCTTGATCTATGATACCTTACAGCCTATTCCTGCTTATCTTTCTCTTTTACTATTCGCACTTTTTGTCAAATTGATTTACGGGTTTTCAGTTGATTTAATTCCTCAAAAAAAGGATGAAGTTTTATGAAGATCTTTTTAATTGGTATGCCAGGATCTGGTAAATCGACCGTTGGAAGATTACTTGCGAATAAGTTAAATTATACATTTGTTGATCTTGATGGCATGATTGAACGTCATGCACTGATGTTTATTGATGAGATTTTTGAAAAATTTGGAGAAGTCAAATTTAGAGAATTAGAAACAGAAAGCTTAAAAAACCTTCCTGACTGCGACCTTGTTGTTTCATGTGGCGGTGGGATTATTACAAAGAAAGAAAATAAAACATTGATGAAGGGTATCAAAGTGTATTTAGATACCGATATTGAGATTATTAGAAAAAGATTAGAAACGGATTATATCAGACCACTTTTAAAGAAAAAATCTTTAGATCAACTGTATAATGAACGTTATTTAAAATATGTCGATTTTGCAGATGTGATGATTTCAAATGAAAAAAGCCCAGAAGAAACGGTTGATCTTATCATGAATCATCTCTCTAAGGAGGACAAAAAATGAATATTTTAGTCATACATGGACCTAATTTAAACATGTTAGGCAGAAGAGATCCTAAACTCTATGGAACGATGACCCAAGACGAACTTTATGATGCATTAACTGAAGAATACCAAACGGTTGAATTCACCTTTTATCAATCCAATTATGAAGGTGAACTGATCGATGTGATTCACCACGCGATGGATGAAAACTATGATGCACTTATCATAAATCCTGCAGCACTCACACATACATCGGTTGCTCTTCGTGATGCATTAGAGATTTTATCGATCCCCAAAGTTGAAGTTCATCTATCAGATATTACCAAAAGAGAAGCATTTAGAGCAGTAGATCTCATCAAAGATGTCTGTGATGCGTGTTTCATGGGTAAAAAACTAGAATCTTATTTTGAAGCCGTTGAATACGTCCTTACGCACGTAGAAACTGTTTGATTTGAAGCTTAAAATGTGAAAAAAAGTAGGTTTTTGTTGTTTAATGCATTTCTTTCATGTATAATGAAAACGGCAAAAAACCAGTGAGGAGTTATATCATGATTAGTACAAACGATTTTAAAACCGGACAAACCATCTTATATGAAGGAAATATTTACTCAGTTATTGAATTTATGCATGTTAAACCAGGTAAGGGTGGCGCATTCGTCAGAACGAAGCTTAGAAACTTAAGATCAGGTTCCATTACTGATGTGACATTTAATGCAGGCACTAAAGTAGAACGCGCACAAATTGATAAAACCATGATGCAATATTTATATGCAGATGGTAATAATCATGTGTTTATGAACACAGAATCTTACGAACAAATTGAAATTTCAAAGGCACAAATTGAACACGAATTAAACTATTTATACGAAGGATTATCCGTTGAAGTTATGTTTTATAACTCATCTGAAATTTTAGGCGTTTTACTACCAGATAAGTTAGTTTTAGAAGTGACTGAAACGATGCCAGCTGTTAAAGGCGATACCAAAGGTAACGCCATGAAGGATGCTATTCTTCAAACAGGCGTTATGGTTAAAGTTCCGATGTTCATTGAACAAGGCGAAAAAATCATTGTCAATACAAACGATGGTTCATACGTTTCAAGAGATAAATAAGACTTAAAAGCTCCGGTGGAGCTTTTTATTTTCAAAAAAACAACAAAACGCGTCTGAAATGATTTCTTTTTATAGAATTTATGATATAAAAGATATTGTGAAAACCGATGAAAGGAAATCATACAAAATGAAATCATGTGTTGTATATTATTCAAAAACAGGTAACACAAAAGGTGTTGCAAAACAGTTAAAAGATGTTGATTTATTAGAAATTCAAGCTGAATCTGATGATCCCAATGTCATGAATCCAGTACTTACTGAAATTCCGGATATTAAAGATTATGATTATGTGATTTTCGCGACCCCAGTACATGGGTTTCAAATGTCTAAAATCATGCAAGCCTATTTAAACCAACTGCCTTCTTTAAAAGGAAAAGTGATTGATCTTTTTATTACGCATTTCTTTCCTTTCGCATGGATGGGTGGGAATGTCACATTAAAACAAATGAAAAAAATCATTGAACAAAAAGAAGGTCAAGTGCGTTTAATGACATCGATCAATTGGAAGAATAGACATCGTGAAGATGTCATTCAACAAGTGGTTACAACCTATCATGTCTAAACGTTTAAAAGTTACACTCCTCGTCATTTTGGCGTTGATTTCTGTTTTAGTTATTACAACGATTTTTATCTTTCAAAACATCAATAAAGAATTAGAAGGATTATCTAATATAACGATTGAATCACTCGATTTATCTGAAGTAAGTGATGGAACTTATCACGGGACATATGAGACCATGGTCATTAAGGTCATCGTTGATGTGGAAGTTCAAAATCATCAGATCATAGCAATAACTATTGTTGAACACCAAAATGGACAAGGGGACCCTGCAGATGCTATTGTTGATGATGTGATTGAAGCACAGTCTTTAGATGTTGATTTGATTGTTGGTGCAACCTATAGTTCGAGAGTGATTTTACTTGCGATTGAAGATGCATTAAAATAAGATATAATAAAAAAAAGTAAGAAAAGTTGGATTTCTGATGAAATCCTTTTTTTATGCAAAAAATTATTGTAAAACGATAATTATAGTGGTATGATAGATGCAATAGGGGGTTCTTTATGAAAAAAAGATGGCTAGTTTATGGATTCTCATTCGTTTTAGCGTTTGTATTGGGTTTGGTTTATCGTGGTGAAGATTTGAGTTACATGAATGTGATTTACTTTCCCTTCCTTGGACTGATTGATTTAATGATGCAGTTATCTCAAGGATCAACAACCGGTAATGGATTTGCTTGGATTTTGTTATTTCTTGTTTCATCATTACCTTTAGTGGTTGGTGTGATTATCTATAAGAAAGAGATAAAACTATTTGATGTGAGCAGTTTATTCGTGTTATCCATTTCGCTTGGAACTATCTTATATAGATGTATGAATTTAAATCAAGTTCCTACATGGTTAGAACGTATCCAGTTTTTTCAAACAGTAGGTGACATAAGACCGCTCATTCAAATGGGGCTCATCAACCTTTGGCTTGTGTTCTTTCTTTTATATGTCATCTTCAAATTTTTTATTGTAAAAAAAGATTTAAGTCAAAAGGTTTCACATGTGATGATGATGTTAGTGGTATATATGATTTTACTATTTACGTATTCTTGGACACAAAAATCATATGGATTTGTTACACATGAGCAAAGTGTTCTTTCGATTGAAAACATCTTTAATCTTGTGATCACTCTTATGATGATCATCCTCATTGAAATGATGATTATTTTTGTAGAAAAAATTAGAGATGAAGACTACCGAGAAAGTTTAAAAAAATTAACTTTATGGATTAAGATGATATCCTTATCAATCCTTTTACTATCTACTATTAAAATTGGTATTCTAAATGGATATCAGTTGATTCATTTAGGAGAATTAAACGATATTTCATTTACATTTTCATTAGATATTCTTTCTTGGGTATTGGTATTCTTTTTCTATGGACTCTACCATTACATCGTCATGGCAAATGACGTGATGGAAGAAGCGGAGTTGACGATTTAATGTCGATTAAAGTCAAGTTAGATGATGTTTTAAAGTTAAGAGGAATGACATCTAAAGAGTTGTGTGCTTTAGTGGGAATAACGGAAGCAAACATGTCCATTTTAAGAAGCGGTAAAGCCAAAGCAATCCGTTTTGATACACTGAATAAGCTTTGTTTTTATTTGCAGTGCGAACCAAAAGATATTTTAATTTATGAGGGGGAAGAAGAATGAAAAGAATAATTTTAATGGGGTTAAGTTTATTATTTTTGGTGGTCTTATCGAGTTGCAAACTAGCAACTGATGAAGAGATTATCATTGAGGAAAATGATAAAAAATTGATTGGATTTTACATCCAAATCGTTGATTTTTCTGAAGGATTAGGAACACGACTTTTACCTGAATACGGGGAAGTGGATGCAGTTTACATGATTGATTGGATTGAAGTGGATGAAGATGGTTATTCAACACAATTTAATGAGACAAGTCCTTCTTTTTTAAATGTTAAATCAAACACACATATCCATGATAATATCGTCAATGACATCAAAACGAGAACCATAACTATAACAAGCGACATCGAAATCCTTTTAGGAATCGAACATGAAGATCATGTACTTTATATCGATCCGATTTATGAAGGTGATGACACACCTTCTGATGATGGTTCTTATGGTCATATGCTTTCTAGAGGACAAACCACAACATCGACCTTTGAAGATGAATACATTAAAAACGAAGTCATTTATAAAGTCTCTTTCAAAATTTCACACAAAATTGTTGATGAAGTAACACACGTGAATTTCATTGAAATGAATGAAAATCATCAAATCGTTAAAGAAACAACGCTGTATGAACCCATCGAGACTTTAAATCTTCAAGAGAGTACAGCATATGTCATCATTGAAGAACACTTCATCAATGGAGGTAATGAGCCTTATATTGTTAGAAGAGTTCATGAAGAAAATCAAACCTCATTTGAACAACTCCATTTCTTAAATGTGTATGGATTTGTTTCAAGAGAAAGTGGCATCTCACTTTTATTTTCATAAATCATGCGATCTATTAATCAATGATATGATTTAGTGATCTCACTCGATAAGTTTTTGAAAACGATTGGAGAAAAATAGATGAAACTCAAATTGATTATAGTATTCTTCTTAATATTGTCAGGAACTGTTTGGCTTGTAATCATTAGCAGTATAAATAGTCGCATATATTCGAGAAATCTGATTTCAGCCATCGATGAAAGCAACTATGCTAGATTAGAAGAGTTACTTGACAAAAAAGGAAATGTCGATGCAAAACCATATAGTAATTTCCATGCGTTTTTTTTGGAAATCTTTAATGATCCACCTTTGTTTTATGCTATCAGAAAAGGGGATATAGAAAGTGTAAAAATGCTTCTTGAACATGGTGCTAATGTCAATCTTGAATCTGATGATTGTAAACCTATTATGGTAACGGCATCTAGTGTTAACGTTGAAAGATTTGACATTGCTCATTTGCTCTTAGATTATGGTGCAGATATCGATTATGTAGACCAATGGGGAGTAACTCCGGTAGTAAACTTTAATGTCGGTCACAATAGTGATGATGATTATACAAAAGGATACGAGTTATTTTTAAGATTTGTATCCTTAGGTGTGATACCTGAGAGTTCCAATGAATTTACATATGGTAATTTCTTATTATATGCAGTGACGACGAACAATGTGTTAATCGTAGATTATCTTATCAATTCCATGGATTATAACATCCTTTCCACAGGTAAGGATAGAGTTTCTGCATTAATAAGAGCTTCGCAATATCATTCAACCTTGGTTGTTGAATATCTTTTGGAACAAGGTGTTGATACTTCGTATAGAGATGATTACAATAAAACAGTTTATGATTATGCGTTTGAGAAAAACTATAGTGATATTATAAACTTATTAAAGCCATAATTTGGAGTAATTTCTATAAGTGGGGATTACGTTAAAAAAGAACACGATTTTAGATCACTAAGACATGGATCATTCCTATCACTTTGCATCATAATAACATTAACTTCATGTGATCCTCTTTTAGTAGACACTACACACATTTATGTATTGTAGATGTTTACGTAAAGTGGATTTTTCTTTTTTTTGTTTTATGTTTTATAAGGATGAATCCATAGTGAAACTATGATATAATACATTAGGTGATAAAAATGGAGAGATTACAAAAGGTACTCGCTCAATCGAATATTGCATCAAGACGCAAATCAGAAGAAATCATTTTAGCTGGTAGAGTCAAGGTCAATGGAGCGGTTGTAACAGAATTAGGGTTTAAAGTGGATAAAGATGATGTGATTGAAGTCGATGGGAAGCCCATTTCTCGCGCACAGCATGTTTATTTTTTACTGAATAAACCAACAGGGTATGTCTCAACAACATCGGATGAAAAAGGAAGACAAACCGTTTTAGATTTACTCGATGATGATCACCGTGAAATGCGTGTTTATCCTGTAGGACGTCTTGACTTTGATACTGCAGGCTTACTCCTTTTAACCAATGATGGTGAGTTTACCAACAAAATGACACATCCTGAACACGAAATTGAAAAAGAATATTTAGCTCGTGTTGAAGGGGTTGTCATTAGAAAAAAGATTGTTGAACTTCGTAAAGGGGTTAGAATCGATGATGATTACTTAGCGATTCCTAAAGCAGTTCGCTTAATCGAAATCGATAAAGTGAACCAAACAACACTGATTTCTATGGTTTTAATTGAAGGTAGAAATAAGCAAGTGAGAAAGATGGTTGAAGCCATTGGACACACTGTCAAAAAATTAACACGTGTCCGTTATGACTTCTTAACCCTTGAAGGTGTTGAAAGAGGAGCTTACCGATCACTTAAAATTCATGAGGTACGTAAGCTTTACGCCAATGCAACCTCTAAAAAATCATAAAACACGATAACAACGACAAAAAATCTATGTTATAATGAAATACGTATGGAGGAAAATCATGTCAGGGTTTAAATTAGCCATTGATGGACCAGCGGGATCTGGAAAAAGCACGATCAGCGCTTTAATTGCTAAAAAATTAGGATGGACACATATCGATACAGGAGCTATGTATCGCGCGGTGACACTTCAAGCTTTAGAACTGGGTGTCGACTTAAATGATGAAACATCTTATTCTTTTTTAGAAACCATCCACATCCATTATGATCATGACAAGATTTTCATTGGTGATCGCGATGTTTCTGAAGCGATAAGATCTGAAGGAGTCACCAACAACGTATCTTTAGTATCAAGCTTTCCTTATGTGAGAAAAAAACTCGTCGATCTTCAAAAAAGAGCTGCTGAAAAAGGAAATATTATCATGGATGGTCGTGACATCGGAACGGTTGTCATTCCCCATGCTGATTTGAAAATCTTTTTAACAGCAAACGTTGAAGAACGTGCAAAAAGACGGTATAAAGAAAACGTCAAAAAGGGTAAAACCGCACATATTGACAAAGTGATCGAAGATATTGTCATTCGTGATCAAAAGGACTCAACCAGAAAAGAATCACCGTTACGAAAAGCAGATGATGCCATCGTACTTGATACAACACACTTAACCATCGAAGAAGTGGTTAACAAAATTATAGAACTAGCTAGCAAAAAGGAGAACGACTAACATGGAGTTAAAGTTTTTGAGACAAGGGTCAATCGTAGAAGGAACTGTCATCAAAATTGAATCGAATACGATTTACCTCGATATCCAGGCACAAACGGAAGGTAAAATCCACCTGGATAATTATGACAAACCCGCACCTGACACGTTCGAGGGTTTAGTCCAAGTAGGACAAAAGGTAAAAGCAAGAGTGCAGAAGATCACCGATGATCCTGCGCAAATTCTTTTATCACGCTTACCCCTACTTGTCGAAGAAAAATTCGAAAAAATTCAAGCTTTAGCTCAAACAGGTGAAATCGTTAAAGCTAGAGTGAAACAAGTCTTAGAGAAAGGACTCGTTTTCAACTACTTAGAAAACGAAGTATTCCTTCCTTACAGTTTATTAGACTTTGAACTTGTGAAAGACAAAGAAAGTTTAAAGGGTAAGACATTAGAAATTCAAATCGTTGAAGCAACACAAAAAGGTAGAAGTAAGCGTATTGTTGCATCTAGAAAAACGATTTTTGAAAAAGAAAGACAAGAAGCTTACGAACAAAGACTTCAAGCACGCACTGATGAACTTGAAAACATCAATACAGGTGACGTGATCAAGGGTATTGTTGATAAGATTGAACCACATGCTGCAACGATTCGTTTTAATTTCGTTGTTGGTTTATTACGCATTTCTCAAGTGTCACATTTTAGAATTGAAAAGATTGAAGATGTGTTAACTTTAGGTCAAGAAGTTGAAGTAAAAGTCATTAAGAAAGAAGGCAATCGCCTAGACCTTTCGATGAAGGCTTTACAAAAGACACCTTATGAAGTGTTCTATGAAACACACAAGGTTGGCGATACCGTGACAGGTACAGTTTTCCAAAAATTACCTTTTGGTATTATTGTTGAAGTTGCAAAAGATGTCAGAGGTTTACTCCATAAGAATGAATTCTCATGGAATCCCAATGACAACTTTGAAGCATACGTCAAGATTGGTGAAGAACTTACTTTAGCGATTATCCAACTTGATTTAAAGAAAGAACGTATCGCTTTATCTAAAAAATCATTAGAAGACAATCCTTGGAAGAACGTATCCTTAAGACGCGGTGAAGTTGTTTCTGCAAAAGTAACAGCTGTTTCTAAAGATGGTGTTAAAGTTGAAGTTCAAGGTGTTGAAGGTGAGATTGCTGCAAGCGAACTTGCTGTTGAAAAAATTAACAAACCAGAAGATTACTTTGCTGTTGGTGATGAAGTGAATGCACTTATTATTGAACTCAGCAAAGAAACATGGACATTAAAATTATCGATTCGTCGTATTTTAGAAAAAGCTGAAAGAGAATCTTACGAACAATATCTTGAAGAAGATGAAAATGATAAGAACCCTACATTGGGTGATCTCTTTGGCGATAAATTACAAAAGAGCAAGAAAAAATAACGTTTTTGAAAAGTAGGTTTTAATATGCCTTATAAGGTAGCAATAGTTGGCCGTCCGAATGTCGGTAAATCAAGTTTATTTAACCGATTGATTGGATCTCGCCTGTCGATCACTGATGATCAACCTGGTGTGACCAGAGATCGGATCTATGCCAGAGCCGAATGGCTGACCAAGCATTTTAGACTGATAGACACAGGGGGCATCGATCTCGGCGATGCTCCTTTTTTAAATCAAATCAAAGCACAAGCGCAAGTTGCGATGGATGAAGCAGATACCATCGTTTTTGTCGTTGATGGAAAAACAGGTTTAGTGGATGCAGATTATTACATTGCAAAACTTTTGTATAAAACAGAAAAACCTGTTATTTTAGCAGTAAACAAGATTGATGATTTAGCACAAGCACCAAATATCTATGAATTTTATGCTCTTGGTTTTGGTGATCCGATTGCTGTATCTACCATTCATGGTATTGGTATTGGTGATTTATTAGACCGCATTATGGAACATATGACCGATGAAGACATCAGTTATGATGATTCGATCATTCAGTTTTCCATCGTTGGTAGACCTAATGTCGGTAAATCAAGTTTAACGAATGCCATTTTAGGTGAAGAAAGAGTCATTGTTTCTGAGATTTCAGGAACAACGACGGATGCGATTGATACGAGATTCAAAAAAGATAGAAAAGAATATGTCGTCATCGATACCGCAGGGATTAAAAAACGTGGTAAAGTCTATGAATCAACCGATAAATATTCGGTTTTAAGAGCTCTTTCTGCACTAGAGCGTAGTGATATCGCACTTTTAATTATTGACGGTGAGGAAGGCATTATTGAGCAAGATAAGCACGTTGCAGGTTATATCACCGATTACTATAAAGCATGCGTGATTGTTGTAAACAAGTGGGATGCCGTTGAAAAAGATGATAAAACCATGAAAAAGATGGAAGAAAAAATTCGTGATGAATTCCAATTTTTAACGTATGCACCGATTGTTTTCGTTTCAGCAAAACATAATCAAAGAATTCATACCATTTTCCCAGCCATCAATATGGCTTATGAAAATTATCAAAAACAAGTTCAAACGAGCATCTTAAATGATTTAATTCAAGATGCAACAGCGATGAATCCAACACCGATTCATAATCATGGGAAAGCACAGTTTAATTACGCAACACAAGTTGCGATTAAACCACCGACATTTGTTTTATATGTCAATAATCCAGATTTTGTGCATTTCTCTTATGAACGCTATTTACATAACCAATTACGTCAAGCAATTGACTTTACAGGAACACCTATAAAACTTATTTTAAGAAAGAAGGCGTGATGACTTGAAGATAGGTATTATTGGCGGTGGTGCATGGGGATGCACACTCGGACAAGTCTTAATTGATAATGGTCATGAAGTATTAATCTATGATGTTAATTCTAAAGCGGTTGATGAGATCAACAGACATCATCATCCCTTTTTTGGTAACGATTTACCTTTAAGTTTGAAAGCAACAACTTCGATAGATGAACTGATTTTATTTAGTCATTATTTTATTTTATCCGTACCAACCAAAGTGATTCGTCCTGTGTTAAAACAGATGAATCCGATATTAGTAGAACCTTCTGTTTTCATTAACGTCTCTAAAGGGATTGAACCAGAAAGTTTAAAACGTGTATCTGAAATTGTAGAAGAAGAAATTAGTGAGACTAAACTTAAAGGGTTTGTTGTATTAACAGGTCCTTCACACGCTGAAGAAGTGATTTTAAGAAAGTTAACACTTTTAGTTTCATCATCTAAAGATATGGAGCTCGCAAAAGAGATTCAATCCATTTTTTCAAACGAGAAATATTTACGCATCTACACCTCAACCGATCTCATCGGTGCTGAAGTGGGTGGTGCGGTTAAAAATGCGATTGCAGTGATCAGTGGTGCATGCACCGGTTTAGGTTTAGGTGAAAATGCGAGAGCTGCAGTTATAACACGTGGTATCGTTGAAATCGTCAGAGTGGTTGAAATCATGGGCGGTAAGAAAGAAACTGCGTTTGGTTTAACAGGTATTGGTGACTTGATTGTGACTGCATCTTCTGAAAATTCACGTAACTTTAAAGCGGGTCGAAAGATTGGCTTAGGCATGAAGCTAGATGAAGTCTATCAAAGCGAAGCACAAACCATTGAAGGTATTCGCACCATTGAAGCAATGCATAAACTTTCTTTAGATCACGGTATTGAACTACCGATGATCAATATGGCTTACCGTATTATCTTTGAAGGTATGCCCGTTGAAGAAGGACTTGAAAGACTCCTTTCAAGAGATTTAAAGAGTGAAGACTTTTAAGACCAAGGCTTTTTGTCCTTGGTTTTTTTATAGGAGAGAACAACATGATTAAAAAATTATCATTTGAAGATGTAGAAGAAGTCAAAAATCTTTTCTTAAGTGTATTTTCAAACCCACCATGGAATGATGTGTGGGTATCAGATGAATATCTTACGCTCTATTTGAAAGACTTAATGGATCAACAAAATTCCATGTCTTTAGGTTTTGTTGTTGATAAAAAACTCATTGGACTGTCGTTGGGTTACACATTTCATTGGTGGCAGGGAAAAGATTATTTTATCAAAGAGTTTTGTATTAAAACAGATGAACAAGGAAAAGGTCTAGGATCGATGTTTTTAAACGAAATTGAAAGTTATTTACTAGATCAAGGAGTAGAAGCTATGTATCTTATGACAGAAAAAGAGATACCCGCATTTAATTTCTATCACAAAAATGGATTTAAGCTTTTAAAAGATAGTGTGATGTTTGCTAAAAATATTGTAGATAATAAGTAGGTATATGATGAAAATTCACATTAATAGACTTAATCAAGAAACACTTAAAGATGCGGTCCACCTCAAAGTTATTTCCTGGCAAGAAGAGCTCAATGGAAAAGTCAAAGATGAACTTGATGAAAAATCAGTTTATCAGGAGATGTTACACTGGATGTTAACTGAAGAAGTGGATCATGATAAACGAATCTTACTTGGTGCGTTCGATCATGATAAGGTTATTGGTGCTATTTTTTTAAGTTATGCAGATAAAGTTTTTGGTGAATCAGCACTTGAATTGAATGGTTTATGGGTAGATCAACATTATCGTGGTATGTATTTATCACTTAGGTTAATGAAAGAAGGATTTACGTATTACCAAGAAGATCATGTGGATAAATTAATTGTTTATACCCATCGATTTGCTCCATCAAGATCTTTTTATTTAAACTTGGGTGGACAGATTATCAAATCGGAAACACAGTTAAATGGTCAGTTGATCATTGATATTTTCTCATTTGATCTTGAAGTACTCACACAAAAACTTGAAAATAAATTGAAAAGAATAAAAACTTTAAATCAAACAGTGCTAAAATAAAACTATAAGACATATGGGGGGGATTTAGATGTCATTTGAAGAGCTACAAAAAACAGATAGCTATAAAAAACTAGGTATAGATGTTGTTGCCTTTTTTGCAATAGATTTTTTTGGATTAATCTTTTTATTTGGTGGTATTTACGGGGACTCATTTCTGATTGTCTTTGGTATCATCACCATGGTTTTTAGTTCATGGGGATTATACTATTTTGCGAAACAAATGAATGACATCAAGAAATATGCGAAAACATTTAAAAAAGCTGAAGGCAAAGTCGTCAATTTTGAACAAAGTGGTTTGTTTACACATTTGGTTGCTGTGTTTGTTGATGATGAGAATGAAGAAAGACGTATGCTTTCAACAGACACATTACGTCGTTATGTCGTTGATGCGTATTTAGAAAAAAAGTTAGATATCTACTATTCTCCAAAGTTTAAAACAGTCTTGATTTATGATCCAAGTACAGAAGAAGTTTTAACTCAAAAAGAAGAAGAAAAAGAAGACGATCCATACGCTTTATAAGAAGAATAGAACACTAAAAGATAGATCAACCATAAACACATTTCCTTTATAAAGAACACTTTATGAAATAAATTGCTTCATGAAGCCATCCAAATTGAACAAAAGTGGTCAATATGGTTGTAATTAGATCTAATTTTTGATACAATGAAATCACTTTAAAGGAGGATATCAAATGAATAAGACAGAATTAATCGCAGTCATTGCTAACCGTGCACAGGTTACACAGAAAGTCGCTGAAGATGTATTAGAAGCTTTTACAAGTACTGTTTCTGAAACATTAGGAAGACGTGGAGAAAAAGTTGTTGTCACAGGGTTTGGTACGTTTGAAGTTAGAAATCGCGTTAAGAGAACAGGTAAGAATCCAAGAACTGGTGAACTCATTACAGTTCCTGAACAAAAATCACCCGCTTTCCGCGCAGGTAAGTTATTAAAAGAAGCAGTTAAATAAAAAACACTAAAAAAGCACTTGAAAAAGTGCTTTCTTACTTTTTATCTTAAAAACACAATGAATAAAGAGGTCACATATACATGATTATTCCATATCTTACATTTCATGGAAATTGCCAGGAAGCAATTACTTTTTATGAAGACGTATTTCGTACAAAATCAGCCATGATTCAATACTATGATGATTATCAACCTGACGATGTTAATCCATTACCAGATCATTTATCTGAATGGATACTTCATGCGGAAATGAAGATTAATGATCAGGTAGTTTGGCTAGCTGATGATACGAATGAGATAACGCAAGGTCACCAAGTTAAGTTATCACTTGTTGTGAAGACTAAGAAAGAAGCACTTGAGATATTTTCTGGTTTAAGTCATGAGGGTATCGTTACTTTACCACCTATTGAAACTTTCTACTCATCATGTCATGCTGCAGTGATTGATCGATTTGGTATTTCATGGCATATCGTTGCTGAAGAAAAGTAATTTGATAATGATTTCACTTTTTGGATAAGTTGAATTTATGTTATCATAATGAAAGTGAGGTCATGACAATGAAAAAGAAAACATACATCCTTTATGCGATTTTAGCTGCTGTGCTTTATGCTATAAGTACGCCTTTATCAAAACTACTTTTAAATGAATTATCCCCAACCATGATTGCAGGTCTTTTATATATGGGAGCAGGTCTTGGTATGTCTATCGTTGGTTATATCAGAATGAAGACAACCAATCATACCTATAAGAAGTTCACAAAAGATGAACTTCCACATATTTTAGGGATGATCGTTCTGGATATTATTGCACCGATCATGTTGATGATCGGTTTAAAAACGAGTTTGCCCGAAAATGTTGCATTACTCAATAACTTTGAGATTGTAGCAACCTCACTTCTTGCAGCATTCATCTTTAAAGAAGTGATTCCAAGAAGATTAAGATTAGCCATCATTTTTGTGACTTTAGCAAGTATCATCTTAACTGTTGATGATTTAAGTGCATTTACGTTTTCTTTAGGTTCACTTTTTGTTTTACTTGCAGCAATTTCTTGGGGGTTAGAAAATAATTTAACAAGAAAATTATCAGTCAATGATCCTTTGATGGTTGTTGTAATTAAGGGGATATTCTCGGGCTTAGGTTCATTAATGATTGCTTTTTTCTTAGGTGAATTTAGTTTAAATGTCACCTACATTTTAATGACACTTGCTTTAGGTTTTGTTGCGTATGGCTTGAGTATTTTCTTTTATGTCACTGCACAAAGGGAACTTGGTGCAGCTAAAACAGCAACCTTTTACGCGTTTGCACCCTTTGTTGGTGTATGCTTAAGTTTAATCATTTTCCAAGATATTCCACAACTCAATTTCTTTATTGCACTCATTTTAATGGGACTTGGTTCTTATTTTGCGTCTACGGAGAAAAGGATTAATGCTTAATATATGTCAAACTTATGAAACCTCAGAAATGGGGTTTTTTTGTTTTGAATGAGCACTTCAATACTGACTTGTGTTATGATGGTATTAACATAACGAAATGTGGGGGTAGCACATGAAAAAAACATTATGGGGTCCAATGTTGATTTATATGTTTATAGGTTTTTCCATTTTCCTTTTTTCATGGATCAATGATTTTGAAGATATCGAAATTCATCGCTATGAAGCAGATATCACAGTCAATGATAAAGGTGATATGCACGTTATTGAAACCTTTGAAATGACCTATAAAGGTGATTATAACGTTAGATTTAGAGATATTGCATATGGTAAATATCCCGAAGGATATCCTTTTACCGAAGGTGAAAGGAATGTCGCATCATTTAATGAAGATGTCGCATCCATTAAGGTATATCAAAATGATTTAGATATCACCGATCAAGTTGATTTAGGCTATTCCTTTTTAGGCGATTATGATGAACTTGGTGAACGTATCATGTGTCCAACGGGTCCTTTTTACTGCGAGTCTTTATTTGCTAACTTGATGCCTGTTGGCGGTCTTTATGGTGATATTCGATTTGTTTATGAATATGAAATCTTAGGTGCCATCACTTCCTATAGTGATATCTCTGAACTTAACTGGAGATTATTTGAATATATGGAAGCGGATATTGAGAAGGTTAATATCAATATCACATTACCTCATAATTTACATCCTATTTCAAGTTTTCAACTCTATACACATGGCGGCATTTTTAATCAAGGAAAAGTGATAGATAATCAGATTTTTCGTATTGAAGCAGAAAATGTCAAAAAAGACGAGTTTGCAGAATTTAGACTTCTCATGCCTAATGATCTCTTTCCAAATTTAGATGAAAGACATCAAGTGATTGCTGATGATTTAAATCTTTTATCTCTCCAAGCCTATGAAGAAGACTTAATCAGCCACTTTGAAATGGGTGAAAAGTTAATTCAAATTCCAAAATACGGCGCGTTTGTTGTTATCTTTTTAATGATGAGTGCAACCATTGGGATGTATATCTTTTATGATAAAGAACATGATATAGATTTTAAACCTTCATTTGATCTTGACCTACCTAGTGAGGATACACCTGCAGAAGTTGGTTATCTATACCGTATGCAGAAAGTCATAGATCAAGACATCACAGCAACCCTTCTTGATCTCATCAGGAAGAATGTGATTGGTCTCGATTTTTACGAAGAAGAGATCAACAGTCCTGACGCGAGCTTTACCTTAACATGGAAAAAAGATCATGATCAAGCTTTAAAGGCACATGAAAAACATCTTTTATTCTGGTTTTTTGATGTGATTGGTAAAGATGGTATGGTTAAAACAAAAGAAATTGAAGCATACGCAAAAAAGGATTATGAACATGCAAAAGCTTTTGAAGGCTATGCGAAATCGTTTATGCAAAAGGTTAAACAAGAAGTAAATAAGAGTAAGTATTTTGAGACTTATTCCCGTAAACAAAAGGGGACTATGAGACTACCTTTAATTATACCGATGGTTTATGGTTTAACATCTATCATTATTGGTGAAGTCTATCATTATAGTTATCTCATCTATCTTGGCTTATCGTTAGTTTTAATGTTAGGTTATCTCTTTTATGTTTCAAGCATTAAACGAAGATCAAGAACAGGTCAAGAAGTATTTAATAAATGGGATGCGTTTAAAGAGAATATGCTTGATATGGAAAAACTTAAAACATCATCCATACCAACAATCTTGGAATGGGAACACTATTTAGTCTACGCAACCACCTTTGACATCGCAGATAAAGTAATGGAGCAATTTAGCGTGATCATGCCAACGGGTGATAAAGAAGAATCAGTTACTCAATATCAAAGATCGTATATCTTAAGAAGTTATACCTATCACCGCATATCTCATGCCTTTTATGATGCGAGAAAAAGTGCGGGAACCGTTATTTCTAAACATCATTCCTCATCAGGAGGTCGTGGTGGATCTTCCTTTGGTGGTGGCGGTGGTGGAGGAAGAAGTCGCTAACAATGAAATGGCTGAGTCTTTTCGAGATATCGGAAAGACTTTTTTCTTCACTTATGTAATAAGTGAGTCTATTTCTTACAAAATACTTACCAACCACTTGAAGCCTTTAATAAGCCATTTATCCACAAAACTTGTGGAAAAAGTTTGACAGTTTGCATGTTAAAATGATAGTGTAAGGTGGTGTTATGAGATGAGTATCTTCATGAAAGCCGCAGAAAACGATCTCGAATTCGTAAAACTCAATATGACCTATATCGATATGGTCGATGATAAAAAAAGAAGTTTACTTCATTACGCAGTATTAGGAAGCGCAATGGATGTTTTAACGTATTTACTGGATATGGATATTAATATTAATCTAGCAGATGAACATGGTGAAACCGCACTTTTTGATTGTGCCAGAAAAGCAAAATTAGATATCTCGAAATTACTTATTTCTAAATTTGCATCCGTTAATGTCGAAAATCGCGTTGGAGAACTTCCGATTCATCTTGCAGCATTTAAAGGCGATTTGGATATGATTAAACTCTTGATTGAATCTGGCGCATTCTTAAACAAGAAGACACAAGAAGATAAACTTCCAGTGCACTACGCGATTGCTGGTGGTAGAGTCGATGTGATTCCTTATTTACTTAAAGAAGGTAAACAAAACTGGTTTTTAAGAGATGCATACGGAAATACACTGCTTCATCATGCAGCAAAAACATCGAATGTTCAGATTTTAGATATGCTTTTAAATCAAAACTTAGATCCAAATGCATTAAACTCACAGTTTGAATCACCGATTTTCAATGCTGTTCGTTTTGGTACGATTGAAACCATTCGCTTATTGCTTGCAAGTGATGCATATTTAGATATTCATAACAGACGTTTTGAAACACCTGTAGATACAGCGATGATTTTTGATAAACAAGATGTCTTAAAATATTTACAAGATTATATGATGTCACCTAAATATGAACGTTTAGTTCAAAAACAAGCTTTAGCGATTGCAGTCTTAAATAGAGATCATGTTTATTTAAGAAAATTAATCGAAAAAGATACACCAATGAAAAAAGATCGTCTGCAGAAGACCGCATTGGATTATGCAAAAGAATATAATTTAGGACTTTGTGTGAGTCTCTTAAGAGATGTAGAAGTCAGTGGTAATGGAGCACAGTAGCACTCATTCTTGAGTGCTTTTTTTTAGTCACAGATTAGATAAGATTTGATAGAATGAAGAAAAGGAAGTGAGTTTGATGAATCCATTTAAATATAAAGATGCCATGCTTCCCATCGCATCCCTCAACTCATTTATCTTAAATGGTCAAAAAGCAAATGACCTTTTTCGTCCTGATCTACTCCTCAGAGATTTAAAAATCTTATGTCATACCTATCAACTTGGTATCGATACGACTTTGATCAAACCTCTTTTAGATGAATTAATTCATCATGAAAACGAGGATGTCAGAAAAGATACGTTTGAGCTTGGATGGATGTATGGAAGAAGATTAGCAGATTTAATTTGTGCACTTAAAAATCCAACAGAAAGTCAAAAATTAGAAAACTTAAGATGGAAAGAAGAACATTGGGCATACTGGCATGACATCAAATATCTTTATCTTATGGGTGGTTTAGCATCCTCACCTTATCATGATATCTTTAAACAAGCTATTTTAGAGAAAGTGAAAGACCTAGATGTTCACGTGGAACAAGATTCTCAAGATAAGGCACTTTACGGGATGTTAATGCGTTACCCATCCGGTCATTATGTCGTCTTTGATTTTGGTCAGTCCTTTATTAAACGAACCTATGTTGTTCGTAAACTCGGTGAAAATATTATCACACGAAAATTAGAACCCATTCAAGCATCTCATTTGGAAGCACCGAAGGAAGATCGTTTTATGAAACATGCTGAAGATTTAAACCGGTTTATTCTTCAAACGATTATAGATACATTACATGAAGTCTCCGATACCCAAGCAGATGTCTTAATCAGCATCGCGAATTACGTCAATCAAGGAGAATTAAATCCAGGTAAAAGTAGTTATGGTGTTTTATCTGTTTTATCATCGAATTATGAAAATTATTTGAAAGAGCAATTATCAGAATTACTTAAAAGAAGAGTTCATGTGATGTTAGAACATGATGCAACCTCGATGTCACATCATGTGTTGCAACGACCAAAAACGGCTGTCATCACCTTAGGAACAGCCTTTGGGATTGCGTTTATCGATTAAAGTGATCTTGTGATAGATTCATGTCTGAACTTTTTTTAATTAAAAATTGACAAAATAACTAATATAAAATATAATATAAGTTGATAAGACAAAAAGGAATGTGATAAAATGTCTAGAGATAAATTATTAAAATTGATTAAAGACAATAACGGATACGTTCAAACTAAAGACCTAGAAAAATATGGCATCCACCGAGAATACTTATCTATTTTTGTGGAAGAAGAAAAACTTATTCGTGTATCTAATGGCATCTATCAATCACCGGATGTATGGAGTGATCCATACTTGTTTTTACAATCTAAAAGAAAAAATATGATATTTTCTCATGACACAGCATTGTATCTTCATGGTCTTACAGATCGAGATCCAATCAAACTTACCGCCACTGTTCCAACGGGATATAATACAACACAAATGAAGTCAATCTCTCTTGATCTGTATACCATCAAAAAAGAACTATTTCACCTCGGTGAGACACGTATGAAAAGTCCCTATGGCAATGATATAACTGTCTATGATAGAGAAAGAACACTATGTGATATGATTCGCTCAAGAAGTAAGCTTGATCAGCATATGATTGTTGAAGGTTTAAAGCAATATATTAGATTGGATGATAGAGATATCCATACATTAATGAGTTACGCAAAAGAGTTAAGAGTCGATAAGATTTTAAGAAACATGTTGGAACTGCTTTTATGATTGTTTTTAGATAAGTTAACTACGGTTTTTAAAAATAAAAAAGCACTTACTTTCGTAAAGTGCATGATTTAGTATTTAGGATTCAATTAATAAACCACTGAGTAATTGAACACCTTCGGTATAGAGTGCTAAACCAAGGATTAAAATCAAGATAGACATGATGAGAATACTGTAAAGATAGATTTTATCTTTTTGAATGCGATAGGTTCTGATTGAATCAATGAGTGATGGGATGGTCCCGATCAGAAAGAGAATGGATACGAGTCTTAAGATAAGATTCGTATTTTCTTCATTTAATAGAGCATCTAGACCAAGCATCATTAAGATCACAACGAAGAACATAATGACCGTTAAGACTAAGAACGCACCTAACTTCTTTAAGATAGGTATAACATAATCTTTAAGTGTATGATGTGATTGAAAGGATAAACCTTTGAAAACCTCTAAGAATGGTTCAAATAAATCGGATAAATGAAACATGAAATTCCCCCTCGTTCATTTTCTATTTTAAAGCATCTTTCGCATAAGCTTTTGGGTTTCTATTCACATCATAGATGCCCCAATGTTTTTCTGGTTCATCTAATTGATCGGATCCCTTCCAGGGTTCATCGAAGGCTTCAAAAATAAACATGGTCACATTATTTTTCTTTGCCCAAGGCATGATTTGATCTAAATACATTTTTTGATAAGCTTCATTGGTTTCTTCTTTAAGCATAGGACCATTTGACATGGTTGCCCAGCCAAATTCAGTGAAGACAACAGGTTTTCCTGGAAATGTTTTAACGGTATCTTCATAATCTTTAATGGTCATAGATACTGCATCTTTTAACGGTGTTTTTAACCATACGGGATAGGAATGAATTGAGATAAAATCAACTGCTTCAGCAATCACATGGCCATGACTGATCCAATTATACGCACCCTCACAAAAAGTTACAGGTTGTTCAATTTTTCCTTTTAAGTAAGTCGCATAGCTTGCGATCGTTTCTGGTTTCATTAAGTTATGATGCCAAGAAGAAGTGTTTTCATTACCAACGCTTGCTGCTAAGACGATATCGCCATAGGTGTTGCATAGTTGAGCAAGTTCATCTAATTGTTTAAAATTAAATGTCTTATTATAAAGAATTTCTTCATCAGAGTGAAGTCCTCCCCAAGGACAGTTTGGATTACTGATCTCTCCTCTTGGTTCAACACCGAGCATGACTTTTAAATCAATCTGATGTGTTTTAATAACATGTAGTACAGTTTTCGCATGATCATAGGGATCATACATACGAATGTATTTAAAGTTTTTTGATAACAACATTAAGTCTTCTAAAACTTCAGCTTCGCTTGGAAAATTGTGTTCTCTTGGGCTTTGGTTTTCTCTATAGCCAGAATAACAAATGGCTGGTGCGGTTTTAAACATAGTTTTCTCCTGTTATAAAAGTATTAAGATTAATAAAATAGAAACGCCATTATTAATAATATGAACAATGGTTGGGATAACGATATTTCGATCTGATTTTAAATAAATAAAACCAAACACAAATCCCATCACGAAATAGGCAACACCATTCACTAAGGCTTCAGCTAAACTTGCTTCACCAACAACATGAATTAATCCAAAGACGACGGTTGACACAAGTAGTGCAACGGTATTGTTTTTAATTAAACCAAATAATGCTTTTCTAAAGACTAATTCTTCAATGATGGGTCCTATGAATACAGCTGAGATAATCATCAGGATTCCGGTCGAAGAAGTGACTGCAGAAATAATCGCTCTTTGGTTTACAGATTCTGCCACATTTAAGTTATAAGACGATGCGATATAGGTTGAAAGTGCATTGGAGATTAAGTTACCTGCCCACACATAAGCATAACCTAAGATGATAGGAATGATTAATTCTTTACCTTTTGATTTTGCTTCATTGTAATCAAAAACAATATCGCGTTTCATGAAATAGATAATTCCTGGAATCATGATTAAATAAATTAAGAAATTGAGTATAGAAGAAGCATCTGGAGTAAGCATCGTTTGAGGTCCTCGAATAACAGGGTCATCAACTCTAAAGATGGATGCTTCAGGTAAAAGATCACCACGATATAAAACAATGGTACTACCATCATCCCATGTGCGTGTCACTTTGGTTGCCTGTTCAAATAACGCTACATTAAATACTTCAAAGCCGAATTCATCTGTTACATAAAAGGTTTCTCGGTAAACATCATTATACGCATTCACAATGATGATAAAGCCTTCATAGTTTCCAACGTTTGCAACTTCAGTGTTGTATTCAGATGTTGAAACGGTTTGCCATAACGATTCAGGTATGGTTGCTAAACCATAGTAGTCTTGTGCAATCGATTCAATGAGCAATTCTTCCTCACTGTATGTTTTTGTGAAATTAGGAAGACTCGCAAACACAATCACGATGATGGATGCAATGATATACATCACGATGGCGTAATATAAAAGGGTATATGTATATCCCCGTTTATTTGTGGGTGGTTCCTTTTTTTCAGGTTCCTTTTTACTTTTGAATATTTCTTCAAAAGTTATGATTTGTTTTTCTTCATTCATGTATGATCACCTTCTTCCATTATAATGGATTTTGGCTTAATTGGTGATTTGAAGTTAAATTATGTGATAATATAGAAGAGAAAGAAAAGTTAAAAAACGGGGTGAGATTATGAAAAAAATGATTATTGCAAGCCAAAATGCCCATAAGATTAGAGAACTGAGAGCCCTTTTTTCACATAAAGATGTCCAATTGATTAGTTTAAAAGATTTAAATGATCAAGATGATGTTGTTGAAGATGGTGCGTCTTATTTTGAAAATGCCTACAAAAAAGCGATGTATTTCGCAAAAAAATATCAATTACCTGCATTATCCGATGATTCAGGATTAAACGTTTATGCCCTTGATTTAAGACCTGGTATTTACTCAGCTAGATATTCAGGAAAAGGTGATCATCAAAATAACTTAAAAGTTTTAAAAGAGATGGAAGGCGTAGAAGATAGACGTGCCTATTTTATCTCAAGCATCGTCATTGCTTATCCCAATGGTGATTTTAAAGCCTATGAAGGTAAGTTTGATGGGTTTATTGGTCAAGAAATCAAAGGTCAACACGGATTTGGTTACGATGCCATTTTCTATTTACCCGAATATCAAATGACATCTGCAGAAATCGAACCCGAACTTAAAAATCGCATTTCACATCGAGCTCAAGCGATGAATCTTTTAGTGGAGGATTTAGATGACATTCTTAATCACGAGTGATGTTCATTCTAAACTTGAACGTTTAGAAAAAGTGATCCAAAAACATCAAGATATCAAAGATCATGTGAATGCTGGAGATATGGTCTTAAGCCCACATCTCTATGAAAAATATCACATCATCACCGTTAAAGGAAATAATGATTATGGTGTTGATTTGCCTTATATCAGAATCCTTGATTTAGGTGGTTTAAAAATCATGTTAACGCATGGACATTTAGAGTATGTCAAGTTTGGATTAGATCGACTAAAATTAAAAGCTAAGCTACATGAGGTTAACATCGTCATCTTTGGACACACCCATGAAAGGTATCTCATGGTTGAAGAAAACATCATGTTTATCAATCCAGGTGCTTTAGGCGATTCAGGAAGATCTTATGCAGTTTATAACGATGGTCAAGTGACCTTTTATCAGGAGAATATATGACAGAAACAGAAAAGTTAATTCAAGAACGCGCAGCACACGCCTTTGGTGTGAACGAAAACGATGTCGTGATTATGAACCGCCTCATGGGTGGCATGAGTCATTTAACCTATCACATTCAGATCAAAGGTGTTGATTACACTTTTAGAGTGATCGGTAAAGATGGTAATCTTTTTGTCGATCGGACGATTGAGAAAAAGAACTTAGAGATCATTAAACCTTTAAACTTAAATAATGAAACGGTCTATTTTGATGTAAAAACCGGTGAAAAAGCAGCGAAATACGTTGAAGGCACCGTTTTAACGCAACTTGATTTTAAAGAACATTTAACTGAGATTGCTGATGCGTTAAAAAAACTTCATCACTCAACACTAAAACCAGCTTCAGATTATGAACTTGAAAAAAGATTAGCACTTTATGAAACGTTCACAGAAATCAGATCTGAACTCTACCTTGATTTAAAATCAAAATGGTTAAAAATCTATCATGAAGAAAGAGCAAATAAACCCAAAGTCTTTTGTCACGGGGATGCACAAAGATCGAACATGGTCATTGGAAAAAGACTTTATCTTTTAGACTGGGAATATGCAGGATGGAATGAATTCTATTATGATATCGCATCTTTCGGTAACGTCGATTTTAATGATTCTCTCTTACTCCTAGATACCTATTTAGGTCGTAAAGCAACCAAAGAAGAACAAGATGCTGTGAGATTTTACCGGATGTATCAAGCACTCCAGTGGCACCAGGTTGCTACCCGTAAAGAAATGATTGGACTCTCTGAAGTGCTTCATTTTGATTTCAAAATGCTTGCAGAAAAATATCTTAATTTAGCTAACACACTCTACCATCAGATAAAGGATTGATCCTATGCGTCTTGCTGACGTCTTAAAGCTTCCTAAACAACCTCATAGTCTTTCGATTATTAAAGACTTCCTTGAACAACCGCTCTCGCATACAGATTACCAGGCGGCTTTTAGTTATTACTTTGATATTTGTCTATCTTTAGAAGCCTATGATCAAGTGTTTCAAGAAGGAACCAAAGTCTTAAAAGAGATTGAACTTCAAGTTGAAACACCTTACTATGAAAAGATCTTAAAAGCGATGATTGATGCATCTTTTCACTTATCTAAACTAGATGAGATGAAAACATACATCCAACTCAGAAAAGAAAAACTACCCATTTTAAAACAATACTTAGGACTGCTCGATGACATCATGTATAAGAAAGCTTTGCAGCTTCCTTATTTAGATGATGTTTTACGTATCTTAAAAGATGTGATTCCAACCGACACTAAAATATTTTGTCATCAGGAATTGTTTTATATCTATAAGCATGATGCACAACATGAGATGGCTTTAAATCAGATCTATGAACTTTATAACTACGATTTAAAACATCAGTACATCTACGATGAACTTGATCTATTATTAAAATTAAATCGCTTTGATGAAGTAATTCAAAAAGCTTTAAAAGAATTAAGAGATCACCCCAAAGAAATCAAATGTTTAAGACCACTCATTACAGCCTATCTTCAAAAAGAAGACTACCATAAAGCATCAACACTTCAAGCAGAATATGATGATCAAATCGAAGATGCAGATGATGAAACGAAAAAATCACTTTATGAACTTTTTGTCATCCTCTATCAAAAGATGGATCATAAACCATCCGTTGATTTCTATTCCAAAAAGTTAAAAACGATCCAAAAAACACTAGAAAAGAAAGCACCTCAAAAAGTAGATATTGAAAAACCAAAAGAAGAAAAAATTGTTTTCGTCGAAAAAGTACCTGAAAAGACATTAAGTCATCCAAAGATGTTAGAAGACTTAGAAAGAGCACAAGATTTAATCGTCTTCGCACACTTAATCGATGATAAACTTCCCTTAAGAGAGTATTTAAGACAATTTTTTATTCAAGTAGAGACCTATTTAAAAGTCAAAGACTATATTATCTATCTTGAAGGTGAATCACCGAATCTCTTTCACTACAAACAAGAAAGACTTTATGATAAAACGATATTACCGCAGTTTCTTGATGAAAGCATTGTTGATTTTGTTCTTAAATCTTTAGAAGAAGTGGTTGAAGAGACCAACGGTTTAAAACTTACCAAAAATATCATCACGCAAAAAGATTATGAAGAAGAGATCAAGTTTGTTTACGCATTTCCATTAGGCGATATTGGCGTCTTCTTAATCCATATCGAAGAAGAGATTAAAGACCCAGGCATTCATTATGATTTTTTAAAACTGATTTCATCCATTCTTTTTGGACATCTTTTAGATGAAAAGAAGTTATCCAAAATGAAAGAAGAAAATAGATTTTATCAATCTGCGTTAAACGCCCCCATTCTATCATATAGGGAGCTATCAGAACATCAATCTACCTATAATGAGTCCGCTCAAAAACTGTTTAGAATCGACTCACATCACCACCTAGAACTGTTTTTAAGAGATCTTTCGTATGAACATGTCTCTTTATATAAAGAAACGATTCAAAGGCTTTTAAACAAGTCTGGTGAAACCAAAGAACTACGTTACAGATACCAAGAAAAGCACATCTTAGAAAAACTTTATGGATTAAAGATAGGAGATGAGCATATCGTGATGAGTCTATTTTTTGATGAAACTGCAGGGGTTAGTGAGGTAAAACAATTGCTTGATCAAGCAACATCAGATCCAGAAACAGATCTTGGGAATCGCTATTTATTTAGCCAAGAATCTGAAAAGTATTTAAAGGATAAAGCATCCTTTTTACTGATTGAATTAGATGAACAGCTCAAGCATATCTACGGTCACGAACAGATGAAAAAGTATTTTAAAGAGTTTGCACAACACACCAAAAAATTCTTTAGTGAAGGTGAGACTTACCGTTATGACTTTAATCAACTCTTAGTGGTCTTACCTGTTAATGACATCAGAAGTGTCACCAAGAGTGTTAAAGATTATTTAAGATATTTAGAAGTTTATGAATCTAAAGTCTTAACGTATGAACGGTTTAACGTCAATATCGGTATTTTAAGATATCCGGTTGTCACAATCGAAAAAAGCATGGAGAAAATCTTACGTTTTCTTGATATCGCGCTCGAAAGAGCGAAGCGCGATAAAGAAGACAAATATGTTTTCTTTGTTTACCGTGATTATGAAGATGAACTGTTTGAACAACAAGTGATCGATCATTTAAATATCGCGATTGAAGAAAGAAGTTTAGGTTTAGTCTTTAATCAACTGACAGACATTAAAAAAAATAGAGTATGGCAATATGAAAGTGAACTCGCACTTTTAAATTTATCCATTGATAACAAATATTTAATGGCGATTGCTAAAAAAAGACATCGTTTAGCAGATTTAGAAAGATTTCATATGAAGAAAGTGTGTGAGTTTTTAGTTGAACTTGAAAAGAAAACGGAAAGACTCATTAAGATCACGATTCCTGTATCTAAAGAAACCTTTTTAGATCCTACGTTCAACCCCTTCTTACTGGGAACTTTAAAAGAATATGGCATTCCCTATGAATTTATTCGCATTAAATTTGATATGGAATTAAGAGCTAGTCATTATGCCAATCAAATTCAAGAACTGATTGACTTAGGTATTGCCCTAGATACCACCTCACTAGAGATGGCCTTAAGTTATCCCTTTCATGCACTTCATCTCGATATGAAAAAAGAATCGATTAAATGGAATAGCTACGTTTCTAAAGTCAAAGAAATGCTTGAGTCATTTCAAATGGCTTTAGTCATCAGAAATGTTAAAACAAAAGATCAAAAAGATGCACTTGAAAGATTAGGTGTATCCTTTGTTGAAGGTTCGTTATATAAACAACTGCCTGCACCGATCTTAATCCAAAAAATTAAGGAGTCCTTATGAGTTTATTGGAACTAAGAAGTTATGTCACTGATATCAAAAAAGATGATAAGAATTCGCACGGATACCGTGCGGCATCTTCTTTTTCGATGTTAGAACACATTGATCTGATGATGAACCGTTATCTAAAAGAAGAACAAACGGAAAAAGGTGCGATTCTACTCGATGTATTTGGTATGCTTCAAGGTTTATTTGTTGGTATTGACGCTTTATATGATTTAGCGATTGGGTTAACCCAATATAAATATCATATTAACGTCAATGCGAACCCCACACTTCATGAACTTAAATACATCAGAAACGATATTGTGGGTCATCCCACACATCGCACCTATCCCAATGGGGGTATGGGGTTTTCCATATTATCAACAGAACATTTATCAAAAGAAAAGTTTAGTTATCATACGTATGTCTTTGAGAAGAATCATCTCGAAGTCAAAACAAAAGATGTTTATCTTAAACCGTTACTTGATGCTTATCAAAACGAAAAGAAACACATATTAGATGAAATCTTAATCTTTTTAAAACACGAAACAACGAAAACCGATATTCCAGAAGCATTATATACACTGTTTGAAACCTTGAATCTAGAAACATTAACCGACATTAAAACAATGTTTATGAAAGAATATCAAGTTCCAACCGATTCACCACATCGTTTCATTTGGCGGCTTGGATTACTGGAAGAAGTCATTACATGGGTTGAAACAGATGTTGAACTGAATGATTTTGTTTCACACATCGGTAAAACACAAGTTTCAAAACTTTATGAGATCGCACTCGATCTAGAAAATAGAAAGGGTAAAGACTTATACGCACCCATTCCAAACATCTTAAAAGGATTTTATAAGTTTATTCGTGCACATGAGTCTTATGCACTTCATTTACTAAAAAATCTACATGATAAAGAGCATCCCTTGCATGATGCTGATTTAATCGCTTTAATGAGTTTAAATCCGAATAAAGAAGCATCCAAACTTTTAAGATTTCTTAAAGATCAAAAAGATGAACATAAAGTCTTTATGATTGGTTCGATTTTACGTGGTTATCGACCAAAAAGTAAGTGAAACTATTTAAGATTATGATATAATAAATCGAGAGGTGATTTTGATGGCTTGGAGTAATGAAACCTATTTAATTGGTGAAAAAGTCAAGGTTGAAGGGGAAAAAGGATTTGGCGTGGTTTCACGCATTGATGTTCCTAGAGGTCTTGTTTATGTAATCTTTAAACGCATGAGAGAGGAAGCATATCCTTATCCCGAAGCGCTTGAATCAGGTAAATTGAAAGCAGAAGTAGCCAGACAAAAGTAAACACACGCGTGTGTTTCTTTTTTTCATATGAAAACATTCATACACTTTTGGCAAAAATTCTTTTTAATGGTTTGGGAAATCATAAAATCCATGAAATCACTTCGGGGACTGATTGCACTTTTTGTGAGCTATTTGATCTTCCATGGTTGGGCAGTCATCTTTTTGGTTGTTGGAACATTAGTTGGTAACGCATTTATGATTGGTATTGGAACTGCGGTTATTTTATTTTGGTTTGGTCCAGGTACACCCGTGATTCCACTCATTATCATTACAGCACTCTTTATCAGAAGATATGTGCTTTTTGAGAAGACAGAAAAATTAGATTTAAAAGCTAAATGGAAAGAACTCAATCAAAAATTTAAAGATTGACATCACTTTGACACATGTTTTGGTTAAACTGAGTGTATAAGCGTATTAAAGGGTGGGGATATGATGCATAAAATGGTATTTATTCTTGAAATGACATTGATTTTACTGGGTGGTCTATTTCAAACATGTATCCGTTATGTAAGAACAGTTGATGTTGATATCAATCAAGTTTTACTTGATGAACATCAACTGATCTTCGAAGAACTTTATTTTGGTGCTGGCGTAAGACCTGAAGATCTTATCTTTTTAGATCTAGAGGGCTTTGATGAAACAGACATCAACAAGATGATCGAAGCAGATAGATATGTTGGTTCAATGCCTTATACAGCAAGTATACTTTATGTCAAAACAGATCAAGGTGATAAAATCATTTTAACCGCAGTTAAAGTGGATAAAAAAGCTGATCCTGATGATTACTTTTATGTCTTTGATTATCATTTGTCCTATACGTATGATGAGATGTTAGAACTGTTTGTTCAAGAAGGTTTATTGGACGTAGAAAATACCTTTGAAGAAAGTGATCCAGTGACCTTTGTTGGTTTTACTGAACATGGCTACTTCGAACCACTCATAGATACCTATGAAGAAGACTTTAAGAACGCCTTTCATTACTATATCTTTCAAGATCAAGGAGATCTCTTAGTGATTGTTGATGAAGATCAAATCTATGTCGTTTTCTTTGGTGGAGAACCACAAGTGTTATATCCTTATGACATTAGTTTTGAGGATATGTTTATCGTTTAAAGAAATGGGAGAAGAATATGCAAAACGTCTTAAAACAATTGGGTGATATCATCGGTAAAACCTTTGATTTTAAAGGCATAACAAAGCTAAAAGAATGTGCGATAGCACTTTCTTTTCAGCTTGTGATCTCAAGCGTTGTCACACTTCTTTTTTTAGGAACAAGATTAACTGACTTAGGGATGGTTGTAGAGATCTTAATCTATGTTTTATATGGTTATTTAGGTTTAACGTTAGTTTCATTTTTAAGTGTTTTAGCAAGAAGATTCAGAGATGCAGGCATTCATCCAGTTTATATTTTTCTGATTCCATTTTCATATGTCTTATTCTTTATCGTTTCATTAACTTTTAACTTTAAAGATGGTGAACCACTCATGATGATGTTGCCACTGTTCTTATTCTTTTTACCCCATCTTTATGTTCTTTTTATGGTGTTATTACCATCGAAACAAATTCAAATGAAGGTAGGCGATTTGGATGATGAACAATGATCATGAAGTAATTCAATGGATTAAAAATGAGATTAAAACTTATCCTAAAGGAAAACTGACGACACCTAAGGTGAGAGAGATCTCCAGATTAGCATTTCAAAGACTTAAGAATCAAGAGATTCATCATGTCTTAGAGATTGCTGAAACGCTATTAAAAGAAAAGAGTTGGGCAGAAAGTATTATTGCCTATGATTTTTGTTATCGGGTCAAAAAACAATACACCAAAGAAACGTTTGATGCGTTTGAACATATTCTTTTTACCTATGTTCATGATTGGTGGGATTGTGATGATTTTTGTACACATGCCTTTGGTGAACTTTTGTGTCAGTTTGATCTCTTTGATGAAAGAATCATCAAATGGGTCTATCATGAAAAGTTTGCAGTGAGAAGAGCTGCAGCTGTTATCCAAATCTTACCGATTAAACGAAATCTTCACCATAAGATGAATCCATTCATTGTTTCAGACTTACTGATGAATGATACACATGATTTAGTCTTAAAAGGGTATGGCTGGATGTTAAAAGTTTTATCACAAAAAGAACCAATGAAAGTTTATCACTATTTAAAACAACATGAAGAAGAAATGCCTAGAGTTAGCTTTAGATACGCACTTGAAAAGATGGATGAAAGACTTAAGAAAGAATTGATGGAAAAATCTTAATCATTGATAGAATTGTCTTTAAAATAAGCCCTTCTGTGGTACAATTAACATAAGAAATTGTACCGAAAGAGGGCTTTTTATGTTATTTGACAGTTATCAAATCAAGAATTTCACATTTAAAAATAGAGTGGTTATGCCACCCATGTGTATGTATAGTGCAGACACTCTAGGTTTTGTTAATGATTTTCATCTTGTTCACTATGGAACAAGAGCGATTGGTGGCGTTGGATGTATTATCCAAGAAGCGACTGGTATTACACCTGATGGAAGAATTTCCATTCATGATTTAGGTATTTGGAGTGATGATCATATTCCAGGCTTGAAAAGAATCGTAGAGATCATTAAATCATATGGTGTTGTTGCTGGCATTCAAATTAACCATGCAGGTAGAAAATCAAAAACAGATCATCCGATGGGACCATCTGCCATTTCTTATGGTGGTGATTATCAGACACCAAAAGAAATGACAACACAAGATATTAAAGATGTCATTCTTGCATTTGGACAAGCAGCAAGACGTGCGAATGAAGCAGGTTATGATTTACTTGAAATCCATGGTGCACATGGCTATTTACTGTTTGAATTTTTATCACCGATTTCAAATCAAAGAACAGATAAATACCAAGATGGTAAAGTGTTCTTAAAAGAAGTGGTTAAAGAGATTAATAAATACTGGCCAAAAGATAAGATTTTAGCATTAAGAGTTTCTGCATTTGAGTATGTTAAAGAAGGGGTTACACCTGAATCAATCTCAGATGCGATTAATTCAGTAAAACATTTAGGTTTAGATTTAATTGATGTAAGCTCCGGTGGTAATGTTTTAGTCAAGATTCCAGCATTCCCAGGTTATCAATTAGATTTAGCTAAAAGAGTTAAAGAATTAACAGGTCTACCTGTGATTGGTGGCGGGTTAGTCAATGATTTAACGTTAGCAGAAAATGCTGTTTCATCAAAAAGAGCAGATTTCATCTATTTTGGTAGAGAACTTCTTAGAAACCCTTATTTAGTCATTAATGGTGCTAAAGATTTAGGTGTTGAAATCAATTATCCAGAAGCATATATTAGAGGTAAAAAGTAGTTAAGAAAGAAGGGTTGAGATGCGTTTAGTCATAGCAAAAGTCGTGATCTTTATCTTTATTTTAACGATCGCTTTAGTTGATTACCGCATGTTAACATTTAAAGATGGCAAAGTAATGGTGGCGAATTGGCACCAACTTTCGTCTTGGTCTGAAGTAGAAGATGCAGTTCTAGATATAGATAAAGCTGAAGTGTATCCATCACGAGTTGTTAGAAGAAGTAACAGTAGTGATGAACACTATTTAGTCATTTATATGAATGAAAGTTTTTATAACATTAAAGCAACCGATTTAGAGATGGCAAGAATTTCTAACTTAATGGCAAGAGAACAAGTAGAGATTATTGAAGTAAAACCAGTGGATGTATGGTTTTATGGAATGTTGGTTGTATTACTTGTTGTGTTTCCAGTGATGAGAAAAGAGAAGTTTGATTTAAATTCATAACACGGCGTATTGGTTGGGGGATTAAGATGCAAAATCAGTTTTTTGTCAATCATGAAGGTCCACATTTCATCGATTTTATCAAAGAGCATTTAGGAACTTGTAAAGAGTTCATTTTTTCCGTTAGTTTTATTAAACATTCTGGGTTATCATTAATCAAAAAAGAGATCATTCAAGCACTTGATAGTGGAGCAATTGGCAAAGTGATCACTTCAACATATCAAAACTTTACGGATACTGTTTCACTCAAGGAATTTCTTGATTTAATGAATAAATATCCTAACTTTGAATGTCATCTAGAGAAAAATAATTTATCAGATGGTGGCATGCATACGAAAGGCTATCTCTTTAATCATGGATTCAAATTTACGCTCCTTGTAGGTTCAACAAATTTAACTCGTTATGCTTTACTTCATAATATTGAATGGAATTTAGTTCATACATCCATTTCAAAAACTGGTGTCTATCAAGATGCTGAAAATCAGTTTTATAAGATGTGGAATAATACAGATTTACTTACACAAAAAGATATTGATAAATACGCGGTTCAACTCGAGTATGCCATTGAAAAATGGGATATGGATTATTTCCAGGAAACTGTATCCACTATAAAGCCTAATTATTTACAAAGAAAGGCGTTAAAAGAACTTAGACGGTATCGCGACCAAGGTGTTCATAAAGCATTGATCATTGCAGCCACAGGTTCAGGGAAAACGTATTTAGCTGCCTTTGATGCAAGAAACTATGGCGCATCTCGTCTGCTTTTTGTTGTTCATAGAGAATCGATATTACATGATGCTATGAGAACTTTTCAAAATGTTTTTGGACACAGTAGAACATATGGCTTCTATACAGGAACTGAAAAGGATTTATCATCTGATTTTGTATTTGCTACTAACTTAACATTAGCTAACAACCTCGATGTGTTTGATGATGATTTTTTTCAATACATCGTACTCGATGAAGTTCATCATGCTGCAGCATCAACATATCAAAAAATCATCAACAATTTTAAACCAGAGTTTTTACTGGGTTTAACTGCAACTCCTGATCGTATGGATAATCAAGATATCTATGGTCTTTTTGATAAGAATGTTCCATTTGATTTACCTCTGAGAGATGCGATCATTAATGACTTAGTCGTTCCCTTTCATTACTATGGTATACGAAATCAACTGATCAGCTATGATGAAAAGGAAGCTAAAACATTTATTAGACAAATTGGTAGTTCTGAAAATGGCGAATTTATAAATGAAGAAATCAAAAAATATAAACCACTAGATAGTAAACTCAAAGCAATCGGTTTTTGTAGCACAACCGAACATGCAAGATTAATGTCAGAAGTCATGAATCAATTGGGATATCATTCTATCCATCTTCAGGCTTATAACAATACAGGTGAACGTTTAAGTGCATTTAAAGATTTACAAGATGAAAATCATCCTCTTGAAATCATTTTTGCTGTTGATATTTTAAATGAGGGTGTCGATATACCAGGCATTAATATGGTTCTTTTTATCAGACCTACAGATTCACCTGTTGTTTTCTTGCAACAACTTGGTAGAGGATTAAGAAAATATCCTGGAAAGGATTATTTAACCGTTCTTGATTTTATTGGTAACTCGTATAAACGTAGTATTCAAATCATTAGAGCACTAGGTACTCTATCCAAGAGTACAGTTTTAGAGAAAAAATTACTGATTAATTTACTCAGGGATAATTTCAAAGAGATTGATATTCCTGGTGTTGAAATCAATTTTGATGCTTTAAGTAAAGAAGATATAGAACAATATCTTGTAAGATCCAATTTTAACACAACAGATTATCTTCAAAAAGATTTTGAGAATTTTAAACGGTTTATTAAAGCCGAACCTTATCCAAGTCACATGGATTATTTAAATCATGACATCGCTCCAGATCTAATGCGTTTTATAAAATCGAGAATAGGTGGAAAGAAGAATGTATCTTACTACCGTTTTTTAAGTCGTATCGATCAACAAGTACCTGTCTTCAATGAAGAGGAAATAGCATTCATTGATTTTATTTCAGATATGTTACCACTTGTTAGAGTCGAAGAGTTTGTTATATTAAAAGAACTCATTGAAGGCGAAAGAACCCTTGATGAGCTTAAGTATATTATTCGAAATGATTATGAAATATATCGTGAAGACCAATTTGATAATGCCGTTCATCATGTGTTGAATCAACATTTATCTGAAAAAGAAAAAGAAGAATCATATAATTTCGTGTTAAAAGATAACCAATCTCTAAAGATAAACATAAATTTAGATAATTCGTCATTCAAAAATCATGTTATTGATATTCTTTCATACGGTATTGCGAGATATCAGGATGAATTTGGTATATATGAGGGCACATTTAAGCGTTACCTAAATTATACAACGGAGCAAATGATGATGATGCTCTGTGAACGATATTATCGTTTTTATAAAGGCACTAAAATCGAAAAAGATGGGACAATATATATTTTAGCTAATCTGAAAAAAGATGAGAATAAACCCGTTCATCAAAAATATAGAGATCACTTTAAAACAAGCCAGATTTTTCAATGGGAAAGCGAAACTAATACGACAATGGAAAGTCACAGAGGACTTATAGGATCAAAGGTTGCTCATTTGTTCATTAGAAAAATTGCTGATGAAGATGGTATTACCTTACCTTATACATATATTGGAACTGGAAAATTAGTGAATCCTTTTGAAAGCGATAATCCAAAGAAAACGTTGATTTTTGATGTTTTGTTGGACCATCCGATTCCTGAGTATTTACATTATGATTTCAAAATCGAGGAAGAAAACAATCATGAATAAAAAAACAATAGAAGTTGTAGCAGCCATCATCGAAAAAAACGATAAGTATTTTATAGCACAACGTCCTAATCGTGGAGAGCTTGCATTGAAGTGGGAGTTTCCGGGTGGTAAAGTTGAACCCAATGAATCAAGAGAAGATGCGCTTATAAGAGAAATAAGAGAAGAGTTTAAGTCAGATATTAAGATTAAAAGATTTATTGAAACGGTTTACCATGAGTATCAGACATTTCACATTGTTTTGCATTGCTATTTGTGTGAACTTGTTTCAGGTGATATGGAATTAATAGAACATGTTAACAAACTGTGGGTTCGCAACAAAGATTTAGATAGTTATGATCTTGCAAAAGCAGATTTATTGATTTTGCCGATTGAATAATGTCCCGTCTAATAGAATCAATTTGTTTAAATAGATTCGCTTAAAATATAGAATAACTACACGTATTAATAAATATGGAGGAACTATGCTATTTAAAAGAGAGGATATAGTCAATTTTTCAGTTAAAATTGGTTGTAAAAGAGAATTACACACAAAGGGTATGGTTGTTTCCGTATTAGGTGATGTGGTTTGCTTAGCAACGTTAAGTGGTGACTATCAAGATCAAATATATTATATGAATGGTATTAAGTCTCCAAGTGAGGTTTATTATTGCGGTGCATATGGAAATGGTGCACTTTCAAGAATTGATTCAGGGAATCGTGAAACGCAGAAGAATAGCGCAGTAACTTTAGTTAACGGGAAGACCAATTTTATTTACTTTTTCGAAAAAATTCATGAAGATTCTGATTTTTTCTATTTCCATGGAAGATATAAGTACTTAAGATATGAAATTGTAAAAAGTTATAATCCAGAACATAAAGAAGAGATATTGTTTCATTTATTATTTGTTGATAAACCATTTTAGTTGCATACATATCGTTAAATTTTAGGTATAAATGATATTCGATAAATATCAACATAATTGTTTAGTTAATTTGGCACTTTTATTTTTCTAGATAGGGGGATAATATGGGAGCTGCGATTATTGAGCTAATTTCAAATCTAGTGAATATCACTGGTAATTCAATTGTTGATACCATAATTTTTGCTGTAATTGGATTAATTAGTGGTTCAATTGCATTTGGTTTAGTCGGTTTTATGTTTGATTTTACAGGTAATTATAATTCTAAAGACATGAGTGAAATGCATTGGGGTATAAGGGTATTATTGTTTTGTATTCTAACTTTTGTTATGGTGAAAATTGCTCAGTTTTTCCGTTGGTTGCTCATTCCTCCACAACTGTATTTTCTGATTGCCAGCATTGTATTAATAATAGTAATAATAGTTGTCATTTATATAAATAGGTCCAAAACAAATATAGATTATACAAAAAAAACTATTAAGGAGCCTTCTCATCAGGAATCTTCAATAGAAAGTAAAGAATCCTGGGAAAAAGAAACTATAAAAAGTGATCGAAAAATCGAATTATGTCCATATTGTAATGGTTATCTTGTAAATAGAATTGGAAGATATGGTAGATTTATTGGCTGCTCAAATTTTCCAAAATGCAAATACTCTAGGAAACAGTGATAAAAATCATGTAAGTACTTTTCAAATCTGAATTATTTATCAATCTTAAATACTATTTATAGGAGGTTAATATGCTCAAAATTGACTTGCACACACATACATTAGAATCAAAAAAAGAAGGTAAAACTCGTAATGTCTCTAAAGATAAATATTACAAAGTTTTGACTGAAAACGGTGTTAGATTAGCTGCAATTACTAATCATAATGTTTTTGATTTGGTGCAATATAATGAATTCTGTGATTATGCTAATGATGAAATAACAAAAGGTGGACGATTATTGGCGATTTTACCAGGTGTTGAAATTGACATTAAATGCACCGAAACCGAAGACGAAGGTCATATCGTGTTAGTTACTTCAAATAGGAATAAAGATATTTTTAATGAAATGGTCTTAAAATGGACCAAAGATAGTAGTTCAGAAGATAAAATTGATATCAACATTGTACTTAATTATACTAGAAAAATTCAGATGTTTTATATAGGACACTTTCTAAAAGAACATCAAAATTTAACTCTTAAGACCATGAAATATATCGAATCAAAAGTAGAAAACAAACATTGTGTTTTTTATGAACCTTCAAATCTAAAAAAATTAGGTATTTTGACTAATCACAATTATCGAGGAATAATTGGTTCAGATGTCAAGGATTGGGACAAGTATCCTGCAGGTAAGCTCCCATTATTGAGAATTCCTATTGATAGTTTTGAACAATTATATTTGTTTTCTAAGAAAGACCAGCCGTTAATTGATACGCTCTTAAATAAAAAACGTAAAGTAAGCTTAGATCTAAAAATTAAAAACGATAAGAAAAAGATTATCGGTGAAGATAAAGCAGTATTATACGAGGACCTCAATGTTATATTCGGTAATAAAGGTACCGGTAAATCAAAGTATCTCGAAGCAATTGATGAAGCACTGAAAAATCAAGGTTTAGCAACGAAATATTATGATACATCCACTGCTGAAGATGAGCTTAAAAGTAAGTTGAAAACTGAACAAGTGAAGAGAGAATATTCTAAATTAGTGTTAATAGCTACAGATATCAATATCAATATTATTGATCAGTGGAGTGAGTTAGATCCTGTTTTGCTAGGTAAGTACATAGAACACTATACAACACGTGAAGCAAATAAAAATAGAGATTTCTTGACGGCTAACTTCATGAAAGATCCTATAAAGATTAAAAACACTCATTATAAAAATGAAATGGAAATTTGTACAACAATACAATCATTTATTGATTATTTATCAAAACTTGAAGAAGACAAATTTCCTACTAATAAGATAGAATATATTAAGAATATCATCGAATTACAAAGTCATAACATGAAATTATTCAAAGATAGACTTCTTGAGTATTATTCATCAAAGCTAACTTTCGACTATGTAAAAATCATTAAAGATCAAACTGAGAAAAAAACAAATCAAATTGCATTACCAGGTTCTCCAAGACTATACAGTTTCTGGGAAAACAGGAAAGAATTATTTAATGAGTTCGCAAAAATACATAATCTCTTAATTTCTAATAGTTTTCAAAAGGAACCTGTAATGTTGGGGAATTTAAGTGATAAAACTAATCTATATTTGAGAGAAGTTCATTCTCCCTTTAGTGATTCAAAAACAAAAGACGATGGTTTTAGTATGACTCTATCAAATCTCAAAATTTTGAAGAAGGTTTGGTATAACTTAGAAAAAAATCTTTTCAATAATACCACTATTAAAAATGCCGTCGTGGAGTTGAAAGACTCGATTAAAGATACTAAGTTTAGTTCATTAAATGATTTGATTGGTGTGAAAAGAGAGTTTTACACTGAAGAACACTTTACATATGAGCCTTCCTCTGGTGAAGCTAAAATGATTCTTTTACAAGAAAAGTTGGGTGAAAAATCTGATGCTTATCTGTTGGATGAACCAGATCGAAGTTTGGGAAATGTATATGTTAATAGTGTAATACTTCCAAAACTTTTGGAATTATCTAACCAAAATAAGATTGTTGTTATAGTGACTCATTCAGCTAATTTAGCAGTTAGGGCACTACCTTTCTGTTCTATCTTAAAGGATTACGATAACAAAATTTATAAAACATACATTGGTAGTCCATTTTTAAACAATATGATTAATATTATAGATGATAAAGAAACTAAGGACTGGAAACATGAAAGTATAGAAATCTTGGAGGGTGGAAAAGATGCTTTCCTAGAAAGAGGGGACACTTATGATGTCAGAGACTAAAAAAATACATGTTGAATTAGAAAAAATAGAAGACGAACATTTTATTGTGTTTAAATTTGAAGAACCTTTGAAACTGAATTTGAAATCATCTAAACATGAGGATATTAGAGGCTTGTTTTCAAAACTCATAACGAACTTACTAGATGAGGATTTTGATCTGGAATATGTAAAAGAGACAAGTGTTACTGAGGTTCTTGTAAAAGAAGTAGCTGAAGAGTATATCAGTCAGTTAAGTATTGATTTGAATAGTATTAAGAGTGATCAGGACTTTATTAAATTTAAACAAATAAAGAGTAGTCTTGATTGATCAGTACATAGTCTAAATTTAGTTCATAGTAAAAAAATCAAGGAGATTTTATGGATAAATCAATCATAATTCATCGAAAAAAATCTGTTAGTATAAAGGCGACTTTACTATTATTATTTTAAATAATATTATTTGGATTCTTTTTATACTTGTATTATTTCAAACCAGTATGGCTAACTTCAGAAATCCCATTCGTTTTGGTTGTTCTTGCATATATCATCATTCCGATACTACTTTTTGCTTTTATTTTTTATTTTAGAAGTATCTTTAATCACGAACCTGTTTTAATTGTCAATGAAAATGGCATTCACGAACAAATGCGTTATCGTTCATTAGGAATGATTAAATGGATTGACATTGAAAGAATCTCAGTTCAACCTTATATGGATAAAACATATCTTATACATGTTTATTTGATTAATCCGGATGATTATCTCATAAAGAAATCACGTTTTTCATTTAAGAGATTTAACTACGGTCATGTGATAATCTCTAGTTTGTATTTTAAGAAAGATTTTCAAAAAGTGATTGAGATTGTTAACTATCATTTTAAAATGAATCAGCTAACATCTCAAGAGTTGGATTAAACGAAATAATGCTAACAGAATTCATAATTCAATTTTACTATTAGGGGGTTCTGATGGATAAAATAACTTTATTTGATCATCTTGTGGATATTGATGAAAGAGAAAAGGACGCAATTAAAGGTACTCTGAGATGTGCTTGTGGAAATGATTACTTTAAAATTTATTACTTTGGTAAGCGGACTAGAGGAATCCTTTCACCTGATATTCTAAAAATTAATAAAAAAATTCAAATAGTAGCACACTGTGAGTTATGTTATAAGTCATACGGATTTGATAACCACAATACGTCGAGACTTCAGTTTAATCAACATTTGGGTTTAACACCAGATTTGGTAATGTATGATAAAGATAATCACAAGGTAAGATTCTCTTTTAATTATTTTCCAGAAAAATTTAAAAGCAATGAATTTGAAAGTTTAATCATTGAAGTATTGCAAAATAACAAAAAGTGGAGAGTTATTGTTGAAGAGTAGATTTAATAAAGTTTTGATAATTTAAGAGGATATATAATGAAAATTGATGATTACAAAAAAAGAGTATTTAAGACAGCAAATTTGAAAGTAAATATTATCGCAATCTTTGCTATTATCATAATGATAGGTATTTTGGCTATATTTTTGATTACTGGAAACCCAGAATATTCTGTGTATATTCTTATACTAATAGGTATCTTTAGTTTGATACTTTTAGTTGGTGTATGGAAGCAACTTTATTATTCGTTTTTACACAAAATTAATGATGATGACCAAGTAGTTGATCTTGCAATAAAACCCTATAAGATAAGTCTTAAACCTTATTTTGATAGAGGTTTATTTAGTAAGTATGGATCATCGTATTTAGGTGTGAGAATACTCTATAGAATAGATGATAAGAAATACCAACTTATTTATCCATTCATGAAGCAAGATTTAAGTCTTTACCCTGAAAATAGGTACAAAGTATATCACGAAATAAGTAATAAGTTATTTCAAATTGAGAATTTGAAACTTAGCTATCTAAGCAACAGCAAAGTGATTATTGACAGTACAATCAACATTGAGAATATGGTATTTAAGATTGTTAACTCATGTTTCAAATAAAATAGAAATGTTTATTTACAATAAGGGGGGAGCACCTATGTTTGTTACAAGGTCAAAGGGTATGACAGTAGCTATTAGAATATTCAGTATATTCGTAATATCTGTTTTTATATTACTTGTAATTTCATCTATAAATTATTTAATTAATTCTAACAATTATATAGAAATGATTCAAGGGATTTTCGCTCTCTTACTATTCTTATTGATTTTGATTGTGAATCTACTGTTGACAATTAAAGCATATAAACGAAATCCAACTGTCTTAAAAACTGATGGCGATAAACTGATAATCTTTCTTGGGTATAGAACCGTGAACATTTCGATTAGTTCTATCGAAAAACTCGGCTATAGCGAATATCGTGGATTCACTGCTATAAATATTAAATTGAAGGGTAAGAGAATCAAAAGATATACACACTTTTGCAAATCTGATGAACTTGACACTTTTATGTCTAGGCTTAAAACAATGAATCGAAAAATAAAGGTTGACTATTAACTAAAGGACTTAATGTTTTGTATTGAATGCTGAAGATACTACGGGAAAGTATAACAATCAAGAGGTGGCTATTTTGTTTGCAATGTTATTCATTTTATTAAGTACCATTATTATGGTGTTCACTGTTCCATTTTCACAAGAAACCCGCTTGAAATTAACCCTTCTAATTTTAGAAGAATAAGGATTAATAAATTTAAGTGGTTATTCAGAACCATTGGTTCAAAGGATAGTATTTATAGTGATTTAGATAATTTTGGAATTCCGAGTCCAATCTTCATTTTACATGTTTTTGGATATTTTGTTTCAATTGCAAGTGTGATGCTTTATATAATCCTGCATATTATTGGAATTGAACTTAGTGAAATAGCTATCTACGCAATATACATATTTTTATCATATATAGCAATAGTTGTTATTGCGTATACTTGTCTAATACTCGTTAGCAAGAATAGAGATAATAAGCAAAAATGATTGAGGTGAAATCAAAATGAGTATTTTTACAAAAAAACCTAATATTAAGAAGATAGAATTTTTTTGTAATTGGTTTATAGAAAATAAAGAAATTCTAGTCGAACCAATGAGACAAACTGAGCATGATATTGACGCAATTTTTAAATCAATAAATGAGATTCGTGCGTGTTTGGCTGTGCCATATAGAGATGGATATAAAGGTGATATAGAACTCGAGTATGGTTTTAATGAACAACAAAGCAAATGGGAATTATGTTTGTTTGATATGAAGAATGCTTATTTAATCAAGGTTACTTCACTGATCAAAAAGTATTTAGAGTCAAGGATCGGAGAAAATTGAATAATCCGTATTTCTAATTAAATAACTATACAAACTTGATTTATTAACCAACATACTGTTAGAATATCATCTATAAAGCCTGGTTTGGCCAGATTTATGAAAGGATTGATTTGAATGAAGAAAAAGGGATTAGCTATGATTGGATTACTATTGGGCATCATCGGATTGCTTTTCGCTATTTTAAGCTTAATGATATAATTTTACTATTATTATTTGCCTGGACATCAAAACATTGTTAGTATCAATTTCGTTTTGCTTATATATTATAAGGACGATCTCGAAATTTTAATATGAATGTTATAAATACAGTATTCATTTACATAAAATATTTTACGCAATGCAATAGTTTATTAGCTATTTAAAAAATGAAGTTTAACTATGAATGAATACATTCTCAAAAATGAATAACATTAATAAAGAAATTATCGGTTTATGTGTACACTTTATTGGCATAAAAGCAATCTTCATTTTTTATAAGTTTTAACGCAATCCAATATCATAGGTTACACCCTCGAGTTGTTTGAATCGTATCTCTTACATTATAATAATTTCAATACCTAAAAATAGAAACGATAAAAAGCCGTAATCAGCGGCTTATTTATTTTTTATCAACACACTATTTAGGTTATATAGATTATAAAAAAGATATATTGATTGAACTGAAATGACAAAATCGATATTTATTCCTGATTATCCACGCCACTGATTTCTGAATTGAAGTGGTGTTAATTCTTCACGGTATTTAAAAAGATTAATAAAGTGAGTTACATTATCAATACCTACCATTGATGCAATCTCATAAATAGGATACTCTGAGTATTTGAGTAATTCTTTAGCACGATTCATCCTTAAAGTTATAATATATTCCACAAAAGAAACTCTTAAATGCTTTTTAAATTGTCTTGATAAGTAAGATGGATTTAAAGCGAATTTTTGTGCATAGTGACTTAATCGGTGTTCTTCGTTAAATGTGTTTTGCAAATGACTGACAAGCTCTGTGAGATGTCTTGGTAATTGCTCGTTTAATGAGGACTCATTTTTTGAATTAATGAGAATATATGTTAATAAATCAATGATATATTGCGATGCATGAATGTCTGAGAGATGATTCTTCTTTTGGATCATTAAGATCATAGTGTTTAAATAGTGTTCAACTTTCTGACTATTTTCAATCGTTATTACGGGACTATTTCTTTGATGAAAGTGTTCATAATATCCTCGACTTGTCGCTCCGTTGAAGTGAATCCAAAGAAAGCTCCATGGATGATCTTGCTTGGTGTAGTATATGTGATGTTCCATACAATCTATAAAAAACAATGAGTTCTCTTTTAAATCATATGCTTGTTCTTTGTAAATCAATTTACCTTGACCTGATAATGTGTAAAGAATGAGAAAAGAATTCAAGTGTCTTCTTTCAGTATAATAGGGATGTTCAGTTTTAAAAAAACCAATTTCTTGTATGTAAAAGAAAGTAGATTTAATTTCATTTGGAATGGAATTTATTAACCTTATTGAATCAAAAGACCACGCATTATTGGTTTTTTCTAAGAAAGTCATCGAAAATCCTCCATGTCAAAAAACTATGATTATTGAGCATCATACGTAGATGATTAATCAATTATAATCTTTTATAATGATAATGTAAAGTATTATATCGGAGGAACTATGGACAAAACAAAATATCAAAGACATATTAGATCACGTATCGGATTATATTCAATAGGTTTAAATACATATTGGAATCAGTTTAATGGACTGAAAGATAGAATTATTGGCTATAACAAGTTTATTGAAAAAGAGATGGGAGCTGAATGTGACATGTTTAACTTCGGTCTTGTCGATTCTGAAGATCTAGCACGTCAAGCTGGCGAATGGTTCAATCAGAATAATGTTGACTTAATTTTTTGTCATGCTGCGACATATGCTACAAGTAGTACAGTATTACCTATTCATTCGATATGTAAAGCAAAAGTTGTTGTATTGAATTTACAACCTACTGCACAAATCAACTATCAAACTGCTACTACAGGTGAGTGGTTAGCTCATTGCAGTTCTTGTGTGGTTCCTGAAATTGCTAATGTATTTCGAAGAAACCGAATACCTTTTCACATGGTAAGTGGTCTTTTAGGATTGCATGAAACACCTGAAATATCACTAACTGATGAAGTCACATACCACAGAGCTGAAGCTATTGATGCATGGAAACAAATCAAAGAATGGATTAAAGCTGGTTCTGTTAAACGAACATTACAAAACAGTAGATTTGGATTTTTAGGAAACACCTATAGCGGGATGTTGGATATGTATAGTGATTTCACACAAATATCTGGGCAAACGCATTCACATCTCCAAATCTTAGAAATGTGTGATCTAGCCAAACATATTGAATCCATAACAGAACTCGAGATAGCGAATAAAATCATCGAGATTGAAGACATGTTTTGGATCAGTGAAGATTCGCCTTCTGACCCCATCGCAAAAAAACCAACTAAAGATCAAATTAGATGGTCAGCCATTGTTGCCGTAGCACAAGAAAAACTAATCGAGGAATACAACTTAAATGGTTTAGCCTATTATTATCATGGTACCAAAGAAAGTGATTATGAAAAGATTCAAGGAGGATTTATTGTTGGTAACTCTCTATTAACATCTAAAGGAATCCCATGTTCAGGAGAAGGAGATTTAAAGACTCTCGTTGCTATGAAAATATGTGACATTTTGGGCATCGGTGGTTCGTTTTCAGAACTTGTTGTTATTGACTATGACTATGAAACCATTCTAGTCGGTCATGATGGTCCATTTCATGCTGAAATATCAAATGGTAAACCCATTTTAAGAGGTATGGGTCTTTATCATGGCAAACAAGGGACTGGTGTATCAGTTGAGGCAAAAGTCAAAACAGGTCCAGTTACAACGTTAAATATCACTCAAACCGATGACTACAAATTGAAAATGATTGTTTGTGAAGCGATGAGCGTTGATGGACCAATCATGGCTATTGGAAATACACAAACACCATTGAAGTATGATCTGCATCCAGATCGGTTATTAGAAAAATGGTTCAACGAATCTCCAACACATCATTTTGCATTGGCGATTGGTCATCATGCAGAACTGATAAAAAAAGTTTCGATTCTTTTAGATTTTGACTTCATAAAATTATAAAGATTATCAATAACAAGATTATTTTGACATTTTTTCTTTATATTCTATATACTAGTTTTGGATGCTTTTTATACGATAGCAGGAGGTTTGAATAATGACGGAAATTAAGACGGATTCAGCATTATGGATATGGGACCAAGAATGTAGCAAAAAAAATGATTGGGTCATGTTCAGAAGAAATTTTGTTTACAGTAAACAAGTATCAGAAATCTACTTAGATATTGCTGTCGATTCAAAGTATTTTTTATGGATAAACGGCAAACTCGCTGTCGTGGAAGGCGGTTTAAATCGCGGACCTTATGAAGGCTCTGGTTACGCAGACCGTGTCTATATTGATCAATTTTTAATCAGTGGCAATAACAATATCACTCTGCTCGTATGGTATTGGGGAAATCAAGGTCGTAACAACATTGATAGTACAAAACCTGGTCTTCTTATTTCCTCAAATATGAGCGAATTGGAATCGAATCATCAATGGTTAACATTAAGACATCCTTCATATCAAGAAACACAAGAACCTTTACCATCGTATCTGTTTGGTGGTTACAATATCGGTTATAATGCAAATTATGAAATTCCTGAGTTTAACCAACTATCTTATCGTGATGCAGATTGGAATCAAGCAACAACTTACGGGCAATATCCAGTTGCTCCTTGGCATAAAATCTATCTAAGACCCATACCATTATGGCACTTTTCTGATATCATTCAATACAAATCTATGATTGAATGTAATGGTATATTTACATGCGTTTTACCCTATGCAACCCATTTATCCATCTACTTTAAAATTGAAGCACAAGGTGATGAAGTTATTCATATTCAAACGGATCGCTATGAAGTTCATGGTGGCCCAGGAGAAGAAAATAAAACGTATCGCGGTCATAGAATCGAGTATATATGTAAACCAGGTTTGAACGAGTTTGAAAGTTTATATGCTTTTTATGGAGAAAATGTTCACTATACCCTGCCTGGTTCAGTGAAGATTATACAACTGGGTTATCGTGAAGTGGTTTATCCTGCAAATATCAAAGGGTTTTTCAAATCGGATAACGTTTTAATCAATCGATTGATTGATAAATGTGCTAGAACCTTAGTGGTTTGTATGCGTGATAATTTGATGGATTGTCCAGATAGAGAGAAAGGTCAGTGGATTGGTGATGTGAGTGTCCAAGTTCCTCAAATTTTCTACACGTTGGAAAGAAGTGCTGATCAATTAATCACTAAGTCTATCTCGGATTTTATTCATTTGCGAAAAGGTGATGTTTTGGTTGGTAATGTACCAGGTGTAGATTATATCGAACTTCCATCTCAGTCACTTAATGCAGTGAGCGAACTTGGCATGATTGCTCAATATTACAATTACACGAAGGATATCTCGGTATTGGCATTATGTTATGAACCGGTATATAAATACTTAAAATTATGGTCAATTCAATCAGATGACCTTATCTTAAGTCGAAAAGGTGGATGGGCATGGTTTGATCATCTGTATAATGTCGATGACGTTGTTTTAGAAAATGCGTGGTATTTCAGTGCTCTTAAATTTTTAAAGTATATGTCGGAGGTCTTAAATAGATCTGATCATAAATTTTTCATTGAAAATGCAATGAGTAGAATTTATAAAGGGTTTCAAAGATTGTGGAATGGCAAGTATTATAGCAGTGGTGTAGTAGCTGATGAAAGAGCAAATGCATTAGCCATCCTATCTGGTCTCACACCAGAAGAGCATTATCCAACAATTATGCATTTAATTGTTAATTCGTACAATGCTTCACCATATATGGAGAATTACATTCTTGATGCTCTTTGTATTATGGGATATAAGAAAGAAGCACACGAGCGTGCAGCTTTAAGGTACAGAAGTCTCGTAGAGAATGATAATTCTACGTTATGGGAAAACTTTACGACTCTTGGTACAAAGAATCATGCGTGGTCAGGCGGGCCACTTACGATGTATTATAAGCATTTTGCTGGTATAGGTATCAATTCAAATGATGAATTCTTTCTTAAACCTGACATCAACGTACTTAAAGAGATGCATGTTCAAGTACCGACAAAAAAAGGGCAACTCGAGTTTAAAATATCAAGAAGAGATCTTATAATACTTGAAATAAATGTCGAATTTGATGGACTTTTATTGATTTTAAACGCGAAAAACTTAGGTCTTATCGACCGTATGAGTCTTAATGATAAAGAAGTGACTGATGGACATTGCAAATATTATTTGGATAAAGGTAAACATCGTTTTGAAATCAAATAATGCTTATCACGATGATATATACGATTATGTGGTTTATCAAAACCAAAACAACGCTAAAGTATTGAAAGAATTTTCAGTTATGAAAACGCTTAATTTTATTGACAAATTCATTTTATCGATATATAATGAAAACAAAACTACACGTGTAGCAAAGCAGATTGATGGCAAATTAACGCATGCTATACGAGTATACGAGGGCTTTGAAGGGAGAAAAATTTAATGAAAAAGATTACATTGTTTTTGATTGTCTTCATGTTGCTTTACACGACTACTGGTATTATAGGGTATGCGGATACAGGTAAACCAGATTTAACTAATTATGATAATGTATTGGCTTGGCCTGCAGATGGCACATTGATTGACGGTCAACTAAACCCTGCTCTTAAGGGTATGGTTGTCACTCAAAGTGATTCACATTCAATTGTTCCAGTGGATGGTTCATTATCCTATATACCGGTTAATGATTCATTTTTAGTTCCAACAACACTTGGACAACGAAATACTATTCCAACAATAGTTAATGAAGAAGTTACTAATACACAAGTTGAAGATCTTACATTGTTTTTAAGCGCTAATATCACGTTTGGTACTTATGATGGTCCAGACGGCTGGAAAGGCGCAGGATTACATGTGAGAGGATCTCAAGCTAATCAACTTAGAGCACGTATTTTAAAAGATATGGGTGGGGGGAATGCTGTTCTCTTCATTGAGCATGTGAATGCAGGAAACAGTGAAACAGTAGCTATGTTACCTCTGGCTTTAACAGCAAACGAAAACGATTCAATGTTGATAGAAGTTCTTTCAGAACCAGAATCAATTTCAGTTTGGATTAATGATGTTTTAATTGCAGACACGCTCTCAGTTGCTAAATTAACTCCAACTGTTGGGCTTTATTATTGTCACAATAATGCACAATTTACAAATTTCAAAGTGATTATCCTTGATGAACTCTATGAAAAGCCAGCATTAAACTTAATTAATTGGCCGGCTGAAGGCACAGAGATCATCGGACAACTCAACCCAGGATCATTAGCAAAAGTGGTGACAGTGGGCGACCAAACGACGATCCGCCACATCGATGGCAGTGGTCAGTATGTTGGCATAGACGACTCGTTTTTAATCCCAACGATTTTTGATGGACGCGAAACCGTAGAGCTCTCAGAGAACGGCGTGAAGGTCGAAAAAGCGGTGGAGGATATCACGTTCACCATGAAGAGTACGCTCACGTTTGGCAACTATGTGGGTGACGATGGTTGGAAGGGTGCTGGACTCCACGTCAGAGGAAGCCTAGGATCTCACCTCAGAGTCAGAATCCTTAGAAACATGGGCAGTGGGTTCGCGACACTCTATATTCAAGGCGTGGGATATGGTGACTATGATCAGATGTATCCTTTGGATATCACTGCTGAGCCAGGACAGGTCTATGAGATCGAAGTTCTTTCAGAACCTGAAGCGATAAGCGTATGGATTAACGGACAGCTGATCGTCGATCAAAAAGCGGTACCTAAACTAGCACCTACACCAGGCGTATACTACTGCTGGAATGACACACAGATCACAAATATCGCGATTGAAGCAGATATTGAACTCTATGAAAAGCCAGCATTAAACTTAATTAATTGGCCGGCTGAAGGCACAGAGATCATCGGACAACTCAACCCAGGATCATTAGCAAAAGTGGTGACAGTGGGCGACCAAACGACGATCCGCCACATCGATGGCAGTGGTCAGTATGTTGGCATAGACGACTCGTTTTTAATCCCAACGATTTTTGATGGACGCGAAACCGTAGAGCTCTCAGAGAACGGCGTGAAGGTCGAAAAAGCGGTGGAGGATATCACGTTCACCATGAAGAGTACGCTCACGTTTGGCAACTATGTGGGTGACGATGGTTGGAAGGGTGCTGGACTCCACGTCAGAGGAAGCCTAGGATCTCACCTCAGAGTCAGAATCCTTAGAAACATGGGCAGTGGGTTCGCGACACTCTATATTCAAGGCGTGGGATATGGTGACTATGATCAGATGTATCCTTTGGATATCACTGCTGAGCCAGGACAGGTCTATGAGATCGAAGTTCTTTCAGAACCTGAAGCGATAAGCGTATGGATTAACGGACAGCTGATCGTCGATCAAAAAGCGGTACCTAAACTAGCACCTACACCAGGCGTATACTACTGCTGGAATGACACACAGATCACAAATATCGCGATTGAAGCAGATATTGAACTCTATACGAATACGGTTTATCAACCAGTGAAACCAATAGGTAATGAAGATCTTTTACAAAAACTAACCACCATAAGTCAAAGCGGGAAGATTTGGAGCAACGGATCAACGCTTACATATAACGAAGGTTTGATTACCAACGTTGGTAATGGATTTCAAGATACATTCCTTCTTGATAACCCTTATTTTGTCAATTCTGAAATTTTAGTTAAAGATGGTAATACATTTACATCAGTTTTAAATGGATTGGTTCCAATGTATATGCGTGCAACATTATCTCCAAATGAGTATCAAGATGGTGCGGTGTGGTATGGTATGGGATTAACTTTTAAAGCAGATTCTACAGGAAGTATTTCTGTCATCTTCAGAAGAACAGGAGATGTGTATATTGTTCATCATCGAGACGGTGAAGAAAGATTTATTAGCTATCATAAGTCATCTGCTTATACATCGTTTGAAAGTGGTGATTCGTTAGAAGTTGAACTCATCATTAATCAAACATCCGTTGAAGTCTATATTAATGGTATGCTTGATATTGAACAAGATTTAGATGTTTACTACGATTCTAATGGATCGACTGTTTTAGGTGAAACCAATGTTGCTTCTATGGGTAATGTTATCGGTGGATTCTTCAGTTATGTGAATGGTCAAATTCAAATTGATGAAGTCTATTTTACAGAACCTGTTCAACTTAAGTTTACAACTGAAATACCATCAAACAATATCGATTTATTAGATGAAGAGAACAGCATATCAACCATAGGTTATATTTGGGGCAATAGCAGCACAATCACTATGACTGATCGAATTGTGACGAACACTCAAAATAATCATCAAGATTCTTTCTTTGTTTCAAACCCTAATCTAACATCGAAAGTCATCAACAAGACGGTAGATGATGAAAAAGTTAGTGTATCTACTGGAGAAATCCCTTTATATATCAAAGCCACTTTGACTGCAAATGAATATCCAGATAATGCAACTTGGTATGGTCTAGGATTAACATTTAGGGAAGGAACAAACTCAATTATTTCAGTCATCTTCCGCCGTTCTGGTCATATTTATGTGGTAAATCATGATAATGGTAACGAACGTTATATTCTTTACAAACAAGCAACAGCATTCAGCAGTTTAAATGAAGGTGAATCCATTAATGTTGAAATTATTTCAACTAACACAACTGTTTCGATCTATGTTAATGGTATTCTTGAAATTGATCAGTTAGACTTAACACAATATTACGACTCAAATGGTGAAAATAGTTTGGGATCAACCAATGTTGAAAGTATGACGCATACTTTAGGAGCTTACTTTGCTCACGTTAATGGAACTATCGAATTTAATGATGCATATTATATGGAAGAAGTAGAAGTTATTGTCGATGATGATCCAATTATTGAAGAACCTGTTGATGAATATCCAGATGATATTGATCTACCAGATGATGAAACACCCATTGAGCCACCACTAACAGATACAAATCCAGGGTCACCATTCTTAATTGCAGGTGTATCTTTGATGACAGTCACTTTAGGGATTGGAATCATTTGGTTTGTTAAAAAAAGGAGAGGTAATTAATGAAGTATCGCAGACTATTACTTATTGTTACACTAAGCTTGTCAATCGTTTTTCTTACAGCATGTTCAGATGCCTTTAGAAATCCGAATCGTCCGATTGATGGAGATCAAATTAATTTAAGATTTCTACATATATGGCCTGAGCATGAAGAAGCTTTGAGCAAAATTGCAAATGATTTCACTCTTGAAAATCCCAATGTTATTATTTCAACCACGATTGTTCCATTTAATGAAGTAGATACAGTCTTAAACTCATCAGTTTATGGTGGAACAGTACCTGACGTATTCTTTCAATGGACACATCAGATTGACAAATGGGCAAAAGACGGTGTTCCTCTTGATTTAACAGCATATATTGATGAAGAGTGGCGCAATGATTTTTATAATGACGGAGCTGCACTAGAGATTGGTAAGCATGATGGAAAGTATTATAACATTCCATTTAGAGCAACAGGATTCTTGGTACTTTACAATAAACAAATATTTTCTGAAAACAATTATCAAGTACCTGAAACACTTCAAGAATTTGATCAACTGATGGCTAATATCAGACAAGATAATTTGATGCCACTAGCTTTATATGGTGGTTCAGGGGGAACTTTCTCTCAAATTGTCGATGTGTTCAATAAGTATAGAGACATACAGTCTGGAGCCGTAAACGATGTTAATTATAGCACATCAAGGCTTTCCCCAGAAGCAGTATTTAACACTGAAACTAATCGCTTCACATCACTAATCGAAGACTCATCGGTTCGAATTTTACAAAAAGTAAAAGGGTATAAAGACAAAGGTTATGTGCCTACTTCGCTTAATGGTATGAGAAGAGAAGATGCCATGAACATGTTTATGGATGAAAGATCTGTTATGATTCTCGCTAACAACAATGAAGTTGGACTATTACAAAAAGGAATGAAACGGAATTCAGAAATCGGAGCGTTTGCTATTCCTGGACCCGAAGGTGTTGATTCAAGATATGTATTTGGTGGTTTTGATGGATTTTCAGTATCCAGCACGACCTATTATCCCGAAGAAGCAGTCAAATTTATCAAATATTTAACAAGTATTGATGTTCAACAATACTTTTCAGACAACGAGAAAAGCATCATGGTCAATAAGAATGTTGTCTATATGGATAGTTTACAATCTATGATAGCTACAGAAATGGCAGATACAGGACGCTTTGCATCAAACCCAGATTATAATATTGGTCAGTATGGAGATTTAAGTTCATCTGCTATGGCACAATATTTAGCAGGTACATATAGCGGAAACGCTACAGATTTAATGCTTTACATGCTTAATAACCTTTATCGTGCTTTACAGGATGAATCATTATCATTTATCGTACCTACGTATGATAAATTAAACTACGATGATAGTTGGATGAATTAATTCATCAATAATCTTTTAACGGAGGAATGAATGTGACACAGATTAAGACTATGAACAAATCCATTCAGATATACGGTTGGATGTTTGTATTACCAGCAATTATTTCAATCATCATATTTATCATATACCCAATCGTATTTTCCTCTATCATGAGTTTTACAAATTGGAAATCACTATTTGTTGATATTAAATTTGTTGGTTTTGATAATTATCGATGGGTTTTTTCTAGAGATGGTGATTTGTTTTGGCAAGGTCTAAATGTCAGTTTTAAGTTTGCACTTATCTCTACATTGATTCAAACTGTACTAGGGTTTATACTAGCGAGTGTTTTATACAATTTATCACGACGAGCACAATCTATTTATAAAGTACTATTATACACACCAGTGATATTACCGGCTGCAGTTGTTGCTGTTATGTGGTCATTCATCTATAAACCTGAAGTAGGTTTAATTGATCAATTTTTAAGCAAAGTGTTTCACATAACGAACACTCCTCTTTGGATTGCAGATCAAAATATTGCACTTTGGTCAGTTATTGCAACCAATACATGGCGATTTGTTGGGATTACGATGATTATTTATTTCGTAGCAATGAATGCAATATCGAAAGAAGTTATAGAGAGTTCACGCATGGATGGTGCGAATAAATGGCAAACGATAAAACATATTATTATTCCTTTGACTTGGCGATCAACTCAAATCAATATCTTATTATCAATCATTGGAGGATTAAAGTCATTTGATCTATTTTATCTACTAACTGGTGGCGCTGCAGGCACTCGAGTTGTTGGGTTACATATTTATAAAACGGCTTTTGAATATCGACAATTTGCACGAGCTGTGACCATGAGCCTTATTTTAACCATCATTATTGGAATCGTGACCATTATTGTTAACAAAGTTTTTAAGAAAGTGGAGGATTTTTAGTCATATGAACAAAATCGTCTATCGGATTAAACCTAACAAAAATACAATACGTATGATTTCAAAAATAATGATGTTCTTGTTTATGGCAACCATAACCTTAGTCGTACTTTATCCAATCTTCTTTGTTTTCGTAACATCGATTAGAGAATATGCTTTCATTGTAGCTAATCCTTTTGGATTTGATGGCATTAGAATTGAAAACTATGCAGATGCTTGGCAAAGAAGTAATTTCTATTTATATTTTATGAATAGTGTCACGGTTTCTGGACTTGCTATTGTTTCACAGTTATTATTGGTTGCACTTTTTTCCTTTGCTATAGGAACATTAAGATTTAAAGGTTCCAACATCGTCTTGTTTATGATCATGTCAACGATGTTTATAACTGGTGAAATTACATCGATACCATTGTTCTTACTATTTCGAGAAATGAACATATTAAATACTTTATTCGCTCTGATTATACCTGCGACCTTAGGACCAAATGCTGTTGGTGTCCTATTGGGAAGTAATTATTTAAAAAAAATACCCAAAGAGTTACATGAAGCCGCTATCATTGATGGTGCAAGCATACCAAAAATATTTTGGTACATTGATTTACCATTGCTAAAACCAATATTAGGTTTAGTTGCAATTATGACTTTTCAAGGTGTATGGAGTGATTTTTTATGGCCGTTGATTACAGTTATTGGTAATCAAGCAGCCTACACTTTACCTTTAGGACTTATTAACTTTCAATCACAAAATAATGCAGATTTTGGAATATTAGCAGCAGGATTAGTCATATTAACTATCCCCATTTTGATAGTCTATATTTCTTCATCTAAACATTTTATCAATGGTGTTGCTGCTGGAGCTGTAAAAGGATAAAGAAGAGGAGAAAATAATGATACGTTTAAATTTTAAAATGTTACTCATCATCTTCATTGTGCTTAATGCCATTGGGATTACATTAGTAACATTAGGAATTACAAAAAATCTTTCGGATGGTCAAAGTTTTAGATACGTTAATTATGAGATTGGTGACGTTTTTCATGATCAAGGATATATCTATTTAACTCCAAATGAACCCACAAGAGACGATCAAATTACGATTCGTGTACGTGCTATCAGAGGAAATATCAAGACTGCACAACTTCAATATACATTTGACATAAATAGTTCATCTCCATCGTTTGTTACAACAGATATGGCATATGAAAGACCAGATGAATCAGGATATTATGATTATTGGGTAGCTCAAATTCCTAAACAAAATAATCCGTTTAAATATCATTTCAGACTTGAAAATAGTAAAGAATTCATCTATTATAATGCATCTGGATATAGTCCAGCTAATCAAGAATTAAGAAACTTTAATGGTGATTTTTTGGTTATGCCTGGTTTTTCAACACCTGACTGGTCTAAAGGAGCAACTTGGTATTCAATCATGCCAGATAGTTTCTACAATGGTGATACAAAAAATGATAAACTTTTCCAAGGAGCTGTCACTCAAAATCCATGGGGAAATAGTCATTTTCACACTAACGATTATTTTGGTGGTGATTTATTAGGTGTTGAAAATAAAATTGATCACATTAAAAATTTAGGAACGTCAGCGATTCAATTTAATCCATTTTGGATATCGACTCATCAAGCTGGTTATGGAACTTTTGATTTTACTCAAATTGATTCAACGTTTGGGAATAATAACACGTTACGATTACTGACAAGTCAACTGCATGAGAATAACATGAAAATTGTGATTGATGGTGTTTTTAACTATTTCAATGAAAATGGTGTATGGTACAATGCATTCAATAATTACCCACTAGCAGGTGCGGTATCTTACAGAGATCCATACTACAGTATGTACCTAAGAGACGACCAAAATAAAGTGATAAGATCATGGGGAAGTCCTGAACTTGATTTTTCAAGTAAATTGACACGTGATTTAATTTATGCAACTCCAGAATCTGTTATGTCAACGTATTTGAATGATTTTGATATCGATGGTATACGTCTTGATGTTGGTGAATCACTTAGAGGTAGTGATCCTGATAATTGGGGCACTGCTGCACAAATTATCAAGGACATGCGCACTTATGTTAAAGCTATTGATGAAGATAAGTTATTAATGTCAGAGCATGGAAGCGGCTCTTTACTCTACGATTATACTTTAGATACTAAATGGAATTATGATTTTGGTTGGCCAGTCAGAGATTGGGCAAAAGGTATATCAAACAACTTAGTACTTTCTGCACGTCTAATCGATGGTATCAATCGATTACCAAGACCTATGGCAAATGCAAGTTATAATTTCTTAACAACTCACGATGAATCCCGTATTATGAATTATGTAAGTGGAGATATCGTGAAAATGAATGCAGCTCAATTATTACAGATGACATATATAGGATCTCCAAGTATTTATTTTGGAGATGAAATTGGTATGATGAGTCAAAATAATCCTGGAGTAGGTGAAAAAGCTCCAACGAGTTTTGATTCATATAATTGGGATGAATCGACATGGAATTATAGTGTTTATCGCTATTATCTTGCACTTTCACAATTGCGTAAGGATTATGAAAAAGTGTACAAAGATGGCGTTTATAAGCAATTAACAGTTGATTCGAACATATTCTCATTCGGCCGTTGGAATGAAGGTGGAAAAGCGATTACCGTCATTAATCAAAGTCATGACATACAACGTGGTGTTGAGATTGAAGCTAGACAATTAAGTATTAAAGACAATACAATATTGACCGATTACTTAACAGGGAAGACTTATAAAGTCAAAGATGGCATGGTGAAGATTGACGTTATGCCAGGAGGTGCAGTTCTTGTTGATGGTCATTCATCCAGTGATTATCGCGCACAATTAGAGTTAAAAACAATCGGAAATACCGATGGTCTTATTATCCGTGAAGGCTTATCAGACTTTTCTGTGAGCGGTAATGGCACGTTTGATCAAGGCTTATTTGGTTGCGTTCCAGGTTTTAATAACGCATCAATTCAAGCTAAACTTGGAACAATGAGTGATGGTAAAGCTGCTTTAATGATGCGTGATAATGCATTAAGTGGATCTGCATTCTATGCTGCTGTGTTTGATGAAAATGGAAACGTAACAATTCAAGCACGTGCAAATCAAGATGCAGCCATTGAAACACTCACATCATTTGCAATTCAAGAGGGACAAGAGATTAAAATTGAGCGACATAGCCATAGCGAATTCAAAACTTATTTATTTAAGGATGAAAATTGGATAGAAGTTGAAGGATCGACTCAATCTATTGAAATGGATTATCGTAATGAAATGGGTATAATGCCTTTAGAAGGTAATGTGACATTTGAAGATTTACAAATTAATCAAACACAATCACAATTATCATCTGAGTTTAGCGATGTTTATGATTCCATGTTGTTTTATGAAAACACGAATGCAAGTATCACCAATGGACAACTCAATCTTCAATCAGATCAGCAACTAGGTTTTGCAATAACCCAAGTGCCTGTAGGTGATTTCACTCTCAAAACACAACTGGATTACACCGTACTTGATAATGAATATGCAGGTCTTGTTGCAAGACAAGATAAGACAAATTATATCATCGGTGGTGTTATGATGATTGATGGTGTAAGAAGTGTTTTTCTTGGAGAAGTTGTCAATGGAGTAATGAATGTTATTGACAGTAAACCCTATTCTGAAAGCACCGTATCACTCCAAATTGAAAAAACAGGTGCCTATTATCAATTGCTTTATAGTGTCGATGGTGATCATTGGTTATCATTATCTAGAAAAATTAATGCAAATTATTCCAATGTAGAAGCAGGTCTTATGGTTAAGGGTACGTCAAACGTAACCGCCGATTATTTAACCTTTGGAAATAGTCAAGTTGATGGGGTAAGTTTATCTAATCCTGAATATATAGGCGAGTTAGACTATTCATATGACCTCAATCAAAACGCAACTCAAACTCAAAGCTACCAAACACAAGGTGGCCAATGGGTATATGTCGTTGGTGGATTTCGACAAACTAATAGCGAATTATCAAAAAGTGTTTTGAAATTTGATAACGCATCCTTTGGCGATTTTAAAGCGGAATTTTCATTAAATGTCCATGAAATGGCAGAAAATGGATATGTTGCATATCGCTTTGGACTTGATCATCAAAATGTTGATATCGATCAAGGTTACATGCTCAAATTAGATAATCAAGGGCATGTTCAACTACTAGAAAACGGTACAAAGATTGGTGAGTTCGATATCCAAGGTTTCGAATTAAATCAAGAATATCGTTTGATTGTTGATGTTCAAGATTCAATGATTCGAATCTATATGAACGAAAGAACAATACCAGTTCTTTCAGTAATAGCGCAACAAGATATTTCAGGTTATATGCAAATAACTTCAAGTTTTTCAGATTATTCAATAATTAGTCCTAATGTGTTTCATCAATCAATTAATTGGTTTATTGCACAAGGTAGTGTCACGGTGAATGATTCAAATGTTAATTTGAATCCTGCAAGCGCTAATCAGCCATATCATTATTCATACTTAATGAATCAAGGTGTGACAGATGTCTTGTTTGCTGCAAATGTTAAATTAGAAAAAATGAACATTGATCGTGCTCATTTTGGAATCACGATTGGTTCTACAGTTGGGAAACACCCGCTTTACAATGGGCTTTACATCGGTATAAATGATTTTGGTCAAATAGTTATAAAAGAAAACAATGAAGTTCTTGCTTATCATCAATTAGAAGATATCAATACACAAAGTTTTTATCTTGTTGTCGCTGTTCAGAATCAGGAAATTAAGATATATATCAACGATGATACGACTCCTGTATTAACCTATATGGATGATCAAACAAGAGGAGGAGCTATCGGGTTTTACACTGAATCTGCTCAAGTTACACTTAATTATTTAGACATCATTGGATTAAACAATCAAGAAAATTATGAATTATTAGATGCATTCCAACAAAGAACGATTGATGCACCACCTATTCCCAATCCGTCAGTTAGTGATCAACTGGTTACAGAAGACATATACCTTGATTTAAATGATCAAGCTACACTCGGATTACTTAATCGCTATAATGGAACTTGGGAAATTGTTGATGGCACCCTTCGTGTAACATCTGGACAAAACAATTGGAATGCTGGTGCAACGATTGCAGCAGGTAAATTCAAGGATTTTGAATTATCTTACAGCATTAAAGTTGAACAAGGTGCATGGGGAGGACCCATTATTCGCAAAAATGGTTTCAATGACAGCCACGAAGCTTCGGGTTTATTAATGTATCAAAACGTGGGCGATGGAAGCATTGTTTTATATAGCACCATCGAATCTCGTCCTTTTAGTACAATCTTGCTTGATAGTGAAGGATTTGCACATGTCATAATCAAAGTTGTGGGTAACACTGTTGAAATCTCGATAGGAGACGGTGTTAGTTTTGAGACAGCTACATACGAATTAACTAATGCTGGAAGACTTATCGGTGAACAGGGTTATATATCTTTCAACAGCGGAAACGCAACCACAATCTTCAAAGATATCAGTGTAAGAATTCTTGATGCTAATGGCTTATATGTAAACGAATAAACATGTATTTCAATATGAACAGGGGTTTCCCTGTTCATATCTATTTTCTAAGGGAGAATGAATAAAACATGATTGATGAAATTAGATTATATATTAAAGAGGGATGGCTAAAGAGTGTCATTCATGCAAAAGAGGAAAACTCATTTTCTATGGCTTTACCACATCCCTATGTTCCACCATGCTATGATGGTATCTTCAAAACATTGATTTACTGGGACACCTATTTTACAAATAAAGGTTTAATTCAAGATGGGTTTCTTGATCTAGCAATCCATAATGTTGAAAATATTTTCTTTGCCATCGATCAATTAGGTTTTGTTCCAAATGGCTTAGCGAAAGATTTTTTCTCTAGGTCACAACCACCGTTACTAACATTGTGTGTAAAAGATATTTTTGTTAAGACAAATGATTTAAAATGGCTTGATAAAGCTATTGGTTACGTGATTAAAGAATATGATTTTTGGATGAATCAACGCATAACTCCACTAGGACTTAATCGATACGGAAATCAAGCATCTGATGAAGAGTTAGCTGGCTTCTGGCTTTATGTTAAAAATCGGTTACAACTTGATGACGATGAAGTTGATCCAATAGAGAAAGGTTCACATTTTTTGTCTGAAGCAGAAAGTGGTTGGGATTTTACACCACGATTCAATCAACGATGCAATGATTATGCACCAGTTGATTTGAACTCAATACTTTATTTGAATGAAATCACCATTGCTCAATTTTGTGAAAAAACAAAGAGAAACACAAAAAAAGTATATTTTCTAAACCAATCAGTTAAAAGAAAAGCACTCATAAATCAGTATTTACTAAGAGAAGATGGTATTTATTTAGATTATAATTTTATTACAAAAAAACACTCTAATGTCATTAGCGCCGCATCGTTTTTACCTTACTATGCAAGCATTGTTACAGAACAAATTGATAGCTCTGTTAAAATACTTTTACATGAATTGGAGCTTGTCCATGGATTGAGTGCTTGTATGAACTCAAATCACTCGTTGATTTACCAGTGGGATTATCCTAACATGTGGCCACCTCTAGTTTATTTTGCTTTTGAAGGATTGTCGGCATATGGCTATTTAGATGACGCACAACGTATTGCACATAAGTATATTATGACAGTCAATCAATCGTTTAAAACAAGTTCTTCACTTTGGGAAAAGTACGATGCCCTTCTTGGAGATGTAGCAAAACACAATGAGTATCCGATGACCAAAATGTTGGGTTGGACAGCAGGTGTATATGTGCATTTGACTTCTATATTGAAAATAAGGAGTGAGGATCTATGATAAATACAGAAAATCAATATCATAATTTAGCATTTTGGGCTTGGAATGGCGATATGAATGATGAAGAGGTTATTGAACAGATTCAAGGTTTTTATCGTCAAGGATTTGGTGGCTTCTTTATTCATGCACGAGCGGGTTTAACCATCCCTTATATGGGTAAAACTTGGATGCACGCCTGTGACTTAGCCATCCAAGAAGCGAAAAGACTAGGATTATCCGTCTGGTTATATGATGAGGATGGATGGCCAAGTGGTTTTGCTGGGGGCAAAGTCAATGCACTCGGCAAAGACTATCACATCAAAAAATTAAACATTAGTTATTCAAAACAAGAAGAAGTCAAAGGGACTGTCATTGCTCAGTACAAGAAATCTACTTCTGGTTATCAGTCGTGTGATCAAAATCAAGATGCTGATATTACGATATACTATACTTCTGACGAACACTATGTGGATTTATTAAACCCACGTGTAGCTGATGCGTTCCTGCAGTATACTCACGATCAATATTTTGATGCTTTTGGACAGTATTTTGGCAACACGATCAAGGCTATGTTTACAGATGAACCACAGGTATTTGGCCAAGGACTGGTTTGGTCAAATTACTTACCTGATGTTTTCTTTCAACTCCATAACTACCCGATTCAAACTGAACTTTATCAGTTGTTTTTTGATAACGAGTCAGGAAAAAAATTTCGCCATGACTATTTCCAAACAGTAAACTACGCGTTTTATCATCATTACACAAAACCTTTAGCAGATTGGTGCGAATCACATCATATATCTTTAACAGGACATTTTTCTGCTGAAGATGGTTTATGTGATCAATCTGCATGTAATGGTGGCGTTATGTCTATGTATCCGTTGATGCAAATTCCAGCCATTGATTTTTTAGGCCGAAGATTACCATCGATTGTTTTACTCAAGCAAATAGAAAGCATTAAAAACCAGTTTGACAAACCTTTTATTTTAAGTGAAACATTTGGATGTTCTGGATGGTCTACCACGTTTAGTCAATTTGCATGGTTGTGGTCTTATCAAGCTGCTCACGGTATCAATTTAGCATGTCTGCATATCTCAACATTTTCAATCAAAGGTATTCGTAAACGCGATTATCCAGCATTCTTTTCATATCAAGAACCTTGGTGGCATCAGTTTCATCATCTATCATCATGGATGAACCGATTAAATCAATTAATGTCAGTGGGAAAAAAGAAACCTAAAGTTCTTGTTCTTAACCCAATATCTTCAATTTGGTCTTTATCTTATTTAAGTGATGATCAAAGACATATATCGAATCAATATAGATTACTGCTAGAAAATCTGAATGATTTTCAAATTGATTTTGATATTCTAGATGAATCTTTAATCGAAGAATATTGCGTAATCCTCAACAATCAGATTTATGTGAATCATAAGCCTTATGAAATGCTTATCGTCCCTGAAACTATCAATATTGAAACACATACCTTGAAATTGCTGATGGAGTATAATCGAGAACAAGGGCATGTTGTATATACGAATAAATTACCGAAGTATGTATCTGGAATCAGCGATGATTCACTGCAGCAAACAATCAAATCTCATCGTTCTCCAATTGTGATGAACCGAAAAGGTCTGTGGCATAAATTTTTCGAAAATATGTCATTTAAAAAACCAATCTCATTTGTTTCAAGATATGATCATTCTCCTGTTTCAGAACTTGAGGTTAGTTTAGTTGAATCAGAGAATAGTGCACATTGTTTGGTATTGAACAAATCGACAAACTCAAAAAAACAGCTGCTTTGTATCATGAATGAACCTTACAAAGCAGTATCGATGATTTCTATTGAATCTAACAAAATTACACCAATTCAGATAACACACTCGAAAAACAAGAATTATTTTGAGATTGAAATCAATCCGATGGAAACGTTAGTTTTTAAATTATCAACACAAGTTGACAATAGTGCATTGTTGAAAAAACAAACAATCGTTGAAGACATTGTACAAGTGGAAGTGTCTAGAGCTACTCCCAATTCGCTATTGCTTGATCGATGCTCTTACAGTGTTGAAAACGGACCATTTGAAGCTATCGAACCTGTCATCAAAGTGCTTGATAAAGTATATGCGATTGCCCATAAAAACCAAAGAAATACATCACTCATAGTGAGATACTCTTTTGACACCCAGTATCTCATTGAAAATGCTGAAATACATATTGAGAGTGAGAGTGCAAAAGATATCTTCTTTAACGGCATAAACATCAGAAATGAAGCCCAAGGTTGGTACATCGATAAAGCTATTCACAGTTATCCTATATCTAACCTCATATGTGAAGGAACGAATTATTTGGATGTACATTATGAAATTCCATTTCGCAAGGAATCATTCCGCATTGAAGACGTTTATGAAACCGAACGCAATCGATTTTATCATCCAGTTGATATAGAAAATGTCTATGTAACAGGGGATTTTAATGTCAACTACATACAAGGACTTATAGAAAAAAGTTCATATTACACATTATCCGATGGTCATTTTGAATTAGGAAGGACTACAAATCTCACTTTTGATTCAGATTTAACTAGACAAGGTTTGTGGTTTTATAGAGGAAACATTGAGATGACATTTGATGTACTTTATGAGTCTGAATCTGAAGTCATATTGAAGATTGATGATCTTAAAGCACCCGTTGTCGAAGTCTTTTCAGACAATGAACTTATTGGGGCTATCTATGTATCACCCTATCAGTTAGACATAACATCTTACCTTAAACAAGGTCATAACCAAATAACTCTTCGAGTGATCAGTTCAAATCGAAACTTACTAGGTCCACACCATCACTATAAAGGTGAACCTAATTTTGTTGGGGTAAGTACATTCAAAGGCCAGTATGGATTCGAGGATTTTATAAATTATGATGCTCAGCCAATCACATGGGTAGAATCTTATAGTTTCATTGAATTTGGACTAAAATCAATCAAAATAATAAAAAATACCTAGTATAGAATGTCATTAATGATATAATTTTTTTGGTGATGTTATGAAAGCGACAAGAAAAGACGTAGCTCAAAGAGCTGGTGTCAGTGAACAGACAGTCTCTTATATTTTAAATAAAAGTCGAAAATTCTCTCAAGATGTTGAAGCGAGAGTTCACAATGCAGTTAAGGAACTTAATTATGTACCAAACATGACAGCAAAGAGTTTAGTTACAAACAAAAATTATAGTGTCAGTGTTATTGTACATGATATTTCCAATCCGATTTTCAACGAGATAATGGTAGGTTTTCAAGAAGCAGCGCACGAACACGATTATTTTGTTACTTTATGTGATGCACATCATGAAATTGATAAGTATGTTTCTAATTTAATTGCAAGAAATACCGAAGGTGTATTCATTTATGTTTTAGCTGCGTATGACGATATTTCGTTCTTAGAAAGATTTATAGATTGTGATGTAAAGATCGTCTTAGGTGGTAATATAGCCATTAATAAAAAGAAGATCAGTAAGCACGTTTCAATCATTGATGCTGATCATATTGATGGTATGCACCAAATTATCGACTATTTAGCTGATCTTGGACATGAAGATATCGTATATCTATCAGGTATTGACATTCATTCAAAGTTAGACCATAGATATCATGCATTTCACGATTACTATGAAAAAGTATTTAAACGAAAAGCTCAAGTAATTGAAAATATTGCTCCATTCGATACAACACCAGAATCTGGGTATTTTCTAGCTAAAAAATTGATAGAAAGCAACAAACCTTTCACTGCCTTGGTAACAACAAATGATCTGATGGCATATGGTGTTATCGAATATTTAAATGAACACGGAATTCAAGTTCCAAATGATGTTTCAGTAATTGGTATTGATGACTTGAAGTTCTCAAAATATTACAATCCTAAACTTACTAGTCTCGGATTTGATAAAAAAATGTATGGAAAAGTTGTATTTGAACAACTCTATTCGATGATTCATCTTTTATCAGATGTTAAAGATGTTAGGATTCAAACAACATTGATCAAACGCGAATCATGCAAAAAAATAAGCACCTAATAAGGTGTATTATTTTGAACAAAAAATACTACACGAGTAGCAATAGGAGATATTATGACGACAATAAAAAGGAATTATGAAGTTGCACGAGAAATATATAGGACTTATGGAGTTGACACTGATTTGGTCATTGAAAAAATAAAAATGATTCCACTATCAATCCATTGTTGGCAATTAGATGATATCCGTGGTTTCGAAGGAAAAAAATATGACTTATCAGGTGGTATTGCGGTTACAGGTGAATATCCCAAGATCAATTACTCTTTAGACGCTTATAGGAACGACATGGCAAAAATCTTAAAACTAATACCTGGCAAGAAAAAACTCAATTTGCACGCCATTTATTTAGATGCTGGAAATGAGATGGTTGATCGGGATCAAATTAAACCAGAACATTTTAAATCATGGGTTACATTTGCTAAAGAAAATAACATTGGGATTGATTTCAATCCGACTTGTTTTTCTCATCCGATGAGTCAACAAGGACAAACGCTCTCCTCAAGTGATGACTCTATTAGAAATTTTTGGATTAACCATATTAAACAATCAAGAAAAATTGGAGAATATTTTGGAAAAGAGTTAGGTATACGGTGTATCACTAATATCTGGATTCCGGATGGGAGTAAAGAAGTTCCTGTTGATCAACTTGGTCCACGGAAACGTCTTGAACAAAGTCTTGATGAAATATTTAGTGATCAGGTGAATCCACTTTATAACATGGATGCACTTGAATCAAAACTTTTTGGTATTGGTACAGAGAGTTATGTGGTGGGTAGTCATGAGTTTTACACGAATTATGTAGCAAAAAAAGGACATTCAATGATTTGTCTCGATGCCGGACACTTTCATCCTACTGAAACTATAAGTCAAAAGATTACAGCATATTTAGCTTTACAAGATGAACTACTGATACATGTCAGTCGACCAGTAAGATGGGATAGCGATCATGTTGTTTTGTTTGATGATGAAACGAAAGCTATTATGCATGAGATTGTTAGATCTGATGCGCTTGATCGTGTTCATTTAGCCTTAGATTTTTTTGATGGAAGTATCAATCGTTTTGTTGCTACAGTTTTAGGTGCAAGAAATGCATTAAAATCATTGCTATTCGCGATGCTTGAACCTACTCGTCTTTTGAAAGAACTTGAATCAACTGGAAAAACGACAGAACGACTTGTTCTCATTGAAGAATTAAAAACATTACCATTTGGATTTATATGGGATAAGCTATGTGATGATTATGGCATTAATCCCAAAGATTTTCTTGGAGAAATACATACAATTAGGAAGTGATGACCTTATGAAATTTCTTGAATATAGTTTTGCAAAACAAATAGCATTAACCATGGATAGAATTTATCAAAACGGATTAACCACCACATCTGGTGGGAATATATCTGTTTGTGATAAGCATGGAAATATTTTTATATCTCCAAGTGGCGTAGATAAAGGAAAACTTGAAGAACAAGATATAATGAAAATTAGTCCAAACGGACAAATCATAGGTAAACACAAGCCCAGTGTTGAATTTCCATTTCATCAACATATTTATCAAGTTAGATCAGACATTAAGGCTATAGTCCATGCTCATCCACCTGGACTGGTTGCATTGAGTGCAGCGCGAAAGAATCCGATGACTCACTTGATTGGCGCTGTAAAGAATCTTATTCCACATACAACCTTTGCACCCTACGCTTTGCCTGGAAGTAAGGATTTAGGAGAGAACATCGCTAATGAATTTATGAAGGGATTCAACGTTGTTTTAATGGAAAACCATGGTATTGTCATTGGAGCAAAAAATCTACAAGAAGCTTTTTTAATCATGGAAGTTTTAGAGCACTATGTTCTAACAGAAATCAAAGCATTGTCTGTTAAGTCTCAGTTTACTCAGTTTCCTGAGTTTCACTATAAACCATATGCTTTAAAGCATTATGAAGAAAAATCTGTGATATCAAAAGATATCATGGATGAGTTTATCTATTTAGTTAAAAGGGCATATCGATTGAAGTTGATTTCCGGTTATTATGGCGTCTTTAGTTTGAGAGTATCTGAACATGCTTTCTTAATAACACCTCATCAGATGGATTTAAATGATATCGATATCAATGATCTCGTTCTTGTTAATAACGGTAAAGTACCTTATGGTAAATATCCTGATCAAGCATGGACAATGCATGCTGATATTTATGATAAAAATAAAGATATAAATGCTCTTATTCAAACAGCGAGTATACATTCAATGGTATACACGATTACAACAAACTCTTTTGACACGCGGATTATACCTGAGGGGTATATTATGTTAAAAGAGATAAGAAAATGCCTCCCAGAATCATATTTAGATATTATTGATATATCAAAACAAAGACCTGTTACATTAGTACAAAATAATTTTGTTTTGGTTGCAGGAAAAACTCTTTTTCAAGCCTTCGACCGTCTTGAGGTTCTAGAATTTGGTGCAAATTCACTTCTGATGGCTTCTCAATATGAACACATTTTCCAAATAAATGATGATGAAATTAAACTGATAGATAATTCTTTTAATGCATGGTGATTATATGAAAGTTCTATCATTTGATTTAGGCGCAAGCAGTGGAAGAGCTGTATTAGGAATTCATCATGAACAAGGAATCAAATTAATCGAAATTCACCGATTTGTTAATAGACCGATTAAAGATAATCAACATGTTCGATGGGATATCCCCATGCTCTTCAAAGAAATAAAAAAAGGGATTTCAAAATGTGTTGAGCTTGGGCATCGTGATATTACATCAATAAGTATTGATACATGGGGTGTCGACTTTGGTCTCATTGATTCCAATGGTGTCCTTATGCAAAACCCGATTCATTACCGAGATCCTAGTTTCTCTGATCAACATATGGAAAGCATAATATCAAAAATTGGCAGAGAGAAAATGTATAAGGCTACAGGGATTCAATTTATAAATTTTAATTCCATTTATCAACTTGCTTATCTAAAGTCGTTTTATCCAGATTTAATGCGTAATGTCCATCACATATTGTGGATACCTGATTTATTCAATTATCTATTAACTGGTGTTATGGTAACTGAGTATACAGTAGCAACAACATCAGGAATGATTAATCTCGAGAATCACACATGGGATGTTGATATACTGAATGCATTAGATCTAGATTGTGGTGTTTTTCCACCATTACAGGATGCAGGAACTCAGGTGGGTTTTTTATCCGAAGACATCATGAAAGAATGCAAGATTGGTAAAATTCCAGTTCATCTTTCAGCAAGTCATGATACAGCAAGTGCTGTTTTAGCAATCCCATTCTCTTCAAATAGTGCATTTATATCATGTGGAACATGGAGCTTGATTGGTGTTGAACTTGAAAAACCTATAACGACAAAACTTTCATATCAAGCAAACTATACCAATGAAGGTGGATATGGAGGTACCATTAGATTTCTAAAAAATATCAATGGACTTTGGCTTATTCAAGAATTGATTAAATCGCTCGAAGAATCTCAGGTTGTTATTAATTATGAAATGCTTGAAGAAGAGATAGCCAGAACAAAATCAATGGAATGTTATATCAATCCAAATGATAAATTATTTATGGAATCAGGTAATATGTTTCATAAAATTCAACAGTATTTTCGTGAACATAACATGCCGATTTTAGAGAGTCGTTCAGAAATAGGGCGATGTATTTTAGAAAGTTTGGCTCAAACATACCTTATCAACATCAACCAGTTAGGGGATATATCGCATAAGGAAATTGATACGATTCATCTAGTTGGTGGCGGAGCACAGAGTGAAGTACTATGCCAGCTTACAGCGAATAAAACTCATCGAAAAGTAATTGCAGGACCTGTTGAAGCTACTGCACTGGGAAACATTATCACACAATTAATTGCACTAAAAAGTATAAAAGATCTTGTTGAAGCCAGAGATATCATACGAAAATCATATGAGTTTAAAGAATATCTTCCTCAGTCATAAGAATTATAATTTGAAAAGCACTAAAATGTTTAATGATTAAGTATAATCTAAGTGCCGTATGCAATCTCATTTATATGATGGTTCAATTACGATAGATTACTGAAATTGCAGCTAGACTAATGGTACATAGGCGAATAGTGTCATAAAACTAACCAATAGTGTTCCAAGTTTATATCAGATTTAATTTCATTTTACAGTTCAAAAGCATAGGCCGGATACCTCGGTATCAGGCCTTTTATCATGCGAAAAATTCGTTTTCACATCAACAACTATAAAAATGGCAATATCGATCCTTCGAACTATAATCGATATTAGTAATCTTATAATATCTCTCTCCATAACTTTTCAATGATTACTCAAAGAATCGCATAAGCACCTCGCATCTTAATGGATTAATGGCATTATTTTCTTCATCAAGGAAATGATTTCATATTCAGATAGTTCGTCAGGATTTGATAACCAATAGACTAGTATACCAATCATACCGGATAGTGTATATTCTAAAATATACTCAGTTTGGACTGATTCCATAATCTCTTTTACAGGCATATGATTATATAAAGATTGTTTTATAGAGTGTTTGAGTTTAGAGACAAATCTCGGATCCCCATTTTCACCTAAAAGAACAACATAATAATCTTTATGCTGTTTAAAATATTCGACGTATTGATCAATGGGCATACCAATGTTGATATTCATAGATTCTACGGGTGGCATAGTATCAATGGATGGTATAACGGATTCCTCAATCTTTTCTAAAACGTTTTCTAGGTCAACATAATAATCATAAAAGGTACTACGATTATAGCCAGCTTTTTTAATTACATCTTTAACGGTAGTATGACTAAACCCTTTCACTTTGTACAGTTCCCAAAAAGCCTCTAGTATATTTTTCTCTGTTTGAATCCTAGTTTCACTATTCTTTTGCATAATATCTCCTTTTTCCGACAAATCCAAATTGTTTGTGGGTTGTTATCGGTACGACATCATTATAAAATAAAAATACAACACGTTGTCGGGTGACTTAATTTTATTAAATGCACATCAATTTGTCAACAGAGAAGGAGAATTAATATGTCAATGATAAAGATTTATAATGCAACGAAAAACTATGGAGAAAATAAGGGAATATTCAATCTTAGTTTTAATGTAGAAAAAGGAGAAGTGTTTGGTTTATTAGGACCCAATGGTGCTGGTAAAACAACAACTATTAGACATCTTTTAGGTTTTTCAAAACTAGATTCAGGGATTATGTATATTGACAATGAGGAAACTTGGACAGAATCAGCTAAAGTTCAAGATAAGTTGGGATATTTACCCGGTGAGATATCGTTTCCTGAAAACCTAACAGGAATGGAGTTCATTGAATACATAGGTCAACTTAGAGGAATGAAGAGTTTCGATAAAGCAAAAAGACTTCTCGAGTACTTTGACTTGAATGCAAGTGCAAAATTAAAAAGAATGTCAAAGGGTATGAAGCAAAAAATTGCACTTGTAGTAGCTTTTATGCATGATCCCCAAATTGTAATTTTAGATGAACCTACGAGTGGTCTTGACCCTTTAATGCAAGAAAGATTTATACAGTTAATTGCTCAAGAAAAGAAAAACGGGAAAACAATCTTATTGAGTTCTCATATGTTCAATGAAATCGAAAGAACATGTGACAAAGTAGCGATTATCAAACAAGGAAGACTTATCACTGAGATATCCATGAAGAGTATTCGACAACATAGCAAGAAAATATATGAAATTGGATTTAATAAAACCGAAGAACTTGAAAAATTCACAGAATTTGACTTTAGAATAGAAATGTTAAACCTAGAAAAACAAAAGATTAAGATTGAGATCAATGATACAAATATCAATCAATTGATCTCAAAACTTTCGTTAATGGATATCAAATACATTAAAGAAGATGTTTATACACTAGAAAAACATTTCATGCAATACTATGGAAAGGAAGTATAGAAAATGTTCTCATATACAGTTTTTAAACATGCTCTTAAATCTAATTATTTTCTTTGGTTAATCGTAACACTAACAACAACCATATTTTTAAGTGCAACCATATTTGCTGTAGAAAGTTTGACTAGTGATGGTGCTTCATTGCCAGGTGCTGATGGTAATATATTCTCATTATTAAATCAAACCTTCTTTTCAATGATAGGTATCCTACTACCGCTAATTTATATTGTAGTTGTAAGCAATAAAGTGATTTCAAAGGAAGTAGATAATGGATCGATGGCATTCACAATGACCACTCCTGTAGGGAGAACAAGACTGATTTTTTCAAGGTTACTCTTTCTATTTATCTCAATAGTTACAATGTTCACTATCATTACCATAGGTGGATTAGCAGCAGCAAGCACTCTATCGATTAATTTTGATTCTGGGACAATGCTAAAATTGATGTTGAATCTTCTTTTTCTAGAGTTATCGTTTGCGGGTATTACGATATTGATGTCTTCAATTTTTAATAAATCTTCATTATCATTGGGACTTGGTGCGGGATTGACGCTAGGGATGTTTTTGGTAAGCACGATCGCTAGTTTAGCAACTGATCTTGAACCTCTAAAGTATTTATCATTAGTACAGTTTTACGATGTTAATGGTATAATTAACAATAGTGAAAATCAGATAAATATCATAATTTTGGTTGTAGTATTTACAACATTGAGTTTTATTGGAATACAAGTTTTCAGAAAGAAAAACCTCCCACTATAAGCAAATTGTCCTTTTATTAAGCTTTTTTAAAGTGGTGCTAAAAATCTACATGATTTCGGCTAAGTTGCTAAAATTGAATTATATCACATTACTTCACACAGTACAGTAAATGGAATTTTAACTAACAATCACACTTATAAACAAGAACTATAAAGTATATTTTTTTTGTCTACAATAGCGCGATGAAAGCCTACATCATCCCATCTCAAGTTTTTGAATCAGAAGAACAAAAAGAAGATCTATTACGTTTTATTGAGCGTAAAAGAAATTAATTAATATCAAAAGTTATTAGGGGGGATTCAACATGAAAAGAATCGTGTTTATAGTTATTGCTTTATTATTAACAACTTTATCATCTTGTGTTTCTTTCGAATTAAGAAATTTACCAGAATCTTTTACAGAGTGGTCATCAACTGATGATGCATTCTCTTTTCAAATACAAGGATTATCTGATTATGTAGGTCATGGTGAAATCAGTTTGACTGATGAAACCATTGAAGTTTATGTCCTAATCAATGTAATTCAAGGTGAAGTCTATCTACATCAAACAGATACAGATGATATCCATGGTGAACCCTATCTTACTTTTGATATAGAAAAGGGAAGTTTAGATGGAAAAACCATGACACTTGTTTTAATGGATCCTGAAACAGATGAGATTAAAAGTGATGCACTTCGCTTTGATATGGAAAAACGCATACTAACTGAAGATGATGATTTTGATGCGATCTATTATATTGAAAATGGTTGGGAAAATAAGGATTTAGGATGGGAGTTACTCCAAACAAGTGGGTTTATGGTTAAGCATCAGATGCTTGGTTATATTCAACATGAAGAGACAAAAATCAGTATCCTATTTACCTTTAAAGAGCAACAAACATTTGAAATTACAAATAATGGTGTTATTATCTTATCAGGAACTTATGAAACAAAATGGTTAACTTTAAAACTTATGTTTCAAGAAGATGATCCTAATCTTGCCTATAACGAGATCGAATTAACAGCTGCATACATCTAGTTTTTTACCCATCCAAGGAGATAGATTATATGATGATTGAAACAGATCGCCTTATCATCCGCGATTTTGTCAATAGCGATTCCTCTTTTTTCACTAAGTTAGAAACTCACCCATACACTTATCACTATGAAAAAGATCAATGTCCCACACCCCTTTATGTGAGTGAATCATTCTCGAATATCATGATGTTACAAACAAGTGATATTCGAATAAAGTATTCGTTACTGATTACGCATAAAGAGACTTTAAAGCCTTTAGGACGTGTTGTTTTATGGGAAACTGATGACGATATCAAAGAATGGGAAATCGGATGGTCCATATGGCATGAAGAAGTAGGAAAAGGATATGCTACTGAAGCTGCACAAGCATTGATTGATTTTGCATTTCATACATTACAAGTACACCGCATCCAAGCGCTCTGTCATGAGGATTATATAAGTTCAGAAAAAGTGATGATCAAACTCCATATGAAAAAAGAAGGATTATTAAGAGGTATTAAAAAACTACATGACTCATGGGTTAACATGATGATTTATGCTATTTTAGATTCAGATATTAATCCGAATAATTAGACAAAAAAACATACACAAATTCAATGAAATCGTGTATTTTTTATTTTTCTTATAACCAATTGTTTAGATTTTCTTTGATAAACACATCAAATGATTTTGTTTTTCTGCCAAGTAATGTCTCAATTGATGAAGTTTTTTTAATTGTTGTTCATAATTAGAAGCAATATTATAATGTTTTGAGGAGAAAAAACATGAATTTCCGAACTCCAAAATGACTAATTTCTTACTCAATTGGGATGGGTCATTTTTATTATCTATGGACATTTAATATAGAAATTATGTGACATTATTTCTGGCTTAGGATGAAAAAAAGTCACAAGTTCAGTGAACATATTATTAAGTCCCATTGAAAGTATCTATGTATAATATTGTGACATATTTTCATAACAATAACGAAAAAAAGTCACAAATCAATAAACTTATGATATAGTGAGTATGAGGTTATCTTTTGGAGGTACGTATGGAAAATTTAAGTCTAATCGACAGAATCTATATGTTTATTAAAACCAACTATAAAACTAGTCAACCGTTTTTTCTCAAAGATTTGTATGCTCAATTTCCAGAGATAAACGAAGGAACGATTAGAGAGTCCATTCGAAGACTACTAAATGAAGAAAAAATACTTAAGGCTAAAAATGGGGTTTATGAATTGCCGAATCCCGACAGAGTACTTAAATCACATGTAGTTAATGTATCGAATGTGGTCGAACAAACATACTTGAAAGATAAAGAGAATAATGTAATCGGGTATAGAAGTGGCATTAATTTTGCTAATATGCTGGGATTAACATCACAAACAGCAAGCGTTGAGGTTGTCTACTCAAATGCGGTTTCAAACAGAAAAAGAGAGATTAAACTTAATAAGAGTAGATTGATTATCAATGCGCCAAGAGTAGAAGTCACAAATAAAAATTTCAAATTACTTCAAGTATTAGATCTTTTGACAGAGTTTGAAAAATATAGTGAATATGATTTAATACAAGCAGAATCAAAGCTTTTGTCATACATTTCAGGGATTATGTTGTCGGTTGATGAACTGGATCGTATTGTAGAATCATATCCACTAGCTGCACAAGTGAAATTCTATAAAATTGGAGGAGCCAATGTTATTACAAAGAGATAAAGAAGTTTTTCAGGAATTAGTAATTGCAACTGCAAGTGATTTGGGTCTTGAAAACTTCCAAGTTGAAAAAGATTATTATGTTTCACTTTTCCTGAAAGCACTAACGAAACTTGAATCCAACATCTCTATCGTGTTTAAAGGAACATCATTATCTAAATGTAATTCCATCATTGATCGTTTTTCTGAAGATATCGACTTAGCATTACAGTTCAAAAGTGCAAAAGTCACACCAGGTGAAAGAAAACATCTGAAGAACTCGATATTGGAAGTCATTAACATATTAAATATGACTTTGCTTAATGAAGGAGATATTCGATCAGGAAGAGATCACAACGAATACCATATTGGGTATGCCAATACTTTTAATGGAGATGGTAAGATGGTGCCACACATCATTGTTGAAACCATTGTTGTATATAGACCCTATCCTTGTGTAAATCTAGATGTTAGTAATTATATAACCAAGTATTTAACTAAAGCAAGTGAAGATCAACTAATTGCGAAATATGAACTAGAGCCATTTAAAATGCTGATTCAATCGGTTGAAAGGACTTTTATAGATAAACTTTTTGCTATCTGTGACTATCATTTAGAAGGCAAATATAACCGCTATTCAAGGCATATCTATGACATTCACATGATTTGGCAAAGTGGGAAGTTAAATATGGAGCTGGTGAAATCGATTGTTTCTGATGTCGTGAAAGATAGACAAATTTACGGCGTTCGAAATTCATCATGTCTACCCGGAGCAAAACCTATCGAAATATTAAGAGAGATAATTAAAACAAACGTATATGAAAATGACTATAACGATGTAACGTCTAAATTTATATATAAATTGGTTGATTACAGTGCTGCAATCAAGAGTCTAACGGAGATAATCGATTCAAACATTATCCCGAGTCTTATAGAAGCTTATTAGGTTAAATTTTCTAGAAAATAACAAGATTAGCATTAGTATATTCATAAAATCGATTGAGTGAATACGATAATAGTTTAGAAAATCATAGGCTGTTCCAGCTTTGTAGGGGTGCTAAAATCAATCTGGGGTGCTCCTCGTTCACCTTACACAGTACAGCAAATGAGATTTAAACCCACATTCCACTTTAATTATAATTTTCACAATAGTAATATGAGCATCACTTAATTACAATGAATTATTATCCTATACGAAAATAGGGAGAAAGATTATATGAGAGCTATCCATCTAAGTTTAATCACCATATGTTTATTGATCATTCGAATCATTGAAGTTATATTTAATCTTTATTTCATGTTTTACATACACGATATCATCTTAATTGTTCTTGTCTTAAGTACTTTAGTTTATGGCATCCTATATCGAAGACAATATCTTTATGAACTATTTAAACGAATTGATCGAATGAGTATAAAAATAGTTAACTTGGTATTACTCATACTTTTATGGTTCATCATGTTTATTTTTTCAATTCAGGGTATCTTTAGGATTTCAGATTATCTCTTAACGACACAAATGAGTCAACTTGGATGGGGGTTAAGAGATCTCTTATATGGTAAGTTGGTGAATGTGATGCAGTACCTTATTCAACTTATACCACTATTGGTATACATGATGTTCTTTAATCTAAAGAAACAAGAATCATAAAACAAAAAACATACACAAATTCAATGGAATCGTGTATGTTTTTATTTTTCTTATAACCAAATGTTTAGATTTTCTTTGATAAACGTATCAAACGATGTTGCTTTTCTACCGAGTAAAGTCTCAATCGTTGAAGTTGTCTTTTTAGCTGTTCCTAAGCGTGTCATGAAATAAAGCATTTTTGTGACACTCACATAATCTTTTGGATATCCTAGGGAAATCATATGTTTTCCATAGTCATTCATGTTTGGATTTGCGTACGTGATCTTTCTTCCTAAATGGTTACTAAACATGGCTGCAACCTCATCATAATCTAAAGCATCAGATCCAGTGATTGTGTAAGCTTGATTGATGTGTTTATCACTTTCATGAAGCGATACACCACATGCTTCACCAATATCTTTTGCTGCGATAAACGATGTTTTCGATTTTCTAGCAGGGACGATAATTTGATTCAATGTTTTGATATCTTTACCATGAGGAGATATTAAATTTTCCATAAAGAAACTTGGTCTAATAAAGGTGTAGGGTAAAGCTATTTTTTTAATATATTTTTCAATTTTTGCATGTGGGGGTATCGGATTCTTTTCAACACCCATCAGTGAAACAAAAACGATGTGTTTAATCTGATGATCTTTACATGCATTTAAAAAGGGATAAATAGCTTTTGGGTCACCGATTTGAGGAGGTCTAATAAAGAAGACTTTCGTAATACCTTCCAGGGCTTTATCATATGTGTGTTCATCTAAAAAATCAAAGGGTACAACATGTTCGTTTGTTATCTTAGGTTGGTATAACCCTTCTTTAAAGGGTAATTGATGTTTGATTACGTAATCTTTAACGTATTTTCCGATGTTTCCTGTTGAACCGATCAGTAAGATCATTTGATGTCCTCTACGTGTTTTTTAAGTAAGATATTTAGCTTTTCAATCGTTTGTGAGAATTTAATGACATCATGATGGTTATACCAATCAATAAAGGGCATTTGACTACCTAATTCTTGCATCGTTATCTCAATGTTTTTAGGGATTAATAATAAGTTTTTACTAAACTCTTTTTTACCAAGATCTGTTAATACATAAACTTTTGTTTTACCTTCAATGGTGCCTTTGACATAGCCTTGTTCTTCAAATTTTTTAAGATTGTAAAAAATAGCGCCATTAGATGCTTCAATGTTGTTTTTTTTAAGCATTAATTTAAAACGATAACCAATAACTTTATGTTCTTCGAGCAATGTTTTAATGAGCATTGCTTTAATGATACCGTGCATAAGATCACCACCAAACGGATTATAGCACATCGTCTTTAATGTGTCAACATTGACATATATTTAAGTTTTACTTTTTAAATAGCTTAATGATACAATATAAATGTTAAATCATTCAAACAGTTTATTCATCATGTGAGGTATGACGTTGAAACTCAAAGAAAAAGCGAAGGAACTTAAAGAGAAGTTACCCATTATCTATATAGCGATGAAAAGTAAACAAACACCATGGTTTGCAAAAATAGTCGCTTTTTCAGTGATCATCTACGCACTTTCACCCATTGATCTTATTCCAGATTTTATCCCCATCTTAGGTTATCTTGATGATTTGATCATCTTACCTTTTCTGATCATATTGGCATTTAAACTCATCCCTAAAGACCTTATGGAAGAATTCAAGGAGCAAGCAAAAACGATCTGGGATCAAGGAAAACCAGTTCACTGGTATTATGCCATACCTTTTCTTTTTATATGGTGTATAGTACTATTCTTTGTTGTAAAAGCAATCTGGTTTTAAGTGATGTATTTATAGTCTATTTGGATGAAAACAAGATGTAAATGAGGTATATGTGAGTTAAGTATGTTATTATAAAATTAAGAATAGTGTTGGTGGAGGTTATCATGATGCCGTCTGTTATGATTGTCAGTAACATAACTTTTTATGTTAGTATCATCATCGTTTCCCTTGTTTATCTTGGTCTGCTCTTACTCTACATCCATAAACAGAAGGATTATCAAAAGAAGGTTAATCTGCAGTATGAACGTATCGATCAAATTTTAAATGCGACACATGCAGGACTTTTTGAGTGGGACTATACCACAGGTAAAATCACATTAAGTGATTCATTTGGATCATATATTGACACCAAACAATTTCAATTAAATCAGCTAACCATAGATGACCTGAAGAACTTTGTATACGAAGACGATCGGTCATCTTTTATTTCTGTCTTTGAGAGTATGTTAGGAGGACATCGTCCTTATATGGATTTTGATTGTCGCATGATTGGCTATGATCAAAACCTCGTGAACATCCACATTTTTTCAAAAATTATTTCAAAAGATGCTCATGGGAAACCTCTTAAAATCGTAGGTATTGTTAATCAAGTATCATCCGAAAGACAAGCAACCAAAGAAGTTGAGCAGGTCACTTATTTACTTAAAAACATCATTGAAAATTCAAATGGTGGCGTCGCTGTGTTTGATCGAAAGATGAATTATCTTTATGTCTCTGAAACCTATAAAAAACAATTTCATCTCACGGAAAGTCCCATTGGTAAAAATCATTATCAACTATTTCCAGACTTACCAGAGAAATTTAAAGATGCTCACAGAAGATCTTTAAAAGGTGAAGTCTTAAGTCAATCAAAAGATACATACTTAAGATCATCAGGTGATCAACTTTTCACTAACTGGTCAACACGTCCTTGGTATGACATCAATGGTCAAATTGGTGGGATCATTTCCTATGTTCAAGTGGTGACAGATCAAGTTCAAAAAGAGATGAAGTTAGAGTATGCGAGTAAACACGATACCTTAACAGGGCTATTTAATCGAGCTTATTTTGTTGAATACTTAGCAGAAATTGATTCAACGACCTATTTACCTTTAGGGATCATGATGATGGATTTAAACGGTTTAAAATTAATTAATGATGCATATGGTTACCAAAGTGGTGATGAGGTTATCAAACTTGTTGGTGATAAGTTAAAAGATTGTTCAAAAACATGTGGTGATATTTTTCGATTGGGTGGCGATGAGTTTGCGTTTATTGCAGTCCACACGGATGAAGATCAAATGAGAAACTACGTCAGACAAGTTCATGAAAAAGTAAGAGAATTAGTTTATAAAAACATTAAGTTGTCTGTTTCAATCGGTTTTTCGAATAAAATAGATGTCAAAACTAGTATGAGAGATATCTTAAAAGAAGCAGAATCTAATTTACTTAAAAATAAACTACTTGATTCAACCAGTTTAAGAAACTCAGCGATCAACGGTATTTTACAAACATTAACCGATAAATATGAAGTTGAAAAGACACATTCAAATCGTGTTCAAAAATTATGTTTATGGATGGGTGAAGCATTAAATTTTGATAAAGAAGAAATGGATGAACTCTCATATGCATCGATTCTTCATGATATTGGTAAAATCGCAATACCAGATGCTATCTTAGGAAAACCAGCTAAATTAACTGATGAAGAGTTTGAAATCATGAAGACACATACAACCAAAGGTTATGAGATCTTAAGAGCTGCGGATGAATATATCGATCTTGCCAAATATGCATTAACACATCATGAAAGAGTGGATGGTTCAGGGTATCCGAATGGTTTAAAAGGAGATCAAATTCCTTTGATCTCAAGAATTATATCGATTGCTGATTCCTATGAAGCCATGACTGCTGATCGTCCTTATCGGAAGGCACAGCCATTATCTTATGCAATCGACGAATTAAACAAGTATGCTGGTTCTCAGTTTGATGAAACACTGGTTAAAGTTTTTATCGAACATGTTATTCCACAAGAACAAAACATTTAAAACAAAAACCTCGATGAATTCGCCTAAATTCATCGAGGTTTTCTATGTGTTAACATTAATAAATAACTTAACCATGAGAAACGACTATACCCATCGTTTTGCTGTTTGGATGATAGATGTTTCCACATACATCACTATAAACTGATATCTGATTGAATCCTGCTGCATTGAGTTCCTTTTTGATCGAATCTTCGTCAAATGATTGGTCCCAAATACGGTAACTTTCGATATTATCTTTCTCATCCATCACAATATATTCATCTAAATGAAGATGTCCTTCATAGATCAGGTGACGTTCTAGACACATATGTGGTTCATTTCGCCAAAATCCAGGTTGTTCACTGAAATACCATGTTGATGATTCTTTTTCATTTTCGTACTGTTGATGTGTAAAAACATCAAAAATAAATAAACCTTTCGGTTTGAGTGATTGTTTGATTTTTTTTAATAAATGAAGTCGATTCTCTTGAGATAAAACGGCATAATCACAATAAATTAGTGTGATGACATCATACGCTTCTTTTTCATCTAAATCTAAATAGTTTTGATAACGATAAACGATATTCAACTCTTTTTTTTCTGCTTGTTCTTTCGCATAAGCAATTGATCTTTTTGAAAAATCCAATCCAACAACACGAAAACCTTGTTGGTGAAAATATGTAGCATAAATACCGGGACCACACCCTAAATCTAAAAGTTTTGGGTGATCTAAATCTTTTACAAGACTTCTGATCCATGTTGCTGATGCTTCAACAAATGTTAAGCTTCTTGTTGCTGCATCGTGATTTGGGTTTAGATGAGCATCAAGCAACCCAATGGAGATGTATGCATCATCCCAAAAGGGGGAAGTTGATGCTTCATAAGGTGCAGGTTTAGGTAGCAAGGTAAATAAGTTCTTGTTTTCTGACTTCATTAAAAATTCTCCTTTATGTTTAAAATAGGATGAGAAGCAATTGAAACATTAAAAATGATAGAATGTTCCATGCATTATGAATGATGATCGGAATGATCAAGTTACGTGTTTTTATAAAATAATGACTTTGTATGGCACCTAAAGCGAATGAAGTAAACAGTTGATAACGATCATAACTGATTTTCCAAGGAAAAAAGGTGTGATTTAGGTGCGCTAAAGTAAAGATCGTTGCAGATAAAACAATCAGAAAAAAGTGATAGGTCTTTGATGGAGTATTTTGATTTTTCCAAGGATGATAAAGGAAAAGCATGAGAAGTGCACCACGATAAAGCGTTTCTTCACTGATTCCTGGAAGGATACCAGTTTTCAAGATGGATATAACAAAGTCTATCAATGTTGATGGTGACTGCTGAGTGAGCATATTCCATGTAGTTTGATCAAAGAAATAAACAATAACGTAAGCCAAAGTTAAGGCGATAACCATCCATAAGAATATAAAATAAAAAGATCGTTTGATCGGTAAGTAGTCACTTCGGTGAAAACCAATATCTTTAATGTGTCCTTTTGTAAAGAGTAAGTATAGGCATAATCCTGAAATGAACATGGTTAATTGAATGAGGATATCACGTAAATAAGGATGAAAAAGAGAAGTTATTTGTGAATATGTGCTTAGACAAAAATGGATAAGAATATCGATAAGTAGAATGAGTGTTACACCCAAGATCTTTTGGATGATTTTTTTTGACATTTGTAAACACCTTTTAGTTAGAAATTTCATAAATACGTTTGTTTTTAATATACCAAATAATAAGTGGTATCACAAGTTAGCTTTAGTAATCTTTCCCTTTTTCATGAAATAAACCCTTGTTTTTATAGATGTTCTTGTTTTTAAAATGATTTCCATGTATAATTCGGCTAAACTTTTCTAAATCATAGATCCAATGGAGGAATTAATCCATGAAAAATCAACAACACTATCGCATTATTGATATTCCTGATAATCGCATAGGTACAATCGATATCGGTGTAGCTAGCAGAAGTAAACATCATATTAATGCCATGGTTGAATTTGATGTAACTGAAGCGAGATTGAAACTCAAACAAGAAGCTTTGTCACATCTATCATTTACAGCATGGTTAATCAAATGTATCAGTACAGCAATCAGCGAACAAAAACAAGTTCAAGGGATACGTTACAAACGTCAAAAAATCATGGTTTTTGAGGATGTTGATGTTTCAATCATGGTAGAAAGAGAAGTCGAAGGTATAAAAGTACCTCTTCCCTATGTCATTCGTAAAGCAAACGAAAAGTCAATTGAAGCCATAACATTAGAAATAAGACAAGCTCAAAAAGAGAATGTCTTATCACAAAACGATCTTGTATTAGGCGAGAAAAAGAATCAAAAATTGATGAAGTTATATGCTAAAATGCCCGCATGGTTAAGAAATATGATTTGGAGAAATATCTTAAAAAATCCTCGAATGATTCAACGTCAAATGGGAACCGTGATGGTGACATCCATTGGTATGATGGGGAAAATCAACGGTTGGTTTGTACCAAAAACAGTTCACCCGGTTGCATTTGCTGTGGGATCAATTGTTAAAAAACCAGGTGTTGTTGCTAAATCAATCGCAATCAGAGACTACCTTTATGTCACCATTACGGTTGATCATGATGTCATTGATGGTGCACCGGCTGTGCGAATGTTATCAAAGTTATCTAAGATGATCGAATCTGGATTTGGTTTAGATACTGAATTAAAAGATGATTAAATGAGATGTGTTCCATCAGAAGGTTTTACTTGATAGAACGTTGGCTCATAGCCAATCTTTTTTGTATAAACATCCGTTACATCATCAATGACTTGATCTAAAATGTCCGTTGGGATGATGGATACAACACAACCTCCAAACCCTGCACCAGTCATTCTAGCACCCACTGCACCTGCATCAAGGAGTGCTTGTTGCAGTGTGTCTAGCTCAACACCTGTCACTTCATAATCATCTTTGAGTGATTGATGTGACTGATTCATCAGTTTAGCAAACGTGATTAAATCGTGTTGTTTAAGTGCTTTTGCTGATTCGATGGTTCTTGTTTGTTCTGTTATGACATGTTTTGTTCGCTTAAAGATTAAAGGATCTAAAAGGGTTGAGATCTTATTAAGATCATTTTCTTGAAGTTCACAAAGATAGTTGATGGAATACGCTTTTTGAAGTGTTGAAAGCGATGTTTGACATTCACTAAACCGTTCATTATATTTTGAATCTGCTAACCCTCTTTTTTTGTTGGTATTGACGATGAGTAGCGAATAATTATTAAGTTCTAAGGGGATTTGTTCATACGCTAGGGTATCTGTATTCAGTAAGAGTGCATGATTTTCTTTACCAGCAACGACTGCAAACTGATCCATAATGCCTGAATTAACACCAACATACTTATTTTCAGCGTATTTACCAAGGCGTGCTTTATCTTCTAAGGAGATATTTAAATGAAACAAATGATCTAATAGGGTGATGATAAGCATCTCTAAAGATGCAGAAGAAGAAAGACCTGCAGATAATGGCATGGTAGTTGTCATGTATAAATCAATACCAAAAGGAATATCATAACCATGTTTCATCAATGCATGAATGGATCCTTTAATGTAGTTTGCCCAAGCATGATGAGGATCTTTTTCTAAATGATCCATTGAAAATGAATAGATCTCCTTAGTAAATGGTTCTGAATAAACATAAATCATGCGATCTTCTCTTTTACCAGCGATCCCGTACGTGCCATCAGAAAGTGCACACGGAAAAACAAATCCACCGTTATAGTCAATGTGTTCACCGATGAGATTAACTCTACCCGGTGAGAAGAAAGAGATACCGTCTTCACGGTTAAAGAGATTTTTAAAGTTTTCTATGAGTTTTGTTTTCATGATAAGACTCCTTCAATAAATGTGATAAATGCATTGATTCCTGTGTCATCTTGTTTGAAGACTCCAGAATCTTCTAATACATCTTTAAAGACGATACCAACTTCATGTTTGATGATTTGATCGATGTTAATGATATCGATGTTATTCATCTTTTTGATTTGATCTGCCCATGAAAGATGAATACGTGCTTGATTTGAAAGTGGTGTATCATTTAAGATATACCGTTTTACCTCTTCTAATTCAGTTTGTAGTCTTGCAGGTAATATAGCTAAACCCATGGCTTCGATTAAACCAATGTTTTCTTTTTTAATGTGCCATTTATCTTCGTGTGGATGATAAAGACCCAGAGGATAAGTAACATTGGTGAAGTTGTTTCTAAACATTAAATCAAGTTCATACAATCCATCTTTCTTTCTTGCTACCGGGGTAATGGTTTGATGGGGTGTATCATTGGTTTTAGCGTAAATCATTAAGTCCTGATTTTCATAGGATTTCCATGCATTAAGGAATATTTCAGCTTTTTTGGTTAATTTGGTTTTTGATGTGCCTTTCATTCTTAAAGTTGAAAGTGGCCACTTAAGGAGTTCATAGGTGATCTCATCTTTTTTCCATGACTTTATGACCGATGCTTTTTCAATGGGAAATACATGCTTACCACCTTGGTAGTGATCATGTGACAAGATTGAACCACCTACGATTGGAAGATCTGCATTGGATCCAAAGAAGTAGCCTTCAAATTGATCACATAAGTTAAGTAGATTTGAAAATGTTTGATGATTGATGACCATGGGACGATGAATCTCACTTAAGACAATCGCGTGCTCGTTATAGTAGATATAAGGTGAATATTGGAAATAATAGGTATCATGACCTAATGTGGTACTAATGATACGGTGGTTATCTCTCGAATCTCTCGTGTAATGACCTGCAAAACCTTCATTTTCAGCACATAAAAGACATTTGGGATAATCAGAGGATTTCGTTTGACCTGCTAAGATAATGCTTTTAGGATCTTTTTCAGGTTTTGACATATTGATGGTGATATCGAGCATACCGTAGGATGTATCTGCTGAAAAAGATAAGTTTTTCAATATACGATCCATACGAATATAGTTTAAGGACTGCATGTAGTGATAGTACCAGGAGGTTGCTGATGCTTGTTCTTGTTGATAACGGTTATAAAACTCTTTTTCGATATCTGATGGGAGTTTTGCAAACACATTCATGATTTTCGCATCCATCAGATCTCTTGAAATCTTAGAACCATCTAAGATGTTTTTGTTTTCAAGCTGATTTAAGATATCTTCTAAGGCATCAGAAGGATAATCGATCTGTTTGGGTTTGGGTAGATCATCCATCATTTCACATTTTAAAAGATAATAAAGTTGATTTCTAACATAATGAACATCACGATCCTGAATAACACCTTTCGTGATTTCAAAATGAATAAGGTTTTCTATAGCTTGTCTCATGATTTTATCTCCTTTGTCGATTTTCTAATGATAAGTTCAGTGGGTAATAAGATTTTTTCAGGCAATACTCTTCCTTTGATTCGTTCGATTAACGCGTTGATTGCACGTTTACCTAAATCACTTTGATAGACTTTAATGGTTGATAGTGGTGGTATGGTATAAGCACTTTGTTCAATACCATTAAAACCAATGATGGAAACATCTTGGGGTACTCGAATCTTTGCTTCATGAAGGGCAGATAAACAACCCATGGCCATATGATCATTACCAACTAAATAAGCTTCTGCAAGGTTTTTTTCATGAATGATTTTTTTCATGATTTCATAACCAGACGTGGTATTAAATGATCCGATGTGAATATGTTTCAGCGGTGTTTGTTTTTGAATCATAAAGGATTCTCTTGGATCGATAATCGGAAGTTTCATGGTTTTTGTATATTCTCTCCCGCCGATATAACCGATATCAGTAAATCCTAAGTCAAGTAAGTGATGATAGGCTTCTTCATAAGCTCCGATAAAATCGATTAAGACACTATCATCTTTTTTGGGTGCGGGTGATGAATCGACAAAGACGAGATAAGAATATGTTTGATGAAGTTTTTTGACTTCAAGTTCATCAAATTTACCAATGACGATTGCTCCAGTTGCTTGAGGGAGTTGATCATCAGCATGGGTGAAATAATGTGAAATGATATTTAAACCTAACTTTCTTGCATGCGATTCAACGCCAAGTCGAATATGAAGATAATAAGGATCATCAGATTCCTGTTTAGATGAATACCAATGGATTAATGCAATCTTGATGTCTTGTTCAAAGGTTGGTTTAACCTTTTTGATGTAGTTCAGTTCTTTTGCACATGCTAAAACAGCTGTTTTTGTATCTTTAGTTACATTTAAAGATGGATCATCATTTAAGATCCGTGAAACGGTTGTAATCGATACACCGGTTTGATGTGCGATATCTTTGAGTGTTGTCATCAAATCACCTCTATCATCATTATAAAATGATTTTGTATTTTAGTCAAATTTTACTAAAATAATTTTTATAAAAAATAAAAAAGGATAAAAAGTGTTTATGATACAATAGAACTAACAAAAACGGAGAGTTTAAACAGATGAAAATATCACGCTATGAAATCTATCACGAACAAAAAGAAGAGAAATTAAAAAAGCTTTATGACATGATTGGTTTTCCCTTAAAAGATGAAGCTATTGCATTAACTGCCATTACATGTTCAAATTTTGCTAAAGAATATAATGACTGCGGAAAAGACAAAATTTATGAACATGATGGATTAGCTGTTGTGGGTGATGCCATTTTAAAAACCATTTTATCGATTGCATTTTTTACACCTGCCATGACTGAAGGCGATTTAACATCCATTAAACAAGGAATGGAAAATAATGCAACCCTTCAGGAATTAGGTATGAAACTTGAATTACCCGAAATCTTATTTTATTCGAATACCGATTTACAAGGTAAAAAGAAAATAGCAACCGCTGTTGAAGCCATCATTGGAGCTATCTATTTTAGTCATGGGTTTGATGCGTGTCATACGTTTATTCATGAGAAAATCATGCCACTCATCAACGTTTCATGTGATCATTAAAAAGAAGAAGGAACGAATCTATGAATCTCATCATTATATTTGGTCCACATGCAGTCGGCAAAATGACGGTAGGACAACACTTATCAGAGTTAACAGGTATACCTTTATTTCATAATCATGAAAGTATAGAACTTGCGTTAAGACTTCTGCCAAATGATGGAAAATCATGGGGGGGCTTAAGTAACGACATACGTGATGTCGTTTTCAAACACGTTTCAAAAGCCCATCAAAAAGGACTTATTTTTACGTTTATGTGGGCGCTTGAGAAATGAGTGACCATGATTATATAAAGAAACTAGAAACAATGTTTAAAGAAGAAGGATTTAAGGTTTATTATGTTGAACTTTATGCAGATAAAGACATGAGATTAGAACGCAATAAATCAGAGAATCGCCTTCAACATAAACCTTCAAAAAGAAATATAAGTGAAAGTGAAGCACGGTTTATCAGATTAGAAGAAAAGTATCGCCTTAATTCATATGAAGGCGAAATCAAAAAAGAAAACTATATAAAAATGGATAATACACATTTAACTCCTTTAGAGGTTGCATTAATGATCAAGGATACATTTAACCTATGAAAACAACCGTATGGAATCCAGTGCGTGGATGTCATAAAATCTCTTCGGGATGTAAGCATTGTTACATCGCATTAGGTGATCAAAAAAAAGGACGTGATTTCAATCACATTGAATTGACGTCGCAATACGATAGAATTATTCGAAAGAATAAAAAAGGGGAGTATGTCATTCCCTCAAATACATTGGTCTACACCTGTTTTTCGAGCGACTTTTTTCTTGAAGAACTCGATAACTATCGTCATGATTGGTGGGCTATGATCAAAGAAAGAAACGATCTTTCGTTTTTATGTTTAACAAAACGTATTGATCGAATCGATCATGCTTTACCCCTTGATTTTCCGCTTGGTTATGAGCATTTTACAATAGGCGTTTCGGTAGAAAACCAATCCATGGCTGACTATCGATTACCCTTCTTATTAAGAAGTTCATTTCAGCATAAACTGATTGTCTGTCAACCTCTTTTAGACTACATCAATCTTGATGCATACTTAGCTGGAATTGAAGCTGTGGTAGTTGGTGGAGAAGCTGGTAAAGAGGGAAGAGAGATGGATTATGCATGGGTGCTTAAAATCAGAGATACATGCATTAAGCATCGGGTTTCATTTTCATTTAGGCAAACATCTTCAAACTTCATCAAAGATGGCATTACCCATCATATTCCTTGGAGAATGCTTTCTTCAATGGCTAAATCTTTTGATTTAGATGTGACATTTTAAACAAAAAAGGGACTGAGTCCCTTTTACGTTGTTTACTGTTCAATTTTAATGGATTCAATGACCATTTCATAAGGTAGGTCTTCATCATGAATAGCACCACCATACCAACCACCAACCGCTAAATTGATAATTAAGTAATAAGGATGGTCAAAGGGCCATTCACTCACGGTATCACCAGCTGCTTTATCGACTCTAAAGTATTCTTTACCATCGATTTGAAATGATAAATAATCTTTGGTCCAATCAAGAGTGTAATCGTGGAATACATCTGATGCATCTAAGACTTTAATTTTCGCACCTTTATCGGTGTTGATCTTATGGTTATAGGTATCTGTATGAATTGCACATGTAATAAGACCTGGTCTATTACCTGCAAATTCTACTAAATCAATTTCACCACAAAGTGGCCATCTCACTTGATTTTGATCAGTGTTTCCCATGAGCCATAATGCGGGCCATGCACCTTTTCCATGTGGCATTTTTGCCCGAATGGTGAGTTTTCCATAAAGGAATTCGAGTTTTCCTTTTGTATTAATTCGTGCAGATTGATACTTGCATGTTTGATCATCTTGATGTAGAGTTGCTTTGATATGAAGTTTTCCATCTTTGATGTAAGCATGTGTATCATCTTCAACATAACATTGTGATTCATTATTAGCCCATTTGGTTCCGACTTGATAAGTCCATACGTTTGGGTCAGGTTTTCCATTTTTTTTGAATGTTTCATGATAAATCGTTTTCATAATATCCTCCGAATTCTTAGATAGTATATCATATGCGTTTTCAAATGTGTTAATATAATTAAGGGAGTTGACTAACTATTAAAAGTCAAGTACTTTTATTAGATAAACAGTAAAAACCTCCTATAGCAGATAAAATATGGAGGTTGGCTTATATTACAGATGACTTTTTTACTTAACCGCCACAGTTTAAGTAATCAGTTATTTGAGTTTAGATGAATCGAAATCTTCTTGATGTGTCTCGAGATGATGGATCACTCTCACCAACTTTTTAGCGAGATGAACCATCGCGACTCGATGATGTTTTCCCTCTTGTTTCTTCTTGGTGTAATAGTCATAGAAAACTGGATTATTGATCATCACCATCATTGAGATATTGATGAGTGTTGCGCGTAGATATTTGCTACCACGTTTAACGAGTTTGCCAGTGGAAGACATTGTACCTGATTGTTTGATGGTTGAATCAAGGCCAGCATAGGATAACATTTCAGCGGGATTCGAAAATAGAGTGATGTCTCCATATTCACATAAAATGATGGCTGCTGAAATGATGCCGATACCCTTAATCGTTTGAATCTTTGTTGGATACTTATCCATTAAAGAAACGATTTGTTTCTCAGTTTCTAAGATATCTAGGTTGAGCTTTTCAACATAAGATATGGAAGTCTTCAACTTAAAGAGTTGGTGATCTTGTGTCACACCAATGGTTGATTTCGCGAGTTCCTTCAGCTTAACAAACTTAGGATAACTGAATTTACCCTTAGTTCGTCTCCGAAGTTTATCAAAGTGACTATCGGTCATCTTTGCGATTTTATCGGGTGATGAAAATTCCTTTAAGATAAATAAAGTGGTTTCAGAATAGCCTTGTTCTCGCATAAAAGGCTTGAGTTCGGGAAAGATAACATCTAAGACCTTAGTCATCATGTTGTAATGTTTAGTGCGCATTGAGATGAGCTTAAATCGTAACCTAGTCAGTGATTTTAAGGCACTTATATGATAAGATTGATGATGATAGGCTTTGTAGTCTACAGATCTCATATACGTTGAAATCATTTGTGCATCTTTCTTATCCGTCTTTGTTTTTCTGAGTGAATGGGCTTCTCCAAACTTCTTCACGAGAAAAGGATTAATCTCCATGAACGAATAGCCATGGAGGGTAAGAAATGACTTAAGGTTTTCACCATAATGACCTGTAGCCTCTAAGCCTATTATCATTTCTTGCTTCAAATAGGGTTTAAAATGTCCTAATAGTCCATTAAACCCAGACTGACTGTTCTCAAAAGAGAACTGATAATCAACTGTTTCGGTGGCGATGAAACAGTCGTGTTTGTACTTAGCGATATCGATGCCGATATAGATCATAAGTACACCTCCTAAAAAGTATTATCGTACATGTGGTAAGTCCAGCCGAGTCTTTATCTCATAATCATGTAAAAAGCGTCTGGCGCTAACTAACTATTGCTGATTAAAATAAAGACCGTGGTAAGCGTCAACTCCAAACAGTCTTAGCTGTAATAAGATGATGCAAATCCACAGTACATTATTAGTATATTAAATTAGACCGAAAGGAGTAAAGATTTAAATGAGTCTTAAGTACTAACTTAATACAGTTTAAATCTTACATGATTAAAGATGATTCAACTAAAAGAAATAACAAAAGATAATTTATTTGACGTCATCAAGTTATCAGAAACATTAGATGACAAACAAAAAAGATGTGTTGCACATAATGCGGTTTCAATTGCTGAAGCTTATGTAAAACCACAAGCATGGCCAAGAGCAATCTATAATGATGATCAGCTTGTTGGATTTGTGATGCTCGCACTTCATGATGATGACATTAAAGACAGTGATCAACCATCATATCTATTATGGCGTTTTATGATTGCTAAACCTTTTCAACATCTAGGGTATGGCAAGAAAGTTTTAGATCTCTTAGTCGAAAAGACAAAATCGGATCATCAAAAATATCTTTATACATCCTGCATGGTTGAAGATGAGATGCCCTATCAGTTCTATATATCGTATGGATTTGAAGATACTTATGAAAAAGATGGCGATGAAGAAATTTTAAAATTTTTGGTCAATTCTAGATTGGAAATTTGAATTCATTTATATTAGAAAATAAAAAAAAGGAGACATAAACGATGATTTATCCAGCACCAAAGCATTTAAACATCCTTGAGGGAACGTTCGATGCCACCAAAGGTATTTATTTCAATCACACCAAAGATTCAAAGAAAGCTGAAGCTGCTTTTAAAAACCCGATCTTGGAAAAGAAAGAAGATCATCACATTGAAAATCTTACCTTTGTCAAAGATGCAGCACTGAGTAAAGAAGCGTATGGAATTAAGGTCGATAAGACAGGCATTCAGATTTTTTATGGTACCGTCAATGGCTTATTTTATGGTGTTAAATCACTGATTCAACTGCATAAAATTAAAAAAGGGAAAATTCCCTATTTAAATTTATCTGATGAACCTGATCTCGAATTCAGAGGGTTCATGTTAGATATCTCAAGAAACAAAATTCCTAAACTCGACACTTTAAAGAAATATGTAGATATCCTTTCAGATTTAAAATACAATCATTTTGAACTCTATATCGAAGGCTTTAGTTATTTCTACCCTTCGTTTGAACATCTCTATAATGAGGGTATGACACCGATCACACCCAAAGAATATCGTGCACTAGAAAAGTATGCGAATGCGAGAATGATTGATTTAGTTCCTTGTCATAATGGCTTAGGACACATGACGGCGTGGTTAAAGCATTATCCTGAACTAGCAGTGATGCCAGATGGCATGTTTTTTTGGGGATCACATAGAGATCCATCAACCATTAATCCTTTAGATGAACGTAGTTTAGAACTCGTGAAATCTTTTTATAAGGATGCGTTAAAATCGACAAAATCAAACTACTTTAACATCAATTTAGATGAACCTTATGAACTGGGTCATGGTAAGACCGAAGAAGAAGCTAAAAAAATCGGTGTTGGTGAACTCTATTTAAATTATGTTTTAAAATTGTATGATTTTATGAAAGACAATAATAAAACACCACTCATTTGGGGCGATGTATTAAATCATTATCCAGATGCACTTGCAAAACTGCCTAAAGATTTAATCTTTGTTGATTGGGGTTATGATTATGATTACCCTTTTCATAAAACATTAAAACAATTAGGTGATCTTGGTGTGAAGTTTTTAGCTGCACCTGGTACATCATCTTGGAATTCAATTACAGGTAGAACAACAACGATGTTTGAAAACATCAGAAATGCGATTTTGCATACCAAACTCAATAAAGGTTTAGGGATGTTACTCACGGATTGGGGCGATAACGGTCATCTTCAAATGTTACCTGCAAGTATTCCAGGTATCGTTTATGGCGGATTAGAATCTTGGAATGCGCGCATCCATAACCAAAGAGAGATGAGAGAATACATTAACTTATTTGTTGTTGAAGATCTTTTAGGAAGAACAGGTCAACTTATGCTTGATCTAGGCACTTATGTCGATTATGAAACACCTTATACGTATAATGCATCCAAACTGGTTTCCTTATTTACGGTGGCTAAACATTTAAATCCACACGATCTCCAGGGATCATTCTACCTGCTTTATAAAGATCATCCTTATGGGTTAATGAGTAATTTTAGTTTTATGCTTGATAAAATGAGTGCACTCGAAACCGCTATTTCTAAACTACGTTTTAGTAAAAATGATGACATTTTGATCCAAAGTGAAATGTTAACTTCTGTACGTTTAGTGAAATCTTTCATGATGGTGGTTCGTATGCATGGTCAACATGTGACATCAACTGAATTTAATGACTATAAAAAATGGTTAGCAAGACATTATGCGCCACTGATGAAAGAGTTTAAGAAGTTATGGTTAAAACGTAATAAGTCAGGTGGATTAGATGAGTCGATGGCATCATTAATCACCATTGGAGAAGTTGTAAAAATTGTTCAACTCTTAACACTTACGACATCAAAAGTTGAGCAACGTAACAGCCTGCATCGTGATGGGCGTAAAATGACAGTGATGCATTAAGCAATTTTTAGAGATAAAAGAATGAAATCAAGTAATTGATTAATTCAAATATAACGCTTAAATAAAATTAATATAAAGATAAAGTGAAGCGATTAAATCTTCACTTTTTTCTTAATCAAAATGCTTGAAGTGATGGTACAATAGCAATGTACATCGTTTTTCAAGTAGAGGTTTTTATGAAGATTATTGCACACAGAGGTTTATCCTCAAAAGCACCTGAAAATACAATGGCAGCCTTTGAGCTCGCTTGTAAAGAACAACGTTTTTTCGGCATTGAATGTGATATCCATGAAACGAAAGATCATCAATTTATAATCATGCATGATGACAACTTACTTCGGATGACAAAATCAGAAGGTAAGATTAAAGAAATGACACTTGATCAAATTAAATCACATAAGATCAAATCAGGTCATGGCGTTAAATCTTATGACAATGAGCATATTCCAACCTTAGAAGAATTTCTAGAACTTTGTGTTTATCATGACAAGGTTGCTGTCATTGAAGTCAAAGAAGTGAGTGAATTATCTTCACTGACACATCTTGTGAATATGATTGAAGATCATCCAGGTTTAAAAACCATTTTGATTTCATTTAATCTTAATTATTTAAAGTATATTCGAGCTTTATCAGATACCATTGAACTTCAACTTCTAACAGGTGAACTTAATGATATCACGATCTATGATGCAAGACTCAACAAGATTGATTTATCGATTTGGCATGAACTTTTAACCAAAGAAAACATGAAACGGTTTAAAAAAGAAGGATTCAACATAGCCCTCTTTACTGTCAATGATCCCAAACAAATAGCTGTCTATCACAGCATGGGTGTTGACTATTTAACAACAGACAAATAAAGGAGACTAGATTTATGAAAATATCAGTTGGCGGTATGATCGCAAGCGGAAAATCAACACTTGTAAAACGATTAGGGGAAGCTTTAGAACTTCCCGTGATGGAAGAGTTTGAAAGAAACGATGAAGTCTTTAATACCCTCTTAAAATGGCTTTATGAACAAAAATCAAACGTTGAAATGCTTCTACAAATTTATTTTATTCATAATCACTGGTTAAACCAAGTGAAGTATGAAGGTTCATTTATCGTAGACCGTGATTTAGTGGAACACTGGTTATTTGCACAGCACAATTTAAAGAGCATGCCAACGATTATGAATATGTATAATGGTGTCTTTCATGCGTATATGAATCAAGTGAAAAAACCTGATTTATATTTGATTTTAGATGTTGATTGGAAAAACTTTGAAAAACGTATTATGGAACGTGGTAGAGAACAAGAAATCGAAAACTTCGAAAAAAATAGAGAGTATTTTAAACAGTTAATGAGTGATTATACAACGAAAGTTGTTGCACAATGTGCGGTTTATGACATTCCCTATGTCGTCATTAACACCAACAATATTTCTGAAGATGAAGTCTTTAAAAAAGCAATTCAAGAAATCAAGAAAGTGATGTAAGAGGAGATTTCCTCTTTTCTTTTCATCTATGTTATAATGACTTCATTAAGGGGGATTATTTATGCGAACAAGAGATCATCATAAGGTGAGAGGTATCACATTGATTGTTCTATCGATCGTTGCTTTGATTGGTTTCCCAATCATGTCATTTTTTGTAGAAAATATGACACTCGGTCAAGGCATTGGTATGGGGTTATTTTCTGGATTATTATTTTTTATTATCGGTTTCATCAATTACAGCATGTATAAATCAGATTTAGACATTGAAAAAGCGAAGGATGATCGTATAAAAGATCTAGAGCGTGAACTTAAAAAACATGAAGACAAACGTTTTGATTGAAAGAAAAATAACAAAAAAAGTAACATTTTATAAAGATAGTTTAGTCATCAAAAAAAGAAAAAAAGAGATAGAGATTTTATTTCAAGATATCGCATTCATTAAATATATGAAAAACACAATCTTTAACTGGTTAACAACAAGAACACACGGTTTAATTCCAGGGAGAATATTTATCTTTTTAAAAGAAAAAGGATTTCAAAGATGGTATTCATTTCGTATACCCAATGCGATATTTGATTCTTTACCCATTGATTTTAAGAAGAAGTTAGAAGATAGATACCGTATTGGATTTTAAAAAAAAGGAGACATAACATGATTAATGTTTTATTAAGTAGAGGTATTTTAGGAAGTCAAATGCTTGTTGAAGAATTAAAAGATGTCATTAAAAAAGAACATAAAGTAGCTATTTTACTTTATTCGTTTTTTGACCATGAATTTAGAAGTGAAAGTGACTATCAGATCAATTATGAAAAGGGTAGTGAATACTACGTAAAAATGGTTAATAGTTTTTCACCCTATGGGATTGGTGAAGATCAACTTCTTTTTATCAATTATTATCAAGATACAAAAGAAAGTGCAATTAAGAAAATTAAGGAAGCAGATATTCTTTATTTTCCAGGTGGCGCACCTGATCAAATGATGCGAAGAATTAAAGAAAAAGGGATTCAAGAAGCAATTGAATCACATAAGAAGATCTACATTGGATCATCTGCTGGCGCAATGATTCAATTTAAAGATTATTATATTTCAATCGATGCTGATTATCCTTCATTTCGCTATGAAGAAGGTCTTGACCTACTAAAAGGATTTTTCTTAGAAACGCATTATAGAAGAAGAAAAACGCAAAAAGCAGGTATGCGTAAAGTCTTTAGAGCCCATAAAATGCCAATTATTACATGCCCTGATGATGGTGCCGTCGTTGTTTATGATAATGAAATTATCTTGCTTGGTACCTCTAAACTTTACTATGATCATCACGGAGTTTCAAGATGAAAAAGTTTTTGATTTGGTATATTGTATTTAGTGTGATCTTATTTTTTGCACTCTATGCACTGACACTTTACCAAACAGTACAAAGAAGATCTTTGGAATACTTTGGTGAGTTAGTTGATGAAGTCGTTGAAACAAGAAATGCAGATGGGTTTATGCGTTATCAGACAACATCTTATCAGCTTAATGATTCGTTTCAAACCATTGATTATGATGTCTTAGTCTATCAAGGATTAACTGAAGGAATAGATGGTGATATTCATCATATGGTTGTCTTTCTTATTCCAAGACATGATAACATCCCTTATGCTGAAAGTTTAGATGATCCAGATGATCAGATGGCACTAACATTTAACGAAGGCGAAACAATGATTTATCAAAGTGATGAAGATGAAAGATACGAAGGTCGTGCGCTATCTTATGGATTTAACGTGATTGGGTTAGTTTATTACGATGTTTTACTTGATCAAACCTATGATGGTACGCTCACACTTTATGATTATGAAGGAACACTGATTTTAGCTGAAGATGTGATGCTTGAAGTTGAAGCTTTTGATTTAGCAACATCAGGTTTTGATTTAGGTATGACACAAGCTGAAAAAGATGATGTTTTAGATATTAATGCCTATGTTAGAGATGAATTACTTACGAATATTTCACTTTTTTTGGTTGTTGATATTCTTGTAGGCGGGATCATATATTTTGTGATTAAAAGATTCTCACTCAAAGTTGAAAGATAAGGTGGCTAAAGCCATCTTTTTTTATACTTCATAGCGTTAACCTCATATTGACAACTACCCCAATGAGGTATATAATAACATTGAGGTGAAAGTTATGAATCCATCATTAAAAAAGATTAGAGAAAACCTAGGATTAACGCAAGAAGATGTTTCAAAGTTAACCGGGGTTCCTATCAATACGCTTAGAAACTGGGAACAAGAAATCAGAAATCCAAGCGAATGGGCGCTCAATTTACTTATTGATCGTCTTTTAAGAGAGTCACATGAAAATCATATGAAATTGGATGAACAGCATGGTTTATTATCATTTCTTTCGATTAAAAAAACAGTTCATGAGTTAGCTTCACATTATGATATTGAGCGCGTATATCTGTTCGGTTCATATGCAAAAGGTCTTGCAAATGAATTTAGTGATGTTGATCTTTATATTGAATCAGATTTACATGGTCTTACATACTATGGGTTCATTGAGTTGTTAAGGGAAAAATTGAGTAAAAAGGTTGAGGTTTTAAGTAATCAAATGATTAATCCTCATTCAAAAATTGATGAAGAAATTAAAAAAACAGGCATACTTATTTATGAAAGAGAAATAAAGAAAAATCTCATTGATACTCCTTAGTATTAAAGAAAGTGTTTGTATTTTTGTAGGTGGCTAAAGCCATCTTTTTTTATCCATTTAGGAAATCGATTTCACAAATTTTTATGAAAGCCCTTTACAAATAAAAAAAAGAAGATATAATAAAAATAGGAAATCGGTTTCCATAGCAAGGAGAATTAAACAGATGACATCGCATTTCACATTCAAAAACAACCAAGGCATCTATTTTCCACTTTTTAATACAAAAGGTTTACGTGCATCAATCACACCAACATTAGGTGGAGATTTAAAGATTGATCACCATCATTACGCGATGGAACCCACGACAGAGGTAGACCTCTATCACCCACATTTTTCAAGAAATGTGATTTTTCGTATTAATAAAGAGATGTATTTCTTAAATGGACAAACCGAAAGACAACAAGCTGACTTACTAGAAGCTTCTTATGATCCTTTTGTTCAAAAGATTAAACGGAGTAACGTTTTATACGACATGCATGTGACATCCTTCATTCCACAAGATGGTATGGTTGAATGTCATTTAGTAACGTATACAAATAAATCAAGTGAAGTTCAAAAGGTTGATATAACAACTGCAGTTCCTCTTTACGGAAGAAGTGCAGATAACTTAAGAGATCATCGTCATGTGACATCACTTTTAAATCAAGTTAAAGTTGTTGAAGGTGGTATGATTTTAAAGCCAACTTTATCCTTTGATGAACGTGGTCACCAAGTTAATGATACATTCTATAGTGTTTACGTATCATCAAACGATATGAAGGTTAAAGGCTATATTCCTACAACTCACGATTTAATGAATGGCGGATCACTTTATTTTCCTAAAGGTTTAGATGAGTTAAAGTCCGTAGGTTATGAGATTAATGGTTATGAAGCTTTAGGTGGAATTCAATTTGAAGAAGTTGAACTAAATCCTCATCAGTCACTTTCATTTATCATGACGATTGGTATTCATCAATCTGAAAAACACATTGAATTAGACAAACGTTTCTTAAATCAAGAAGTGTTTAACCAATCTTTAACTGATACCATTGCATTTTTCAATCGTTATCAAGATGGTTTAAAGATTGAAATGACAGATCATAAAACAACAAATCAGTTATCATGGGTTGTTTTACAACCCATGTTAAGAAGATATTTTGGTAATTCTTATTTACCACACCATGATTATGGTCGTGGTGGCAGAGGTTGGCGTGATTTATGGCAAGACTTACTCGCTTTAATCATGATGAACGATTCCTCTGTGATTGAACTTTTATACAATAACTTTGCAGGTATCCGCATGGATGGTACGAATGCGACCATCATCGGTGATCAACCTGGTGAGTTTAAAGCAGATCGTAACATGATTACACGTGTCTGGTCTGATCATGGTGCGTGGCCACTGTTAACTACAAAACTTTATCTTGATGAAACAGGAGATCTTGATTTCCTTTTAAAGAAACAAAGTTATTTCATGGACCAATTCACGCATTTTACGCATCAGACAAGAACATATGCATCACCTAAACAAGTGGATGCAAAAGGTCAAGTTTATGAGGGTACAGTATTAGAGCATTTACTTTTACAAAATCTTGTTGGATTTAAAAACGTAGGTCAACACGGATTTGTGAGATTAGAAGATGCTGACTGGAACGATGGACTTGATATGGCACATCACCTTGGTGAAACCATCAGCTTCACACACATGTATACAGCAAATTTAGAAGTTTTAGCACAGCTGATTTCAAAACTTGAAGTCAGTCACATTGAAATCTTTAAAGAGTTAGGCTTACTTTTAGAAGAAAAGAATCAGTTAAATCATTATTTTGATTTGGTTGCAGATTTTAAAGGTGAAACGATTTTAATCAACAAACAAGATTTAATTTCAAAACTTGAACATTTATATGATTTAGGTATCAAACATCTCCATAAGAATGGCTTTAAAGGTGATGTTTACCAAAGTTATTTTAATAACGATGGAAACGATGTTGACTCCAAAGATACACTTAATTTAACGGGTCAAACCATGGCACTTTTAAATGAAACAGCGACCCAAGATCAAGCGAAAAAGATTGCTGTAAAAACAAAAGAGATGCTTTATGTCAAAGATCAAGGCGGATATCGCTTAAATAGCGATTACAAAAAAGTATTAACCAACATGGGAAGAGCATATGGTTTTGCTTATGGTCATAAAGAAAATGGTGCAGTCTTCTCACACATGGCAGTGATGTATGCTTACGGTTTATATCGCTATAACTTAGTTCAGTATGGTCATGAAGCGATGATGACACTCCTTAAAAAGGCACAAGACCCATCATCACACGTCTTACTTGGTATACCTGAATACTTTAATGACCGTGGTTTCGGTATGTATCCTTATTTGACAGGGTCTGCATCGTGGATGATATTACTTATTCGTAAAGAAGTCTTTGGAATCACCTTTGATCAAGGAAAACTCAAATTAAATCCAAAATTAGATCAAACAGATTTTATAGATGGACGTGCATCCATTACGACTTACATTAATGGCAAATTAAAGAAAGTGACTTACCATAACCCCAAAGGACTTTCCTTTGGTAAATATCAGATTCATTCCATCATTGAAACAGAAACATCCATTGAGGTAAAGCTAGATGAAATTTTATGAAATATATGATTACCAAGGGATTGGTTATCAAAAATTATTCCATCATCAAAACTGGAGAGTTGCCATCCTAAATTATATCGATGAACTCGATATGGATAAACTGGCATACGTTGAAGCTCACAGTTTAACCGATGAAGTCTTCGTACTCTTAGAAGGTGAATGTCATCTGTTTTTTGTGGAAGTAAAAGATGGCATACCCGGTGAAGTTGCATGCTTACCCATGAAAAAGAATGTGATTTATAAAATCCCTATGGGAATCTATCATACACACACTTTAAGTAAAGATGCGCACCTACTCATCATCGAAGAAGAAAATACATCCTATGAGAATTCACCCAGAGTTTATATGACTGAAGAATTAAGACAAAAATTAATCAAGTCTTTAGAGGATTCTAAACAATGAGTTATAAGTTAGTTTGGGAAGATCTCTTTGAACTCGATGGAAAACCCAATCCTAAACATTGGACACTCGAAACTGGTGGTCATGGGTTTGGCAATAATGAAGCACAGTATTACACAGACAAAGTAGAAAATGCGTATGTGAAAGATGGTATCCTTCACATCGTTGGTTTAAAAGAAACATATGATCAAAATGAATACACTTCAGCAAAACTCACAACCTTAAATAAACACATGATTCAGTATGGCCGTGTTGAAGTGATGGCAAAAATTCCTCAAGGTAGAGGGACATGGCCAGCGATTTGGTTTTTAGGTCAAAACATCAAAGAAGTGGGATGGCCAGATTGTGGTGAGATTGATTTAATGGAACATGTTGGACATAATCCAGAACACATCCATTTCTCACTTCACGCCAAAGATAATCATCATTGGATTGGTAATCAACCCACACTTGCTTTAGATGTTAAAGGTATTTTAGAAGGTTTTCATGAGTTTGCGATTGAATGGGACGAAGAAGGCATATCCTTTTTCTTGGATCAAAACCACATGGTGACATTTAAGAAAAAAGATTTTCCTCACATTAAACTTTGGCCATTTGATCAACCGTTTTATTTGATTTTAAACATTGCTTTAGGTGGTTCATGGGGTGGTCCGATTGATGATTCGATTTTCCCGGTCCATTTTGAATTCAAGTATGTGAAAGTCTACGAAAGAAGTTGATTGACTTGACGAAAAAAAGAACAATCTATAACATCGCAACCGAACTTAATCTCGCACCAGGCACGATCTCTAAAGTGTTAAATCAAAACGGTAACGTATCCGATCAAACGAGAGCACGTGTGATGAACTACATCAAAGAAGTCGGTTATGTACCTGCGTCTTCTGCGCGTATGCTGAAATCCAAAAGAACGTATACGGTAGGCATCGTTTTTACTGAAGAATCCGATGTTGGATTAGAACATAGTTTCTTTTCATCCATCTTGCAGCATTTTAAAACATTTGTTGAAAAACAAGGTTATGAATTATCGTTTATTGTTAAAAAGTTAGGTCAACATGAACTCTCATATTACGAATGGTGTCGTAATAAAAGAGTTGATGGTGTCTATATCGTGGTAGGTAACTATAACGATCAAGGATTATATGAATTAATCAATAGTGATATTCCTTGTGTATCAACAGACATGATTGTCCCAGGCTTACACACGGTTGTTAGTGATAATGATCAAGGGATTAAAATCACACTTGATTTTATTAAAGAGCATTTAAAGAAAGAAAAAATTGCATTTATTTCTGGCCCTGTTCAATCCAAAGCATTCCACGAACGTTTGATTGCGTTTAAAAGAGAGATGGAAAGATTAGAACTTCCTTGTGAAGACACCCAAATTGCATTTGCAGAATCGTTTGGATTTACCTCAGGGTATAATGCCGTTTCTGATTTAATGAAACAGATGCATGAAAAACCAGAAGTGATTGTCGTTTCATCGGATGATATTGCATTAGGGGTTTTAAAAGGCTTAAGAGATTTAGATTTACGTGTTCCTGAAGATGTACAAGTCATTGGCTTTGATAACATTGCATTTGCTAAACATTTCACACCATCCTTAACAACAGTTGCACAAGATCGTAAGATGTTAGGTGAAATGGCAGCAAAGATTTTAATCAAACTCATGGATGGTACTGAAGAGCACATCTCAGAGATAACAAAATTACCCGTTGAATTAATTATTAGAGACTCAACGAAAGTTAACAGATAATCTTATTTGTAAACGCTACCACTTTGTGGTAAGATTAATTTATAGCACAGAAAGAAACCGATTTCCTTGGAGGATATATGAATCAGAACAATGTTTCCTATACCATGAATCACTACCAAAAGAAAAAGACTTTCGCAAGTTTTTTAAGCGGTATCGCAGGTCCGATGGGGATTCCCCTATGGGCATTTTACGTTAACCGTGGACAAGCGATCGCATCCTTTGGTATTCGTGATAAAAATGGTTCGATTATGGAGTTTTACCCAGCTAATTTAGCGTATCAATATGTTTCTAAAATTGGTTTTAGAACATTTTTGAAAATAAATAACACCGTTTATGAATGTTTTAAAGAAACGGGTAAAGATCAAGATATGATCATTCAACCCGATGAATTATCACTCGTTGAAGAGATTAAAGAGCTTGGTGTTAAAGTCAAAGTCACTTACTTCACCTTACCGGGTGAACCCATCGCAGGTTTAGTTAGACGAGTTGAATTAATCAATTTAACCAACAAGAAGATGGATTTAGCGGTTGTTGATGGAATTGCGCAAGTGCTACCTTCTGGTATTGATTACGGCGGATATAAAGCCATCTCTAATTTACTTCAAAGTTGGATGGAAACCGTTGAAACGAATGACTACATGTTTTATAAGCTCAGAGCTTCTACAGAAGACTCAGCTGAAGTTAAGATGGTGATGGATGGTAATTACTACTTCACCAAAGCAAGTCAAAAACCACATTATATTGCAGATTATAAAAAAATATTTGATGAAGATACAACCTTAGAAACTCCGTATCAATTAATCAATCATGATTTTAAAGCATTTATCAAGTTAGATCAAACCTATGTCAATCAAGTGCCATCCGCAATGAGTGCATTTGAGTTCAAAGATTTCAATCATGAAGTATTCTACTCAGTCATTGGGTATGCATCCAGTAAAGAAATGCTTGATGAAAAGGTTAAAACCTATTCTGTTGCATCCTTAGAAGAAAAGCGCGTTGAAAACCAAGTCTTACATCAAAACTTAATGGATGCGGTTGCTATGGAAACTGCAGAACCTAGATTAGATCAATACGTTAAGCAATGTTACTTAGATAATCTCTTACGTGGTGGTACACCGATGGTTGTTAAAACCTTAGATGGTGAAATCGGTTATCATTTATATTCTAGAAAACATGGTGATTTAGAAAGAGATTATAATTTCTTCTCAATTGAACCTAAGTATTTCTCTCAAGGTAACGGAAACTTTAGAGATGTCTTGCAAAACAGAAGAAATGACGTTTTCTTTACACCAAAGATGGGTGACTTCAACTTAGTACAGTTCACCTCATTCATTCAAGCAGATGGATACAATCCACTCTCGATTGAAGGTGTTAAATTCACTTATGAAGGTGATTTATCTAAACAACCTAGTGTGATTCAAGATATGTTAAAAGGTGAATTTACACCAGGGATGATTGCAACCACATTAGACCAAGCGCATTTACCTGTTCAAGAAACGCTCGATCATATCTTAAAATCATCAAGAGTTCATGTCAAAGCTGCATTTGGTGAAGGTTATTGGGAAGATCACTTCACGTATTTCTATGATTTGATCGATTCATACTTAAGTGTGTTCCCAGACCATGAAGAACAAGTGCTCTTCCATAAAGATGTTCCATTCTTCCAATCACCTGTTCAAGTATTACCAAGACGATTAAAATATGTGAAGACCAAAGATGGCAAAATTAGACAATACGGTGCGATCCACCACAGTGAAGGTGCACATGATGGTTGGTTGAAAAACCAAGCAGGTGTTGTCAAAGTCAACATCATGGGTAAACTGATCACTTTAATCTTAAATAAGTTCGCACATTTAGACCCACATGAAATTGGATTGTCTTATGAAGCGAATAAACCAGGTTGGAATGATGCGATGAACGGTTTACCAGGTTTATTTGGTTCAGGCGTTTCAGAAATGATTGAACTGATGACCTTGGTTAAATTTGTTAAATCTAAGTTAAACCAATATCCTGATCGTTTTGTATCACTGCTTACACAAACAGAAGAACTTATGCAAGCACTTCTCAAGGTCAAAGCCGATACACCACATGAACGTTGGGATCTACGTATGAATGCGTTAGAAAGTTACCGTGAACAACTTAAACATGGTGCAAACACCATCACATTTAAGTTGAATCACTTTGAAACCATCATTAACCAGATGGAACAAACGCTTCAATCAAGTATTAAAAAAGCGAAAGCGATTGATCCGATCTATCCAACGTATCTAGTTTATGAAGCAGTTGATTATAAAGATAACCTCACTTCAGAGGGTAAACCACTCATTGGTGAATACGGATTACCCACTGTTTCAGTCAGCAAGTTTGATATGCGCGCACTCCCAGTTTTCTTAGAAGCACCTGCGCGCTACTTAAAAACTTTAGCAAGTGCTGATGAAGCGAAAACGATGTATGAAACGATTAAAAAGTCTAACCTTTATGATTCTGTTCATCATATCTATAAAACATCCGTTTCCTTAGAAGATGAAGGACATGAAATCGGTCGTATTCGTGCATTTACACCAGGTTGGTTCGAAAGAGAATCAAACTTCTTACATATGACCTACAAATACCTCTTAGGTTTACTCAAATCAGGTTTATATGATCAGTTCTATGAAGAAATGAAAACAAACTTCACTGCACTGATGGATCCTGAAGTTTATGGAAGATCACCTTTTGAAAACTCATCCTTTATCGCACCTTCCAATAACCCAGATCCTAAGAAACGTGGACAAGGTTTTGTATCAAGACTAACCGGTTCAACTGCTGAAGTACTCTCAATGTGGAAAGTGATGTTCTTTGGTAAACATCTTTTCACACAAGAAGATGGAAAACTCATCTTCCAGTTAGAACCTAAACTCCATCATTCACTCTTCAAAGATGGAAAGATTACCTTAAGGTTATTCGGTCACACAGAAGTGATCTATCATAACAGATCAGGTTTAAACACCTATGATCAGGCTTGCCGTATTGAAAAAATTGTTTTAGTTAAGGGCGATGAACAATCAGAAATCAAGGATCATCGCATTATGGGTCAGTGGACAAGAGACATCCGAGATGGATATGTCGATCAAATAAATGTCTATTTTCAAGGAGGAAAATAAATGAGAAAGAAATGGTTAGTTTTAGCACTAATCGCAGTGTTTGGAATCTTCTTAGCATCATGTAAAGAAGAACCAATTCCAACACCAGAGCCTGAGCTCACAGCGATTACTTTTGCAGGCGCAGATGATGTTACACTCGATTTTGGTACTGAGTTTAACGTTTTAACTGGCGTTACTGCAACAGGAAATGATAGCGTTGACTATACTTCAGTCATGACGTATAACACAACCGCTACCGTTTCAGAAACGCATATGCTTGATACCACTAAAGTGGGCGTACACGGTATTCGCTACGAAGTTAAAGTTGATACTTTGACTGCACAACGTTGGCGTTATATCACAGTAAAAGCTCCTGAAGTTGTTGAAGGCGAAATGTTAGTTAACAAAGACTTCGCTCAAGGTACAGCTGGTTGGGATGATCCTTCAGTTGTTTATAATGCGGATGGTTCTTCAATGACATTATCAGTTGAAGATGGCGCATTAAAAGCAGAAGTTGTAGCTGGTTCTAACATCTATACACCAAGATTTGGTCAAATGAATGTACCTTTTGAAGAAGGTAAAGCTTATAAAGTTTCATTTGATGCAAAATCATCAGTTGAAAAGACAATCAACCTTCAAGTTGGTGAACTCTTAACATCTGCTCCATGGTTTGAAGACTTTAAGCCAGGTAATGTCGTACACCGTACAATTACAACAGCTTGGGCGAACTATGAATTTGAATTTATTCATACACGCGACAACCAACGTGGTGGTTTATTATTCGAACTAGGTGCACTTAACGGCGTTGCAGTTAACGCAACCTTATGGTTTGATAACATCGAAATCGTTGAAGTTGAAGTCGGTCCAGATGAAACTGCACCAACATTTGCTGGCGTAGCTAACAAGTCAATCTTAGTTGATGGTACAATTGATGTTTTAGCTGGTATTACAGCAAACGATATTATTGATGGTGATTTAACATCAGCAATCGTTGCAGTCATCAAGAATTCAGCAGAAGAAACAGTTACTACGATTGATACTTCTGTTGAAGGTACTTATACCGTTTACTTAACTGTTGAAGATGCTGCAGGAAATGAAGCTACTGCTGAATTTACAATTGAAGTTGTTTCTATGCAATTTAATGCAACAAACTTAGTTGCAAATGGTAGTTTTGAAGCTGACTTAACTGTTGATGCTCCAGAATGGGCAGTATGGCACCAAGACTGGGGTACAGCTCCTGTTGTTACAACAGCACTTGACACAACAGCTGGTACATTTGCAGTTGACATTACCGGTGGTGGTGATGCGGCTTGGGCAATTCAATTACATCAAACAGGTTATATTAACTTAGAAATGGGTAAGACATACCGTCTCCAATTCACAGTTAAAGCCGAAGTAGCAAGAAGCATTAATGCAGCTATCGGTTATGGCAACCCATGGGTTGAATACGGTCGTAAAGATGGTATTGCAATCACAACTGAAGATGCAGTTTATGAATACTTATTTACAGTTACAAAAGAAGATCATGCAGTTAACCTAGTCTTTGAACTTGGTTCACAAACAGGTTTTGCTGATGGTTTAGTTACATTCTCTGATGTGAAGATCCAAGAAGCAGTTCTTCCAACACACATTGCAAATGGCGATTTCTTAGCTACAGGATGGCAAGCATTCAGCAATGATTGGGATGGATCAGTTGCTACTTTAGATGTTGTTGATGGCGAATTTGTTTACAACTTAACCAAATATGCAAACGGTTCTGCTGGTTACATGCTCCAATTAATCTATGGTACAAAACTTACTTTAGAAGCTAACACAGCTTATACATTCGTATTTGATGCATATGCATCTCAAGATATTTCATTAAATCCATTCTTCACACAAGGTGAAGCAGCTGGTTGGAATAACTTAGTAACAACTGGTGTTGTTGCAATTACAGGTACAAAAGCTACTTACACATTACAATTTACAACAGGCACAGATATGACTTTACCATTTGAATTCAAGTTTGAATTTGGTACACAATTTACACCATTTGAAACTGGCGCTGAATGGATTAAGTTTGATAACTTATCCATGAAGAAAGATGGCGCAGATATGCCAGAATTATTAGTCAATGGTAATGCTGAAACAGTTATTGGTGGTCATGGATTCTACGATGGTGGAAATGCTGCGAACACAATGGCATATTCTGCAAACGGTGCAGTCTTTAATGTATCAGCAGTTGGTGGTCAAGCTTATGAACCACATTATTACTACATAATTGATGCACTTGCTCCAGGTAACTACACATTTGTTTTACACATGACTTCAAGCGTAGCAAGAGACTTCAGACTTAACATCGTATTACCAGATTCAGGATTTGCATCAATTCTTGAAGGTTCTAAGTATGATTTCAATGTTGCTACAGCAGATGAAATGGTAACAGTTACTGTAAACTTTGTTGTTGCAACTGCATTAACTAATGTTAAAGTCGAATTAGACTTTGGTACACTTGGTGATCCACTTGTTTCTACAGTTGGCATCTTTACATTACACAACATTTTAATCTACCAAAACTTTAACTAAGAGGAGATTACAATGAAAAAATTAATGACTTTAGTGATGATGCTGGTGTTTGTGTTAGCACTTGTTGCATGCGGTAAAGATCCCGTTCCAACTGAAGGCGAACAAACACTTCAAACCATCGAATTAACGTACGCTGATTGGGGCGATGCTGATTTCAATCAACGTATGATCGACAAATTTATGGAAAAGTACCCACACATTCGTGTGACACTTAGTAAGAACATTGCAGGTTCTGGTGCAGAATTTACAGGTAACTTAGTGACTGCAGCACAAGCTGGTTTATTACCAGACGTGTTTGCTACCGATAACGTTCCTACTGTAATTAACGCTGGTTTAACCATGGATGTTGCTTCCATGTGGGATCTAGATGAAGATGCAGCTTTAGTTTATGACAATATCGCCATGACTGGTGTATATAATGGTAAACGTTTTGCAGTTCCTTCATTCCAATTCTTAAAGGGTATTATGATTAACTTAGATATTTTTGAAGAAGCGAACCTTTCAACTGTTGAAGGTAAATATCGTATTGATAACGATGGTTACCCAGTGAAAGACTGGACACATGCTGAGTTTGTTGAAATTGCAAAAGCAATTAAAAACTTTGACTTAGCAAATCCAGAAAATCTCGTTGTCGGTTTTGATACATGGTATGGTTCACCTGACTTCCAACAAGTTTGGCCAATGATGAATGATGCTAACGTACAATATGACACATGGGATGGAGAAGCTTTCCATTACACTTCTGCTGGCTGGATTTCAGCAATGCAAACCAAAGTTGCGATTCATCAATTAACTGATGGTACAACAACTCGTTTCACAGAAGAAGATTATAATGCTGAAGCAAACACAGCATTAAGAACTTACATGATTCAAGAAGGTTATGCTGCAATGGATATCGAAGGTTCTTGGCAATTTGGTATTATCAATTATGCTAAAGAAACAAACAATATCAATTTAGGCTTCTGGCCATATCCTAGCGGATCCGCTGGTTTATTCCCACCAACGATTCTTGATTATCAATGTGTATCCTATCAAACTGCATATCCTGAAGAAGCATTTATGCTTGCTAAATGGATGACTTTTGGTAGAGAAGGTTGGTTAGCACGTCTTGATCTACTTGAAGCAGATAAAGCTGCTGCAGTCGCTGCTGGCGAAATGCCACAGTATTTAAACAGATTCCCTGTTGCTGATTATGAAGGCGTTTGGGATAGAGTTTATGCACTCGTTGATGGTATTGAAGGTCTTGATTACACTTTAAACCGTATTGAATTCTCTAAACCTGACCTTGACAAATGGTTACCAGGTTATAAAGAATTCTGGGCATGGGTATCAGATCCTGAAAATCCATATAACTGGGATAGTTTAGTTATTGCTGGTCCAACTGCAGTTGCAACTTATGCTGCCGAATGGGAAGCGAAAGCTAACGAAATCGTTCAAGATCAACTTGAAAATTTAGGTAAATAGTTTTAAAAATTCAATGGGATGAGAGGGGAATTTTCCCCTCTCTGACCCATCTTTTTATGGAGGAAATATGAGAAACATCTTTGACCATTTAAAAAAGGGAATGCGAACTTTCTTCGCCTTTTTCAGAGCATTAACCGTTAAAAAATGGGTAATATTAATATTGTCCATCTTTTTCGTCTTATGGATTACGCTTTCTTTTTTTAAGCAGTCAACGATGGACGGTTATTATGATGGACTGACACTCATGAGTGATTACTCAAATGAATATCAGTCTGCAGCATTTAACACACCTCTTTATAGTGAAGTAAAACAAAGTTACGTTGATCGTAATTTAAACCCTATCATTTCAGAACAAACTGTTCTTACAGGTGATATGATTGGCGAAGTGATTGATCAAAATCACAGTGTTTATGGTGATCAAGCTCTTGCTTACCAAGCATTTAGTGGACTTGATCAGGATGTCCATCTTTTGACAAGAGGAGAACCTATTACATTTACAAACCCACTTACACAAACAGGATTAGTTTATTTAGCTTTTGATTATTATGAGATTGAACAATCCATTGACCATGCGCAAGTCATGATTCAAGTGAATGGTGAAGCCCCTTTTTATGAGTCTCAAACATTGGTTGTACCTTCTAAATGGGTATTAGAATCAACTGAGTTTAAATTAGACCGTTATCAAAATGAAATTCAACCAAGTTCAAATAAGGTTTTTGAATGGCGTACATATGATGTTTATGATTACAGAGGTATGCATCCAGGACTGTTCGCATTTGAACTTCATCCAGGTGATGAAATTTCACTTCACTATGTCAACCAAGAATTACTGATTGGACAGTTTTATTTTATTGGTGATGTTGAAATACCAAGTTATGAAACCTATTTAAACGAAATGGGCGATCATGAAGTCATTTCTGATGAAATTGTTATTTCAGCAAGAGAAATGATGCATCGTAATGATCCATCCATTCGTCTTCGTACAGAACAAGATCCATCCAATTTGTACTATGATACACAGTTTTTAAGACTCAATACAATTTTTGGTGATTCGTGGCAAAATAATGGTCAATCTGTGACCTATGAAATGAATGTTGAAACATCAGGATACTATCATTTATCATTCAAATACCGTCAGTACATGATTAAAGATATGCCGGTATTTAGAAAGATTTATATTAATGGTGAAGTGCCTTTTAGTGATTTAGAAAGTTATGCTTTCCCCTATACGACCAGATTCTTAAACCGCACATTAATCGACGAAAATGGTGAAGCTTTCAAAGTTTATTTAGAAGCTGGTAAAAATGAAATCACATTAGAAGCAGTCAGTTATCCCTATAGAGAAACGATTGAAGTTATCGGTTATGTGATGAACCAAATTCAAACCTTATCTTTAAACGTAAAACGTTATACCTCAGGTGGAACAGACCGTTATAGAGACTGGGATATCGAAGCCTATTTCCCCAATGCAGCTGATGATATTAGAACATGGGCAGATATTTTAAGATCAAATTATAGCAAGTTATTAACATTAACAGATTCAGATGAACCGTCTGAAATTGGTAACATTAAAGTTGCAGCAACACGTCTTGATAACATTGCAGATCAAATCAATAAACTACCATCACTGATGGTACAGTTTTCTGATGGCGATTCATCGGTTAACCAAATTTTAGGTAACCTCATGCAACGTTTAATGAGATCCAACTTAGAAATGGAAAGAATCATTGTTCATGGTGATGAAAAACTAGAAAAACCATACGCGAATGTGTTTGTCAGTTTCTTTGAAGGTACAAAGCGTTTAATTCTATCTTTCATCAATAATCCATATAGTGCATCTAAACGTAAAGCAGGCGAATTAACCGTTTGGGTGAATCATCCAAGACAATACATTGAAATTATGCAGGCGATGATTGACCAAACGTATAATGGTGAATTAAAAATCACCGTTTCACAAATGCCAGATCAAAACAAACTGATTTTAGCAAACGCATCAGGTCAAGCACCTGACGTTGCTATTGGTGTGAACCACTGGATCCCTTACGATTTTGCAGTTAGAGATGCAGCTTTAGATCTTCGTCAATTTGAAGGTTATGCTGAACTTGTCACACATTTTTCTAAGGGTGCAATGATTCCATACATCTTTGAAGAAGGTGTTTACGGTTTACCTGAGACACAAAACTTCTGGGTGACATATTATCGTAAAGATATTTTAGCATCTATTGGTATAACTGAAATCCCACAAACATGGGATGAAATTATTGAAATTTTACCACTCTTACAGAGTTATGGTATGAACTATTTCGTACCACTTGCACAATATTCTGGCTTAAAGCCATTCGTCGCAACCATGCCTTTTATCTATCAATTTGGTGGTGATTTATATACCGAAAATGGTATGCAAACCGCGATCAACAGTGACGAAACCTTAGAAGGTATTCAGCTGATGAGTGATTTATTCACACTCTATAACATGCCTAAGTATGTAGCATCTTTCTATAACCATTTTAGATATGGGACATTACCGATTGGTATTTCAGATTTATCAACGTATATCTTATTAGAAAACGCAGCAGCAGAACTTGACGGTTTATGGGGCATGGATCTACATCCAGGCGTTTACGATGAAGATACCGATGAAATCATTCGCTATTCAGCAGTTGGTGCACAAGCATCGATGATTATGAGTACAACCGCATATCCTGAAGAATCATGGGATTTCTTAAGCTGGTGGATGTCAACTGATGTTCAATCAGAATTTGCATTCTTATTACAATCAACTTACGGTCAAACCTATTTCTGGAATACAGCAAACATTGATGCGTTTAAGACATTATCTATGCCAACTGAATACAAAGAAATAGTTTTAGAACAATGGGAATATGCTCTTGAAGCATCACGTATTCCAGGTGCTTACATGGTTGAACGTGAAATTTCAAATGCGTGGACAAAGATTGTCTTTGATGGTACAAATGCGAGAATCGCACTGGATGAAGCGGTTCGTATTTCAAACCGTGAGATTTTATATAAGATGGCCGAGTTCGGTTATATGATGGGAGACACATACCGTGTGCCATCCATTTATACCGTTGATTATTGGCTAACGGAGGTGGACCATGCTGCATAAAATGAATCGTCCTGCATGGTTTATCGTACCTTACTGGACTTTATTCTTTGTCTTTGTCGTTATTCCTGTTTTAGCTGCTGTGTTCTTATCATTTACATACTTTAATGCGATTCAAGCACCTACATTTACAGGGATTACAAACTATATCGAACTGATCACGATGGATACAGTCTTCATGCAATTCGTTTTATCGAATACATTGAAGTTTGCGTTAATCGTTGGTCCTGTTGGATATTTACTATCGTTTTTTCTCGCATGGATGCTTGCGCAAATCCCTGCTAAAGCGCGTACAGTGTTAGCCATTATCCTGTACTCTCCATCTTTAACGATGGGGGTTGCGATGGCGTCCATGTGGCGAATTATTTTCTCAGATGACTCACAAGGTTATTTAAACAGTTTATTGATGAACTGGGGTGTTATCTTAGAACCGATTCAGTTCTTGCAATCACCACAGTATTTAATGACCATTATGATTGTTGTCTCCCTATGGAGTAGTATGGGTGTTGGGTTCTTAGCGATGTTAGCGGGTGTCTTAAACATTGATCAGACGCTTTATGAAGCGGCATATGTCGATGGTATTAGAAACCGTGCACAAGAAATTTTTTACATCACCATACCATCCATGAAACCTCAAATGCTTTTTGGAGCCGTGATGGCAGTAGTGACAACCTTCCAAGCAGGAGGTATCGGGGTCGCTCTTTCTGGATCTAACCCGACACCACAATATGCAGGTCAGTTAATCGTTAACCATATCGAAGACTTTGGATTTATCAGATACATGATGGGCTATGCAGCGGCGATTAGCGTTGTTCTTTTAATCATGGTGTATTTCATCTCTAAAGTGACTTGGAAAATTTTAGGAGAAAGGGACTAAGACAATGAAAAGTAACTCATTTCAAGGGACAAAAATCAATCCCACACGTTTTCATAGAAGTCAGCTACCATTCTTCCTGTTTTTAATACCTTTTTCAACGCTGATGTTATTGCCGATTATCTTTATTATTAACCATGCGTTTAAACCTCAAAGTGAACTGTTCGCGTATCCGCCTAAGTTCTTCGTCAGAAGACCAACATTTGATAACTTTACCGAGTTATCAAGAATTGTGAGTGCATCCGGAGTTCCGTTTTCTAGATATTTAGTGAACTCACTGTTTGTAACGATTTTAGGGGTTGGGTTAGCGATTTTATTCACTGGATTTTCTGCTTATGCATTATCTAAGATGAAATTTAAAGGTAAAAAGTTCTTATTTGAATTAAATACCTTAGCTTTAATGTTCGTACCGATTGCAGTTCAAATTCCAAGATATTTAATTATCGCACAATCAGGTTTAATTGATACATACTGGGCACATATATTACCAGTCATTGTCATGCCAGTTGCGATGTTTTTGATTAAACAGTTTATCGATCAAACACCCAATGAATTAATCGAATCTGCGAAGATTGATGGTGCATCGGAGATGGAGATATTCTTTAAAATTATCATGCCCATCATCGCTCCAGCAATCGCAACCGTAGGTATTCTAGCCTTTCAGGCGATTTGGAATGATACGACAACTTCTGTTTTATACATCAATGATGAAAGTAAACGTACACTCGCATTTTATATGATGAGCTTAACATCAGCTCAAGGTAATACCGTTGCAGGTCAAGGGATGGCTGCTGCAGCAGGGTTACTGATGTTTATACCTAATTTAGTACTGTTTATTGTCTTACAAAGTAAAGTCATGAATACCATGGCTCATTCGGGGATCAAATAATGAAAAAATTAATCATTGTACTCATTTTAATCATGGTGTTCTCGGTTACATCCCTTACCGTCAGCGCCAACGGTGTCCCTTACGCAACATTTACGTATTCAAGTTCTCAAGGAAGAATTGTCCCTACACAGGACGCCTACCTTCCTTTATCCATGAGCTACAATTTGGGTGGAGAAACATTACTTAACCCAGAAGATATCACCATTGATAAAGAAGATAACGTGTATATTGCAGATTCAGGCAATAAACGCGTGATCAAATATAGTTTGCAACAAGATCAAGTATCCATTATTGGTGAAGGTATCTTAGAACAACCGACAGGTGTTCATGTTGGTATTGATGGTGCACTTTATGTCGCAGATTTTGGCAATAAGAAAGCATATCAATTTATCTATGATGAAACCTTAGGTGATTATCAACTGGGTGCGATCTATGAAAAACCAGTAAATTCACCATTCTTTAAAGAAACAGATCCTTTTGAACCAACGAAAGTCATTACTGACCGTGGTAATAATGTTTACGTGCTTCTAGCAGGTAACATTAACGGGCTTGCAGAATTTGAAAACAATGGTTCATTCTTCGGATTCTTTGGTGGTAACCAAATTCCTAACACATGGGATAATGTCTTAAAATACATGCTCTTTGATGAACAACAACGCCGTGAGTGGTTTAAGATGATTCCTAAACCTGTGTATAACATTGGTGTTGATAATGATGGTTTAATTCTAACAACAACCAAAGATGAATTTGGTTATTTAAAATTAAACATCGCTAACTTCGTCTATAACCAATCGGTTTGGGGATTTAATACCACTGAAGATTTATTTGTGGGTCCTTATAACACGATTTTCGCAATCACATCGGATGGTTATTTAGTCGAATATGGTCCTGATGGATCCGTACTCTTTATCTTCTCTGGTCTAGATACCTTTGGACAAAAAGGGTTATTTGATCTACCTTCAGGTGTTGCAGTAGACTCTAAGAGTAACATTTACGCGATTGATAAAACATCATCATCACTTCAAGTCTTTATTCCAACAGAGTTTGCAAACTTAGTACATTACGCGATTGATCTTTATCAAGATGGTAAATATTCTGAATCTTTAGGTCCATGGCAAGAAGTGTTAAAGATGAATGCACTCTTCGATTTAGCAAACCAAGGTCTTGGTGATGCATATTATGCCGATATGGATTATGAAACGGCAATGAAATATTATGAAGTTGCGCGTGATCAAGATGGTTATTCAGATGCATATTGGGAAGTTAGAAACCAAGCGCTCTTATCCTCAGGTCAAGGTATTGTTATTGTTGCCCTAGCTTTGGTCGTCTTAGCGATTGCCAATAACATTTTCAAGTTTATGCCTATTTTACTTAGACCTTTAACGAAGTTGAAGGAAAAGCTCAATAAGTATAAGTTATACCGTGAACTTGTTTTCCCATTCTATATTTTTAAACATCCAGCAGATGGTTTTTATGGTATTAAACGTGAAGGTAAGGGATCTAATTTATCGGCAACGATCTATTTAATGATGTTCTTTACCGTCTATATTATTTGGATTTTTGAATCAAGTTTCTTATTTAACAACAACATTCCATCAGAAATCAACATGTTCCAAGAAATGGTTACTGTCTTTGTTCCATTCTTCTTATTTGTTGTTGCTAACTACTTAGTATGTAGCATTCGTGATGGGGAAGGTAAACTTTCTGATGTTTATCAAGGAACAGCTTACATGTTGTTACCGATGATTATTGGATTACCTATTCTAACCATTATTTCCAATGTGTTAACTTACAATGAAGGCTTCATCTATCAAACTGTGCTTTATATCGTTGTTGGTTTAACGCTTTTATACATGATTATCATGGTTAAAGAAGTACACTTCTATGACATGAAACCAACCATTATGAATTTATTCATTACCGTGTTTACCGGTCTCATGATTATGGCAGTACTCTTCATCATTTACTTACTTCTTAATGAAGTGTTCGTCTTGTTCTCAGATATTGTAAGGGAGTTGATCAGTCGTGGCTAAATTATTTAAATATGTACTCATCATCGTCTTATTCTTATCCTTTACGTTTATGGTTGCAAATGCCAATCAAAAAGATCCTGCATTTGATATGTCTTTAGATGTGATTGATAACTATCCATACATCAATCAACTCTTACTTGAATCATCAAGATATACACAAACCGATGATGTCAGTGAACAAGTTTTAGAAGATTATGAAACAAAGTATACCTTAAGTTACTCAGAAGCAGAACTTGAAACCTTAGGGTTTGAAGAAATGTTTTCAGTACCAGGTAAGTTTACCGTTTATTTTGAAGTTGATTCATTCTCTATGATGATTAAAAACGAAGAAAACGGTTATTTCTGGTCTTCACGTCCTGAATTCCAAGGGATTTCAGGAACTAGAGAAGACGTTACAAATGCAAGAAACTTGATGAATTCAGGTTTATGGGTTGAATATGTCACAACAGGTAACATTAAACCAGCAGGTATCAATACCGATTCACTTTATTCCTTAGCAGAAGTTGAATATCAAAATAATGGTGCAATCACTGAAACGGAGACCGATCGTTTAAGACCTTATTATCTTACACCAGGAACGTATACGTATAGAAAAGCGAAGGCAACCATTAAAGAAAAAACAGCTAACTCATTTACAGTTGCTGTCGAACTTGGTTCCATTGAAACGAATTTTGATGTGACGATCAGTTTGCAAGATGCTGGTATTGAAGTCTTTATCCCAACAGAATCGATTGTTGAAGAAGGCGATATTTATCGTTTAATTGGTATTCAAGTGTTTCCTTATTTTGGAGCTGCACGTGAAGATAAAATTCCAGGTTATATTGTTATTCCTGATGGTGTTGGTGCGTTAGTTAGAACAAACAAATACTATAACACCTATTTCCAAGCGCGTTATTTTGGATCTGATTATGGTTATGCACAGCAAACTCTACCTCAGATGACACTACCTATTTCAGGGATTGTGCATCGTCCAGGTGGTAATGCCTATTATGTGAATATCATCGAAGGTGCAGAAAATTCACAATTATTCGCATCCTTCTGGGGATCATCTTCACGATATCACCGTTCAAGCATCCGTTATCAAGTGAGACAACTTTATAAAAATGTCATCAACCGTGAAGGACAAGGTCCGGATGTCATTGATGATGATGTCACACAAACGAATTACCGTGCACGTTATACCATTTTAGATGGTGAAGATGCATCTTATGTTGGTATTGCAAAAGATTATAGAGACTATTTGATTGAAGAAGGCGTTTTAACAGAACGTGAACAAGCTTCAACAGATATTCCCATTCAACTTGCATATATCATGAGTGACCGTGAACCCTCATTCATTGGAACTACCAGAGTCAATATGACATCTGCTAAAGATGTTCAAAATGCTTATGATATGTTTAAAGAAAATGGTTTAACCAATCAAGTCGTGACACTGCTAGGTTGGAGTAGAGATGGATTTATTAACCGTACACCGTATCGCACACGTGTTTATGATCAAAATGATTTAAAAGATACCATCAACCAAATTATGGATGATGGAAACCGTGTTTACTTAGAAAATGATTATATCAATTCAAGTGAAGATGCATCACGTGTATCTTATACAAGAGATGTTGCAAGATCGTTATCTAAATTAAAGATGGTCCTTCGTTATAGAAACTTAAATGGTCAAGTCACTGAAGCATATCTGCTTTATCCTGAGAGAAGTTTGGTTTATGCAAAACAAGACCAATCTTTCTATCAAGACATGAACGTTTCAGGTCCTGCTATGATGTCATTGGGTTCGATTTTATTTAGTTATTACGATAATGATAACTTTGAAAGAATGCATTCGATTGAAACCTATCAAGAGATTGCATCACTTTATGATTCTTTAATCTTAGCACAACCCAATAGTTATATGCTTTCTGAAACTGATGGCTATTTAAACATGTTTATTACGAATGCGCAATATGACTACTACACAGATTTAGTTCCACTTTTACCGATTGTTTTAAAGGGAAGTATTTCCTATTACACACCATTTATGAACTTTAATGCACTTGCTGAAGACAGATTATTAACGATGGTTGATTTTGGGATTAATCCTGCTTATGTATTAACAGAAAAAGACACATATGAAATGCGCTATACTCCTGCTGCAGACCTATTTACAACGACGTTATCTAATTATCAAGATGAAGTGATTGAAAACTATCATTTCGTCAATGACGCATTAAAATATGTCATTGGAGAACAAATTGAATCCAGAGAAGTTTTAGAAACTGGTTTAGTTTTAGTCACGTATACGAATGGTGTTAAGATTTATATTAATTATCAATATGCAACACGGTTTACCACAGATGGCGTGATATCAGCACGTAGTTATAAGGTGGTGAACGTATGAAAAAGATGATCGCATCCATAAAAGCATTTTTTACCAAAGTAAGTGCAGGTTTGATCAAGGTTTTTGGTAAGGTTGCAGCACTTTATAACAAGACAGTTAAGGTATTTTATGTTAAAAGAGTACGTCCTATTTTAAAGAAAATCGGTTATGCGTTAACCCATAACTTCATTGTTCGATTCCAAGGACTTACACTCATTTTATTTAGCTTTATCAAGATCAAAATGACAAGAAAAAGAAGAGAAGCACTACGGGGTTATATCTTTATCTTGCCATGGTTGATTGGGTTTGCAATCTTTACATTATACCCAATGTTTTACTCGCTTTATTTAAGTTTCCAAGAAGCTTATTATAATGCACAACAAGGTGTCATCAGCATACCTGCTGGAATCACTAACTACTTAAACATTTTTAGAAGTCAAACATTATTACCTATGTATGCAACGTATGTCGGTAAGATGTTATTAAGTGTACCTCTCGTTGTTGTTTTCTCGATTTTGATTGCTGTTTTAATCAATAATCCGATTAAACTCAAAGGCTTTTGGAGAACCATTTTCTTCTTACCGGTTGTCATTGCAACAGGTCCAGTCATTAACGAATTAACAAACCAAGAAGCAACAAGCCTTCCATCACTCCAAGATAGTGAAGTGTTATTATCTTTAACACGTAACTTAGGATCATGGATCGCAAATCCCATTGAATCACTTTTATCATCGATGTTACTCGTCTTATGGTATGCAGGGATTCCCATTTTAATCTTCTTGGCAGGTCTTCAAAAGATTGACTCTTCCATTTATGAAGCAGCATCCATTGATGGTGCATCCCCATGGGATCGTTTCTGGAAGATTACACTACCTTCCATTAAACCGCTCATTACGGTTGCTGTGATTTATGTTGTTGTATCGATGTCTTTATTTGTTGAACCTAATGGTATTCTCGATTTAGCAAGACAACACATGATTAATGGTGGACCTGATAGTTCATTCCGCTTTGGTTATGGTTATGCTGCGGCGATGGCTTGGATCTACTTTATCCTTATGGTTTTAATTATGCTAATCTTTGTGGGCTTACTTTCGATTCGTAAGGAGGAGAAATAATGATGAAAAAGATTGATGTGAAACACCTTAAGTCAAAACTTCGTCATGTTCTCTTCGGTATGAACTTTGTCGACGGTTTGTTTTACAAGATTGTGATTTATACATTACTGATTAGTTTTAGTTACATTTATCTTTATCCGGTCTTATTTATGCTTGTCAACAGTTTTAAGAGCGTTGAAGATTTAATTAACGAAGGTGTCAAATGGATTCCATCAACACTTCAGTGGGAAAACTATCAAAGAGCTCTACAAGTATTAGGTTTACCAGGTACCATTGTTGGAACAACATCCTATGTTTTAAAAGTGACGTTATCCGTCACTATCTCGAGTGCAGTGATTGGTTATGGTTTTGCTAAATTTAATTTCCCTTTAAAGAAAGTATTCTTTGGGTTAATGCTTGCAACCTTTATTCTCCCTTCACAAGTCACGATGGTTGCCAATATGCTTATTTATCGCAACTTAGGCTTAATGAGTACACAAAATGCGATGATTCTACCAGCCATTTTTGGTCAAGGGATTAACGCTGCGATTTACATTTTGATTTTCTATCAATTCTTTAAGACCATACCAGGTATCTTAATGGAATCTGCAGAAGTCGATGGTGCATCACAATTTAAGATTTTTACACGGATTGCGATTCCACTTGCAATTCCATCATTTATCATCGTGTTCTTATTTAGTTTCGTTTGGTATTGGAATGAAACATTTATCACATCACTTTTCGTGGGTGATCAAATTACTTTACCACTCAAATTAAATGCATTTAGAAATTCATACATTCAACTCTTCCCTCCAGGGACCCCAGGAGCTGAACTCAATGAAGCTATTGTTTTAGCGGGTAACATGTTAACCATTTTACCTTTACTTGTGTTATACTTTATAGCGCAAAGATATTTTACAGAAAGCATAGATCGCACAGGTATAACCGGTGAATAAGGAGGCGGCATGAAAAAATTACTCATTGTATTATTTCTTGCATTCATTTTAGTTGGATGCGAAACACCTGAGGAAACAGTACCCACAGGTGTGCCTAATGGACTTGCTCCATTAGAAGCAGTAGAAGATTGTGATAATCCCACACTTGATGGTGGATGGGTTTGTATATGGGCTGATGAATTTTCAGGTGATGCTGTTGATGAAACCAAATGGAACTTTGAAGAAGGTGCCTTCGGTGGTGGAAACAACGAAAGACAGTATTACACACGTAACAATACAGCCATCGTTGATGGTAAAATGGTGATTACAGCTAAACAAGAATCTATGGGCGGTATGCCATACACATCTTCACGTTTAACAACCAGATATAAAGGTAATTTCCAATATGTGAGAATCGTCACACGTGCTAAAATGCCTTCAGGGCGTGGCACTTGGCCAGCAATTTGGATGATGCCTTTAGGTAGTGTTTATGGCGGTTGGCCAGATAGCGGTGAAATCGATATTATGGAATACGTGGGTTATGATAAAGATCGTATCCATTCAACCATACACACGGAAAAGTTTAATCATAGACTAGGTACACAAATTGGATATTCTAGAATTTATGATAATGTTGAAACAGAATTCAAAGATTATGAAATGATTTGGACTCCAGGTAAAATTTTAACGTTTGTTGATGGTGATAAACTCGGTGAATTTAACTATGTTGCTGAGCTTAATCAAGAAGTTGCTTACAATGAAGCATTCCCTTTTGATCAAATGTTCTTTCTTATCATCAATTTAGCGATTGGTGGCGATTGGGGTGGTGCTCAAGGTATTGATAACACGATTTTCCCAACAACATTTGAAATTGATTATGTCAGAGTTTACAAACAAGATTACGCGAAAGTGGATCTTGAAGAACCAACACAACCTGGTGATATTCAAGTTGCACAACTCAAAAACACCATATTCTGGGCAAAATCAGATGATGATTACGGCGTTGAACACTATGCGATTTATTTAGATGGTAGATTTTATCGTTATGCCAATCTCAATCAATACACATTCAAAGGTTTAACAGCAAATCAAAGTTATAACATCCAAGTTGAAGCTGTTGATTTTGGTGGTAGAGTATCCCCATTATCAAACACACTCAGTTTTACATTTCAACCTTAACTTCAAAAAGTATGTGCAAAGTCACATACTTTTTTTCATGATTAATTCATTTCTTTCATTAAAAAACCTGTTATAATAAAGATACCAAGATAGCGTAAAACATAAACACTTTAAAAATCCTTTCGATTGATAAAGTTGTTTTATGACATCTCGGTTGCCTTGACTGCCATACCCCCCGTGCAGTCAAGGCGTTTTTTATAGAGATGATTTTAAAAATTCATGTTATAATGATGATAAGTAAACAAGTCATTTTTTAAGAAAACAAAGCCGTTTATTGAGTGTAGGAGGATATCGTATGGGTCAAAAAATCTTAATTGTAGAAGATAATGTTTTAATCAGCCGTAGTATAGAATCGAAACTCAAAGAAGAAATGTTCGAAGTGAAAGCTGTTTTCGATGGAGAAGAAGCCATCAAACAATTTGATATCATCCCCTATGATGCCGTCTTACTGGATCTGATGTTACCTAAAGTAAGTGGCGAAAATGTGCTAAAGCACATACGCTCAAAAGGTGATGTTCCCGTGATCATTATTTCAACCAAAGATACCGATGTTGAAAAAGCAATTAACTTAGGTCTTGGTGCTGATGATTACCTTGCTAAACCTTTTTCAATGCTTGAATTAATCGCTAGAGTCAAAGCTGTTTTAAGACGTGCTCACAAGGTTCAAGAAAAAGAAACCAAACAAAAGTTTACAATTGGTACCCTCGATATTAACTTAAGTAGTTTTGAAGTGAAGAAAAATGACCATGTCATTGATTTAACATTAAAAGAATTTGAAATTTTAAAATTACTACTCACACATCCCGATCAAACATTCTCTAAACAACAAATGTATCGCACCGTTTGGGGTGAAGAATATTATTATAATGATAATGTGATTAACGTCCATATTCGACGTTTAAGAGAAAAGATTGAAGATGATCCTTCTAATCCTAAAATCGTCATTACGATGTGGGGATTTGGGTATAAACTTGGTGATTTCGCAAAACAGGAACTCTAGATCAGAGTTCCCGTTTTTTTTATTCTTTAAAGCGATAACCGACACCAACTTCGGTTAAAATATAGCTTTCATCACTCAATTGATTAATCTTTTTACGAATGCTTGCCATAAAGACACGAAGTGACTGATAATCATCAACCGTATGGTATCCCCATACATGTTCTTGAATGAAATGGTGTGTTAATACTTTTCCTTGATGACGCACCATGAGTTCAAGTAATTTGAATTCTATCGGAGTTAAATGAACTTCTTGATCATTGACGAGTACAAGTCTTTTTTCGAAATCAATTTTTAGTTGTTGATATTCAAACAAAATGTCAGGTAGTGCAGGGACAGAACGTAGAGCAACCCTAATTCTTGCAAGCACTTCACCGATATTAAATGGTTTTGTAACGTAATCGTTTGCACCCATATCAAGTGCACTCACTTTGTCAACCTCACGCCCTCTAGCTGAGATGATAATCACTGGTTGTGTCGAAATCGTTTTGATCTCTTTAAGTACATCGATGCCATCCATGTCTGGTAAACCTAAATCAAGTAATATTAAATCAGCATGCTGATTAGCAAGTATAGCTAAACCAATTGCACCTTCTTTAGCTTGTAAAACATCATAACCGTTTGTTTTTAATGCGAGTGTTAAAAAGCGTTGTAAGATTTCATCATCCTCAATCAGTAAAATCGTTCGATTTGTTTGATTCATATCTATTTCTCACCAACCTTAGGTATTTCAAAATGAAATGTTGCACCACCAAGTTCATTATTAAAAGCAGTGATCATGCCTTGGTGAGCTTCAACGATGGAACGACAGATGGATAATCCTAAGCCAACACCGCGTTGAATATCACCAGATGCATGTTGAAAGGATTGATAATCATCAAAGATTTTAGATAAGTATTCATCTGGAATACCACCACCATTATCTTTAACTTCAAAGATTACTCGATCAGCTTTTAACGCATAGTGTAACATAATTTTAGCATCATTTTTTGTATGTTTAATGGCGTTATCAATGAGATTAATAAGCACTTGCACAATCAGTTGACCATCTACTTCAACGGTTTGTTCAAAACATTCTTCAATAACAAGTGGATGAAGCCCTAAGCGATGGGAAGTTCGTTCTTTGGCTTCATTAAATAAATCTTCAACCAATTCTTGTTGTATACGTAACACTTTATGATGAGAACTTAAACGTGTCATGTAAAGAATGTTTTCGATAAATACACTCAGTTGTGCTGTTTCATCATAAAGATCTTTAATAATACCTAATTTTGTCTTTTCATCGATTAAATCATAACTATCTTCAATAAATGATAGTCCAGTTTGTAGGGTTGTTAAGGGTGTTCTTAAATCATGAGAGATACTTCTTAATAAAATGGTTTTAAAACGTTCTTTTTCGACTTCCAGTTTAGCATTTTGTTCAACATCTCTACTGTGAATCTGATCAAGTACACCACTTACTAGAAGCGATACAGTTTGAATGAATTCGAGATCATCTTTTGATAAATCACCCTTCATGCAATCGACGCATAAAGCACCATATGTCGTATCCTTAGAATGAACAATAATCACTTTATAACCTAATTCACGATGAATGATTTCAAAAGCACCACCATGAATTTTATCTTTAATCATCTGTCTGACGATTTGTTTTTGATGATCTTCAATCATTGAATCGCCGATGAGTTGATTATTTAAATCATAAAACGATACATTACGTTGTAAATCATCCTTAAGTGCTTTTAACATCACATGAATGACTTCTTGACGATTGGATGCAAGATGTAGATTATTTGAAAAATGATAAAGTAGTTCGATTTTCTTAGCATTTGTCTTCGCGTAATTAATCTGGTACTGGAGTTTTGCTGTTTGTGATCCAATAATGACAATGGTCACAACGAATATGATTAATGTGATGATGTAGTTAACATCATCAATAATAAATGTGTATTTCGGTTCAGTGAAGAAGAAGTTAAATACAAAGATTAAGATCAGGGTTGAAATCAAACCGATTTGACTGCTCTTCGTTTGAATGATGATTAAAATAATCGACGCAATATATACAAGAAGTATGTTTTCTCTTCGCAGATTAAGCTGTTCAAATGCAAACGACAAAAGTGTTGATAAGAAGATGACAACTAAAACAAAAATCAGTTGATTCGTCCGTTTCCAATTCAATTATAAAACCTTCTTTTTCGTGATTTTTAAGACCATACTTGAAAAAGCTATAATCACTACGAAAAACTCTAATCTTCCTAAAAACATACCGATAGTTGATGTCCATAGTAAGACAGCAGGTGTTTGCGTCCCAATGATTCCAATGGATAAACCTACGGTACCAAGTGAAGATGAAAATTCGAATAAAGATGCTTCAAGTGAATGTCCATAGAGCATAAAAATGGATGTTCCAATGACGAGTGCCATCATATAAATCATAATAAATGAATGATTGTAGTATAAGTCTTCTGGTTCAATGTCTGTTTTTTTACCAAACTTAAAGATATCATAGGTATGAATGGTTCTTTGGTGAGATAAACGATCTCTGATATTCCAATAAAGTTCTTTAAACATTAAGCCAACACGGTATTGTTTTATACCACCTGAAGTTGATCCAGCTTGACCACCAACAATCATCAATATTATAACACCAAAATTAAAGATTGAAGGTAATGCATTGAAACTAGGAACCGTTTGGAATCCGGTTGTAGTAATCGCGCTGACATACTGAAAGAGTGCTTGTCTTAAAGAAAATAAATCATATGCGCGACTAATAGTTACCCAAAGTAGTCCAATAAACAATATGGTCACCCATAAGAAAAGACGCATTTCAATATGTTGCATCGCTTTCTTAAATTTTCCTTTAAATATCATCAAATGGATAATCATATTTGTACTTCCAAGTAACATGAGTATCATCGTGATGATTTCAATTGGAAAACTAGCATAATAACCGATTGATTCAAGACGTGTTGAAAAACCGCCTGTTGATAAGCTTGCTATCGAATGGTTAATCGCATCAAAAAATGACATTCCAAACGCGGTATAGGCAATGACACCTAAAACAATGTAAAGGCTGTATAATGATAAAATAAGTCTTGCAGAACGTGCTAGATTAGGTAATAATTTATCATTATGTCCTTCAGCATGATAAAGTCTCATGCCATATTTATCTGAAATTGCTGATGTTAAGACTAAAACTAATCCAATCCCACCAATAAATTGCATAATGCTACGATAAAGAAGTAGCATTTTTGATGCGTTGGTAACGTCAACAACAGATAAGCCTGTTGTTGAATAACCACTGGTCGCTTCAAAAATACTTTCACTAAACGTATAATCACCACTTAAAAAGAGTGGAAAAGAAGAGATAAAAATGGCTAAAATCCAAATGGATACTAAAAGAACAGCATCTTGATGTCTTTCAAGTTTTTCTGCTTTTCTTCCTTTAAGTGTTTGACTCATCAAATAGCCAAGAATCAGCGATGAAACCCCTGGAATAATCCAAAAATAGGCATCTTTGATTTCACTTGGATCAAAGATTAAAACAACTAAGGGAATTAAGATAATAAAACCAATGAGCATCATGAAAAAACCAAGATACCCAATGATCATTGGATATCCTTTAACCGTATTAGTTTTCATTGTCATCAACCTTTCGTTGAATGAAATCGATAGCTTGTTTCTGACGTTGTGGTGTTGATATAATCACTAAACGGTCATGTGGATAAATGGTGGTGTCACCATTTGCAATCACGACTTCAGGATCTCTGTAGATACAACCAATATTAATAAAATCCGGGATTTTTGCATCGCGTACTTTTTGGTTTGCGATGACTGAATTTTCATCAACAATCATTTCAGTGATCAAAATCTTCTCATTTTCCATCGTCATTGTACGAATAAAATCTTCAATAATCGATTCATTTTTAATACTTTCTCCGAGTAAATAAGTTGAACTAATAACAGAATCAATACCTAACTTTTTAAAGACATCGACCCTTTTAGGATTTCTTACGACACAGACAACACGCTTGGCATTAAAGAGTTGTTTTGCTGTAATGCATGCGACATAGTTATCAATATCATTGGTAGATAATGCAATAAACACATCTGCATTATATGCTGATGCATCTTCTAAAACGTAAGCTTTTGTTGGATCTCCATAGAGAACAGGAATCCGATTTGATGCACTGATATAAGTTCCGAAATCTCGATCAGAATTTATCACAGTTAAATCATGTTTTTCTTGTTTAAATTTTTTGATAATAAAATCGGCTTCATGTGTTCCATTAACAATCACGATCTTCATTTCTTCACCTTCTCACGTTTTTCATTAAAATCATCAATAGATAAAACAAATGGGAAAATGGTTTGAATATTTGTTTTTTCAACTAATACACCTTTGTCATTATCTGTAAATCTGACATAAATATGAGGGACATGATACATGTAGTAGCACAAATGCGCGATAAACAAATTGACGTTATCGCTATCAGTGGTAATAATAACCTCATCTGCTTCGTGAATACTAGCTTCGTTTTCTAAAACACTCATGTCTGTAGCATCTCCAATAACATCATAACCACTAAATGTTTCATTTAATTTTCGGAAAGATGCTTGTTCTTTATCGACAATGATGACATCTTTGCCTTGATCTGATAACATAGCAGCAATACTTGCACCAAGTCTTCCAGATCCGATGACAATACTTTTAGTTCGTTTCATGAGTGTCACCTATCACTTGAATGGTTTTGATTGTTTGAAAAGATACATAATAAGGTCCATTTGTAGATTCGATGAGTATAAATTGATCATAAACATTAATCACTTTTCCAACGAGTGTTAGAAAACCTGATGTTGTATTTAAAGCGATTTTGACTTTTAGTCCGATAAGTTCTTTCATTAAAAGACCTCCCTTTTACACGTATAGTTTAGGTTTTTTGGTATTAAGAAGGTATGTATAATGTTTGCATTCGTATAAAGATTGTATAAAGATGAAAATTAATCAAAACTTAAGAAGTTATTAATGTATAAGATAGTTTATTTTGGTAGACTACTCTTAAAAGGAGGGGATAAAATGCAGCCATTTATCGTACCATGGTCTTTTTTCATGATGTTTGATTATGATAAAAATCAGCTTGTAGTCTATCCTTCTGAAGAATATAAGCGTAAACTGGAATTACAAGATGACAAATACATCATCGAAGGTGATGATATTAAAGAACTGATTCATAAGTATGATTATCGTAAACTCATCTACTTTAGTCAAAACCCACTCGTCCAACCCTTTGATACGGTTTTAAGGATGAGACTTTCTGTTGAAACTAGTTATTTAAGAACTCAAGCGATTTGTCACAGTCATGTCAAAGGATTTAACTGTTTGCTTGTTGAAGACAAATATCTTCATAAACTTAAACCTTTATGGCAGTTGGAATCTTCAGATGCGAAACACATCTCACTTTTGGATCAATCCATTTATCAGATTGATCAAGTCGGTGAAATTGATTTATTTAAACTCCATTTATCCAAAGTACTTAGTAAAACAAACGAATTAATAAATACGTAATAATCCCGTCAGTTGGTTGTAAGGACTTATACATATAATAGAAGCATCAAGTTAAAAAAGAGGTGCATGGTATGAAATATATCATCATGGCACTCACAGTGATGCTGGCAGCTAGTCTATTTCTATTAGAGGTGTCTAAAACACAAGCAACAACAATCGAAATTAAAGAAATCACTTTTGAAGATGCTTCAGGCAATGTGGTTCATCAAGAACACATCGCATCTGGTGCATCACTTGAAGGATATCTTTTACCTGAAGCTCCAGCTAGAGAAGGTTATGTGTTTGTGGGTTGGAGTGGAGAACTTCCTGAATTTATGCCAAACGCCGATTTAGTTTATGTAGCAGTCTACTTAGAACAAGTTTTAAGTCTTAATGTATCCGTTTAATCAAAGCACTTCACAAAGTGCTTTTTTCTTTGCATGATTTCAAATCTTGGATTAAATGCAGTTCTAAGGCTGTTAAAGGCCTTTTTATATGGAACGTGAATATCTCATCTAAACATATTAAAGTGGTTTGAAACGCATATATTTGCGTGTGGTAATGGGTATTCTTTTTATGATGAGATGTTATAATACATATGATGAAGGGAGAAGGTTTTTGTAAGTATTCAGGAAAACCAAATAATAGGATGTTTATAGCAAGTATTAATTTAAGAATTAACGTAGCTAATGATTTGGAAAATGCGTGGCCATATCGAAAAGAACGTATGATTAACTTTGTTTTAAAACAAGGATTTGATGTCATTGGATTTCAAGAAGCATCTCCCTTGATGGTTGATGATTTGAAATCAGGGTTATCTGATGTTTATGATGTTATCTTTCAACCGCGTGATGAACGTGGTGAAGGTACACCTATTTTTTATAAAAAAGGATTAAGACCCTCAATGAGTGGAACGAAATGGTTGACAGAAACACCTGATATTTCATCCAATTTAAAGGGAAGTCATTTTCCAAGGATTGTCACCTATGCACGATTTAATGATTTCATCTTTTTTAACACACATTTAGACTACGCATCCGATGAGATCTGTTTAAGACAGTCAGAAATATTAGTTGATTTGATCAACCAAATCAAAGATCAAGATGAACCTATGGTTTTAACCGGTGATTTCAATATGGAACCAAACTCTAAAACCATCACGTTCATGAAGTCACGGTTTAAAACGTTTTATGAAGAAGCAGCTGAAGATTTACTGACATATCACGCGTTTAGTGATCGCATTTTAGGTCAACCCATTGATTATATCTTCTTTACACCTCAAGTATTACCACATGATTTTAAGATTTATCATCATGAAGTTAAAGGCGTTTATATCAGCGATCACTATCCTATTTCTTTTCATATGAAACTAAAAAAATAAACAAAAAAAGCACAGTCAATTGACATGTGCTTTTTGATTTAAAGTGGTACCCCCTGTAGGGCTCGAACCTACGACCCAATGATTAAGAGTCATTTGCTCTACCAGCTGAGCTAAGGAGGCACATGAAACCGTGCACTGATTATTATAACATAGGATTTTTAAATTGCAAGATGAAATCCTAGAAAATAATCCTTTTTTTGTGCAGGTTTTATCAGGTTATCTATTTCTTTGTATAACCTCATCACAAACTTGGTATGCAAGACTCATATAATCGGGTTTTTCCAAAGGAAAAAGGATAGCAGATTTACCAAATTTGATTTTAGGGATCTTTCTTAATTTATAGGATTCAACATACTCAAAATCAGTTGTATAGAGTGAAAAATGGTTTTTACCTCCCCCAAGCATGATAAAAAGCTTAGGTTTGATTTTGATCATGGGACGTTGATAAGATAATACAAGTTCATAATGAGCATAATTCTTTTTTAAATAGTCAATCACACTGATTGTCCATGCATGAAGTGGACCTTCTAATGTGTTAACATAATCATCTATGGATTTAAACATTCACCTTATCCTCCTTGGTTTTGTTGATGTGAGTTATCAAATAGAGTAAGGTTATCATACCAAAGATTTCCATAATAATCACGAAGAGTGCAACATAAACCAAATTGAATTCATAAAGCAAACCGATGATTAAACTTCCAATAAACCAAAATAAACCAAAGACGGTCGCGAAAATACCATAACCTCTAGCCCGATGAGTTTTAGGGACAAGTTTAGCAACAACAGCTTTTAAAATGGACTCTTGTGCACCCATGCCGATTCCCCATAAGACGATACCGAGGATAATCGCCCATGTGTCACCAACAACAAGAATAAATAGAGGTGCTAAACTTGCAAGTAAGATGGGATAAATCAATGTAACGATTCCCTTCTTATCGAAGAAGTAACCTGAAATGAGTGCTGCAATTGCATCAACACCCATGGCCATGGCGTAAAGTAGAGGAATTTGTTCACTTTGGATTAAAAGATTTTGATCGATATGAAATGCAATCACTGGAAAATCCATAAAACCCATCGCAATGAGTGCGATAGCAATCATGTAAATGATGAATGTCTTATATTGCTTTATATTTTTAGAAATGGGTTTAGCAGTTTCAAATTGATCTGGATTGGGATATTTAAATCTTGCAAATACAAGCACACATAAAGTGACAATCGCAAAGATCCCTAAGATTAAAAATGCATATCGGTAATTATCAAGTGATCCACCACCACGTGCATTTAAGATAAAAAAGACGATTAAAGGTCCTAAAAAGGCACCCAGTTGATCTAAGGCTTCATTGATTGCAAATGCTTTTCCTGCACCTAAATGAGGTTGTGTGAAGGAGGTTAATGTTGATTTTGCAGGCGCACGAATTGCTTTACCAACACGCTCTAATAAAATTAGGATAATCGCAACTTCCCAAAAAGATTCACCTACAAGACCTAAAAGTGGAATTGCAAGTAAATTGATGGCATAACCGACAATCATCATGGTCCAATATTTTTTTGTCTTATCTGCAATCCAACCCGTTATGAGTCTCATGGCTTGTCCAATAAATTCACCAAGACCAGCAGTAAACGAGATCACAAGTGCTGAAGCACCAATTAAACCTAAATAAGAGCCGTAAATACTTCTCGCACCTTCATGCGTAAAATCTGAGAAAAAGGAGATAACGCCTAAAAGTAAGATAAATAGTAATGCTCTTTTCTTCATATCTTTCATCTGAAACACCCCACTTACATTCATTATAAAACAAGCAGAGGTAGTTTAGACCAAAAAATCCCTTTTTTCATCTCTTTAAAGATGATATAATATCTTTAGTGTGAAAGAGGGACTATCATGTACACATATACCTTAGCATTTATCAAAAAAGGAAGCCAAATCTTAATGATTAACCGTGAAAAAAAGCCTTGGAAAGGCTGTTGGAACGGTTTAGGTGGTAAATTACAACCAGGTGAAAATGGTATTCAGAGTGTCATCCGTGAACTCTTTGAAGAAACAGGTTATCATATCCATGAATCCATCATTAAAGATTCAGGGTATTTGACATGGAATAGTTTTGATGCCAATGGTCAAGGATTATATATCTATTTAATAGATGGATATCATCTTCCCCTACTAGCTACACCACTTCAGACAAGTGAAGGAATCCTCGATTGGAAAGAAGTGGATTGGATTATTGATCCGACCAATCTAGGTGTAGCTCATAATATCTCATCTTTTTTACCTTACGTTTTATCTTCAGATCTACGATATCATTATCATTGTCATTTTGAGGGTGATCGTTTAATTTCAGTGACTAAGGAGTTGATTTAAGTGCCTTTTTTATATATCAGTTTAGGTGTAGTCGCCATTTTATTTGTGATCTATGTGTTCGTACACATGCACCAAAAAAAAGTTAGCGATGAAATCCAAACGGAAACAGAAAACATGATGAATAGGTATGGAAAAGTAACTAAAGAACACCAACATACCTATGTTACAATCGCTGGTATAGCGTATCAAGTGATTTATGTTTATGTGCCACTTCGTGCTGAGTTAACCATCAACAGTACAACGATTTGGGAAGTTAGAGAATCAGGGAAATCAAGTTTACTTCATCAAGGTCATCTATTAGCATCACCAAAACCTAAAATCATCGTTGTTTATCCTGCATCACAAGTCATTAAACGTTATATCAATGAAAATGAAATGGAATTTGTAAAATACAATAAAATGTTTTATAACATGTATGTATGTCGTTACAGTGAGGTATCAACACTTTTAGAGGAGTTAGCTGATGCGTAAACCTTTGATCTTTCTGCTTGGAGCTTTTGCTTTATTTCTTTTTTCAGCATGTACGCCTTATGAGATCATCTATACCGATAATGAACCTTTTGTTTTAGAAATGAAAGGTGAAAATCTAAAGATCTTGCAGATCACTGATCTTCACTTAACCTATGGTTATGATTATAGAGATCGTCAAACATTTGAACTGATCAAACGTTTAAATGAACAAGACGATTATGATTTAATCGTCATTACGGGTGATCTCACGATGTCTCCTTCGGGACCTGCTCTATTTTCAAGATTAATCGATTTTATGGAAACGTTAAAAACACCATGGACATTTATTTTTGGAAACCATGAAACAGATTTTAATACGTATGAAGATTATTTAAAACGTATTCCAAATGACACTGCTTATTTATATTTTAAGGTTGGACCAAAACTTGAAGATGGAGGAGTGGGTAACTTTCATTTCATCTTTAATAAAGATGATACACCCTTTTATAAACTCTATCTATTAGATTCCAAAGCGGAACGCGATATTTATACCGAAGAAGAAGGCGAATATGACTACTTATCATTAGCTCAAATTGATTGGTATAAAGATCTTATGGATGATGATTTATTACCTAGCTTAGTTTTCATGCACATTCCTTTAAGACAGTATATTGAAGCAGTTGATTATGAGGGTTATTTTTTAGAAGATAAGGTCTATGCACAAGGCGTAGATACAGGATTTTTTGATGCTATGACGTTCTTTGGTAGAACGCAAGGCATCTTTGTAGGTCATGACCATTTAAATGATTTTACGTTTACCAAAGATGGCATATTACTTGCTTATGGTAGAGCTACTGGACTGAATGGTTATGGCAATCTAGAAAAAGGTGGAAGACATATTGAAATAACTGCTGAAGGTGAACTTATCACGGATGTGATCGTTCTAAGTGAGGTGTAACATGAAACTAAAATATCGTTTTTACATCTTATTTTCTGCATACACATGGGCAACCATCGGTCTATTTTTAACGGGTTCACTTTTGTTTTTTATACTTCCTTTGGCTGGACTCATCTACGTTCTTATAGGAGGTAAAAAACATGTTTGAAATCATGATTGCGACCTTCTATTATGCGTTTTATATTGGTTTATCAGGTATTATCGTTTTGTTTTTGTTACGTCTATACATGGGTATGACACTTAAATTGAATCGACACTATCTTTTGATGTTGCTTTTTATCCCTGGATCGATTGGATTAGCTTTAAAAATGAAAGAGGACTACCCTTTAAAAAAGACTTATCATGCATTAAGTATTTTCTTTTTTATCGCAATGGTGATTGGATCTATCTTTCTTTTATACATGAAATTGGAGTTGAATATCCTATGAGACTAAAAGTCACGAAGAAACAAAACAACTCATCCATGTGCTTTGTGTGTGGTATGGATAATCAAGCGAGTTTAAGAACAAAGTATTACGAGTTAGAAAACAAATCGATTTTAGGGTTATTTCAAGGTGGAGAAGTTCACCAAAGTTATCCAGAACGCATGCATGGTGGGATTATCACAGCACTCTTAGATGAAACCATTGGTAGAGCAATTCAAATTGATGATATCAATACATTTGGAGTCACTGTAGAACTAACAGTCAAATATTTAAAACCTGTCCCACTGGATGAAACGCTTTATTGTGTGGGAAAAATTACAGATTCACGCAAAATTTTATTTTATGGTGAAGGCTATATTTCAAACACCAAAGGTGAAATACTAGCGCGATGCAATGCAAAATATATGAAACAAGATGTCAATAAAATTGTTTCAGGTGATCATTTTATAAAGGAGCAATGGATTTATGTGGCTGATGACATCAGCCCTGAATTCTTCGAACTACCAGAATGAGTATTTTAGAAGTAGAGAATATAAGTTTTAGTTATAGTGGGGAAAATTTATATGAGCGTGCGAGTATGCGCCTTTTTGAAGGTGAGCACGCCGTATTAGTTGGACCCAATGGTACAGGAAAATCGACATTATTAAAGTTACTTGATCGTTCGCTTTCTCCAGATTCCGGAAAAATAGCATGGTTACCAGGTAAGAAAGTAGGTTATTTGGATCAATATGCTAAAATTTCCCCAGAGATTACGGTTAAATCCTATTTATATGATGTTTTTTTACCACTTTTCGAAAAAGAAAAACAGATGGAACGGTTATATGAAAGTGTCGTTCATGCTCCAGAAAAAGAACATGATCGCATTTTAGGATGGGCTGCAGATTTAGGTGAACAACTCGAAAAATCTGATTTTTACGCGATTAAATCTAAAATAGGTAATGTGATTCACGGGTTAGGACTAACTATGGATATTTTAGAAGAGCCTATCAAACATTTATCTGGTGGTATGCGAGCTAAGATCATTTTAGCTAAACTTCTCTTAGGAGATTCTGATATTTTATTACTTGATGAACCCACAAACTTTTTAGATGTGAAACATATCGATTGGTTAGCAAGATTTCTTCAAAGTTATCCCAAAGCATTTATTGTTGTATCCCATTTAGAAGCCTTTCTATCTGAGATTGCAAATACGGTTTTCGCATTAGAAAACGGACAGATTACACGTTATAAAGGTGATTATACGTATTACCTAAAAGAAAAAGAATTAAGATTTGAACAACAAGAAAAAGCATTTGTTGCACAGCAAAAGTTTATTAAGAAAACTGAAGAATTTATTCAGAAAAATTTAGTTCGAGCAACCACAACAAAACGTGCACAATCGAGAAGAAAAATGCTTGAAAAAGTGGAACGGATCACCGCTCCACAAAAATCTAAAGTCTATCATTTCTATTTTCCAATGGCAAGTGCAACCGGTAAAGATGTTTTAACAACAACCGATTTAGAGATTGGATATCAAGAGCCTTTATTAGAGCCTTTAAATGTAGCTGTATTAAAACAAGATAAAGTTGCGATTACAGGTAAAAATGGGATTGGCAAATCAACGTTTATTAAAACCATTATGGGAATCATTCAACCTATTTCAGGTAGTTTTAAATGGATTGATACAGCAAAGATTGCCTATTTTAAACAAGATGAGATTTTTGAAGACAATATTACACCATTTCATTTAGTGCATCATCACTACCCTCATTTTACGAAAAAAGAAGTAATGAGCTTACTTGGTAATCATGGTATTGATTTTGATATGGCAAATAGAGAATTAAACAGTTTATCAGGCGGTGAACAAACGAAAGTAAGATTAGCTTTATTAAGACATCAAAAGGGAAACGTGCTGATCATGGATGAACCGACAAACCATTTGGATATTGCAGCAAAAGAAGCATTAAAAGAAGCTCTAATTGATTATCAAGGAACATTGATTCTAGTCTCGCATGAAAAAGAATTTTATCAAGATATTTGTGACTACGAGATCACATTATATGAATGAAAAAGCCACTTTAAGTGGCTTTTAGTTTGTTGTAATTAAGATGTTTTGTATCCCTAAACCCATGAATTCATTAATTGCTAGATAATAAGTTCCAGGTTCTAGAGTAATGGGGGTTTGTCTAAGTGTTGAGAAAAATCCAAGCTCAATGTTATAAATTGATATCGTACTCATGACATCATCTGGATTTGATAAGGTGAGTGTCGTTGTTTCAGTGATAAATAATTTGAAAATGTCTGCATCATTATCGTATTCATGATTTAACGTCATAACTTGATTGAGATTAAATGTAGGAAGATTTTCAACGATATAGTTTGGATAATCATCGATTACAAAAGAAGTTAGCGGGTTAACATCTTTTTCATAGGTTCTATCTTGAAAGCTAAACATCATACCTGCATTGTGATAAGTGATATCGATGGGGCCTGTTTTCATCGGGAATTTTTGGATCATATATTCAAGTGCATCAATGGTTATATAAACAATTTCGCCTTGAGATGTAGCCTGTAACTCAAAATGAATTTCAACATTAGACATATCAACATCTGCTGGATCTTCTTGACCAAGCGATGCATCGATATAGTCTAATAAGTGTTGACTCGTTTCATCAAAGTCACTAATTTTATAGGAAATGCTATAGTGATTAAGACCATTTTCAGTTTTTGTGAGTGTAGCATCTTTTAAAAGTTCGAAGATGATATGATCAAACGTCCACGCAGTTCGAACGGATGTTAAGCCAGTTGTTTGAACAAATGTTGATCCTTCTTGGTAAATAAAATAAGGTTTATCCCCTTGTTCAACATAACGATAGCTTATTTCTCTCGAATCATCTAAGACGTAAGCTCTTAGGAAGGGATCGTTAAATAAAACAAGATAGTCAATTCGACTGAGATCATAGTCATAATCTGTTTCCACTTGAAAGAAAAGATCTAGAACAACATATTCTTTTTGTAAGTGATTAAGAATGATTTGTTCAGCAGTGTTGTCGTTTTCTGTTGGTATTGTTTCAATAGGGATTTCATCACCCGGGTTACAAGCAGTTAAAGTAAAAACCAAACCCAATATACTTAAACCAATGAACATGCGTTTCAATTTCATTATTTTTCTCCCCAGTGTCTTGTTTATCTTGATTATATCATGTTTTAAGCATCATTTAACATGAAAAAAGACGCCAAAGCGTCTATTCTACATCCTTTTTTGAATCATCAAAGTTATTGATCTCTTCAACTAAAACATCATAAACTTCAGATTCTTTAATCTTTTTAATGATCTTTCCTCTTCTGAATAGTATGGCTTCACCCTTACCACCCGCAATACCAATATCTGCATGGGTAGCTTCACCGGGACCGTTCACTGCACAGCCCATGATGGCAACATTTATGGTTTTGTTTATCTTAAGTAAGTATTGTTCAATACGTTTAGCAATATCGATCATATCGTATTGAATTCTACCACAGGTTGGACAGCTGATCAGATTAGGAACCTTATCTTTTAAACCTAAATTTTTCAATATTTCTTTGGCTGCTTGAATTTCTAAAATAGGATTATCCGTTAATGAAACACGAATGGTATTACCAATGCCTTCAGCAAGTAAAATACCGATACCCATGGCGCTCTTTATCGCACCACTAAATGCAGTACCCGCTTCAGTAACACCCAAATGTAATGGATAAGGGAATGTTTTCGCTGCTAAACGGTAAGCTTCAATCATTAAGTTCATATCGGTTGCTTTTAATGATAAAACAATATCATAAAAACCCATCGATTCTAAAATCTCTACATGATGTTTCGCGGTTGCAACCATGTTTTCTGGTGTTGGTGCCATACGATTAGGTAGAGAACCACTGTTCACACCGATACGGATAGGAATGTTTTTTGCTTTGCAAGCTTCAACAACTTCCATGACATGTTCTCTTTTGGGGATATTTCCTGGATTTAATCTAATTTTATCAACACCTTGATTAATTGCCTCAAGTGCGAGTCTGTAATCAAAATGGATATCTGCAACCAAAGGTATAGAAATCTGCTTTTTGATTTCCCCTAAAGCTTTAGCATCAACCATATCTAAAACTGCAACTCTAACGATGTCACATCCTGCATCGGTTAATTGCTTTATTTGTTTGACAGTCTGTTCGACGTCTTTGGTGTATGTATTTGTCATACTTTGAATATAAACTTTTGTGTTGCCACCGAGTTGGTAAGGTCCAACGGTTACGGGGCGACTTGATTCTCTTTGTGTCATTTTTATCACCTAGGTCAATTATACGTTAAAATGGATGAAACATAAAGGTGAAATGCTTCAAACTTTATGGGATATTACACCAAAATAAAATTAAGTCATAAAACGATTGAAAAAGAATGTGCGATTTGTTATAATGTTTACGTATGTTTGGAGGGATATTATGCGCGACCTAGTCAAATTGGTTTGTACCGAATGCGGCGAAGAAAACTACCATACAAATAAGAATAAAAAAGCTCATCCTGAGCGCATGGAAGTTAAAAAATATTGCCCACGTGAAAGAAAGTACACCATTCACAAGGAAAAGAAATAAGCTATTCTCGGAATAGTTTTTTTTCTAATGTAAAACCATGATACAGTTTAAAGGTAATGATGATTTATCACATGTTTATCTGCTTTGTCGTTTTGATACGTGCATCTTAATTGACCCATCACATAGCTATGATTCTATTATTGATCAGATGGGAGATAAGAAGTTGGCAGGTATCCTTTTAACGCATGCACATAACGATCACATCGATTTAATTGGACATTTTGAGGTACCCATCTACATTCATAAAGAAGATGCACATCTCTTATTTGAAGACCAATATAATGGTTACGCACCCAAAACACATCCCTATAAACGAAAGAATATGGATTTACGCTTTGTAAGTGATGGTGATCAGATTCCGTTTGCTGACCATTTCATTCATGTTTTCTATACACCTGGTCATACAAAAGGTGGGTTATCGTTTATGTATGAACAAAAAATCTTTACAGGGGATACCTTATTTAAAGAATCGGTTGGAAGACATGATTTATATTCAGGTAATTTACCAGAATTAAGAAAAAGTGTGCTTTCGCTTTTGTCACTTCCGGGCAATACAAAAATCTATCCAGGGCATGATGAAAACACAACCGTTCGCTATGAACAAAAGAATAATCCCTTCTATGAAAAGTGGATGAAACAAAAATCTAAATAAGACACTATGTGTCTTTTATTTTTTTCACAAAATAGCACATAATCCTTGACAGTGCCAATCTGTTCATGTACAATAAAATTGGCACAAATCCCAAAGGAGTGCTAACCGAGGTGGATGCATGATTACAAGTCGTCAAAAGTTAATTTTAAAGGCTATTATTGAAGCATACGTCAAAGATGCACAGCCTGTTGGATCAAAGACACTGACCAATATGCCCTATTTAAATTTTTCAAGTGCAACGCTACGTTACGACATGGCACAACTTGAAGAATTAGGTTATCTTGAAAAAACACATACATCTTCAGGCAGAGTTCCATCTGAACAAGGTTACCGCTATTATGTCGAACATTTGGTGACGCGTGATAGCGATGTTCAAATGCAATTTCCTTTAATTGATGAAGTGTTCTTAAAAAATACGATTGCCAGGGAAGCTGCTGTTGAACAAGCCATTCATCTTTTATCAGAACTCACCAATTATACAGCGATGGCTGTTGGACCATCATCGCACCAAAGTTTAATTAAAAAGATTGATTTTATTCCTTTATCGGAAAAAGATGCAGTCATTTTGATTGTGACTGACCAAGGTCATGTGCAACATCAAAACATTCGTATCCCCGAGGATATGAATATCAATGAATTAAAAGAAGTTATTAAAACATTAGATGATTTACTTAAAAACCGTAAGATCTCAGATGCAAGTCATATATTAGAAGCTGAATTTGCAAAATCTGAAATCCAATCATTTATGGAATATCAGACCCAACTCATTCATTCATTCATCCATGCATTTTCTAAGTTTGCAGAAGATAATTTCTATTTATCAGGTGTCACCAATGTCTTCAATCAACCCGAGTTTCATAATGTTAAGCACATCAAAAACTTTGTTGATATGCTAGACCGAAGGGAACTGGTTAAACTGATCGGTGATCATGAAGGATTAAGTATTAAATTTGGTAGTGAATTGCAACTCATTCCGATGGAAAATTGCACCATTATCTCCGTGCCTTATCGCATCAGTGAATTTGAGCATGGTACAATCGCGGTCGTTGGACCCACACGTATGGAATATAACAAAGTCATCCCATTAGTTGAATACATTGCAAGTAACTTGGGTAAACTTTATAAAAAATAGTAAAGAGGGATAACATGGACGAAACGAAAGATAAATCGTTAGAGACTGAGGAAATGCATGAAGAGCATGAAACCTCCAAAAAAGAACGCAGGAACAAACATAAAGAACAAGTTGATGCACTCGAAAACGAAATTAAAGACTTAAAAGATAAAATGTTGAGAAATGCTGCAGAACTTGAAAACTTTAAAAAGAGAATGCATCAAGAACGTATTCAAGATCGTAAATATGCAAGCAAAAGTTTAATTAATGACATTTTAAATCCACTCGATCAATTAGATCGTATTGTCAATATGACAACGGATAATGATTTACTCAAAAATTTCTTAATCGGATTTAAGATGATCAATGATCAACTCTTCAATGTACTTCAAGCTGATGGCATGAAAGAAATTGAAGCAAAAGGTAAACCATTTGATCCCAATGTGCATCACGCCATTGAGAAAATTGAAGATAGAAATCAAGCAAATGGAATTGTATTAGAAGTGATTCAAAAAGGATATACATATAAAGAACAACTACTTAGACCTGCCATGGTCAAAGTAAACGAATGGAGTGAAGAAAATGGCAAAGACAAATAAAATTATTGGTATTGACTTAGGTACAACAAACTCATGTGTTTCCGTCATGGAAGGCGGAGAAGTAAAAGTAATTGCAAATGCTGAAGGTGGACGTACAACCCCATCTGTCGTAGCATTTAAAGGTGAAGACATCAGCGTAGGTGACGTTGCAAAACGTCAAGCAATCACAAACCCAAATACAGTGGCATCGATTAAACGCCATATGGGTGATTTAAATTACCGTGTAGACATTAACGGTAAGAAGTACACACCACAAGAAATTTCTGCAATGATTTTACAAAACTTAAAAAAGACTGCAGAAGATTATTTAGGAGCAACTGTTACACAAGCTGTAATCACAGTTCCAGCGTATTTTAATGATGCGCAACGTCAAGCAACCAAAGATGCAGGTAAAATTGCTGGTTTAGATGTTAAACGTATTATTAACGAACCAACAGCAGCTGCTCTAGCTTATGGTATTGATAAGACTGAAAAAGAACAAACCGTTTTAGTCTTCGACCTTGGTGGTGGTACATTTGACGTATCCATCCTTCATTTAGCAGATGGTACATTCGAAGTTGTATCCACAGCTGGTGATAACCATCTTGGTGGTGATGACTACGATGAAGTCATCATGAACTACTTAGTGGATGAATTCAAAAAAGAAAATGGTGTTGATCTATCCAAAGATAAGATGGCAATGCAACGTTTAAAAGATGCAGCTGAAAGAGCGAAAAAAGAACTTTCAGGCATCACTTCAAGTCAAATTTCTCTACCCTTTATTAGCATGGGCGTAGCAGGTCCACTTCACTTAGAAAAAACATTGACACGTGCGAAATTCAATGAATTAACAGCACACCTCGTTGAACGTTGTGTTGGTCCAGTACGTCGTGCATTATCCGATGCGAAGATGACTCCAAAAGATATTGACCAAGTTTTACTTGTTGGTGGTTCTACACGTACACCAGCTGTTCAAGACATGGTTAAAAAAGAGTTAGGCAAAGAACCTAATAAGAGCGTTAACCCCGATGAAGTTGTTGCGATGGGTGCTGCCATTCAAGGTGGTGTCTTAGCAGGTGATGTCAAAGACGTATTACTTCTAGACGTTACACCACTTTCATTAGGTATTGAAACATTAGGTGGCGTATTCACAAAACTGATTGAAAGAAATACAACCATTCCTACATCAAAATCACAAGTCTTCTCAACAGCAGCAGATAACCAACCCGCAGTCGATATTCACGTACTTCAAGGTGAACGTTCGATGGCATCAGATAACAAGACTCTTGGCCGTTTCCAATTAGCTAATATTCCAGCTGCACCACGTGGTGTCCCACAAATCGAAGTCACATTTGATATCGATGCGAATGGTATTGTATCAGTTAAAGCGAAAGATTTAGGTACGAATAAAGAACAAAAAATCACGATTTCTGGATCAGGTTCATTATCTAAAGCAGATATTGAACGTATGGTTAAAGAAGCTGAAGAACAAGCAGAAGCAGACAAGAAGAAACGTGAAGAAGCTGATTTACGTAATGAAGCGAATAACCTCATTTTCCAAACTAATAAAGCCATCACTGATTTAGGTGCTGAAGTCGATGCTTCAACAAAATCTAAACTTGAAGAAGAAATCAAAGAATTAGAACAAGCTTTAAATGGTAGTGATTTAGATTTAATCAAGTCAAGAAAAGAAGCATTAGAAAAAGACGCACAAGATGTCGCAGTGAAAGCTTATCAAAAGGCACAAGAAAAACATCAACAAGAAGAACCAAAACAAGGTCCTGATTCAAAAACAGTTGATGCAGAATTCGAAGAAAAATAATTAAATGAGGGGCATTGCCCCTCAATGACATTGGAGTTGATGTTATGGCAGATAAACGTGATTATTATGACGTCTTAGGCATTCAAAAGGGTGCTTCTGACGATGAAATCAAAAAAGCGTACCGTACGCTAGCAAAAAAATACCATCCAGACGTTTCAAGCGAAAAGGATGCTGAAGCTAAATTTAAAGAAGTTCAAGAAGCTTATGACACGCTCTCTGATCAACAAAAAAGAGCTGCATACGATCAGTATGGTCATCAAGGGAATCCCTTTGGTGGTGCTGGTTCAGGTTTCTCAGGGTTTGGTGACTTTGGTGGATTCTCTGATATCTTTAGCCAATTTTTTGGTGGCGGAAGAAGTGGTCGGAAAGAAAACTATGCAGGTCCACAACGTGGTGATGACTTAGAAAGAACCGTAACCATTGATTTTATGGAAGCTGTTTTAGGAACTAAAAAACCAATCAGTGTTGAAGTTGAGGAAGAATGTCATGTCTGCCACGGCTCTGGTGCTGAATCATCGAAAGATGTTGAAGTCTGTGATCGTTGTCACGGTGATGGATTCATTAACGTAGAACAGCGCACGATGTTTGGTGCGATGCGTACACAACAAGCATGCCCTAAATGTGGTGGCGCTGGCAAGATCATTAAAAAGCGTTGTCCATCATGTAATGGTCGCGGTTTAGAAAAGAATGTTAAAAACGTTGATGTCAACATCCCAGCAGGTGTTGATAACAACATGTCTTTAAAAGTAGCAGGTTATGGTAATGGTGGTGCGAAAGGTGGCACACCTGGAGATCTCTATTTAAACTTTAGAGTTCGCCCCCATAAAGTATTTAAACGTCAAGATGATGACATTATCCTTGAAGTTCCCATTACGATCACACAAGCAGTCTTAGGAACGAGTGTTGATATACCAACGATTTACGGTGATGTGAATTTAAAGATTCCAGCAGGTATTGAACATGGTACGATTCTCAGAATGAGAGAAAAAGGTATTGCCAATGTGAGAACCAAACGTAAAGGCGATCAACAAGTGATTGTTCAGATTAAAGTGCCTAAGAATTTATCGCAACAAGAAAAGAAACTTTATGAACAATTAGAACACCTAGAATCAAGTGATAAAGAATCAAGCTGGCAAAAATTTAAGAACTTATTTAAAAATTAAAGAGGTCATTGCTGACCTCTTATTTTTTAGGTGGTAATGGGAAGAATATCGATGTTTTCTTTGCGTAAGCTTGGAAAGCTTCGTTATTTTTATATTTCTTTTCTAAGAGTGGGACACCTGAGACGAAGAGTAAAAGATAAGTAATGAAGATTGGTCCAATGATACCAATGACATTCATCCAGGATAAAGTCGACATACTCACAATCCAAACAGCCCACCACATGACAGCTTCACCAAAATAATTGGGATGTCTTGTGTATTTCCATAATCCAGACTGCATGATTTTTCCTTTATTTTCAGGATTTGATTTGAATGTTTTAAGTTGTTGATCGCCAACGGCTTCAAAGATAAAACCAATGATCCAAAGAAGAACACCTACCCCGATGATGATATAACCTGTCAAATCTATAGCAACATCAACATAAGCTGATAGTTGAATAGGAAGAGAAACAATGAGTAAGAATGTCATTTGAAGCATAAATACGATAAAATATGCTTTTAAATGAACGTGTTTACCCCAGTTTTTTCGCATATTGACGTATCTAAAATCTTCAGGTTTTGACCAGTTTCTAAGACCGATGTAAAAGAATAGTCTAAAACCCCAAAGAAGTACAAGTGCTGTAATAACGATTTGGTAAAGATGGTAGGTATTCGCTACTAAAAGTGAAGCAATCGCCACAACAACAAAACCTAATCCCCAAGCCATATCCGCTAAGCCATTATTTTTTTTAGCTTGAGCGACGATAAATGCAAGGTTAAAGAAAGCAAACAGAGAAACTATCGGAATCCAAATCATGATTGATCCTTTCTGATATAGGCAATCGCAACGGTTCCTATACCTGCGTTCATCGCAACAACCGTTGAGATATCCATCACATAAACCGGTGGAAATCCAATCAGTTTTTCATAGATTCTTTGATACTCAAGTGCACGATCGTTTGCATTTGCATGTACAATCGCATACGTATCAATACCATGTGTCTCAACCATTTCTTTCATATGCTGATAAATTTTTTTATTAGCTGATTCAACAGATAAAGCTTTTGCAAAAATGATACCAGCACCATCTTCATCGATTGAAATAACAGGTTTTAAATGCATTAAATTGGCAATCGTTCCACTGACTTTGGTAAGTCTGCCTGATTTCACCATGTATTTAAGCACTTTAACACTGACTAAAATTTTTGATTTGGCTGTTAGTGAAGCAATCTTTTCTGTAATCTGATCAATCGGTAGTCCTTGTTCAATCAGTTGTGCAGTTTTTAAAACAAGCAAGCCTTCGGCACCTGAATTTTGTTTACTGTTAACGATCTGAATGTTTGCATCCTTAAATTTCTTTGATGCTTCAACAAACGAATTATACGTACCACTCATCTTTTCTGAAACTGTGACGACAATGATATCTTTATAATACGTTGTCAAAAATGAGAAGAAGTTTTCTAAAGATTTGACATTAGGTTGTGCAGAGCTCGGATATACTTTAAGTTCATCCATCATTTCATAAAAACGAGAGCTTTGAATCGTGACTTTATCTAAATAGTCACTGTCATTGATCTTAAGGTTAATTGGAATTTGATGGATTTGATAGTGATCAATCATTTCTGCTGGAAGATCTGCAATAGAATCTGTCACCAAAGCAATGTTGTATTTTTTGTGGTTGACTGCTTCAAACTGTCTTTTCATATCGTCTACTTTTTGTTCAGAAATGCGTGCAACACCATCTAAATATTTAAATACTTCAGCAGGTTGATCGGTATGAATGTGAATGCGAATCGTTTTTGAACTACCAGCAACCACTAATGAATCTCCTAAAGGAAGAAGTTTCTCTCTAACACCTTCTAAATCAAGGTTTTCACCACGAATAAGCGCTTCAGTACAATATCTAAATTGTGAGTCTTCTAAATGATCCACATGAATTTCTTCAACTGCATCATGTTCAGTAATCACAACATCTTCACCTTTAAACGCTTTGATAAAGCCTTCAATGAAATGAACAAAGCCTTTAGCACCCGCATCAACGACATGATTTTCTTTTAATACAGCTAATTTTTCAGGTGTATTTGCAAGTTCTTGTTTAAGTACTTCAAAAGCTTGCATAAAAAGTTCGATGGCATTATTGGTTGCTTTTTTAAATTCATTTAGAGCATGTGCCCATGTACGCATGACGGTAATCATCGTACCTTCAACAGGTTTGCTGATCGCTTTGTAGGCATACGCATATGCTTTTTCAGATGTTTCAATCAAACTTTCTAAACTGGGATCATTTGTTTTCAATCCTTCAGCAAAACCATTAATATAAGATGCGAAAATAATACCTGAATTACCACGCGCACCAACGATCGCAGCATCCACAATAGATTGCATCGTTTCAGAAAGTGTTTCTCCTAATTTTGCGCGCTCTAAAATAGCAAGCATCATCGATGCTAAATTGGTACCTGTATCTCCATCTGGAACAGGAAAAACGTTAATTGCATTCAGTTCATTTTTTTCAGAGATGACATTTTTTGCACCAACCATGAATGATTGGTAGATGAGTTCATTCGTTAATGTTAATGTAGCCATAGCCTATACCTCAACTAAACCATTGATTTACGAAGAATGTAAGTGTTGATACAGAAGCACCTAAAAAGGTTCCCCATGCTAAATCGATAATGGTAATTTGGATTGGCCAATCTCTTAATGTTGCAAGATTGGTTAAATCATAGGTCGCATAGGTCAAGAAACCTAGAAGCGCACCAAGAAGTAACGCCTTTGTCCAAGCACCTTCAGTAACTGCTGGAGAAATGACGAAGAAAACAAGTCCTCCAATGAAGAGTAAATAGAAAATGATAGCTGCAACCCAGTTGACATTGTCAGCCATGAGATGGCCTAACTGCTTTTGATATAAGTTTTTTGCGATCAAACCTAACCAGACTAAATCGATAGCGAAAAATAAAACAAAGGCTATTCCATATAATTTGAAAAATTGTGACATTGTAAAGCCTCCTTTATATTCTCATCTTATCATAAATTTAATGAAATATAGTGTTTACTGCTTCTAGAAAAAATATAGATAGTCACAAAGTCATGTCATTATTAGGTTACACATACCTATGGTATAATAAAATAGAACGCACAAGGAGGATTCTATGATACTCATTAGACACCATAACGAAGGAAACCTAAAACCTTATTTCTATTTTGCATTAGAAGAGTATGTGCTCACCCACCTTTTAAAAAATGATGAAACCTATTTTTTTACATGGGAAATCCATGGGGTTGTCATTGGGAAAAATCAGGTGATCGAAAACGAAGTCAATTTAGCTTACTTAAAAGAACATCAAATCGATGTTTACCGAAGACCTACGGGTGGTGGATGTGTTTACGCAGATCATCGTAACACCATGTTTTCCATCATTACTAAAAGAGCAAATAAAGAGTTCACATTCAAGACATATCTCTCTAAAATCATCGACTCCATGAAACTACTCAATATTCATATCGAATTCTCAGGTCGAAACGATCTCTTATTTGAAGGTAAAAAGATTTCAGGTAACGCTTTTTTACAAAACAAATATGGCATGCTTATGCATGGGACTTTTCTTTATGATTGTGATTTAGAAACGATGGTTCGTGCCATTACACCTAGTGATGAAAAATTGGTTTCTAAAGGGATTGATTCTGTTCGTTCGAGGGTAACCAATCTTAAACCTTATTTAAATGGTCTTTCGCAAGAACAACTCATTAAACATTTTGAAAACACATTAACCTATCAAACCTATGAATTAAGTCAAGAAGAAATTAAAACCATTCAAGAAATGGCTAAAAAATATGAATCAAAAGATTGGATATACAAAAAACAGCCTGCATATACAAAAATCTTAAAAAAGAGAATACCAGGTGGTTTATTTGAAATCAAACTTGATTTAGAAGAAGGTATCATCAAGAGTATTGCTATTCAAGGAGATTTCTTTGATACACAATCACTTAAAACCTTTGAAGATGCATTTATCAATCAACCTTATGATAAAAAAACAGTGGATGCTATTTTACAAAATTATCCGATTGAATCTTTTATCCTAGATGCGAAAACAGATGATCTTAAATCACTTCTTTATGAAGGAATACTTGGCGAATAAATGATTTTCCATAAAAAAAGATCAAACATGCAAAAGAACACAAAAAATTGACACCATTTTTAAATATTCGTTATAATAGAAGAGAAGGCGAAAGGTGGTTTAAGTTATGAAGGAAAAGAAACAAAAGAAACAATCCGTCGACACTGAAATCGCAACTGAGGATGGCATCGTTGAAATCAAAAAGCCAAATAAAAAAGAGTTAAAACTTGCAAAAAATCGTCAGAAGTATACACAAAAATATTTCACCAAATTTTCTGGTCGTGCACAAGAATCTTATGATGATATGCTTAATGCAGATTATCAAAAGATGATTGAACATGCACATGAGCTTTCCAGCATCAATGAAATGAGTTATTCTTCAGTGATGATGATCACCATTCCGGATGCTTTTGATCAAACAAGCAAAGTCAATTATCGTCTTGATAAGAAGGATGATGGCACATATACACTCCTTTATGACCAAGCACTTGTAACCATCCTTTTCTTCGGTGATGACGTCTTATATTACTACCAGGGAAATGTCGATCACAGAAATGGTCATATCGCTTATGATGTTTCTGGTGAGTTTAATTATTTTGATGTTGTTCATATGGAAACAGCACTGAAATATGACCGTCCAGTCCATCCTAAATATTTAACTTTAGACTTAGAAATTGGCTTAACTGATGGAACAATGGTTCCATTCCACCTACGTAATCATCGTATTCATGATGACTATGATTTAAAGACATTACTCACTGATCAAGAGAAAAAATTACTTGATACATTGAAACAAAAAGTGCGTGAAAGTAGACAGTTATAAAAACCCATAAAGGATTTTAAATAATATGTGCTCATCATTGACATTTAACCTATAATTTTGTATAATACTTTCGTTGAGGTGATATTGATGATATTTTCAATCCATCAGTTAAAGGAAGTTAAAACACTTAACTTCACATATGACTATAAAGATCATCTCAAAAATGTGGTTGATATGCTTTCGATTGAACCCGCGCATATTACTGCAAACCTTAATTGGATAGAAGATGAGTTAATCATGGACATTCATGTCGATGTCAACATGGTTTTAGCGTGTTCAAAAACATTAAAACCTGTACCATTTGAAATGAGTTTCGATGCTGAAATTATCTTTGGTTCCACAGAAGATAGTGATTTTCCACTATCAGATCCACTTGAGCTGGCCGATATTATCTTTGGATATATCGTTTCAGAAAAACCGTTTACCATCTATCATCCAGATGCGATGAATACCTCTTTTGAAAAAGAAAGAAGTCCACATCCCGCATTTGCAGATTTAGATAAGACTTTCAAAAAATAGGAGGTGAACAGATGGCTGTTCCATTTCGTAGAACGGGTAAGACTGCTAAGAGAAAGAGAAGAACTCATTTCAAGTTAACTGCTCCTGCTTTAGTTGTTTGCCCACAAACTGGTGAATTTACATTGCCACATCGTGTAACACCAAACAGTGGTTATTACAAAGGACAACAAGTATTAACCAAGAAAGAATCCAAGAAGGATTAAGGAAGGGTGCCATAGGCACCTTTTTCTTTCATGAATTGACAAGTGTCTTCATTTCATAGATAATGAAGGTGTTGAGGTGAACAATGAAACATATAACCGTCTTAAAAAATGAAGCAATTCATTATCTACATATTAAACCCAATGGCATTTACGTGGATGGCACTTTAGGTGGTGCTGGCCATAGTAAGTGTATTTTAGAACAACTTAATCAAGGTTTTCTTTTTGCATTCGATCAAGATCAGTTTGCGATTGATTACGCAAAACAGGTATTAAAAGATTTTGCACGTTTTGAGATTATTAAATCAAATTTTAGATATTTAAAGTCTGAACTCGAAAAAAGACAAATTAAAGAAATTGATGGATTACTTCTTGATTTAGGTTTATCATCTTTTCAAATTGATGATGAGTCAAGGGGGTTCACCTATTTAAAAGATACGACACTTGATATGCGTATGGATCAAAGTCAAGAACTTACGGCAGAAACGATTGTTAATACCTATTCACTAGATGAATTAGCAAAGATTTTCTATGTTTATGGTGAAGAAAAGAATAGTTTTAAAATTGCACGTAAAATCATTGATCAAAGACCACTTCATACCACCATGGATTTAGTTAAGATTTGTGATCAAGTGAATTATAAAGAAAAAGGACATAGCTCAAAAAGAGTTTTCCAAGCATTAAGGATAGCAGTTAATGATGAACTTCATGTCTTAGAAGATGTGTTAAAAGATGCTGTATCGATGTTAAAACCTGATGGAAGGCTCGTGGTGATTACGTTTCACTCTTTAGAAGACCGTATCGTTAAACACTTTTTTAGAGATGAATCAGAAGTTGATCCTATTCTGAAAAAATTACCGATGGTTACAGAAGATTCATCCAAAACAGAAGTTTTAACGAGAAAACCTATTTATCCATCAGATGAAGAGATGGAACAAAATCCGAGAAGTAAATCTGCAAAACTTAGAGCACTCAGAAAAAAATAAACAATAAAAAAGTCACTGATGTGACTTTTCGTTTTTAACTAAATGAAATAAAAATTATTTTGTTTTCTTGTTTGATGCTGAAATAATGATACGAATATATTCGAGATCTAAATGTTTAAATGATGGATGTTTGGAGACATAATCAAAAATTTCTGGACTATTGACTTCAGTGATTTCGTTTGTGTCTTTATTCATAATGTGGATATGGCTATCTGCACTATGCATCGGATTACCGAGTGCAAGGTCATAGTATTTAACATTATTAATATAGATTTCAATCACGATTTTTTGTTCCATTAAAAATTCAAGATTGTTGTAAATTGTTGATACATTATAAAAACCACGAGCAGCTAATGCCTTCTGGATTTCTTTAAACGTTAAGTGCTGATTTTCTAATACTTCAATCATCGCTTTTCTACTTTTTGTTAAGCGCATTTTGTCGTCTCTAATTCTTTGGAAATAACGATCTTTAAGTTCCATGTCATTTCATTCCCTTCGGGATATTTTCTAAAAAGTGATACATAGTTATTATAACAGTATTTAGAAATGATTTAAAGAAAAATGCTTGCTGAAAATGTTGCATCACGCTATCAAGGAAACACTTTTATCATGAACATGATATAATAAAAAGGGTGATGAGATGCATATTGTTTTTGGAGGTTCTTTCAATCCTCCAACGAAAGCACATGTTCATATGGTTAAGCATTTACTTGATGTTTTTAAATCATCAAAAGTAATTGTTGTACCTGTAGGTGATGATTATCGAAAACCAGAATTGGTTTTATTCGAGTCACGTATGGAGATGCTTAAACTTGCATTTAAAGATATGGACCGTGTGATTTTATCATCGGTTGAAGCAAAACGTGGCTATCAAGGCACTTTGAAGACATTAAATGAGTTAAAAGAAACGTATGATGACATCCATTTTGTCATTGGATCAGATCATTTAAGTGGACTACGTTCATGGATTCAATATGAAACACTCTTATCCACATATCCTTTTATCGTCATCGAACGAGAGGGCTATTTAACGATGAATGAAGCAGAGAAAATGTATGAAGATATTAAGCATCATTTCATTTTTATACCCTTCGATTTCCCCATTTCATCAACACACATAAGAAAAAATAGAGATCAATTTAAACATATGCTTGATCCAAACGTCTATGATTACATCAAGAAGCATCAACTCTATGAGGTGAACAAACATGTATAAACACGGTATTTTAAAAGTCGCAGCAGCAACACCTAAAATTGTTGTTGGTGATATTGACCACAACAAACAAGAGATTTTAAGACTACTTGATGCCTCAGATGCTGGGATCATCGTTTTTCCAGAATTAACCATTACTGGATATACAGCAAGTGATCTCTTTTATCAAGAAGCTTTTATTGATGAAGCGAAACAAGCTATTGTAGAGATCATGCAAAATACGACATATCAAGGTATCTACATTTTAGGAGCACCTCTTGATTTATATGGTATTTTATATAACTGTGCGCTCGTGATTCAAAAGAATACGGTGCTAGGTGTAGTTCCCAAACATTATTTACCAAACTACCATGAGTTTTATGAAAAAAGATGGTTTCATACTGGATTTAAAACACAGATGAAATCAATCAAACTTTTTGGTAAAACAGTGCCCTTTGGCTATCTCATTTTTGAAGATGCAGATGAAAACATTCGTTTTGGTGTTGAGGTGTGTCAAGATTTATGGGCAGCCTATAGTCCAAGTGATGACATGAGTTTAGCAGGTGCTAATTTATTTTTTAATTTATCAGCATCACCTGAGCGCGTAGGTAAGTTATCTGTAAGAAGACATCTTGTATTAGACCATTCTAGAAAACAAATGGCTGCATATGTTTATACATCAACAGGACATTTTGAATCTTCTTCTGAAGTCGTCTTTTCAAGCCATAAATTAATTGCATCTCAAGGTGTGATGGTGGGTGAAGATGTGAGTTTCCATATGGAATCTTCCGTGTTAACCGCTGATATCGATATTGCAGCTATCAACTATCAAAAACGCCAAGATTCAACGTATCGCGATATGCATATGTTGATCCAAAATCAATACCAATTTATTCCTGTGAAATTTGAAGAAATCAAAGATTTCCGTTTTGAGAAGAAGTTGTCTCAAAAACCATTTATACCCGAATGTGATCAGGAAGAAGAAATTGAGTTGGCTCATAAATTACAAACATTTGGTTTAATTAAACGTATTGAATCCTTACCTGAAAGTGCATCTAAAGTCATCCTTGGTATTTCTGGGGGACTTGATTCAGCACTTGCACTGATTGTTTCACATCAAGCAATGACCATGTTAAAAAGAGATCCTAAAGATATTATTGCTGTCACCATGCCTGCACAAGCAACATCTAAGAAGTCATTTTCAATTGCACAAGAGTTGATGAAATCGTTAGGTGTAACTGCAATGGAAATCCCGATTGCAGAATCAGTTGCACTTCACTTAAAGTCGATCGATCACGATACAAAAGATGTGACGTATGAAAATGCGCAAGCAAGAATACGCACACTTATTTTAATGGATCTTGCCAATAAACACGGAGGATTCGTTTTAGGAACAGGCGATTTATCTGAAATTGCATTAGGTTGGATGACGTATAATGGTGATCAGATGAGCATGTATGCAGTCAATGCAGGATTACCAAAAACTTGGGTTCAACTTTTAATTAAATACCATGCAACCCATGGTTATCAAAAGATTAGTTCCTTATTAAATCAGATTTTAGATGCACCGATTACCCCTGAACTTTTAGAAAATCAAGATACAGAAAAATCGATTGGCCGCTATGATGTCAATGACTTTATCTTGTATCATCATCTTGAACATGGTGCAGATGAAGAAAAATGCAAATATCTCGTCAATCATGCATTTGATATGAATGAAGCAGAGTCTAAAATTTATGTGGAACGCTTTATGAAGCGCTTCTACTCGCAACAATTTAAACGACAGACCTTACCCGAAGGTCCCAAAATTTTAGGTATATCCTTATCACCACGTGGTCAGTATCGCATGCCAAGTGATGTCAAAAGAAAGTGATGTTATGAAGAAAGAAAAAGTTATTATCGGTTTAAGTGGAGGCGTTGATTCAAGCGTCGCTGCATATTTATTAATCAAAGACGGCTATGATGTAGAGGCCGTTTTTATGCGCAATTGGGACAGTGCAACCAATCGTGATATCAAAGGTAACCCAACCGTTTTTGATGAAGTTTGTGAACAAGAAAAAGATTATCAAGATGCAAAAGCAGTTGCAGATAAATTAGGTATTATTCTACATAAAGTTGATTTTATTGAAGATTATTGGGACCGTGTTTTTTCCTATTTTTTAGATGAATACAAGAAAAATAGAACACCTAATCCAGATGTTTTATGTAACAATGAGATCAAATTTAAGGCATTCGTGGATTATGTAAAAAAGTTTGATGCAGATTATATCGCGATGGGGCATTATGCACAAATTGACTTAACAGGAAATTATCCAAGACTTTTACGTGCGATCGATCAAAATAAAGATCAAACTTATTTTTTATCACAACTCAAAGAAGAACAATTAAAAAATGTGATGTTTCCGATTGGGCATTTAGATAAAAAAGAGGTAAGAAAAATTGCATTAGAACAAGATTTAATTACAGCAACCAAAAAAGATTCAACCGGAATTTGTTTTATCGGTGAACGTCATTTTGCAGATTTTTTATCCAATTATCTCCCTGCTCAAAAAGGACTCATGAAACGTCTTGATGGCACCGTCATCAAAGAACATTTTGGATTGATGAACTATACAATAGGTCAAAGAAAAGGTTTAGGGATTGGTGGGTCCAAAGATGAATTATCAGCGTGGTATGTGGTTGGTAAAGATTTAAAAACGAATACACTTTTAGTTGAACCAGGATTTCATCATCCTCATCTTTATTCAGATGAAGCACTCATCACGGATGTTGTTTGGAGAGGACCTAAAACAGAAGGCAACATAACAGCGAAATTTAGATATCGTCAACCAGATCAAGATGTTAGCGTCACCTGGGTTGATGAAAACACGATAAAAGTAGCATACCCACAAACCATTCGTGCAGTTACACCGGGTCAAGTCTGTGCTTTTTATCAAGGAGACGTCTGCGTAGGCTCTGGTTTCATCTCTGAAGTCTATATGGAGAAAAAAAGAAGACAATACAGTTAAAGGAACTCTTGTTCCTTTTTTTTGATACCAATCAATGTTATAATTGTAACAAACAAAGTTAGTGAGGAAGTCATGGATCAAGTACGTGGGAAGATCAAAAATTACGTGTTTCATAACGATGAAAACAGTTATTCAATTGCACGTTTAATCACAGAAGATCAAAAAACCGTCACGATCGTCGGTTATTTTCCTGTCGTCAGTGAAGATATGACGTATGAGTTTAGTGGCACATGGGTCAAACATAGTACCTACGGTGAACAACTTAAAGTAGAATCGTTTAAAAAGTGTGAGGAACAAAGCAGATCAGGATTGATCAGCTATTTATCTTCACCTTTTTTTCATGGAATAGGTCCTAAAACAGCAGAAAAGATTGTTGATACATTAGGTGTTGATGCCATTCAATTAATCACGAAAGATAAATCTGTTTTAAAAAAGATTGGTTTATCAGCAATCAGAATCGAAAAATTTTACCAACAACTTATCGAAAACCAAACAAATGAACATATATTAGTGGCTTTATATGGCTATGAGCTTTCTGGTAAACTCGCGATGAAGTTATTAAATAAATATCAAATGCTCACCTTAGAGAAACTTGAAGAAAATCCTTACCGTTTAATCGATGATTTAGAAGGCATTGGCTTTATTAAAGCAGATGAGATCGCACGAAAACTCAATATCGAAAAAAATGATCCAAGACGGATACGTGCAGCAATCTTATATGCAATTGAGCAAGTCGCTTATCAAAATGGAGATATCTATTTACGTGCAGAACAGCTTGAACATGAAGCTTACCAAGCTCTAGGTGATACATTTGATTTAAACGATCAAATAGAGTCTTTAATTGATGAAAAAAGAATTGTCTGTGAGGATAACAGATACTACTTAAGCATGACTTACTATGCTGAAATTGGTCTTGCAGAAAAAATGAAGAGGTTAATAGGTCACGATGTCAACCGTGATGTCAGTTATCTTGAAACGTTATTGGATGCGACTGAGATTCAAAAAAATATCACATATACCGATGTTCAAAAAGAAGCAATTATTACAGCGCTTTCCAACCAATTTACGATTATCACGGGTGGTCCTGGTACAGGGAAAACCACGATTATCGATGGTTTACTCGATGTATACCGTAAATATTACAACTTAAACTATAAAAACCCTGCAATCTATGAAAAAATAGGTTTAATGGCACCTACAGGACGTGCAGCAAAACGCATGAAAGAACTTTTAGATTTAGATGCTAAAACGATTCATCGTCATTTAGGATATAGTTATGATGGTGAGTTTCTCTATGATGAAGCACATCCGCTACCTCAAGATTTAATCATTATTGATGAAGCTTCAATGATTGATCTATTTCTCGCTAAAAAACTCTTTGGTTCAATTAAAGATGGTGCACAAGTTATCGTTGTTGGTGATGTGGATCAGCTACCTTCTGTAGGGCCTGGGCAAGTGTTATCTGATATGATTGAATCAAAAATGATACCAACAGTAAGACTTACACAAATTCATCGCCAAGCGAAAGATTCTAAGATTATTAGATTATCGCGTGCAGTCAATGAACAACAAGTCTCTTATGACGATTTAGTGAGTGAACAAGATGTTTATCTTTATAAAACAACACAAGATCGTATCAAGAAAACGATCATTCAACAAATTCAAGGCGCAATCCAAGAAGGCTATTCTTTGATTGATGATATTCAAATCTTAGCACCCATGTATAAAGGGGATTTAGGGATAGATGCCCTTAATCAAGCCCTCCAAGAAGCTTTTAATGAGAAAAGAGATAAGAAGATGGCTTACGGGGATAAAACCTATTACGTGGGCGATAAAGTGATACAACTCGTCAATGATCCTGAGCGACTTATCATGAATGGTGATATTGGTGTCATTAAAGATATTAAGTTTAATGCACAAGATGAACCGTATCTCGTTGTCAGTTATGATGACAATGATGTGATGTATGAAAAAGTTGATTTAGATGAAATAAATTTAGCGTATGCCATCAGTATTCATAAATCACAAGGTAGTGAATATAAGATTGTCATGATGCCGATGGTTAAAGGCTATATGCATATGCTAAAAAAAGAACTGATTTATACAGCGATGACCCGTGCTAAAAAGTTTTTAATTATTTTAGGAGATATGCAACTTCTCATTTATGCAGCTAATTACCTTTCAGAAAAAAGACAAACGACACTTAGTCTAAGGCTTAAGGGTGAGGTTGAATCAACGATTGAAGAAGATCCACTGGATGAATTATCACCCTATGATTTCATGTAGAAAAACAAGTCCTGTTTAGGATTTGTTTTTTTTGATGAAATACAAAAGTTTTAGATTAACATACAGTTTGGTTGTGCTATACTAGTAAAGAATGTAAATAAGAGGAAATTAGACAACATGCAAAACTTACTCGAATTTTTAAATGGTCAGATGAACCAACCACAACTCTATGGAGATCTTTCAGTATCATGGTTTCATTATCTATCCTTGATCTTAGTGATTCTTGGATCTGTAATCGCAATCACACGAATGAAAGAAATACCTGTAAAAAAACTTAATCTTATATTAATAATCTTTTCTGGGATTTTAATTCTATTTGAGATCTATAAACAGCTCATTTTTAGCTATCAAGCTTCTTGGTCCTATCAGTGGTATGCATTTCCATTCCAGTTTTGTTCAACACCGATGTATGTAGGACTGGCTGCTGGCTTGATTAAAAATCAAAAAATTAAGGAAGCATTACTTTCCTTTCTAGCAACGTTTGGACTCTTTGCTGGACTTGCAGTCGTTTTATACCCAGCAACAGTGTTCGTATCTACGATTGGAATTAACATTCAAACGATGGTACATCATGGTGGTATGGCAATCATCGGAATTGGGTTACTTATTAATCAAGTGAAACCAAGATGGTCTAGTTTATTGAAAGCCTCTATTGTGTTTGCATCACTAATGGTGATTGCTATGATTATGAATGGTATGCATAATACATGGCTAAATAATGGAACATTTAATATGTTTTTCATTAACCCTCGTTATGAAAATGGTATTCCCGTATTATCCATATTTCAACCACTTGTTCCACATGTCATCTTCCTATTGATCTATTTATTTGGGTTTACACTTTGTGCAGGTATCATGATGGGAATTCGCATCTTATTTAGATCACCAAAAAGAGTCTATAAAAAAACTTATCAACACGCCTAAAATAAATAGCCGAGGATATCGGCTATTTTCTTTTATTAATTTAGTTTTTAAGTTAATGTGGAACCACTTGTAACATTTTTTGACGTATAGTGTGCTGTTCTAAAGATGCGACAATTTCTACCGATCTTCATTTCAGATGGAATGATGGCACTCTTTTCAACAACAGTAATTCCTGTTTGTAATAACTCAGGTTTATCTTTATTTGGCGTGTAATCATCACCAAATCCTAAGTATGCACCTCTACCAACCGTGACTTTCTTATCTAAAATACATCTATCAATCGTCACATCAGTGCTAATGATCACATTGTTTAAAACAACAGAGTTCATGACAACAGAGCCTTTACCAACGCGAACACCAGGTGATAAGACAGAGTTAATGACAGTTCCTTCAATAACACAACCATTGGATACAAGCGAGTTTTTGATCTTCGCATCAGATCCAACTTTCACAGGTGGAAGATCCTCACTCTTTGTGTAAACTTTCCAGGTTGGATCGTATAAATCAAGTGCTGTATAATCTTTGGTCATCGCTAAATTAGTATCTAAATAAGAATCATAGGTTCCTACATCCATCCAGTAATCTTCAAACAGATACGCATAAACTTCTTTTTGAGTCGTTTTAATGAGATGAGGAATGATGTGTTTACCGAAATCTAAGTCTTCTTGTTTGATTGATAGAAGAACTTGTTTTAAAAGTGCGTAATCAAATAAATAGATACCCATGGATGCTAAATTTGATTTGGACGTTTTAGGTTTTTCCTCAAATTCAGTTATCTCTTTATCTTTATTGATTGACATAATGCCAAAACGTGAAACTTCTTTAAAATCAACAGGTTGACATGCAATCGTTAAGGTCGCATTTGTTTCTTTATGCTGTTGAATCATTTTACGGTAATCCATCTTGTAAATGTGATCACCTGATAAGATAAGGACATATTTTGGATCTTTACGTTGAATAAACTCAAGGTTCTTTAAAACGGCATCAGCAGTCCCTAAATACCAATAGTTGTGTGGTTGAAGAAGTGTAACGCCGGAATCTCTTCTGTCTAAATCCCAAGGTTTACCAGAACCGATATGTTCATTTAATGATAAAGGAAGATACTGCGTTAAAATACCGATATCATAGATACCAGATTGTGTACAATTACTTAATGTAAAATCGATGATTCTAAATTTACCTGCAAATGGCATGGCAGGTTTACTGCGTCGTTGTGATAAGATGTCTAATCGTGTGCCTTTACCACCGGCAAGAATTAACGCTAAAGTTTCCATAAATTACACCCCTAATATGATATGATATAAATCTTCATAAGCTAATGCCATATGTTTAAGACTAAAATCTTGTTTCATTGCACGTTTGACGAGCATGTTCCAATGTCTTGGATTATCATGATATAAAGAAATAGCTTCAAATAACTTTTCTTTAAATTCATAAGCATCATAATTTTGAAAACTAAATCCTGTTCCTTCACCTGTGAATTTATTATAAGGAATCACGGTATCCTTTAAACCGCCTGTTTCTCTAACGACAGGAAGCGAACCATAACGCATCGCGATCAGTTGTCCCAGTCCACACGGTTCAAATCTGGAAGGCATCATGAAGATGTCTGATGCAGCATAGAGTTTGTGTGCGATTTCTTCATTAAAACCGATATAATGTCCGACTTTAGAAGGATATTTATAGCTTAAGTATCTGAAATAGTCTTGATAGGAATCGTTTCCTGAACCCATTAAGATAAATCTTGCATTCCCATACTCAATCACTTCTTCAAGAGATTTTGTCATAAGATTAATTCCTTTTTGAGTTGCAAGTCTTCCGACATATACAATTAAGGGGACTTTAACATCAACATCTAAATCAAAGTGATGCAAAATAGCCTCTTTATTCTTGGTTTTACCTGTTTTTGTTTTTTGTGCATCATAGTTCGCGTAAATCATGTGATCCGTTTCAGGATTGAAGACCTCATCATCAATGCCGTTTAGAATCCCAACAAAATCATTTGAACGACGTTCTAATGCACCATCTAGGGTAAATCCATATTCGTTCGTTAAAACCTCGTTACGATAGGTTGGACTTACGGTATTGATCTTGGTTGCTCTTTCGATACCAGATTTTAAGAAATTGACACGATCAAAATGGATGTAAGTATAATTATAATCTGTGTTAAAGAATCTTGACACATAAGAATCGAAGGAACCTTGGTATTCCAAGTTATGAATGGATAGAAGTGTGTGGATGGAATAGTATTGATCATTTCGATGTCGATAATGCTCATCCAAAAGATAAGGAACCATGCCGGTTTGCCAGTCATTTAAATGAAGGATACTGGGGTAAAATTGGATCGTTTTTAATCCTTCAAGAATGGCATATGAAAAACATGCGAATCGTTCAGCATCATCGTTATATCCATAAAGTTGATCACGCTCAAAGTAATGCATATTTTGAACAAAGATGTAAGGGATACCTTGATGGATTAACTCAAAATAATGGACGATGGTTTCGATACCGCCCATACCAATGGTTGCTGATCCTAAAAACGTCATATCTTTATGATATTTTTGGATATTTCTGTAGTAAGGGGTCATAATTCTGACATCATGTCCCAATTCACGAAGTGATTTGGGTAAAAAAAGAGCCATATCAGCTAAACCACCTGTTTTACTGAAAGGAAATGCTTCGGAACTGCAGAACAATACTTTCATGCAACGTCACCTCAGATCAACTCTTATATCTACCATATTACCTTCATTATACATGATGGTACCGGTTTTATCAATGTAACATTGAAGTAAAAAAATGTTAAAAGTCAAATCCAAATAGATGATGAAATAAAATACTTATGATATACTTGAGGAAAGTATGGAAAAGAAGGTGATTTTTATGACGAAAGAAAAATCCTGCGGAGCAGTCATCTTTCGTAAGCACCAAGATACCTACCAATTTGTTTTAGTTCAGCAACGACATGGTCTTCATTTTGGATTTCCAAAAGGACATGTAGAAAAAGATGAAAGTGAGAAAATGACAGCCAAACGCGAAGTCAAAGAAGAAACAGGACTTGATGTAGAAATTTTTGATCATTTAAAAGCAAAAACAAGATATTCACCCAAAAAAGGTGTAATTAAAGATGTGGTTTATTTTTTAGCAAAAGCAGTCAATCAAGAAGTTAAACCTCAAGAAGAAGAAATCGCGCATGTTTTATGGGTTGATGCGTCCGAGGTTTTAAACGTATTAACCTATCAAACAGATAAACAAATGTTTATCGATTTATATCAAAAAGCAAATCTACCCATCTAGAGGTTACTGTGAGAAAAGAACTGATTTTCTATTTACATGATAAAATTATCCCAATCTACAATCATTTTGATAAAGCACATAAAGCTGATCATGTAGAAAAGGTCATTCAAAATAGTTTAGAGATTGCAAAAGATTATGACCTTAATCAGGAGATGGTTTACACCATCGCCTCTTTTCATGATATTGGTATGCAGTTTGGTAGAAAAGATCATCATCTCACAGGTGGTCAATTTTTGTTTGATGATGAGGTTTTAAAACGATTTTTCACAGAAGATCAACGTTTGGTGATGAAAGAAGCAGTTGAAGATCATAGAGCTTCAAATAAAGTGCCACCAAGATCAATTTACGGCAAAATCATTGCTGAAGCAGATCGTGATATTAATGCTGAAATCGTCTTGCTGAGAACCGTGCAGTTTGGATTTAAACATTATCCAGATATTACAAAAGAAGAACACATCCAAAGAGCGTATAACCATGTCTTAGAAAAATATGGTCCCAATGGCTATTTAACCTTATGGTTAGAGACAAAGAAAAATCGTGAGGGTTTAAATGAAATACATGATTTGTTAACACGTCGAATCGAAATGGAAAAGATGATTGAAACACTTTATGAAAACGAAAAAAATCAACATCATGATGATTCAAATGAAGATTGATTATGTTACAATAAACATGGAAGATACGATTAAGTATATTTGAAGGAGAATAATATGATTATTGGAACAGTACGCGAAGTCAAAAACAAGGAATTTCGTGTCGGTTTAACACCGAGTAGTATCAAAGAATATGTTCATCATGGACATAAAGTCTATGTTGAAGCAGGTGCAGGTGAATCTTCTGGATTCATGGACCAAGATTATATCTTGGCAGGTGCTGAGATTTTACCAACAGCGGCAGATGTTTGGCAAAAATCTGAAATGATTGTTAAAGTAAAAGAACCACTTGAATCTGAATTCAAATATTTAAGAGAAGGTTTAATCCTTTACACATATTTGCATCTTGCAGCTAACGAAGATCTCACAAGATCGTTAATGAACACGAAGACACAATCAGTTGCTTACGAAACCATTACATTAGATGATGGCTCTCTTCCTTGCTTAAAACCAATGAGTGAAGTTGCAGGTCGTTTAAGTGCGATTGAAGGTGCTAAATATTTAGAAAGACCTTTTGGTGGTAGTGGCGTTTTAGTCTCTGGTGTTCCTGGGGTTAATCCTGCAAAAGCATGTATTATCGGTGCGGGTGTTGTTGGAGAAAATGCATTAAAGATGTTAGTTGGTTTAGGTGCTGATGTCACGATTCTTGATGTCAATTTAAAGAAGCTCACCTATCTTGATGACATTTATGGCGGTCGTGTAAAAACATTATATAGCAGCCAAGACAACATTGAAAAATCAGTTAAACAAAGTGATTTAGTCATTTCAGCTGTCTTATTACCAGGTGCTAAAGCTCCTAAACTCATTAAGAAAGCTTATTATAAAGATATGCGTCCAGGTTCAGTTGTTGTTGACGTTGCGATTGACCAAGGTGGTTCAACAGAACATGCGAAAGCAACGTATCATGATAACCCAACGTATGAAGTTGATGGTGTTATTCACTATAGTGTAGCAAATATGCCAGGTGCTGTTCCTAGAACATCAACGATTGCTTTGAATAATGCAACCTTAAGATATGGTTTGATGATTGCTAATTTAGGTCTTGATCAAGCAATTCAACGTTCTTATGCACTCAAACAAGGTGTCAACGTTTATCACGGTGCCATCACCTGCAAAGGTGTTGCTGAAGCATTCGATTTACAATACTTTGAAATCTAAATAAACGAAAATATGGGGGCTTCTAAAAGAACCCCCATTTTTTATTTCTATATTCAAAGTAATTGAGTTATAATGTAATTATACATTTGATTAGAATAAGGAGAACACCATGGTTACCAATTATGAATCCTTTGCAACATGGGGTATTATCATCTATGTTGCCATCTTGAGTTTACTGCTTTTAACAGGTAATGTGATTAGACGAAAAATTCCTATTTTAAAGAAATCGCTTTTACCAACATCAGTTATTGCAGGGCTATTAGGCTTAATCATTAAAGAAGCGATTGTAAGACCTTTGACAGGTCAAAGTTGGTGGATTAGTGAATCTGAGATTGAAACATTTAATATGTTTTTAAATCTTGTAACCTATCATACCATTGCCATTGGCTTTATCGCCATGGGACTAAAAGTTAATGAAAAGTTTAAAATTAAAACACAACGTGCACACAGTTACTATAACGGAATGGTGATCGTATCATCTTATCTTTTACAAGGGATTATTGGTATAGGAATCACAGCACTTTTAGCTTTTACGATCTTTCCAGTCTTTAAGACAGGTCCAGGTTTAGCAAGCGGTATTTTATTACCTTTTGGTTTTGGACAAGGACCAGGACAAGCTAACAATTTTGGTGCTGTTTATGAAGGATTTACCAACGCTCAAGGTGTATTAACAGGATTTTCAGGTGCTCAATCTTATGGCTTAGCGATTGCATCCATGGGGTTCATTTGGGCATGCATAGGTGGTGTCATTTATTTAAATAAAGTATACAAGAAAAAAGTAACAGGTGAAGAACAACTCGTTCAAACAACCAGTGTTCAAGAAGTTGAATCACCTGATGAAATTCCTGTTGCTGAATCTATTGATAAACTCACTGTTCAAATTACTTTAATTGCTGTGGTTTATGGTGTCACACTTCTCGTGATGTTTGGATTAACTAGACTAGCATCATTAAATGATGGTATCTACCGCATGGTAGGATCTCTCATTTGGGGCTTTAACTTTATTTTTGGTATGGTCATGGCTTTACTTGCTAAAAAATTTTTCGGTTACCTTCGCCAAAAAAATATTATGACAAGACAATATCCGAATAATTATATGTTAAACCGCATTGCAGGAGTTGTCTTTGATTTTATGGTGGTTGCATCCATTGTTTCGATCAACATTGAAGATTTAGCTTCACCCCAAGTTTGGATCACATTCTTCTTAATTACAACCGTTGGTGGTATAGCAACGATGTTCTTCATACATAAGATTACAAAACGTGTGTATAAAGATTACACACTACCCGCATTTGCAGGTATGTATGGTACGATGACAGGTACTGTATCAACAGGTATTGCTTTGCTTAGAGAAGTCGATCCTTATTATGAAACACCAGCAGCAACCGATCTTGTTACAGGTACAACAACTGCAATCATCTTCGGTTTCCCGATTTTACTTCTCGCAAGTTTTGCACCAAACGGTATTGTGCAAGCACTCATTACATTGGGTGCACTGATCGTACTCTTTACACTCTTTGTCTTTATCTTAGTCAAAAAGAATCCTAAAGCTTAATAAACAAGGACACATTCTCAATTGAATGTGTCTTTTTTACTAAATGATAGCGTTATCATTGTAAGACTTGGCAAACCATTATATCTATGATATAATAGAAGTAAGGAAACGGATTGACCAAAATGACATCAGAATGAGAGTGTGTTCATGATAAAATGAGCGCTTTCAATCTGCCAAAAAGACGTTAATCCCTATGTCATCGACCATTTTTTAAATGCACGATTGTTTGTATGAATGGTTTATATGTGCACAAAAAATGAAGAAAATGAGGAAGAATATGAACGTATTATTTTGCTTGACACCGAAAGAAAAAGTGGCGTACATCTATCATGATTATACGATACGCCAAGCATTGGAGAAGATGCAGATTTACCGTTACAACTCTATTCCGATCTTAGATCGAAATGGTAAGTATGTAGGAACATTATCAGAAGGCGACTTATTGTGGTTTATTAAAGAACATCAACTGAGTTTTACAAAGACTGAACAAGTACCTATTCATAAGGTACCCAGAAACAAAGACAATGTTTCTGTTCCGATTCACACCAACATGGAAGACATCATCGATGTAGCAACCAGACAAAACTTCGTTCCTGTATTAGATGATTTTGGTGCATTTATCGGTATTATTACCAGAAAAGAAATTTTTAACTACATGATTAAACAAATGAATCCAAGTGAAAGAGAAGAAAGCCGATAAGGCTTTTTTCTTTGTAATCAAACGATAAAAAAAAGCGGTTGCCCGCCTTTAAATGTGAAAACGTCTACGAAACTCTTCCCTGCTTGCTTTTGAAGGTAGAAATGCGATGCCTAAAAGTGTTACTAGAGAATAAGCAAAACATGCAACAGATGGCCATGTATCTTGAGTAAATCTTAAAAGATTGAATAATCCAGGAATAAGTCCAATCAGTGTTATTACAATTAAACTTGAGAAATATTCAAACCATTTTTTCTTATTAAAGACAATCAGTACACTGATTAATAAGATATTTGCCATCACTGCAAAAGGCAATACATAATCAAGTGCCCAGTGATGATCTCTAATGGCTAATCCGACTAAAATTAAGGAACCTGTCGTTACAATAATACTTTTCGTTAGTTTAGATGTCCAAATCGTCGGTACAGTAAGTAAGACAAACATAATGACAGCATAGAAGTTCGTAATGGATACGACGAGTGACCAAGTCAAAGGTAGTCCATCTGAATAATCTAGATACATGGAAACTAAAATTGAAATAATATTTAAGAAAATAAATAAACGGTAGAAGAAACGTGATGCTTTTTTAGAACCGTACTCCGTAAACTTATACGTAACTTCTTGTTCATTTTCTATTTCTAATTCACCATTACAAAGCAAACAATGTTCAAGTGTTGTGTCATAATGAACGTGACATGTTTTACAGTATTTCATCATAACCCTCCTTGTAATTGGTATCAAGTGTCACATCAAGACCTTCAGCTACCAAGAATTGAACGATATGATTCATGATGGATAAGTCTTTTAAAGGTGAACTCATGATGATGTTGGTTTGAGATTTATGTGAAATCAAGGTCATCGCAATCCCGTATCCAGCATTGACAAAATCAGCATCAATAATGCGTGATTCAAGACCTGTAGGAAGGTCTACAACACCTAAATTAGAGATTGAACAGCTCGATATCGATTCACCTAAAATGTTATACCCAATTTTAAATGCAATCGTCTTTAAGACTAAGGGTAAAACACGAATTAAAAGATTTTTTTCAAAGCCAACCAATGAACTAATACGTGATTGTAGTTTTTCTTTATCGAGTTGGTCTTTAAATTGTTCTTTGGTTAATTCGAGCATATTCTCGAATGTCCAATCCGTGCGGTTTTGAGTATATGTTCCTTTAATATATAAAGAGAAATTACGAAGTGTCACAGAGTCGAAATAAGGACGTAAATTAACAGGAATGAATATTTTAAGAGGCTTTTTCCCATGAGTGAAATCAACCGATTCTTTGAAGATTGAATATGCAAGAAGTGCGGTCACAAACTGGGTTACTGTACATTGATATTTCGTTTTTACAATACTTAATAAAGCTTTTGTGTCAAGCTTAATCTTAAGCATGAGAACCCAATGATTAGAAAATCTTTCACCATCAAAATGATAAGCTTTTTCTTCTTTGAGATTACGTCTTTTCGCTTTGTCGTAATTTGAGACAAAGTTATCTTCGCTTTCTTTTTTGGAATAAGGCTTTTCACTTAAAATCTTACCTTCATGTTCAATTTTAAAACCACGAATTTTATAGTAATTATAAACGATCGATTTTAAAAAGTGCATCGCTCCAGTACCATCAGAGATGGCATGGAATGTTTCAAGTGTGACTTTATTATCAAGATAATAAACTTTAAATAAATAACCATGATTTCGGTAGACCTTGAAGTATTTGCACACTTGAGAAGGTTCAGGTTCAACTTCAAAATGTCTTGTATTAGAAGCAAAGTAATTCCAAAAAAGACCGTTTTTAAGTTGGACGGCGAACGTTTCAAATCGTGGCAAGACTTTGTTGACAGCTTCCTCTAAAAGAGTCGAATCAATCGTCTCGTCTAGATAAAAAGAGAGCCGAAAGACATTGCTGCGTTCATCTTGTGAAACAGCGGGGAAAATCTTTCCAGCGTTATCGAGTTTATACCAATATTTTTGCTTTTTCAATGACATCACCTGTTGATGACACACGATGTTATGTATGTCATCTTTTATTATACACTTTTTTGGTGTTTCTAGAAACAAATTCGACATATTTAACATAATACTTCGAATTCGAAGCATTATAGTTGTGATCAACATTTGACTATAATATAATGAAACTGAAGGAAGTGAATCATATGAAACCACTTAATGGTATGCACCATGTGACTGCAATCACAAGTAGTGCAGAAAAGATTTATGCATTTTTTACAAACATATTAGGATTAAGATTAGTTAAAAAGACGATTAACCAAGATGATATAAAAACGTATCATCTCTTCTTTGCTGATGATGTAGGTGGACCTGGTACAGATATGACATTTTTTGATTTTCCGGGTTCAATTAAAGCAGTCAAAGGAGCCAATGAGATTGGAAAGACTTCGTTTAGAGTGCCGGATGGTCACGCATTGCTTTACTGGAAAAAACGATTTGAAAAGTATGATATTAAACACGAACCTATAACATCACTCTTTGGTATAAAAATGCTTTTCTTTACAGACTTTGATGATCAAGAATATGTTCTTATCTCAGATGAAAACAGGAATGGTGTAAAACCAGGCATTCCTTGGCAAAATGGACCTATCCCATTAGAATTTGCCATTTATGGATTAGGACCTGTCTTTTTCCGTGTGAATCATGAGGATTTTTTTCATCAAGTACTTACTCAAAAGCTAACATTCAAAAAAGTAAAAGATGAAGGTGATTATCACCTTTATGAAACCGGGCTTGGCGGGAATGGTGGCAGTGTCATTGTCCACGTAGCCAAAGATTTACCTCAGGCACGTCAAGGATTTGGTGGTGTTCATCACGTCGCTTTTTCAGTAGATGATGAAAATGATATCATGTCATGGATCAAAAGGTTAAATGAACTTGGTGCAGGACATTCAGGTTATGTCGATCGTTTCTATTTTAGATCGCTCTACACGAGACTTTATCCAGGTATCCTCTTCGAGTTTGCAACTGAAGGACCTGGCTTTATCGATGATGAAGAACCTTATGAGACTTTAGGTGAAAAACTTGCATTACCTCCTAAGTTTAGGAATCAACGTGAGCAAATTGAAAAACTTGTTAGACACATTGACACAAAACGTAGTGATAAGGTTTATAATAAAGAATATATCGATGAAGTTGGTGAATAAAATGCAGCGTGATAAGGACTTCCTAAAACTCACAACCGTCTTATTTCGGACAATGCAGCATGTTGAAGCTGTAATCAAACAAGATATTCAATCTTATCAGTTAAATACATCAGAATTTGGTGCTTTAGAACTTCTTTATAACCGTGGTGCTCAACCGATGCAATCCATTGCATCTAGAACACTTATGGCAAACAGTTCAATGACCTATGTGATTGATAAACTTGAATCAAGAAAACTCATTTATAGAAAACAAGATGAAAAAGATAAGCGTGTGATGATTGTTGATTTAACTGATGAGGGAAGAACCTTTTTCGAATGCATTTTTGAGCATCACATCATTGCGTTAAAAAACCTTTATGGCCATTTAACCGATGAAGAACTTACTCTATTAATTCAAACACTTAAAAAAGTAGGATATAAAGCTAAAGAGCTTCAAGGAGAAAAATCATGAAACACGTCTATGAACAAGGTTCCAATGGAAAAACGTTGATTATGCTACATGGCACGGGTGGAGATGAATATGATCTCATCCCCCTAGCAAAACACATTGATCCGAATGCGAATATCTTATCGATTCGAGGTAATGTTCAAGAATACGGGATGCCAAGATTTTTCAAACGACTTGCTATGGGTGTTTTTGATATGGAAAGTTTGGCTGAAGAAACAGAAAATCTTTATATGTTTATGAAAGAATCAGCGATTAATTATGGATTTGATTTATCATCTTCAGCGATTGTGGGTTATTCTAATGGTGCTAACATTGCATCTTCAGTGATGCTGACCTATGCTAATCCATGTGGAAGTGCCATTTTATTTAGACCGATGGTACCAAGAAAAGATCAAGAAATCAATGATTTAAAGCAGATGAAAATATGCTTATTTTCAGGTAAGAAGGATCAAACTGTTCATCACGAAGATCCTGTTGTGTTAAAAGAATTATTTGAACAAAGAGGTGCTCTTGTTGATTTGTTTTGGCTTGATGAAAGTCACCAGCTCACAAGAGAAGAACTAGAACATGCGAAAAGTTGGTATCAAAAGCTTTAATTAAAGGAGTATTTCATGAAATTTGACATATCAGATGATGATTTTAATGCATTTCTTGAAACATACGTTTTATCAAGAACTCCTTTAAAGTTTAAAGAAGTTCCTGCTAAAGAAAAGCGTAAATATATGATGCTTTGCATGATCATTCATCATATAGATCCAACAAAGATCTATCATGAGTTTGAACTAAATGACATTTTAAAACCAATGGTTGATGATTATGTTATGATCAGACGTTATCTAGTTGATTATGGATTTTTAAATCGAGAAATAGATGGATCTAAATATTGGGTCGATTGTGATTTAACTGAATATTCAAAGTTTAATAAAGCATAATAAAAATCGGAGCTCACTAGAGTCCCGATTTTTTCTTTAAGGGTATGAATCTTTGAATATAAGCTTTAATAGATACTTTTTTGACACGATTACTCATGGCAAGCCATAAAAGTGTATCTTTGATGGTATCTTCAATAGGTCTTGGTTGATAACCTAGTTCACGTGTAGCTTTTTCATGACTAAAATGAGAATTACTTCTTAGTGTATATAGTGAATACGATGAATAAATAGGTGGAAGTTTTCTAAGTTTATAGTAAACTTCAGCAAGTGGAGCACTTAGTCTTGCAAACCAACGTGGAAGTACGTGAATCGCTCTTTTTTTACCTGAGTAGGCTTGTAATAAAACAAATAGTTGTTTTAGATCGATATGTGTTCCAGATAAGATATAGGTTTCACCCACGTGTCCATCTTTAACAGCTCTTAAAATACCATCTGCAACATCTCGTACATCAACAAAATCATAGGCACCATTAACTCTTGAGGTGAGATATCCGTTTAGGTAATCTTCAATCATCATGGTCATATGGCCATGCCCTTGATCCTCAGGACCGATAATACCTGATGGGTGAACAATGATTGCAGGAAGTCCGTCATGGATGGCTTCAATGACGTGTTTTGAAGCTAATGCTTTTGATTTCGCATATGCACCTATGACTAAATTTGGATCAAAGGTCTTGGTTTCATCAATGATTAAGCCATGTGGTTTTTCTAAGATTGCATGAACTGATGAAACATAAATCATTTTTCCAATTTTTTTATGCTTAACAAGATCAACGATTCTTTTTGTTCCTTCAACGTTTACTTTTTCAATTAAAGGATTTTTCTTTTTGGAGATTGAAACGATTCCCGCACAATGAATTAAAACAACTTGGCTTAAATCTATATGTTCGTCAAAATCAAAAAAGGCATCTAAAGTTTCAGGTTTCGTGATATCACCATGATAAATATCAACACCAAGTGCAAGTAATCGATCTTCTTTATCTTTGGGTAAAATTAGACCACGTACATGTTTTGCTTGATCTCTTAACATGTGACATACCGTATAGCCTAAGTGCCCATTGGCACCAGTGACTAAATAGAGATGTTCCATACCATCAACTCCTTCACCTTCACCTTATATCGGTAAGATAAAAAAATCAAGTATATGGATTGTGAAGAAGTGAACATGTGAAATTTTACATAGTTAATCCTTGGTAAACAGTATCTATAATTAATTCAAGAGCATGTCTGATGACATTTAAATCTAAACTAAACATGTGAGCTTTATTGATGGTTTGTGATGTTTCATAGGGGACATGGATGAAACCTGCTTTGACATGATGTTTTGATGAGACGTCAAGTTCATGCATCACACTATAAAAGATATGGTTACAAATATAAGTGCCAGCAGAATAAGAAAGTTCAACTGGAATATGGTTTTCACTTAATATATGATAGATTTGTTTATCTGGTAATGTTGAAAAATAAGCAGTTGGACCAAATAAAGAAATGGGATCATCCATCGGTGTAACACCTTTAGCATCTGGTGTTTTAGAATCATCTAAATTGATGGCAACTCTTTCAATAGAAATTGCCTTCCTACCACCTGCTTGACCAATCATCAAAATGACATCGGGGTCAAGATCTTTTATTTTTTCAATGAGTATATGGGAAGATTCATAATAGATTACAGGTAACTCAAGTAGATGAAGTTCAACATTGAGATGTTTTGCATTTATTTTTTTTATAGCTTCGTAAGATGGATTAATTACCTCGCCACCAAAGGGCATAAAGCCAGTCAATAAGATTTTAATCATTGTTATCACCTCTCTCTCATTTTACCATACAGATGAAAAACCCAAGTCTTTTGAAATGACCTTGAACCAGTCTATACTTTCATATATAATGGAAGTAATGTTTCGTTTCATAAGAAAGAGTATATCATGAATAAAATTATCGCTTTATCACCAACTGAATATAAGGATTATAAACTTGAATATGAATATATCACAAAATTTTATTATCATCTTTCAATTAAGAAAAAGAAGGATATAAAAATAACGATTAAACGAAAAAAGTTTCTCAAAAAACAAGAGAAGAAGTTTACTGATTTTCTTTTTCAAAACTATATTGAAGACCCACATGTTTTTGGTATCTTTGATAAGAAAAAATTGATTGGTGTTATTGAAGGATCATTAGAGACTTGGAACAATCGCTATCGCATTTGGAATTTTTTAGTCGACAAAAAATATCGAAGAGATGGTTATGGTAAACTGCTATTTCAACACATGGTTGAAGTAGCAAAAGAATTAAAAGCACGGGCACTTGTTTTAGAATGTCAAAGTTGTAATGATCCAGCAATTCAGTTTTATTTAGATCGAGGTATGCATTTTATTGGTTTTGACACCATGTCATATACGAATAAAGACATAGAGCAAAAAGAAGTCAGACTAGAGATGGGTATGCGTCTAGACATATAAAAAGAGGTTACTATGGAACGCCTTTGGACTCGCAATTTTACGATACTAACCATTGGTTCAATGATTTCAGCACTTGGTAGCGCTGCTGCCAGTGTTGCTTTTGGAATATTAATTTATCAGCGCACAGGTTCACCTTTGACTCTGGCGCTTTTTACTGTAGCCAATATTGTACCCAGAATTATTACAGGTTTTCTTGCAGGTCCTTATGTCGATCGAAATTCACGAAGAAAAACTATTTTTGGATTGGATTACCTATCATCCCTACTTTTCCTTTGTATATCACTAATTCTTTTTACAGGTTATTTTGATGTGCTTATTTTCACGCTCTTAGCAGGTCTTTTTGGAATCATAGATACCGTTTACCAACTTGCATTTATGAGTATGTTTCCAGAGGTTATTACACGAGGAAACCATTCAAGAGCATATTCACTTTCAAGCCTCATATGGCCGTTATCAGCCGCTATGATGGCACCGATTGCAACCTTTATGATTGAAAATGTTGTTCATGGTATTGCTCTGTTGATGTTGTTTAATGCAATCACTCATTTTATAGCTGCAACCGTTGAATCAACGATTAGACTCGATGAGAAACTTAATCAAAGAAAAGTGAATGGATTGCAGTTTGTTGAAGATTTAAAAGAAGGATTTCATTACTATAAAAGAGAAAAAGGCATATTTGGAATTGCCATTTTGTTTGCAGCATTTAGCTTTGTTTATGCTTCACAAGATTTACTTAGAATGCCTTATTTTATGACAAGTGATATATATACGTTACAACATTTTTCTTTTTTAATTACTGCGTCATCAGTGGGTAGAATTATCGGAGGAATTATTCATTACACGTTTAAATACCCTCCTCATAAAAGGTATTTAATCGCTGTTTCAGTTTACTTATCGGTTGAACTTTTATCTGCAACAATGCTTTATATGCCCTATGTCATTATGCTTTCAATAAGCTTTATTGTTGGACTTTTATCAGTCACTTCATTCAACATTAGAATGACTGCAACACAAGTTTATATACCTACAGAACTCCGTGGAAGGGTCAATTCTACACAAAATTTACTCTGGCATATTGGAGGCATTGTTGGTGTGTTAACAGCAGGTTCAATTGCAGAATTTACAACGCTTGATTATCGCTTCATATTGCTACTTTTAGCCAGTGTATCACTCACAACAATAGTGCTTGTTCCTATACGTATGCACCACGAATTTAAAAAGATTTATAACGCGGATATATAAAAAAAGTTGGGCGACCAACTTTTTATTTTACACGTAATGTGACGCATTTAAGATATAGAGATTCATCAGAGCCAAAGAGTGCAGGATGGTCTTTACTTTGGATTCTAAATTCGATCATTTGTGTGATTTTCTTAGCATCCTGAGATGCTTCCATGAGCATCTCCATAAAGAGAGCAGGTGTCATGTAGTGTGAGCAGGAACAACTCAATAAATAACCATCAGGATTAATGATTTTTAAAGCTTGTAAATTGATTTCTTTATAACCTTGATAAGCTTTTTTGATATCGTCATTTTTCTTAGCGAATGCAGGTGGATCTAAAACAACAACATCAAATGTTTGATTTAATGTTTGATAGTCTCGAAGAGCTTGGAAAACATCTTTTTTTTCTGCAGTCACATTGTGAAAATGGTTGATAGAAGCATTATGTTTGATTTGCTCTACAGCACTTTCTGAGATATCTAGGCATGTCACTGAAGATGCGCCATGATATGCGGCGTGTAACCCAAATCCACCAATGTGAGAAAAACAATCGAGAACATGTTTGTCTTTAACGTAAGATTTAATGGCTTCATGATTGTCTTGTTGGTCTAAAAACGAACCTGTTTTTTGACCATTAATAATATCAACATCCATATTAAGTGCATTTTCTTTGATACGAATTAATTCTGGAACTTCACCATAGACGACACCTTTAAATAAAGGTAATCCCTCTTTTTTACGAACTGGAACATCACTGCGTTCATAAATTCCTTTTGGATGAAATAGTTCAACAAGTAACTTGATAAACATGTCTTTACGAAGATCAATACCTAAAGATAAGACTTGCATAGATAGATACTCATCGTATTTATCAACAATTAATCCAGGGATACCATCAGCTTCACCAAAAAGAACGCGATAACTGTTTTTATAGCCTAAGTCAAGACGCGATTGGTTTGATCTCACGATAATCGATCTGAAAAATTCTTCATCGATAACTTCATGTTCAATGCGTGATAAGACTCTTACAAAAATCTTAGAACTCGTATTCAAAAATCCTTTTCCAATAAATTGGTTTTTTGAATTGTAGACATAAGCGATATCCCCACTTTGGATATTCCCTTCAATTCTTTCAATTTCATTATTAAAAACCCAAGGGTGACCTTGAATGATACGGATATCTTCTTTGGGTTTAAGTGTTATTTTACAATTTTGATTCATTTCATCAACTCCCGCTCCATTATACCAAATTTATGAAATAAAAAGACATGGATTATACCATGTCATTTAGGTTGTTTTTGTCGATAATGTTCGATGACAAAATCTGCGAAACTGATATTAAAGTCACGGTTGATCATGGAAGTAAACTTTTCAATTTTTTTATCGTTACCATCTAAGTGTAGTGCGACAAAACATTTCATTAAATGATATTGATAATTTTCTAGATCACCCAATCTAAAATATGCAAGAGAACTGTAGTAATAAAAATACTCGAGGAGATAATAATTTTTATTATTTACTGCATGGCTGAGTGCAAGTTTACAATAACTGATAACATCGTTATAGTCTTTGTTTATACCAGCATATTTGGCTAGGCGAAAGAGAACTAATTGATATGCAAAATTGACACTCGATCCTAAAACAATGGATGAGTCAGTAAGGACGCTTTTTAACCTGGATGAGATGAGTTGTTTATCTGTTGATTTTGGATCAAGATCTAAAAGCGAAGTTAAGATAAACATTTCAGTTAGTGTAAAAATAGATTGCTTACTGAATTTGCTAAAATTAATTAAATCTTTGGTTTGCTGTGTTGCAACTTCAGCATTAATTTTCTGATTCATAAAATCGAATAAAATGACACTGTGTTCATAAACCATTTTATTTTCATAGTCAAGAAATTCTTTGCCACTGTATTTTTCTCTGATTTGTTCAATCTCATCACGGTTGTTATAAACAACAAAGTTATAAAAACGATCGACTTCCTTTGATTCTTCAATGCGAGCAGTTTCTAATTCGCGAATTAAATTGATGGTTTGAATACCTAATCTTTCGCAGAGTAAATCGACAATTTGGAATGGTATATCTGATTCGCCACTTAAGTATCTTCTGTACTGTCTAAGTGAGGTGATTCCATTTGTAAAAGACTCTTGGGAAATATTTCTAGCTGCTCTTAATCTCTCCAAATAGTTACTGAGTTCTTTCGATTTCATTATTTTCACCTCATTTTCATGAATTTTGTGTACGAATAGGGCGTATACGCCCTGTTTATTTACCCTAATTGATAATACAATTAGGGAAAAGGGAGGCAGTTGCCATGAAAAAATTCTTAGTATTAGTAGCCGTTTTATTTGTCGCAGTTCTTACATTTGTTGGTGTTAGCCAAATTGATAGTATTAGTTTTGGAAATATTACCATTGATTTTGAAGATTCAGGATTTCCAGAAATGGTTCGTTTAGACTTTGAAGATTCAGGATTCCCAGAAATGGTTCGTATCGACTTTGAAGACTCAGGATTTCCAGAAATGGTTCGTTTAGATTTTGAAGATTCAGGATTCCCAGAAATGGTTCGTATCGACTTTGAAGACTCAGGATTCCCAGAAATGGTTCGTTTATAGGAATCCAAAATTTTAAAATACATCACAATTATAACATACATTTTTTGTCACAATATAACGACAATGAAAAATTCTTTCAATCGCATTTCATGAAGAGTTGTCTTTAGTTGTACAACTAATGAGCTTTACAGTTTTATGACAATTAAAAAAAATAAACTCTGTTCTAAAAGTAAAATAATGATTTGCTTGACTACTATAAGGTGAACAGAGATTCAATGATAGATTATGTTGGATCATGTGAGGTCATTCAGACAGACTTAGTTAACTCGGAAGGATATGATTATCTATGAAAAACATCGTAAAGCTTTCACTTATTGCTGGATTTTTATCCGCAATTTATTTTACAAGTGGTGATTTTATTCGAGATGTGGTTGAGCAAACCAATACATTTGCGAATACATCATTACTCTTTCAGTATGGTGGTATGATCGGCTATAGTTTATTCGTTATATTTATTATGATGTTACAAACAGATAGCATTGGAAAAATACGCTCTTTTAAGCCAAAGTTTTCATCTTGTATTCACTGTACATATCTTTTAACAGGTATTGCATTTATTTTAATTGCATTAATCAATTTTACCATTCAAACTGCATTGATCATGGCTATCCTTTTCATGCTGATTACAGCTATTCTTGATATGATTCGCGACAAGATCGTTCAAGAACACGAAGGAAATCAATTGCATCCCAAGAAAATATTCTAATCTATAAAAAAACAATGATGATGTTTCTTTGAAACAAATCCAATCATCTACTTTGTAAAAAACAACCTTTGTGTGTATCATAAAGGTGAGAGGAGTTGTTTATTTATGTCAGTCGCATCAACGATTAAATCAAGAGTTAGTACAGCAAAGTTTACATCTCAGTGGGTTAATCCAGAAAAAATCATTGATCTTCTCGATGTTGCCGTATACGCACCTAATCACAAAATGAGACAACCTTGGCGTTTTGTCATTTTAGAAGGTGCGGGTAAAGATAAATTTGTGACTAATTATCTAGCTCAAGTAAAAGAAAGTGAACGAGAAGAACACAAAAAACTCGTTATGAAAGTGATGATGGCACCTACTGTGGTTGCATTCATTATGAAAAAAAATCCAGTCTATGCAGATGAAATTGAAGATATTCAAGCTTGTGCTGCATTAATACAAAACTTTTTATTGCTTCTAGAAGATGAAAAAATGGGAAGTTTCTGGAAAACACCTAAATACATTGAAACAGAAAAATTTAAGGATGTTCTGGGCATTCGCTATGACGAACTTGTTTTAGGATTAGTGATGGTAGGCTATCCTCAAGTTAAAGTTGAACCTAAACTTAGGGAAAGTGCAAAACTACTAACAACCATTTACGAATAAAAAAAAGGACATATCTATGTCCTATAAGTCAATGTAAATTCGGCCTTCTTTGACCTCGGTCTTGAAGGTTTTTAATTTTTTAGTAGGCATCTTGATAAAACCAATATGTGCTTTTTCAAGAACCTCACCGGATTGAATGTTGAATGTTGCACCATGTGCTTTGCATTGAAGTTGATTATTTGTTTGAGTGCCTTTGGATAACGATACACCTAAATGGGTACATTTGTCTTGAACTGCATAGATTTTTTCATTTAAAAGCATGAGCAAAATCGTTTGACCTTCAACAGAAACTTTCTTCTTAAAATCTTTAACTAATTCTTCGTAAGTACATACATCATAGAGCATGATTGATACCTCCTATACTTTAATTATAAGGTAAGAAGATCTTTTTAGCATTAATTTGACTTCATTTTAAAGTGTCTGGTTGCAGAAACTGCGGTTTTCCATCCTTTAACTGCGGATTCACGATCTTGATCATTCATTTTTGGTGAATATGATTTATCGAGCTTCCAAGAGGATCTAATATCTTCAATGGATGACCAGTAGCCTGTAGAAAGGCCTGCTAGGTAAGCTGCACCTAAAGCTGTAGTTTCAAGAATTTTTGGTTTATCAACGCGTAAATTTAAAATATCAGATTGAAATTGCATCAAAAATTCATTAACAGTTGCTCCACCATCGACTTTAAATGATGTGATGGGAAGTTTTGTATCTTCCTCCATTGCATGTAAAACATCCATCGATTGATAACAAATAGCTTCCAATACAGCTCTTGCAAAGTGAGCTTTTGAGGTTCCTCTGGTTAAACCAAAGACTGCACCTCTTGCATCTGAATCCCAGTAAGGTGTACCTAAACCAACGAAAGCAGGTACTAAATAAACACCTTCATTTGAAGATAATGAGGTCGCTAAACCTTCTGTTTCGGATGCAGATTCAATCAGCTTTAAACCGTCTCTTAACCATTGAACCGAAGAACCAGCAACAAAGACACTACCTTCTAATGCATATGTAATTTCTTGATTAATGCCCCAAGCAATCGTAGTAAGAAGTCCATGTTCAGAAGCAATCGGTGTATGACCTGTATTCATGAGCATGAAACAACCTGTGCCATACGTATTTTTAACCATCCCTTTATCGAAACAGTTTTGGCCAAATAAAGCTGCTTGTTGATCTCCTGCAATCCCTGAAATAGGTATTTTTTTACCAAAAAAATGATGAGGAGCAGTATATCCGTAAAGCGATGAACTTTCTTGAACCTTAGGTAACATTGACATAGGGATATCTAAAATAGCACATAATTCTTCATCCCATTTAAGTTCATGAATGTTATATAAGAGTGTTCTAGAAGCATTGGTATAATCTGTAATGTGTAATTTATCACCAGATAATTTATAAGCTAGCCATGTGTCAATCGTACCAAAAAGAAGTTGACCTTGATTAGCTTTTTCTTTTGCTCCAGGAACTTGGTCTAAAATCCATTTAATTTTGGTTGCTGAAAAATAAGCATCGATCATTAATCCGGTCTTTTGTTTAAATAAAGGACTAAATCCCTTATCTTTTAAGTCATCACATATCGATGATGTTTGTCTTGATTGCCAAACGATCGCATTATAAATGGGTTGACCTGTTTGTTTATCCCACACGATGGTAGTTTCTCTTTGATTGGTAATCCCAATCGCGTGAACATCTTGTGGTTTAATATTTGCTTCAAGTAAAACACGTGCCATGACAGCTAAAACACTGACCCAAATTTGGTTTGGATTATGCTCAACCCACCCTGGATGCGGATAAATCTGTTTGATCTCTTCACTTGCCATCGCAATCACATTGGATTGATGGTCAAAAAGAATAGCTCTTGTACTGGTGGTTCCTTGATCGATGGAAAGTATATATTTCATGAATGTGGACTCCTTTTATAAGGTTGGCAAAGTTGATTTAGTAGCAATCATGTCAATGCCAGTATGATGAATATCGGATACGATGATATCTCCTATTTTAACATGTTTTTCTACGATTACGTGGTCTAATTCTGACATGATTTCAAAAATTAAGCCTTTAGGGAGTGCAGAAGAAGATTTAACAGATACGCGCGGGACATCTTTAAAAACGGTTCTAACCGTGGTCGTTAACATACGTGTTGGATTTGTCATCTCAGTTTTTGCATAAGTTTTACCTCTTGGACAACGGTTTCCCGTGACTTCTAAGTTTTCATCAACAGATAAATGACAACCTACAGGACAGACGATACAGGTAAGTTCTTTCATTGTATTTCCTCCAAAATCAATGTGATGGGATCTTTACTCTTTAAATCATCTAATGAAAAGTTAATCGTTTCCATTTCAGCGGGTACGATATGTGAAGCTTTTTTAGAAATGATCATCTGATCATTTTGCATGACTTTAAAGATGCCTTTTTCCATTTTTTGTGTAACTCTAAACGATAAAGTAATAAGTTTCTCAGTTTGATGATAATCAATCAGTTGAGGTACGGTATAGCGAATCAGTGGTGAACGTTGAACTTCTTGGTAAAAAGGTGTTGTTTTTTTCGTTTTATGAACGAATGATTTCGCATAAAAACCAGCTTTTTTACCTTCTTCACTGACCCAGTCCACTAAGTCATGCACATGAAGTGCATTGCCACAGACAAATAAACCATCGATATCGGTCATTAGTGTTTGATCAACAACAGCACTTTTAGTTATTGGACTCTTTTTCATTGAGATTCCATCAAAAAGTGCGATATCAGGGATTAATCCAATCGATAAAAGAAGGGTGTCGACTTCAAATGTTTTTTCTGTTCCAGCAATCACATTAAATTGTGAATCCACTTGTTGAATAGTAATTTTTTCTAAAACATCATGTCCGATAATATCTGTTACGGTATGAGATAAATAGAGGGGAATATCAAAGTCATGAAGACATTGAACGACATTACGCGTCAATCCATTCGAATAAGGCATAATTTCTGCTACACCTAAAACTTTAGCACCTTCTAATGTCATACGTCTTGCCATAATGAGACCAATATCACCACTACCTAAAATAAAGATACGTTTTCCAACTAAATAGCCTTCCATATTTAAATAGCGTTGTGCACTTCCTGCTGGCATAATGCCCTTTGGTCTTTCACCAGGAAGCATAATGGCACCGCGTGTTCTTTCATAACATCCCGAAGAAATGATAACAGCTTTCGCATCCACTTGGACATAACCGTGAATTTCACTGGTCATCGTCAGATGAAAGAGATCATCTTTTCTAATATCCAAAACAGTTGTAGATAACATAATATCAATCGGAAGTTTTTTAAGTTCATCAATAAAACGATTTGCATATTCTGGCCCAGTCAATTCTTCTTTAAACATATGAAGGCCAAAACCGTTATGAATACATTGATTGAGAATTCCCCCTAAGATGCCTTCTCGTTCAATGATTAAAATATCAGTGTGTTCATCATAAGCAGAGATTGCTGCAGCCATGCCTGCTGCACCACCGCCAATGATCACGATGTCTTTTTTAATCATGTTTTTTTGTCTCCTTCATTAAGATTGGTGTATGTTCAGCATAATAATTGATTTCATCCAAGGATTTTCCTGTCGTTTTAGATATAATTTTTAAAACACGACTTTCACAATAACCACCTTGACATAGACCACTTCCCGCGCGCGCGCGTTTCTTTATTCCTTTTATAGTTTCATTTCCAGTTGGACCCGTGATCGCATCAATGATTTCTTGTTCAGTGATTTTTTCACATTTACAGACAAGATGACCATATTTAGGGTTTTCTTCAATCATTTTTTTCTTATCAAGATCAGATCGATGATGAAATGGGATGGGTTTAACGCGGTAAGGATCAAAGTTTTCTTTTTGATTTGCTTTAAGCTTTATGATTTCATTAATGAGATATGTTGCAATGGCAGGAGCAGCGGTCAAGCCAGGTGAATCAATACCTGCGACATGGTAGAAACCTGGGAAAAATGAAGATTCTTTAATATAAAAATCATCATATGTTGAACTTGCACGAATACCAGCAAATGTTCTGATCACCATATCGTATGGGATATGAACAGATAATTTTTTAAGATGATCTTTAATGTATGTCATACCATCTTTTGTCGTTCCCGCTTTATTGGGGTCGCTAACAGGTGAGGATGTAGGTCCAAGTAAAATGTTTCCGTGAACTTGGGGGACAATCAATACACCTTTTCCAGAACTTGTTGGAAGTGGGTAGATCACTTTATGAAAAAGATCTTTGGCTTTACGATCTAAAACAAGATATTCACCTTTTCTAGGTTTTATCGTAAGTTCAAACTCTTTTTCGAGCATTAAAGCAACATGGTCACTCCATAAACCTGCAGCGTTGATGATATTTTTTGTTTGAACGTTTAGACCATTTTTTAGACCAATTTTATAAACCCCATCGTTATAATTCATCGATACAACTTCACTATTTCTTTGGAAAGTTGCACCATTTTTAATCGCATTTCCTAATGCGGCAATCGCAACTTCCCAAGGATAAGTGACTTTGGTTGTTGGAAGTGATAATACTTTTGTAATTGATGGTGATAGAAGAGGTTCTTGTCGTCTTGCTTCATCACCAGAAAGTAACATCATTTCACCAACACCATTGATAAGACCTCTTTGATAGAGTTGATCAAGCATTTTTTCTTCATCTTGATCATGTGCAACAACAAAAGCACCTGTTCTTAACAAGGGAATATCTAACTCTTTTTCGAGTTTGTTATAAAGTGAATTGCCTAAAACACAGAGCTTAGCTTTTAAAGTGCCTTCTTTTGGATCATGTCCAGAGTGAATAATGGCACTATTCGCTGTCGTTTGGTGGTTTGCGATATCATTTTCTTTTTCTAAAACTAAAAGTGAGACATCATAGCGCGATAACTCACGAGCAATCATTGTACCAATAATACCTGAACCTATAACAACATAATCATAAATCATATGAACCCTCCTGTATGAAAAAAGAGAAAAACAATTTTTAATAAATCAACGTTTTTCTCTCTTACTCTATGAATTGATTAACTTAGTTTAAAACCAAAACTTTGGATTACTTGTTGTGACTGCAACCGCTCCAGCTGCTAGACATGCCCTAATTTGATCTTTGGTGCGAATCAGTCCACCCATCATAATATCTGCACTGACTCTTGCTTTAATTTCAGGAATGATATCGATGCATAGTGCAGGTAAAACTTCTAATAAATCAGGATTTACTTTTTGTGCGACTTCAATACTTTGTTCTAAAGAGATGGAATCTTTTAAGAAGAAGCGTAAGATACCAATCACTTTACGCTTTTTACATACTTCGATCACTTTAGGTTTACTTGATATGATTCCATCAACTTTAAGTGACTGAATTAAGTAAATTGCACCAAATTCATCTGATGTCAGACCTTTGATAAGTTCAGAATGAATGAGAACTTTCTTTTGCTTACTTTTCATTTCTTGCACAAGTTCAGCTAACTGTGCAAGTTGGAAATTCATTAAGATACCATACGTTAAATGACTCTGTAGAAATGCTTTTAATTCTTGGTGGTTACTGATTGCAGGTATGATTTTTTGTTCTATAATCAAGGTGAAACCTCCTTGTACCCCAAAATAAATAGCAAAATCAAAAAGGCGTTCATGCACTTTTAACGATTTTGCTCTTCATCTCTATTCGCTCTTAAATTCTATTCTCATTATACCTTTGAAACCGTTTTTAGTCAAGGAAAACTTGAATGAACATTTCCCTCTTTACTTTTTAGAAAAGGGTGCTATAATAATGAAACAAGCGTAAGAAAAAGGTGTTGATTTTCGCATGAAAAAAGAAAGAAATATTATTATATCAGTCATCGGAATTGCGGGTTCTGCAGTTTTTATTTTAGCATTGCTGATGCTGATGTTTGGCGATGAACTGGATCAAATGTTTAATGTCATCGGGATTCGTGTTGCTACTGTGTTTGTCGCATTCGCATCCTTCTTATCAAGTATGCTCTTTAGCTTACTGATTTTACTTCATAACCGCACAACCGTTAAGATTAACGATGATACGAATAAACGTGCTGAATTATTTAGAGAATTACAATTTGCATCAGCAAACTACTCGATTATTGAATTTATGGATCGCATGCTCATCTATGGCGAGTCGACACGTTACATTCAACGTGTGCTTGAACGTAAAAGCATGATGTTTCACATGATTGAAAGTGGTTTATTAGAAAATGATATTTATACAAATCCCCAAGATTTTGCGTTTGTATCGATTAAAATTCCATTTCGTGTGATTGAAGGTAAGATCATTTCATCCATTACATTCGACAAACTTCGTTTTGAAAGAGAAGGCATTAACTATGAGTTTGTAACACCACCAAGTGAAACAGAGTCTAGAGCTTTCTTGCTTTATAATGAACATACAAAACGTAATAATGTCATTATTAACTTGATTATGAAAAAAGATAGTGTTTTTTATAACCCTAACCAAATTAACAATTTTACTAAAATCAAGATTTATATTAACATCACGAGTTTACTTGGAGTTAAAGTTAAAGGAAATAGTGAACTTTATTTTACCAACCCTGAGCAAATCGAAGGTGACGGTACCAATACATACCGTATTAACTCAGCGAATTTCACATTAACAGATATGCCAAAGATCGTTAAATCATAATGCATCTTTCATATCGTGTGCACTTAAATCTTTCTTTTTAAGTTCATATGCATATGTGATTGACTCATGAATGGCATCGATGATATCATCTTCTGGTAATTTCAAATCAGCAGATAAGTTTGGATCAATATAAAGTTTTTTTGTGAAAAGTTTTCCAAATGTTTTGGGATTGAGCCCTGGTTCAATTCCTTTTTTTGTATAAGTTTTTTGCATCTGTTTAAATCCTAGAATTGCAATCCAATTGAAAACATTGATGACCTTTTTCTTCATGTTCATCGCATCAAGCACATGGTGAACGAGTTCATTATAAGTCATGTTCATCATAGAAAGCGGATAGGAAGTCTTAGATTTTCCATATAAAATAGCATGATAAATTGCAACACCAACTTGGTGAGAAGTCACCATTGCGGTGCCCCCTTTTGGAAAGAAAATGATGGATGGTTTTTCAAAACGATCAATAAAAAGTGACCAAACAGGTTTTCTTCCCTTTTGAATGCCAAAAATATAGGGAAGTTCAAGAACAGTAACACCAAATGTGTCATCTGCATATGAGAAAGCAACGCTTTCTTGTTTGAGTCTACTTTGAATATAGGGATGATGATTGCCTAGGTTTAAGTCAGGCCATTTTTTAGCAAAATAAGCAAAATAGCTACCAAGAATTATAGCTTTCTTCACACCCATTTTTTTTGCAGAAGTTAATAGTTTTTCCATAGGTTCAATGTTATACATCTCATATGCTTTAGATACAGGAGCCTTAAATTCAACACGTTCATCAACGCCAGCAGCAAAAACAAAAGCATCCATGTCTTTCATGTATGAATCAATCTCAATTGTATCTGCTGTCATAAAATTACATAGATGTAAAATGAGTTGATCTGGAAGATGAAGATCTTGATTGACAGGTAATGTTAATGCATGCACCTCATGACCTTCTTTAATCATTGTAGACGCGCTATGTGAACCTAACAAACCTGTTCCACCTGCGATTAAGATTTTCATAGTAACCTCATTTAAAATAATTGGTTCTCAATATTTTTTTATAGATTTGATAAAGATCACTGATCTTTCTACTTTGATCAGAAGTTTCTTTAAGATCATATAAGAAGTGATGATTGGTACCATCAAAATAACTGTAATCTTTAAAGAGCACATAACGATCAGCTTCGATAAAAGCATCATTACCAACATAAAATGTTGGATCTCCGCCGAGATCAAAGAGCGCATTTAACGTGGGCAAGATGTCATAAGAAGATGTTAATGTATCAATGGTTATTGGTGTAACATCAGATGACCATAGATAGAGATTACCGCGTTGTTTAAGGTGGTTTTCCGTAATACCAGTAAAGCTTTGATATACTTCTTGAGGCATTGTATAGGGGTAGTGATCACCAGATAAGAGGATCACGGTGTCATCTAAAATATTCTTATCTTCAAGGGAAGAAAAGAGATTGCCAATCATATGATCGAGTTCAACTTGTGTTGCACGGTAATAATTAATTGATGGATCATCGTTAGGGTAAATCGAATTAACAAAATCGATATGTGTATGTGCAACATCATGCTCTTCGGTATAGGGTGAATGACCTGCAAATGTGATGATAAAACTCATGAATTTCGTATCCGTGGGAAGGATTTTATCTTTAGCTGCATCAAAGAAGATATGATCAAAACGCCCCGTCTCTGGTGTAAGATTTAATTCATCTTGTCCATAAAAAGCATCATAACCATAGTTTTCATAAATGATGTGACGGCCATAAAATTCTTTATAGTTCCCATGGAAAGCTTGAGTAAGATATCCTTTATCTTTAAACAGCTGTGCAAGTGATTGATTGTAGCTATTTTGCTTGAAAACAGTTACGGTAGGACCATCTTCAATGGAGGGAATAAGACTTGTGTTAAAGATGAATTCAGAGTCACTTGTCGTACGCTGGAAAACAGGTGTGTAGTGATTTGAAAAAGAAATACCTTCTGTTTTCAAGCGGTAAAGATTGGGTGTTAACACCTCATCTAAAATGGATTCATCATACGATTCAGCAAGAATAAAAATCAAATTTTTTCCTTCAAATAAACCAACTTGATCATGTGTGCTATAGGCTTTAGGGTTACTCTCGAAGTATTGATTAATTTCGAAGATATCCTTCTTACTGTGCCATCTTGGGGTAAATGAATCGAGTAAATCTCTACCCATCAGATGGAAAAAACCAAATCTTTCAGCAAACCGTTGTCTCGAATAAACGGTTTGATATAAATAGTGATCGGAAACTAAATCTGTTTGATCAGGTTCAGGAATTTTCGCATTCAACATGATCAGTAAAAAGACCATTAAAAAACTTGTAGTTATTTTTCTTGCTATCTGTCTATTCCAAATCACATGAGTAACAACCATATTCTTTAAATAGATCCAAACGGTCGAAATCATCAAGAATAAAATCACTGGATGTAGCCAGTTAAACAGGTACATACTTTGACCTGATTCAACACCTTCTCTTAAGGTCAATGCTTCTTTAAAAGTGAAATAATCGTGAAAAATACGAACATAGATATCTTGACCGATCACGTAAGAACCAAACATGATGATCGTGAAGACACAAAATATTTTTGCATACGTCTTTGGAATGGATAGATAGATGATCACCCACAAAAATAAACTGATGATCAAACCAAAAAGATAAGTTAAATAAAGGTGATCAACATTCTTTATAACAAAAAGAAGTTCCATTAAAATTAAACTTGCAAGGATTAACCAGATATCTTTCGATTTTAAAAGAAATGTCCAAAGTTCTTTACCGTAGAGCATATAAAGACTTCCTAAAAGACCTAAAGAGCCAATACCAAGAAACCAGCCGCTTAGGGTATAGATAAACTGATTATTTTCTGTCATTAAACGTAGACCGAAAATAACACCGAGTAAAACGATGAATCCAATGATGTATTGATATTTATAACGCATGTTGTGATGTCTCCCTATGTTTTATATCACATTTATTATACATCAAAAAACTGGTCGCTAAACCAGTTTTTATAGGTTAATATCGATAATATCTGAGATTGATAAACGTGCAAAGGGCGTAAGAATGATCATTTTTGAAATGGTATCAATCTTTTTAATTTTACCGTAGGTTGTTTTAAAGTAACCATCTTCATAATAAGTGACTGAAATCTCGATGTCTTGATGATTAGCAATCATCAATTTTTGATTCATTTCATCATATTGATCATCACTTAATTCTGGTTTATCCAATCTATTCAAACGGAGTTTGAGTTCACGGATCATCGCACCATAACCGACAAGTGCATCAAAGGGTGCCCATTTAATAATACCGCGGTCAACGTATGTATTAGGCATGATGGCCACCAATCATGTTGTTCCGTGCTTTAATCGTTGAAGATTCAAGTTCGCTAGAAGCACGGTTAACACTATTTCTTCCAAATTTGTATTTAATATCGTCCATTGCAGCATGAAGTTGATGCTCCTTCATTAAACGATCGACATCTTCAAAAAGAGAAAACTGATAAACGTGTTGTTCAGATAACCCACCAAGACTGACATGAACACGTCTAATAGGCTCATCTTCATAATACGTTTTAAATAAATGAAGACACGTTTCATAAACAACAGAAGCATTCGATGTTGGTTGATCAAGCGTGATTTGTCTACTAAAACCACCGCCCACAGCTTTGCTGTATCCGATGCCAAAATGGATGGTTCTAGCCACTTTTTTATGAAGACGTAGGCGTCTTGTTACATCATCCACCATTTCTAAAATGACTTGGAAGATGTCTGGTGTGTAGTAGTCATGAAACAGAGTTTGACCAGAACCATAACTTTTACTGACAGCACGAATGTTTAATTTTTGCTGAATTAAACTCATATCTATACCGTGTGTATGGTAGTAAAGCTCTTCACCAAGGATACCGAAAATACGTTTTAACGTATCAGGGCTATAATGTGCGATATCACCAATTGTTTTTAGTCCAAGTCGGTTTAAATTGCGTTCCATGTTATGACCAATTCCCCACATTTCTGATAAAGGTTCAACCGGCCATAATTTTGTAGGAATATCATCATATGTCCATTTTGCAATAAAATCAGGTGCTTTTTTAGATTCAATATCTAAAGCGAGTTTGGCCATCAACATATTTTGTCCAATGCCACAGGTGGCATAAAGTTTGGTTTCATCATAAATGGCTTGTAAAATCATTTTCGCAATTTCTAGATCTGTTTTTTGATAGTAGTTCAGGTATTCTGTAATATCTAGAAATGCTTCATCAATCGAATAGACATAAAGATCATCTTCTGAAATAAAGCGTAGATAAATCTCAATAATCTTCGTTGAATATTCTAAATAGGTTTCCATCCGAGGTTTTTGGAAAATAATGGGTAAATCGGGTGGAATTTCATGAATACGGCATCTGCTAGGGACACCAAGGGTTTTTAAGTAAGGAGAAACGGCTAAAACGATTGAACCATTTCCTCTTGATTTATCTGCGACGACCAAAGGAGTCGTAAAAGGATCCAAACCTAAGAGTGCACACTCAACGGATGCGTAAAAACTTTTTAAATCAATACATAAAATATGACGATACAGTTTGTATTCTTCCATCGCTTGAACCTCCTTTGTGCAATCATTATATCAATAATTTTTGAAAAGAAAAGGGGGTGAAAAGATGATTTTACGTGAAAGTGTTCTCTGAAAAAGATTACATTTATATCCATTCTAAACGTAAGCGTTTTAGTCAAAAATAAGCACTTAAAGGGTTATGAAAGTGAACATCATACCTTAAGCAACTTGATAAAAAAAACATGCGCGCACGCATGTTAGAGAGTTTGTGGTTTAGGATAAGTTTGTCCTTTAGTATCAACGGTGAGTGATTCAATGATGATATCTTCATAAGGACGGTCACGAGGATCACGTGGTTTACTGACGATTTGATCAACGATTTCAATACCAGAAGTCACACCGCCAAATGCAGCATACTGACCATCAAGGTGAGGTGAGTTTTGATGCATAATGAAAAACTGTGAGGTTTGTGAGTTTGGATCATTCGTGCGTGCCATGGAAATGACACCACGTGTGTGACGAAGGTCGTTTACAAAACCGTTCGTACGAAATTCACCACGAATAGGACGAAGGTCCTCTTTTCCCCAGCCACCTTGAATCATGAAACTTGGGATGATACGATGAAAGATTAAACCATCATAAAAGTTACGTTCTGCAAGTGCGATAAAATTGTTGACTGTATTTGGAGCAACTTCTGGAAATAATTCCAAAGTGATGGTACCCATGTTTTTAACCTTTAGGGTTACTGTGGGATTTTTTGGGTTTAAATAGGTTTGATAGCTCATAAAAATTTCCTTTCTTTTTTATACATTCTTTTTTAATTTAGGTTGATATCTTCTAAACCGGACGGTTCCATAGACACCAATGATGATCATGGCACTACCGATATAGTGATAATAAGATAATGTTTCATTTAATAAAAGCGTTCCAGCGATAATCGCAACAATCGTTGATAAATTCGAATAAATCGATGTGATGTGGGCTGGGGCTTGAGAGAGTGCGAAATTGACTAAGAAGAAACCTCCAATGGATGCTACAATACCTAAATAGAGAATAGGTAAGACAAGTTCAACATGATAAAGATTTAACACATAATCAATGATTCTGCCTTCTGAAACGAGTTTAACAAGATACATCAGATTAAAGATGACTGCACCATATAACATCATAAAATAAGTGATTTCATAAGGTTTTAACTGTTTTGAAGCGTTGCGTGATGCGATATTGAAGAATGCTGCAGATAAAACAGCACCAAGTAATAAAAGATAACCTAGGGCTTCAAATGCAATGCCATCTTGAACTTTAAACATTTGAATGAAAATCACACCACCGACAGATAATAAAATAAATAATAGTTGAATGAATCGTGGTTTTTCTTTAAGAATAAGCGATGATAAAATCGTTACAAAAATGGGAATCATCGCAATCATTAAACCTGCTTCGCCACTGGTTGTGATGCGTAAACCATAGGTTTCAGTTAAGAAATAAAGAATCGGTTGAAATAAAGCAACTAAAAATAAATCTTTCATGTGTCTTTTTTCAAAACGTATTTTGATGACTTTAAAGAGTCTTAAGGCTTCAAAGGCTAAAAATGCGATTAAAAAACGATAAGCAATGAGTCCAATGGGACTGACATAATTCATCGCGACTTTTGAAAACATAAAGGTAAAACCGAAGATGCTGGCAAATAACACGCCAGCGATATGAACTTTCTTTGACATAGTGACCTCGTGATGTATGTGTATAAGGTATGTGTGAAAGACACATTCCTCTATCATCATAACAGTTTTTTGAGTAAACGTATAGGAGGATCACTCAAAATGAAGTTTTTTACTTAAAGCACATTATAATAAAAAATATAATGATGTGGTATTGACAATAGTGTATGACATACAGTATAATCAATATCGAGGAGTGATGATATGGATCCGAATGTATTAAATAATATGCTCGTTGAATTAAAACGAGGTACACAGGTATTAGCAGTTTTAAGTCAACTCAAACAAAATCAGTATGGATATTCTTTGCTACAAGCACTTGAAGAAAAAGGTGTTTCAATTGAAGCAGGTACACTCTATCCACTGATGAGAAGGTTAGAGTCACAAGGTTTATTGACCAGTGAGTGGGATACGACTGAATCAAGACCAAGAAAATATTATAGACTTTCCCAAGATGGATTAAAGATTTATGAATCACTCATTGAGGAGTGGCAACGTATGGTTAAAGATATGAACCGATTAATGGAGGAAAAAACGATATGAAAAAGATTATTGAACGCTATATATACGCTGTAACAAAACGATTACCAGAGCGTATGCGTGATGAAGTCAAAGAAGAGTTGAATGCAAACATTCATGATATGCTACCTAAGAACCCAACCGATCAAGATATTGATGAACTCTTGCATAAATTAGGTCATCCAAGAGAACTTGCAAGAAATTATCATGGGGAAGATCGTTATGTCATCTCACCACTTTTCTATGACGATTACATTCAAGTATTAAAGATTGTATCCATTATCTTTTTAGCGATAACCTTAACATTTGGTACGTTTGATGCTATTATTCATGTAGAATCTGCTACGATCTTTTTGATGATTGCTGAAGTTATAACAAAAATATTTTCAAACGCATTTGAAGCATTTGTGAGTGCATTCGCATGGGTGACGTTGATTTTCTGGGGTATTGATTATGCTGCAAGAAAAAAGAAGTTCCCCGAATGGAAATTAAGTGATCTTCCAGATTTACCGACACCTCAAACAACGAAGATTTCGCGTGTTGAATCACTTTTAGGTCTTATTTTAGGAACTGCATTTTCTGCCATCTTTATTATCTTATTGATGAGATATGTCGATAAAGTAGGTATCTATGAAAATCAAGTGATGGTTGCACAACTATTTAACAAGTCAGTAACCGATCAATTCATTGTTTTCTTTATCATCAGTGCAGTTATCGGATTTGTTGTTAATTTGCTTAAACTTCAATTTGGTGAATGGAAAATTCCACTAGCAATCCTTTATACAGCACATGAAATTCTTTCTACCGTTTTATTCTTGATTTTTATTCGTGCTGAAGGTTTGATCCTAAATGAAGCTTTAGTAAAAATCGCATCTTATGTTGATTCAACCGTTTTAGAAGTTCAATCGAGTATGACCAAAGGTATTACCGGTATCACTGTATTTGTTTGTATCGTTGTGGGTATTGATCTCATTTCGACATGGGTTAAAACGTTAAAACAAAAAAAGTTATAAAAGAGTTAATAGTGCATGATTAAGTAATTGATATAAAATGCTCACTTTAAGGTATATAAGTGTTTCTATGTTAAGAGAATAAGTTAAATACAACACTAAAGTCTGCTAGATTTCTGTCATAAATTAATAGTTATTTATACTATTGCTAAATTAATCATTTAGATGTAAGATAAGGTCAAGAGTAGCAACAATATTAAATATAAGAGCATCAAGAGAATAAACCTCTTGTTGCTTTTTTATATAAAATGAATTAAATAGAAAGAGGAGTATATATGCGAAAATTAGTACTGATTTTAGCTTTTTTGTTCCTCACCATTGGCATTGCTTCATGTGGTAGTCAAACTGTTATTGACGTAACGTTTGAAGAGAATGGCGGAGCAGAGGTCGAAGATATTCAAATTAGTTTGACATCAACGACGGTTGATCTTCCTACGTCATCAAGAGATGGATACACTTTTGATGGATGGTATTTAGATGAGGGCTTGACTCAGCCATTTACTTTAGCTGCTCTATTGACTCAAAATGGTGTTTTAGTTCTCTATGCAAAATGGATAGAAGAAACAAACACGGTAACGATCACCTTTGAAGAGAGCGGTGGAAGCGCAGTTCTAGATATCACACAGGACTTTAATACAGCGGTCACCGCGCCAAATAATCCAAACAAAGAAGGTTACACATTTGGCGGTTGGTACAGCGATGCAGCATTAACCACCGCCTACACGTTCACGGTAATGCCAGCACAAAACATCACGCTCTACGCGAAGTGGACGATCATCCAATACACGATCACCTTTGAAGAGAACGGTGGAAGCGCAGTTCTAGATATCACACAGGACTTTAATACAGCGGTCACCGCGCCAAATAATCCAACCAAAGAAGGTTACACATTTGGCGGTTGGTATAGTGATGTAGAATTAACCACCGCCTACACGTTCACAGTGATGCCTGCACAAAATATCACGCTCTACGCGAAGTGGACGATCATCCAATACACGATCACCTTTGAAGAGAACGGTGGAAGCGCAGTTCTAGATATCACACAGGACTTTAACACAGCGGTCACCGCGCCAAATAATCCAACCAAAGAAGGTTACACATTCGGCGGCTGGTACAGCGATGCAGCATTAACCACCGCCTACACGTTCACGGTAATGCCAGCACAAAACATCACGCTCTACGCGAAGTGGACGATCATCCAATACACGATCACCTTTGAAGAGAGCGGTGGAAGCGCAGTTCTAGATATCACACAGGACTTTAATACAGCGGTCACCGCGCCAAATAATCCAAACAAAGAAGGTTACACATTCGGCGGTTGGTACAGCGATGCAGCATTAACCACCGCCTACACGTTCACAGTGATGCCAGCACAAAACATCACGCTCTACGCGAAGTGGACGATCATCCAATACACGATCACCTTTGAAGAGAACGGTGGAAGCGCAGTTTTAGATATCACACAGGACTTTAACACAGCGGTCACCGCGCCAAATAATCCAACCAAAGAAGGTTACACATTCGGCGGCTGGTACAGCGATGCAGCATTAACCACCGCCTACACGTTCACAGTGATGCCAGCACAAAACATCACGCTCTACGCGAAGTGGACGATCATCCAATACACGATCACCTTTGAAGAGAGCGGTGGAAGCGCAGTTCTAGATATCACACAGGACTTTAATACAGCGGTCACCGCGCCAAATAATTCAAACAAAGAAGGTTACACATTTGGCGGTTGGTACAGCGATGCAGCATTAACCACCGCCTACACGTTCACGGTAATGCCAGCACAAAACATCACGCTCTACGCGAAGTGGACGATCATCCAATACACGATCACCTTTGAAGAGAACGGTGGAAGCGCAGTTCTAGATATCACACAGGACTTTAATACAGCGGTCACCGCGCCAAATAATCCAACCAAAGAAGGTTACACATTTGGCGGTTGGTATAGTGATGTAGAATTAACCACCGCCTACACGTTCACAGTGATGCCTGCACAAAATATCACGCTCTACGCGAAGTGGACGATCAATCAAGTAATAAGTGATTTTGATAATGCTACTATAGTGAACGATGGAGAAGTCATCCAAGTTGAAATCACTCTTGAAAATAATGCCATTTTCTATATCTTTACTCCTACCGTTTCTGGCAACTACAGAATTTTTTCTACCGGTGACCAAGATACATACGTTTACTTATGTAATCAAAATGAAGAGGTAGTAAATAGCGATGATGATAGCGGATTAGACTATAACTTTGATTTAATCTACTTTTTTGAAATTGGACAAACTTACTATATTGTTGTCCAATTATATGATGAGTTTGAAACAGGTAGTTTCACATGGTCACTTCAGCAAGTAGTTAGTGATTTTAACAATGCAACTGCAGTCAACGTTGGAGACATAAACCTTGTTGATGTCACAATTATTGGAAGTGATTACTACTACCAATTTACGACATCTTCATCTGGTTACTTTGAGATATATTCAGAAGGAGATCAGGATACTTATGTAAGTATTTACAATCAAAATGAAGTCTTATTAGAAACTAATGATGATGGAGGACTTGATTATAACTTTGGTTTAATTTACTACTTTGAAGAAAATCAGATTTATTACATTGTTGTTGAATTATATGATGATTTGGAAATAGGAAGTTTCACATGGACGATTGATTCATCAAAAAGTAACTTTGTAAATGCTATTGAAGTTTTTGATGGTAGTACCGTTAATGTGAGTGTGATAATTGAAGGAGATGTAGATTACTATCTGTTTAATCCACTCACTACAGGCTATTATTACATGTACTCAACGGGTGATTATGATACTTACATTAATGTATATGATCAATATGAAGAATTGTATGATTTAGATGACGATAGTGGTTCTGGATATAATTTTGGTTTATTGTGTTATTTTGAAAGTGGTCAATCTTATTATATAACTGTTGAATTATACGATGAAACAGAGACAGGTGATTTTACTTGGACCCTTGAACGAAATGATTATTTAGGTAATGAGGATTTTGATTCTGCAGTGATAATTGATGCTGAAACAATCAATGTTGGTGCTATTTTATACTCAGAAAGCCGAATCTATTATAAATTCATACCTACACAAACAGGTTATTATAATGTAGAAAGTCCTAGCAATCAAATCTTATGTTATGAATTATATGATGCACAACATGTTTGGATTGGGTATAAGTATTTTTATGATGATTATTACGGAAATCTATCGGATATTGAACTCGAATTGGGCATCACTTATTATCTTGCTGTTATGTTTGATGATGAAAACCTCACAGGAAATCTTGATTTCATGATTCACTATCTTGGTGATAGCAACATTAATTTAAATGATATAGAAATATTAAATACAAGCACAACATCTACACAAATTGATCTTGCTTTGAATGAAACGTTATATATGCAAGTAAATGTAGAAGATGATGGTTATTATGTTATCAATTATCAGTGTGATTTCCCGCTATTTATAGGATTATTCGATGAAAATTTCCATCATGTCACACACACATACCTCTGGGATTTTTCCCTTGATTTTGAAGCATTTGCTTTAACTACATATTATTTAGTTATTGTTGCAGCAAACATGACTGACTTTGGACTTATCGATCTAAACATCAATAACTTGAGTCCTGAAAATACAAGCTTTGAAACTGCTGAACCACTCATTTATAGTAGTGTTACTGAATATTCAATTTACTATCAAGATGATCTATCCTTGTATTTTGAATTTACTGTTCCAGAAACGGGATTATATCAGTTTTTTTCAAGTGGTGATTATGATCTTTACCTTGAAATTTATGGAAGCGATCTAACATATCAGGACAGTGATGATGATGGTGGGGAAGGACTTAACTTTAGTCTTGACACTTATCTTGAATCTGGTGTGACATATTATTTTGTTATTATGTTTTTTGAATATGACGGATTGATAGATTTCCAACTCCATATGCTATTCAGCAATCATACGAACACAGACTTTGTAAATGCAACAAGCATACAAAGTGATATCATGATTGTCGATTCAATCATGATCAATAATGAGATTTTATACTATCAATTTGTACCAAATATAACAGGATATTATCATGTGTCATCAACATCTGTTAATAATCTAGTTATGTCCGTTTACGACAGTGAAGAGGTTTTTATTGGTTATAACTATCTTTATGAGTATTATGCTAATTTTGACTTGATTCATTTTATATCAGGAAATATCTACTATGTAACCGTTGAATCATTTGATGGTTTAGCAGTTGACTTCGATTTCATGATTTTCTATGCTTCTGATACGCAACCACTGTTAATTAATGCACAACCCGTATTGGAAAATGAGATTATTGAAACGCAAATTGTAACGATGGGTGAACTACCTTATTATGTGTTTGCACCTTTGCAGACAGGTTATTATTATATAGAATATACCAGTAACATCGTGTTGTACATCGAGATTTATGACGAAAATGGATATTACATAAATTCTATATGTTACGGAGACATTTTCTTAAGTGCTTACTTAAATGAAGGACAATTATATTATATTGTAGTTATGTCTTGGCATTTAGAAGATGATGATCAATCTTCTATGCTAATTAATTATGTAGACTATTCAAACACAGATTTTGATCATGCGTTAACTATCACTAATGGAAATGTTTTTGATGTTTACATTTTAGATGAGTGGCAAACGTTATTTTATCTATTTATTCCAACAGCCTCAGGTTATTATTACGGATATACAATTGGAGAAATGTATACTTTTATCAATGTTTACGATGAAAACTATGAATTACTATACAGTGCAGATTCATCATGGGATCATATGAGCTATTATTTTGAAATTTATTATGAGGTGGGAGAAACATACTATTTTGAATTGGGAAGTGATGAATTAGGCAGGTTCTCATTTGGTCTTCATCAAGGAGAGTTGATCAATATCAATCCAGAAGATGCGATAAATGTTATTTGTGATCAAGAAGTTTCTGAAATCGTCCTTGATTATGGTGTTTCCTTATATTATGAGCTTTCTCCGATTTACACCGGTTACTATCAGGCTACTGTTGGAGGTAGTTACCCCTTAAGACTTTATGTCTATGACGAATTAGGAAATCTGGTTCCATATATCGAAGAGAACTATACAGAGGAAATAACGACTTATCAATATTATCTTCATAAAGAAAATATATATCTTTTTGTAATAGGATTTGATAGTAGCTATGATTTTGGTCAAATGCTATTCTCAATCACCTTGCTTGAAAATATGCAAGATAATTTTGATAGTGCTTATGTTGTACACGATCTTGATACCGTAACCATTGAAATTGTAGATAACAGTACTGAATATTTTGAAATAACACCAGATGAATCAGGAGAATATATTTTATATGCAACAGGTGAAGGAGACATTCAGCTGGTTATATATGATGTTGATGGTCAAATCATTCAAATGGCTGAACCTGAAGGAACTGATGGAGAATTCTATTATTCTTATTATCTTGAAGCAGGTGTTACTTATTATTACGCAATCTCGATTTACACTTACTACACAAACCATAGTTTTATTTTCTCTTGGATTTCAGGTGATTTTGGTTTTGATTTTGCAACTCCTTTGTATAAAAATGATCAGGTGTTAGTTGAAATAGATGATTATAATTCTTACGAATGCTACCAATTTCAACCCACAGAATCAGAAGTTTTGATGATGTTTTCTTATGGGGATTATGATACCATCGTATTATTGTTTGATGGTTCTGGACAACTTCTAGGAGTGAAAAATAACTATTTAGGTGATTTGAATTTCAAATTCTATTATGAGTTTGATGCTGGAGAAACGTACTATTTTGTTGTCTTGATGAATCGTCTGTATGATTTGGGGACATTTAATATTTATTTTGGAGAACCAACGGTTGAAGTTAATGAACTCAACTTCTTTGTTGTGCCTGCTTGGGGATCTATCACGTTAAATTTTACACCCACTGAGACTGGTGTATATATTATGTCATATTACACTGGAGTATTTGATGATTACATGATTACGATCTATGATGATACGGATGAAGTTATCGGAACATATGTCATTCGAGATATTTTATGGGTAGATGACTATTACTACAATTTTGAGGTTATTAGTGATGTAATTACACAAGAACTTCTTGGTGGGGTCCAGTATAAGATTGAGATTCAGTTATATTGGAGTTATATGGGTGAGTATGGATATAGTGACGATATGCTTTTTATCATTCAAAAGCCACTATTAATTTTTGTAAATGAACCTGAAACTGTTTCAATCGATTATGATAATACTCCTTTTTACTACATGTATGAATTAACTCCTACAGAAGATCTTTATAGTTTCGATTTTATGAGTATTGGAGATTTTTGGACATTTGGTGTTATCTATGATCAAGATGGTGAATGTGTGGTAGTTGACATTACGACATATGATTATCTCCCAGATGATCTTGAGAATCATGTTGGTGAGTATGATTTGAATTTTAATATTAGTGAGAATAATCTTGACTATCCGATGCTCTATGCGGGAGAAACATATTACTTGTGCGTAGGATTGTTTGTGGATTCTTGGACTCCGTTTGCAGAATTTGTTTTTGAATTTAGTACATGAAAAAGTATTGACTAGATAATTTTAAAAATATTTGTAATTTCGTTTACAAAAAATCAATTGCATTCGATTGATTTTTTGTTTTATATCATATTCTGCTAAGTAGTTTTTAATTTGATGAATCTTAATCATTCTTACACAATGAGTAATAGCTATTATCCACTTTACAAAAACCATCAAACTAACTATAATTAAGCCAAATTGATATTAATCAGACTGTAAGATTAATCTGTTAAAAGTTTCATTTGTTTCTGATATGAACATTGGATCGATGATTTCGTAAAGAGATTATGAAAAGATTTTGAGTGTTACACAAATATATATAAGCTTGAAGGCTATGTGTAAGTATGAACAATTAGAAACAGGATATTTTTTCCAACTTTGGCTGACACTGTAAAATATCTCATACTTATATATCTTTTGAGATGGAAATAGTTCGTAAACATTCATTCTTTTCTAGAGTTGAAATGAAAGTCATATGTCTTTTATCTAGACAATGCGAATTGATATAAAGAAAAAAGGACTGTTAGGTCCATGAAGATCAATAAATCTTCATATCTTTTACAGTCCTCTCATTGTTAATTGACGTAAGGACGCTTTTCTTCCTCTTTATCAAGGATTGGACGTTTTTCTTCTTCCACAGGTTTTTCTTTTTCTTTTCCTTTAGCATCATTGATTTCTTTTTGGTATTCTCTATATTTCTTATAGCCACCAAAACCGTCATAGCCTAAATAACCTGCACCAATGATGGAAATGAAGAGGAAGAATAAACCGACAGAACCGTAATCAAAGTTTGGAAGTATTGCAATCACGGTACCTAAAGTAAGTGATGCAATGTGTACCCAAAACTTAGGAATTTCTGTTTTTTCACCAAAGAAAACGACAGAATTAAAGAAGACAAGTCCACGTGCGTAAAAGAAGAACGCGAGCGCGTAACGATACACATAACCCCAAATGGGTTCACTACTTAAATCTCTTGTAAGTGCGATGTAGATCATCACACCACCAATGATAGTATCAAAAATGATTTCAATTAAATTAATGGTTCTTAGAACTTCTTTATTTAAAGATTTCATCAAGGGGACGACTCTAAAAATAGAGAACACAACAATGGCAACCCCTGTGATGGTGTAGACCACTTCATTTGCAAAGATCATGTAGATACCAATACCTACTAAAATGGCTGCAAGTATAAATTTGAGTACCCAGCCGTAACCGTATTTCATTTGTCGCATCCTAATACCTCCTTGATATTCTCTAATTGCATTATATAGCAATATCATGCTTAAAGCAATGTTTCTTGCTTCAATGAGGGTTTTAAAGATGATGATAAATATAGAAAATTATGATATAAATAAGATAGATAGTAAAGGAGATGTATTAAATGAATAAACGTATTATTGCAGCTATGCCACTCATTAGTGTTATGTTATTCTTGTTTTTTGGACTTTATAAAAATAATTGGTCACTTGGAGCAACGTTCTTTTTCTTGATTCCAATGAGTTGGATTTTGTTAAGCAGAAATCCATTACGAAGATTATCAGATATGATGCCGATGATTGCACTTGCTGTATTCTTATGGATCGGTTTTGGATTTAAAGTATGGCATCCGACATGGCTTGTTTTCTTTGCAATCCCTTTAGTCAATTTAATTATTGATCGAAAGATTGATATGAGAAAAATGGTAACCATTATGGTGACTGCAGCTTATATCACCATCGGTTTGATTACGGATGAGTGGCACCCAACGTGGATTATGTTTCTTTTGATTCCTATTATTAACACCATTTTCTTCCCACAAAAATCAAATATTATCTTTTCAAAGGGAACGATGAGAAGTAAAATTAGACATTACGTGATTGATGAAGAAAGAGATGAAGAATAGCATAAAAATAAAAGTTGGAAAATATCCAACTTTTTTTGTTCATATATTTTGTTTTTCTCTTTGTGTGAAAATATAAGGTCTTTCAGGTGCGATGATAAAGAAGAGAAGAACCCCCATCATTAAGCCACCTAAATGTCCTAAAATGCTAATGTTTGCGACCACAAACGTTAAGATTAAGTTGATTCCCATCAGTTGTTGAATTGAACGAATCGTTTTTTGGTGGAACCATCGTTTTCTTAAAATAGTTAACATAAAGAGTCCACCCATAATACCAAAGATTGCACCAGATGCACCCACTGTAACTGCAGTTTCACTTCCTAGGTAAGTCACTGCAACACTGGATGCAAGTCCAGATAAAACATAAACTAAAAGTTGTTTTGTTGGACCAACGAGTTGTTCAAGGTGTGCACCAAGAAAGAAGAGTACATACATGTTCATGAGAAAATGGAATACATTTCCATGTAAAAAAGTACCCGTAATTAAGCGGTAAAATTCCCCTTCTTCAGTGATGAGTGGTGGTAAAATAGCACCTAATCTGATCAAATTCAGTAAATCAAACCCACCGGTAAATAAGGTAAGGATGAAAAAGAACGTATTGATTAAGATCATAAGTGAAGTTATGGGATGTTTTTTAAGATAGCGTTTAATATATGCTTTAATATCAGTCATGTAGAATCACCTTTTCGTATCATTATTGTAACATGTTTTCTTTATGAAATAAAATAAAAGGTAGAGGGGACTCTACCTAGTGTTTTTCCCTGACAAATACATCATTATATTGACGGTGTACTTTAATGAATGTCGTACATTTGGATAATTGTTTTAATGTAGGAGCGCCTACATAGGTACAAGTCGATCTGACACCACCTAAAATATCTTTAATGGTGACTTCCACTTTACCTTTGTATGGAATTTTAACAGTTCTTCCTTCTGAACTACGGTATTCAGCAACTTCTCCATGATGTTTTATCATGGCAGTCGATGAACTCATCCCATAAAATTCAACAAATTGTTTTTTGATATAAACAGGGTCATTATTTCTTGGATCTCTTTGGTGAGTATCATGGTACTCAGTGATGACTTCACCACCACCTTCATCATGACCAGCAAAGAGACCACCAAGCATAACAAAGTCAGCACCTGCACCAAATGCTTTCGCCACATCTCCTGGGCATGTGCAACCACCATCACTGATGATGTGTGCGCCTAAACCATGTGCAGCATCAGCACATTCGATGATTGCTGATAGTTGCGGGTAACCAACACCTGTTTGAATACGTGTTGTACAGACTGAGCCTGGTCCAATACCAACTTTTACGATATCTGCACCTCGTAAGATCAGTTCTTGAGTCATATCGGCAGTGACGACATTACCTGCGATAATGACATGATCTGGATAAGCTTTTCGAACAGATTCAACAAAATCACCGAAGTGTTCAGAGTATCCGTTTGCGACATCAATGCATATAAATTTGATTTGTGGATGTGTTTTAAAGATTTGTTTAAGATTTGCAAAATCAACTTTTGAAGTTCCTGTCGATACAGCGAAGTGATTTGGATTTAGTGATCCAATATGTTGATTTAAATCATCAAGTGTATAACTTTTAACAAGACAGGTGAATAGTTGGTGTTCCTGAAGTGCTTTAGCGATATGCATGGTGCCCACACCATCCATGTTTGCTGCCATTATGGGAACACCTTTCCATGTTTGTTTACTATGTTTAAATGTGTACTCTCTATTTAAGTCAACATCACGTCTACTTGCTAAAGTCGAACGCTTGGGACGAATAAGAACATCACTGAAATCTAGTTTTTCATCAAATTCGATACGCATGATACACCTCTATTTACATATTTTAACTACGTTACTATTATAAGTTAAATGAAGGTGAAGTGAAAGATGAAAATGAAAAATTGTTTAAAAAGAGCACTTGATTATAAAAATGATGAAAGTGCATGAAAAGAAATAGCCTAAAAGTAGATGCATATGCTATAATGTGGGTGCAAATGAACAACGGGTAGTGGCTCAGCTTGGTAGAGCGCCTGGTTCGGGACTAGGAGGTCGCAAGTTCAAATCTTGTCTACCCGACCATGTGTTATCATCAATCATCAACAGATGGTTGTTTTTTATTATATAATAGTGTTGTAGAGGTGAATTTCATGAAAACATTAGCAATGCTTGGTGGTATGAGTTATGAATCGACAACGCACTATTATCAAATCATCAATGAAGAAATTAATAAACATTTAAAAGGGTCCCATTCAGCAAAAATTTTGATGTATTCTTTTGATTACAGCGAACTCGAAAAAAGACTTGAAAAAGGGCAATGGGATCAAATCAAAGAAAGACTCATTGACGAAGCAAAAAAACTTAAATCCATCGGTGCAGAAGGATTCATTTTATGCGCCAACACCATGCATATTGTAGCCCATGATGTTGAAAAAGAAGTGGGTATTCCACTTATTCATATCGCAGAAGAAACCATGAAAATCATCAAAGAAAAGAACTTGAAAAAAGTAGGCTTAATTGGTACATCTTATACCATGAAAAGTCATCTATATGATGACTATGCAAATCAGTTTAACATCGAACTTGTAAAGCCTAATGATCATGATCAAGACGTGATTCACCGAGTTATCTATAATGAATTAATTGTTGGTGTTATGCGTGATGAAAGTAGAAGAAAAATCGTCCAGATCATCGATGAAATGCATGTAGAAGGCATTATTTTAGGATGTACAGAACTACCCTTATTAATCAAAAAAGAAGACCTCAAAATTGAACGTTTAGATACACTAGAGATTCATGCAAAACAAGCTGCATTATGGATGATTGGAGAAAACTTATGATCTATGATGTCATCATTATTGGCGGCGGCCCATCAGGGTTAATGGCAGCAAACGTTCTACAAAAAAATCATATAAATTACCTCGTTTTAGAGAAGAATGACCAACTCGCAAAAAAACTAAAATTAACCGGTGGAAAGCGGTGTAATGTCACTAATAATTTACCGGTAGATGGCTTTATAGAGTCACTTAATATGAAGCATCGTCGTTTTTTATATGGTGCACTCAAAGCGTTTGGACCTGATGAAATCATTGCATTTTTTAAACAAAGAGGTTTAGGTTTACTCTTAGAACAAGGTTTAAAGTACTTCCCTGAAACCGGCAAAAGTCAAAGTGTTTTAGATGCATTAACCATGGACTTAGAACTAGATTGTATAAAGTATAGAGAAGGTGTTAAATCTATCGAGAAAAAAGATCAACTTTTCTATCTCACAACAGCTAATGATACATGGGTTTCAAAAACTGTGATCGTGGGTACTGGATCTAAGGCATATCCAACCACGGGAAGTAGTGGAGATGGGGTTACTTTTGCTGAACGTTTTGGGTTAGAAATCATACCCTTTACACCTGCAGAAACACACGTTTACGCAAGCGATGTCAAAAAACTTTATGCTGATTTACAAGGTGTTACAATTAGTAATGCTATTTTATCCATTGAGGGAACGAAAAAAACATTTCCTGGAGGTGTTCTCTTTACGCATTTTGGACTCAGTGGACCCGCTGTGCTACATGCATCAGAAGTGATTGCTGAAAAGATGCATGAAGGTGATGTTTATGTCACATTTCCATTAACTGAAATGCATGAAAATGATGTTCTTGAAAGATACGATAAAGCGATTCGAAACAATGAAAAATGCCATTTATTTTTAGATGAAGTTCTATCAAAAAGATTAAGCAAAAAAGTTTTTGAATGGCTAAATTTAACCGATAAAAATATGAGTGAATATAAGAAGATTGACCGTGAGAAAATTATCGACACAGTCCTTAAATTTAGACTAAAAATTGATCAAGTGGAACACATTGAAAAAGCTTTTGTTAATGCAGGTGGCATCTCAACAAAGGAATTAGATCCTAAATCCATGATGGTCAAAAAAATTCCTGGTCTCTATTTTGTTGGCGAAACAACAGATCTGCAAGGTCCAATCGGAGGGTTTAATTTAACCATTGCATTTTCCACAGGGCATTTAGCAGCCAAAGATTGTATACATAAACTCAATAATGTTTAAGATTTTCTTACATGAGGCATATCATAGAATGATTCATGCCTAGAGATGTTATAATTAAATCACTAAAAGAATAAGGTGATGTGATTGAAGCAATATGCGAAAACACAACTTTATATAGCTGGAATCTTCCTTTTTGTCTCTTTGTTCCTCTTTGTGACCATTTTCATCTATGCATCTCGAACAATTCGAGACCGTCAGGTCAGATTATTAGAACTAGAACTTGAAACAACTGAGATGGAAGTCCAGCTTTTTTTTGATGACTTTTCATATGCAATCGAAGATGTAGAATCATTTATTCTATCCTATGGAATAACAAACTTACTTGATTACATCATACAAAAACAAGATCATCACGATTCTGTTTCCAGTATATATTTTGGAACAGTTGACAATGTGATGTATAACTCCTCCGGGTTCATCCCACCCGCAGGATTTGATTTAAGAACACGTATTTGGTATACGATGGCGGTTGAAAATGGTGGTATGGTAGCTACACCGGCATTTTTAAATGCAACACAAGATTACATGATCTCAACCATTGCTGCACCCGTTTATGACAACGGTGAACTACTGGGTGTCATTGGCATTGATGTGAGAATCGAAGATATCGAAGAGCACATAAAGGGTCGCGTTATTGGAAATACGGGTTTTGCGTTATTGATCGATTCGAATGATAATATCATTACACTACCTGAATCTTGGCAAGGAGAAGCACTTTTACCTGATTTTTCAGAAACGGGTGCAGATTTATCCTTAATTAATGAAAACGTCGTTACATTAAATACGTACCTACATCACGAAACAGGAGCGATCATTTATACAAATGTTGTCTTTGATGATTATGAACTCGTGGTTTTTATGCCAGATGCAGAGTTTTACGCAACACAACGTCAATTTGGTCGTTATTTTATTATTGTTTTTATCATGATTAATTTAATCGCAGCTTTCTTTTTCTTACTGAATCGTAAATACATTTTTATACCTTTACTAGATTTAGACAAAGAAATTGGTGATATTGATGTTAGAAAAGATATTCATTATAGACTTCCCATGCGTGATAATGATCGCTTTTTAGATATCAAACAAACACTGAATAAAGCATTAGATACAGCTGAAGAATATTTTATTGAAAATGCAATCAAAGCTGAAGAGCTCTATTTGCGTTCTCAACGCTTTAAATTACTGATTGATTCGACACAGGATTTCATCATTCAAATTGGTGTTGGCCATACCATAAGTTCTATTTATGGTAAAGGTTTATCTAAAATTGGACTCGATGATTCCATGATGCTCGGTAAAAAAATGGAAGAGGTCTTTAGTCAAAGTAAAATAGCACATGAAGAAATGATTGAATTGGCTTTAAAAGGTGAACATAAGCTTTATGATTGGGAAATTCAAAAAGGTTCCATTCGCTTTGTTTATGAAACGTCTGTTTCTCCCATCTATAACCAACAAGATCAAATATTAGGGGTTGTATCTATTTCAAGAGACATCACAGAAGCAGCCATTAGACAAGAAGAAATTAAATACATTAACCAACATGATTATTTAACCGGTTTATATAACAGACGCATGTTCCAAGAAACATTTGAATCACTTCATCAAGATAACCACTATCCTTTGACGATTATGATGCTTGACTTAAATGGTCTCAAACTCATTAATGATGCCTTCGGTCATTTAAAAGGTGATGAAGCATTGAAGGATGTTGCGCTTACATTAAATAAGATTTTGTGTGATCATTTTGTTTCACGTATCGGTGGTGATGAGTTTGCTGCAATCTTAACTCAAGTTGATAAACGTAAAGTTGAACAATTAGCTGATGAAATCACAAAAGCAGTTTCAAATTTAGTGATTGAGAATGTACACTTATCGATTTCAATCGGTCATGAAATGATTGAAAATAAAGATACTGATTTTAATGAAGTGATTAAAAAAGCAGAAAACAATATGTATCGTCATAAGATTGCTGAATCCATGAGTGTTAGAAATAATGCTATTAAGGCTATTCATAAAACACTCACTGATAAATATCGTGATGAGCGTATCCATTCTGAAAAGGTTAGTCAATTGTGCTATGTGATAGGTGTTGCACTCGGACTGAATGCAGATAGTCTCAAAGAACTTCGTTTAGCGGGAATGTATCATGATATTGGAAAAATTGCAATTCCGGATGCGATATTAAATAAACCAGGTAAATTGACACCTGAAGAATTCGAAATCATGAAGACACATACAGAAATGGGATATAACATTTTAAGAGCTGCAGATGAGTATAGCAAACTTGCAGAATACGCATTAACCCACCATGAAAGATGGGATGGCAAAGGATATCCTAGAGGTATCAAGGGTGAAGATATTCCCTTATTTGCAAGAATCATTAATTTAGCAGATAGCTTTGATGCGATCACATCAAACCGTAGTTATCGCGAAAAGTCAACCAAAGACAAAGCGATTGAAGAAATTAAAAAACATGCAGGTCATCAGTTTGACCCAGAGCTTGCAAAAATCTTTGTGACTCAAGTATTAAAACGTGAATGGTGATAGACAGAAAGGGTTTAATAACCTTTTCTGTTTTTTATAACTTTGAAGCATAAATAACATATTTTTTTGTATAAAACTTGATATAATCGAGGTAAAGTGGGGCGATGTCATGATACGTGCGATTATGTTAGGTGCAGGCAATAGGGGTCTTGGGACTTATGGGGAATTTGCTTTAAAACATCCTAATGATCTGAGTTTTATTGCAATCGCAGAACCAAATGAACAAAGAAGAAACTATTTTGCAGATAAGCACCATATTGAAAGTGATATGATGTTTCATCATGGAACAGATGTTTTAAAGAAACCTAAGTTTGCAGATGCCATATTTATATGCACACAAGATCAACTACATACGGATTATGTGTTAAAAGCGATGCGACTAGGTTATCATGTCTTCTTAGAAAAACCAATGGCAACAAAGCCAAAAGATATCTTGCGCATCGTAAAACAACAAACGTTATACCATCGTAAACTCGTTATTGCACATGTTTTACGTTATTCTCCGTTTTTTATGAAAATAAAACAGATTTTAAATGAGCACGTCATTGGTGATGTGATTGCTATGGATCATATCGAACATGTCGGAGATATTCATTATAGTCATAGTTATGTGAGAGGAAACTGGCGAAACGAAGAGATAGCTAGCCCAATGATTTTAGCTAAATCTTGTCATGACATGGATATAATGCTTTTCCTTCTAGAAAAAAAACCAGTGAGTATTTCTTCATTTGGTGAACTTACACATTTTAAAGCGAGTACTGAAAAAGATGTTCCCAATTACTGTATGGATGGCTGTAAACATGAAAAAACATGTCGTTATGAAGCAAGGAAAATCTATTTAAATGCACCAGAATGGATGAAATATCCTGTTTCCAATGATTTTTCTGAAGAAGCGATTCTAAAGGCATTAAAAGATGGTCCATACGGCAGATGTGTTTACCGTTCTGATAACAATGTTGTAGATCATCAAAGTGTGATCATCCAATTTGAAAAAGGAATCACCGTTAATTTTATGATGGTCGCATTCACGAATGAGATTAAACGAACCATACATATCATGGGAACCAAAGGTGAACTTTGGGCAGACATGAATGAAAAAGAGATAAGAGTTAAACCTTTTGGTCAAGAACTTTATTTGGTTCCTGTTAAACATGAAGAAGGTGGTCACGGTGGTGGTGATCAAGGAGTTATGAAAAAGTTTATCAATGCACTCACCTATGATTGGGATACAAAAGATGATGTCAGTGATGCTGCATTAAGTCATCTGATGGCATTTGCTGCAGATGAGTCACGCAAAACAGGTAAAACGGTTCAAATGAAAACATTTTTAGAAGAGGTCGAACATGGAACTAAGACAAGCTAAAAAAGGAGAAGAAACCAAAGTTTCTGATCTTGCAGTGAGAATCTTTAAACCAAATATGAAAGAACAGTTTATTAGACTTTTTCATGAGCAAAATATCAAACACATTTTTGTTGCTGAAGATAATTTACATCTTGTTTCTGCACTCAATTATTATGTATCAACAATTAAATCTAATAGAGGTTTGTTTAAGATTGCATCCATCGGTGCTGTGTGTACATTAGAAGCGTATCGCGGACAAGGCATTACATCATCACTTTTGACGATGGCAGAAGAAGTTATGATTGAAGAAAACATCGATTTTTGCATTATCTCTGGCAGAAGAGGTTTATATCAACGCTTTGGTGCAAGAGATGTAGGTTCAATTGACCGTTATACGTATAATCCATCCTCAAAAGTTCAAAAAACGTGTGGACTACGCCCGTTTCAAGAGGTTGATGAAGATCTGATGTATCAGATTTATGAAAAAGAACCGATTCAATATCTACGTTCAAAAGATGAGTTTCATGATCTACTCATTGCTCAAACCTATCCAGATACTTATCAGACATACCCCATCTATTTGATTGAATATGAAGGTAAAATAGAAGCATATGTGATTTTAATCGATCATCATGATAAAAAAGAACTTGGGATTAAAGAATATGCTGGAAATAGAAAGTGTATCATCAATGCACTACCTGAATTGATGCGCATACATCAAAAAACATCGATTGACTTCATGACATTTAATGAAGATGAGATTAAACAACATATCGGTGTTAGTCCAGAAAGAATGAGCCAACAAGCAACCATTAAAATCATCAATCACACCTCATTTTTTAACAAATTGAACACATGGGCTAAAGAAAATAATAAAGCAATCAAACTCAATGAAAACAACCGTTTATCACTCTTAAATAAATCATATACATTAACAGATGAGATGATGTTAAAGTTAATTTTTTCTGGTGACATCCCTTTGGAAATGTCACAAAAAGAAGCTGATCTACTTAAACAGGTTTTCCCCATTGATCTTCCTTGGTCACATAATTTAAATTATCAATAAAAGAAGTTAAAACGAAGTGAAACTTCAAAAGTAGACACGAATAAAGTCTACTTTTTTATTTAACATGTATGACCATGTCTTTGATGAAGTAAAATGGATCAACTGTAAAAATCTTTTAAATATTGAAAAAATGTATATTCTTGAGAGCATTATCCATATTTCATGCGGTTTTGTTTTATAATAGTAATATCACAATCAACAGGAGATTCACATGACAAAAAGAGTTTTTACGATTTTAATGATAATGATTACAATGATGGTTTTTTTATTTCAAGCAAAACCCATCACTTTATATGCAGAATCAGACACCTATGATGTTGTCTATTTTGGTTCAAAATTTTGCCAGGTTTGTATCGCTTTAGATGAACAGGACAATGCGTTTAGTCGTATGGAAGCGCAAGGCTTATCTGTGAAGAAATACATCATCGAAGAAGATACAAGTTATACCAATCTTTTTAGAAATTACCAATTCACCTACGATGTTCCACAAAATAGTGCATCTGTTCCGATTATCTTCGTTGGAGAGCACTACATTTCAGGTAGAGAAGCGATTAATCAAGCGATTGATGATGAACTTTTAATTACTTATGCTGAAAATGAGGTAGCTCCAGAAATCTTAACTGCACCACCGAGTGATTTCTCACTCATCTACTTTATCCTTTTAGGATTTGTTGATGGTGTCAATCCATGCGCAATCGCGATGTTACTTATTTTTATATCCATGTTAGGTTTCACGAAAAAGAAACGTGTTTTACTTCAGGTTAGTCTAACGTTTATTTTTGCGATATTTATAAGTTATTTCTTGTTTGGAACAGTTTTATATAGATATTTGAATCAACTTCAGTTTTTATCATTCTTGGTTAAAACTGTGCCGTGGGTGATGATTATCTTATCGAGTTTCTTGTTTTTACTCAATTTCTATGATTTTGTGGTTACCATGTTGCAAAAATATAATCTTGTAAAAAATCAGTTACCCCGTGGTATTCAAAAATTCAATCGTAAACTCATGGCAAAATTCACGCAAACGATGGAAGAAGAAAGCAAAATGATTTATGTTGTCACTTTCTTTATTGGACTTGTGATTTCGTTTACTGAATTTTTATGTACAGGTCAAGCGTATTTAACAGCTATTTTGCATCTCATTCATTTTACCGATCATTTAAGCAGAGGTTTGATCTTACTCGTTGTCTATAATCTTATTTTCGTATTACCACTCATTATCATTACATTAATTGCATTAAAGACACAATCTATTGTTTCTATTTCAAACTTTATGAGAGAAAAATTGCATTGGATTAAACTTTTTAATGCACTCGTCTTTTTAGCCATTTTAATTTACTATCTTTTATTCATGATATAAGGAGATGATTTCATGAAAGCAAACCTTGTGATTTATGATGAAAATCATCAAGTGATTTTTGAAGGTAAAGCACTTGATTTACCTATTAAAATGGATGCGATTAAAGCGAAATCAATGGAACTTTTTAGTGATCCCGATCCATGTATTATTCATCAATCCTATGCAATCTCAAAACTTATAACACCTTTGGTTGCTAAACTAAAGAAAAATGTAGAAATGAGTGCACGTGATCTTGCAATAGACCTATCATGGATTGAAATGAAAGATATAGAAAAATGTACATTCTTTTTGAAAGGATAACCGCATGAAAACTTATTATTTGGATCATGCAGCAACCACACCACTAGATAATCGTGTTTTAGATGAGATGTTACCTTTGATGACATCTCATTTTGGTAACCCTTCATCGATACATCATGAGGGTGTTATCGTCAAGAAGAAAATCAACGAATCAAGACAGATCGTAGCAGATTATTTTGGTGTTAGTCCTAAGTCTATCATCTTTACATCAGGAGGAACTGAGGCAACCAATTTAGCGATTTTGGGTTATGCTAAAGCTCATACTGATCGAAAAGAGATTATGACGAGCACGATTGAGCATCATGCAACAATGCACACACTAGATGAACTTGAAAAACGTGGTTATGTTATTCATCGAATTCCAGTTAATCATGAAGGTTTCATAGATATAGATGTTTTTAAAAATAAGTTATCAGAACATACATTGATGGTTTCATTCATTTGGGCTAATAATGAAATAGGAACGATCCAAGATATTGAATCCATCGGTCATCTTTGTCATGCAAAAGGTGTAAAATTGCATGTAGATGCAGTTCAAATGGTTCCACATTACGCGATTGATTTAAACAAAATGCCAATTGATCTTATGACATTATCTGCACATAAGTTTTATGGTCCTAAAGGAATTGGTGCTTTAATTGTAAAAGATAAAAATCTATTGACTCCTATTTTATATGGTGGAAATCAACAAATGGGATATCGTTCGGGTACAGAAAATGTCTATGGTATCATCGGATTAGCAAAAGCTTTAAGTCTTCTTGGTAGTGAAAGAGAAGAACGTACGAAACAAAGTCTTATGATGAGTGATCAATTCATGAACAAACTTAAAAGATTGATTCCTGAAATTAAACTAAACGGTCCTAAACATCATGAAAAACGTCTACCTGGTTTACTCAGTCTTTCATTTCCTAATTGTTCAAGCACTGGTCTTGCATATCATTTAGATGAACTTGGGTTTTATGTATCGACGGGAAGTGCATGTTTATCAAATGATATGTTGATGTCTCATGTCCTAAAAGCGATTGGTGTAAGTGATAAGGTGGGTACCATTCGTATATCCTTAGGATCATTGATCAGTTTTGATGATCTGGATTCAATTGTTAATGGCATCGTTAGAGCTTATCAAGAAGTTAAAGCATAAAATCGACATAAAAGCACACGATGATGTGCTTTTCATTTTTGAAAGTTCTTGTCATAAATTGCAAAAAAGACTCAAAATCAAGATTGAAAAGACATCTTCACTTTGCCAATGATTGAAACAAGGTATAATGATGATGAGAAAACAAGTGAAAGTTGAGATATCATGAGAAAATTAAGTCTATTAATAGTGATTGGTGCTTTATTACTCGCACTCTTCGCATGTGAAAAAGAAAAAGATCCAAACTGGCTTGAAGAGATTCATGTCTCTTTTGATGCAGAAATGCTTGGTGTAGCCACTAACGATGAACATGTCTTACTAACTACAAAAGATTTAGGTTTAGTTATCGAATTAACCATCATCATTGAGGATCCTTTTTTAGTTGATCAAGATACAAAACTTTATATCAATGATGAACTGATTGAGCGTGATCTTTTAACGATAACATCAACGAGCATCATTTATGAAATTCCACATCCGAATCCAGTTGATCCAGAATCATATGTAGATGTAGAGATTACATTTGATCCTCAAGGGGGAATTTGGCCAGCAGATATTTTTAACATGTTTGAGCCTGAATATGAACTAGTGGTTACTGCACTCAATGACTTAAGTGGAGAAACATTTTCTTTATTTGATAATGAGCAGACACAATTAAGATGGTTTTATAAGCTCTTTCTAAGTTATAACGAAGCTTATCAAGCGTATGAAGTTGTATATAAGGATGCGTCTACTGCAAGTATTTTATACCTTGATTTACCTGCGTATGATTTTGTTATAGGTGCACACCTACATACAACAGATGTGGTTAGTAGAGATATCATGATTGAACTATCATCTGATGAAGGAAGTTCTAAGTTTGTGAGATTTGATCAAGATCCATCAACGTATACTTCAGGCAATCTTGGCATTTCTATATATACGGATCAACAAGTTTCAGGTGAATTTATGAAAACCTATCAAGATATTGAGGTCTTACCCGTACCAACCATGGAAAACTTTGTTTTTCTTGGGTGGAGTGATGGCGAAGAACTTCATCATATTTTCCCACGTTATCAAGCTAAAGATGGTATTCGATCGCTTCAATATGAAGCAGTTTGGGGGTCTTATGCATTGGAAGATGTACAAACTTATTTAGAAACACTCATTCCTGATCAAACAGTAGATGATTTAATCTTACCAACGAGCTATAGCGGTTATACGATTATTTGGCAAAGTTCACATCCTGAAATTATCAATATAGATGGTATGTATAAGCGTCCATATCAGCCAACGGTTGTGACGTTAACTGCACACTTAACTTTAGGTGAACTTTCAGAAATATTAACATTTGATACATCAACAATAGGTTATAAATCATTAGAAGCACCTATTGCATCGTCTTATATTTATAGAAACTTCCATTTAGTGAATGATGCATTCTTTGAAACACTTGACATCATCAATGGTGCTTTTATATCTGCAGATGAATATGGTAACTTAACAGGTTCTGCCTTTTTATCCAATATGGAAACATATATTTTCCCCAAAGCTAGAATTCATGGCAATTGGGTCATCCCATCGATTGCTCCTGAATCAAAGTGGTCACAAATTGTCTTATCACAAACACGAATGAATGATTTTGCAGATAATATCGTAAATCTCATTAATACGTATGGTTTTGATGGTGTTGATATTGACTGGGAAACACCGACCACATCAGAAGTGAAGAGCTATACGGAGTTGATGCGTATTGTTTACACCAAAGTGAAAGCAAATAACCCCAATCATTTAGTCACTACAGCAATCACGGGTGGACAGTGGCAACCTCCTAAATATGATTTAATTTATTCTCAAGCCTATATCGATTATATTAACGTCATGACCTATGGTATGACAACGGGTGGTGCTCAATATCATAATGCATTATACAGAGCAACAACCTATCACAATACCCAGTTTAGTGCTGGTAGAACTTTAGGGACATGTTCCATTGATGAAAGTGTTAAAATCTTTAAAGACTCCTATCAAGTACCCTACAGTAAACTCATTGTCGGTGCGGCATTTTATGGCATTAGACAAACAAGAAGTTATGTCAACGGTGCATGGACAGCATGGGCGAATGCTGGATCAGTGCACTATACAGATATCGCATCAACCTATGCCAATAGCAGTTTATACACTAAAGCATATGATGCTAGAGCAGGTGTTCCATACATCATTAAAAATGATGGTACTGAATTTATTTCCTATGATAATCCCAAATCGATTCTAGAGAAGAGTGAATATATCATCAATGAAGGATTGGCAGGAATGATGTACTGGGAACATGGATTGGATGCAACCGGTTCTCTACTTGATGCTATTCGAACGGGGTTATTAAAATGAGCGATCATATCACGTTTAAAGTTGATCCATCTTTTGATGGAAAGCCTATAGAAAATCTATTTCAAGCCTTTTATACACCAACAAAGACCATGAATCATTTACTCAATAAAAAAGTGATGATTCAAGATGCTTATATTAAACCAAAACATATCTTAAATCAAGGTGATGTCATCACAATTGATTTTACAGGTATGATACATCCATTAACAATCGGTGATGTCAGTGATCATATCAGCATTCTTTATGAGGATGAACATGTTGTGATTGTTGATAAACCAGTCAACTTACTCGTTTATGATGATGGCATGAATAAAGATGATTTGACGAGAAGAGTCAATCGGTATTTTCAAAAAAAGGGATATATGTTACCGATTTTACCTGCACATCGTATCGATGTTGAAACAAGTGGTATGGTTTTATTTGCCAAACATCCTTTAGCGTTATCTTATTTATCACAACTTTTTGAACGCAAAGAAATCGATAAAACCTATACCTGTTTAGTCAAAGGTCCTTTATTAAAAGAAAAAGGAACAATCAAAACAAAAATTGCACAAGATCGTCATTCATCCAAAATGATTCCTAATCCAGCAGGCGTTGAAGCAATCACACATTATCAACTCGTAAGTTTAGAGGATCCTTTTGTAAGACTACATGTTTCGATTGAAACAGGTAGAAAACATCAAATTAGAGCACATTTAGCAAGTATCGGATATCCGATAGTTGGTGATGCACTTTATAGTGGGTTTAGAGCAGAAAGATTGATGTTGCATTTCGGAGAAGTATCCTTTAAGCATCCCATGAAACAAAATAAAATCATTCAACAATCAAGAATACCCTTTTGATTAGATTTTAGCTTGTGGTAAACTATGTGTATACATAAAAAGAAGAAAGTGAGATAAAAAATGAAACAATCGACATTTATCATGTTAAAACCAGACGCAGTCAGAAGAGGGTTGGTTGAGCCTATTTTATCGATTTTTAAAGAAAATGGCTATCAAATCATCAGACAAAAAGAAATGATGGTTTGTCGTGAACTGATCTTAAAGCATTATGAAGAAGTTATCCAAAAAGTTAACCAAGCTTATTTCCAACAAGCTATATTAGATACTTTTGAAGGACAAAAGGTTATTGCTTTAGAAATTGGAAAAGATTCAGAACATGTGATTGAGGATGTGAGAGCACTTGTTGGTGCAACCGATCCAGTAAAAGCAGATCCTATGAGTATTAGAGGAAGATTCAAAGATGATAGTTTAGAGGTTGCGATGAAAGAAAAACGCACACTTAGAAATCTGATTCACGCATCTGATTCAATCGAAAATGCAAAACAAGAAATGCATTTATGGTTTAACCAATTCTAAGAAGACCCTCGTGGTCTTTTTTTCTAGATATACATCTCATATTCAGTGATACAATAAAAATAAATAGGGATATCGAGGTTATATACATGCCAACAATTTATGGAGTTGAACATGTCACTTATTTGATTATAGTGATCAGTTTAATGATACTAACAACATGGTTTATCAAACGTCATATCAAGACAGAAAAACAATTAAGATTGATTATTCGTGTGATTGGTATTTTACTACTCATTGCAATCACTTGGAATAGAATCAGTGTCAGCATGCTCAGAAGTGGTTTTGATGAAATCTTACCAGGAACATTTTGTGGAACAAGTAGTCTCTTTTTAGCGATATCAGCAATCACATTAAAGAAAAACCATGTCGTTTTTCATACGTTGATTTATGTGGGTCTTTTAGGCGGATTATTAACACTGTTTTACCCAGAGTTTATTGGACAGGGGGCAACGTTTTTTTATCCGATGACCATTTCTGCGATGATACATCATACCCTGATGGTTTATCTTGCACTTTTAATGCTTTTTACAGGTTATGTCAAACCAGCACTTAAACATTGGATCATACTTCCTATTGGATTAAGTTTTTATATGATTTATGGTTTGTTTTTGATTACAGAGCTCAATTATAATGATGCCATGTATATTTATCATCCCATTTTAGAAGGTACACCTTTAAACTGGTTTGTGTTAGGCATGCTCTTTTTAATAGTACACGTTATCTTCTTATGGGTGTGGGATAAAAAGTTATTTAATTGGATTCCTTTTTTAGAAAACAACATCAATAACAATGGAGGACAAAGTCATGTCAGTTAAACAGTTACAAGAACAATTAAATAAAGGTGAGATTACAAGTGTAAAGCTTGTAGAAAAAGCACTTAAAGAACATGAAAAATGGATTGATAAAAATGCGATTGCAGTGATCAGTCCCTATGCATTTAAACAAGCCATCATTCTTGATGAAGAAAGAAAACAAGGGAAAGTTAGAGGACCACTTCACGGTATTCCTTTAGTGATTAAAGATAATATCTTGTATCAAGATGGAACACCTACAACAGCTAATGCATTTTCACTACATGATTTAATCCCCCCTTTTAATGCTAAAATTGTTGATCTTTTAATTAAGCAAGGCGCTATAATCTTAGGAAAAGCGAACTTATCTGAATTTGCATACTTTATGAGTTATGATGATATGCCTTCAGGATATGGTTCGATGTATGGGCAGGTTAAGCACCCCTTTGATGAAAAAATTGACCCTTATGGGTCATCAACAGGAAGTGCGGTTGCTGTTAAACTAGGTATTGTGGAACTTTCAATCGGTTCTGAAACGAATGGATCTCTCATGGCTCCAGCCTATCAATGTCAAATTGTTTCAGTTAAACCTAGTTTTGGTTTAGTTTCTCAACATGGTATTATTCCCATTTCTCCAACACAAGATACTGCAGGACCGATGGCAAATACGGTTGAAGATTGTGCATACTTACTTGACGCACTTGTAGATAAAAAACATAAGTCATATAGTGCTAAGTTGGATGTACCCTTACACAAACAAAACATCGGATTTATAACCATTAAAGGCCATACCTATAGTGATGTAGAACAAGAGATTTTAAAAAAAGCAGAACATCGGCTTAACCAATGTGGTCATGAAGTCACATATCTTGAAATCGAACAAGCACACATCGCTAATGATCCAACATTACTGATTGAGTTTAAATATGCATTAAACCTATTTTTAAATGAAGTTAAGGGTTCTACCAAAATGACATCATTATCAGATATTATCCAGTTTAACAAAGATCATGATAGAAGATGTCTTCGTTATGGCCAAAGCATTTTAGAAGCTTCTGAAAAAACAAGTGGAGATCTTGGTGATCCATCCTACGTTGAACTTAGAAAAGATATCGTTTCAAAAGCATCGCTTTTGCAAAGACTTATGGAAGAACATCACTTAACAAGCGCTGCTGCACCTTTATGGATGGGGTTTGCACCTATTTATGGTAACCCATCCGTGTGTATTCCAGAAGGTATCTATGCTGGACAACCTAAAGCAATGGTCTTTGTAGGTTTAATGAATGATGATGAAAACTTGCTCAGATTGACGCATCAGTACCAACAATTAATGATTCAATAAAAGATGAAGCATTCACAATATAGCGTGAATGTTTTTTTATATACACAATTCTTTGAAATTCATACTATTTATAAATGGTAAAAATAAGCCCTATTTTTGCTTACATATGTATGTAAAAAAAATAATTTTATCTTGTATGAAACGGTTTTCAGTGATACAATGATGTTGTTAGAACAATAGCCTAAAGAGGAGGATTTATGAGAAAGGTCATTGGATTACTTTTAGTTTTACTTTTTGCAGTAGTACTTGTTGGTTGTGGAGATAACGGTACACTTGATCCAGAAGATCAAAAAATCGTTTTAATTACCGATAAAGGTGATATTACCGATAAGTCATTTAACCAAGGTGCTTACGAAGGTGTTAAGGCATATGCTGAAGCAAATGATATCGAATACGGTTACTTAAAACCTGCAGATGCAACAGATGCTGACTACATTGCAGCAATTGAACAAGCCATTGCAGACGGTGCAACCATTATTGTTACACCAGGTTTCTTATTCGAACCAGCAATTAATGCAGTTCAAGCAGATTATCCAAACGTTTACTTCATCTTATTAGATGGTAGCCCTGCAAACGTTACTGATGGAACCATTGAAGATAATGTTTATTCAGTTTTCTATGCTGAAGAACAATCAGGTTTCTTAGCAGGTTATGCAGCAGTTAAAGATGGATATCGTAAACTCGGTTTCATGGGTGGCTTAGCTGTTCCAGCTGTTCAACGTTTCGGACATGGTTTCGTTCAAGGTGCAGCGAAAGCAGCTGAAGAACTAAACTTAGCAGCAAATGCAATTGATATTCAATACTTATACACAGGCGATTTCAAAGCAACTCCAGAAGTACAAGCAGCAGCAGCTACAATGTTTGCTAATGGCGTTGAAGTTATCTTCGCATGTGGTGGTGCAGTTGGACAATCAGTTATGGCTGCAGCAGCAACCGCTGATGCAAAAGTTATTGGTGTTGACGTAGACCAAAGTGGCGACTCAGATACAGTTATTACTTCAGCAATGAAGAACTTAGCAGGATCTGTTCAACAAGCTCTTGAAGCATTATTTGAATTAGGAACTTGGGCAGAAGATTTCGGCGGTAAATCAGTCGTTCTTGATGCTACACGCGATGGTATTCAATTACCAATGGCAACTTCAGAATTCACAACATTCTCTCAAGCAGATTATGATGCAGCATTCGCAAAACTTGTTGATGGTACATATGATGTTTCTAACGTTATCGGCGCATTCGGCGATGATGGTACAGCATCTGAACAATTTGAAACTACTCAAGTTAAAGTAACAGTTATTCTTTTCGAAGGATAATCGATAGCAAGATGTGCGGGGATAAGGATACTGATTCTTATCCCCGTTTTCTTTGTTAAATTCCAATTACCCGTAAACTTGAAGAAATGGGGTTTTTTTGATGCACAATGTAATTGAAATGCAACATATTACCAAGCGTTTTCCTGGGATTGTTGCAAATGATGATGTTAATTTTACACTCCGCAAAGGAGAAATCCATGCACTACTTGGAGAAAATGGTGCCGGTAAATCGACATTGATGAGTATCCTTTTTGGTATGTATATACCTGAAGAAGGAAAGATATTAAAAGATGGTAAACCCATCCAAATCTTAAATCCGAATGATGCGAATGCTTATGGCATTGGCATGGTTCATCAACATTTCAAACTGGTTGAAGTTTTTTCGATTCTAGACAATATCATTATGGGTGTAGAACCAAATAAATTTGGTTTTATTAAGCGTAAGGAAGCGAAAGAACATATTCTAGAGTTGTGTAAACAATATGAGTTACTGGTTGATGTTGATGCGAAGATTCAAGATGTAAGTGTAGGTATGCAACAACGTACTGAAATTTTGAAGATGCTTTATCGTCAAAATGACATTTTAATCTTTGATGAACCAACAGCAGTTTTAACTCCACAAGAAATCAAACAGTTAATGGTGACAATGAAAAACCTGATTAATGAAGGTAAGTCCATCATTTTCATAACACATAAACTTGATGAGATTATGGAAGTCTCTGATCGCGTGACCGTTCTAAGAAGAGGTAAGGTCATTGGTACAGTTGAAACAAGCAAAACGACGAAAGAAGATTTATCACGCATGATGGTAGGTCGTGATGTTGTTTTTGAAATTGATAAAAAAGCGCCAGTCTATGGTGAAACAGCACTTGAAGTTAACAACTTAATCGTATTATCTGAACGTACAAAAAAACATGTCGTTGACAATGTTTCTTTTAAAGTTAGAAAAGGCGAAATTGTGTGTGTTGCTGGTGTTGATGGCAACGGTCAAAGTGAATTAGGTTTAGCACTTTCCGGATTAATCAAGCCTGTCAGTGGTGAAATCAAAATTAATGGTGAAGATATGACACACCAATCGATTCGTTATCGTAATGACCACGGTTTATCACATATTCCAGAAGATAGACATAAACATGGGCTCATCCTGCAAGATAATTTAGCAAACAATTTAGCTTTAAAAAAATATCATTTACTTCCTTATCAAAACCATGGCATTATTCAGCCACAACCGATTAATGAGCTTGCTGATGAACTCATCAAAAAGTACGATATCAGAAGTGGTCAAGGTGTTAAGACACGTGTAGGCTCTATGTCTGGTGGAAACCAACAAAAAGCCATTATTGCACGTGAAATTGATAAAGGTTCTGATGTTTTACTATCCATTCAAACCGTACGTGGTCTTGATGTTGGTGCAGTTGAGTTTGCGCATCGTCAGCTTATTAAAGCCAGAGATGAAGGCAAAGCAATCTTAATGATTTCCTTTGAACTTGATGAAGTCATGAGTGTCTCTGATCGTATTTTAGTCATGTATGATGGTCAAATTGTTAAGAATGTATTAGCAAAAGATATTACGGTTGAAGAATTAGGTCTTTATATGGCTGGCGTGAAGAGGGAAGAAGATGTTATGACACTTCCTGATGTAAGAAAAGTGAAGGAGGAGCAAAACCATGAATGAATTTAAGACAAAACTCCATCACATGTGGCAAAAATTCCGTCATAGCGATGGTTATAACACATTAATGGGTTCACTTTTCGCAATCACTGTTGGTCTTATTTTAGGGATTATCATCATTATCATTGTTAATCCAAGTAAAGCTGATGTTGGTATCCTTCGCTTAATTAAAGGATTCTTTAATCATCCAAGAGGCGCTTGGATTGGTATAGGTCAATTACTATATCGCTCTACACCGATTATATTTACAGGGTTAGCGGTTGCCTTTGCATTTAAAACAGGTTTATTCAATATTGGTGCGAGTGGTCAATACACAGTGGGTCTCTTTGCAGCAAGCATGGTTGGTATTTTAGGTGATTCTTTGGGTGGATTCCAGTGGATCGTAGCCGTCCTTGCAGGGATGTCAGCTGGTTTTATCTGGGGTGCAATTCCAGGGATGTTTAAAGCATTCTTTAATGTCCATGAAGTTATTACATCGATTATGTTTAACTATATCGGTTTATATTTAGTGAATGGTTTATTAAATTCTAATTTTTTAAAGACAAAAGTGATCAATGGAACAACAAACCGTACACTCGTTGTTGATCAAGCTGCTAGAACGTCTTATGGACCCTTTAACGCTATTTTCCCTAATTCCGGTATGGATATGTCATTTTTAATTGCGATTGGGGTTGCAGTGATTCTTTTCTTAGTTTTAAATAAAACGGTATTTGGACGTGAACTCAAGAGCGTTGGTTTAAATAGAGATGCAGCTAAATATGCAGGTGTGAATGAAAAGAGAAGTTTAATCTTGTCGATGGCGATTGCAGGTGCAGTTGCAGGTTTAGGTGGTGCACTCTTTATTCTTGCACCGAGTGTGCGTAACTTAGGTAATGCATATGCGGTTGAAAACGTCATTTTAACGACAGGTTTTGATGGTATTCCAGTTGCTTTACTTGCAAATAGTAATCCACTGGGCGTTATTTTATCAACCATGTTTGTTGAATATATCTCACTTGGTGGTATGTCGATGCAAAGCGTTGGTTTCGTTTCTGAAATCGTTGATATCATCATTGGTGTAATCCTTTACTTCAGTGCGTTTGCGCTCATTATGACGCAATATTTTGGTAAGTTCAAGATATACCTTGCCAAACGGAAAGAAGCACGAAAGGAGAGTGATGTCTAATGGCATATTTCATCTCACAATCGTTATTTTTCGTCATTCCACTGTTGATCGTTGCTTTAGCTGGTATGTTTTCAGAAAAGAGCGGTACCGTTAATATTGCTCTAGAAGGCTTAATGGTTATCGGTGCATTTTGTGGCATTTTATTTATCAATAAGATGCAAGGCATTGGTGCATTCGATAATTCACCACAACTCTTATTGATTATTGCGATTTTCTTAGCAGGTTTGGGCGGTGCAATTTTTGCATCACTCCTTGGTTTCTTAGCGATTAACATGAAAGCTGACCAAACCATTGGGGGTACTGCACTGAATTTACTTGCAGGCTCTCTTGCAATCTTTTTAGCAAAACAGACTCAAGAAAATAATGCAGTCCAAATCTCTTACAATAAAGAAGTCTTTAGATTAGATTCAGATTTCTTAAAAGGAGTATTCCCAAACATCAACTACATTTTCTTTGATATGGCGTATTTAACAACGTACATTGGTATCTTGATTTTAATTATCGCGAGCATCGTGATCTATAAAACCAAATTTGGTTCACGTTTATCGGCGTGTGGAGAACATCCTGAAGCTGCACAATCGGTTGGTGTGAATGTGTATCATTACCGTTGGTATGGCGTCTTAATTTCTGGGTTCTTAGGTGGTTTGGGTGGTTTAGTTTATGCACTTCCAATTTCTGTTTCCTTTGAAGGTACAGTTGCTGGATATGGATTCTTAGCACTCGCTGTCTTAATCTTCGGTCAGTGGAAACCTGGAAGAATCTTATTTGCAGCGATCTTCTTTGGTATCTTTAAAACATTGTCAGTTACATTCTTTGGATTTGATTGGATTAACTATTTAATTCGACAATTCCCTAACATCCCCTTTGGTATGGTGTTTAGAATGTTGCCTTATATTGCAACCATGGTGGTTCTTGCGATTTTCTCTAAGAAATCGAAAGCACCTAAAGCTGCTGGTAAGCCGTTTATTACGGGCGGTAGATAACATAGAACAAGGCATCTTTAGCGAGATGCCTTTTTTGTTTTATGATGCATGATATAATAGATTTTAGAAAGTAGGTTTATGAATGGATGCTCAAAAACTTTATGATTTGTTTAAGTCTAAATTTGATGCTGTAGGCATTATTGAGACAAAAACATATCAAGAAGAAGCAAAAAAAATGAATAAAATCATACCCGAAGTCAACTATCCAACAATGGTTGTTTTAGGTTTAGCCTATCCTAAAAGAATGATCAAACATACTGATACACACGTTGTTCCATCGTTTTACACGTTTGGTAAAGACTACCATTTAATCTTAAAAGCGCGTATGGAAGAAGTGGTTAAAGATTTGAATTGTGGATACACCCTTGGTGTTGATAACCATCCCCATGATGAAAGATTAGCAGCTGTTTTAGCTGGACTTGGCTTTTATGGAAAAAACCAATTGATTATCAATCCTGATTATGGAACGTATATGTTTTTAGGTATTGTTTTTCTTGATCTGAAGATTGATCACCAGATCATATTAGAGATTCATGATGATTGTGGAACATGTAGAAAATGTATCGATGCATGTCCAACCCATGCGCTTGATGATGGTTATGATGTTGAAAAATGCATGAGTCATTTCAATCAATCAAAAAGAAATCTCTTGGATGATGAAATACAGGCAAACTACAGTTTATTTGGTTGTGATATTTGCCAGATGGTGTGCCCCAAAAATATCAATAAAGGGTTAAAAACACATCCTGAATTTATGTTATCCGGGAAAGAAGCAGTATCCATATTAGATCTTTTTCAAGATTCTGAAAAAGCATTTAAAGAAAAATATAAAGATATGGCGTATTTATGGAAAGGTAAAACAATTTTGATGCGTAATGCGGTATGTTTACTCTATAAACATCAAAATTATGCCTACAATGAACTCATTGAAGCATCCCTAAAAAAACTAACTACGCCTTGGTATGTGGATACAGTGAGTAGATTGCTTAAGCGAATGAAAAATGCGAATCAAGCATAAAAAATGACATATGTGACAAGGTCATTTTTTTTCATCTTTAATTTTTGATTCAAGCCAAATGATGTGTAATATGCCAAGAACAATAGAAATAATATCATAGATACCTACCCAAACAAAAGTGAATGTAAACCAAAAGCCATGCGCTAAATCACTATCAGATCCAAATCCGAAGATAACAGGTGCAATCATCACGTAAAGCATCGCAAGTATCAAGATTGAGGTAAGTATAAGTGTTATTTTGACATGTGTCTTTGATAAGATAGAACCTACAGCTAAAAGTAATGCGCCAGGAATAACTAGAAAAGCAAATTCGAGTGGGATGAGATAGTCAAGAATCATGTCTTGAACAAGCCCTAAATGAGACAAGGTGATAAAAAGAAGAAAGACAAAAGGGATTAAGATGAGTATGATTCCAGTGAGTAGAAGATAATCTTCAACTTTATAGCGCTTCATAACATCAGCTCCTTTTTACAGCCTTATCATACACCTTAAGGTGTAATTTGTATATAATCTGAAAAAAAATCGTTGATGTTGTGAAAAAATGATGGTAAAATATAACCCATTAATCGCTTTATGTTGATAAAAACCATAAAAAAGTGTAAACTTGTATTAGATAATCAAATGATGATGACTTGGGGGAATGTCGTGTGCATGCATCATCATCAAAATTGAATCTTACATGATGACAAGAAGAGGTGAATCCAATGGATGATCGACAATATATTGATGAACCACTCAAACAGTATCAAACCGTTTTTAAGAATCTTCATCACAAGCATGTGACTGAGTTTTTTGAAGAACTCGTTAAAAAATCAGGCGTTAATGCAGATGAAAATGCGACAACCGTTAAAAAGATTAGAGCTAAAGAAAAAGAACGCGATCTTGTGATGAAAAAGATCTCAAAATATCGTGGTTTTCAAGTGCTCGTCTTCATGATGATTTTAACATCGATTGTAGGAATCATCTATAGCATTTATACACTCACTCAAACAACATTTCAACCTTTATTTGCAGGTATTATTGTTTTAGCGATTATGATCATCATTGGTATGATTTTGATTAATCGTAAGAAACTAAAACCTGTGATCAAAGAAGCTGAATCCATTAAAGCGAAAATTGAAAGAGAAATCAACGAACTTAAAAATGAAGCATGGCAACAAATGAAACCACTCAATGACCTTTTTAGAGAAGGCATGAGTAAGGAACTATTTCAAAAAACTGTGCCACTCATTAAGTTAGATCCGATGTTTGATTCTAAGCGATTAGATTATTTAGTGAACCGGTTTGGTCTTTTTGAAGATGATGATGAAAATAGATCTGCACTCTACGTCCAATCGGGTGAAATCAATGGAAACCCCTTCTATTTATGTAGAGATCTACTCCATCATTTAGGACAAAAAACATATACAGGCTCGATTACGATTCATTGGACAACGACTTCAGTCGTTAACGGAAAACGTGTCACGAACCATCATACTCAAGTCTTAACTGCAAGTGTTGAAAAACCGTGTCCTTATTATTATGAAATCCCTTATTTAGTTTATGGTAATGATGCAGCACCTGACTTGATCTTCCATAGAGAAGATTCAGATGCAGAAATCATGAATGAAAAACAAATCGAACGTAAAGTTAAAAAAGATATCCGTAAACTCGAGAAAAAATCAGAGAAAAGTATCACCAAGGGCGAAAACTATACGGTTATGGGAAATTCAGAATTTGAAGTTTTATTTGGTGCAGCTAACCGTAATCATGAAGTTCAGTTTAGATTACTTTTCACACCACTTGCACAAAAACAACTTCTTGAAATAATGAAAGATCAAGAAATTGGTTATGGTGATGATTTTGATATGTGGAAGTATAAAAAGATTAATCGTGTTTATCCAGAACATCTTGATGATTTTGAGCTAAACATGTCACCAACTTATTACCACGATTATGATTTAGAAGTTATTAGAAGAAGATTTGTCGACTACAATAATGATTACTTTAAACGTGTTTACTTCACGTTCGCACCGATTTTAGCGATTCCACTATATCAACATACACTCCCACATGAATATATCTATAAAGGGATGTACGATAGTCATGTGAGTTTTTATGAACATGAAAAAGTGGTTAACCACATGAATGAAACCGAATTTAAACATCCGCTTTCTACAACCAGAAACATCTTAAAAACGAAAGTGATCAAAAGTGCTGATGAAAGTGATCAAATTAAAGTCACTGCCTACGGCTACCGCACTGAACCAAGAGTCGATTATGTACAAAAAATGGGTGGTGATGGCAGATTCCATACCATTCCTGTCAACTGGGCAGAATACATTCCTTTGGAAAACGAATCGAAAGTTGAAATTCAAGTTATCGAAGAAAAAGAAAATGAAAGTATTCAAGATCGCATTAAAAACATGGTAGAAAACATGAAAAAAGGCGAGTTTGATAAAGAAACAATGGTCGTAATAAGTACATTTATTGCACGTGTGATAAAATAAAAATAGAAAATGGAGGATTATACACATGCCAAACGAATTAGATGAAATGACTGGTCCAGTTAATCAAGAAGGACGCGATGTGAATGTGATTGACAAACAAATCCCTGTCAAGACAGGATTTGGTTCAATCCTCTTTGAAGTGATCTTATGGGTATTAGCCATTATTCCAGGGCTTATCTTCTTATTCATGAAGATCAATGCACAAAAATACTTTAGACAACTCCAACAACGTATTCAACATAATGCATCACAAATTGATAATTATCTTGAACAACGTGTTCAAATTTTACAAAATGTTGTCGGTATCGTTGAAAAGTCGATTGATCTCGATAAAGATGTTATGAAGTCAGTTGCAGCATTTAGAGGTGGTGTTCATCCAAATGAAGCAAACAGAAATCAAGTTGCTGGTGAACTAGATGCAGCGATGAGAAGTATCAATGTTGCTTTTGAAGCTTATCCAGATTTAAAAGCACAACGCACTTTAGCAGATGCGATGCAACAAAACAGTTACTTGCAAAAAGAAATTACTGCAGCTAGAGAAGTTTATAACGATACAGTTCTTAAATGGAATTCTGATATCTTTGCATGGCCAACGAAGATGATTGTTGCTGCTAAAGCAGGATATTCAACACGTGTACCATTTACTGCAAGCAAAGAAGTTAAAGAACAAGCAAGAGCTAAATTCTTCTAAAAAAATCGATTTTAAAAGGCATGTGCGAACATGCCTTTTTTGTTTACTTATTTTTGATTGAGCTTTGCAACCCTCGAATATTTGGGTTCTTTTAAATAGCGGTCAAGATAATCGGTTGCAGATTGGATATTACAACTGTTTTTTGCTTTTAGTGGCATGACATGTCCGATATGGCGTGCAATGAGATAGGCATGCTCTACAAGTTCTGGGACATGCAATCCTGCCATTACTACGGCATTATTCATCGCATTTTGGATGAAGATATCTTCATCCAATAGTGTTGTTTTAATCTGATCTAAGAGCATATGCCCAAAGGATAAATCAATATGATCTAGAGGTGTCATTCTAAAATAAGTAGAAGCTGCGGCATAACTTACATATCTAAAATGAACGTCTTGATGATGAATCCATGATTTAAATAGATCATGATGTTCTGACTTTAAGATGAGATCAGTTAATGCTTGGTCAACAATGGTTGATCTTCGTGATTTTCTAATGATTTCTTCTAAAGTGTCTGTAGAAACAAGATTTGGGTCTTCAAGTAGAACACTTAAAAAGAGTGGTTCGAACGCATCATTTTTTCTGAGCTCTAATGCAAGTTTTTGGTTATATCCAATGGATTTTGCAAGAGCTCTTAAATCGGTGATTTTAAGCCCATAGATGGTTTCAAAACCATAGATGAGATAGGGCTTTTTAAACTTATCATTTCCATGTTCAGTCAAATAATGAATCACGTGTTCATATGTCATAATTACACATCCTTTTATATATCTATATCATAAGTGATGTAGATATTTTTGTCACTACATTTGAATTAAAATGATGTTTTTATCACACGTTTTGAAATGGGTGAAACATCAAATGCCTGTGCATAAAGTGTTCTTGCTTCCTTACCACGAACAATCATTAAGGCTTCATAGTATTCTTTATATTTAAACGAAGTACTGTTTAAAGCAAACCAATGTGTAGAAATTGCTTTTTGCCAAAGTTTATACCCTTCTTCAGATACGTGAACATAGACGTAAGGGTGAAAGTCAGTTGGATCTTCCCAGTTTTCTGCATAATATGGACCAGCAGCAAAATGTGGTGGATTTTTTCTTTCAAAACCTTTGATACCTGCATAAAATTGAGCATCGTTAACGATTTTATGAGTGGTTTCATGATCTTTATGCATGGAGTTTTTCCAATGGGTGATTAAGATATCTGGTTTATGTTCTCTAATTAAATCAGCAACTTCAAATCCTATTTTTTCATTATGAACTAAAGTACCATCATCATAAGGTAAGACAATGCTTGTTCCTCCAAGCATTTCTGCAAAAGCTTTCGCTTCACGGTTTTTTTGAATCCGGTAGTCTTCAACACTCATGTCTTTAGGATTTCCCTTTTCACCACTTGTTAATGCAAGAGTAATGATTTTATGTCCTTCTAAAGCCATAGAGGCTAAAACACCACCAGCGGTAAGTTCCATATCACCAATGTGTGCACCGATTGCCATGATTGTTTTCATTATAGAATCTCCTTTCGCATATCTGCCCATGTTTTGACGATCTTAAATCCTTCACGTTCATAAATTTTTCGAGCAGGATTAGTCTCTCCAGTAAATAATGTCATATAATGTGCACCCTGTTGTTTTAACTCAAAAACTAAAGATGCAAATAAAACTTTACCAACACCAAGACCTCTCGTTTTAGAGTGAACTCCGATACCTGCAAAATAACCTCTTAAACTAGGTTGTACACGAAGTGGACCGGTAAATCCAAGGATTTCACCATGCTGTTCAGCAATTAATACAGGTTCATGATGCGTAACAGCCTTCGTGATTTCATCTTTCCAATAAGGATTTTTTAAATCCTCGAAAAGTTCATTAAAACCAGTATGCTTTTTTGAGTCATAATATGTAATTTGGATATGCTTAGATTGAAGATCTTGAATGAGTGTGTTCATTTCAGGCTCAAACTGATAATCTTTTAAATCTTTATAATAGCTATTTTGAATTGCAAAATCATGATAACCTTCATGTTTAAAAAATAGGTAGGCGGCAGATTTTATATCAACACCTGGAGTATTAGGGTGATCATGATTAAATGTGTTTGGTATGATCCATTCAAATTGAACGGGATTAAAGAATACGATATCGATACTTGAATAAATTTTTTCTTGTTTAACTCTACTTTCAAACTCTAAAAGTAGTTTTTTTCCGATATGCTTTCGTTGATATTTGGGATCAACCATGATCATAGATAAATACGCTTTTTGACGCTCAGGTATCATGACACCACTGATAAACCCTATAAGTTTCTCATCTTCAATAAAACACCATGAACTAATTTCTGTATTTGGAAGAAAATAGGTTATGAATTTCTCTTTGGTGATAGGTTTATACAAAACATCCCCTGATTTAATCAGTGTATTCCATAATGTAAAAGCCTGGTCGATATCAAAAAGACTGAGTTCTCGAATTGCCATCCTTATACCTCCATTGATTACCTCCATTATATCAATGAATAGCAAACAGGTTTGTAATTAGTCAGATTTTAAATATATTTTTCACATGTTGTCAATAATTTTTAGCAAAGTTATCCAACATAAGCTTGATTTAAGGTAAGATAATGATGAAGTGTTGAAGAGGTGAAATGATGATCAATTATATCTTCAAAAGACTTGAGTATAAAAATTATAGTCAAATGATTAGTTTAATTGAAGAAAGACATCAAGATGAAATGACTTATTTTTCTTGGATGAAAGAACTTAATCAAATTCAAATCGATCAACTCACCAATACCATCAAGTCAATGTTTAGTGATCACTCTTGGGTTGGCGTGGGAGCATTTGATGAAGAACTACTTATCGGATATATCATGGGTAAATGTGAATTATTAGAAAGAAAATCCATAGTCAAAGTTACTTTTGAAGGCATTTCACTCAAACATGATGTATCTTCTGAAGTACTTAGACAGATCTATCAACATGTGTCTATGCTTTGGATTGAACAGGGATGTTTAAAACATGAAGTTTATATACCACTTGGTGATCACAGATATCTTAAGGCACTACAGGGTTTATCTTTTTTTGAAGAACAGGCATATGCAATAAATGATTTAAGTAAACCCTTAACATTTGATAAGCTTCATCAAGTCAATGTTCGCATCGCAAATGAAAAAGACCAAAAACTCATTGAATCCATGTCAGACATCATTTTCAGTTATCAAAATCAATCTCCAGTTTACGTTCCAGCATATCCAGAGATGGTTAAAAAAATAAGAGAAGGCTATAGAAACATTGTATTTGATAAAGAGGTAACGATACTCATTGCAGAAATTGACTCAAAACCTGCAGGATTTCATCTCTATGAATCTTTACAACCGACATGGCATATACCTAAAGATACATGTGAACTCACTGTAGCTGCTACATATAAACATATGATGGGACAAGGTATTGGTCGATCACTTATGATTGAAGGATATCTTTTAATGAAAACAAAAGATTATCGGTTTATTCATACTGACTGGAGAATTGCTAATCTCGCATCTTCAACTTTTTGGCCAACATGTGGGTTTGTTCCTTATATGAAGCGTATGGTAAGAATAATCGATCAAGACATTTTATGGGCTAACTTTAGTCATAAAGATAATCAGAGGTAATACAGATGACACTACACGATATTTTGACAGTAGAAATGAATCACATTCGATTGTTTTCTAAAGGAACTAATAAGAAAAGCGGCATAATCTTCTTTGACGAACGCCTAAGAGACAAATGTTATCACAATTATTTTCACATTACACAGAGTAACTGGGATATTACAGAACTTAAAGCATATGAGAATAGTCATAAAGAAGAAGGGTTTGTTAATTTTCTTTTTGAAACAGAAGATATAGCTCCAAATGACTTCTTTGATGGTTACACGAAAGAAACATATGCTTACTATCAATCAAAGATTGATGAGCTTAATCTCACACCTAAAATAAACCCAGATATAAAGCGTGTTGATCCATTTCATGATGAACTCTTCTTTGAGTTTCTCTATCAAGATTCAATGCCTTTTGGTGAATCATATGCCAAAGGCAATGCCAAAAGGCAACAAGAAGTATTATGTCAAAATCAATCGCTCTATTTCTACATGAAGGTCACACATCAACAGCAAATCATCGGGCATTTAAATGCACATGTTGAAGGAAATTACGCTAAGATTGATGATTTTTCAATTGCAGAGTCACATCAGAGAAAAGGTTTTGGTACAGCATTAATGAAAGCTATGGTTGATGAACTAAAAAAACTTCATGTGAAAGAAGTTTATTTAGTCACTGATCTTGCTGATACAGCCAAGGAACTCTATGAACGTATGGGTTATAAACAAACGGGTATTTTTTATCACTATAAAAAAATGTTTAAGAATTAATCATTTTGAAAAATAAGTATTTTCATATACAATAGAGATGGAAAGTTCAGGAGGAAAACATGAAAGCAGATAACGTAAAATTAAGTTTTGATAAAAACTTTGTTGGTGAAATGACATCACCAACCGGAACCATTAAACTTGGCAGTCAAGAAAACGGGATGAAACCCTACCATCTTTTATTTGGTGCTATCGCATCTTGTTTTTACGCAACATTCTTAAGTGTTGCTAGTAAAATGAGACTTGAATTTAGCGATGTTGAAATTGAGATTTCAGGAAATAAAAGAGATGAAACACCAGCTACTTTAGATCATGTTGTGATTGCGATGGTCATTTATAATGGAAGTGATGAAACAAAGCTTCGTAAAGCAGCTGATTTAGGTGCTAAATATTGCTCCATTCACGAAACCGTTTCAAAAGTTGCACAAATTGACTTAGTGATTACATTTCAAACAAAGTAAAGTTAGTTTTGAAAAACATAAAGAGCTTAGGCTCTTTTTTGTTTTTATATAAAAAAAGTACATCATCAGATGTGCACATTAAACTAGAGTTTTCTAAGTAACCAAATCAGAAGTACTGCTCCGCCAATCGCGATTGCAAAACCTTCAAAAGTGAATGTTTCAACTGAACCTATCTTAAATAATGATGCGATCCAACCACCTAGTGCAGAACCGACTAGTCCAACGATAATATTTCTTAAAAGTCCTCTACGACTCGTTTTCATAATAATACTTGCAATCCAACCAACGAGTGCTCCAAAGATAATCCAAATAATGATATTCATGTGTAATTTCTCCTTTAGGTTTTTAATTTTAATGAATTTGTTGTTGCGAAAATATAGAAATGGCTAATCATCATTAATGATGTGCTGATCATGGCGATTATTAAGCCATATGACATTTCCCAAACGACATTTGAAACATTTTCTGTATTACCAATCATGTAATGCATGTTAATGCTATTGGGTAAGGATACCATCAAAAGTAGTGAGATTAAAGCTAAGAGTAAACTGATGGGTGCATATTTATGATTGATCACCATCAATATAGAAGAAATAACAGGAAGTGTAAATGTAGCAAGTGCAATCCATGAGAATGGAAGCCAGGCACTTGCAATCGTTCCTAAATTAAATGGATCAACATTGATGATCTCTTTTCCGAATGTTATTTCTGTTCCCAAAAAGGATAAATCATCTGTTTTTAACATCGGCATCAGCATCGTTAAAATGATGATTAATCCAAAAAATAGACTTAAGTATTTTAATAATAAAATGTGATTTTTCATGTGTCCCTCCTCTAGTATGTATACGAAGGAGATAGCCTTTTTATTGGATTTATTTTAAAAATCACATGATTTAATAAAAAAGAACCCATGACAGAAATGAGATGACTCACATCGGTTAGGATTCTTTTATATAACTTAGCTTATTTAATTGATACTGCAATACCTAAGGCTTCAGGGCCAGTGTGAATCGCTAATGCAGGTGTAATGTTTGAAACTGAGAAGTTTCTAAGTTTAGGTAATCTCGATTTGATTGTCTTGGCAAATTCATCTAGATTAATTGCAGATTGACTGTTCATCAAACTCACATCATAAGATTGTGCAGATTCAACAAATAAAGCGACTTGTTCAATCAGTTGATTGACTGCTTTTTGATAACCTCTTTCTTTTTTAATCGTGTAGTAAATGCCATTTTCATTACACGAAATCACAGGTTTAATTTTTAGTAGTTCAGCAACTGTAGCTGCAACTAATCCAATGCGTCCACCACGTTTTAAATAGATGAGTTTATCGACGGTAAAGAAGACTTTCTTTAAATGTAATCTTTGGTTAATGGTATCTACGATTTCTTTAAATGACTTTTTCTTTTCAATGAGTTCAAGAGCTTCAACTGAAGAGTAACCAGAAGCCATCGAAATGTTTTTTGTATCAATGATTTCAATGGTTAAACCTTGATAATCTTGAGCCATTTGACTGATGATATTCATCGTTCCGCTTAATCCTTTAGAAATCGGAATACAAATGACATGTGTGAAACCTTTGGATTTGATTAAATCAAATGTATCAACAATATCTTGAGGGCTTGGAAGAGATGTTGTAATCTTTGATTCATCAATCTTAGCCATCACTTCAGGAAGTGTAATGTCTTTTTTATCGACATATTCTTTCCCATCAATAATAATTCTTAAAGGCAAAATAAATAAAGGTAAATCTTTGTTTGTAACATTTAAATCGGAGCCTGAATCGGCAAGTACTGCAATTTTTTCAATCATGAATTTTTCTCCTTTTGGTTTTGAGCAATTTCTTTTAAAAGGTATTGAGACATCGATATGGACGCAAACGCGATGGTTGCCGTTTTGAGTGGGAGAAGGTCCATACTGACAGGTGTTTGAAAGTGAGTGTGATCAACTTTTTGTTGGAGTTCTAAAGTTGATGACTTAAGGGCATTTTCTAAAAAGGTAATAAACTGATTAAATGCTTCAACTTTACCTAAGACAGCAGTTAAATGTTTAATGCCTTGACTGACATCGTTAAGGCTAGCTACCTGTTTTAAAACAGTGATGGTGATGATAAATGCAATGTGATCACGACCATATCTTTTTTTTTCAGGTGGTGGCATAATGTTATTTTTAACGTAGTTGTTAATCATGGAAGAAGTAAGTACTTTATCATTAGCTTCTGTACGATTAACAAAGACATCAGATAGTGTTCCATTAACATACTCTAAGACTTGGTCTAAGTAGAGCGCAAGCTCTGGGAGTTCATTCCAACGAGGTAGGTGAATGGCTTTGATTTTCTTTATCCAATCTTTGATTTCAGTGTCCATGAATTGTCCTCCATCTAGTTTTCAATACTAGATTATCACGTTTTATGAATATGTCAATATATGTGCATTTTTTTGTGAATATTTACATAATTAAAGTCATATGATTTAAAGTCCTATAGAATAAAAAAAGATTGCCATCATAGATGGCTAATCTCGATTATAATAAATGAATGAAGTTGACTAAATGTGAATGGCACATCTGAGTTTTGCTGAGCGTGCTCTGGGGTTGTCTCTAATTTCATCTAAAGAAGGTAAATCTGGACCAAAGATCTCTGAGTAAATACCTTGTCTTTGATAATGCTGAAATGCTTTTTTTACTAAACGATCTTCACCTGAATGGAACGTCAATATAGCAACTTTACCTCCAGGATTTAAAAGGAGTGGAATTTTTTCAAGTAAATCAAATAAAGCTTCATATTCATGATTGACATCAATACGTAGTGCTTGAAAGGTGCGTTGCGATGCTTTTTTGATAGCTTCCTCTTGTGTGCTTTTAGACACTTTATTTAGTGCTCTTTTGATCACTTCATGTAAATCTTTGGTGGTCTCGATTGTTTCACCTTTTGCACGCGTTTTTGTGATTTCTAATGCGATTTCTTTGGCATAGATTTCATCTGCATTTTCGATCAACATGCCTTCAATTTCTTCTTGAGATAATTCTTTGAGACGCACACTTGCTGGAATACCTATTTCTGGATTCATTCTAAGATCAAGTGGACCACTGGATTTGTAGGTGAAACCACGTTTGGGGTCATCGATTTGCATGGAAGATACACCAAGATCAGCAATAATAAAATCAAAACCTTGAACCGGGATTTGATCTAGGTCACGAAAGTTTAAATGGTGAAGTGTAAAGTCATGATCTGTAAAGCCGTAGGATATAAGTCTTTTTTTTGTTTTTGGAAGTTCAATGGGATCAACATCTGTCGCGTGAAGATGTCCAGTATGATTGAGTTTTTCTAAGATAGATTTACTATGTCCACCATAACCTAATGTAGCATCAAGTCCTATTTGATTAGGTTTTATGTTTAAAAAAGTCAAAATTTCATCCACCATGATGGGTCTATGCATTCCTGCAGGTGTGTTACCTTTTTCCATGACATGTTGGATGAGATCCTGATACTTTTCTGGTTGTTTTTCTTTGTATTTTTCTTCGAATGATTTTGGATATTTACCAGAATATCTTTTTCTTCGAACATATTTTTTCTCTTCCATAGTACACCTTTTTCTTAAGATATAAATATATTATATCATATATGAAAATCGTAGTTTTGTGTATTATAATCGTACAGTTTTTATTCAAGCAAAGAACTCATGTTAATGTTTATAAAAAGGTTAATTTGTTGGATAAACAAGTTAAAAAGCAATAACTATAAAAAACCATAAAAAAATAGTAGTCCCCCCTGAACAAATGTTCTTAACGACTCTAAGGTCAAAGGTTCTACTATATTTTAAGTATAATTTATGTTGAATTTGTTGTCAATGATTTATTAAAAAAAGGATATAGTAAAAATGTAAATTCATATATAATTTATGTCATTAAACCTGGTAGTGTTTATGACACACCATATTTTTACATGTAAGAATATTCAAAATGATATTTTACAACTCAAGTCTTCCTTCAAAGCTAATCTTAAAATTAAAAGATTCCTAAGTTTGAAGTCAGGTTTTAGGTTATACTTTTTCTAAAGCTTTTTATGAGTTATTTCATGTTCAACTGTCATTCATATCTTTATGAACTTTATACATTTTTGCGTTAAAGTTCATGATTTGATAAGTAATAAAACAATATTCGATTATAAAAATATACTACTAATACATCATAATTGCAGTCCAATAAGCTTTGTCCATTTTTTGTCACTTATCCATAAATATCTATCTACAGAAGTCATTTAAGCTATGAAAATATTGAAATAATCAAAAATCAAATCTTGACTCCCCTCATCTCCACCATGTTGATTATACCAAGGTGCTGTGTATTATACCTTGTCATACCCAAGACAGCGGTCTTGTCATACCCAAGGTGCTGTGTAATGGAGATATTTTTGATTAAATCCAGCAATTTCAAAATGAAAAAGATTCAGAGATTACTAGAAAATCTAGTGCTCTGAATCTTTTTTCTCTTAGTTGTACTTTATGGAGTTGCAGACATAATTTAATAATATGGCAAAAGTCAAAATATTCATAAATAAACTTAAACCATCACATAAAAGATAACTCAAGATAGGGTAGTTACATGATGAGTTGAAATCCATCTATGGTTGAAAATGACGGATTTTCACTAGTATTTTATGATTTGATAAATATGTTTACACAATCTTTCTGCGTGGAGTTTATCTGATTGCTCGAAAATATGTCGGTTCGTGTATGTCGGAAACATATTTTTGGCTATTTTATGTTCCCCTATTCCAGACTTTTTCCAGTGTGGAAACATATTTTTCGACTGTTATTTTGAAGCTGTTTAGTTGGAACACCATCAACGATCTCTTCACCACTAGAATTATCAATAGGGTTTAAGTCCCCATTTCTTCACTGTCTAAGGTTGTGAGGTTTAATACAATTTTAGCACCCCTACCTTGTAATCGTGTAAAAATTTTAGCACCCTAGTGTCATATCGTGTAATTTTTTAGCACCCTTGCGTCAAATCGTGTAGATTTTTAGCACCCCTGGATTAGGTCTTAACAAAGGTTTTGTTCACGAAAATGACTATTTTATTTACACTATAGAATCCATTTTTTTATTTTTGTCGTCGGAATATTTTTTCAATAAGATTCTTTTTCTTAATTGGTGGGAATGCCTCAGAAAATTCTTTCTGCAAACCCCATTTAAGATGAATATCATCAATATCAATTACGAAATGTTTATCATTAATATTCGTTACACGATGGGTTCCGGAACAAAAAATTCTGATGTTATCTAAACTATACATAAAATCTTGATTCCACTCACCAAAAACAACATATTGAATTCCTTCATAATATATTGATTGATCTTCTCTATTTTCCAACCAAAAAGTTTCGAATGGCTTTCTATAATCAACTCCAATGGATTGAAGAAAATCAACTAGTTCGGGATATGTTTGTGAAACAGTATTAATATAATTTTCACATGCAACACATGAACAAACTTCTAAATTTGACTTATAGTAATCCTTTGTCTTTTCAATATTTACATTCATAATTTACTCCATTTCTGGTATTTTGAGGGTTTTAAGTCCACTTTAGCCACATTACTGATTTCCTAATTCATTTATAACTTTAATAATATTCCTTTTATGTACTGAAATATGATCTCCGTCAGAAACAACTATAAAAATAATGAACCCAATCAAGGGTATTACTCCTAAACCCAATGATAGGAAAAGTCTATCACTCAAACTATAAATGATAAGAAATGGTAATCCATAGAGAATTAATAACCCAAGAAGGAGCATTCCAACAATCTGCAATTTAACTAAAAAAGGTAGCTTGTCTTTGCCTTTCTCAATCATTTTTTTCTGTGGTTTAACTATTTTACCTATTAGCTGGTTATCTATGATATTTGCTAAATATAAATATTCAACAAATGGTTCACTGTGCTGTTGCCAAGTCAATTCTAAACAAACATCATAATCATCATGTCTTCCTACTCTAATATAATCGTCCTTATGTCGATATTCCCAAATATGTTCCAATAATTCTTCTTTTGTGCATAGAATCTTGATGTCTAATTGATTTTTATCTTTCAATGGTTATTCCCCCTTCAGTGTGATATTAGGTGATTAATCTAAGTTTTGGGTTAATCGATTATATGATAAGAAAAACACGACGTTCCAAATCACGAACGACAAATATAACATTGTGTACAACAACCACAAATTGTTTTCTAGGTTAAGTTTAAATAGATTATTAATTACAGCGAATCCCCCATAAAGAACTATAAAACTTATCATTCCAAGGAAAAAGCTCCACAACGCTCTTAGCCATATACTGATATTTTTAGATAAAACGGATTGGAAAAAGATTGGAATCAAGTATACCAATATTCCAATGACAGGTATTAGGGATAAAGCAAGTTGCTTCTTGTTCATAGAATCTACCTCCATATTAACAAAGATTACAGTTCTTATGTTACTTACATTTTTTTACGTTTCTTCTACGATTATTATAAATAACCTCATCAATAAAGGATTTATTTCTTTTCAAACTCACTAAGCTACGCATGAATAAGAGATCTCCATAATAACTTGACTGACTGATTAATTGACTTAACAATGTGTGCAATGAAACACCCTGCTTTACAATGATGGTCCTGATAGTCCTTTTATTGTTGATGGTTTCTATGTAAATGTTATTTGCTGAATATTTTTCAATTAGGAGTTTTCTTCTGAACAAATCAGTAAGTGGTAATTTCTTATTAACTAACTGGTATCTCAGTTGTCTAATAACGTAAGACTTAATGAATGAAGTAGGAAATAAATATCCCTTGAGGTTGATTTTGATTTCCCGATTATCATGGCGATATGTCCAAACACCATTTTGATTAACAAATTTAAGAACAATATTTGTTTCGTTATTTTTCGGTAATGAAATATTTTTAAATTCTTCTACCTCATTTTTAAGATATTGCCTTGTGTATTCCCAAAATAAAATCATTGAAACTGTTGCTAAAACTATTGGTAAAAGGATTCCAATTACTAAAAGAATGTCCGAATTAATCATAAGTGAAATTGGTATAATGCTTATGCTGATGATAAAAATTAACAAACTAAAAAGAAAGCTTTTTTTCATATATACTATCCTTATCTGCTTAGACATGTTTTCTATATTTTTTATTATAACATACTATCCATTTATAAATAATTCTTTAAATGATTATGCAATTACTGATATTGATGTATTCGTGTAAATTTTTAGCACCCCCACCTCATATCGTGTGGATTTTTTAGCACCTCTCATTCATATCGTGTAAGCGATGGTGTAAAAATTACTTTTTACTCATTTATATTAACTGGTATGAATTGATAACACAATGTATTTAAATACGAAAAACAAACAAAAACGGATCAAATTTGACTATTTTCATTAAATTTAAGCACAAAAAAAGACTTGATAGTGATATCAAGCCTATTCTAGTCAGATGTCTAAGGTTGTGAGGTTTAATACAGTTTTAGCACCCCTACCTTCAAATCGTGTAAATATTTTAGCACCCTAGTGTCATATCGTGTAATTTTTTAGCACCCTAACGGTAAATCGTGTAGATTTTTAGCACCCCTATTAAATGGCTTAATAAAGGGAAATGTCGAAAATGACTGTTGTATTTACCCTATACAGTCCAGAACTATATTGATACAATTATGCACCCTTAGCAGAACCATTTCTATGCATATGACAACATAACCACTGTTCAAAAACCATAACGATCCAAAAAGTTGTTTGCCCTCGTTTTACCGGTTAAAATTTTGCTAAAATCTAACTTACTCGATTGTATTAATTGCCCAATGTCTTTTTGAAGACAATATTAAACTATTTCAACGTCATTTGATATTTTCGATAACTGTTTCTGTATAATTTTGTAAATAACTAGTAGTTGAATAATGAAATATAAAATAGAACTTCCATAAAGAATAATCACATATTGCTCAAGTGATAGGCAGTCTGGTCTATAAACAAAAAATATGCCCATCATAAAGAAACCAACAACGACCATTGATAATACTGGTATGAAGCCATATATGTATGAAGCACAATTTTTCCATAGCAAAGAAGCAGCCCATATTGCCAGAAAACTTCCACAAAAAGTTGTCATAATTAATGCGATTACCATGTTACACTCCTAGATTATTTATGTTTTCTAAAATTCGATTTTTCAAAAAGTTGTGTCTAAGTTAATGAGTTATAATACAATTTTTTAGCACCCCTAAATTATGGCTTAATAAAGGGGGTTTTTGAATAATAAAGATTGGTTTCCTCTGTACTTTCCATAGCTATTCTTTAGAAATTGATTCTCTTAGTTCTTTTTGGGCATCAACATCCTTCAGATTGTTCAAAATTGTATTTAGGACCTCTAATCGTGCTGTTTCTTCTAAACTTGATAAATCTACAAAATATACAAATCTTGCAATTCTACTTTTTGAAAAGAATAATCCTCCCAAGTCACTTCTATAAGTGATTCTTCTAATAGAGTTTAGAGGAAAAGACATCGTTGAATTATCATTTTTATAGTAGGCAATTTGTTCACTATTAATTAAAACTCCATGTTTCAGTTTTTCCTTGTTCTTGTAAATCTTTCTCGTTCGATTTTGTAGTGCTTTAATTTGCATTTCTTCACCAATAAACACCATCATCAAACTGAACACTAGCCAAAATATATAAACTAATAACTGAAAGATTCTTAACTCTGGTACGACCGACAGAACAATACCAATTAAACATATTAAAGCAAGAAGGCTAAAAATCAATTTTGCTTTCTGTTTTCTAAATGAATATCCATAAATGACGTTTTCTTTGGCAACTTCTAATGCTTTTTGGATCTCAATTTCATATGTAAATTCCATAGAATCCTCCTATTTTTTCTCGGCAATATATAAACGGCTTAACAAAGTGGTTTTTATATACTAGTTACAATTAACTCTATCCAAAAGTTTCTTGATAATACTTTCATTCACTTCATTGTAGATGACCTGTATTCTGGAATGCTTTTTACAGTTTGAAACACCAGTTTTAAATTTTTCAATATGGCTAGTACTATCATAAATACAAATCCACTTTTTATTTGATACTCCTACCCAGCTAAATTCTGTTGGTAATGACATAATTTCAACAATACAGTTCTTTGAATCTAAGGTTTGCATAACACCAAAAGGATTTCTTAAGACTAAATTGTTGTTTGTGTATATAAGTATTTGTTTATGATAAAAGTATGCATAAATCATTACAAAAGAAAATAACAACATACTGCATGACCATACAAATTTTATCGATTGTGAATCCTCTTTGAACAAAATTACAGGTAGTGCAGCTAGTATCGATAGCATCAAACTAATTGCTAAATAAACATTGTATGTATATTTGGAATAACAATTGATTTTTTTTATGTCAAATTGCTCACTAGTCATTTCTTCTTTTTCTCTCTATTCTTGCTTATGATTATTAAGGATGTATAAGTAATAACTACAACTGTGATATATGCAAACCAAATGTACATTGCATGGGTGGCAATTGCCTTAAGATCAGTCTCTACAATTAGTAGTAAAATGTAAAGCAACGCACTCACTATAAAGACAATGTATCCAAAGAGATGCAAAAGGAAGATAGGAATCGGAATTCCAAAACTCTCCATATTACTATATATACTGTTTTTCGAACCAATAGTTCTGAATAAAAATTTAAATTTGCTTATCCTAATTCTTCTAAAATTTGAAGGATTAATTTCAGTCAGTGTCGCTTGTGTAAAAGGAACTGTAAATACTATAACCAGGGAACTTAATACTATAAACATCCATTCAAACAAATTATTCACATCCTTTATTCTTTTATAATTCTCTTCTTTCGTCTATCCGTAAAAAAGTAATAATTAATCAACAAGATGCAATAAAATAACAGTGCTGCTAATAATATAATCAATACTAATGTTCCAAAGCCTATCAAACCAGTTACCCATGTAAGTCCATCAGGATTATTCCCAAAAGCTACAGAGATGAATAGACTTAAACAATAAAACATGTATTTAATAATTTCCCACATGATAACTTTTCCTCTGACCGATGATGACTTAATCTTACATAAAATCTCATACTGTTAAAACCTTATAAAAATTATAACATATATATTTTTAAATAGAAAACCTCAAAAAAATAGAGGTGGTTGAATATAGGTTTGAAACAAGATAATGCCAAACGGTACTTGTATGCGGAATATTACCATAACCTAGTGATATCTGGGAAGCTTTTCTATATGATGGTAATCCAAGTACCTTATAGGCATTTATCTAAAATTATTCTGCTTCTGGTTCAATACCAAAGAAGTCACACAAAACTAGATAAGCGGCATACCTCTTAGCACCTTTCTTTGATTTAGATAGTGCTGTTTTTGTAATAGACCAGCTTCTAACATAGCAAGTGCTTGACCACCAATACTCACCATCGTCATAGACTTGTTCATCAGGAATATCGTACTGTGGTATGGAGCATCTGCCACTTTCAGCCAATTCTTTAAGTGTGCTGACTGCATTATCCTGTGTTAGATTTTCTTTTAGCTCATCCATGCCATCTTCTACATCTTGTAATTGATCATCAATTTGAAGCATGAATTCCACAGAGTTTTGGAGCTCATCTGGATCCCAATCACTGTCAATTGCTATGGCACCCAGAATGGCTTCGAATAAATCAGCTTTAACTTTTTCTTGATTCCATACTTGATTATCAATATCACTTTGTCCCAAGTACATCATTGATTTGAAACCTAACTCTTCAATTCTTCTAGCAAGATTCGAATTGCTTACGATTTCCTTTTTCAGCTCAGTAAAGTCTTGCTCGTTTCGATGAGCTTTAATGCAGTACTCATCATTATCTTCTTGCTCATCATACGTATCCATTTGAGACTTGAAAAATCCGTATCTTTCAGCGATTACTTTGGTCACATAAAAATCCAATACTCGATCGCCTAAGAACTCTAAAACCTCATTGTTCTCCCCACCATATTCAGCTGAATAAGACTTTCTTGTGAAAGCTTGAAGCAGCAAATCTGTGTTCTTAAAATAGTAACTACATTTTCTTTGTACATCATCGATGTGTTCTTTTAAATCCTTCATTTGATTTCCTCCTATTATTTGTCCGAGAAAATAAAAAAGACCTCCCGATAGAATAGGCATACTCCTGCATAGGTACACTTATCCCTTTAATAGGTCTTATTAAATCAAAATAGTACTTGTAAGACTTTAAGCATATTAACTCCCGCTTCCCGAAAGAGTTAATATACAAATCGCGTTACTCAATTACTTTGAGGAAATAATTCCCTTACCTTATCGGACTACCTTTAATATACAATAAAAATTGTTTTTTGTCTATACCTCTATAAACAAAAAAAGACCTCCGAGATATTATCACAGAGGTCCATTTCTACTTCTTTAATTGTTCTTGAATAATTTTTTCAGCTGCAGATAAAGTCGCCCTTCCCTGCATCTTGTTACTGAAGGAAATGTAGTCATCAATGATTGCTTCAATCTTTGATTGATTGGTTTCTACAAACGTTACGGCTTTCTCTGTTGAACCCGTGAGATTGCTTACCCACTCGCTTAATCTAGATACGACAGCGAGTTTTTTGTCATCGCCGATAAGATAAGCTTCACCTTTTTCTTTTGCGAGCCTGTTTTTCTCTTCAACAATCATGATGAACTCTTTGATGGTTTTCTGGACACTTTCATCAAAAACAATATCTTTAGCTTTGCTTACCAAATCAGATACATTCTCTGCAGTGTTTTTAAGGTCTTGCTTCACCTCTTTGATCACATCATTTAAAGACTGATCTTTCCCCAGTTTTGATGTCACATACAGTGCCAAAAGTAATAGGGTTGTAATGAGTAGAATGATTTCAAGTGTTGTCATTTTCTTTGCCTCCTAAGCGTTTATAAATATTGACTTGTGAATCTTCAAGTCTGGATACACGATGTTCCAGGACATTGACGTCTTTCTTTAACGATTTAATATCTTGTGCATGCATCTCCAGCAGGTTGAGCATCTTGATGTTTTGTTTCTCTATGGTTTGGAGATTAACAAGAATCTCATCGTTATTCGTTTTGTTTTTCTGTTCTTGACGATTGAACTGCTTGATCGTTGTCATAATAACAACCACCATTGTCACAATCCAATACACCAAGTTTTCCATTCTAAATAGACTGAGTAAGTTATCCCAGTTCATTACTAATCACCCGATCTTTGTATTTTTCTATGTAGGTAAGTGCTTCTCTCAACAACGGCATGTATTCTAAGCCTTTGCTATTGTTCCAGTTCTTTTTGTATTCAATCATGTACGTGTTCCAGGGCTCATGAACAACATGCCTATATTTTCCTGATTCATCCACATGATCCAAAATGCCACGAACTCTAAAAATGTGATAATGCGACTTCTGAGGTTCTGGATAGTTGATTCGCATTTTATAATGTTCAACAAAACTTTCCAGAAATAAACCTAGTCTACTTGTTAAATCTATATTTTTGTATGCTTCATACTCATCTCGATAATCCTCATTCAGGTAAATCAGATTGTCTTTTTCCGATAAAACCTCATCGATATAAGCACGATCATAGAGCGGAACTGTTGGATCTAGATTTTGTTTTTTGAGATAGATATCTTTTCCATAAGCAAACACATCTAATGTTCCTAAACTTAAATGCACATTCCCTTTGAATCCATCAAGTACTACAGTCACATCATCATCGCTGTTCTCATCGTTTAATCCAAAGGCTAAAGAACCACAGTAATAGATAAACATCACTGTGGTATTTGGGAATATTCCTTGAACGATTTCAAGGATACTTTCGTTAGATTGGATCTTCTGTTTCACTTGGAGCATTGATTTGTGGTTCAACCACTTCAAAATCATCGATAGAATCGTCAAACCCGACCACGTTTTCTTTTAGCCACAGATAACCATGTTCGATGGGATTTGTCTTTTGAAACTGAGTGAAATCTGATGTCGGAATCTCAATATCGATTTCTTCAAGTGGTGCACTCTGGTTAGCTCGTGCTTCTTTTGATAGATAGGAAGCGACACAGATGACTGCTTTTTTCACTACGTAGTTGATATTGAATGCTGTAATTCGGTGATAGGATAGTGAGATACCAAACTTTGATTGCATGTCTTTTATGATTGCCATGATATACCTACTTTCTTAGCGTGCGATAAATCGTCACAGAGATTAAATCAGGTGATCCAAGATTAAGTCCTGGATTGATGTAGAGATTTCCAATAGTGCCATTGATGGTATGTGCAAAATCGACCATTGTAAGGGTTGCATTTCCTTGGCCGGTTACTGAAGTAATCGCTTTTCCGTATGCTAGCCACTGTTGTGTATCATTAAGTGATAATGCAAATGTAGGTGATATCTCGAAATCAATCACCTTTGAAATACCACTAGTGAGGGTTACACTAGAGGAATGAGCATCTGGAATCGTAAAGGATGAAGTGCTTCTTGCTGATGTCTTTGTGATTGTACTAACAACATCGTTTGAATAGGTAGCCACATAGGAACCGATGAGATTGGATAAACCCGAAGTACGGTAATAGATAAGTGTCGATGATGAATCAACCGATGTCCCTTGTGTGGTTGCGACTACATGAACCTTATAGATATACGCTGGATCAAACACCAATGTAGCACTATGCGTATAGGTAATGCCTTCATAAGCATAGACTAATTCAAGCTCACCACCCACCTTCACTACAGACGTTGAATTTCGGGCATATAGAGCATTGTTAGTGTAATCAAAGGCTAACTCCCCAACGTAGGAAAGGTTCGCTGTTGAGGGCTTTGTGGTGCCACGTTTGACCCGAAGTATAGCCATTAGTATGTACCACCATCAATAATTGATGAAGGTTGTAAAACTTTAGTAGTATCGATACCGATTTGGTATTTCACAACACTTGGCGTGTAGTTTGAATCAACGATTTGATACACCTTAATCGCATTAGCTATGACAGCTGCATCAAACGCTGCAAGTGTTCCCAATGTGTCAGAGCCTGTACTCTCTGAAATATTTGTATTGATGACATTAGCCAGTATATTCTTTTGAGTGGTTGTCAAATGTATGTCAGATGCAACGTGAGCGTTATAGGTAGTGGTTGATACACCGCCAAGTCCTGCAAGCGTGACTGTGACAGCTCCGGTTGAACCGTTGACACTGGTTACAGAGTCCGTAGGTGTTAAGAGCTCTTGCCAGTTGGCTAATGTTGCATACCCTGCAGTTTTAAGAATAAAGGATTTATTGATATCAGTTCTAACTGCTACATCGCCTTCTTGAGCATTGGATAGAGCTAACATAGCAGTTTGGCTTGCTACCACCCATGTATTTGTAATCGCTACTTTTGGAATGACTGAATCTGAGAGTTTTCCATCGGCATCTAGAATTGGGATATTTCCATTGCCTGTACCTGTATTCTTGGTTGCAGCTGTACCTAACCCAAGAGCTGTGATTTTGTTATCGATTTGAGTATCGACTTTAACAACACCTGGAATTTTTAAATAATCTGATTCTGCAAGTGGTGTACCTACGCTACCTGTCTTATCAGCTTTTGCAATGTATAAATGCTCTCCACTAAAATCAACAAGTGGTTCACCAGCTTTAATCGTTCCAGTAGTTCCAACGAGTGGTCCAGTACCTGCCGTGGTTCTACGTTTAATTTGTATTGTTGCCATAATATTTCCTCCTTATTTTTTGAGATACGCTTGTGTCACTCGATGAGATGTATTCCCCAAAGATAATGTGACAAGTCCATTAACATACGATATGCTTAGTGAGTAATCAGCTCCACCATATCGATAACTCATCGACGAATTTGATCCTACAACAATAAATAGTTGATTGGTTGGTAGACTGACAATCGTTGTGTTTTCAATCACGATATAAAGAATACTTTTCATTAAAGCATATGAATTTACATCACCAAATCTATATACACCGTTGCTAAGTTTTGTTAATCCAAGTTGCTGAGGATAGTAGAAATCTTTTAGTTTTGATTCAAGTTCTTCAACTCTTACACGATCCGATGAGATCATCTGTCTTTCAAACTCGTTAATGTGGTTAACTGAAGTAGTTGTTTTTGAATAAGCTGCCAAAGCATACTCATATAACCCTTCTGTAATTTGAAGGTTGGCTTGTGTAAGCACAGGATAAGTACCAACCGCTTCTTTGATGTAAATACTCACTGTATTCGTTTGTGTATCAACACCAAGTACAACATATCCATACTTACTTGAATCCGGTGTTACAGACACCGTTGTCTGATTTTCGATATAGATAATTCGTCCGTAAACTGAAACATAGCCATCTAAAAATGTAATCGTGTTGTTAGCTAAGGTATAACTGCACTGCGATTTCACGTTTTTCAGAATACCAACATCACTTGAAAATAAAAAATGATACAAATCTGCATCAATTTTTGATGTGACGTTTGCACCATCAAAGGTTACTTTTTGAATTCCCATTTAGAATTCACCTCCATCGAGATCTGTGATCCCTGTTGTTTGTATAGAAACATGACCAGTAGCTGAACTTACGCTCTTATTCAATAGCTGAATCTTCTCGGTCAACTTAATGCGATATTCACCTAGTGTCATGGTTGCTTGATGAAATCCATTGTTAAATTTGATGCTTGTAACTACCGAATCATAAATTTGATCATTGTTCATGAACTCGATAAAATCGCCTAGTTCGATGTTTTTCATCGGCTGTATGACGTCATTATCAGATTTAATCGTGAATGTAATATTATGGTCTAGTTTCGATGTGATCATCTCTGATCTGGCTTTGGTTTGAAGAGATGGATAGTCACTATCAGTATAAAAGGATGCTTTTGGTTTGACACTCTGATAGCGATTCAGATGATTGATATCTTGAGTCAACTCACCATTTTTAAGTAAAAAATACTCGATGGTTGATTTATATAAGATATTTTCACTCTTTGGATAATAGGTGAGTTTATTCACCATTTGACTGGAACTGTCATTGACTACCAAATCCTGAATCGCTTGATAGTTGTTTTTGAGTTTGATTCCCCGTTGCACTTCACTGATTCGAAAGATGATGCCCGTTACCCTTCCTCTTAAATACACTGCATCAGAGGTTAGCCTTAAACCATATGATTTAGTGATAAGTTCCATGAGTGATGCCAATGACATGATTTTATCTACCTCGAATGATAAATCGCCTTGTACACTTGCATCTCGTTGTATGGAAAGGTAACTCAGGTTTTGCAATGCATCATCGCTTTCCTTAAAATGACTTAATAACACATTTTCGAGATATAACCCTAAATCACCTGTAAAACTTTGAACTGGAACGCCAATTGAAAACATTTCTTTAAAATCTAGCACATGAACTGATATCCGGTGCTTGTCTGCTACTTCTAACCGTTCTACAATACCGATAAAGTGAATAGGTGCATCCTTTAAGATGACAATATCCCCAATGGATGCATTGAGCTTTGTTTTGTTTATTGTAAAGGTTGATTTTTGAATGATGACTAAATCAAGTATGATTTCAAAATCCTTATCGACATAGCCATAGTCTTTATAGGCAAGGTTTAGTCTATCGAGGAATACAAGTTGCATACCTATACCCCCAGATACCCTTCAAGTAATGTGATGCGACACGTGGTAAGACTAGCGACTCCTGGTTTGAATTCCACTTCATATTCTCCTGGTTCAACAAAGAGAAAATTTTCACACGTGAAATCCTGTGAACCATAGATAGATGTAATTTCACCATTATCAATTTGACGAATGTATTGTTTATTTGGGATAGCTGAGATATGTAGTTCCCCATTTAATTGCGTATGATAAAGTCTAAGCATCGTAATCACGGTACTGTTTTTTCTAATAATAATCTCTGGGTCATTTACTGCACCCATGATTTCAATTAAAAGAGGTGCCTTTTGGACACCTCTGTTGACAATTTGTATTCTTCCTTCAAAGAAAGCAGAATACCGATAAGGATAACTATATGTATATCGTTTCCCGACTGTATCTTCATTGACATTAACTGTATAAAGTTGATTCTTTAACCACAAAGATAACTTTTGAAAGATAACCTGGCTCTGTAATGCTCCAGCGACAAGCTCTTGTTTGGATATCGATTTGATATCTACAAAACAAAAAGCGGAATCATCCGCTTCGTAGTATAGTTTGAGTTCTTTCTCTCCAAGTTTCAGATAGTTCATCAATTCGGTATATCCTGGATATCCTTTGAGAAATGTTAGGGTTGCTTGAATCTCCGTTAGTCCTTGTGACTGATCTACACGATCATAAAATGTTTCATACTTAAGGTAAGTCATTTCTTGTGAAAACCCTAGTCCACTTATCGCATGGATTAAGCAACCGGTACAGTAATCAAAATAAAACTTATTTCCAGATGGATTTTCAAGATAGATTTTTCGAATCATATCACACTACCTCCAAGAGCTCTGTTGATGGAATCGATATCGAAGGTTGGTGATGTGGTATTGATAGTGATATTATTTGTATTCGTGTTTGAACGATTCAGGTTACTTGTTGAGCTTACACTTTGTGTTTGTTTTAAGTTAAACTTATCGCCAAACCAACCGCCAATTTTACCAAAGAAACCGCCAACTTTATCTGCAGCATTACCGACAAAATCACCGACACCTTTCGCCAAATTTGAAGCAAACTCACCGATGTTTCCCGTAATGCTTCCAACCATATCGCCAAAGTTACCTGCGATATCACCCATCTTTGAACCTAAGTCACCAATCCACCCGAATATTTGAGTTAGAAATTCGACAATCTTTTGAACCACCGCCATGACAGGTTCTAGTACCTTTTGAAGCACTTTGATGGCGGGAACTAAAATGGCTTGGAGTACTTTCCCAATAATCTCAATCAGAGGTGCAACCATCTCTAATAATTCTGCGATGAACTCGATTTGAGTCATCAATGGCACCAATAATACTTCAATAATGGGAACTAACATTTCGACAAGCATGATGATTAATTCGATTAAAGCATCAAGAATCGGTGTTAGTGCAGTCATTAAACTATCCACGATCGTCATAATCGGTGGCAACAACAGCATTAAGGTCTCACCAAGTCTAGCTAGTAATGCTCGAAACTCTTCGCTTTGAAATAGTGCCATAGCAATAATCGCTATGAGCGCGCCGAACCCAAGTGTAGCAAAGTTTAATCCAGCTCCTGCAAAAAGACCTGAAGTACCTACTGCTTTTAGTGCAGTTGACACAATATTTAAAATAGGTCCTACTTTTCCGATGATGGAAAGTACTGGACCTATCGCTGTTATCACCGCACCAAGTGTGAGGATGATTTGTTTTGTTCCTGTATCAAGATTACTCCATTTCTCAGTCCAACTTTTAATCGTTGGAATGATTTCATCTCTAACCTTATGAAGCATGGCTTGCATAATCGGTAATACTTGAACTGAAATATCCATCGCAAGACTTCCAAGTGCTTGTTTGGTTTGGTCTACTGTATCGTTAAACTCCCCAGAAATTGCAGCTTGTTCATTCGTGATAATACCTAGCTCTCTGACTTCTTGTCTGAGTGAATTTACTGCAGATTCTTCTTGTGACAGCATCGGTAGTATTTCAGTACCAATTTTGTCCCCAAAGAACTCATTCGCTATACCTACTCTTAGGGCTTCATCTTCAACACCAGAGAGTGCATTTCGAATTAAATTAAATGCTTGATCAGCATTAAGCCCTTTGAGATCCTCAACAGTTAGTCCAATTTGAGCTAGGCTTTCAGATACCTTGTCACCGTTACCTGTAGCGATATCTCCAAGTATTCCATTGACCTTGATAAAGGCCTTGTTAAGGCTTTCTGTCGAACTTCCTGATATCTTGGCAACGTAGTTCCACTCTTGTAAACTCTCGGCACTTAGGCCAAGTTTTGCGGCTGTATCGGCAATTTCATCAGCTGTGTTTGCTGTCTTTACTGCAAGTGCACCAAGAGCAGATATAGCTCCAAGGACAGGTACAGTGACTGATTTGGTTAGTGTTGAACCTAACTTCCCAATCTTCTCAAAGTTCGCATTGGATAAGTCTGTAATTTTACCTTTTGTATTTTGGAGTTCTTTATTGAGTTTAGATACTTCAGCTTCTGTGTAGGAAACATTACGTGCTAGTTTGTTAAACTCAGTTTCACTCATTTCACCAAGTTTGACTGCTTGTTTTGCTTTATTGAGTTCTTGGTTTTGAGTTTCCAGTTTCTTCTTAGTAGTTTGAAGGATATCATTGAGTTTTGATTGTTTCTGTTTCCAGAGTTCAACATTTGAGCTGTCATACTTAAGATTCGTATTGATAGCTTTGAGATCTCTCTGTTGTTCTTTGAGATCTGATTGAATCTCTTTAAGTTCGTTCTCTAAATCTCTACCATCAAGACTTAACTTAATGTTTAACCCTTTGACTGTTTCTGCCATCTTTATTCACCACCTTAACTATAAAGAAAAAAGCACCGAAGTGCTTATTCATCGTACCAACTTGAATTATCAACATCCACAGAAACAACATTTACTTCCATAACCATTAATTCACCACCATCACGTGCATATACTAGTTCAACAACGGCTTCAAGCGGAAACTCAATATTCATTGTTGCTCCTTCATCCCTAGTTTGATCTGCATCAGATCCATATTGTAATTCGGAACTAATTCGACCTTGGCATAAAACATTTACTTTCATACCATCACTAGATTCTTCTAATAATTCTTGTATCACGATTTTATCGATTTCAACGTCATGCGAACCGTAATGCGTAGCGATTTCATCAAGTTCTTGAATCGTTCTTGATCGAACATCATCAAAAACACCTTCTTCGGTAATTTCAACTAAATCTTCTATTTCCTTTTGCACAGAACTTAATGTCTCGAAAAAGCTGCCACAGATTACTATGACATTTTCTAATTCATCGGTAATCTGATCACTCTCTAGTCTTAATGAGAGATGCACATAATTACTTAGCTTTTTCATCATTTCACATAGAGCGTCTATGCTGTTATCAATAGGAAATAATTTGAACAAAACATCCTTTGAATGTTCTTTAAGTACAATATTGGCCAGCAGCTGTTTGGTTGAGATCTTTTTTGGGTCATCCCCGTGTGTTCCATAGCTAGGAAACCATTCACTATTACGTACTTGCTCCTTATTTGATAATTCACTTATTGTTCTATTAACTACTTCACGCATACCTAATGCAAAATAGTTAAATGCAATTTCAGATTCAAGGAATAGTACGCTGAAATTACTATCAAAAATTGATAACAATGACACTGGGATCTTAGATCTTATAAGGCGTAATTTTGATACAATTTCTTCTTTCAACAATGAGACTATCATAGTTTATCTCCTAACTTTGTTTAGTCACAAACTCTTGAAATCTCTTTAAAGCATTGATGACTGCTCTATGACTTTTATTACCTATATTAGATTTCAATCCACAAAAATCATACATTTTGACATACAGATCTATTTCATTCATAAGTGTTTGGATGCTGATTCGTTCTTCTCTTAATACAAACGGAATTCTTGCATGCGCATAATCATAAGTAGTGCTTGGTAAACCCTTGGGTGTTACTACACTGTATCCTTCTGATTCCAAGTATAATTCAAAGCGATTAAGAATTTCTTTTTCAGTCATCTCATTCACCTTCTATCTTAGATAGCAGCACTTCCATACCTTCTGCAAAAGTTGGAATGTTGCTTTTCCAATAAGGAATTGATATTCTTACAGATTCAATGGCATTTTTGTACATTCCATCGCCAAACTCATCTTTAAATTTCTTGAGAAAAAACTCGAAATCACTTGTTTTCATTGAACGACGATTAATCTCGCCCTTTGAAAGTTTGATTAAAATGTTCAAATAAATTGTCGCACTTCCGAGATTCATTCCAGATTTTAATGAAACTAAATAAGCTAATACTTTTACTTCTTCGAGTCCGTTTTGATAGTTTTTAAATGCACTCCAAACTTCCTCAATCATTTCAGGACTAATGCTGTTGTTTGAACGTCGTGATCGAATTGCTTCAAGTGTAGTCTCATCTCCATCATCAGTTATCACTTCACGATGAATCGATTCAGCATTTTGCTTAACTGCAAAGGGTAACCCCTTCTCTTTAATGATTTTTTTGATGAAAATACTAAACGCAATATCAAGATCTAATCCTACTGAATCCAAAATTCGACTCACTTCTTGTAGTTGAACATCATCAATCTCAAACGTTAACTTAGACATATATTCACCCTTCTCTCTTTTTGTTACTTCGATTTACTGATTACAGTATATACGATTACTCTATTTACTGTCAATAGTAATTTAGTAAATTGTATAGTAACTATAGTAAAAAAGAGTCAATATCTCTTTGATTTGCTTTTCTATTGCTTTGTTTTCCATCAATAACTTTCATTTCAAGTTGAACTAACTCAAAATAAGTCGTTAAATCAAAATATTTAGAATCCTCAATTGAGAGTCCTAGATGAGCCAAGTTAAAGATAATGTTTGAGGTTGCACCAAACTCGGGCTCATCATTTGGACTGTGGGGATGGTTTGGTGCCTTTTTGGAGAGTGCCTAACATCTCCCCGATAGTTTGCGATAGAACACCTAGTTCTTCTGTATCACTTAAGATCCCAAAATCAAGTGCCATCAAGAAATCATTATAGGATGTTTTACTGAATGGACGATGAAGAACGTAGATGATCCGGAAGATCGTATCGATCACAAGCGAGAAATCTTCTTCCTTTATGTTCTTACCCTTTTCTAGTTTTTTGATGTCACTGAAAAGTTCAGAACCGAACACATTACGATAATCGATGATTGTAAAAAGTGACGAGTGGAGTTTATACTCCTTGTCACCGAGTTTAATAACTTTTTCCATAGTTCAATCCTCCTTAGATGAATGTAGGTAATACTGGCGATGTTGACAAGAAATTCGTGTAGTTCGTATCTCCAACACTTGCAATCACTCGAAGGATCAGATTATTACCTGACTCGATCGGGCGAGCAGTGATGTTAAGTGAGATTGAGTTAGCTTCAATGGAGTCCGCTTTGGATTTGCTTGCATCCCCTGAAGGTGTAGCTGTACATAGGTAATACCAAATACGACGAGCTTTAGCATCGCCTTGAATTTCATAGCCCAATGCGAAGGTCTTGGTTTCATTGTTAACCACTTCGACAAAGTTGCCATTGGTGTCCGTCTTAAATCCAAAGATATCCTTTTTAAATTCATCATCAATCTCTGTAAACTTGAGCGTGACGGTTGAGCCTGAATTGGAGACTAGGGTTGCGATAACCTTATCGTCTGCATAGACTTGTGAACTGCCACCGATAATTTCAGTAGTGATTTCTTGAGCACCAACCAGACGCTTTGGTGTTCCAAAAGTCCAGGAACCATCTACTGCAATTGTAGCGAGTGCATAATGAACATTGGTAAGTCCGAATGTGACTTTATTACTCATATTTTATTTCCTCCTGTTTGATTTCATAAACTCTGGTTACCGAGTTATCGTCATTGACGTATTCTGTAATCATTTGATAATTAAAACCCGATTGATATAGAGCTGATTCTAATTGCTCCTCAATTGTGGGTTCTTTTGATTCTGTGACAAGTGTGATTTGATAGGTGATGATACGAACTGCCGATTTGTTATCTGCATAGATTTGAACTCTATCGCTGATTTCTTGATAGACAATAAATGGGTATACATGGAGTTCGTTTACACCTGTTATGTTTGTTCCATAAGACACTCGATTTGGTAAAACACCATCAAGTATCTGGAACAGATGTTCTATAAAACTCATGAGGATCCACCTCTTTCAATAATCGATTTGATTTTCTCAACCATATCAGGTGCGAATGCATCAAATGCTGGTCGCATGAATGGACGTGGTCCCACAAATTTACCACCACGATGTGTAAATCCAAACTCAAGTAAATGAGTTAACCTTCCTTTAGTGCTTGAATAGATGGCGATACGCTTATTGATGCCTTCACCTTCAGGAATAGCAACAAACGATTCTGCAAACCCATATGCCTGACCACTCTTTGGTGCTTTTGATTGAATGTAAGAAAGTACTTTATCTGCGATTTCGTCTAGTACTTTTTCCATTTCTTTGATGACATCATTTGCATAAGATTCGACAAGCTCACCAATTCCAAGTGCTAATTCATCCAATGAGACCATCAATATCACCTTTTTTTATCTTTGTTTCAACAAAATAAAGCTCAATAAACTGACCGCTGATGTAAGTTCGCTCGACTTTATAAACCTTTGAATCAATCAATGCATGTCTAGACCCATCATATAAGAAGCTCTGAATTTTGACTGCAACATCAATTCTGATGTCTGTTTTTTTGCTTTCATAATATTCTTTTGAAGTCACTGAAATATTAATACCAATAACCTCTTTAGAACTGATAAGGACTAGTTTTCGATTCCCTATGTTATCTGGTGTGTTATCTAGTTTTAGAAGCGTTAATTTGATGTTGGGAGAACTTGGAAACATTAGGAAGTACTTCCTTTCGTGAATGATAGCTGCTTGATGAGCATTTCAAAACTCTTCGGAAGTTCTTTCACAGATCCATCGTTCTTAAAACCAAAGAACGTCTTACAGTAAATAAGGATGAGGGAATCCACGATTGGGACTCCCTCACCATTTACGACATCATTGGCCACACCGACCGAACGAATGAGTTCTTTGCAAGCCTCAATATGAGACAATAACTCCTCATCAGCATATGTTTCTGTTAGAGGAATCAAGAGTGCTTTCTTTACTATATCGAGTATGGCCATGATTTAGTTCCTCCGATTAAGCAGCGGCTTTCTTCTTGATACGAAGGAAACCTTTATAACCTACCACATTACCACCAGTGAATACAGATGCTTTGTAGCAGATAATGCCATCTTTAAATTTGTAGTCTGTCGATTTGCCGATTTCAACCGGTGAGAAGATAGGCACTTCATAGTTCTTTAGAGAACCATAAGCCATCGCATACTCACCTGCAGTGGTTGCACTGTCAGCGATCGCTTTGCAATGTGAGTTGATCACATAAGGAATGCCATCGATGGTTTGATTGATGTAATCAACGGTATGAACCTTACGACCTTCGGAAGTACGAAGACCAGCAAATGCACGCAAGTCATTCTTATTCAAGATAAGAACAGCACCACCTTCGACTTCTTCATCGCCACCATAAGCAAAGATGATGTCATCAAGTGTAGTATCAGTGATTGCTGAGAGTTCGACTGGTGTCGTATCCGCTAGTGCAACTGCTTGATCACTAAAAATCCCTGTGAATGTATTGGATGTACCAGCACCACGAAGGATTTGTTCAGAGATTTTCTTTTTCAAGGATACATTGATGTTTCTAAGTACCTCTGCTTGATATGGAATGCTTGGAAGCTTTTCAAGTTCTTCTGTGATTTCGGTGTAAGCAGTAATCTTAACTTTTGTAATGGTGACATAACCAAATGCTGGTTCAGTTTCAGTGTATGCTGCACCTTCAGCTGTAGTTCCTGCAATGCCATTTGATTTCACGAATGACTTCTTGTAGGTTTCACCACCGTTGAGATTGATGATATTGACTTTATCAACAAGAGTGGATACTTGTGCATATGGAACTGGTGCGAGGTTGTTTGATACGGTTTCAGGAACCAAAACTTCCGAACTGGATACTTGGATAACTCGATTCTCACGGAGCTGTTTACCGCGTAGTTCTAGGGTTTCCTTATTGTCAGTGCGTACATCAATGACAATTGGTTTGACATCAACTTTGGATGCAATCATCATCTTTTTATCGATGACAGAGCGTTCCTCTTGTAGGGTATTGCATTCAGTATCGAATGCTTCCAATTTTGCTACATCTGATTCCGCTTCAACAAGTGAGCGAATTTCAGTTAAGCGTGCTTCAATTTCTTTGCGTCTTTTTTCTAAGTTCATGTTTTTTCTCTCCTTTAGAGTTTTAGTAATTGGTTTTGATACGGATCTTCTTTTTCATCACATCAACATGTTGTTTCTGCTCTTCTAACTCCATAGCCTTTAGTTCTACATCCATAGACTCTAAAGAACGAGCATATATACTAGTTGAATCGTAAGCTGGCGTGTCTACCACTGAGACATCATAGAGCCTTCCAATTTTAGTGATGGTACGTTTAGGGATTTTGCCTTCCTTATTCCATGTCTGTTCTTCAACAGTGAAAGCAAAGCTCATCTTATCAAGCAGGCCACTACGGACCATCTTGTAGATGTCTTGGTTCGATTGGGTGTCGACTAATTCTGCTTGTACTTTTAGCCCAATGTTATCGATAGATAACGTCAATGATTTATTCTTTGTTCGAGCGATTATAAGGAAGGAATCCATATGGTTGTATTTCATAGGAACATCTTTCATTTGGGTATTTTCAAGAGCTCGATGATCTATAGATTCAACGAAACCGTACTCTTCATTTCCGATGAGTGTTTCCTGGTTGAACACAATCGCATAACCTTCTAAGGTCATCTTACCTTCAGCTTCTTCAAACTTAACATCCGCAAGTCTTGTTTCTTTAATCATTGTTTCTCACCTCTATTTTTGGTTTGTTAGGTTTCCCATCAAGGGTGTATTCAAGTTCTGAATCCTTGTAGTAAAAACTTGTAATCTTGTTTTCTTTGCAAAACTCATCAATGATTTGTGTTTTTACTTTCTGCGTTTCTAGAATCACTTTGAGTGCTTCTTTTGATATCGTTCCATTAACTGTGACTTTCATCTTTGTTCTCCTCACCAACTTGGTATTTGTTTGCCTTATCAGCATCCACAAAGTTGAGCGATTGCAGTCGCTTGTTTCCACCCTCAATAGGTTCTAGTCCAAGCAATGCTCTGGATTCATTTAAGGTCATGATCCCTAGGCTCATCAGTTTTTCGATGGCACTCACTTTTGTATTCCAGCTTGCATACTGCAATCGTTCACTATAGAAAATAATCTCTTCACCACGAGTTAACTCATTTTCGGTAAGCAATCCCAAAGAAAAAGCCTCTGATAGCTGAATGGCTAGAGGCTCAATGGTTGACTCATAAAACGAGTTGAAATCTTCTTCACTATATTTGTTTGCGAAGATTGGTACCGATACGCCAAAATAATCAAGTATCTTGGATTGTAAGAATTCGAGTGTTTCTTTGTCGATCAACTTAGGATCTACTGTTAAAGGTACATATTCCGACTTTAAATCAATGGGGATGATGGAGCTTCCTTTAGTACTGATAGAATCGTTGAGTGCTAAATCAAAGAGCTCTCTTTGTTTCTTCTTATCAGCTTCCGAAAGCATCCCATTCATTTTGATGATCCCTTTAATCTGCATCGATGATCTGACTGCGTTATCGATTCCTTGAAGCACATTCTCATTGATTGAGATGGTTTTTAGGATTGCTTCATGATCACCAGATGATCCGTTCCCACCAAAGATATCATTGGATGCAAAGTACTTCCTCAAGTGGATGATATTCTCATAAGGCAGCATAAATTGTTGACCATCATCAAAGTAGAACTTCAAGTAATAACCATCAGCATTATCTACTATTGCTTCTACCAAAATCGGTCGGAGAGGATAGAGTGCTTTAAGCCCACCATCTATTGGGTCAAACATTGGATAAACGAATGCATTATCATTCAGTAGCAATAACGTAATCACTTTATAGATAAAGTCATAAGGTGTCATGAGTGGGTTTGGCTTGTGCTTCAATAAAAAAGACAGTCGACCTTGTTTCTCGGTTACTGTCTTATCTGCTTCAGTTTTTATGTATCTTGGTTTGAGTTTTGCACATTGGCTCGCAACCCTATCAATACATATCTTGACCACATCACTTTTGGATATGTTGTTACCAAAAGGTATGAAGAACGTATTGTTTTGATTCAATAACTGGAAGGTGTTTGTTGAACCTTCCTTTTTCTTACTTGTTAACCAACTCAAATTATCACCTCCAATGAAAAAGAGGCATTTGCCTCTAATTTCCGTTAATCACTTTTTATAAATTTCTAAAACAATACCACTTTTCTTATAAATCTCTTCCCAACCATTGGGTCTATCCTGCTTACCTTCTTTATTTTCATTAATACGTTTGTTTTCATCAGAAGTTATCAGAGCTAAAGGAAATTTATCTAACAAGTTAATTGCATCATCATCTGTTTTAGCAAATAATACTTCTTTTGCTTGTTTTGCTGCAGGGATTAAATGATCAAGCGTTAATAATCCTCTTTTCCCAAGAACTTTGTTAGCTTTATTTAAGTCTCCGTGGTTTCTCATCTTTAATTTGCTCTCATCTAACAATGATTTTGCTGAAGATGATATATAATCGGCTCCATTATGATTTGTGTGACTCTTAATTGATTCTCGAACTAATTTAATCAAACACTTGGTTTGCTCTGAGTTGGGCTTAGATTCATTATAAATAATCCTTAGTTGTTTAATCGTCCATATTAAGTTTTCCTTGTTACGCCATTCTATACTCATACTTTCACCCGATATCTTTATCTTTATTGGATTTATTATAGCATATTTTCGTAATCTATCTTATACCTATTAAGAACTGCATAAGCAATAATCAAAGCTACTGTTCCATCAATTCGCTTGTATTTGGAGTTAAGTTTCGAAGGTTGAATATTGCCATTTAAGTCAACTTTGGCTTGGGTGTTAGACAAACACCATTTCAAGATCGGATTATTGTCGTAGTTGATAAGCTTATTCTTTAGGTCTGCTTCCAGTTGTTTCATTGGTTCCGATAAAGAGTAGACACCTTGACGAACCTTCTCCATATTAAATCCTAGCTCTTCCATTTCTTTAATCCAATATTGAGAATTCCAGGGGTCGAATCCTACCCAGAGAGGTCTAATTTGGTGCTCTTGAATCATCTTCATAAACCATTGAGTCACCAATGAAAAATCATTTTGACTGCCTTCAGTTAGTGTAATAAAACCTCTTCTAATCCATATATCATACGGGACATTGTCTTCTTCCATACGTTTCTTAACAACATCACTCGGCATAAAGAAATGTGATAACACATACTTCTTGTTGTCATCCTTCTTCTGAATGATTAGGATTGCTGCTGTTAGGTCAGTTGTTGATGATAAATCGACACCAGCAATTGCATATGAATTCTTCAGAGTGCTTAGTTCATACTTAGCTTCATTGTTTAAATCATCAAAAGATAACCATGCACCTTGATCGACTTGCTTGATATTGAAATCCTTACATAACATAGTCACTCTTGTTGAGTGGTCATTTTTTGATTTGTTCATCACATCTTCGAGATACGAGGAGAGTTTTACCACACCTAAACTGGGATTAGATTTCACCCAATTCTTAGGGTCATCATATATTTCTTGCGTGTTATCTTGGGTATATAACCAGGGAAGTACACGTTCGTCAGTGATTTCACCTTTCAGCATCTTTCTTGCATAGTCTAATTTGTTATCGAGGAATCCACCCACTGTGGTTCCTTCGGTTGTGATGATGAAGATTAGTGGTTCCTTTTTTGTTGATTGGCTCTGCTTGATGGCATCATATACTTTTGAATCAGTCATCTCATGCACTTCATCAATACAACCCACTTCAATGTTATAACCATCTTTGTTTCTACTTTGTGCAGATAATTTCTTAATCTTGTTCTTTGTTTTCGGAGAATAGATGAAGAATATATTCTTTTTACTACGTTTCTCATTTGATAGAGTAGGTGACTGTTCACGCATGTTATTGATTTCTTCAAAGAGAATGTTCGCTTGCTCACTCGTGTTTGAAGCACATACGATATCAACTCCACCTTTGGAAAGAAAGAATTCAGCAAGGTCAATCCCAGCGATGAAGGTTGTCTTTCCATTCTTACGTGCAATCAGTAATATGACTTCATTAAATCGTCTTAATCCAGACTCAGCAATCTTAAACCCATAGGCAGTTTGAATGATTGCTTTTTCCCAAAGTTCTAAAATGAATGGTTGTCCATTGAATGGGGACTTCGTATGCTTGCAGAAGGTTTCGATAAAATCGATTCTCATGTTTCCTGGCTTTTCATCAAAGTCGTATCGAGGATTAACCATATCATCCATCAGTTTTCGAAGAGTGCTCTTTAATTCCTCTCCAGCTAGTATTTCATTGGACATCACTTTCTGGTAGTACTCAATTAAATAGTTCATGCCATATTCGCCTTCTTGAGAAACTCATCAAACGCATCATCGCCATCAATTACGTTCTTTCCCATGATTGAATTGAGTGTTTTGATAACTGTTCCATACGAGTTGATAAGTTTAGTGTAGTACTTAGCTGCTTCTGTTTGTCTTTGAGCACCTTTGCTTGAAACTTGAACAGCTCCATACTTCCTTATCTGTTCTTGAAGGACCCCAAGTTCAACCTTCATAAATGCAGCCTGCTCAATAAGGTTATCGACTAGTTGGGTTTTGGTCTCATCGACCGATGAAAAAAGCGACCGAAGTCGCTCAATCTCAATATTCACATCTTTTATTTTAGACATTTCAGTTCCTCACTCAGTTGACTCTTTCAACTACCTCAGAGTTTATGACTTCAATCAAATCTTCTTCTGGAATGATTGCTAATCCACCCCAAGTTCCATGTAGTTGATCAAGTCCATCTATGTATTCGATGACTCCTTCACGACCGTTGTAATGGTCTTCACCCTTCATGTTAATGATTCTAATTTTATCTCCAATTTTATACACACCGATTACCTCCAATGATTAGTAATATAAATCACTCTAAAGAGGACAAATAGCAAGTAAAAAAGCCACTTAAGTGACTTTATTTTGACAAACCATAGTTTTGCTTTTCTCTTTTTACTACCACTAGATAAAACATTTCGAGTTGATGCTTCATTTCATAAAGTACATTCAATTTGTAAAAAAGTTTAAGACACAAGACTCCAAATTCAACAAAATATAATGAGTTAATTCTCTCTTTATCTTTGTTTTTATCAATGAAGTTAATCCTCTGATTAATCACATCCATGTTAAACGTCCTATGAGCAATCGCATTGCGTATGTTATTGTTCACTACGGATTTATATGTGTGTCCAAATACTTCTGAACCATTTACAAGTTGATTTACTTTATTATATTTTGATCCCACACTATTAACTGTTTCATCAAAATCAAAGCCTTTTCTATTACTAAAAGAATCATACTTCTGTCTATGCATAATATTGTTTATTCCTATTATTAGGTCGCAATGATCACAATATGTTTCGTACATATTCATGTAGAAATCAACTAGATTTTCATAAGATACAGTAGTTACTCCAAGCTCGTTAAGGTCAAAACGATCAATGATTTCATAATTATTTACGATCGGGATTAAAAGCGGAAACAAATCAATAAACTCTTCAGTTAACTTCAAGATTTTGATATCAAAGTCTAGAAACTTGTTTTTTCCATACAAATAACTACTGAAACGTGCAATTTCAGGATAAAGAAACGTTTTCCCATGGACGGTGATGCGGACTTTATCAGCCTCGATAAAAGTTTGCTTGTTTATTAATCCACTTAACCAATATTTTCTTGCGTGATGAAGAATTAATCTAGCATCAATTCTTGATTTAGCAGCATATATATAATCTCCACTTTTTAGAATACTAGTATAAGGATCATCCTTTTCAAGATTCTGAATCAAAATATCAATCTTATTATTAATCCAAAGATTATTCAAATTTTTCATAGAATTTTTCATCCTTAAAAGATCATCATACGATTTATGAAGTGATTGAAGATTCAACACAGATTCTTCACCACCCAACATCATCATCCTTAAAAATGGTGTTATATCAGGTATATCGTCATCTTTACGAAGTTTTCTCTGAAAAAATTCTGCAGATAATTCGGCAACATAGATAGGTTTGTCATTTGATTTATGAACATTTTTTATCTGATACTGAAACCATTCGTTTTGATCTAAACTAAGGGGTCCATCATCATTTGGAATTCTAATTGTTCCACTTATTAGTGTTGAACAAACAGGACAATGTATATTCACAGGAATATCATAATGATCCACCTGAAATCTCAATCTAATAGGTGTATTGCATATTGAGCAATTACAAATGTAATTATGCACCATCAAAAATCACTTCCTCACTTTAACATTTTCAAAAATTTTGCCTTCCATTTTTTGTTTGCCACCCTGTACGGTACCCTTTTGAATTACTCATAATTAAGAAGGGGGGGATCAATTTAATGCACTAATTCTTAATTTCATTGTTTGAATATAAATATTTTTCTTCTTAATCTCATCACTGTTATTTGGAACTATTTCATTGAATCTATCTATCAAATAATTCAACGAGTTTATGTATGTGTTTTTATTTCTCAGTAATCCTAATGCTTCTAAATCAGCAGAATGTTCATTTTGATTTACAATATTAGCTAGGGCTTCCTGTTCTTTATCTTCATATGATTGTAATGGGAATTTTTTTCCTTTAATCTCAGAAACAATATGACCTAATTCATGTGCTATGTAACATCTATATTTCTGGTCATTAATCTTCATGTAGCATTCATAATCAAACATGATAATGTATTCATCATCCTTTTTTGTTTCTGCAATGAAAGGAATAACGGTTTCATCTTCAGTATCTTCTTTAACCGCAAGCACGACACAAATATCATTGTATTCCAAATAACCAATCTCTAGTACATTGAACTTAGAATCTTCAGATTCCTTAATTTCGAATATTCTTTGAAATTCATTTCTAAATTTTACTTTAATTGGACCTATATTAAAATCCAACCTCTTTTTTTGTGGTTGCATGATTTCACCTGCTTTTATAAACATTATATCAAAAAATGTTTACTTTAATTAGGTTTTTCTGGATTTATTAGGTTGCCATCTACATCAAATCGAATCTTATTATTGAATCTGTCATGTTCCTTATTATGGCATTCTCTACAAAGTAATTCCAAGTTCTCTTGATTAAAACTAATCGATGAGTCATTAACATTCTCAATGGTCAGTCTTTCTTTGTGGTGAACTTCGATTCCGATTTGTCCACATCGCTCACAAAGCCCATTTACTGACATTATTTTTATTTCACGAGCAGCTAGCCATGCGGGTGACTTATAGAAGTTATGCAGAACCTTTGGCTTTTTCATATGCTTCTTTTAGCTCTGCTGCTTTTGCTTCTACATGCTCCCATCGGACAGGTAAATCTTCGCGACCCATGTGTCCATAGGCTGCTAACTTTTGAAACTTCACTGTTTCAAACTCTAGTTCTTTCCTAATGTTTCCTGGTGTGAAGTTAAAGTATTGTTTAACCAACTCAAGCAAGTCTTCATCGGATAATTTCCCAGTTCCTAAGGTATCGATCGAGACAGCGATTGGATTTGCTACTCCAATGGAATAGGACACACAAACTTCGCACGTGTCGGCCAATTCTGCCGCTACAACGGCTTTTGCTACATATCTGGCATAATAACTCGCACTGCGATCAACCTTGCTTACGTCCTTACCAGAAAAGGCACCACCACCATGCTTTGCATATCCACCATAAGTATCTACGATTATCTTTCTGCCAGTTAATCCTGAATCACCATAAGGACCACCAATGATGAATGCACCTGTAGGATTAATTAGAACATTGATACTAGTCAGATCCTTGCTGATCATTGGTTTGAGTACTTCCTCAATAATGATTTCTTTTGCGAGTGATAGGCTTGCTCCTGGTCTTGTTTGGGCTGAAACAATAATCGTGTCGTATGCAAAAGGTTGACCATCTACATATCTTACCGATACTTGGCACTTACCATCTGGACCAAAGATGTGGTTGTACTTAGCTTTTCTAAGTGCATCTACTTCTTTAGCAATCTCATGTGCAACTACAATCGGAAGTGGCATGAGCTCAGGAGTTTCATTGCATGCAAAACCATACATCATCCCCTGATCACCAGCACCCTGTTGATGATCTAGCGTTTCATTGACACCCTGTGCAATGTCTGGTGATTGTTTGGATATCTTTTCTAGGACACAAAACGTATCGTCATATCCGATGTCCTTGAGTACTTGTTTTGCAATATCTGAGTATTGAACGTTAGCTGTTGTTGTTACCTCTCCAAAGATAACAACTAAGTCATCTTTGATAGCTGTTTCAACTGCTACTCTTGCTGATTGATCTTGTTCAAAAATGGCATCCAGTATTGCATCACTGATTTGGTCACAGATTTTATCTGGATGTCCACTAAAGACCGATTCGCTTGTTATGATTTTCATGTTGTCCTCTTTTCTAGCAAGAAAAAGGAAGCACTTAGCCTCCTTGGTCTGCTTTGATTTGACTGTGTTATTTTATTGCTGCTTTTGGTAAGTATGCAGTGTACCTTGCGTAATGATATCCTTCGCTTTCGACTAAAATACCAAAATCGTGTGAATCAGATGTAACGAAGATACAGTGAAATACTTCTTCTTGGTCACAGTACATATGCTCTAGATTTTCTTTGATGAAATCGTAGTCATTCAGTGGATCCTTGATGAAGCATTCAAATAAATCTTTATCAATGACCACTTGTTTATCAATAACAAACTCATCATTAGGTATGAGTTCTGTTGATGTTGCTTTGCGTATAAAATTTGTTTTCATATTGTTGTCCTTCTAGTCGATTTTCCAAGCGGTATAGACGCTTCGGTAAGTGCAATCCCAAGTATCTAGAATAACGCCATCTTTACATACTGTAACATGGCCAGTCATCTTCAAAACATATGTCCCGCGCGTATAGAGACCGGTAAAAGTGGAACCCTTGATTCGAGGTTCTCCCTTGATTGCTTTAAAGATCAACCGAGGTTTTCCTTCGAAGTATTTGTACAAAAACTCAGTATCTTTATAACTTGTGAACTTCCATTCTCGTTTGAGTTGATTGAGTTCTCGTCTGCATTCCATGTAGTCTTTATTCATGGCTGTGCTAATCGCTCTTACCACACAGTCAGTTGTTTTGATTCCCTTTGGGTGTGCATTGTATTCTTGGAACATTACTTTGACCACCCTTTATTGAACCACTTCACAAGCTCTCTGGAGGAGTTGGTTTGAAACACTGGCTTTTCGAAACCATCAAGTCTTTCAAAGACTGTATACTTGAAGTCGTTCCACACACAATCAATTTGAACAACGAATAGGTTGTTATTGGTTTCGTTGTCTGCGATTCTGAAATCATCATAGAGTGGACCATTGAGTGGGCAGTTGTTCTTGAACCAAACATAACTTGTTTCAAGGTCTACCTTTCCACCAGCTTTGAATTGCTTGATGATGTTACCCATCTTTATTGTTTTGTTTACTAGACTTGAATCTCGACAAAACCAATCGAACCAACCTGCCTTGATTTGAGTTGTTGAATCAGGCTTATCGAACTCACCTGACTTAAATCTTTGAATCCATTCAGATAACTTGATTTGTTTATCCATCTTGTGACCTACTTTCTACCTTTTGGTATGTATATATATCACTCTAAAGACCTTTTATATCAAGTCAATTCGACACTAAATGCTTACTATAGTGATAAATTTTGAAAGTCATCAATGTCATTAAGCGATAGCTTCTTACCCTTTCGGATCAGATAGCAATTGTCACTTGATCCTTTGTGTCTTATATATCGTTTAACTATCACATCGACGAATCTCTCATCAAGTTCCATTAGATAAGATTTTCTTTGAAGCTGATCGGATGCGATCATAGTTGATCCAGAACCACCGAACAAATCGAGTACATATTCATTAACTCTGGAGGAGTTTGCAATTGCTCGTCCACAAAGTTCAAGTGGTTTCATCGTTGGATGGTCATCATTTCGCTTAGGCTTGTTATATTCCCAGATGGTATCTTGTGTGCGGTCATCAATAAAGTAATGAGCTGCACCTTCTTTCCATCCGTAAAGAATAGGTTCGTGTCTCCAGTGATAATCTTGTCTACCTAGTACTAAGGCATTCTTAACCCAGACTAAGCACTCCGCCAATTTGAATCCTGCATTCTTAAATGCATTTCTAAAGTTGATACCTTCTGTATCCGCATGACAGACATAGATGGCTCCACCAGGTTTGGTTGCTTCAAACATATTTGTGAATGCGTCATATAAAAAAAGATAGAAGCTGTTATCTTCCATCTTGTCATTCTTAATCTTGCCAGCTGTTCCTTCATAGTCCACATTATATGGTGGATCTGTGAAGATCATATCAATCTTTTGTCCATCCAGGAGTTTTTGAACATCTTGTTTCTTAGTTGAGTCACCACACATGACTCTGTGATTATCTAATAGATAGATATCACCTAATTCAGAATAGGGTGTTTCACTAACTTCATCAGAAGGATCGAAGTCATCATCACTCGCATTATCTGGGACATCTGACTCTAACTCTTCAAAACCAAATTGAAGCATATCAATATCGATATTCGAGAGTTCTTCTTCTAGTTTACTAAAATCCCAAGTAGCTAGTTCTGCTGTCTTGTTATCTGCCAAACGAAAGGCCTTAATTTGCCCTTCTGTGAGGTCATCTGCAGTAATACAAGGAATAGTGGCCAATCCTAGTTTAAGGCTTGCTTTGAGCCTAGTGTGGCCGGCAATTATTACTAGATCCTTGGTGATCACTATCGGAACCTTGAATCCGAACTCTTTGATACTATTAGCTACAGCATCGACAGCAGCATCATTATTTCTTGGGTTGTTTTCGTATATTAACAACTCCGAGGGTTTCTTCATCACTATGTTCATTAATCCAAGTTTCCTCGCCTTTTTCTATGCGTTTAAGCATGATGTCAATTTCTTCTTTACGTTCGTTGTATTCACGTCCGAACTTTATTATTAATAAGTATTTGATAGCATTAAAATCGGGTAGAGCTTTCTTCTTAGTTTTCACAAGTCGCTTCTTTGTACCCGATGATGTTTCTTCAATGATGGTTTGTACTTCCTCATACTCCATACCAACAGCTCGTTGGAACAAGGCATCCATGAGCTTATACTTAAGTTCATCATCTCCATTGATAAATGCTTGATTTAGTCTGGGATGAGATCGTTTCAATTTGATAAGTGTGTTCTCACTTAGGTTCATGGCTTTGGCGATATCCTTTTGGATAATCCGCCTTGCTACCATATCTTGAATACTTTTTATTCGTTCATCAAGTACTCCATCAGCCTCCCATTGCTGATATGTATCCAGTACCTTTGGCACATCGATTCCAACCTTTCAGGGTTCAGTAAATTTATCAAAAACTGAAGTTATCCAAGGGTTGAATACTACATATTTTTCTGCAAAAGAAAAGAAACCCCCTGTTTTTGAGAGTTTCTATCTTCTAGGCTTCATCTAAAGCCAGTATTCCACGCTAATTGTAGTATATGAAATATGTCAATTTTTGTCTACATGCCGGCGGCACAATAATCTTAGCAAAGTCGCGCTTTTTAACGTTTCTTGCCATAGTACTTGAAGCATACTTGACAACTACTTTAACCACACTTGTTATTAACTTGCCTTATAGTTGGCATTACTGTTCACAAGTATTATCGGTAGCCACAATGATTTTTACTTTTAATTCTCGATTAATTACTTTGAACGTTTTGAGTTTTTATAAAATCAGCCAACTCGATTACTTTAAGGTTGTAATCTGCGACTAGAGCAGTTACTAGATTAACCAATTCGTTTTCAGCCTCAGATGGATCATTAATTGTGTTTTTTAATGTTATCTCTTCTTCTAGATTCTTGCTTAGTAAAAGTTCAATGAATTTAGAAAAAGTTATAGATTCATCCATTTTGTATACTTCAATTATTTCTTGATTCATAATTGCAATTCCTTCGGTTACTCTAGATATTGTTATTTCCATATTCTTCTTCTCCTAAGATATTTCCATATTTTTTGTTTCTGTTCGAAAATGATGGTTTACCACCGTCTAATATCTTCATGATATTAAGTTTATCATCAACATTTTCAATAAAATAATTAGTGTATGTGATATTGCCATCATTTTCAGCATAAATATAATTAAATGCATCACCATAAACTGCTACTGATGGGTTATGTGTAACAAAAATCAGCTGTTTATCTCGTTTTTTTGACTTAATTAATGGAACGAGGTAATTACTTATATAATCATTATCAATATTATCTTCTGGTTGATCAAACATAAGAATGCTTTCAGAAAGATCAAAAATTAAATCAAGATAGGCAACGCTTTGCATGCCTAAGGATGCGTTAGATAAGTTGGTGATTGACCCCTCATCTAATAGTTTCAAAATATCATTGTAATTATTAATCTCTAAATTTGGAACCGACTTGCTGTTCATTTGATAGAACTCTTTCTTAGGTAAAAATATATCACTGTTTATGAACTTTTTCAAACCATCTGTCATATTCGATACTGTAGATTTTAGATTTTTTTCACCATTAACATATTTTTCTAGTAATGTAATAGAATTCGTATCGTTCTTTAGCTTTGATATTGAGTTTGTTAATTCTTCAACGAGCAGATCAGTAATGTTATCTGGAATTTTATATGTAGTAACAAACATATATTTATTTACAATGGCTTTACCTATTTGTGGAGCATCTAAAGTGAAATTATTCAGCAAATGTTTTAATTTATTAAACTCAAGCAAAATTGAAAAGTTATTTTTTAGACTGGTCAATATTTGATTAATCTCACGTCTTAGATCTGTCATAACTCTCTGCAGTTCAGTTTTCCCCTTATTTACTACACCAATTCTTGTGTTATGGTTGTCAAAAATGGAATTGTAGAGATCATATAATTTCTTGAAATATGCGTGATTTTTTTTCAAGACTGAGAGCTGAACACTTATACGTTCACTGTTTATTCCTGTTGAAGAAATATCGGTCTTTATTTTATTCAACATCGTTTCAGCATTAGTGAAATATCCATCAATTGTGGTGAAGTTGAGTTTATTGTGAATAGTAAAAGTGAAGAAATCCAGTCTCCTAATTTGCTTGACTATTGAAGTTATGCTCTTGTAGTTTTTATCGTATGGTTTAACCCCTAGAGCAATAGATAGTACTAGTTCCAACTTTGATTTGTCATATGGTGCAAGTATCGGAAACTTACTAGAAATTGTTTGTAATGCTCTATCTGGGTTCTCGTAAACCTCTTTAATTTTATCCTGCTTTATTATAGCTATTGATGATAACTGTCCTTCTGAAAGTGGGATTCCATCATAGTAATTACCAGAAATGTTTTTAATGTCAAATGCTTTATATTCTTTAATATCCAAACTCTCGCGATTACTTAATCTTTCAATAACAGATAGTAAAAGCGATTTACCGCTACCACGTTTCCCTACTATAACATTCAAACCAGGTGAAAATTGGATGGGATGTTGAACGCCTTTCATACTAAACTGTACGGAACCAAGTATATTACCAGGAATAACCACTTCGTTATCAGTAGTTCTTATGATTCTCGACTTAGGATCAAGAACAGCCATTTCAAACGAATCAAAATATGTATCGTAAGATCCGAAAATGAAGTTATTCAAAACTGGTGAGTAAGGTTCGGAGTTGTGCCAATCACTAAAAGTAAAATATGAGAAATATGAACCGTAGTTAACAATATACTCATACAATGCCTTCTCGTCATCTTCAAGCGTGTAGTTTACATCATGGATTCTTTTTCTGATATTATCGAGTAATGTTTTTCTATCTTGCTCTGTCTTATCATTAAGTATCTCATCAGCTCTTACTGAATGTGTATAAAAGTTTGCTGCCCATTCATTTTGGCTGATTTCATTAAAGCTCGGTCTAACATCATATGCGCTAAAAATTTTATACATCGCAAATTTGTATATATCATCTTTAGAAATATCGTCGAGATACTTTAAAACATCAACAATCCCTTTCGCTTTATTACCTTCGGGTATAAGTATAAACTTCGTTTTTAACCGAAATAATCCAGCAATTATCTCACTTAATAATGGTTTTTTCCCGTCTTTGTAAAGTTCAGTAATAATAGGGTTTATTTTTGTCATATCGACATTTGGAGAAAAATATGTTCCCATTTGAAAAAAGTTATTAGTGTCTACATAAACATCTAACTCAACCCCATAAATCAGTCTAATATTTTTATCCATTATATAATCTGTCAGTTTCGAATAAAAATCACAATCGAAAACATTATGATCAGTCACACTAAAAACTTCAACACCAGCATTAAGCAATATGTTTGCAAAAGATTGTGCATCCATTTCTTTGACTCTACCATTATCCTTGTGTTTTGAAGCAAATGAATGCATATGTAAATCATACTTAAGCCATTTCGATTTGTTCATTATATTATCCCCTCCTTGACTCGTCGTAATTATATAAAAAAAACTCTATAAGATTATTATAGAGCTAATACATGATAAATACAAAATTTATTTATATTTAACACATTCCAATATTCGTTTTTTTGAAGTAATCAAATACAAATTTTGTGATTTTGCCAGATGTTGAAAACATTCTTATGTCATTTGTATTAATGTGTTCTTGATAATCGTCTGGTTTGCAATTTCTTCCAAATATTACGGAATTCCTTACATGTTTTATCACTAATTCCCAAAATATCAATCAAAATGACACTATCAATAAGATCCATCACAACTTCAATAGCACTTCCTTTGCGAATTAAATCGTCTACTTTTTTGAGTGTCTCTAGCAATAAAGCATTATCAATATTATCGATAATAGGCAAATAAATATCTCCTACTTCACTCGGTAAAATTTCAAGTACTCCACCACCATAACTACGACCGTTAATTTCAGTGAATGTCATAGATATGCTATTATAATAAGACAGCAATACTATATTTGGATTCACTCCTTCACGAAATTTTATTCTGTGCATAGTATCAGTCGATATCGCATTGATCTTATTGATGACAAATTTAGGATATAGATTGTTTCTTCTTAAGAAAAAAGCGTCAGGAATCCAAATTGAAGGTACAACGTACCATTTATCACGTATTCTACATTTATAACCAGTATTTGCTTCGTTATTTACACCATACTCGATGTACTTTTTGTACCCATCTTTCAAAAGATTATCATTTTCGGGAAAATGAACTAAATATGATCTTCTACCTTTTTTGACATTAAATTCTGCATCACTTTTTGTATAGAAAATACCATGGACATGTGAACTTTTACCTATTAACGGTATACAAACTTCACTTAGATCGTAATTAATTTTAGTTTCATCAGTAACTGAAAAATATGAGTTGTTTCCAGTTGTGACACCTACATTGATTATCGCATAATCAGAAAATTTCTTAAAACGAGCATCTTTCTTTATGGAAGATATAGCCGAAATTTCACTGCTATCCACAAAGTATTTTGTCCATTTTTCTGAAGTATTATTTGTTTTTATAAAAGGTATAGTGTCAATATCTAGGTTATCAATATCAGAAACATTTGTCATTTGTATGACTCGGATTCCTTTATGTTTTAATCCTTTTTTTGCAATGAGAACTACAACCTCTTGCTCAATGTCCGAAAATATTAACTCTGTAAATGTGAGCAAAGTAATCTCACTGTATTTAGAGATTAACAGATCACGCAATTGTCTAGCGTATACAACTTGTAGCAACTCTGCTGGTAAGACAAAAACCATTGTACCATTATTGCTCAAAAGGGTTGTTGATGCCACTACAAAGGCAACCCATGAATTTATTAGTTTATTAGGGACTAGTCCTTCATGAATTAGCATTTCTGACATTTCATTTCTTTGTAATTCTGTTAAATATTGATATCTGATATATGGTGGATTCCCTATGATTAAATCAAATGAATTATTTATATTATCTAAGTAAAACTTAAAAAAATCTTCATGGACTATTTCTATATTAGATTTACTCCCATATTTTACAGAAAGCTTTGTGGTCTCTTCTTCGTTAATTTCAACTGCTGTAATCTTTGTACTTTTTCTCAATCCTGACTCAATTATTGCGTCTATAAAAACACCGTCACCGCAACTCGGTTCAAGTACGTTTTTATAGTCGGATAGACGTATGAATTTGTTAACTATAGAAGTAGCTAAATCATACGGTGTATAATACGCTCCTCTTAGTTTGATCTCTTCAGTATTACTCTTTAGCTTCATTTGTTCCCCTCAATAAGTTTGAATATCATTCTTATTTGATTATTTATATTTTCTATCAATGCTTGCTTTTTACTTTCAAGTATCATCGCTCTTTTACGTACCTTTTCATTTACTAAGTTAGTATTAATCTGTCTAATATGTTGAGCTGATTCTGTTATATTCCTATGAATTTCTTCCTCAAATTTATTACTTAAATCAAGCGGATATATCAATATTTGATTCAGAATTGATGTTCCTCTAGAATAGAACCCATTTTCAAAAGGACTGCCTAAGTCTCTTACTAATTCTTCTATTATTTCAGAATTTAACCATGCTTGAATATACTCCAAACTGTATGGACTACAATCTTTTACAGCTATAGCACAATAGCCTGCTGTTCCACCAGAAGCTATAAGCATATTATCTTCATCAATACAATACATTGGAGTGTCACTCAAAATTCGTACAATTATCTTTGTACGACTATTGAAAGAAGTCAATGCTTGAGTACGTCCATATTGGTACCAAGTATCGTGAGTACTATTTGGAACATCTCTAGTTCCAATTGTAGGATCTATTTGTTTTGGCACCAATAAACTATAACAATCCATCAAGTATTCCCATGTTTTTGGATACATTTCAATCATTACACTCTTTTCGATCAAATTGCCACTTAGATCATATGGAAAAATAATAAATTTGTCAGTAGACAATTTATCATATGTTGTAAAGCCTTTTTGATTACGCAAAGTAGGTTTAAAATAAGGTCTAAGGATCGATTTTTCGATATGATATGTTTTCTTATTTCGGACCACTGATATAAGGCTGTCATTCTGATCACATATTTCAGATTGAGAGAACCAATATATAGGTTTCGGTCTTTCCGCTGATGTTTGAATTCCGTTAAAAATATCAACATAATTTATGATGCTCTTCATACAATGATTATATGCTTCTTTAAATGCTACAGAGTGTAAGCTCCATGCATCATTAGCAATGTTTTCCACACTGATTTCACCAGATAGTAGCACTTTACTAAGTAGTAAATCATCAAGATTGCTAACTTTGTTATATTTAAGTGTTGAATTATCAACTTTCTTTTTTGAGGCAAAGAATAGCGATGTATATGTTGTCTTGTCCTCAAAAAGCTGTGTATCACCAAAATCAAACACTTCGATGCTCGATAACTCAGATACAAGTATTTCTCTTAACATAATACCCGAGTTTATTTTCATAAATTTGTTTGGAATTATAAAACCCAAGACACCATTGTCTCTCAACAAATGAATTGATCTTTCAACAAACAAAAAGTATTTGTCAAACTGCTTGTATGCCGCCTGATAATTTTGTTTGTAGTACTCAATTTCTATTGGACTTAATAGTTTATACATTCCCTCTGTATTGACATAGGGTGGGTTACCAACTATTACATCGAATCCAGAAAAATCATTAAACTTGGTCCAACTAAACGGAACAATTGAGAATTCATCCTGTGAGGTAATAGAATCATTATCGAACACATTAGTATTAACCAGTGAATTCCCAAATAAAATATTATTATCAAGCTTTGGTAATAGTGATGTTGATTTATCAAGTGTCGCAGATGTTTCACCTTCAAGCAGCTTAATTAACAGTGAGAATTTCGATACTTCAACTGCTTGAAGGTCTATATCTACACCATACATACAGTTAATCAATATTTTTCTTTTGTCAGCGAATGTTAATTTAGGAAAACCAGATTCAGAGAACTCAATTGAAGTCGGTTCATTTTCTTCATACCATTCAACACAGTATTCTTGCAATTGAGAATACATCTCGACTAAAAAGACCCCTGAGCCGCAGCTTATATCAGCGAAGCGAAGTTTGACAATATCTGATGGTGTTAATCCATTCACCTTTCTATCTAGTACGTTTTTCACAATAGTTCGTACTATTTCAATAGGAGTTGATATTATAGATTTATCAACATAGTCTTTTTTCTTCAATAAAACAATTTCATCGGCAATGATGGATATTTTTTCAGTAATAAATAATTCGTATATTTTGCCCAATATGCTTGGTTCAATAATATTAAAAAGATATGGGCTCTCTGGATAATATAGTTCCTTAATAATGTTATAAATTACCAAATTATTCAAATCAAACATTATTCCTTGGCCGCTAAAGATGCCTGAATTGAATCGAGCATCAGCATCTTTGAAAAGCTCATTTAGTTTATTAAGTCCTAGATCAATATCATCAAAACTGCTTTTAAGTTGATGGTATGTAGATATGTTTCGATCCTCACATATACGCAAAAAAATGAGCTTATTAATAAACCTTTGAATTTCATCATCTAGATAATCAAGGTTTGAATACATAGCATAATTTGTGTTGACTAGGTTTTTTGCAAGCGAAACACGCCAATTATTCATTTGGTTTAAAAAGTACTTATCAATTGGGAGTATCGTTCTTGATAGTTCAAAAGAACCTTCAAGAATACTATCAAATTCACCACTGTAGACGATGTCCTTTGATATAATGCCTTTAATCTCATCGTATCTTGTTATATACTCGGTGTAATGGAATATCTTGTATCTTGATTTGCTTACAGAGTCAGTATTTAACGGGGGTTGTTTTGTATCGTAAATTACCAAATATTCGAAATTCGTCAATATTGCAATTTTATGATTGGCGTTCCATCCGTACTTTCTTGTTTGCAATGCTGAATTATCGGAGTGTAATATATCCACCGAAGGTTTCTTTGCCTCAACGAATAATTTACTTATACCTCTTAATGTCAAAGTATAATCAGGTCTAGACATGTTCTCTTCATATTTTTCAACAACAACCTCTTTATACTGTGGTTTATTACCAATACTGTTATAAACATCCCAACCTAAAAACAAAAGTAACTTGTCAATATACTCAAGTCTGCAGGAAGTTTCATTAAATGCGTTTAATGGATTTTTATAGTATTCAATATTTTCACTAAATCTATCGATTATAATTTGAAAATCCTCTTTTGTTATAAGCATGGTAAACCCTCTCAATTTCTACTGCAGTAAATATAAACCTATTATAACATGAACAACAAGATTCTATCCCAAAGTTTTATACCATGATCTCACTATTTTATTAACATCAATTCTATTAGACTTGTTATGTACAACACCAGAAATCCATTCATCAAGTGTTAAAGCCTCTTTTATACCAACACTCTTCTTAAAATCATTGTATTTTAAGATAATATTTGAATATCTTTTAATCTGTTTTTCAACAAGGTCTATCTTATCCAACCAATACAACAACTCACTATCACCTGATGAACGTGAACCAGATGATCCAATTCGATCATAAGAAACACCTTTATATCTAATAAGCTTCATATTATAGAACTCTAGTTTTTCCTGGAGTTCCTTTTCTTTTCTCATCGCTCTTCTTACATCGTCAATCCACCTGTAAAAGGGTTCGTTTAATCCACGATTCGAATGACTCATTGGCTGTTTTCCTCCTATGTTCAAATTGCTTTAAATTTGTTTGAACTGATTCTCTCATGAAAGCGAACTTATCTTCTATAGGTGGATTTGGGTTCTTAGAATACTTAACCACATAATCTACCGCGGATAAGACATCTTCAAATCCATACCCATGGATTAAATCTTCAAACAAGATATTAAATTTGATGATGTCAAGAGATGACTCATCGATGTATTTGTTTTTGATTAAAGAATTGGTAATAAAATGTAATTTAGGGAGGCCGTACGGCCCTTTATCTTCTTTATCCTCTTTATCATTTTTTCTTTCTTTTTTCTTTTCTTTTTCTTTTTGTGTACTTTTGTCGACATTAACTCGGTTATTGTCTGCATTAACTTGATTATTGGTTACAATAATGCCATTTGTGTTATCAATAACCCCATTATTGTCTACATTAATGTTTTTTGATGTTTTGTTAAAAATACTGAGTTCCAACATCGTTTTTTCATCCAATAACCAGTATTTGTCCTGACCGGTATTCTTTCTTCTTCTGGTCGATAAAATGAACTGTTTTTGAATCGATTTTGATGTGATCACATCTTCTTTAAGTAGATCGTAATTAAATAAACCCACTTTCCCACAATAGACAATGACCTCTTCAATATCGATTGGGTTTGGTGTCCAGTTCGCACCGATGCTTTTCATGAGCGTTCTTGCGAGTGATGAGACTGATTTTTCTAAATAGTATCCATTGGCGTATATCATCGAGAGCAATCTTATATAGATGATTTCACCTAAATAACCAAAAGCGAGATTGAGATCCTGTATCTTTTCATCTTCAAAAATATTCACGTCGAGAGGAAAGTATTGTAAGCCTTGTTTGAATGGTCGTGCCATGAGTTATTCCTTTCCCTAGGTATAGTTAAAAATCGCCCAATAAGAGCTTTTACTAAATGACACTTGAAAGCCACTTCACGTATACTTGATACACTGTTCGCAGTATATTCATGTGTAGTTCACACTACTGTTCACAAGCATTATCGGTAAGTGTGAAGCAGCTAACAGTTGTCTCTACTTCATGTTTCTTTGAATGAATTCATCTAAGTGTTCTTGAGTGACTCGCCATTGGTTCCCAACCTTGAAAGCTTTGATTTTCTTAGTCTTGATATACTTTAAAAGTGTCGGTCTTTTGACTTGGAGTATCTCTTGAAGCTCATTGATGTTATAGACATTCTCATTTTTCTTTCCGTTGTTTGTTTCCATCGTATTCTTTTAGGATCCTTTCGATGAATGTAATTCCGCCTTTATAGACGTATGTTTTGGTTGACTTGATAACAGTTCCACCCGATACCACTTTCGCTTCAACAACTCTGAAATACTTCTTATCACAGAAGTCTTGAAACGGTATGTTCTGCTCATCTAAAACATGTGTGGTTCTTAGAATCTTTAGTAGAACGTCACGACCGATATTTTTGAAGCGAATCACTTCATGAACCATATCTAGATCCACACAACTCGTCGTGCCTAATAAGTTATCAATGGCTTTAATCTTTGGTGTATTCATTTTGAGTGTAGTTTCTAATACATTCGCTCTTACCTTAAGTTCTTGAAACTCATCCAGGAACTCGATAACCTTATCCGGGTTCTCAAAATCCTCAATCTGATAGATACCATAACGGATGAGCTGAGGTAATACGGTACGATATAACCAATCTCCAATCACTTCTGCGTCTTTGCGCTTGGATTGGAAGAATATGGTAGATAGGTGGTCTGCGGTAACAAAGAACATATTTTGATGTGTTTTATCGTGGGGAACGCTCACAAGCTTAATACTGGTGTCGTTCAGTTTGGTCCGGACTTCTGATACGCTTTTAATCTCAAACATGCGACAGAGATCCTTCAGGTTGAAGCAAGGTTCATCATCCACTATCGTGGCACGAACTTTGCCATAGGCGTTGTGTTCAAACTCTCTAATCATAGGTTTTCCCTTCATTTTTTCTTTTTGGTAGTTTGGAATAGTGCTGTGCTTATCTGCCACTCAAGATGATTCTTAGCTTTGCTCAATCGGTGAGCATAAATCTTTGTGGTAGATATGTCTTTGTGACGCATTAATTGCTGTGCTGCATCTAAATCTCCACCCAAGTCCAGCGCTAAAGAAGCTGCTGTGTGCCTAAGGCTATGGGCAGAATACTTGGGATCATCGATCCCGATATCTCTTAGCATTTCTTTAACCACCATACTAATCATTCGTGTCCTAAGTCTGGTTCCCTGATAGGGTTTCGTATGATTAATGAAGAGTGGTTTATATTCATCTTGTCGCTCGATCAAATATTCCTCAATCAAGCTATAAACTTCTGGAGAGAGTTTGACATACGCATCTTTCTCATCGTGACCTTTACCCATGATGTATAACACCTTGGTTTCATCCACGAAGCTGATATCATCCACATCTGCTCTTTCCACTTCAATCGTTCTTAATCCGGTTGTTAGTAATAGTGCGATCAGCGCATGATCTCTTTTTCCAATGATGCTCTTACTCGCATAGCGTTTCGCTCTGTTTAATAGTTTTATGGCCGCTTCAAGTGAAAGTGATTCCCTCTTAAAGTCGGATTCAATCTTCATACCTTTTACACCTTCAGCTGCATTGGGTCCAAAACCTTCAATGTAGTACCATCGATAAAATCCCCTTATGACTACAATGTGTTTTTGAACGGATGCAGCTCTCAATCTGGACTTCAGTTGTTCACGATAAGCCATGACATCTTGCCTGGTTGGTAGGTTAGGCAAGCCATCAGCGAACTCAGCGAACTGGGCAAGCATCTTCCCATAGGATCGCTTGGTGTTTTCTTTGATATCGAATCTCTGTATATAAATATCGATTATCTCTCGAAAAAAGCCCTTGTCGTCCATTTTTATCCTTTCAATGGTTTGTATAATTTGATTTGCGTTGTATAATCGGAGTTGTAGAAGGGCGGTCGCTTTTCTACTGGCCAGGTTTGTACCCCAAATACAAACTTGGCGTCTTTTTTATTTCACCCGATTAAATTCGTTATGTTTTTTTACATGTTCACTCTCGAGTTCAAGAAACTTGATCGCATCGATCTGCAAGACTCTGATGAGCTCTAGAACGAGTGGTATCGGTAGTTTCTGACCCCTTCGACCACTCTCTATTTGGTAATAGTAATAGTGAGAGAGATTTAACATTCTGGAAACTTCTTCCACGGATAAACCCAGATTGTTTCTGTGCTCGATAAGATAAAACCTTGGTAGTGGTGTGGCTCGGTCGCGATTTTGAACCTTCCCTGTTCCGTTGACAGGCATGTACTTTCCTCCTTTCGTCAAATTCGATGGTGCCTTGATTATATGAGAAAGCAATCCGTCAAAAAATAACTTGGAGAAGCGAAATCACAACAGCAACAAAAAGAGTTTTCATATGGCTGAAAACCCTTGTTTTTACGATTAAATTGATAGTTAATGTCATCAGTAACATTGACTTGTAAACATTTGTTGTGGTATCATTCTTGCGAAAATATACGAATGTGAAGAGGTGACCTCCATGGTTAAATTAAACACCGAAGATGATTTTAATAATTTGTTCATCTGTGAGAATCTAAAGCGTCTACGTATCTCACACAATTTATCAACAACCCAAGTAGCTAGCGTCATAAAAAAATCCCGCCAAGGCTATCTCAATTACGAGAACGGCTCCAGGGAGATTGGAATACACGATTTAATTAAGCTTTCTCAGTTCTATGGTGTTTCGATTGATCACATAACCGGTAATCCATTCTCAAACAGAATCAATAACACCCTCGCATTCAGAACCTACGAGATGGTAGATAATGAGCTCAAGCAAGTCCTACCTTATAATATCAATGCAGAAAATGATGATGTCATTCTGGTGAGATATAACGAGCAAAAAATAGACTTCTTCTGGCGTACGCAAACCTATCACAAGAATCAAGTGATGCTCTTTTCATACTATAACCGGCACTATGTCTCTAAGATATTTTACAACATAGATGGCGGAGGTTGTTTCTTTATTCTTGATGAAATGTTTAACTTTACAAAAGCACAGTCAGAAAACCTTATTATACACGGTATTCATGCAGGTACAATTTCAAAGAATTTTCATATTCCTAACTTCTTATAAACCTTACAATACGTTTGTGCCACTGGCATGTAGTTTTAAATTTTCATTAGTGATAAACTACTGTTGGTAGGTTAGGCAGCGTCACAAACTCAGTGCTCATTAGGCACGCACTTTCCCTAGGGATTGCTATGGCAATTCCTTTTTTTTCTTTTTATCCTTTAGAAAGGATACCAATGAATAAAACTTCGATCGTAACAGATCAGATGAAATATGATTACTCAGCTAAAATAGCTTTTAACCTTTATATGGAGAAGCTTCTCACTGAAAGTGAATACAAAGAAATCCTATCCAGATTGAAACAACAATACAACATAACCTTTATTACATCAGAAAGCAATGAAATAGTTGAGAATTGACTTGCTATTCATTGCTTTTAGAGTGATGTATATGTACTAACCAAGGAGGTAAAAATAATGCAAAACAAACAAGTCAGAGTCATACAACCAAAACCTGTGTTCGATTTATCAGGAACCATCCCCAAGAACCTCAAAAAGCGCGTGTGTGCCTACGTTCGAGTGTCCACCGATAATGAGGAACAGAAAACGAGTTACATCGCTCAAACCGACGAATACACCGAAAGGATTCAAAATAACCCTGAATGGACATTCTGTGGTATCTATGCAGACGAGGGCATCAGCGGAACTTCCACCAAGCACAGAAAACAGTTCAATAATATGATGGATGCTGCAAAGCGTGGTGAAATCGATTTGATCATGACGAAGTCAATCTCACGATTCGCTAGAAATACAGTTGATTGCTTAAACTACATCAGAGAGATGAGAGCAATCAATGTTGAGATCTTCTTTGAAAAAGAAAACATCTACTCCTCAGATCCAAAAGTGGACTTCTTATTAACCATCATGTCATCCATCGCCCAAGAGGAAGCAAGAAACGTGAGCGAGAACGTCAAATGGAATGTTCAAAAGCGTTTCAACAATAGCGTTCCAATTGTGAATCACAATCGGTTCTTAGGTTATACCAAAGACAAACGAGGTGGTAACCTAATCGTTGTTCCTGAAGAAGCTAAAATCGTCCGTGAAATCTTCCAAATGTATGTGAGTGGCATCGGTCCGATGAAGATTGCTAAACATATGGAATCCATAGGAGCAACTACAGGTGCTGGTGCAACCAAATGGAGTATGTCCACAGTCGCAGTTATTCTTAAGAACGAAAAATACATCGGCGATTTGGTTCAACAGAAAACACTGACGGTTGATTACCTTTCACATAAGAAAGTGAAGAATAAAGAACTCGCTCCAATGTATCATACCGAGAATGCACACGAAGCAATCATCGATAGAGAGACTTTTCTCCTTGCTCAAAGGATCAGAGAGGATCGAAGCAAGGTGAAAGTTGGTAAGGATAAGAACCTGGCCAAATACAATGTCACTTATCCATTCTCAGCATTTATCGTTTGTTCTGAATGTGGACGAACCTTGAAAAGACGCTATTGGAATTACGGTACACCAGCTCAAAGAGTTATGCAACAATGTGGTGGTTACATCGACGGTAAAGCCCACTGTAAGGCTAAAGCTACTTACCAAGAGATGATTGAAGGTGCGACTGTGAAAATGCTCAACGAGGTGTTTTTACAGGAAAAGGATATCATCCCAAACATACAGAAAATCATCAAGTCGACCATTCGAGTTAGCGATGTTGAAATCAAGATTCAAAAGCTTCAAACACAAGGCGATGAGCTTGAAAGAATGATATCAAACCTAATTGATGTTCAAGTGAAGAATCCTAATCTTTCCCAGGAGGATTTCAACAGCAAATACCAATCACTGACCTTGCAGCTTCACAATAACAAAACCGAGATCAGAAAACTTGAAGGTGAGTACTTAACGAACTACGATACGCGATCAAGACTTGCAAAGATAGAAACCACACTCAACAATTTACTAGAACCAATCCAGGAAGTTGATAGTGATACATTACGTTCATTCATTTACAAGATCATCTCAGTGACACCTGAAAACATTGTCTTCTGTGTAGCAGGAACCAAGAATTATACCGATAAAGAATTCTCAGAAAATAGACATACTTTTGAAGCACTAAAACCTTTAGCAACAGGTACTTATCATAACGAAAAGTACGGTAAAATTATGAATTACAAAGTCGTTATTATCTAATTTTTTTTGAAGCAAAATATGTTGCGAAGATGAATAAAATCTGACTCATCGAAAAAAAGCCATCGAAACCTATGAAGGTCATCTGATGGCTTTTATTGACAAGAATGTCAAGCATTGTGTATTTCGGAACTTTCATTACCAGTGTTTAGATTGCTATGTGTAGATAAGCAGTTATCAGTCTTTATGCATTTTAACTGTATTTAACTTTTCTGATATCAAATCAATGTAGTTTTTGTATAATTCATTGACGATTTGATTCCACGATAGATATAGATCTCTGTAAGCATTATTACATATTTCCCTGTGTGATATAGCTTTACTAAATATGTCAATTATTTTTTCTGCATACATTTCAGGTGCATTGCTTGAGAGGTATCCATTTACTCCATCACAAATAGTGCTAGCTGTTACTGCTTTTTCTATAAATAAGGTAGGTGTATGCTGACTAGCTGCTTCAACCTGAACCAATGATGAAGCATCATATAATGATGGCAATAAGAAAAGGTCTGCTACTTTGTAGTAAGATGATAATTCAATTCGATCTTTAATACGACCTGTAAATATTGTGTTCTCATTAAGATTATTTAAAGTGACTCTTTTCTTCATAAAACCTTCATGTATTCCAGATCCAACAAAGATCATTTTAAATTTGAACTCTCTTTTCTTAAGAATCGTCAAAGAATCGATTAAAAAATCTACATTTTTGATTTTGTCTAAGCGGCCAACATATAAAAGCACTTTATCCTCATGCTGAATGTGATGCATCTTTCTCAAATCATTAGCCATCTGTTCATCTTCCAAGGGCAATAAGTCAGTCCCATTGCGGATGACTATAGGAAGACTTTTCGCACCATACTCGTAAAATACTCTTGCAATTTCATCGTTTACTGCAATGAGTCGATCGCATCTGTTTAATCTCCTCATCAATTCACCGATTGCGAGTTCACTGATAAATGCATTTTTACTACGCTCGTAGAAATCTTTTTTATACTGACTGTGCAATGTTGCGATAAGTGGAATATTATGCCTTTTTGCATAATTAATCCCATAATTACCTACTGAAAATGGACTGTGAATATGTATGATATCAAATTTTATTGCTTTCATGCTCTTTTCAAAAAAAGTATCAAAACTTGGAAACGAAAGCCTGTAATCCATCAGTGGCAATTTTATAGACTTTGTCCGTATAACCTTATATGCAAATTTATCAATGTTCTCTATTTCTCCATAATTAGGTGAAAAAACATAGACATCTGCGGTCAAAGATAGCTTTTTTGCATAGTTATCAACGACATTGACCACTCCATCAATCATTGGAAAAAATACATCTGTAAAAATTCCTATTACTAATCTTTGCTTCATATTCACCTGCTTCATCATATCTAAACTCGAATGTTTAAACCAATTGTCGATTCAAGCATTTCAACAACAGCTTTCATTCACTTTTTTTGTCTTTGAAATAATTCATGACATCGTCATATCCATAATGATAAATTCTTCTTGAGTGCATAGATGTAAAATCAAGTATTTTACCTAAACTTTTTGTTGATCGTATATCATGTATTCTAACATTCTTATACTTCTTTTTTTTCGATCGCAATGAGGATAATGCTGAAACAGTGACACAGATGATTTCATCACAACCGATATCAATTAGTGGTTGAACTGGGGTGTTATCGAAATACCCTCCATCCCTATATTTTTTATTGTTAGTGATAACAGGTGGAAACACTATGGGTATTGAGCACGAGGCAACAAGCGTATTGATTTGCATATTTTTATCTAGCTCTTTAAGTGGTACATACGATACTTGTGATTCTCTATGAACGTAATGCTTAATGGTAGACTTCAACAAGTCAGTAAATCCTTTATCAGTATCACCGGTTTCAGAGACTGCAATATAGATATCTTTATTTGTCAATAGTTCAAAATTCAAATACTCATTTAAATACTCATTCAACTTATTAATTGATAACAAACCATTATCAATTAATCTTAATCTCTCGTTCTTGATGGTCTTTATAATTGCAGTTTTTTCTCCCAGTGGCGCTTCTGGAACGTTGAACCAAATATCCATTGCTAAATCAAGTGAACCAATGGCTGCAAAAGTAACATTAACCGCTCCAATCGAAGCTCCAGAAAACGCACTCGCTTTTTGTAAAATGCCCAGTTCTTCAAGCGCTTTTAGCGCACCGATTTGATATGCTCCTCTTGCGCCTCCACCAGATAAACAAATTCCTAATTTATTCACATTTTTTTCCTTTCACAAACAATAGGTTTTCATCTCAAAATCTATACAACTTCTTGCGAGTTTGTTTATCAAAATGGATTGAAGTAATCAATAATTGAAGTCAGTATAGCTATTAAATATTAGTGCTGATCCCACTAAAAATTGTACGATTGATCTATAATCCGCCGTCGATCTACTGGTCAATTCATTACAAGGTGTTATTAAATGTGACAAGATTATATATAATCTCAGTCATTTCGTCAACGGATTCAGACTTTGAATTTTTAATCCATTCAACCACAACAGAAAACAGTGCACCTTCAAAAAACCGTGCTTTATATTTATCTTCCTTTTCAATATCAAATACTTTTTTCAATAATTTTGAAATTTCAGCTTCAAAGGACTGGAAGATAAGATATTCTAGGCTGTTGGTGATGAGTACTTCGATTAAATCGGAATACTCATTGAAAACTATGACCATTTTCTTAATCGAATGGAAAATTGGATTGTCATTATTCATGTCCGTTTCAAGATCCAACATTAAACGTTCATATATTTTTCGTCCTTGATCGAGCAATATATCTTCTTTCGAATCAAAGTTGCGGTAAAATGTCGGTCTTGCAACACCTGCTTCTTTTGTAATATCATCAATAGATATCTTTCTAAAAGCATTTTTTTTAAGTAAGAACATGAGTGCATTATATATCCACTCTTTGCTTCTAGTAACCTGTATGTTTTCTTTCATCAATTTTTCCTACCTACCTCTAAATGATCACCAATAAAAATCCCAATGCCTATCACGTCAGGACCGACATGTGCACCAACCACCGGAGTCGACGGTGATTCATACAGGTTTTCTAATCCGAGATTTTCTTTAATCATACTAACGAAATGAGCTTTCAGGTTAGGGTTCGCTGTATAGATTAAATATGCCTGATATGGACGATGATCGACATATTCTTCGACCAACGATGTGATTGAAGATAGGACGGATTTGATGGTTCGTTTGTTGCCAATTGAAACGATTTCCCCAGATTCTTGCACCTGTAACACCGGTTTGATATCTAAAAGTTTGCCTATGTAGCCCTTCGCATTGCTCAAGCGTCCATTTTTAACCAGATAGGTTAAAGAGTTTACTGCAAAATAGATGGTGTTCAAATGTCTCATGTCACTGAGTTTGTTTTCGATTTCTTCTAATGAAAAATCTTTGTCGATCATCTTTTTAGCTTCCAAAGCGAAAATACCTTCCGAAAAGCAGACCGTCTTCGTATCAAAGACCTTAATCTTTATTTTCCCTTCGAACTCCTTAGCAGCCATGATGCATGAGTTATAAGTTCCGCTCATCTTAGCCGATATGGTCACTACAAAAATCTCTTCAACACCTTCATCTAAGAATTTTTGAAAGATGTTCATCACATCGCCAACAGATGGTTGGCTGGTCTTTGGTAATAGTTCTTTATCGTTTTTAAGCATATCATAAAATTGATCTGCCTTTAGTGTTAATCCGTCCTCATACTCTTGACCTTTGATATTGATCTTAATACGCAATATCTCAATGCCATGTTCAAATGGATAATAATCTAATCCGCCTGTTGAAGTGTCAATCACGATTCTTTTTCTCATGGTTTCTCTACCTTTCTACTGCGATTCTTAATGATTCGATGACCACCAGTTTTATTCATCAGCAAACTGGATAATTCTTCAATCGTCTCGACAATGTAATCGGGATTTGAGTTTGCCAGAGCGTTTTTCGTCTCAAATCCCCATGTCACCGCGATCACTTCGATGGGAATTGATCGGCAAGCCAAGACATCTCGAATTTCATCACCGACGTAAATGGCGTCCTCGGGATCATATCCATGTTTTCGAAGCAGTTTCTTAATCTTGCGTTTTTTTCCTTTCATGCTAGCCTTCCCCTCAATGAAGGAGAATGTGTTGATATCATTATTTGATAATATTTTATTGATATTTGAAACACTATTTGAAGAAACGATGGCTAATTTAACCTTGCTTTCATTCAGGTTCACTAAGAGCTCTTTCATTCCTGAGATGATCGTGCAATCATCGACAAATTCAGATGCAATATCACGCGATTCTCTGTACAATTTAGGCAATTTATATATCGGAACACCTAAATCGAACAACCGCTTTAAACCTGGCTTCGTTTTTAATTCTCGAATTCCATCTTTGGATAGTTGTTTTAGTTTGTATCGTTTTGAAATTCGTTCATATATGAGTTCAGACTGATCGACATTGTTGCTCAAAGTTCCATCCAAATCAAAGATAATTATTTTTTTCACTGATTGCATCCCTCCTTCATGATATCCTACTATGCACGATCCTTAAACTGGAATATCTTTTTTTGTAAACCAAAGCGTGCCTACTGTAAAGCACATCGCTGAAATGAGTAACAGAATTGCAAAGTGCATGATGTAGGTGGATGACCCATCCAAGATTGAGGTCGTATTGAACAGCGTGATCATCGTGATGTTATTAAAGTATCCCATGGGCTCGATACCAATCCCCATGTTCATGAAGAGATCAGAACCAAACAACCCTAATATTTTAGATATGAAAAATACTAACGCTACACCTCCACCTAAAGAGATCGAATGCTTCGTATAGTTGAAAACCGCAGAAAACATGAACGTAATCGATCCCATGGCAACCGTGAATATGAATAGACCTAGGTTGAGCAACAGAACGTGGTCAATCGCTAATGAATTTTCGATGGTTAATGCTAAGATAACATCCACGATGGTTGTTAAGATAAACATCGCTACTAAAGACATGATGAAAAAGAACATTTGCGTGAACGCTATCTTGGATCGCTTGATCGAAGTGGATAAAACAAACGCCATGGATCCTCGATCAATTTGACTGGCAAACAATTTATTCCCAACTATAACCGTGTAGACCAAGGGCATCAGCACCGACACAACAGGATAAAAAATTGAGCTAACCAGAACATTTGAATCCATCGATGCAATGCCTGTCAAGATGTCAGGATTCAAACCGATCGCAGTAAAGAGTCCGTCGAGTGACAGCCCTGCGGATTCTAAGGCGATGATATATGGGATCAATATGTTTGGGTCTGCATCACCTGAAACCGTGACTAACCCCATAGCAAATTTGATAACGACGTAAAGCAAAATCAATGTCAGGGTTGTTGCTGTCCAAAGACCCCAATTCGCTTTGATGGATTGTTTCAATAATGGTATACTGATCATTTTTCGTTGTCCTCACTTATTTTTTTTAAAAAATACTTTTTGAGCGTGTATTTTACTTCTTTGATATATTTTAAATTGAATTGCGCTAATACCTTCATAAATTCGTTTACTTGAGCGTCTTTGATGTCGACGGTTACTTGCATATATTTATCATTTTTTGACGTTATGTAGAGATTCAAATTCACATAATTTTGATAATCTCTTTCGTCTTCAAATCCAACTTTGTATGTCTTTACTTCGTTGTGACGAATCTTTTTCATATCCACGATATCTAATACTTTCCCGTTATGCAAAAGTGCGACACGATCACATGTTTTTTCTACCTCTTCAAACACATGACTGCTCATAAATATGGTAGCACCTCTCTGTCTTGCCTCCATCAATACATCTACGAATGTTTCTCGCATGAGTGGATCAAGTCCGGTTGAAGGCTCATCCAGGATTAAAATATCCGGTTCAGCCATAAACGCTTGTACGATGGCCGTTTTTTGCTTCATGCCTTTGCTCATATGCTTTAGATTTGCTGTGGTGTCTAGCTTAAATTTATTGATTAAATACTTGGCGTATTCCATGGTTTTTAATCCCATCATTTCTGCTTGACTCTTCAAGAACGCATCCCCATCACCTATGTCGGGAAAAGCTATTTCGCCTGGCACATATCCAATATGTCTCATGATTTGAGTTGTGTCATAGTTCACCTCATGATCCATTATGTAGACACTTCCGCTATCCGGTCTGATAAAACCCATCATGTTTCTGATCGTTGTTGTTTTACCACTTCCGTTAGTTCCAACAAAACCAAAGATTTCACCTTTTTTCACTTCAAGATCGATGTTGAAAATACCTCGTGATAATCCATAATCTTTTGTCAGGTTTCTAATTTCAATCATGCTCATAGGAATGACTCAACCTCGCTATCTTTATAGTAATTTAGGAAATAGTCTTCGAGCGTAAATTGTGACTCTGAAAAATATTTCACCTGATTGTCAGAGACTTCCTTAATCAAACGATTTATCTCTTTATCGTTGATTGCTACTCTCACCTTCTTTTTAGTTTTATCGCTATAGATAATGTTCAAATCCGATTTCATAAATTGCTCATATCCTTTATCTTCCAAAAACTCAATTTTAAAGACTTTGTTTTCGTTATTTCTAATGATATCAGTCTCAATCGTTGAAATGATTTTACCTTCCTTGATAATCGACAATCGATCACAACAGGCATCCACTTCCTCAAATATATGAGTTGAAAGAAGGATTGTTTTCCCTCTTTTCTTCTCGGTTTTGATTAACTCGATAAATTTATTTTGCATGATAGGATCTAAGCCGCTGGTTGGTTCATCGAGTATCAAAATTTTGGGATCCGACATGAAGGCTGATACAATTGCCAGCTTTCTCTTATCCCCTATGGACATCTTTTTCATGCTCTGATTTGGATTCAATTCAAATAAATCCAGTAAGTAAGTAACCCTAGACTCTTCTGCATGCCGCATTTTTTTCATCATATCGATGAACTCAAGTCCACTCAGTCCGTCTGGTAGTGCAACCTCACCAGGAATATAACCGACTTCGCCCAATATCGAAGAGTAATCTTTCCAACAATCATTGCTGTTAATGGATACAGTTCCTTTATCGGGTTGAGAAAAACCCATGAGCATTCTTATTGTCGTGGTTTTCCCCGCACCATTGGGACCAAGAAAACCGAATACTTCACCCTCTTTAACTTCAAAGGATATATCAAAAACCCCCCGATTATATCCGAAATCTTTTGTCAGATTTTTCACTTCTATCATAAGCATATTCTCCTATCGTCATATTATTATCTGAACACAACTGGATGTTGTCATATCATTAATTTCAATTATAGCACTGACATGTTACATTTGCAACACTTTATACAATTGTTACATTTTTTGCCGTTTTTTTTATTGTATACTTGAATTTTTAAGTACTTTTTCAAGAAAAATATGTTGCGTAAGACAACCATTCAGACAAAAAAGGCCATTTTTTAACAAAAAATATGTTCCCACAATGGACGAAATTTGCACATATAGACAAAAAAAGCCATCGGATACCTATGAAGGTCATCTGATGGCTGATTTTTATAAATTTGAGTTAAAAATAGAGTGTTGTCAAGTATGTGTCAAGTATATAACAAGTGTTATTTTAATGAAAGCAACGTGATAGACTCTACATGCGTTGAAAAAACCATATTGCTTGCAAAATCAACCTTGTGTGTATTAAAGTAACATTAAAAAGGGCCAAATTATGTTTCCACTTACATGGTTAGATAAGTGGGTAAAATACCAAAGCAACATATTTTTTGGTATTTACTTTGAAATTGTCTTGTGGGAAACACTATCATTTATCTTTTTACACCAAGACTAATCTATAGGGTTTAAATCCTCTTTACTGGACTGTCTAAGGTTGTGAGGTTTAATACAATTTTAACACCCCTACCTTCAAATCGTGTAAATAGTTTAGCACCCTAGTGTCATATCGTGTAATTTTTTAGCACCCCTAATTCATGGATTAATAAAGGATTTTTATAAATAGTTGTTGGATTTGCCCTTTACAGCCCAACCCTAGATTATGAAACCAAGGATTGCTGCTAACAATACGATTAATGGTGCAGGTATCTTTTTAGATAATAACAACATAGCCGATACAACCACAACACCATACACGACTAAATCAACTGGAAGTTTCATGCTTGAAGTGATTGCAGTCATCAATATTAAACTTGCAGCCGTGACGGTAACCCCTCTTAGAAAGTGCTTCATGAGAGTCATTTTTCTAGACTGTCTCCAGATTGGATAAACAAAGTAAACCAAAAGGATCCCTGGTAAGAATATACTTAATCCACCTATCATGCCTGCAAGAAATGAATATCCAGATCCTGCAAATGAACGAGAACTTACAAAAGCTGCAAAACTAAATAATGGTCCAGGTATCGCTTGATCGATTGCATAGCCCGATAGAAAATCAGTCAGCGTAATCAATGATTGCGATTGAACTAAATCTTGAATCATCAGCGGTACCACAATTTGACCTCCGCCAATGACCGAATATCCATATCGGTAAAATGATGTGAACAGTGTCACCCAAGGTGCAGAAACCCAATTCCTTATCCCTTCATTCAGCAATGCTATGCCTATGATAACACCCAACAATACCCATCGAGGTCTAAGTTTTTCAGTGGTCTTGATTCTGTCTTTAAAATGAGGAAACAGGTATATAAATCCTCCAATGATTAACATACTAGGAACAATCCATATGGAATAATCCACAATCAGTAATCCAAGTACAAGCATGACGATATACATTATCCAATCAGTTTTCTGCTTTAACACTTTCTTAGATAATGAATATGCTGCATAAACAATGAAAGCTACTGCAACCGCAGGAAGGTATGCAATCACCGGTTTCCAACCTTCATTATTGTCTATCAGTGTAAAAAACACACCAATCAATGCCATAACGACAATGGCTGGAAATGCCCAAACCAAAAATGTAAGTAATGCTAAGATTGGACCCCCAACATAATAGCCAATCGCGGTTATCGTTTGTGAGCTGCTAGGTCCTGGCACTAGTGCGTATAAACCAATCATCTCGGTCAATTCTTCTTCCGTCAAGTACTTCTTTTTTTCTACCATGATAGAAGAAAACACACCATAATGTGCTTCCGGTCCGCCATATGAACCTAATGAACACATAAACACATCCCAAAGAAAACTTGACCACTTTACTTTCTTTTTTTCACTCATACTAGAGAACCTCCGTCTTATGATCTTTTTTGAGTAAATAAATACTTAAAAACAATACAGCAAGCAATTCTACAGTTGTAGAGAATAATACAACAAAAAGAACATTAATTTCATAGAAAACACCTATTAATAAAGATCCGATGAACCACGCTGACCCAAAAACTGTATAAAAAATACCGTATGCAGTTGCTCTTTTTTCTTTAGATACCATCGTTGAAACAACAGCTTTTAGGATAGATTCTTGTGCGCCCATACCTATGCCCCATAAGATGACACCAATGATGATGCCCGTCAAACTTGTAGATAAGAAAAATATTGGTGCCATAAATAACGTGATAGCAATTGCCCAAATCAATGAAACAATTCCTTTTTTATCAAAGTAATGTCCAAAAATGAGTGCTGCTATTGCATCGACTCCCATAGCAAGTGCATAGAGAAGGGGTATATAAGTTATGTCTATTAAAGATTGGTCGCTCATATGAAAAGCTAAAACAGGATAATCAATAAATCCAAATGCGATTAAAGCTACCGCTATCATATAGAATTTAAATGCTTTGTTTCCTCTGATGCTTTGCTTGCTCTTTGTCGTTTCTAATTCATCCGGATGTGGATATTTATATCTTGATATCGCCAATATGATGAGCGTTAAAATGGCAAATATTCCAAGTAAACCGAATGCTAATTGATACCCGTCTAATTCACTACCCTTGTTTAAGGATAAAACAACAAATACAAAAATCGGTCCTAAAAAAGCTCCAAACTGATCCATAGCTTCTTGAATAGCAAATGATTTTCCTGCGCCTAAATGGGATGCAGTAAATGAAGTCAAGGCACTCTTGGCTGGCGCTCTGATTCCTTTACCAACACGTTCTAGTAAAATCAGTATGATTGCAACTTCCCAAATGGATGCATCGACAAACATGAGAAGTGGTATCACTAACAAATTCAATGCATACCCAATAAACATCATTAACCAATACTTCTTTGTTTTATCCGCAATCGGACCTGTTACTAATCTAAAAGCTTGTCCAATGAACTCGCCTAACCCTGAAGTGAAAGAGATAACCAGTGCTGAAGCGCCTATCAAACCCAAATAGGAACCGTAGATACTTCGAGCACCTTCGTGTGTAAAGTCAGATAATAAACTGATAATTCCTAAAAGCAAAAGAAAGAGGAAAGCGTTTCTTTTCATCGAGTTGTTCTTATTCATGTTGACCACCTATTTTCTTTTGATGAATTTCATGGCTCAATTCAGTAATTTTTTCATTTAGCTGTTGGAATAAACCTATCCCTTTATCTGTAATCGAGTAGTATTTTCTCATTCTCCCAGAATCTGAATTTTCTATACATACTAATAACCCTTCATCAACCATTTCCTTTAACAAGGGATAAATATGTGACGGACCAACTTGATAGCCATGATGTTGAAGTTCTTCAATCATCCATGAACCATAAATAGGGTCAATTGATGCATGATATAAAATATGAATACTTAGAAAACTCAAGTATATTTTTTTTTCATATCGACTTTCCATGATATTACCTCCATATCATTTATTAATATCATTTTTTGATATCATTTATTGATATAATATCATCATTTCTTTGCTCTGTCAATTATTTTGCATAAATCGTTAACTGACAAAGTTAAGTCAGCTTGTTCATCTATTATAATTCCTAGATTTTCTAGTTCTTTTTTTATTATTTCATAGTTTTCTAGGATTAACATTTAGTCTTAACCTCATCATCAAATACCTCCGCCACAATTAAGAATATTTTACACTACATTTGTTATTAATACATTAAATTGTCCTACATTACACTTATTCCATCATAATTGACACCTAATGTTTTAGGAAAATTTTTGAATTTATTAATATAAATTAAAATCAAAACTCTTTTTATATAGTCATGCTTTAAAATAATGCCAATTGGCACTTGTATGCGGAATATCACCATAACCTAGTATTATCTGGGAAGCTTTTCTATATCACGGGAATCCAAGTACCTTATAGGCAGTTATCTTAAATTATTCATCTTCTGGCTCTATGCCAAAATAATCACATAGAACAAGATAAGTGGCATACTTCTTAGCACCTTTTTTTGATGAAGAGAGTGCTGTTTTTTGAATTGACCAGCTTCGAACATAGCAGGTGCATGACCACCAATACTCACCATCATCATACACTTGTTCATCAGGAATATCGTATTGTGGTATGGAACATCTCCCACTTTCAGCTAATTCTTTTAGTGTGCTGACTGCATTATCCTGAGTTAAGTTTTCTTTAAGCTCATCCATGCCATCTTCTACATCTTGAAGTTGATCATCAATTTGAAGCATGAATTCTACTGAATTTTGAAGCTCATCTGGATCCCAATCACTGTCAATTGCGATTGCACCAAGTATAGCTTCGAATAAATCAGCTTTAACTTTTTCTTGAGTCCATACCTTGTTATCGATATCGCTTTGTCCCAAGTACATCATTGACTTGAAACCTAACTCTTCAATCCTTCTAGCAAGATTCGAATTGCTTACAATTTCCTTTTTCAGTTCAGTAAAGTCTTGCTCGTTTCGATGAGCCTTAATGCAATATTCATCGTTATCTTCTTGCTCATAATATGTATCCGTTTGAGATTTGAAAAATCCATATCTTTCAGCGATGACTTTGGTTACATAAAAATCCAAAACTCTATCGCCTAAGAACTCTAAAACCTCATTGTTTTCCCCACCAAATTCAGCTGAATAAGACTTTCTTGTGAAAGCTTGAAGCAACAAATCTGTGTTCTTAAAATAGTAACTACATTTTCTTTGTACATCATCGATGTGTTCTTTTAAATCCTTCATTTGATTTCCTCCTATTATTTGTCCGAGAAAATAAAAAAGACCTCCCGATAGAATAGGCATACTCCTGCATAGGTACACTTATCCCTTTAATAGGTCTTATTAAATCAAAATAGTACTTGTAAGACTTTAAGCATATTAACTCCCGCTTCCCGAAAGAGTTAATATACAAATCGCGTTACTCAATTACTTTGAGGAAATAATTCCCTTACCTTATCAGACTACCTTTAATATACAATAAAAATGTCCATTTGTCTACATCTCTATATTGAAAAAAGCCTCGTTGTTGAGGCTGTTTAACGTTAAATGATAATTTCTCGTCCATTTTTAAACTTGAACTTAATCTTATTGTCTTTGTTTACGACCGCTTCGTTTACCATCGTATTCCAAAGAATTGGTTCAAACTCTTGGATGAATGATTGCTTGTGCTTGATCTATTTAACGAAATATTTCATCGCTCCTCAATGGTTAATGGCATCTTTTTTTGATTTTGCCGGTATAAAATGAAAAAACCTCATAAAAGGATAATTTTCCTAATACGAGGTCTAAGGTAGTGAACAATTAAATGGCATAAATATAAGTCAAAATAAAAAAAGTAGCATAACAAGCGGAATGGTTACCGACATGTTATGCTACATATATATTATATCAAATTTATACATTTTAGTCAATAATAAATGGCTTCATATGGCTTTAAAAGTCATTTTTATTTTGGTTTATTAATTTGGTTAGAAACATCTATAATCGATTCAATAATTCCGTCAATAGTACCCAGATCAATTGTAATCTTCTGATCAAGCAGGAACTGATTTATATTTGAGATCACGTATTTCTTCTTTTGATCGCCTTTGGTATAATTCTTTTCTGCATCAATACAAAGCTTTCTAATTTGTTCTTCGACTTTGATAAATGTTTCATAGTATACTTTTGCTTTCGAGTTTCTTTTTGACCAGTAACCTAATCCAATAGATACAAGTGAAAGTATCACACTGATGATGGTCGTTATTAATTCTGTATTATTCATCTTTCTTATCCTCACCTTTACTTAGCACTTCAAGTGCATTTTTAATCATTCTAGGAACAGGCAATCCTGCAAGCGTTGAGTTTTCTAGGATACTTACACCTTCCATCGATATGAAGGCGATCACAGCTCCATCTCTTACAAGATTCGTACCTAATACAATATCTAGCTGTTCAGCTAAGGCAACTAAAAACAGAATGAATATTTTCTTAGCTAGTCCTTTAATACCAGCTTCACTACTCACTCTGCCATTTTTTGTTTTACTACTCTTCTTAAATACGATTGCTAAAATTAAACCAGATAGAAAATCAATAATCATGAAGATTATGAGTGCGATTAACAATTTATCAAATCCTCCAAATAGGTATGAGGCTAAGGAACCAATGGATCCTACAATTGTTAATATTAAGTATTTAACTTTCAAGTTCTCAAACCTTCTCTAATTGTAATTATTTCGTCAAGATATGTTTTTAACTGGGTTAAGTGGTCAGGTGTGTTCAACTCTTTATCCCAGTTTTTCTTATGTTCAAACACTTTGTTCAACCACACCTCATTTAGGTTGACATCGTATTTTCCTGTTTCTAAGTATTTCTCTAAAATACCCCTAATTCTAATAATGTGATAGCTTCTTTTGACTATCACCTTTTCAACATTGACGAGTTGATTGAAATACTCAATGACTGCATCTAGGTATTGAGGTAATACATCTTCAAACTTCAAAGCTGTGATACTGTTATATTCCGTTTGATAACTTGGATTTAGATAGATCAGATTATCTGCCATGTTGATCACATCATCCGAATGAATCAGGTTGTAAAGTGGCAATGTGTCATTCATAGACTGTCTTTGTAAAAAGTTCTCATATCCATAAGCGAATATATCAACGCCTTCAATTGAGGCGTGAATGATGCCATTGAAGCTACTTAGAACTACCGTTAAATCTGTGTCAGACTTTTTTTGCTTCGTCTTGTAGTTATCCGAGCCACAGTAATAAATAAACATGACTTCATTCATAGCAAACATGTTCACTACGATTTCTGTTAGCTTGCTGTTAGTAAATTTTCTAGGCATCATACACCCTCCTCTACTTCTAAATCATCTGCTGACTGTTCAAAACCCTCAACGTTTTCTTTTAACCAAAGATACGCAATACCTCTAGGATCCTCATTGATAAATAAATCAAAATCAACATCAGGTACTTCGATATCTACGACTTCTAAAGGCTCACAATTATCAAATCTCTTATCCTTTGAAATGTAGGATGCGACACAAAGTAAAATCTTTCTACTTCGATAATTCATATTGATACCGATGATACGGTGATAACTAACATCTACCCCTACCCTTGATTGTAAGTTTTTAATTATTGCCATTTTATATTCCTCCTCCTATTAAGAGCCATATACTTTGGCTCCATTAACTGTTTCATTTGTAATTTGACTCCCATTTAGCGAGTTTGATGTGACTTTACTTCCATTTAATGTAATCAGTTCAGTAGCACCAGATGAACCAGTGATAGTGATAGTTCTTCTTGTTGAACCTGGAGCTTTAAAGAATACTTCAACATAATACGTTCCTGGGCTAACCCCAGTAAATGAAACGCTATAAGCCATGCCGCTTTGTAAATCGTTGATGTCATCATAATATAAAGACTTTACATAAGTTCCACCAGTTAGTGCATCATACAGACTTAAAGAAAAACCAGGTAATGAGACTCCACTACCTGATAATGTGAAATTAATCACTAAACCAATGTTTCCTGTATTTGCTGCACTTGTAGGACTTATACTACGGATGGTTAATGTATAAGCCATACTAGTTAACCAACCAAATACGTTCTAAGTAAACAGTTGTTGATGTGTTCGTAGTCCATGCGATTGATGTGCCACTAAAGTTTCCAATCAAATGTCTTAAATATCCAATCGTCATCGTATTTGAGATTGAGTTTGAAACATATGCTTTGAATGAATGTGTTTTGAAATATTGGCCATCGAAGGTAGTCCATGAATAAAGTCTATCGTATGTTGGACTTGCTGATGTTGTGCTATTCGTACCCATCCTACCGTAAATAATATGTGTTTCATAAGAATCTGTGGCTGTAACGGCTCTAACCTCAAACGCTAGGATCTTACCATATAGATTAATCGATCTATTGAGCGAAATGTTATTAACTGTAATGGTCGTAGGTATCGAAAGATTGCCCTCATATAATAGTGAGAATCCACCACCTATTTTAATGACACTACTGTTACCTCTGATGTATAATTCATTATTTGTTGTATCGAAACCCATCTCACCAACTTGAGTCAAATGGCTTGTGGTTGGAACCGATGTGCCTCTTTTAACTCTGATGATTGCCATTAATATATTCCGCCATCAATAACCGATGTTGGTGTGAGTACTTTTGTTTTATCTATACCGATGTAATAAAAAGTTTTAACTGGATTATAGTTTGTATCCTGAATACTATGGAGTACTAATCCATTATCAAGAACTGATGCATCGAATGATGTCTTTGTCGTATCGAACTTAGCACCTACACCTTGCATAAGCGCAACATTTTTCACATTAGCAATCTTTGTTCTTTGGTCATCAGTTAAGTGAAGATTACTTGATACGTGTGCATTATATGTACTTGCTGCAAGACCACCTAATTCAGCTAATGTGATAACCACTGCACCTGTTTTAGAGTTAACACTTGTTACAGGGCTTACAGCTGGAATAATTGATGTTGGAAGTTTTCCATCTGCACCAATTAAAGGCACCGTACCATTCGTTGTACCTGTATTCTTTTTGGAAGCTGTTCCAAGTCCAAGTGCACTAATCTTTGAATCCATCGTAGCTTCAGCATTTGCTTTACTTGCAAACTCAATATAGTCATTACTCGTTAATGGATTTGCACTTGAACCAGTTTTATCAGCTTTTGATATATATAGATTCGTCCCATTTAAATCGATTAAAGGTTCACCAGCTTTAATCGTACCTGCTGTTCCCACAATAGGTCCTGTGCCAGCAGACGTTCTTCTTTTAATTTGTATAACTGCCATTTTCTATTTCCTCCTTAGAAACGATATATAATGACTCGATTGATTGTGTGAGTAGTTGAGCCACATGTAAAAGTTGTATTGCCATTTTGATATGAAACAAACATTGAATATGTAATACCGTTGTACGTGTATGCTACCGAAGTACTCGATCCTATGATTTCAAAAATCAACGGTCCTGGTAAATTCACAACCGTTCCATTGCTTAAAATAATCATGATGAATGCTCTAATTAAGTCATTTGAATAATAATTACTTATTCGATAAACACCTTGAGAAATATATGTCGGATTAATGATGATTGGTGATGTTTGATTTCTAATCTTTTGTTCAAGGTTATAGACCAAACTATCTGCATTTAGTAAAGTTTGTCTATTAAACATATTATTTAGTGTTACTGATGTTGTTGTTTTTGAATACGCACATAATGCAAACTCGTACTGACCTTGACCACTACTTAAATCATTTTGAACTAAGTTAGGATAGGTAGATGCTTGTTCTTTTACATAGATTGAGACTTCATTACTTGTTAAATCGACATTTAAAACGACATATCCAAGTCGATTTGCATTTGGTGTAACGACGACTTGCGTATTATTTTCAATATAGATTAACCTACCTTGAACCATGACATACCCATCCTCAAATGTGATAGTATTATTGGCAAGCGTATAAAACACACTGCCTCTACTTCCCTGCAAGACACCAGTACCTACTGCAAAGATAAAATCATTTAAGTCTGCATCATGTTTTGATGTTACACTTGAACCATCAAAGGTTATTTTTTGAACTCCCATTAAAACTCTCCTCCATCTAAATCAGAATAACCACTATTATTCACTGTGACATTCCCTACCTTACTATTTACGTTTTTGCTTAATATTTGAATCTTCTCAGTCAGTTTCAAGCGATACTCACCAAGTGTGATGGTTGCTACTTCAAAAGTATTTGTATACTTAATACCGGTAACCAAAGAATCATAGCGTTTACCCTTATAAATAAACTCAACGAAATCACCAATATCTAATGTTCTTAAAACATCTAACGAGTGATTCTTTTTTTGGATCATAAAACTAATTTGATGATCTGTCTTATCAACACTAAGAACTGAGCGAACTTTTGTCTCTAAATCTAAGTAGTCGTTATCTGAATAAGTCTCAACCTTTGATATGACTTTCGGATACCTTAGATTACTTGTATTGTCTTTTGTGATGGTGCCATCAGTTAATAAGTAATAAATAACTGTATCCTTAAAGAATAAGTTGCTTGTCTTTGGATAATAGATGGCTTTATTTGTGCTTTCTTTACTTGAATCATTGATGATTAAATCTTCTAATATAAGGCTATCTGCTTTTATCTTTAAGCCTCTTGTCACATTAACGATTCTTATTAAAATACCACTAAAACTTCCATCATTAAAAACCACTTCATGTTTGATATAAACACCATACATCCGGTTAGCCAGTTCCAAAAGTTCATAAATCGTCATGACTTTATCCGCATCAAAAACAAAACTACCCAGCTTCGATGTTTCCACACTGATGCTTAGGTAGTTTAAGTTTTGTTTGGTATCACTGTTTTGAAGATATGTTTTTCTAATTATTTCTTCTATATAGGTTGCGATATTTCCGTTGAAACTTTCGACTAACACTTCTACTTTAAATAACTCTTTAAAATCAACACTCGCAATAACAAGATGCGTTTTTTCATCTTCGATATTTTCTACGATACCAAAGTAACCACCATCTTCTTTTACATAAACATAATCACCAACTGCTACATTAAGCTTACTTTTATTGATCTTGAAATGGGATTTTTGCGTAATAACGATGTCATGTATAATTTCAAACTCATCACCTATATAAGCATGATCTTTATATGTGAAATTCAAGTGATCTAATATAATCAAGTCCATAGTAATCACCCCAGATGATATTCAAAGATATGAACTTTACATAACGTATCTTCCATCACACCAGATTTAAACTCTAATGTATTCCTACCTGGTTTTAGCTCGATAAAATTATCTTTTTCAAAATCCTGGTGTGCGTAGATATCTGTTTCAATGTCATTCTTAATCATTTTCAAATATTTATTGTCAGCTACGGATGATATTTGTATTTTGATATCTTCTTCGACTAAGTTTAATCGTAGACTTGAGACCAATATCCCATTTTGGGTCACATTAATTTCTGGATGATCGACTGACCCTTCCATTTCAATAATCACATTCGCATTAAATGAACCACCGACATCAATCGTCGTTTGTCCTTCTTGTGTAATTTGATAGGTGTAAGCATATGGGTAAGGATAAACCTTACCATCAAGAACTTCAGTTATATCGATGATGATTTGTCTTTCTTTAATCCAATAACTCTTCTTGTTCAATGTAATTTCACAGCTTAGTAATCCAGCTTTTATCTCTGCTTTGCTTAATGAAACCACGTCAACGTGAACATACTTTATATCATTGGAAACATAGTATAGTTTTAAATTATCTCGACCTTGATTTAAGTAGTCGATAAATCGTTGATACCCTTGATACCCATCCATAAAATTGAGCAGTCCACTGATTTCTGTTAAAGGCGTTTCTCTTTTGACCGTCTTATGGATATGTCCATATTTCAAGTACGTCATATTAAGTTGAAAACCTAATCCTAAAACATTCGATAGTAAGACACCACTGTGATACTTAAAATGGAATTGTTGGCCATGTTCATTCTCTAAGTAAAATCTTCTTGTCATATAAACTTACCACCTAACGCTCTGTTGATTGAATCAATATCAAAAGTGGATGCCGTTGTATTGATGGTGATTGCATTATTGGTTGTGCTCTTATTTGACGTTTGGTTACTCGTATTTGAAGTCTTTTTAAGATTGAATGTATCACTGAACCAACCGCCAACTTTACCGAATATGCCACCGACCTTTTCTTTGGTGTTATTAGCAAAGTTTGAAACACCATCGACGATATTATTAGCAACATCTGTTACACCTTTTACTGCACCACCTGCAAAGTTTGATACCGTATCAACAACGTTTGATGCAATACCTGTGACTTTATTTGCTACACCGCCAACAAAATCTCCAACTTTACCTGCTACATCTCCAATAAAATTGCCAATACCACCGACAACATTTCCAATCGTATCACCAATACCACCTAAAACACCACCAACAACATCTCCAACACTACCTGCAAAATCAAATATCTTTGTGAAGAATCCAATAATCGTTTCTAATATGTCTAATATCGGATTTAAAATGAACTCTAATGCTTTAAATGCAGGAACTAGGATTGCTTGTAAAACATTACCAACAATTTCAATGAGTGGTGAAATCATTTCAAAGATATCACCTAGAAATTCGAGTTGTTTAATCATTGGAGCTAGTATCATATCGATGATCGGCACTAATATGTCAATAAGTCTTGTGAATATATTGATAACTATCTCAACGATAGGCATTAATGCATCCATTAAAACTTCAACTATCTTCAAGATGGGTTCTAGGAGTCTCATAAAAGTCTCCATGAGTTTTTCTAATAGCTCTTTGAACTTTTCGCTACGCATTAAAGCCATAACTACAATGGCAATCAAAGCACCAATACCTAAAGTTGCAGCATTAATACCAATGCCAGCGATTGCACCAGCTGCACCGACACCTTTTAAAGCAACAGCTACTATCTTTAATATCGGACCAACTTTACCGATGATGTTTAATACGGGTCCAACGGCAGCTGCAAGTCCAACTAAGAAACCAATCAGTTGCTGTGTGCCACTACTAAGATTCGTCCACCATGAAATCATATTACTTACTGCGGGTATGAGTTTATTCGTGATCGCTTCAACGACATTTTGCATAGCTGGAACAAGTGCCACAGCAAGTTCGACTGAAAGTGCTGTTGTTGATTGTTTTAATTTATCCAGCGAATCATTAAATGCACCAGTTGTTTCAGCTTGTTCACTCGTAATGATACCAAGTGCCCTTGCTTGTTCTCTTAATTCGTTGATAGCTTCTGATTCCATATTAAGCATTGGAAGTAGCTCAGAACCTAATTTGTCACCAAATAAGTGGTTAGCAAGTGCAGTCTTTAATGATTGATCCTCAACTTTCGATAAGGCATCTCTCATAATCTCAAAAGCTTCACTCGTGTCCTTGCCTTCTAAATCTTCCATTGAAATACCAAGAGCATGAAGTGGACCAGCAATATTCTTAACATCGCCTAATGCAATATCAGCCAGTATTGAGTTAACCTTTACAAAAGCACGCTCTAAACTACCTGTCTCAGTACCAGCGATGGTTGCTACATGATTCCACTCTTGTAGAGCTTCAATGGACATCCCTATTTTTTGAGCAGTATCGTTAAGTGCATCAGCAGTGTCAGCACCTTTTTTAGCAAGTACACCTAAAGCAGTAACGGCACCTAGAATAGGAACCGTGAGACTTTTGGTTAAGATGCTACCAACCTTTGTGATATTGTCAAACTTAGCATTGCCTAAATCTTTAATCTTTGATTTTGTTTTGTCTAACTCGTTATTAAGTCGTTTTACTTCAGATTCACTATAAGAAACATTGCGTTGAACCTTTCTAAATTCAGCATCTGATGTTGTACCAAGTTTGAGACCTTGTTTTGCCTTTTCTAACGCTTTATTTTGCGTATCTAAGCGTTTTTTAGTCGTTTCAAGCATCTTATTCAATTGGGTTTGCTTCTTACGCCAAAGCTCAACGTTAGAGCTGTCATACTTTAGGTTTGTATTAATGGCACGCAGGTCTTTTTGCTGTTCTTTGAGCTCTTTATTAATCTCTTTTAATTCATTGTCAAGATCCTTGCCATCAAGACTTAACTTAATATTTATGCCTTTAATTGTCTCAGCCATCGTACTCACCTCCTTAACTACAATTAAAAAAGGACTTTCGTCCTTGAATAATTTCTAACTATTAAAATTTATACCAATTTATGAGCTAAATCTTTTATATCTTTATAGACTAAGAACCTCGAATCTGTTGAAACTAAATCGAATTCATCATCTGTGAATATGTCCTCTTGAACTAAAAAATTAATTTTTTTATATGAGATGTCAGCTGTCACTTTTTCAATCATGTCTTTTGTAAAAGTTTCTAACTCAATTGCTTTTGCACCTTCATGCATTGAAGTCATCCAAATGTTTGATTTCTCGTCATACCAAATCTCGTCATAATAAAACCAAATATAAATGTTCTCATCATCTGAAATAAACTGATCCTTGCTAAAATCTATCTTTTCATGTTTAGATATGGAAAATAAATAATTATAGAGCTCGTACGATTCGCTTCGTGTAATTGCAAAATTGTATTTTCTCTTTAGATTTTGATAGTAAGGGGATCTTTTGTACTTTATCATTTCAAACGGAGAAGGAACAATAATGACAATGAAAAAGATTACTAAAGCCATTATTGATACAACTAGTAAAATTGGAGATGAGATAGTCAACACTAATATGAATAATATTTTCTTGTACCAGACAAGTTCTTTAAAATAGTTCACGGCTTCGTTCCCCTCGAAATCAATTATAAATAAATTATACCAAATTATCTATTTATAGTAAAAACAAATCTATGTCTCTTTGAGTTGCTCTTTTCATTTGTGGTTCATTGGATAGTGTTTTGACCTCGAGCTCAATCAGCATTGCATATACATCAATATCGAAGTACTCTGTATCCTTTATTGAGATGCCAAGATGAGCAAGGTTATAAATGATATTGGCGGTTGTGTTTTGCTCATCTTGTATATCTACTTTGGGTCCTGTGTACCTTCATTACCACCTAACATTAGGGTAATTGTATTTGAAATGTTCTCAAGTTCCTTTACATCAGATAATACGCTAAAATCCAAGTCCATCAAGAACTCATCATAGCTCTTTTTTGTATATGGTTTGTGCAGAATGTAGATAATTCTAAAAAGAATATCGATGACCAATGCTGCATCCGTTTCATCTTTATTCAAGTTTTCAAGCTTCTTAATGTCACTGAATAACTCAGTTCCAAATACGTTACGATACGAAATAATAGTAAAAAGTGAAGACCTTAGTTTAAGATCCTCACCTCTTAGATTAATTGTTTTTTCCATACTATACACCTATGACAGGTAATGTCGGAACTTGTGCAAAGAACTGTTGATAATTTGTGTCACCAAATTTTGCTATCGTTCTAATCACAGATACATTGCCAACCTCAATTGGTCTAGCTGTAATTGTAATACTAACCGCATTCGGTTCGATTGATTCTGCTTTTGTTTTAGTCGCATCACTAACTGGACTTGCAGTACACAAGAAATACCAAATACGTCTTGATTTCACATCACCTTGAATCTCATATCCAAGTGCGAATGTTTTAGTTCTATGATTAACAATCTCTACAAGGTTGCCATTAGAATCTCTTGCAAATCCTAATATATCCACTTTGAAATCATCGTCAAGTTCGGTTAACTTTAAGGTGATATTTGATCCACTACTTGATGCTAGGGTTGCGACAATTTTATCATCAGCATAAACATCTGTTTTACCTGCAATGACTTCTGCACTAAGTTCTTGAGCTCCGTGTAGTTTCTTAGGTGTACCAAAATCCCATGTATCATCTTCGGTTGGTGTTGCAATTGCATAATGGACGTTCTTAAGTCCAAATGTTACTTTATTGCTCATTTTTATATTCCTCCATCTTTATTTCATAAATTCGATAAATGCCTGTATCGATGAGTGAATATTCGCTAATCATTCTAAAATCAATACCAGCATTTTGTAATACTTCTTCTAAACTAGATTCAATTGTTGTATCTTTTGTTTTGGTAACAAGTGTGATTTGAATCGTAACTTGCTTGATTAAATAAGAATCATCTGCATAGACCTTTGGATTTTTATTTAATTCCTGGTAGACAATAAAAGGCGGTTCAGCGTTTTCAGTTACATAAAGAGCATAATGAACATTACCAGGTAGTACGTCATTAAGGAGTCCATAAACGTATGTTAATCTTTCTTTAGTTCCCACGTATAATCCTCCTAATATCATCCAGCATTTTGGGTGTAAAGTAGTCAAATGCAGGTCTCATGAAAGGTCTTGCAGCGACATACTTTCCACTCTTATGTTGAAAACCAAATTCAATCAAATGAACCAATCTACCCTTTTCTTTTGCATGGATAACAATGGTTTTAGTGTGACCTTCACCAATGTCAGTCTTTATAAACTCATCTGCCATCGCACCTTTTCTACCGCTTCTAGGTGTATTAGAAATAACATACTCTAATATCAAAGCTGCCGTTTCATCAAGTTTTAGCTCAAGTTCCTTTTTAACTGACTCTGCATATTCTGATATTTCATGATTAATTTCATCAACAAAATCATTCAATGTAGCCATGAATATCACTCACCTTCATTTTTATTTCCATCAAGTAAAGTTCTAAAAACTGTCCTTGTAAATATGTTCGTTCAATTTGATAAATCAAGTCATCGATGATTGCGTACTTGCTTCCGTCATACAAGAAGCTTTGAACCTTAAGTGCCATGTCTACTTTATATTCGTTCTTTTTACTTTCATAATATTCTTTAGACGTTACTGACTTTGAAATGCCAATGACTTCTTTTTTAGAAATGAAACCATAACCTTGATTGCCGATCTCATCTTTAACTAATGTGATCTTTAATAAAGTCAGTCGAATATTAGGACTACTCGGAAACATGATAATCACCACTTGATAATGCTAATTGATTCAAGAGCATATCAAAACTCTTTGGTAAATCTTTAACAGAACCATCTACTTTAAATCCAAAGAAGGTCTTGCAGTAAATAACCACTAGCGAATGAGCTAACGGATGGTTCTCTACAACTGTTGGTGTAATCCCTGTCGATACGAGTAAGTTTTTACATGCACTGATGTGATTATTTAATTCATCATCAGCATATGTTTCACTGATTGGAATCAATAGTGATTTTTTTACTGTTTCAAGTAGTCCCATATTCTAACCTCTATTCTAGTCTTGCTTAGGCTTTCTTTTTAACTCTTAAGAAGCCTTTATATCCTACAACGTTACCGCCTGTAAATACGGACGCCTTGTAGCAAATGATGCCATCTTTAAACTTGTAATCATTAGACTTGCTAATCTCAACAGGTGAGAAAACAGGCACTTCATAATTGAGTAAGGATCCATATGCAAGACCATATTCTCCAGCTGCAGTGTTTGTATCTGATATAGCCTTACAATGAGAATTAATGATGTATGGAATACCATCAATCGTGTTGTTGATGTAGTCAATCGTGTGGACTTTTCTACCTTCTGCAGTACGTAAGCCAGCAAATGCTCTTAAATCATTCTTGTTAAGGATTAAGTATGCTCCACCTTCGACTTCTTCATCACCACCATAAGCAAAGATGATATCATCTAATGTTGAGTCAGTAATCGATGTGATTTCTAAATCAGCAGTATCCGATAAAGCGATTGCCTTATCACTAAAGATTCCTGTGAATGTATTGGATGTACCTGGACCTCTTAGGATTTGTTCACTAATCTTCTTTTTGAGTGATAGATTAATGTTCTTTAAGACTTCAGCTTGATATGGTAAGTTAGGTAGTTTTTCTAACTCTTCAGTGATTTCTGTATAAGCAGTAACTTTCACCTTAGTGATTGTTAAATAACCATACTCTGGTTCTGTTTCTGAATAAGGCTCACCCTCTCCAGTTAAACCAGCAATACCGCTACCTTTAACAAAAGATTTCTTATAGGTTTCCCCACCATTTAAGTTCACAACTTTTACCTTATCCACTAATGCAGATACTTGTGCAAATGGATGCGGTGCGATGCCATCGGCAACGTGTTCAGGTAATAGAATCTCTTCACTTGAAACTTGAATGACTCTACTTTCTCTTAAATTTTTACCACGTGTTTCTAATTGATCTTTGTCCACATGATTAGATCTTTCAATAACAACAGGGTTGATTTTCGTTTTATTTTGAATAGCGAGCTTTCTTTCGATTGTATCTTTCTCTTTATTCAATTCATCAACTTCAGCTTCTAATTGTTCTAACACTTCAAGTGTTACTTCCGCACCAATCAAACCTTTGATTTCAGTGATGCGTGCTTTAATTTCATTACTTCTTTTTTCTAAATTCATCTTCTTATTCTCCTATTTTTATTTTCAAATTTAGTTTTTTTCTTATAAGTTCAGCCTTCATATTTTTCTCTGCTAAATCCATAGTCTTTAGTTCTAAGTCCATAGCCTCTAAAGAACGAGCATAAATCGAAGTCTTATCATAAGCGGGTGTGTCAACGATTGAAACATCATATAAACGTTCAATCTTTCTGATAGTTCTTTTTGGAATATCACCATCACGATTCCATTCCTGCTCACTTACAACAAATGCAAAGCTCATCTTATCCAACAAGCCTGATTTGACCATCTTAAAGATATCTTGATTGCTTTGTGTATCTAGTAACTCAGCTCTAACCTTTAATCCGACATCATCACTTGTTAGAGTAAGTGAGCCGTTTTTAGTTCGAGCAATGATTAAAAATGAGTCCATGTGGTTATACTTCATTGGTACATCTTTGATTGCTGCATCCGTGATTGCACTTCTACTAATACTTTCGATAAACCCATAGGATTCATCACCTATTAAAGTGGGTTCATCATAAACGATCGCATAACCTTCTAAGACCATCTTGTCATCGGTTTCTTCTAGCCTAACTTCTGCTATTCTGGTTTCTTTCTTCATCGTTTCTCAACCTCCTTAGGTTTTGTTGCTTGCTTTTCATACACGTATTCAAGCTCATTGTCCTTGTATGAAAACTCATTAATTTTGTGTGTCTTACAAAAGGTTTCGATTGTATTAATTTTTTCTTTTTGTTCTTCTAAAACAGTATTTAATACATCTTTTGAAACCTTACCATTAATTGTTACTTTCATTTAAATCATCCTTCCCTACTTGATATTCGTTTGCTTTTGTAGCATCGACGTAATTGAGTGATTGTAATCTTCTATCACCGTTTTCAACAGGTTCAAGTCCTAACAACCCTCTTGATTCATTCAGTGACATAATGCCTAACCCCATGAGTTTTTCAATAGCTGTAACCTTTGTGTTCCAGGATGCGTATTGAAGTCTTTCACTGTAAAAGATAATCTCTTCACCACGCATGATTTCATTTTGAGTAAGCAAGCCTAAAGAAAAAGCCTCAGACATTTGAATGGCTAAAGGCTCGATGGTTTGTTCATAAAATGAGTTGAACTCATCTTCTGTATATTTGGAATGAAAGATTGGAACTGATACACCAAAGTAATCTAGGATTTTTGATTGTAAAAACTCTAAGGTGTCCTTATCTATTAGTTTTGGGTCTGTTGTTAAAGGAACATAATCACCTTTTAAATCCACAGGAATAATTGAACTGCCCTTATTTCTAATGGACTCTTTGAGTATCTCGTTAAATGAATCCAGTTGTTTCTTTTTATCTGTCTCACTTAGCATGGCACTCATTTTAAGAAGTCCCTTAATTTGCATGGAACTTTTAAGAGCATTATCAATGCCTTGAAGTACATTCTCATTGATTTGTATAGTCTTTAAGAGTGCTTCTTGGTCACCTTTTGAACTTGATCCTCCAAAGATCTGATTCGTATGGTAAAACCTTTTAATATGAATAATGTTCTCATATGGAATCGTGAAGGAATCCGTACTGTCAAAGCTAAACTTTAAATAGTAACTACCACCTGAATCTATGATTGGCTCAACGATGGACGGTTTAAGTGGATAAAGAGCTTTGATTTCACCGGTTGAACCATCAAACATAGGATAGATAAATGCATTGTCGTTCATCAACAACGTCGTAATCACCATATAGATAAATTGATAAGGGGTCATGACCTCATTCGGTTGATGCTTTAAAATAAAAGACAGTTTGCCAGATTTCTCTGTAACTGTCTTATCATTCGCTTTCTTTATATATCTTGGTTTTAGTTTTGCACACTGACTTGCTATCCTATCAATCGCAATCTTTACGACATCTGATTTTGAGATGTTATTTCCAAAGCTTGTAAGTGGTAGATTTATTTCATTTACAAATTTAAAGGTCTCAACTGAGCCCTGTTTTTTCTTTCGTTTGAATATGGCCATATAGACCTCCTTAAAAACTATTCAAAATGCTTACACATTCGTTTTTTAATAACTTCTACTTGATCCTTAGGTCCTTCACTTTTATATGTGAATAACCTTTGATTATCAAGCTTTCTCCATTTAAGTTCATTTTTGGTTGTTGTATCATCTAGGCTTTTATAAATGTGGGCTTTAAACTGAGTTCCATTTACTTCAAGCATTTTACAAACATACATATAGCCAAATGCTAATCTATCACTAGCTGCTTGTTCGTTAAGCAATATATTGAGTCGTTTATTATTGATAACCGATGGATATATGACACTTCTAAAATTCATCTTATTAAAAAGATGATCGACAATAGCATTAGATATATAGTATCTATTTTTATTCCATTTTGTAATTTCTCTGGTGAACTCAGTATATAAGAAATTCGATGAGATCCCCTGTGCAATTCTCATAATAGGATCTTCTTTTTTATCGTTTTTAGTAATTCCTATTACACATGTTCTCTCTTTTGAGTGAGAGCCACCATTTTCTAGCAATTCAAAACATCCAAGCAAGAAATAATCATTCTCTTTTATTCCTGTCTCATTTATAGCTGTTACAGGATCCAATGCCGCATAAAGCACTGGCTTTCTTTTCATATTTCCCCTTCCCATTTCAGTTAACTCAGCTGGTGGCATAAAAATATCCTGAGCTGATAAATTATCGAAATTAATTAAAGCATTAAGTTTTCTTGCCCTAAAAAGAAACAATCTATCAATTTCGACATAAGAAATTATAGTAGGTGTAATTATCTCGCTAACCGTTTGTTTTATATCTTCATAATTGTCATCTATACTTTCTTTACTTAAAAACTTAGAAATCATCTTGACTTTGCTCTCAATATCGTTAATATCCATTTGAATCACCCACATAAATTATAACATATTCTCATATTCAATCTTGTATCTATTAAGAACCGAATATGCAATGATAAGTGCTACAGCTCCATCAATTCTTTTATATTTACTACCAAGTTTTGATGGTTGAATGTTTCCATTAATATCTATCTTAGCTTGGGTATTCGATAAATTCCATTTCATTATTGGATTATTGTTGTATATCACATTACCGTTTTTTAGATCTGCTTCTAATTGTTTCATCGGTTCTGATAAGGAATATATCCCTTGTCTGACCTTTTCCATTTCAAAACCTAAATCTTCCATTTCTTTAGTCCAGTACTGACTATTCCAGGGATCATACCCAACCCATAAAGGTCTAATCTCATATGTTCTAATCATCATTAAAAACCACTGTGTAACTAGTGTGAAGTCATTTTGATTACCTTCAGTTACTGTAATCAATCCCCTTTGAACCCAAATATCATATGGTACGTTATCCTCTTCTTTTCTGCGCTTAATAACTTCACTCGGCATAAAGAATTGTGGAATAACATACTTCTTACCATCTTTTATCAATAATAATAGAGCAACTGTAAGGTCAGTTGTCGATGATAAGTCAACACCTCCAATGGCGTAACTGTTTCTTAGCTCATTGATATCATAGGTTGCTTCATTATTTAGATCATTATATGTTAACCATGATCCTTGTTCTAATTGTTTTACGTTGAAATCTTTACAAAGCATCGTAACTCGTGTAGCTAGGTCGTGTCTGGATTTATTCATTAAATCCTCAAGGTAGGAGTAAGTCTTTACAGTGCCTAAGCTTGGGTTACTTTTTTGCCATGTATTCTTATCTTCATAGATTTCATTAATTGAGTCTTGAGTATATAACCAAGGAAGTACTCGTTCATCGTCAATCTCCCCTTTGATCATCTTTCTAACATAATCAAGTTTACTATCTAAGAATCCACCTACTGTATTACCTTCTGTTGTAATAATAAAAATTAGTGGTTCTTCTTTGGTTGATTGACTTTGTTTTATGGCATCATAGACTTTTGAATCAGTCATTTCATGAACTTCATCAATACAACCAACCTCAATATTGTAGCCATCCTTATTTCTTGATTGAGCAGATAGTTTCTTTATTTTGTTTTTGGTTTTTGGCGAGTATATGTGGAAGATATTTTTTTTACTTCTTTTTTCATTGGATAGAGCTTTTGAGCCTTCTCGCATATTATTGATTTCATCAAATAAGATGTTAGCTTGTTCTGAGGTATTAGATGCACATACAATATCGACACCACCTTTTGATAGAAAGAATTCTGCCAGATCTATGCCTGCAATAAATGTTGTCTTACCATTCTTTCTAGCTATGAGTAGTATTACTTCATTGAATCTTCTTAGATTTGTTTCCGCCATCTTAAATCCATAGGCTGCTTGAAGGATTGCTTTCTCCCATAGTTCTAAAATAAATGGTTCACCATTAAATGGACTCTTGGTATGTTTACAAAAAGTTTCAATAAACTCGATTCGAATATTCCCAGGACGTTCATCAAAAATGTATCTTGGGTTATCAATATCTTTAATGAGTGATTCTAAGACTGTCAATAGTTCTTTTCCAACTATGATATTTCCCTTTTGAATCTCATCATAATATTTAATTAAATAATTCATTATGACATTCTACCAATGAACTTGTCAAAATCATCATCTTCTTCAATAATGTTTTTACCCATTATTGAATTAAGTGTTTTGATGACTGTTCCATATGAATTCACTAGTTTTGTATAATACTTCGCTGCTTCAGTTTGTCTTTGAGCACCTTTATTTGATATCTGAATAGCTCCATGTTTTCTTATTTGGTCCTGAAGGATTCCAAGTTCAATCTTCATAAATGCTGCTTGTTCAATAAGATTGTCAACCAGTTTTGTTTTTGTTTCATCAACCGATGAAAAAAGCGACCGAAGTCGCTCATATTCAACTTTCACTTTATTCATATAGCTCATTACCTCGCTCATTCAGTATAGTGATATTTGATTTTGTGTAGTATTTTTAGTATAATATAGTTAGAGGATAACTCTAAATATTACCAAGAAACTGACCATACAGGTAAAAGGCTTTTAAACTGAGAGAACAGGTCAAACTCGAAAGAAATCACTACTCATCGACAGAGGTAAAAACGTCGGACATAGAACTAGAAACTGACTAGGTAAAAAAAGGTATGTCGGGTAATGCAAAGTTAAATTTTTGCATTGCTTTTTGTTTTATCAATGCATAACCTCTAGAAAAAGGTGAAATGCTGTGAGTCTAGATTCTTTAAGAGTAGTGATTTCTTTAATAGGTTTATTGGTCTCAATTCTCAATCTATTACTTAATTGCAAGAAGAAAAAGTAACTGTAAATTAACAATGTTTAGTTGAAATGAATAATTCAATTCAAACATTGTTTTTTTATTGAAAAAAGCCACTATAGTGACTTTATCCTTTTTTGGCAACATGATTCAAATATAGTGCTGCTGATACTAAAAGTTGTATCTCCTTGAATGGCATATGATAATCTATTTCTACATAATCATCAGCCAATACTGATTTGAATATCTTCAATTGTTGAAATCCCCATTCAACATTAGACTCAGTATTTGGATCATATGGACTTGATTGATCGAAATTATACACATTAGGACCATACTCTTCAATCAAATACAATCTGATTTTTTCTAACATATAATGGGCCATTGGAATATCAGTCTTCCATTGAAAACTCAAAGCAGACATAAATACATGATTGTAATGTGAGTCATCCATTATCTGGTACAAGGCTATAAACTCACTAATCGCAGTTATAATAAAGTCTTTCAGCTTATCAACAGCATTCTGATTTTTCTCATTTGATGTTTGATATTTTAAAGTATAGATGATCTCATCAATGTAGTTAATAAGTGAGTCATCATATCTTCTAACCGCTGCTTGTTTTAAATTTGACAACGTTTGAATTGGATCTTCTAAAATTTCTATAACATCACTAATTTGTTGATCATTATGATTTGTAACCTCTTCTTGTAGATAATCATTTAAGTAATCAACTAAATCGTATCTGCTCTCAACAAACCTAATGAGCTGCAACTTAGGAATTCTAATAGTATTCATATCATTCTCTTCTATCGAGGAATAAACACTAATGGTGATATAGTTTTCCTGAAATAATGAATGGTTCATTATGTACGGTGAGTATTGGGTTTCACCCTTTTTCACATATGGACTTGCATGCGCAGTTTCAATTGAATGGGCAAATGATAAAGCTCTTAGGTGTTTAAAGAACTTATTATCTGTTCCTCGTCCATCGCCTAGTTGATTAAATATATCAATTTTATCTTTTAGTGGATTATCAATTCCTAGCTTATCAAAGAGCTTATTAATTGATTCAACAATAATATCAGTATGAACTATAAATAAAATTAAATTATCAGTTGAGCGGGTATCTTCAGCAAGAAAATCATGAGCAGTTAGAGATTTTATTGAGTCGTCTATCCTATCCATAAATGCACAGATTAAGTTCCAATTATTGGCGTGCTTTTCATCTCTATAAAAAATGGGTGATGAATTAATGAGTTCTCTAAACCTATTTATTTTGCTTTCATCTAAAAAGGGTTTCATATTCTGCACCTAAATTCCAAATTTTCAAAAAAATTGCCATCCATTTTTTAAAAGCCCACCCATGCGGTACCCTGGGTAATTATTTCAATATTAAGAGGGGGGGTTATAGTTTTTTATAGCATTAATTCTTAATTCTAATGACTTTCTTCGAACTATTTCAAATTCTGAATGTGCATCTGCTTGCATGTTAGAACGTGTAATTAAATACTCTAACGATTTTATGAATGTATTTTTATTTTTCATAAGTTTTACTGCCTCTAAATCAGCTTCATGTTCATGTTGATTAACCTTACCCTCGTTAACCTCTTTTACTATTTCTTCATAGGATAGATTCGAATATCCTTTTCCATTCTCTATGCAAATAACATGACCAACTTCATGGGCAATGTACCATCTGAATGCTTGCTCATCCATCCTTTTATAGGTCTCATAATCAAATATTATTATATATTCTTTCTTATCCTTTGATTCAGTTTGTGCAATTAAAGGTATCTTTGTTTCATTCATATTTTCATCGGTGCCTTCTATAACAGCAAGTACAATATTTTTATCATTGTATTTAATATAACCAATCTCAAATACGTCGTATTTTTCATCTTTTGAAACTCTTATCTCTATTGTTCTTTCAAAACTTGAATAAAATTCTGCTTTGAGATTTCCTATATTAAAGTCCTTAACATTCAGTGTTTTCACAAGATTGGGTCTCCTTTTTACTTTGTTTTATTATACCAGTTATACTATGAAATTCCCATCGGAATCAAATAATACTTCTTTCTTTTTAAATCTTTCATGTTCTTCATTATGACAATCCCTACATAACAACTCCAGATTATCTTGATTCAGACTTATGTTGGTGTCATTGACATTATCAACTGTTAACCTAATCTTATGGTGTACCTCTTCACCAATTGCACCACACCGCTCACACTTGCCCTGTGTGGCGTTTGTTTTGATATTGCGAGCAACAAGCCAAGCCTTCGATTTATAGAACCTGTGTAGCTCTTTTGGTTTTCTCATAAGATTCACTTAGTTGTTTTGCTTTAGCGTCTACTTGTTCCCAAGCAACATCAAGATCCACACGTCCAATATGTCCATAAGCTGCTAAGGGTTTAAACTTCACCTTGTCCAGGTTTAATTCTTTGATAATACTTGATGGTGTAAAGTTGAAGTTCTCTTTAATCAACTTCAATAGAACCTCATCCGAAGTAACCCCTGTTCCAAAGGTATCAACCGATACACTTACTGGGTTTGCTACTCCGATGGAATAGGACACACTAACTTCGCACCTGTCTGCCAAATTAGCCGCTACAAGGGCTTTTGCTACAAATCTAGCATAGTAAGCCGCACTGCGGTCTACCTTGCTCACATCTTTGCCAGAAAATGCACCACCGCCATGTTTAGCATAACCACCATAGGTATCAACAATAATCTTTCTACCTGTTAATCCAGAATCTCCATATGGTCCACCAACGACAAAAGCACCTGTTGGATTGATTAAGACTTGAATGTGAGAAAGATCTTCACCGATGAGTGGTTTCAATACTTCATCTAAGATTATCTCTTTAGCATAATCTAATTGAATGCCATGTTTTGTTTGAGCAGACACTACGATTGTTTCATATGCAATCGGTTCATCGTTCTCATAAACAACAGAAACTTGACACTTACCATCTGGTCCAAACACGTGGCCATACTTTGCCTTTCTAAGCTCGTCAATGCTTCTTGCGATGTCATGTGCCACTACGATTGGTAAAGGCATTAATTCAGGCGTTTCTTTGCAAGCGTAGCCAAACATTAAGCCCTGATCACCTGCACCTTGTTCATGATCATTCGTATGATTCACACCAAGTGCAATATCATCTGATTGTTTGGATATCTTTTCAATCACATCGAATGGATCATCATATCCGATTTCTTTTAATGTGTCTAGTACCACTTCTTTATAATTCACTGAAGCTTTAGATGTGACCTCACCAAAGATAAAAACAACATCATCTTTGATGGCTGTTTCTACTGCTACTCTTGCATTTCTGTCTTGTTCTAAATGTGCATCTAAGATTGCATCACTAATTTGGTCACATATTTTATCTGGGTGTCCTTTAAAGACAGATTCACTTGTTATAATTTTCATTTGTTATCCTCGCTTTAAATAGTTAAAAAGGAAGCTTGCTCGCTTCCTTAGTTTTCTGTTTTGTTTTTGATGAGTGGTATGAATGCTGCATACCTTGCGTAATGATATCCTTCACTTTCAACCAGGATACCAAAGTCATGTTTATCCGATGTGACTAACAAGCAGTGAAATATACCTTCCTTATCGCAATACATCAGTTCTAGATGTTCTTTGATGAAATCATAGTCGTTTAATGGGTCTCTGATGAATCCTTCAAATACTTCACTTTCTAGGATTATTGTTTTTTCGACTATAAATTCGTCTTGAGGGATAAGTTCCTCTGGTGTTGGTTTTCTTATAAAATTTACTTTCATGTTGTTTCCTCGTCAATTCTCCATGCTGTATAAACACTTCTATAGGTGCAATCCCAAATGTCTAGTATGACACCATCTTTACAAACACTAATATGTCCTGCCATCTTTAATATAAACGTTCCTTTTGGATGTAGTTGTGCAAAGCCTGTACCTTTAATCCTGGGTTCACCCTTAACCGCTTTAAAAATGTATCTTGGTCGATTCTCTAAATACTTATAGATAAACTCTGTATCCTTGTAACTGGTGAAACTCCATTCACGTTTTTTCTGATTGAGTTCTCTTCTTGTTTCCATGTAGTCTTTATCAAATGCTGTTGAAATTGCTCTGACCACACAGTCACCAGTTTTGATGCCTTTGGGATGTCTGTTGTAATAGTTATACATGCGTATCCCACCCTTCGTTTAACCACTTAACAAGTTCTTTAACTGAGTCCGTTGAGAATACAACTTTTTCATAGTGTGTTAATCGTTCATAGACTGTGTACGTCTTATCATGCCATGGCGAGTTAAGTTGAACGACAATCAATGTAACATCGGATTCTAAATCTGCAATTCTAAAATCATCATAAAGACTACCTTGAAGTGGACAATTGTTCTTGAACCAGACATAACTGTTATCTAGATCAACCTTGCCGCCTGGTTTAATTTGCTTGATGATATTGCCCATGCGTTTGGTTTTATTCTTTAAACTTGAGTCTTTACAAAACCAATCGTACCAGCCAGCTTTGATTTGAACTTTTACATCACTTGATTCAAAGCTTCCACTATTGAACGCTTGAATCCAATCTTTAAGCGGTTGTTGTTTTTCCATCATCAAATCCTCCTATCTCACTTTTTCTAATAAATGCGGAGTATCTAGCATAATTCGAACCATCTGCCTGTACTAGGATTCCATAATCTAATGCTTTAGTTGTTACTAAAATTGCGTGCCACACGTTTTTGCTGTCTGTGTACATTAAATCCTTGTGAGCTTTTATGAAATCATAATCGCCAAGCATATCATCTAAGAACTTATTAAACTGTCTTTGTGATATCTCGACAACTTTCTCAACTACAAAATCATCCTGTGGAATAATCTGTTCTTTGAATGCTCTCGTTTCAAATTTGACTTTCATCGCTATTGCCTCTTTCCTAACCTTTTTTGGTTACTACTATATATCACTCTAAAGGCATCAAATAGCAAGTCAATTCGACATGATTTGCTCACTATAGTGACAATATCTGAAAGTCGTTGATTTGGCTAAGTAGTATCTCTTTTCCATTACGAATGAGATAACAATCATCAAGCGATACTTTGTACTTTAAATAGCGTTTTACAATCACGTCCACAAATCGTTCATCCAGTTCCATGATTCTTGCTCTTCTTTGAAGCTGATCAGATGCGATCATGGTTGATCCAGAACCACCAAATAAATCTAAGACTATCTCATTCACTCTAGATGAGTTTGCGATAGCTTTACCGACGAGTTCTAACGGTTTCATTGTAGGATGTTCTTCATTTCGTTTTGGTTTGTTATATTCCCAGATGGTATCTTGAGTACGGTCATCCACAAAGTAATGAGCAGCACCTTCTCTCCAACCATAAAGAATAGGTTCATGTCGCCAGTGATAATCTTGTCTACCTAAAACAAGTGCATTCTTTACCCAGATAAGACACTCTGCAAGTTTATACCCAGCATTCTTGAAAGCATTTCTAAAGTTGATGCCTTCTGTGTCTGCATGACATACATAAATAGCACCACCTGGTTTCGTATGCTCAAACATATTCTCAAAGGCTTTATAAAGAAAAAGATAGAAGGTATTATCTTCCATCTTATCGTTCATTATTTTTCCAGCTGTACCTTCATAATCGACATTGTATGGTGGATCTGTAAAAACTAAATCTATCCGATCATCTTGGATCAGTTTCTTAACATCAGTTTTTTCTGTTGAGTCGCCACACATCACTCGGTGATTACCTAAGATATAAACATCACCTTTTTGTGAATAAGGCGCATCTGATAGATCATCTGTTGGATCAAAGTCATCATCGGTTGCATTATCTGGTACATTAGCTTCTAGTTCCTCAAATCCAAAGAGTGACATATCCATTTCAATGTTTGCTAGTTCTTCTTCAAGTTTAGCAAAGTCCCAAGTCGCAAGCTCAGCAGTTTTGTTATCTGCAAGTCTGAATGCTTTGATTTGTTCTTCTGTTAAATCATCAGCAATAATACAAGGCACTTCATCTAGTCCAAGCTTAAGACTTGCCTTTAGTCTTGTATGTCCTGCAATAATGACATGATCTTTTGTGATCACAATTGGAACTTTAAATCCAAACTCCTCAATACTCTTAGCGACCGCATCAATTGCAGCATCATTGTTTCTTGGATTGTTTTCGTACTCTTGGAGTACTGATACTTTCTTCATCACGATATTCATTGATCCATACCTCTTCACCTTTTTCTAATCGTTTGGTCATCAGTTCTATTTCTGCTTTTTTCTCGTTATACTCAATACCGAACTTTGTAATGAGTAAATATTTAATCGCTGTGATTTCAGGAAGCGACTGCTTCTTATACTTTGTGATACGTTTTTTAGTACCCGATTTAGTCTCTTCAATCACAGTTTGTGTTTCTTCATATTCAAATCCAACAGCCCGTTGATACATTGCATCGACAAGCTTCTCTTTTAACTCCTCATCCCCATATTGAAATGCTTTGTTCAATTTAGGATGGGCTTTTCTTAACTTAATGAGTGTCTTTTCTGTAATACCTAAGTATTCAGCAACCTGTCTTTGAGTCGCTCTTTTAGATATCATTTCAGATATGGCTTTTAATCTACTATTTAGATGCCCAGATTCTTCCCAACGCTCATACAGATCTAGCATTTTCCCTTTCATTTAATCACTCCAACTGTACAACTGTCATTGCATAAAACTGTAATAGTTTACCAGTTGGAATACTACAAGTATCTCTGCAAAAACAAAAAGGAACTCATTTCTGAATTCCCATTATTTCTAGGCTGGTTTTAAAGCCAGTATTCCATGTTATTTATAGCATATCAAAATAGTCAACTTTTATCTATATGCTTAAAGCATAATCGATAACCTGTATCATTCTTGGTCTTTTCCAACCAATAACAACCTTTAGTTTCATATTGTATTACATTTCTTTTCGTTTCCATTTTGTTAGCCCACATACACAGATTATCGGCGCACATTTTGGTACATATCTATTTATTTTAGTATTAGTATACTTATTACTCTTCTGATGACTCAGACTCAACCACTTGAACATTAAACTCCTCATCTTCAAGGCCAAATTCCTCGAGTATTTTTTCAATAAATAGTAGTTGGTAAACTGTGCTTAAATTTGATTCAATAAATATACCACTATCTTTTATTTCCTGATGTGTTCTTAATAAGTTTTTATCATAAGTAATAGCACATCGTGTTCCAAATGCAGAATAATTGGATTCTGCCAACTTATGTAAAATCGAATCATCTATTTGATACATATTTTCAATCATAGTCTTAGTCATTTGTTTATATGATTTTACAAAAAACTTATCTCCCATGAAAGTAAAACTAACCGGTTTTGTAGAGACCAATTTTTCTTTTTCAATCAAAGAATAGGAATTGCCATTGTTGACTTCATAATCAATTACATTTTCTGCGTTGTCAATGTGAAATATCTCTAGTAACCTGTCTGCTAATTTCATGGCTCTATTTATTATTTCTTCGAGACTCCAATTAGATGCTGATATTATAGATTCATTAAGTTTGTTAGCTTTAGAATGGTTCTTGATAATGGATTTCTTATCATTAAAGCTTTTCTGACCAAGCTCACTATTATAACCTGTAATTGTAAGGTTCCCTAGAGTATGCACATACTTACTCCATATATCTTCTGCATTTTCTCCTAACTCATGTAACCAAACTTCATTCAATGTTTGAGGTAATATATGTTCTATAGTTAACGTCTTTACATCCAAAGTTTCATTACTATTGTTATTTTCTATTGTAGTAAGTAGCATCTTACATAGATTTTTTTTCTGGTACAGATTACCATTAATTAATGAATTCTTAAACTCATCATCAGTTGGCACCCTATCTTTAGTATTAAGTTGCATAAAAAAACTTAATATTGAATCAAAATAATGACTCTTATGCGTTTGATCTTTGAAAATCCTATTGTAAAGTGTTTTATAAAAACCTCGTAAACTGTTAGAAGGTACACCCGTAATGAGTCTTCTTACAGAATAAACTATAAAAAAGTTGAGTACTTTTCGAATTTCAGATTCATCAATAAGGTTCTTATCAAAATCCTCAAAAACAGGAAGTAAAAATGGATAGATTGTACTTTGGTCTATTAACCTCAAATCTGACATAAAACCATTAATCTCTGGCGAGAATTTATTATCTTCCATTATAAAAACAACGTATAAATTTGCGTAGTATTTGAGATCCATTAGCATGGAAGTTTTGTTAAAACCATTTTTCATGTAATAATCTTTAAATTTATCATAAGTGTTTGATTGTGATATGTTGTCTTTTGTTTTAAAATTCAAATAGTCTGTGAAAAATCCTGTTAATGAATTTTTACCTAGTAACTTTTCTATTTTTAACCAATAATCTTCATAAAGTTTTTCTTGGTTGATCTCATTCATCAGTAGAAAATTTCTGATCAAGTCAGCAATTGACAAATCTAAACCTGTAGAATTAATGCTTTCAAAAATTGTTTGAGGATCATCCCCTTTGTCAACATCTAAAATTATCTCTACAACTTCTAGCTTTTTTATACCATAGAGTATGTCACTTAGTGATAATCCTTTTGCTAGCTCAACATCAATTGCTTTAACAAAGTACAGGTAATTTTTTGTAATATTTGAATCTGTACTCATCTCACTATTTTGATTTTTCATTAAAAATGTGAAGGGAACATTATCCGACTTAACTGGTTTTAATTTAATCTTTAAATCCTCACTATTATCTTTACTGAATAAATAGTCAGGAATTTCCGATACTAGCTTAAAATCTGATATCATTATTGCTTTATCTAAAATCGCCTTTAATAGCAAGAGAACTGTTGTTATTCTTTGCTGTCCATCAATAATGATGTCTTCATCAAACTTACTCGAATGATATCCGCGAATATAAACTATTGTTCCTGTGAAGTGTTTTTTATCTAACTTATAGGAATTAATGATATCATCAAACAGTTTTTTACAATTTGTTAGAGACCAATCATAATTTCGTTGATAAACAGGAATTATAAACTGTCTCTTGGGTTTTTCGATCAAGTCTTTTACTAACCATACAGAATCTGCTCTCATGTAAATAGCTTCCCCCTTTTTTACATAAATATGAAATAAAAAAATAAAAAAAGATGTTATACATTATTAGTATAACATCAAGAAGTAAAAATACTCTGACAAAATAACATGAGGTATTACTAAAACTTATTAAAAAATCACTTTATAATTTTTTCCCAAGAAACAGCAACTCATTTACCTTCTCTTTTTTATTTCCTTTACGACTTTCAAAATTAATGCTTTCAATTTTAACCAACTCATATTTAGAAAAGATACTTTTATCAGCAAAAAACTCGCTAATAGTATTAATAGTACCTTCAATATCTTTTTTTGTGTGGTTTGACTCGCTATCTGAGTAACTTAATACTATATACTTCGCTTTTGATTTCTTTATCAAAGAAATCAATATTTCTACAAACCCTTTAATATTAAAACTGGTATAGACGAGTTTCTCTATTCTGTTTTCACCGGATGCTCCAACAATACCTTTTTCAAATGCATTAATATCTTCAATGTTGTGATATTTTGCAATAGTGTTTAATAGATGATAATTTGAATCATATTGACGCCAATTATATGGTGGATCTAGGTACAGAACATCTGCAACTTCATTTACTATTGTTTTAGTTGCATCTTCTTGGAGTATTTTAACGTTTGTTCTATTAAAGCTTAATTCAGGTATATAAAGACGAAACTCTTGTTTAGTATTGGCTCTGTAGTCTTTATAAAAAGCTTGATATGTTGCACTGGTATTAGAAAAAATTGTAACAGATTCTATTAATGCCGTTAATAGAACATAAAACTCATTTTGTTTTAGTGCTTTTTTCATAAGCCAGTACTCTAATGTGTTAAGAATAACGTCAATTCTATATGCATGATCCTTGCTAAAAAATTTTCTACTACCTGCTAAATTTGGTTTATTTATAAGTTTTTGTAAAATTTGAAGATCTCGATTATTTGTAGATATCATAAATTTTTCTAGCTCTATTAAATATTTTATATCATAAGGATATTTGTAAAATTTATCGATTAGTCTCCATTCATTTATTCCATCGGTTCTTAATCTTCTTTTAATGTTTTCTAGTGTCTTCTTATAAACTAAATTGATATACCTGGCGTTGCCTCCGAATTCAGTATAGTTTTTTGTAATAAAATTATAAGGTTCAAATATTGGGTCGTCATAATCATTTTCACTGGCAAAGTAACTTAAATAGACTAATACAATATGATAATTTGAATTATTAATCTTTTTTATAAACTCTTTTGTAAGAACATTTTTATTATCAGAAAATATTTTTTTTAGAGCGCTTTTGAAAACATCAGTATTTTTAAGTTTCTCCAATTGTTCATTAAACTTACAAAAATCAAATAGTTTCTTAAACTCAGGTAATCCAGAATTTTCTATGTAACATTTTCCTAATACGTATGATAAATCATTTATATCATTGCTTATTACATCGAATCCATTCTCTTTAAAATATCTCCCAACATTAGTTGTTCCAGAAAATGCGTCAATCAAACTGTTTATATCTTCATCAACAAATTCAACTACATTTTTATATATTTGAGGTAAAATTTTATCCTTATTACCCATGTATTTTTTCATTTTAAACCTCGCATCTTATAATTAATTCATTGCCTTTTACTTTATTGGGCTGTTGACCAAAATTTCTATATAGGTAGTCAATTTCTTTCACAATCACTTTTTGATAATATTTTTCGCAAATTTCTTTGATTTCACTTTTACTCAAAATACATTGTTTAGTATCCGAATAACTAATTACTAAACTCTTTCTGGCAGTTCTGCACAAACTAATCATGGTATCAAACTCATCATGTGCTTTAGATTTTATGCCAAAAGGAGACTGATATCTATCAGTTCTGTATCTACCATGATACTCTGTGTCAGGATAATCATATTTTACTAGTGTCTCTAAAATGTGATAGAAACGTGAGTAATGTGCATTAGTATAAGGTGGATCTATGTATATGACATCAACTTTATTCATAATATGGTGGTTCTTTTCATAAAACAATTCCTTGTAGTCATAACATAATGACAAATTGTCCCCATAATCAGAAACAATGAGATTGTTAAACTCAACTTGCTTATCTTCCATCAAGGTCTTTATAGAAAGACTTTTTTTAGTTACAATTTTTTTTACTTCTCTTTTTAGCATTTTATTATCATCTATCTTAAATTGTTGTGGTTGTGCAAAATGATCACCAACTGAAGTAACAATATTATTTAAGGCGTATATAAGTAACGAAAGATAAATATAATATTCTGTATCTGTAATCAGCCCCATAGTTTTGTTCTTTTCTAGAGAATATCTAAAACTATCAATAAAAACTGCTTGTTCAAGGCTAAAATAAGGTGTTGTATATTTCAGTGTAAATAGTTCATAGAAACTATCACTATTGTTTTTTTGCAGTTTTAGATATCTTTTTCTTGAGAAAAAGGATTCAGTCCCTTTGAAAATCGGATGAACATAATCCATTTTATCTCCATTTACATGAGGTGTCTTTTCATAAAATAATTTGTATTCTTGTAACTTTTGATAATCGTCTAGATTATCTAATAAATAGCTAATTAGATCCTTTTCGTATTGTAACTGTTTACTGAAAATACCTGAAAGATAATTATAATTATCCCTAAATGAATTAGAGTTAATAATGTTATTTACATCAATTTTCTTGTAATCAAAACTCTTGTCAATTTCAATCAAAGCTTTACCTACTACATAGCTGTACTCTTGTATATCATTTACTACTACATCATTATTAGCGCTTAGTCTTTGTGCTACTATTGTTGAGCCAGCAAACATATCTAGAACAGTACCTCTATTAGGCAATAAATCTTCTACTTCCGAGCTAATTAGATCTAGTAATTTAGTCTTTATTCCCAGATATCGTATTAGTATATGAATCACTATTCCCACTTCCCATTTATCATTGCATTTTTATGCTTACTCATATATTTGCTTTTTTGCTCTGATAAGTCAAGTACAATATCTCTGTTTAGGCCGAATGCCTTAATATTTTGATCATTGAGTTTATCAGAAATCATTATTCTACCATCACTATCAAAACTAAATGCTCTTATGTCAAAAAGAAGATCATGATTAGGACAAAGTAATAGACCATTATTAGGATCTACTTTTTCTTGTGCAGTTGATTTTTGCCATGGCAAAATATGAGAAGCTATTAGATATTGTTCACCTATTATATTGCATCCTGGTATTGCACACTTACAAACACCATCTATCTGTGATTTTTTAACAAGGAATCTTTTAAATCTATTTTGTCCTCGACGACTTGATGTTGTTGTAGTTACATTGTGTCCTTCATGAACAACTGTATCAAGTTCCTCTAGTTCTACTGAAGTTTCTTCTTCAACATCAGAGGCAACAGCAGCCACTTGAGGAGTTACATTAAGTTTTATGCATTTAACAAACTCTTCTCGCTCATTAACATCAAATGATATTAAGAAATCCTTAAAGACTTGAAGCTCACCAGGCTGATATGAAAGTATTCTTGTGAAATTATCTGAATCGAGTACTCTTAATTTATCTGATACCAGATTCATAAATTGATCCACCAATTCCTCATAAATTAGAGTTGTTGAATCAAGCTCAAGAACCACTCTAAATAATGAAAATAGTAGTGCTTCAATTTTTATTGCACTGCTTTGTAGAGATCTGATGCGTTTTTTTACAATTTCATATTGATTATCGATTTCATTTTTCATGAACTCATTGAATTCCATCTCATCGGAATTATAAATATCCAAGTATAGATCCAATAATTGTGGGTCACTATAAAAAACGAATACTCCGTATGAGGGGTTTGACAATGATATATTATCTGATGTTAATAGTATTCTTAAATATTCATCAAAGTTGCTTAAGACCCTATCTGGAAGAGAATCTATAAGATATTGTGAACCTGACAAAAGATTATAATTGCTTCTTAAGCCAAGTGTAAAAATAAAAAGCGTTTTAAGAAATGATGATTGGTCAGGAAAAACGGTTCCAATTTTCAATAACATATTTGCTCTTATACTTATTTCGCTATCAGTTATATCATCAGAATAAACACGCAAATCCCTACAAACCTTATACTTCTGATGATGATCCGTCCCAATGTTATTGTATATATCATTATAGTATTTATAATAAGTGTTTAGTGTTTTTATGTTTGTATTCAAAATCTGATACACACGCTTATTAACACGCGAAGTACTTGTAAATTCCCTCGATAAATCCGGCGAACTGGATAGAATGTTTAATCTATTTTTAAATTTTTCAAAAAGATTCATAGTGTTTCCTCCAATGCTAAACATAACATATATTATATCACGATTAACTATTTTTCTCTATACACCCATGAACTATAATTTCTATTAATTAATGCGTTCATAGAATGAGCTTTTTTTAATAACTATTGTGTATCATGGTATTTATAAATATCAAAACACTTCAACTCATACTTGATTTTGAATCTGATTTAATTTTATAACAAATCCATAATCTAATGATATCTTCTTTCTTTTGGTTGTATGAACTCCTTTTAATCCCTAATTCTCTAAGAATTACTAACACATTACTTCTATCAATATGTGAATCAAGAATAATCTTTTGCTCCTCTTTAAGTGTGTTTTTAAAATCTTGATATTTCATAATTACTTGATTACTCTTGTTTATTTCATCCTCAACCTGATTAATCTTGTCTATCCAGTATAAAAGATTCTCATCACCTTTCTTGTCTGAAGTACCAGATCCAATCTGATCATATGAAATCCCATGGTACCCTATAAGCTTAACTTTGTAATAATCTAGTTTTTCGAGTAGCTCGGGTAGTTTTCTTTTAGATCGTCTTAATTGATCTATCCATTTATAAAACGAGTTGTTTAAACCAGTCTTCGATTGATTCATGGCTATTCTCCCTTCTTCGTTGAAACATCTCTAGATTATTCATTAAAGACTTCCGCATGAAACTAAACTTGTCATCAATTTGTGTTTCAGCTCTTTTTGAATAACTTACGATATAGTCTGTTGCTGCTAAGACATCATCAAATCCATAAATTGACACTGCTTCATCAAACAGCTTATTGTATTTACCAATTTCTAATGTCCCATCTTCTATGTATTGGCTCCTAATGATTGCCTTTGTGATGTAATGATAGTTAGGAAGAGAATATACCCCTTTATCCTTTTTATCCTCTTTATCTCTTTCTTTTTTCTTTTCTTTTTCTTTTTGTGTACTTTTGTATTCAATAACCTTAGTTGAAGTGTCATTATTGTTATCAATAACATTACTTGAAGTATGATTATCGCTATCAATAACTACGGTTGAAGTCGAATTATTGTCTACATTAACTTGTGGCGTTTTTTTATAGAAATTATTCAACTCAAGCATCGTATGTTGATCCAACAACCAATACTTTTGATGTTCAATCCCACGTCTACGCCTTGTAGAGAGCGTAAACTGCCGCTGTATCGCTTTTGAAGTGAATACACCGACACTAAGTAGTTCTTTATCAAATAGCCCGTTAAAACCGGCCCTTAGGATTATTTTCTCAATATCATTGACGCTTGGTGCCCATGCATTACCAATACTTTTAATAAGGGTTTTTGCTGCTTGCTCTGTTGTCATTTCCAAGTAATACCCGTGGGCATAAATCATGGTTAAAAGGCGGATGTATACCATCTCGCCCATCACACCATACATTAAATTTAAATCCGTTATCTTTTCATCTTCAAAAAAACTCACATCGAGTGGGAAGTATTGCAGCCCCATTTTGAACGGTCTCGCCATTATTTTAGTCCTTTCGCATCACAAAAAGCATGCCATTTTTAGGTTTCTATCGATAGCATGCTTCTGTATGTCATTATCTTTTGTTTCCTACGTTTTCCATTTTCATAGCCCTGATACACACATTATCGGCGTAATAAATCATTATTTATTTTTGCTTGTTTTATGAAGCTCATCAATAAACTTTACGAGATTTTCTTTCGATACTCTCCACCCTGGTCCTATCTTAAATGCATGTAGTTTTCCTTTTTTGATATAGGTTGATAACGTTCTTCTTGATACCCTTAATATGTCTGCAACTTCTTCTAGTTTGTAATAATCTCGTGTTGGTTCTTGACGCTTAGTTTCGTTTATCATCTTTTGCTCCCTGGTATTCTTTTAGTATGCGTTCAATAAATGTAATACCACTTCGGTATACATAGGTTCTTTGTGATGTGACTGTACTTCCTTCACTCACAACTTTAGCTTCAACAACTCTAAAATACTTCTTGTCACAATACTCCTGGTGTGGCACATTGGAATCATCAAGGATTCGTTTAGCTCTAAGTATTTTTAAGAGTTCTGTACTTTTTAGACCATGGTATCTAATGACTTCATGAACCATATCTAGGTCTGTCGCACTACCAGTACCTAGTAGACGATCAATATATTTAATTTTTGGTGCATTGAGTTTGAGCTGTGTTTCAACAACACTATGCCTAACCCTTAAATCCTCAAACTCTTCTAAAAATTTTAATGCGACATCTGGATCCTTAAATTCATCGACATTGTATTTTTTGTATTTAATCAAATTTGGTAAAACAGTACGATATAACCAATCACTGATTGCTTCAGCCTCAGTTTTGGTTGATTGAAACATACAACTACTTAAATAGTCAGCGATTATGAAATACTTATTTTTAGACGCTCCGTTTGAGTCTTTTACCTCAAGGGTCTTAACTGCATTTGATGGAATTCTAGAGCGAAAATCGTTGATATTTTTTATACCATAAATATGGGTTAAATCTTTCAAGTTAAAACAGGGTTGATCATCAATGATCGCTGTTCGAACTTTCCCATACCGGTTGTTGTGAAACTCTTTGATCATAATTTGTCCTTTCATTTCTTTTCAATTTTTAGTTGTCTTCATCTTCTTCTTGATTAAGTAGCTTTTGTGCAATAACATGTTCATAAACATGCTGACTTTTGATTTCCGCATGCATATAAATCTCTGTTGTTGCTGGATCTGAATGACGCATAATCTTTTGAGTGTCATCCTTGTTTGCTCCATATTGTCTTGCTAATGTTGCAGTTGTATGTCTTAAACTATGTGCTGTATGTTTATCATCATCAAATCCGATATCTCTAAGTAGATCCTTGATAATACGTCTAATATTTCTGGTTTTCATTCTTTGGCCTAAATACTTAGGTTTATGGTCAACAAATAACGGTTCATACTGGTCGCTCCTTTTCATGATGTATGTTTCAATTGCTTTATTCACTAAAGGCGAGAGTCGAACGAATGAACTCTTCGATGTTTTGCCTTTTCCATGAACATAGAGTATTTCACCGTCATCAATCACATTTAAATCACTAACATCTGCACGTTCGACTTCAACAGTTCGCATCCCAGTTGTTAGCATAAGTAAAACCATAACATAATCTCTGTATTTAATGATGTTTTTATCTGAATTGATTTGAGCAAGTTTTAATAACTGTCTGGATTCACTTTCAGATAAATGCGCACGTTTAAACTTCTTTTCAATCTTTGGACTCTTAATCCCCTCCGATGGATTTGCTCCATGACCGTTCGTATGATACCAACGGTAGAAATTTCGTACCACTACCAGGTGATACTTAATGGTCGTTTCTTCTAGCTTGCGTTTAAAAAGATGGTCACGATAAGCCATAACGTCACTGCGAGTTGGTAAATCAGACAGTGTGTTGGCATAATCCACAAATTGCTGAAGGATCCTTTCATAGGATTGCTTAGTCGTCATACTTACATCGGCATCATCTAGATACTTTTTTGTAAGCTGTCTAAACCCTTCTTTTGATGACATCTTTTCACCTTTCTGTATCAAATTTTTGATTCTATGTTTTTTTGAAAAACAAGATAAATGGCGATTATGTTACCATCTAATTTTTTTGTATTTCTTAATGCCATTAAGCTCTTCATATGAACTTAAATACGAAGCTTCTGCTTTTAGAAACTCTAGTGGTTCCACATGAAGCAATATAATCAATTTAATGACTAATTCAATAGGTAGCCTTTTTCCTCTTTGTCCACCTTCAATTTGCCTGTAATAGACTGCAGAAACGTCAAGTTCTCTCGATAGATACTCAGCTGAATAACCCATTTTGTTGCGATAAACTTTAAGATAGTCACGGATTAATGGCACATGTGATTTCTGTTTTAGGTGCGTGGAATCCTCTTCATACATTTGTTAGTGATTACTCCTTTCTTGCATATTTCACCTGGTGCCTATGATTATAAGTAAAGAAAAGCATTCAAAAAATGACTTATCTACTTATTTGATGAGTTGCAACAAAGAGAGTTATAACTTTCCTATGTTTGCTTATAATTGATACACTCTGTATTAATTATTGTATGCAAAAATCTTGACCAAGCCACATTTGTTGCTCTATAATATAAATAGAAAGGTTAAAGAGGTGAATAATGAACTATCAACTATTATCTGATGATGATTTTAATAATCTTTTCATTAGTGAAAACCTAAAAAGACTAAGACTTGCGAATAATTTATCTACTGTTCAAGTTGCACAAATAATAGGTAAATCTAGACAAGGTTATGTTAACTATGAGTCGGGTGCTAGAGAAATTAGTATTCATGATCTAATAACTCTGTCAGGTTTTTATAATGTCCGAGTAGATGACATTATTGGTAATCCCTATTCAAACAGAAACGAAAAGGCTCTAACATTTAGAACCTTTGAGCATATAGAAGAAAAAATTGTACCATCAGTGCAAATATCTATATCAACCATAAATGATGATATGATCGCATATAAGAAAAGCGATCTTGAAATCGACTTCTTTTGGAGAACTCAAAAGAATCAAAAGAATCGTGTAATGTTATTTGAGTACTACGATAGAGTTTATGTCTCAAAAGTATATTTTAACAAAGACCATGGGGGTTTCTTTTTCATCAATGAAGAGCCTCTATACTTTACAAAAGCTAATGCTGAAAATCTTATCTTTAAAGGTGTATATGCTTCAACACTCAAAAAAGATTTAATCATTGAAAACTTCTTCTAACGATTATGCACTAAGCATATAGTATTGATTTTTCAAATGTGATAAACTGATGTTGGTAAATCAGACGGTTGTTGTCATATGATCAAATTGACGATAGATCCTTTTAAAGGAATTGCTTAGGCGATTCCTTTTTTCTTTGCATCTATATCAATAAAAATGAGTATAATTATTAGTCCAGAAATGAAGTTCAATATAGCTAAGTCAATCGTAGTGAAGCTATTTAATCAAAAACTTATCACTATCGATGAATTTAGTATTATCATCAATAAGCTCGCATCAACCTACGGTATTACAAGCGATCTTAGAAAAAGCAATGATTAAGTCACTAATGACTTGCTATTCATTGCTTTTTGAGTGATGTATATACTAACGAAAGGAGCGGTCAAAATATGAAAAACAAAACCGTAAGAATCATCCAACCAAAGACACATTACACTTTGGATCAAATCAATAATCCAATTACCAGAAAACGAGTATGTGCTTATGTACGAGTATCAACAGACAACTTAGAACAAAAAACAAGTTATGAAGCACAACGAGATGAATATACACAACGAATTACAAAGAATCCAGATTGGATATTTGATGGCATTTATGCAGACGAGGGCATCAGTGGGACTAGCACAAAGAACAGAAAACAGTTTAACTTAATGATCGAAAAAGCACGTGCTGGCCAGATCGATATTATACTTACCAAATCAATATCCAGGTTTGCAAGAAACACTGTGGATGCACTTAACTACATTAGAGAGTTAAGACAAATCAATGTAGAGATTATTTTTGAAAAAGAAAACATTAGTTCCCTAGATCCTAAAGTAGAGTTTCTTCTGACCATCATGTCATCAATGGCACAGGAGGAAGCAAGAAACGTATCAGAAAACGTCAAATGGAATGTTCAACGTCGTTTTAGAGAAGGTGTGCCTATTATCAACCACCAACGCTTCCTTGGATATACTAAGGATAAAAAAGGTGGAAACCTAGTGGTTGTACCTGATGAAGCACAGATTGTTAAACTCATTTTCAATTTATACATTAGTGGTGTTGGTCCAGCTAAAATTGCAAAACAACTCTTTGAGATGGGTGCAAAAACAGGTGCTGGTAAAACAGAGTGGCGACTTTCAACGATTACAACCATTTTAAAAAATGAAAAATACATGGGTGATATGCTGCAACAAAAAACAATAAGCATCGATTATTTGAGTCACACAAGAGTTAAGAATAAAAATCATGCACCTACTTATTATACAGAAAACAGTCATGAAGCAATCATTGATAGAGATACTTTTGAACTTGCACAACGCATTAGAAAAGATAGAGCTAAGGTTAGAATTGGCGAGGATAAAAACCTCTCAAAATATAGTAGAACATATCCTTTAACCGCAATGATTATATGTAGCGAATGTGGTCGAACGCTAAAAAGACGTTATTGGAACTACGGTAAGCCATCACAAAGGGTGATGCAACAGTGTGGTAGCTACATTGAGGGTAAGGCAAATTGTAATGCAAAGGCAAGTCGTCAAGATCTTATAGAAGCAACCACAATCCACATGCTAAACAAAGTCTTCTTAAAAGATCTAGATATCATGTCAACCATTCAAAGGGTAATAAAATCAACCATCAAGGTTGATGATGTTGAAAGTGTCATTGAAAAGTTAACATTAGAAAGAGACGAAAACGAAATGGCATTATCCAATCTAATTGATACAAAAGTAAAAACACCAGATATTCCAGAATCAATATTTAATGCCAAGTATAGAGAATACTCTGATCGTCTTAAAGTTCAAACAGCAGAGATTAACAAGCTTGAACTTGAACACGTAAAAAATTATGATACCAAAAAACGTATGGATAAAATCAATGAGATTCTGGGTAAAAAGAATTTAGTCATCGATGAGCTAGATTCTGAGATATTGAGTACATTCATCTATAAAATGATATCAGTCAGTCCAAATGAGATTGTATACTGTATTGCAGGAACCAAGAATTATTCAGACAATGAGTTCAAAGAACGACGTTTTGAGTTCTTAAATACTGAACCTATCATTGTGGAAACATATCACGCACCTGATGGCTTATCTAAGATGTTATATCGGGTTGTAGTGATATAATTTTTTAGCAAAAAGATGTTCTCACACTCAAGAAAATATATGCTTAGAGCATAGTTTGATGTTTCCACATTGATTTCGATATGTTTCCACATTGGGCAAAAAGCAAAAAAAGAAGCATTTAACCCAGTTTTAAAGGGGTAAATGCTTCTTCTTCTATTATACGAATGGCTTTGTTAAGCCGTTTTTAAAGAAAGCAATACGATGTTTTCAACGTGCGTTGAGTGAACCATATTGCTCGAAAATAGGGTGTTGTGTGTACTCAAGAAACATTAAAATGGCCATTTTGATGTTTACACACACAATCATGAAAAAACAAAGAAACATATAATCTATCATTTCATCTAAAATAGAATACTATTCTTTTTTAGATGAAACAATTCTTTTTTCCAAATGGTGGGTTGCATGACCTATTTTAATACAATTACGCACCCTTGTCAAAATCTATGTACCCCTAGCCTATTTTTACGCACCCCTAAATTATGTCTTAACTAAGAAGTTTTTTTGAAACTTGGAGTTATCAAAAACGACTGATCAAAATACTCTATACAGTCCAAAATAAGTTAATCATTTTATTTTAAAAATTTGACCGTTTTCTATTTTATATATTTTGTTAAACCTATTGGCAAACTCAATATTATGTGTTACAGCAATTACAGTTGTACCATTTGAATTTAACTTTTTAAGGATGTTATATAATTGGTCAGAATTATCTTCATCTAGATTACCTGTAGGTTCATCTGCAAGCACCAAAGTAGGATTATTAATAATTGCCCTAGCAACAGCTACTCTTTGCTGTTCTCCTCCTGATAAATATTTTGCTTTTCTATTTAGTAAAGAATCAATATGTAATTTTTTTGCTATTTCATCTAATTCATTATCTTTATTCTTAGAGAATAATTTTGGTAAAAGTATATTTTGTCTGACTGAGTATTCCATGATTAAATTATAGTCTTGAAAAACAATACCAATATTACGGTTTCTAAACTCTGCTAAAGCTCTCTCATTCATATTATCCAGATTTAAGTTATTATATGTATACTTACCACTAGATAAAGTATCAATAGTTCCTAGGATGTTAACAAGTGTTGATTTTCCTGCTCCAGATTTACCAGTAATAGCAATGAAATCACCTTCATTAAATGAGAAATTCATGTTATTTAAAATATACGTTTTTTCTTTGTCAAAACTTTTGTATGCATTATCTAACCTAAACATATTAATACCTCACATTTTTATTAGTTTTTTTACTGATTTTTTTCTTATTGATATTAATGACATATATGCTTGAACGACAGGAATTATCACTAATAAAATCATTACATAAATCAAATAATCAATTCTAGGAATAGTTAAGCTTAATTGATTATAAGTAGATAATATTATTATAGATGATAATACACCTAATATTAAAGATACTATTGAAGATATTGAACTAACTATAACGATCTCACCTACTAATATTTTCACTAAATCACTAAATTTCATACCCACAATATAAAGGGTCTTAATAAATTTTATTCTATCTTTAACTAATAATTTTATTGTAATATTCATATTAACAAAAGAAACAACTGCAATTAGTACAAAAAAAATGATTGGCAATTGGTATATAATAGAAAAATCATTTAATTCTCGATTTAGTAACTCATTATAACTGACTACGGAATCATCTATAAAATCAGAATAAACACTTTCAATTATTAACTTGGTTTCATTTTCTCCAAAAGTAGAAATTATGTAATAAAACTCAAATATATACTTAGATATCCCATCATTACTTACAAAGATATTCTCGTTTATAAACTCCTCGTAAGATTCTACAGACATTATTGCAATATTAATTCCTTCATAGTTTTCAACATTTATTACGCGGCTTATATTAAATTCCTGATTATTTAAGAAGATTGTGTTTGAGCTATTCAATGTAGAATATACCTGTTGACTGACATAAACATTTGGCAATGTAGTACTGATTTCATTATAAAACACTACATCAAAATCATAGACATTATTATTAATTAGTGTTTTATTAAAATCAATATCTGTTCCTATTATTTCGATATTAGAAATATTATCTATGGTCCGAACAAAAGGGATAACCTCAGAAAAAGATTCTCTAAGTCTTTCATAGTAATTAATATCAATGTCTGAATATCTTGATTCATCAATAATTAGATAATATTCATCTTTAGTTATCGGTAATTGAGAAGTAATCGATTGACTGACGCTCGCAACAAAAAATATGGAAAACACAACCGTTATCCCTGCGATAGCAAGTGAAATAATTGAAAAGAATAATCGTTTCTTCTTATTCATCAATATTAGATCAATCATTCTCATATTTTCACGTCCCTTAACTCTTCACTATAACTACTCTTGATAAATAATATAGAAACTAAAACATTTATAAAAGCTGTGATTGCAAGTACAGATATCAATATAATTCCAGCATTTCGTAGCAGATATAATATTCTTATATATGCTAAATTATTTAAAAATAACGATATAGTAAATAATGATATAACTCCTAATACTAGTGAGGTAATACACCCTATAAGACTTGTGAAAAAAATCTCAAGAAAATTGATATAAATAATTCTTTTTTTAGTTGCACCAACAACTCTATATATAGCATTATTTCTTTTAAATATACTGAAGAAGAAAGTTGCTACATTTATAAAATTGATAACTCCTAGAACAACTAAAACAGATGTAATTGAAGTAATTACCAAGAAATATGTCTCATTATCCATAATTTTACGTTGAATCATATCACTTCTAGTCACCAATACATTGGAGTCTGAAATATTAAATCTATGGTTAATATCCTCTTTTAAATCTTTATCGCTCACGCTTTCATCATAAATTATGTAAAAATCAGGTAATACTGAATTATTAATAATTGTTTTATAGTAACAATAAGGAATATATGCTTGTGTATAATATATATACGGATCAATAGCTTGACCAGCTTCAATACTTTTTTCAATGATTTGTTCTCTAGTCAAAGTATCACTTACTACTCCAATGACTTCAAAATTACCAAGAGATGTTTCGATTTTTTCACCAATAACATTATAAAACCCGAACAAATTCATTGCAGTAGTCTCATCAATAACTACCACTGGATCTGTCATACCTATGTCCCAAATATTGCCATACAACAATTCTATCTTTTGAGTTATCACATTGGAATATCTATAATCAAACGCTGTAACTCCTGTTTCTAAAAAATCAGATGTTATTGCTGAGAAACTTATATTTTGTCTCATAGTTGAGGTTATCTCTGTAGACTTAATCAAAGTAGTATGTTCATAATTATCTCTAAGCTGTTCAACTTCGTTATCTGAAAAATAAAACCCATTAGGATAATATGAACTAGAGAAATTAGTTGTAACCAAAGCAGTCTGTTCATTGAAAGTAATAGATGACTCTATTTTAGTAACTGAAACATCTCTAAACGAAATCATCAAAAAAATGGTAAGTACACTAATGAAAATAAATACCAAATTGTATATATTAAACTCTTTGTAACTCAAAAATTTGTGATATAAATGTTTAGTTAGCATACTTGTCAACTTCCTGTTATATTAGTAATAGTAATTTTCTCTAATTTCATTTGGTATCAAACTAAAATACTCATAGTTGAAATTAGGAGTGTATGAATTAATAAGTTTTAAATTATAAGAAGTTCCATCAAACTCAAAATTGTTTCTTTCTGTATAACTCAATTGATTATAAAAAACTGGTACAAGATCATAGTCAATAATAAACTCATATGGTGTATGTGTCGGTGAATAAACTTTTGTACTAATCAAATCAGTTCCAGAAAAACCCCCATATTTTTTTTCGACAATAACTATTCTTTCAATTATTTTCATCTGTATTTGCATCAAAGCAACACCTGCTAGACTAGTTTCATTCTCAACTTCAAATTTAACTTCTTCACCTTCTGAATATGTGTAATCCCAACTTTGATGATTTTCAAATGTTATTCCAACGCTTGCATCTTTAATAGGACTGTATCCTATTGTGCTTGACATAGTGTACTCATAATGTATATCTACTAGTACATTTTCGTATGAACCAATTAGTTCATTATTAATGATTGGACTAAAGCTATCATTTACCAATGAATTTGTAACTATATGCAATTTATCATAAACATAATAGGTATAATAAGTAATTACGTCCGTTCCACCAATAAAAAAAGGGATTCTTGTTCCTTTTTTAGGATCCACATCAGTATAAAATTTTGTGTATCCCGTCATTTCTGTTCCATAGTAACTTGCACCTGTATCATATGCATATGATTCACTTGATAAAATTAGTACTGATGATATCATCAAGACTAATAGCAAACATAGTTTTTTCATTTAGAATCCCCCTTTAATAACATCTATAGTCAGGATAGGTAAACTCACTACTATTATTATATAAATAATATGGGCTTTCATATACTGAACTATCTGAACCTAAATAATAATAATAACCAACATATCCTAATGTTATATTTTGAGATTCTGTTACTGACGTGCTCCAAGAATATGGACTCCATGTTCCAAAAATAGAAGGTCTAGTGGAAACCCCTGTGTGAATAGCTTCTATAACTTTGGCTTCTATTTTATATACTGGCATTATCACAAATGGATATTCCTGTATGTTGTTTCCAAGCTCAGATATTATCCTAACATTATTGCCATACCTATAGACATCTGTCCAGGTCACACCAAATGTACCTGAAATATCATTTACTGCTACTGTTATACCAACAGTTAAAGAGTTTGTATGAATCATCTCTTCACTCATTAAAAAACTGGCGGAGGAAAGGGGATTTGAACCCATTTTATATATCATTTTTTTAAGTAATTCCCCACCATTTTTTTGAATTTCTTTTCTATATTATAACATATCAAAATCTTATAATGTTTAAAATCCAAAATTCCAATTCTTTTAGTCTTAAAAATTAACCTTATTTATCATCTAGAATCACATGTTTTTGGAGGTTTATGTGCGTTTTTATGTGATTTCATTCAAAATATCAGCATCAAATTGGACACAAATTCCATGAAAAAAATGATGTACTTTTGATTTTTAGGCTTAATAAAGCCTTAAAACTTGCTTTGATAAATTGGACAATTATTTTGGAAAATTGGAATTTAGTCCACTTTTTTTATTTTCGACTTATTTTATTTATTTCATATTATAATGGCTCGAGGTGACTAACTAAATGAGAAAAAGAAAAACAAGTGAACAAAGGGATAAAATCATATTATCTTATCACAAAGGAATTAAGGTAGATGCTCTTGCAAAAAAACATAAGCTTAGTCGTAGTATTATCTATCTATGGATTAGCGAATCAAATAAACTAAAATCAATTAAAAAAAGACACTCTTTAGACTTCAAAAATGAGATTATTAAAAAAATTGAAGATGGTTCAAGGGTAGCAGAAATATGTGAACTATATCAGTTATCAAAATCAACTGTTTATCATTGGGTTGAAACAATCAGTGTCCTACAAGTCAAAAAAGCACAGGCAAAAGTTATTGAAAAAGACAAGTATGATAATTTGTATCAATTATTTAAAACATACTCTGTTACAAATCAAATGTCAGTTGAAGAAAGAATTTCGTTAATCACATTAAACAATCAAACATATCCAATTGATTTCATGTGTCGTTTATTTAATGTTGCAAGATCTACATATTATAACTATATTAATCACCAAACGACTCCAGCAATTGAAAGAGACAAGATACTCAAAGAGAAAATCATGAACATATATATAAAGCAAAACAAAATAGCTAGTGCTTCTAAATATAAAATTATACTGCAAGAACAACAGACCATTGCCAGTGAAAAGAAGATACGGTATCTCATGCATGAACTTGGTCTACAGTTTAGCAAAGGAAACAAATCAAAAAAATACATGCGGCCAAAAACATCTATCAAGTATGCAAATGTATTAAAACAAGCTTTCAATCAGTCAATGCCAAATCGTGTATGGGTAAGTGACATCACAGAGATTAAAATCAATTATAGACCAGTCTATTTATGTGTTATAATTGATCTCTTTTCGAGAAAAGTTATTGCATATGATATATCAAAAGTAAATAATGCAAGATTATCTCTGAGCACATACAAACAAGCTGTAATCTATAGAAAAACACATCCTATGTTGTTTCACAGTGATAGAGGTGTTCAATACACATCTAAGATCTTTAGATCCCATCTGCAAAGGTATGATGTTCAACTATCCTATAGTGCAGTTGGCTATCCTTACGACAATGCTCCTATGGAATCATTTTTCTCTCACTTCAAAAGAGAGTCTGTTTATCCACACTATCCTTTTTCTACAGATCAAGCTTACAAATCAAATGTGCATGAATATATGGATTATTACAATAAGAAAAGACTTCATTCAAGTATTGGAATGATTCCACCTAATTTAAAAGAAGGTCTTTATAGAAAAAACTGACACACAAAGCATTGTGTATCAGCTTTAATAAATATGTCTTGTCGTACTCAAGGAGCTGTGTAAAATAAGCGAAAAACGACAGTTTTAGATGATTGATCACACTTTTTGTAACTATTTACACTTTTTGATTCCATCATAAACGTCTTTTAAGATAGATTTATTGATTCAGTAATGCTATACGAACTTATCAAGTAAACTTAAAATGAGGGAATATGATCATTGAATATTCCTTTAATGAAAAATCAAATAATAGTAATAACAACCAAAACATCAAAAAATGAGAAATAAAATCATCAAAAAAATTGATGTTGCACTCAAGTATGATATAGTTAAGTCAACGAGTTGGTGATATTTCACTATTTAAGCTATTTAGCTGTGATAGAGTATCTTACCAAAAATGTAATGTAGTAAAAACGATAATTACTATGTGAAAGAAATACACACATCGTCCATTGAACAGAATTAGAATAGACATGTTAAGTCGGATTCATAGATTAGATAGGGGTTATAAAACATGAATAAATATGACTTTAAAGCATGTGATCCAATAAAAACCAGCACAGTTGTTTTAATTACGTACACTGCAATCATCGGATTTATCCATGGAGTTGGTGAAATATTTCAAGCAGGAAGTCAAGCAACTTCAAATATGATTTATGCGTTAAATGTTGCTGACCCCTCGGAAGTATGGCATGGAGGTTTGCCAGCATTTACTTTAACACCTAATTTTTTAATTTCAGGAATTTTAACTATTTTGATAAGTATTGCGATAGTAATTTTTGTAAACCTGTTGATTGAGAGTAAGTATTTTATTTTTATTCTACTTATTTTTATTCCCTTATTTCTTTTTGGTGGAGGATTTATTCCTCCTTTTATCGGGATCATGTCGGGTACTTATTATGCAATCCTAAAAAGATCAAATATGAATACTGTGAAACCAACGTTATTAAGAAAACTAGTTGCACAATTATGGATTTACTTGATATCAGCACTTATATTATGGCTTCCTTCAAGTTGGATAATTGGGTGGATTTTCCCTGTATTCAGACTTCAAATTAGTTCTGTTACATTTATTGTTTTTGATCTATTTCTACCATTTCTTATATTAACAGCAGCCAATTCAAAATATAGAATTGCGTCAAATTAAACATTGATGAACAGCAATTTTGTAATATTAATATGGGGTCTTAACCTTAATTTATGCAAATAGCTTAACTTCTTAAAGTAAAATTAAGAAAATAAAAAAAATATTCAGAGCACTAGATTTACTAGTTAATCTCTGAATCTTTTTCTTTTTGAAATTGCTGGATATAATCAAAAATTGACCAATACATAACGTCTTGGGTATGACAAGACAGCAGACTTGGGTATGACAAGGTATAATACACAGCACCTTGGTATAATTGTACTGGTGGAGATGAGGGGATTTGAACCCCTGTGCAAGACACTTTGTGCAGCACTTTCTACATGTTTAGTTCATTTATGAATTCATACCAAAAGCGAGATGAACAAATGCTCTTGATACTATCCTATGTGATTCGTCTAACGTTCTAGGAACAGTGTTAGAGATAACTTACTAAAGTTGGACCGCATCAGAACCGTAAGTAAATTCAGAGTTGGCACGCACCTTTTCTTAGGCAGCGAATTGTAAAGATTGGTTTCCGGTTATTATAACCTCGGCTTTTTTACATGAGCAACCATGACATGCTTATACTGGACGCCATGCCGTGACGAATCCAGAACATCCCCAGCGCATATATCTTACCTCAAGACGTTTCTATTGTAAAGGGTTTTTTAATATTTATTAAAAGTTTAGGTGGTATAATATGAACAAGGTAAGGTGATCATATGCAAAAAATAAAAACAGCAATTGTAGGTTATGGAATGTCTGGTAGAATCTTTCATTTACCACCACTCATTCATCATACCAATTATGAGATTAAAAAAGTGATGACAAGAAATCCAAAAAATCAAAAAGATTTAAGTGTTCACTATCCAGAAATTCAAATTGTTACAGATTATCATGATATTATTGAAGATCCTGAAATTGATTTAGTCATTTTAGCAACTTCAAATGATGTTCACTATGAGTATACCAAAGAAGCTTTGCTTCATGATAAACATGTAGTTTGTGAAAAGCCTTTTGTTGATACGTACACGAAAGCAAAAGAATTGTTTGATCTCGCATTTGAAAAGAAGCGTATTTTACGTGTATTTCATAACCGTCAATATGATGGTGACATGATGACGATTAAAAGACTTTTGAAATCCAAGGATTTTGGACAAATCGTCTCTTTTACTGCACGCTTTGATCGCTATGCCCCTGAGATTTCAGATAACTGGCGTTTTAAAGATACACCGATGTCTGGTATTTATTATGATTTAGCACCACATCTTGTTCATGATGCAGTTGAGCTTTTTGGACTACCCAATTTTGTGTTTAACACGCTTTATGATGATCGTGAAAATACAGAAGTCGATGACCATTTTGAAATGGTTCTCTACTATGATACAATGACAGTCTTTTTAGGTTCACAGATGTTAGAAAGAGATCCAAAACCAAGATTTGAAATTGTAGGTACCAAAGCTGGTTATGTGAAATATGGCTTTGATCAACCTGATGTCGTTAACACAGAACCTAAAGAAGTTTATCAAACATCTGGATTAAGAAGCCAGTTTATAACGACACCAGATCAAAAACAAGACATTCCACTCTATTTAGGTGAGCATTACAGATTCTACAATTTACTTGCTCATCACATTGATGAATATCCAGATGAAGATATCGATCAACAACATGCTTTATCTGTGATTTTAATCATGCAGTTGGGTTTAGTTTCACATCAAATCAAACAAATGATTAAAGTTCCTCATAAAGGATAGATGTCATACAAGGATGCAAGGGTAACTTACATCCCATTTATGTTATACTAAAACACATATAAAGGAGCAACTATGATTAAAGCGATTATTTTTGATATGGATGGAACCGTATTAAATACGATTGATGATATCCATCAAGCTGTCAATCATGCACTTGCACTCAAGAAATTACCACTAAAATCACTTGATGAAGTCAAGATGGCTGTGGGTAATGGTGCACGAAAACTGATTGAAAGAGTCTGTCCAAAACATTTTACAAAAGAAGAATTAAATGAAGTTTTTCATCTCTATCAGTCCTATTATGATCAACATTCTAACGTTCATACAGGTCCTTATGAAGGGATTCTTGAACTTCTTGAAACTTTAAAATCAAAAGGTTTTAAGTTAGCGGTTGTTTCAAACAAGTTTGAACATCTTGTTCAAGGATTAAATGATGAAGTCTTCAAACATTTATTTGATGCATCCATTGGAGAAGTGCATGGTATTCCCATTAAACCAGCACCCGATATGGTTTATAAAGCACTAAATTTACTTGATGTTAAACCAGAGGAAGCCTTATTTGTTGGTGACTCAGAAGTGGACATCGATACAGCTAATAATGCACAGATCATTTCTGTCGGTGTGACGTGGGGGTTTAGACCTGAATCTCTTTTAAGAGAACATCAAGCACATTACATCATCCATGAGCCAAAAGCATTGCTTGATTTGATAAAGGGGGTTAATACCAAATGAGCATGATTAAGTTAGAAAGTGTATCAAAGTTTTATAAATCTGCAGAAACAGTTTCAGTAGGTATGAAACGAATCAACCTCGATTTTAGTCTCGGTGAGTTTGTTGCTGTTACGGGTGAATCCGGATCAGGGAAATCAACGTTATTAAACGTCATCAGTGGTCTAGATGGTTATGAAGAAGGAGAACTCTATATCAATGGTGAGGAAACATCACATTACACCATTGCAGATTGGGAAAGATATAGAGGTTCAAATATTGGTTTTGTGTTTCAAAACTATAATATCATCGACTCCTTTACCGTTTATCAAAACGTGATGTTAGCGTTAGAAGTTCAAGGCTATCCTACAAAAGAAAGAAAAACACGTGCACTCGAACTGATTGATAAAGTCGGATTATTATCACATAAGAACCATAAAGCATCGAAATTATCAGGCGGACAAAAACAAAGAGCAGTTATCGCGAGAGCTCTCGCTAAAGACTGCCCAATCATTGTTGCTGATGAACCAACGGGTAACTTAGATAGCACATCTGGTGCACAAGTTCTAAAACTTCTTCATGACATCAGTCATGATAAATTGGTTATCGTAGTTACCCATGATTTTGAACAAGTAGAGGAGTATGCGACACGTAAAATCAAAATGCATGATGGTGAAGTTGTTGAAGATAAAATCTTAAAAAAGGCAGATATGATTGAAAAAGGTGTTTTACCTGGACATCGTGGTATGTCTCTTTTTACACTGTTACGTTTTACCTTAAGATCTTTATTTTCTGCACCAAAACGTTTAGTTTTTCTTGTGTTAATGCAAGCCATCGTGATGATTGCATTTTCTTTGGTTTATACATATCGTGTAAGTCAGTTGAGAGAAGCTGAAAATAGACAATCATCTCGTTTTCCTAATGTTACAGAAACTCGCGTATTAGTCGAACGTAAAAACGGTGAACCTTTTACAGCAGAGGATATTGCCTATTTCAATAGTCTAAACACAGTAGAATATGTTTATGAGAATGGGCTAGCTTTTTACAATTCATCAAGACTTCATGTATTTGAAAATAATAATTATTATGATGATGGATTACAAAAAGTTTATTATTCATCGCAATCAATTAGTGGTACTGATACAGCTAACATGCTTCGAGATAGTGATGTTGAAGGAAGAAAACCAATATCAAAATACGAAATTGTTATTGGCCATCAATGGATGAATTATTATGTTGGACAAACGATCAAAATTGGAACAAGTAGAGAAATTCCTGAAAGTAGCCTAGACATGTTTATTGGTGAATTTACCATTGTTGGTATCGATAAATTAAGTAGAAACATTCTCTATTTTTCTGATGAATTCTTAGCAGATGCAAATGTTGATCGCTATACAGTTGATCATCAAGCTAGAAGTCAACTTCTCTATATTGCACAAGGTAGTTTTATGTATGGAGATGAAGTTGATAAGCAGTGGTTACAACTTGATGAAACACTCGATGGTAAGAAAATGATTCTTCCAGCTGGTGGTGATGCACCAACAACAACTACTGTTACTCTTGATACATGGATATGGGATGAAGTGACATATGAACAATATCTTTATTCAGTAACTATCGAGGGTATTGAAATTTCATATGATGATACGGGAGCATTTTGGTATGGTAGAATCAGTCCTGATGTATATGATATCTTAGTTGAACATTTGCTTGAGGACTTTGAATACACATACTTATCACAAAACAGACCGGTCGCATCTTTATCTGTTTTAGGCAGAAATAATGGTGTTAAAACAGTGAATGCGATTGACTATAACATATATAGAGCAATCTATCCTGCAAATATTCCCGATTTATCATCAGGACCGATGGTCTTTTTCGTAGGACTTTTTACAGGTATTTTAATGATAATCATGGGATTATTATTCTATTCGATTGTCCATGCAGTTACAAAGAACATTATGAAGAGTAGAAAAAAAGATTTTGCAATCTTTAGATCCATTGGAACTAATAAATCGACATTAGCGAAATTGGTCGTTTTAGAACAAGTCATGATTGCAGCAATTTCGTCTGTGATTATGCTTGTTACTCTTTCGATTTTAGGCAGTCAAGTTCCGGGTATTTATAAAAATATTCAATACATGGAATTGATGGATTACATAACACTCATTGTGATCTTCTTACTCTTTGGTGCATGGCTAGGTGTAAGATTTAATAAACGTGTCTTTAAACAGACCGTCATTGAATCGATTGTTACAGCGAAGGAGGATTAGCACATGATTACAGTACGTCATATCCATAAATACTTCTTCAGACATAAACGAAACGAGATCCATGTTTTAAATGACATGAATATTGAATTTCCAGATAGAGGTTTAGTTGTTTTGCTTGGAGCATCTGGTTCAGGGAAAACAACATTATTGAACGTCATTGGTGGTCTTGATTCAGTTCAAGATGGTACCATTCAGTTTGATGAACATATCATTTCAGGATATAAATCTGCTGTTTGGGATAAGATCAGAAATGAATCGATTGGTTATATTTTCCAAAACTATAATTTATTACCGCATCTATCCGTTTTTGACAATATTGCCTTAGTTTTAAAGATGGCGGGTATCACAGATCCTAAAATTATTGAAGATCGTGTGAACTACATCTTAAAAGCAGTCAATATGTATCCCTTTAGGAAGAAAAAATCGACACAATTATCAGGTGGTCAGCAACAAAGAGTCGCGATTGCACGTGCTTTAGTTAAAAATCCACGTGTGATTATTGCAGATGAACCAACAGGTAACCTAGACTCTAAAAATACATTAGAGATCATGAATATCATCAAAGAGATTAGTAAAGATAAACTCGTCGTTTTAGTAACTCATGAAAAGGATTTAGCAAGCATTTATGGCGATCGTATTATTGAAATCAAAGATGGTCAAGTGATTAAGGATTACGATAATGATCCAACGCATGAACACGATGTTTCAGATGATAATATCGTCTATTTAAGAGATATGATTGATCGTGGAGTGATTGAAAACGAAGCCGTTAAAGTCTCATTTTTCCAAGATCAAGATCAGCAGGTAGATCCCATTAGTATTCGTTTGATCATTAAGAATCGAACACTTTATTTAGATGTCGATTCGAGTATCGAGAAAGTCAAACTTTTAGACCAAAGTTCAAATTTAAACATACGTGATGAACATTATGTCAAAAAGAATAAAGAAGAAATGCTTGAAACAAGTTTTAGATTGGAACACTTAGAAAATAAAGAAGTGAAAAGAGAGTATAAAACAGTTGTTTCATTAAAACAAATCTTTATGCTCGCACTTCAAAAGATTTTGTATTCATCGCGCAAGGGTAAGATTATGCTTGTGAGCTTTGGATTAACAGGTGCTGTTTTAGCGATTGTGGTTGCGATGTTAGCATCTGCATTTATTCCTGATTTATCCTCAAGACCATACGAAGAAAATTATGTCTATGTTGAGGATTATGCAAAAGACTTAACATGGATAGAGTTACAAGGCCTTTTAAGTGATGATGCCAATGCATTCATTAATACCTCACAAACCCTTTCTTTAGGCATTATTGATCCGATTGAGCCTGATAGGGATCTTTTATCTGTGAGTTCAACCCATGATTTAAAAGAACATGCAAAAGGTCGAATGCTTTTAGGCAGAAAACCTATTGCAGATGATGAAATCATGATCACGCGTGCAGTTGCTGATACGATCATCAAAGGTGTTGGTGCAGAATTTGGAGTTTCGTCATATAAACATTTGACGCTTGAAAGATATCGTATGGGAAGTTTAGAAGTTAAACTTGTTGGTATCATCGATAGTGAGGTTAGAGTTACCTATTCATCGAGACATTTATTTAATGGTGTTCATTATGCAAATGTAAACAAGACATATGGGAATTTTAAGGCATATGGATCGATTGTTAAAGATGAAGTAGAACTCGTTTATGGCGCACTACCTACAGGTAATCAAGTTTTAGTTTCAAACACGCTTTTCGGATTAATGTTTAGTGCACCTGCATCAGGTGCTAGTTTCCCTGTGACGGATACTGTGGGGCAATTTGTGATTGCTGGGGTTTTTGATGAGTCTACTCCCATGATGATTGCTTCAGATATAAGTGTAGAAGAACTCCGTTTTTTAAGTACTTCAACGTATTACGTTTACACGAGTGATACTTTTGGTCTCGTTGAAGATATCGAATCTCAAGTTGCTAGAACCTATGATGTCGTATCTCAAATCAGATTAGATTTTACACAAAATACTGTCGAACTGAAAGTTGCGATGAACAGTATTTTCCTAGTTGTTGCTGGTTTTACACTTCTTGGATTTTATTTTGTGATGAGATCATCCATGGTTTCTAGAATTTACGAAATTGCTGTGTATCGTGCATTAGGCATGAAGAAAACAGAACTGATGGTCTCATTTTTAATTGAAGTTATCATCTTAACAACAGTGACATCACTCGTTGGTTATGCTGTATCTGTTTATGCACTAGCGATGGCAGATGATACGTTTATTGGCATGTTTAGATTATTTGTAATTTCACCCATCTCAGTCTTTTTAGGGATTTTACTCGTTTATGCGATTAATTTAGTGGGTGGTATGTTACCGATTTTCATGTTACTCAGAAAAACACCAGCTCAAATTCTTGCTCAATACGATATTTAAAATTTAAGAATAAAAAGAGGAAATTTAGGTTTCCTCTTTTTTTGTATGCCCTCATTCAATTTGTTTAGTCTTATGTTTATGTATGATCAAGTGATGATTCTTTTACATCCACGTCGTGACATCTTCAACATCGAGTCTAACAGAAGGATAACCAACTTCAGCTGCTTTTCCGATTGATAGAATAAAGACAGGTTTATACCTTGTATGATCAAGACCTAATGCATGTGCGATTTGATCATGTCTAAAGCCACCAATGGGACATGTATCATAACCATGTTCTCTAGCAACATGCATCAGTTGCATAGCAACCAATCCAGAATCGATTAAACCGCCTTTTTCAATGCCTTCTTCAGAAAGCGTTGGAACCATGTTAGCAATGTTTCTGAGCTGTTTTTCTCTGACCTCTTCAGGCATTAAACCTTGTTCGATGGCAAGATCAAAAATTTTTTCAGCGAACTCAAATTTTTTGAGATCAGTAAAAATGCAAATCATTGCTGCAGATGTATCAAGCTGTAGCATATTCCCATAAAGAACAGGTCTAAGCTTTTCTTTAGCTTCATTTGATTCAACAACAATAAAGCGCCATGGCTGCATATTCATTGAAGAAGGCGCACGTGTTGCTTCCTCTAACATGTTCTTCATTTCTTCTTTACTAATTTTTATAGTGGGGTCGTATTTTCTAATTGAACGACGTTCTGTTAATTTTGACATGATGATCATCTCCCTATCTAAAAAAAGTATAGCATGATTTAAAAATATGTGAAATCAAAGTGCCTTTGAAACCTATGCTATAATGAAAATGAAAGGGTGACATTATGCCAACACAAGTGATATTAATTCGTCATGGAGAACCACGCTATGACGAAATACAAGAACGTGGATTCCCAGGAATGGGTTATGAATTAGGAAGATTGACAGAACGTGGAATTAAGCAAGCAGAAGAAAGAGCTAAAGATCCACTTCTAAAAGGTGCTACTCTTATTGTTTCATCGCCTTACACAAGAGCTTTACAGACTGCAGCTGTCATATCTAGAATCACACAGATTCCATTAGTCGTCGAAAATGACATTCATGAATGGATGCCGGATGCAACACTAAAATTTGAATGTGAAGTAGAAAAATCATATGAAGAATATGTGAAGTTTAGAGGGATTGCTTTACCAGAGCGTAAGAATCCTTGGGAAACCTATGAAGCACTTCAAAAACGTGTCAAAAATGCATTAAACAAATATAAAGAATATGATAAAATCATTGTCGTTTGTCATGGAGTTGTCATGTCAGCGTTTACTAGATTTGATGATATCATCGAGCACTGTGGTTTGCGTGAGACGGTGATTTAAATGGATATCAAAAGACTTGAAGACTGGTATCGAGTGTCACATCGAAAACTATTGTTTAGAGAAACTAAGAATCCATATCATATATGGGTGAGTGAAGTGATGCTTCAACAGACGCAAGTTGATACAGTTTTACCTTATTTTGAACGTTTTATTCGCGTTTTCCCAACACCAAAAGACCTAGCACATGCTGATGAAGAAGTGTTGATGAAACACGTTGAAGGATTGGGTTACTATAGACGATTTCGTAACATGCAAAAAGCAGCTATTTATATTGTTGAGAAATTTAATGGTGAGTTTCCAAAAAACTTTGAAGATGTATTATCGCTTCCTGGAGTGGGTTTATATACTGCTGGAGCCATCATGTCAATCGCTTATAACAAACCTTATAGTGCGCTCGATGGTAATGTCATTCGTGTACTTTCCAGATATATGGGTGATGACAGAAATATGCGTATTGAGAAACATAAAAAAGATCTCGATAAGGTCAATCAGTCCATCATAGAAAAAGCGACACCTGAAATTTATACTCAAGCCATGATGGAACTTGGTGCAACCATTTGTAAACCTAAAAATCCTAAATGTGAATCGTGTCCTTTACAAGAACACTGTTTAGCATATTTAAACAATCTACAAAGTGAATTACCTGTTTTATCGAAATTAAAAGAACCTATCCATAAAAATTGGATTACACTCATCATCAATGAGGGTCAGTATATCTATTTAAGAAAAAGAGATGAAGAACTTCTTAAAGGCATGTATGAGTATCCTCAATTTGAAGCTGAAAGTATTCAAAGTGTGGTTGATTCTTTAGAAGAAGCAGGAATCAGACTTGAACCTACTTCGGTATTTAAAACCTATAAACATGTATTCAGCCACCAAGTTTGGCATATGGACGTTTATCACGCACGTTTATTATCTGAGTCAAATGACAATTGGACAAAAATAGATATAAAAGATATTTATCAAATTCCGATGGCGATTGCACACCGCAAGATAAAAATATAAAAAGAAAACCCCATGTTCCTTTAATAGAAACGTGGGGTTATTTACGATATGGGAGTGCAAAACCTACAACCGATACGATAGGTACTGGCAGTAAGAAGAGTAACCAATCATTTGGATGTTGGATGATTAGGAAAGCTAACAAACTGATGGATAATGTTAGAAGTCCAACAAAGAATAAAATCAATAATTTTCTCTTCGAAATAACTGCAAAAACTAAGAATACAATCATCGATACAGGTAAAGCAGCGATGAATGTCATCCAGATACCCGTTTTATCATTTAAGGTAAGGTTTAATACAACAAAGAGTAGAACAGCAATCAAAAATACAGTTGAAACAATCAAGAAAGATAACTTAATAAGATATGGCTTTTGTTCACGTTGTTTAGAGATCTTTTCAATACTTTCAGGTTCACTATATATCAGCTCATCGATTGTCAAATGGAAAAGAAAAGCAATCTCTCCGATGGTCTGAACATCGGGTAATGCTTCACCACGTTCCCATTTAGATACAGCTTTATCGCTATAGTTTAATTGTTCAGCAAGTGCTTGTTGTGTAAAACCATGCTGTTTGCGTAAACGTATCAAATTGTCCATAAAATGAATTTTTTTGTTTTCCATGGCATCATTATACCATTTTTATCAAAAAAACAACCTAATTCTACTGTCAGTAGAGACGATTTTTTAAAACTCTACTGACCTTAAAAATTTAGTAGGAAGATGTTTTATATAGGTAGAGTTATAAATCTCATTGAAGGATTTATAATAGAAGTGAACGAAAATATTTTTAGAAACGAGGGAGAATATGCAACACAAGCCACATACAGATTATGTGATCTTTACAGACTCATGTAGCGATTTAACCGTTGAACAAATAAAAACGATGGGGGTATCCGTGATACCATTATCGGTAGAATTAGAAGGTAAATCCTATTTTAACTATCCAGATGAAAGAGATATCTCATTTCAAACGTTTTACAACATGTTAAGAGAAAAATTAGTTGCTAAAACATCCATGGTTGGGATTGGCCAGTTCATGGAAGCATTTGAACCAACTTTAAGAGAAGGAAAAGATGTTTTATACATTGGATTCTCATCTGCTTTATCAGGAACGTATAATTCTGCACATCTTGCAGCAAAAGAACTTCAACAAACCTATCCAGAACGTAAAATCATAACAATTGATTCTAAAGGTGCATCTATGGGTTTAGGTTTACTGATCTATTATGCATATCTTGGAAAACAAGATGGAAAAACCATTACACAATTAACGGCATATGTCGAAAGCATAAAACTTAAGATTACACACTTATTTACAGTAGATGATTTAGGTACACTGATGCGTGGTGGTAGACTCTCTGCTACTTCACATATTCTAGGAACTCTACTTAAAGTTAAACCCATTCTACATGTTTCAAATGTAGGAAAACTTGTACCAATCCATAAGGTAAGAGGTAGAAAACATTCACTTGCTACGATGGTTGAACTTACTCAAGAATATATTGATTCATCTTTTGAACAAGTGATCTTTATTTCACATGGTGATTGTATCGATGAAGCTAAAGAAGTAGGAGAAGAATTAAAGAAAGTGCTTAAAGTTAAAGAAATTGTTTATGGGTATGTTGGACCAGTCATTGGTGCGCATTCAGGTCCAGGAACGATTGCAATCTTTTTTCAAGGATTTAAACGCTAAAAAAAAACGGGATTGTCGCATCATGCGACAGTCCCTATTTTCTTTGTTCAAAAAACTCTAAGAATCCTTTGTTTTTCTTTAAAACAAGATAAAGTGGTAAACCAAGTAAATATAAAACTGCAAATTCTCCAATGAATACGGATGTGATCGTTACACTAAGGGTCCCTAGTAAATACCCATAGGTTAAGACATATCCAATGATAATTCCATTAAAGATTGCTGGGAAAAGCATTGATAGAATGGGTTTCTTTTTAAAGATGATCATGAAGATACCTGCGAGTAAGGTTGCAATTGGTCCTAAAACCAAATCGAGTGGGATCGCTCCATAAATTAAACTCGAAACGAATACGCCAAGAGTTAATCCAACCACGCTTTTCTTATCAAAGAAAACCAAAATCATTAAGGCTTCTGCAATTCGAAATTGAATTAAACCGAAGCTTGCAAAACTAAAGATGTACACGAGTACCGCGTAAATCGCAGCAATCATCGTTTGCCGCGCTAAATCAATTAAAGTCCATGTTTTCAATTTGTAATCTCCCTGTTTTTATTGTTCGAGCTGGTTTCCTAGGGTACAGCTCGTTAAATTACTTCACTATTTTAGCAAATACATGCTATAATTACAAGGTAAAGGATGAGATTATGAGTATAAAATTTGAAGTACTTCACGTTTGCAAACAAAGTGGAGCAAGATTAGGACGATTAACAACACCACATGGGGTTTTTGAAACGCCTTTTTTTATGCCTGTGGGTACACAAGCAACTGTTAAAACATTAACACCTGAAGAGATCAAGGAAGTCTCTGAAGGCTTAATTTTAGGAAACACTTATCACTTATGGCTTCAACCAGGTGCTGATATCGTAGCTGATCATGGTGGTATTAGAGGTTTCATGAAGTGGGATGGAGCACTACTGACTGATAGTGGAGGATTTCAGGTTTTTTCACTGACGGACATGAGAAAAATCACAGAAGAAGGGGTTCATTTTAAACATCATAAAAATGGATCATCACTGTTTATGTCTCCAGAAGATTCGATTAAAGTTCAAGAAAAATTAGGTGCCGATATTATCATGAGTTTTGATGAATGTCCACCACCTTATGCAACGTATGAATACATGAAAGATTCTGTCGAAAGAACATTACGTTGGGCAAAAAGAGGTAAAGAAGCACTTTCAACAGATCAAGCATTATTTGGTATTGTTCAAGGTGGTTTAAATAAAGAATTACGTCAATATTCAGCAGAAGAACTCATCAAAATGGACTTCCCAGGATATTCTATTGGTGGCTTATCTGTGGGTGAAACAAAGCATGAAATGTATGAAATGACAAAGTTTTTAAACCCGATTTTACCCTTTGATAAACCCAGATATTTAATGGGTGTTGGTGCGCCAGATGATTTAGTAGAAAACGTGATTAATGGTGTTGATATGTTTGATTGTGTGCTACCTACACGTATTGCTAGACATGGTACTGCACTCACGACAGAAGGTAAAATTGTCATTAAAAATCAGACCTATGAGAAAGATATGAGACCTTTAGATCCATTATTATATACACATGTATCTAAATATACGAGATCTTATATCAGACATTTGTTTAAAGGTGAAGAAATCTTAGGTATGCGTTTAGTCACTTACCAAAATTTGGCTTACTTAAAACATTTAATGCAAGAAATTAGACAAGCAATTAAAGAAGATCGACTTCTCGATTTTAAAGAAGAGATGAAGAAGAAAACGAATTATTTCAAATCGAGATAATAGACCTTTAATTTAAATGAAATCTATTGTAAAATAGATATAGTGCTACGAGGAGGGTTACTTATGGTATTTGGAGAGTCAGACAATTTCAACCAAAAGCCAATCATCAAAGTTATTGGTGTTGGTGGTGGCGGTGGAAACGCAATTAACCGTATGATTGAAAACGACGTCAAAGGCGTCGAGTTTGTTGCTATGAATACGGATGCCCAAGTACTTAAGGTCTCTAAAGCAGAAACCCGCGTTCAACTTGGTAAATATTTAACTCGTGGTCTTGGTGCTGGTGCTAAAAAAGAAGTTGGCAAAAAAGCAGCAGAAGAGTCCATTGAAGAAATTGAAGAAGTATTAAAAAATGCAGACATGGTTTTTATCACCGCAGGTATGGGTGGTGGAACAGGTACTGGTGCTGCACCCATCATTGCAAAAAAGGCTAAAGAAATGGGTTGTTTAACGATTGGTATTGTGACAAAACCATTCGCATTTGAAGGTCCAGCACGTATGGAAGCAGCCATTTATGGATTAGAAGAATTAAAACCACACGTGGATACACTTATTGTGATTCCTAATGAAAGATTATTAGCGATCTCTGGTCCAACGACACAACTCCTTGATGCTTTTAGAGAATCAGATAATGTTTTACGTCAAGGTGTACAAGGGATTGCTGAAATTATTGCTATTCCGGGTTTAATCAACGTTGACTTTGCAGACGTTAGAACTGTGATGGAAAATAAAGGTACTGCACTCATGGGTATCGGTATTGCATCTGGTGAAAACCGTGCGATTGAAGCTGCAAGAAAAGCGATTCACTCGAAACTTTTAGAAGTGTCGATTGATGGTGCTACGGATGCAATCGTTAATATTACATCAGGCACAAACATCACACTTTTTGAAACAGAACAAGCTTTATCAGAAATTAGAAATGCAACTGACCGCGATTTAAACATCATTTATGGTACAACCGTTAACCAAGATTTAGATGATGAATTAATCGTGACTGTGATTGCAACCGGATATGAACTAAAAGCGAAAGATTCAACCATCGAAAATCTCGCATCTGAAATCTTTAATAAGAGTTCTGATGAACAAATGAAACTCACACGTTCTGGTTTACGTAATCAATCTTATGAAGAAGACGATGTAGCTAATGAACCAACCGAAGGTAAGAAGAGAAATCTGCCCTCTTGGTTGATTAAAAAAGGAAAATTTTAAAAGGCCTTGTGCCTTTTTTACTGAAAGGAAGTTTATCATGTTAAAAGCAGGAATTGTTGGATTACCCAACGTTGGAAAATCCACACTCTTCAATGCCATCACGAAAGCAGAAGCACTTGCTGCAAACTACCCGTTTGCAACCATCGATCCGAATGTCGGTATCGTTTATGTGCAAGACCCAAGACTTGATGTCTTAGAAAAAATATATAAGCCTAAAAAAGTTGTGCCAACAGCTTATGAGTTTATTGATATTGCTGGTCTTGTTAGAGGAGCTTCAAAGGGTGAAGGTCTTGGAAATCAATTTTTATCACACATTAGAGAAGTCGATGCGATCTGTCAGGTCGTTCGCTGTTTTGAAGATAGTAACATCACCCATGTTGAAGGCAATGTGGATCCAATTCGTGATATTGAAACAATCAATGTTGAACTTAGTCTAGCTGATTTAGAACAAATTGATAAGCGTATCTCACGTTTAGAGAAAAAAGCGAAGGCTAAAATTAAAGAAGCTCAAGAAGAGTATGATGTTTTAGTGCGTATTAAGTCAGCACTGGATCAAGGAATAAGCCCAAGAACCATTGATTTTACAGAAGAAGAGCTTAAAATGATTAAAAACTTTAGTTTATTATCGATGAAACCTATGATTTATATTGCAAACGTTTCTGAAGATGATCTTCATCATCCAAAAGAAAATAAACATTATCAACGTTTATTAGATCGTGCACACAAAGAAGGTACTGAAGTCGTTTTAATTTCCGCTCAAGTTGAAATGGAAATTGCATCTTTAGAACCTGAAGAACAAGTCACTTTCTTAGAAGCATATGGACTAAAAAAGTCGGGTTTAAATGAAGTGATCGAAAAGTCTTATCAACTTTTAGGTTTAAAAACCTATTTTACTGCAGGTGAACCTGAAGTAAGAGCATGGACGTTTAAACAGGGTATGAAAGCACCTGCATGTGCTGGTATTATTCATTCTGATTTTGAACGTGGGTTTATTAAGGCTGAGACATTAGCTTATGACGATCTGATTAAATATAAAACGCCACAAATCGCCAAAGAAAATGGTCGTGTACGCCTTGAAGGAAAAGATTATGTCGTACAAGATGGTGACATCATGCTTTTCCGCTTTAACGTCTAATGTTTTACCCTCATGTGACAACGATTTGTGCATCGAAATATTTTGATGCAAAACAAATGCGTCAACTTCATGAAAAAGGCGTTATACATGTTGGTGAAAATAGAGTTCAAGATATGCTAAAGAAAATGGATGATCTCAACGATCTTAAATTAACATGGCATTTCATTGGGCATTTACAAACCAATAAAGTGAAAGACATGATCAATAAAATTGATGTTCTTCATACGTTAGACCGTCTTTCTTTAGCAGAACAGATCCAAAAGTATGCAACACATCAGATTCCTTGTTTTATTCAAGTTAATTTAACAGATGAACCACAAAAAAGTGGCATTTCCCCTGCAAATTTGGGGCAATTTCTTATAGAAATTAAAAAATATGATAAAATAGAGATAATCGGTTTAATGACCATGGGTAAAGATGAAGATGATGAAAAAACGGAAGAAGCATTTCATCTATGTGATGAACTTGCAAAAACATACAATCTTCCTTACCGCTCCATGGGCATGTCAAACGATTATGAAATCGCCTTAAAATGTCATACAACACACTTACGTCTAGGGCGTAAATTCATGGATTTGCTCGATTAGGAGGGACTATGGGACTATTTTCAGTTAACAAAAAGAAAAAGGACAAAGTGATTGAAGAGAAAGTTGTCCAAAAGTCAGATCAAATCGTTTTTGATAAGTTATCTTCTGATGATGATGCTTATTTAACAAATTTAGCAGACTTGCTGTTAAAAGGTCAACCTCTGATCTTGAACTTTGAACCACTTGATATTGATCAAGCGAATAAAGCAGTTGCATTCTTCTCTGGTATTGTTTATGCCATCGAAGGTGAAATAGTCAATGTTCAAGAAAAAGTATTTATGTTTGCTACCAAAGATGTTTATGATGATGGTAGCATTGAAGACTTTTTAAAAGATTTTGTCGAATAAAAAAACAATTAAAGCTTGCGAAGAGAAGGACACGCAAACTGTTGATGCAAAAAGCGAACTGGGGACGGTGGAAGCCCAGCTGCCTCTCGATAGGGAGTATCACCTTTGAGCAATTACGAATGAAGTGCCAGGATTTATTCTGGAACTAAGGTGGTACCGCGGAACAACAATTTCGTCCTTAGCAATAAGGACTTTTATTTTTATAAAGGAGTGAAAGAATATGGACTACAAAGACACGCTACTCATGCCTAAAACCGAATTTCAAATGAGAGGAAATTTAGGTGTTAGAGAACCAGAATTCCAAAAAAGATGGGAAGATTTGGATCTCTACAACAAAGTATTAAAGAAAAATAAGGATCAGAAACCATTTATTTTGCATGATGGACCTCCTTATGCAAATGGTGACATTCATATTGGACATGCGTTAAATAAAATCTTAAAAGATTTTGTTTTGCGTTATCAAACGATGAAAGGACATTATGTACCTTATATTCCAGGTTGGGATACACATGGATTGCCCATTGAAACAGCTTTAACTAAAAAAGGGATCAACCGTAAAGAAATTTCTTTAGTTGAATACCGTAAATTATGTAAGAAATATGCAGAAGAACAAGTTGAAAGACAAAAAGGTCAATTCCAAAGACTAGGTATTTTAGGTGAATGGGATAATCCATATATCACGTATACATCTGATTTTGAAGCTGAACAAATCAATGTGTTTGCAAAAATGGTTGAACGTGGTCTGATCTATAAAGGCTTAAAGCCTGTTTATTGGTCACCATCTTCTGAATCTGCACTTGCAGAAGCAGAAATTGAATACCAAGATAAACAATCAACTTCGGTTTATGTTGCATTCCCATCCATCGAAAAAGATGGTTTATTGAAAGATGCAAACTTTTTAATTTGGACAACAACACCTTGGACATTACCTGCCAATTTAGCGATCTCAGTTCATCCACGTTTTAATTATGTGGTTGTTTTAGCTGATACTAAAAAATATGTGGTTGCTGAAACCTTATTAACATCTTTAAAATTTATTTTAAAATGGACAGATGTTAAGGTGTTAGGCATGGTTAAAGGTCAAGAACTTGAATTTAAACAATATAAGCATCCTTTATATGAAAGAGTATCACCCATCATTGTCGGTGAACACGTCACAGATACCGATGGTACAGGTTTAGTGCATACCGCACCTGGCCATGGTGAAGATGACTACCGTATTGGTAGAACGTATAATTTAGACATCTTATGTCCTGTTGATGATAAAGGCTATATGATGGAAGAAGCTGGACAGTTTAGTGGCCTCTATTATGAAGTTGCCAATGAAGAAATTGTTAAAGCATTAGCTGAAGCCAATGTTTTACTAAAATCTGAAAAGTTTACGCATTCATACCCACATGACTGGAGAACAAAAAAACCAGTCATCTTTAGAGCAACCCCACAATGGTTTGCATCCATTGAACAACTCAAAAATGAGTTATTAGATGAAGTTAAAAAGGTTGACTGGATCCCTGTTTGGGGTGAAGTGCGTATTTCAAATATGATCAGTGGTCGTGAAGATTGGTGTATTTCACGTCAAAGAGCTTGGGGTGTCCCCATCCCTGTCTTTTACGCTGAAAATGGTGATGCTATACTTGATCAAGACGTTTTATCACATGTGTCTAACTTATTTAGAACACATGGTTCTGATATCTGGTATGAAAAAGATGCGAAAGACTTACTACCTGTTGGTTATAAGCATCCAGGTTCACCTCATGGTCAATTTAGAAAAGAAACAGATATCATGGATGTTTGGTTTGATTCTGGTACTTCACATTCAGTTTTACAGTCACATGGTCTTCCATACCCAGCAGATCTTTATTTAGAAGGTAGTGACCAATATCGTGGTTGGTTTAATTCAAGCTTAATCACTGGGGTTGCTGCATTCAAACAATCACCTTATAAGAAGGTTGTTTCACATGGCTTCGTTTTAGATGGCCAAGGTAGAAAGATGAGTAAGTCTTTAGGAAATACAGTCGATCCTTTAGCCGTTATGAAGCAACAAGGTGCAGATATTCTACGTTTATGGGTTGCAACCGTTGATTATCAATCTGATGTGCGTATCTCAAATGACATGATGACACAGATTGCAGAAGGATACAGAAAGATCAGAAATACATTACGTTTTATGTTAGGAAACTTAGATGGATTTGACCCCAAGCAACATTATGTTGAATTTGATTCTCGTGGAAAAATCGATCAAGTGATGACGATCAAATATGATGGACTAGTTAATGAAGTTTTAGATGCATATGAAAACTATGCGTTTGATCGTGTTTACAGAAGTGTTGTTCCTTTTATGACCAATGAATTATCTGCATTTTACTTAGATTACACCAAAGATATCATGTATATCGAAAAGGAAAACAGTCTTCAAAGACGTGCAGTTCAATCAACCATTTATGATTTAACATTAGGTTTATTAAAATTATTAACACCGATTATCCCACATACAACATCAGAAGCTTATCAATTACTTCCTTTCTCACATGAAGAAGATGTCTATCTAGAAAACATGCCAGAAAGAAAACAACGATTTGATCAAAAACTCATGAGTTCATTTGATACGTTTATGGAAGTTAGAGAAGTTGTCTTAAAGAAATTAGAAGAAGCAAGAGAACAAAAAGTAATTGGTAAATCACTTGCTGCTGAAATTGATTTGGTTTTAACTGAAAAACATGTAAAAGCGATTGAATCGCTTGAAATGAAGCTTCATCAAGTCTTAATCGTATCGAAAGTTAAAGTCTCCTTAGGTAGTGAAGTGTCTCTTGTGGTTGCACCTGCAGAAGGTACAACATGCGATCGTTGCTGGAATGTTGTTGATCATGTGCATGAAAATGGATTATGTGATCGCTGCAACCATGTATTAGGAGGAAATAAATGAACATTTTAGTGGTTAATGATGATGGTTATCAAGCTGAAGGTTTAGGCATTTTAGTCAGAGCGTTAGCACCTTTTGGTAATGTCTATGTTTCAGCACCTAAGGATCATCAAAGTGCGAAAAGTCATGCGATTACCATTCGTAGTCGTATTGAAACGTTTATGACTGATCCGATTTTCGGATCGACAGCAACGCTTGTTGTTGATGGCACGCCAGCAGATGCAACGCGTCTTGGTTTAAAGGTTTTTAATGTCGATTTTGATCTTGTTGTCTCTGGTATTAACCAAGGACAAAATATCGCTAAAGATATTTTATATTCGGGTACAGTTGCTGCAGCGATGGAAGCTAAAGTTTTAGGTGTCGATGCGATTGCAATCTCTGCTCATCATACCAAAGTGCCTTATCTTTACGATGAAACGATTAAACTCATGGATGAAATCATTGAAGCTAAACTTTATGAAGGTCCAGGTATTTTAAACATTAACTTCCCAAAAGAATCTCATCCAAGACCCAAAGGTGTCAAAATGACACGTATGGGTTCACGTTTGCAACATGCTGAATTTGTGAAAAGTGAACGTCCTGATGTCTATCACATCAAGAGTTCAATCATTCAGTATCAAGAAGGTTTAGATTCCGATGTTCAAGCTTTTGAAGAAGGTTATATTTCGATTACACCACTTTCGATCATAAGAACAGATGAAGCATGGTTAAAAGAAATCTTAAAAGAAGTCGAATGATTGTGTTAAACTAAAAGCAAGATGGGGTGATGTTATGTCATTATTTAATATTCATTTTTTCAAAGAAAAATCAAGAAAGATTGACTTAGAACAATTGATTGCCTTCTTCGAATCGATTGAAGGTTTTCATATTGAAATGGATGAAAAATCGGTAAGACTTTATTACACACATCCAAGATTGCAACATGAATCGCTTTTTGTCATTACGCCAAAATCACAAGTCCCTGATATTTACCGTTTATCACCTAAATTCTTGGATTTAAATTTCCATTTGGAAATGCCCATTTTGACACCAGATTATATCGCGAAACATGTATTTGAAATCGTTAAAAAAGTGTGTGATCGTTTTGATTTTCATGTCTATAATGAAATGTTTGAGGATGTACTCCCTTTTAAAATGGATGTCGTCTTAAAAGTTTTTGATATGGTCAAGCGTGCATATATCACCAAAAACCCGATTTTGCTATCGGATTACCGCATATTAGGTAAAGAAAAGTTATCGAGTATGCTTAGATATTTAGATGATTTAGGCGAACTTCAAAACTACTATAAAGAACTTGATACTTACGTACCTAAATATCATTTCTTAGTGACTGAAAAAAAGGATTTAGTCGTTGGAATCGAATGGAAAGAACATACATTAACAGTGTTCCCACCGCATCTTGATTATATCTTTTACAGACTTGCTAATGAGATTAAGGTCATTAGCTATGAAGAATTATTTCCACTGATTGAAAAATATACAATGGATGTTCCTGGCTTTATTAAGGGAACAAAAGTTATTCCTAAAAAGACTTCAGGTAAAGTCTTTCGCATCATGAAAAAACAAAAATTTATGAAGATTAGTCATACATTCCAAAAGGAAAGTTTAAAAAAACTGATTGACTAAGAAGGAGCACTCTTGACAAAAAAAATAATCATCCAGATGACAGGCTTTTTCATCGTCGCATTTGGTATTGTAGGCATCGTGTATGCGAGATTAGGTGCAGCACCGATTGATGCTTTTAACTACTTTGTTTATACGATTACCCCGTTATCCCTTGGGACACTGACAGTGTTATCCGGAGTGATGGTTGCAGTGATTTGTTTTATCATCGACAGGAAGTGGTCGATTATACTATCCATTGGTTTTCTATTTACAGTAGGTGTATTTGTTGATGGATGGAAATGGGTATTTGACCAAATGCCACAAGTCTTCTTCATTGAACTTTATTACCGTATTCCGTTAGCATTACTTAGTTTATTTTTAATTACATTTGGTGTTGCTATGACCATTTCTACAGGGTTAATGATGGCACCTTATGAACAACTGATGCTCATTATTAACCGTAAAGTGCATCACTTAGGTTTATCTAAAATGATGATTGAAGGTACATTTTTACTGATGGCTATCGTTTTAGGTATATACACAAGGCAACTCTGGGACCAAGTGTTTATTATGACACTCGTGATTACACTGGTTAATGGTCCTTTAAGTCATTATTTTTTAAATGTTATTCAAAAAAGAAAGGGAGTTTTAAAACATGAAACTTAACAAAATGATTGATCATACAAAATTAGGAGCAAACGTATCCTTAGAACAAATCAACAAACTCGTTGATGAAGCTAAAGTTTATGACTTTAAGTCGGTATGTGTTAACCCAATTTGGGTGAATTATGCCAAACAAGAATTAAAAAATACAGATGTTTTAGTCTGCACAGTAATTGGTTTTCCACATGGAACACATCAACCTGAAGTCAAAGCTTTTGAAGCTTTAGAAGCTGTTAAAAATGGTGCTGATGAACTTGATATGGTGATTAACGTTTACGCACTTAAATCTCATCAAGATGATTTAGTTAAAAAAGATATTGAAGGTATCGTAAAAGCTGGAGCTGGACGTACCGTAAAAGTCATTTTAGAAACATGTTATTTAACCGCTGAAGAAATCGAAAGAGGATCTAAGATTGCTGTTTCTGCAGGTGCACATTTTGTTAAAACATCCACTGGATTTGGTACATATGGTGCACGCGTTGAAGATGTTCAACTTATGAAGAAAACTGTAGGTGCACGTGCTGAAGTTAAAGCAAGTGGCGGTGTACGTACCTATGATGATGCGATGAAAATGATTGAAGCAGGTGCTACACGCATTGGGACATCAAATGGTGTCGATATTGTAAGCCAAAGGAGAGATCAAAGTGATTCCAACACCTCATATTGATTGTATTGATCAAAACTTAATTGCTAAAACCGTTTTAATGCCTGGAGATCCACTCAGAGCTAAATATATTGCTGAAACATTTTTAACCAAAGTTGTTCAAGTGAATACCGTGCGTAACATGTTTGGTTATACCGGTTATTTTGGTAAGAAGAAAGTCACAGTGATGGGTTCTGGTATGGGTATGCCATCCATTGGTATTTATTCCTATGAACTTTTCGCATTTTATGGTGTTGAAAAGATCATTCGTATTGGTTCTTGTGGTGCTTATTCACCAGATCTTAAACTCTACGATGTCATCTTAGCAAAAGATGCATATTCTGAATCAAGTTATGCGAAAACAATGGGCATTTCCTCAAGAAAAATTTTAGCGGGTTCAACCGTTTTAAATAACCGTATTTTGAAAGCAAGTGAAGAAACAGGTATTCCAGTGCATGTTTCAAGAATTCATTCATCGGACGTGTTTTACCGCATTAAGTCAGATGAATATAAAGAAATTCACGCTAAATTTGGTGCAGATGCTGTTGAAATGGAATCATTTGCACTGTTTGCTAATGCGAAAGCATTAAAGAAAAAAGCTGCATGTTTACTCACTGTATCAGATTCATTAGTGACACATGAAGCTACATCAGCAAAGGAACGCCAAGAAGCATTTACAAAGATGATGGAACTTGCGCTTCATAGTCTCTAATGATTAGATTACAAAATGATTTTAAAACCATACAAATCGCGATCTACTTTGTAGACCTAGACAATAAAAAAGAAGCCGTGCATCGGTTTCTTTTACCACGTCTCATGACATCTTCAACTGATCAAATTAAATCAAGACTAGAGATGAGCCAGACAATGGAAAACCTTTATGGTGCCTACATCAAAGGGCGTACTGAGCGGATGGGTAATTTATCGGTTATGAGTTTTGTGATGACGATTGTCGATCCTAAGATCGTAAAAGATGAGACCCTTTTTGAACAGGCTTTATCCCTTTTTGAAGATGTTCTTTTTTCACATAACTCCTTTAATCAAGATGTTTTTGATGATGAGAAAAGAATGCTCATTGAGCAATGGGAAACATTAAAAGATAAAAAAAGATCTTATGCAAGAGAGCGCTTCACACGATTATTTTTTGAAGGTGATGCGTATGAGTATCCTTTATCTGGAACACTCAAAGATATTAAGAAATTAAAGATGAGTGATGTCGAAGATTATTATCACCATATGATGGATAAACAGCGTGTTTATATGGTTGTCAACGGTCACACGAAAGATCTTGATTTTTCAAGATTGGAAAACCACTTTAAAGATCAGAACAAGGATTATCCACTCATTACATCGTTTAGAGGAGTTCGTGAACTCAAATTTGTTGTTGAAGAAACGGATATGAAACAAGCCATAGTCAATATGGGTTATGTCATTCCCGTTTATAGACATGATTCTTTATATGATGCCGCTGTTATTCTTGATATTATTTTAGGTGGCTATCCTGAATCTAGACTTTTCAAACAGATACGTGAAGAAGAGGGCTTATGTTACGATATTTCTTCAAATTACGACTACTACAAAGGTGTATCTGTGATCTCTTCAGGCATTGATTTATCTAAAATTGATCATGCACTTGATCGGATGAAAAATCTTGTTGAAGTCTTAAAAAAAGATGGGATAACAGATACAGAGTTATTACATGCAAAAGCATATTATATCCATCAGTTAAAATCTTCACTAGACAGTCAGTCAACACTGACAAAAAGAGCGTTTGTGAGAGAAATGTTACATTATCATGAATCAATTGAAGATAAGATTGAAAAAATTGAACATGTTACAGTTACTGATGTGAACAAAGCAGCATCTCTTTTGAAGCTTGATACGATATACGTCTTAAAAGGTGGTGCAAAATGATTAAACAATATTATTCAGATTTTAATGAGGATGTTGCAATCATCAAACTTAAAAATGGCATGCAAGTTCATATCCTACCTAAAGATGAACCTTACTATTCAACTTATGTCGAGTTATCTGTTCCTTATGGTGCGATGGATTTAACTTATAAAAAGAAAGACGCAGTTTTTCAAACACCCTATGGGACAGCACACTTTTTTGAACATAAAGCATTCGCGATGCCTGATGGTGATGCATTTACAACATTTTCTACGATGGGTGTAGATGCCAATGCTATGACTTCTTATAATCAGACTTCCTATCTTTTTATGGCAACTAAAAAAGTGATGGAAGCCCTTGATTATTTACTCAACATGATTGATACACCTTATATACATCATGACAATGTTGAAAGTGAAAAGAGCATTATTGCAGAAGAATTGAAGATGTATTTAGATGACCCCAATACAGTGATGCATAATCAACTGATGGAACATATGTATGCAAAACATCCGATGCGTTATGATATCGGAGGAACATTAGATTCTATCATGGAGATCACACATGAGACCCTTTTAGATGTCTATGAGACGTTTTATCGACCTTCTAATCGCTTGATCGTGATTGCAGGAAAAGTTGATCTCAAGGCCTTAAATACTTATTTTAAAGCATATGATGAAAAATACCCGCTGAAATATCCTAAACCAAAAACAATTTTACCTAAAGAACCACAAAGAATTTCTACAAAATATCATGTTGAAGTTAAAGATTTAGCGATTTCAAAGTTAATGATTGGCTTTAAATTAAAGACAAAGAGATTATCACCAAATGATCAAATCAAACGCGAAACCGCGATGGCTATGATGACCAATCTTTTACTTGGTCCATCATCAACGATGTTTGAATCGCTTCTTAAAGAAGGTTTAATCAATCAAAGTTTTTCTATTTCAACCAATTTTGAAAAACAAGCTGAAAGCATTGTCTTATATGCAGAAACCAAGAAGATTAATAAACTTAAACGCGTTTTAGTTGCGTGTTTAACTGAAGATGGTATCAATTCATTAACCGAAGAAGCGTTTAACCGATATCAAAAGGTTTATTTGGGTCAAGTGATCTATGCACTTAACAATTTAGAACACAAAGCATATCTCTATGGCAAATATTACCATATGGGAGCAAATCTTTTTGATGTTGTGTCACTTCTTAAAGAAATTACGTTTGAAGATGTTAAAGCATCTTACCATGAACTTACCAAAAAGAATATGTCAATTCTCATTTACAAAAAAGCCTAAATCAGGCTTTTTTTATTGATAAAGGTTTAAAGTTGGTAATCAAGTTTCTTATTGCGTTGTTTTATTTTAGAATGATGAAAAAAAAGAGATTATTTGATCTTTATCATGAAGAATGTGCACTTGATGACTGATTTGATTAAACATATAATAGCCATAAACAAGGAGGAACTATGTTAAATCAAGTCATCTTAATCGGAAGATTAGCACAAGACCCTGAAACAAAAACGCTTGAAGATGGTAGAAAGGTGAGCTACTTCAATCTTGCTGTGCAGCGTCCATTTAAAAACATGGATGGTAATTATGAAACAGACTTCTTTAGAGTCTCTGTATGGGAAGGTTTAGCACAAGCGATTGAACCCTACGCCGTTAAAGGTGTGATGGTTGCAGTCAAAGCAAGACTTCAGACATGGAAGTATGAAGTGACTGAAGAAAAAAGATTAACTTTAATCGATGTGGTTGCAGAAAGAATTACGTATTTATCTCACTCTCAAAAGAGTGAATGGAAGGGTCAAGAAGAAAGTTCAGAAAAATGAACTTTTTTTATTGACATCCTATACTATGCAATGTATAATATTATCGAAATGCAAGTATACGAGGTGAATCATGAGAGAACAGGTTAAAAAAGGTGTCTTGGAAATCTTTGTGCTTGCGATGCTGACCAAGGGGGATTCATATGGTTATAAGATCGTTAGCGACTTATCAGAATATATTGAGATTAGTGAATCAACACTCTATCCGATATTAAGACGCTTAGAAAAGATTGATGAATTAAAGACGTACAATGTATTATTTCAAGGAAGAAATCGTAAATATTATCAAATTACTGCTCAAGGTAAAAAACATATTGATGAGTTTCTTCATGAATGGGAAGATATAAAAATCATCTATCAGATATTGATGAAGTGAGGCTATAATGATGCAAACATGGTTAAAAGAATTAGAACGCGCCTTGAATAAGCAGTTTTATGCAGATGAAGTGAAAGATGTTTTGAGTTTTTATGAAGAGATGATCAACGATCGTCTTGCAAATGGTGAAAAGATAAAAGATGTTATTGAAAGTTATGACATTCATAAGATCGTTAAAGATATGACGCCAGAAGTTTTAATGAAAAGAGAGAATAAGGGTTACAAGAAAGTATCGCGTTCAACGAGACAACTCTTATTGTTACTTCTTGGAACACCGTTTTTAATACCACTTGGTATCGTTTATATCTCAATGTTGATCTTTGTGATTTCGATGATGATCACAGCATGGGTTTTATTATTTAGTGGTGTTGTTGGGTTTGGATCTTACATCATTTCAATGTTTGGATCTAATCTATCATTAGCAAACGTGATTGGTTTGGTTGGTTTTGGGTTGATGATGTTCGGTTTTGTCATGCTGATTGGCATATGGCTTTACCAATTGATGGTCATCATGTGGAAAAAGATGATTTACTGGTTTTCAAAATTAGCGCATAAGCGAGGGGAATAACAATGAGAGTATTAACAAAGATTTTAGGTGGATTTATTTTATTAGGTTTAATTTTAGCTGTTGTTGGATTTTTTATGGGACTTGAATTTTCAAGTTTAGGGGCATTTTTTAGTGATGAAGAATCATATGGTGAGATGATCACAGTCACACATAGTGAAGAAATTAATGAACTCAATGTGAACGTAGAAACAAGAGATGTCATTTTACATTATGTTGAAGAAACAGAAATGACGATTACCTACTACAAACACGAAACTAAAGATACATGGGTTTTTGATGGTACAAATGAAGGCATTTACAGTTTTGAACAAGATGAAAAAGCTCAACTTTTCGGGGTTTGGAATTTCAAGTTTACACCACGTGAATTGACTGAAGTTCATGTCTATATGCCATCAACATGGGTATTAGATTTAAATGTTGAATCTGCTGTGGGTAGTATTAAACTTGAACAAGATGTGACAGTAGATCTATTGTATGTAGAACTTATCTCCCATACAGGAAGTATCATTTTAGAAAATACGAATGTCAAATCACTCAGTTTGCATACAGATACCGGTGGTATTGTGGTAACCAATGTCGTGAGTGAAGAAGAAATTGGATTATCATCCAATACAGGTAGTGTGACATTAACAAATGTTACAGGTACTGCAATTTCGATTAACACGGATACCGGTAGTGCGAAGTTATCAGAAGTTACTGGAACTGGATTAATTGTTGAAGTTGGTACAGGAGATATTAAAGTATCTAACAGTGCATTCTCTGGAAATCTAATCCTTGATACTGTAACAGGTTACATTGAGGTTTCTCATGTTACTGGAACATCGTTTGAACTGGATTCAGCAACAGGCGATGTAATCTTTACAGCAAGTGATCTTTCTTTGTACCGCTATGACTTAAGAACAACAACTGGTGACATCACCGTTGATGGTCAAGATCAAGGGACAAGACACTCAACATCTACGGGTTCAATCCTTATTAAAGTTAGTGTTGATACTGGCGATATTGAGATTAAATAAAGGACGTATTTTTCACATAAATCGGCTGACTTCTTTGGAGTCAGTCTTTTTTTATGCTACAATGAAGAAAGGAGATGATAAAGATGTCAATCAATTTTAGAGAAGAAGTTTTAAAACGTAAAGATCAACTGATTTTAGATCTACAAAAGTTGATTCAAATCAATTCTGAATTAACAACTTTTGATGCAAACCGTAAAGGTGCTCCTTTCGGAGAAGGCACGAAAGAAGCACTTGACTTCATGCTTGCAATCGGTGAAAGAGATGGTTTTTCAACGGTTAATCTTGAAGGTTATGCAGGTCATATTGAATATGGTAAACAAAAAGATTTTGTTGGTATTATTGGGCATTTAGACGTTGTTCCTGCTGGAAATGACTGGACATATCCACCTTATGGTGCTGAAATCCATGATGGTAAGATGTATGGTCGTGGAACTGAAGATGATAAGGGTCCAACGATTGCTGCATATTATGCGATGAAGATCTTGAAAGAACTCAATGTACCGCTTTCTAAGCGTGTTAAACTTATTTTAGGTAATGATGAAGAAACAGCTTGGCGCTGTGTAAGACATTATTTTAGTGTATATCCAGAATCACCTGTTTCAGGATTTATTCCAGATGCTGACTTCCCACTCATTTATGCTGAAAAAGGTATTTCAAGAATCTTTGTAGATGGTAAAAATGATTTAAGTGATGTCATTGAAGTCCATGGTGGTTTTAGAGATAACATGGTTCCTGATTATGCATCAGCATTATTAAAACCAACGAAAAATTATGTTGAATTATTCCAAGCGTTTTTAAAGAAGAATAACTATGTGGGTAAAGCAGAACTCAAAGATGGCGTCATTTCATTAAACGTTGTTGGAAAGAGTGCTCACGGTTCAACACCACAATTTGGTGAAAATGCGATTGATCGTATGATGTCATTTTTTATCGAAGTTGGTATGAAAGGCTCCATGCTAGATGCGTATCAAAATCTTTTATTAAATGATTTTTTAGGCAAAAAACTAGGTGTAAGTTATACCGACGAGGAAATGGGAGAACTTACCAATAATGTGGGTGTTCTTCAATCAAAAAATGGGACTTATCAAATCCATTTGAACTTAAGATATCCAAATCATGTTGATTTTGATCAAGTCGTTTTAAAATTAAAACAAGCATTTAAAGTTTATCATGCAGAAGTCACTGTTGATAAACATCAATTACTCCTTTATAAAGATCCGAATTCAGAACTCGTTAAAACGTTAATGAATGTCTATAAAAAACATACCAATGACCAAGAAGCGAAACCTATTAACATTGGTGGTGGAACATTTGCACGTGCTATGCCAAACTGTGTAGCATTTGGACCACATTTCTTAGATAAACCTACATTTATTCATCAAAAGAATGAATTCATTGGTATTGATGATTTATTACTGGCAACAATTATTTACACAGAAGCACTTTACGAACTCGCTAAATAGGAGGTTTTTATGAAGCCTTATTTGGAATTATGTCAGCATGTGATGACACATGGCACTTTAAAAATGGACCGAACAGGTACTGGAACAAAAAGTGTTTTTGGTTATCAAATGCGTTTCGATTTAAATGAAGGATTTCCATTGCTTACCACAAAAAAGGTTCACTTAAAGTCCATCATTCATGAACTTTTATGGTTTATTCAAGGTGATACCAACATTAAGTATTTAGTAGATAACGATGTTCGTATTTGGAATGAATGGCCTTATGAGGCTTTCAAAAAGTCAAGTGACTACAAAGGCGAATCGATGGATGAGTATGTTGCTAAGATTAAATCAGATTTAGATTTTGCAGAAAAGCATGGCGATTTAGGTCCAGTATATGGTGCGCAGTGGCGTAACTTTAACGGTGTTGATCAACTTCAGTTTATCTTAGATGAGATCAAGAAAAATCCCAATTCAAGACGCATGATGCTCTCTGCATGGAATCCAGCTGAAATTAAACACATGGCGCTTCCGCCATGTCATACACTCATTCAGTTTTATGTAGCCGATGGGAAGTTATCCTTACAGCTTTATCAGAGAAGTGCAGACATCTTTTTAGGTGTTCCCTTTAATATTGCAAGTTATGCACTTTTATTAATGATGGTTGCACAAGTAACAGGATTAAAAGTTGGAGAGTTTGTACATACATTAGGTGATGCACATATCTACTTAAACCATGTTGAACAAATTGAACTACAGTTAACAAGAACTCCTAGAAAGCGTCCAACTATGGCGATCAATCCAAATGTTAAATCATTATTTGATTTTAAGTTTGAAGACTTTGAATTAAAAGATTATGATCCATATCCTGCAATCAAAGGTAAGGTGGCTGTATGATTTCTTTAATTTGGGCAATGGATGAAAATTGGCTTATTGGAAAAGATAATGTTCTTCCGTGGCATTATCCAAAAGATTTAGCATATTTTAAATCGAAAACGAAAAATCAAACCGTTTTAATGGGCGATATGACTTATGAATCATTAAAAGGATATTATAAAGAAAAACCACTACCCTTTGGAAAGATTTATGTTGCTAATTTAGTGGATAAAGCATATCCAGATGCTCATTTGGTTAAAGATATTCATCAGTTTTTTAAAGAAACAAAAGAAGATGTGATGGTGATTGGTGGAAAGACCATTTATCAACTCGCCCTCCCCTATGCCAAAAGACTTTATATCACTTATGTCTTAGGCAGACATCAGGGAAATGTCTATTTTTCTCCCTTTGATTTATCAAAGTTTAAAGTGATCGAAAAAACCATGGAAGACGGTTTAATCTTCGCGGTTTACGAAAGGATTTCATCATGATTTCGTTCATCTATGTCGTGTTATGGGCACTTTTTACGTATCTCATGTCATTTTATGTGCTTGGTGGTTTTTGGATTATCTTATGGTTTATCCTCGGTGCAGTCGCATCCTTTTTAGGAACGGTGCTCATTATCCTAGCTCATTTTCCATACATGAAATATACCAAATTCTCAAATCGGTATAAATATTATTTGTCACGTAGCACAAGCCATTGGCTCATTATCTTTTTCATGCGCTTAAAAATTGAAATCAAAGGTAAAGAAAATATTCCTCAAGAAGGCCCTTTATGTGTTTATGCAAACCATAAATCCTATGCAGATCCCTTTATCGTTTTTGAATTCATGAGAAGACCTACGACATTTACACCAAAAATGAGTGTTTATAAAGCACCACTCATTGGGTTATGGCTTAAATATTTAGGTGCATTTCCGATTGACCGATCAAGCGACCGCAACACAGCAAGAGCGATGGTGGATGCGATTAAAGTCATTAAAGATGGTATGGCGATGGCCATATTCCCTGAGGGTGGTATTAAAGATCGTAACGATGAAAAAATGGTTGCGATGCGCGCAGGTGCTTACCGGGTTGCGATGAAAGCTGGTGCAGATTTACTGCCCGTATCTATTCAAGGAACGACCTTAATCAAGCATCGAGCTCCATGGCGTAGAACGAAAATTCAAGTTTTAATTCACCCTGTTGTTAAATATGACTCTATTAAAGAAAAAACGACCAGTGAGGTCGCTGACTTAATGTTTCATATCATTAATGATAAACTCATTCAAGAAAATCATAAGGCTCAGTGAGCCTTATTTTTTTCCCATGACTTTAATCGTGTCGTCTGTGATTTCAAATGTAACGACATCAGCATGCTTAATAAGATCTGCAAATGTGTAAGACACAGGATCTGCATAAATCATGAGTGCTTTAATGACGTGAGAATGAGCAACGAGTAAAACGGACTTATGCGCATGACGTTTAGCTAAATCGAAAGCAGCTTTTTGTATACGATCAATTAAATGAAGATCTGTTTCATAGGTTTCAAACTGATAATTTTTAGAGCGTACTAAGGGCATCGCTGTTTCAACAGGTGTTCCATCTAAATGATGGAAATCACGTTCAACAAAACGTGGATCTGTTTCAATTGGATCATGATATCCTAATTCGTTTGCAATGAGTGTTGCACTCTCTAATGCTCTTGATAAAGGAGAAGCCATAATGACATCAAAATGTTCGTGACGTTTTCTTAAACTCTTTCCAAGTTCGATTGCTTGTTCCTTACCCGTATCATTTAATGGGATATCGATACGACCTTGAACAAGGCCGGATGCATTATAGTAAGTTTGTCCATGGCGGACGATCGATAATAACATGCACATACCTCTTTTCACCTTGTTCATTATAACACAACATTTAACAACAACATTATCATTTATGATAAAATAAAACATAAGGAGACGTGATGACATGCATATCGTAGATCTCATCGCAAAAAAACGCGATGGTTTTCAACTCACACAAGAAGAAATAAACTATCTCATTCAATCCTATACTAAAGGTAATATTCCTGACTATCAAATGAGTGCTTTTTTAATGGCAACTTATTTTCAAAAGATGAATGATGAAGAAGCAACATACCTAGCTCTTTCAATGAGAGATTCTGGTGATGTGATTGATTTAAAAGACATACCAGGCATTAAAGTTGATAAACATTCAACGGGTGGTGTCGGTGATAAGGTGACCTTGGTTTTAGGTCCTCTTTTAGCAAGTTTAGGTGTTAAATTTGCTAAAATGAGTGGACGTGGTTTAGGTCATACCGGAGGAACCATTGATAAATTAGAAAGTATTCCAGGTTACAAAGTCGAGCTTAAGATTGAAGATTTTATCAATCAAGTGAATACCATAGGTATTGCAGTGGTTGGACAAAGTGGTGATGTTGCCCCTGCAGATAAAAAATTATATGCATTAAGGGATGTAACAGCAACCGTAGATGTTATTCCATTAATTGCATCCTCCATTATGTCTAAGAAACTAGCGAGTGGTGCAGATGCGATTGTTTTAGATGTAAAAGTGGGTCGTGGTGCGTTCATGAAAACCGAAGAAGAAGCAGTTAAATTAGCTGAACTTATGGTTTCCATCGGAAGACTCGCTGGTAAGAAAATGACAGCCATTTTAACAGGTATGGATGAGCCTCTTGGTCATAAGATTGGTAATGGTTTAGAAGTTTATGAAGCCATTGAGACATTACAAGGTAAAGGTCCACAGGATTTAGTGGATGTCACAGTTGAGATTGGTGCCCATCTTTTATGTGATGCCGAACTAGAAACTGATTTTAACCGGGCTAAACAAAGATTAATTGAAGCACTTAACAACGGAAAAGCATATCAAAAGTTCTTAGAACTCGTTAAAGCTCAAGGCGGAGATTTGAATGCAATCAAGCATCCAGAATCATTAATTTCTAAAAAGACAGTTTCCGTTAAAGCTGATCAAGAAGGTTATATCGTTGATATGAATGCACTTGATATCGGAAAAGCAGCGATGCGACTTGGTGCAGGAAGAGAAAAGAAAGAAGATGATGTTCTACTCGATGTTGGACTTGATCTTCACAAAAAAATAGGTTCATATGTTAAAAAAGGTGATGTGCTTGCAACACTCTATGTTCAAAACAAAGGTATTGAAGAAGCAGCGTCTCTCGTTTTAAAAGCAATAACGATTGGATCAAAGAAAGTTGAACGTCCACTGATTTATAAGACGATAAAATAGGGGAGGGTTTATGGAGCCTAACTATTCACATTCGATTTTAAATGTAACGGCAACCATTTTGAAGCATTACCATGCAGAAACCCCATATCAAACCTTACCGGTTTTAGAAGAAGCACTCAAGGATAAGAAACACATTGTCCTCGTTCTTTTAGACGGCATGGGTGTCAATATCATACATAAGCATCTTTTTAAGGATGCTTTTTTGTTAACACATCTTAAAGATGTGATTACATCGGTATTTCCACCAACAACGGTAGCTGCAACCACCACCGTTTTATCAGGACTACCACCAATTGCATCTGGATATTTAGGGTGGGTTCATTATTTTCCAAAAGAAGATGCGCACATTGCACTTTTTCCAAATCAAGATTTTTATGATCCTTCTAAAAACTTTGAATTTAGTTTTAGAGAGAAATATTTAAAATACCCCTCACTCTATGAAATGATTAAACGTGGCTCACCTGAAGTATCTTTAAATGAACTATTTCCAGCGTTTAGAGAAGATGGTTATCAAACGTTTAAAGATCAAGTTGATAAAGTGATTGATATTACACGTAGAAAAGATCAGTCATTTACCTATGTTTACTGGACAGAACCAGATTTAACCGAACATCATTTTGGAATTGATGCCTATGAGACAAAAAAAGTCATTCAAGATCTTGATCAAGAAGTTGAACGTATGGCTTTCTTTGTAGCTAGAGGAACAACGATTGTTGTCATAGCAGATCATGGCTTGATTGATGTTGAAGAGGTTCGCATTTTTGAAAATCAAGAATTGATGGAGATGATGCGACGAAAACCATCCATGGAAGCAAGAGCAACCAATTTTTTTGTTAAGCATCATGACTTAAAACGATTTAAGGAAAAATTTGAAGAGACCTATGGAAGACATTTTATGTTGTTATCGAAACAAGAAATTTTAGATAAAAAGCTTTTTGGTGAAGGTAAAAAACATAAGATGATCGATCAGTTTTTAGGTGATTACATCGCTATAGCAACTTCAAATCAGATGATGTCAATGAGTAGTGATATAAAGTTTTTAGCACATCATGCAGGTTTAACCAAAGATGAAATGGAAGTTCCTCTCATTATTTTCTCTAAATAACGATAACAAAAAATGCGCATCCCCCAATGCGCATTTTTCTTAGCTTGATGAAATACTATTTCTTAGGCTCGATTTCTTTTTGATTTCTTGCAAATTCAGATGCCATCATGACAGTTGATGCAAGGTCAGTAATGTTTGTTGGAACAACAAGTTTTGTTGCTTGACCGTTTGCAACTTTAGCTAACGTTTCAAGTGATTTGATCTGCATGACGATAGAATCTGCGCCAGCTTCCTTAATCAATTTAATACCAAGTGCTTCAGCTTCTTTAATCTTAAAGATTGCAGTTGCTTCAGCTTCAGCTTGAAGAATTTTTTCTTTCTTATTTGCTTCAGCTCTTAAGAGAAGTGATTCAGCATCACCTTCTGCACGAAGGATTTCTGCACGTTTTTCACCTTCAGCAATCAAGATGTTTTGACGTTTTTCACGTTCAGCTCTCATTTGCTTTTCCATAGATTCTCTAATATCTTTAGGTGGGATAATGTTTTTAACTTCAACACGTGTGACTTTAATACCCCATGGATCGGTTGCTTCATCTAATGTTTGTCTCATCTTCGTGTTAATTAAATCTCTTGATGTTAATGTTTCATCAAGGTCTAGATCACCAATGATGTTACGTAATGTGGTCGCTGAAATGTTTTCAATCGCCATGATTGGATTTTCTGTACCATAGGTATAAAGTTTTGGATCGGTGATTGAGAAGAAGACGACAGTATCAATTTGCATCGTAACATTATCTTTAGTAATAACAGCTTGTGGATCAAAGTCTTTAACTTGTTCTTTAAGCGATACGACTTTTTTGGCACGGTCAATCACTGGAATAATGAAGTGAACACCAACGCCCAATGTCTTATGATAACCACCAAGACGTTCAATAATCATAGCTTTAGTCTGTGTGACCAATCTAAAGCTCATCGCAACAATAATCAAGACGACGAGAAATGCAATGATTAAACCAGCAACAGCCCCTGGGCTAACAGCTAAAACAGGGAAGAATAAATTTAATGCAGTCATAGGAAATTACCTCTTTCTTTATTTTTCTATTTTTTCAACAATTAACTTATTACCATCAACATCTAAAACACGAGCAAACTCTCCAACAACGATTGTTTCTTTTGAAACAGCTGCCCAGTCTAATGAACGCACAACAACGCGGCCAACATCATTGGGGGTGATGTCTTTGATTACCTTCACGGTTATGCCGATCATGGCATCCACATTTGTTTTGATCTCATTGGTTTTAAGGTATTTTTTAACAACAGGTCGTGTTAAAATCAGAAGAACCGCGGTAAAGAAAATAAATGAAATGATTTGCCACACAATACTTCCATCAATTAGGGCGATGATGAAACTTGGGATTGCAGCAAGCGCAAACCAAATGCTAATCATATCTGCAGTCATTATTTCAACTAACAAAGCGACAACGAAGAGCGCTAACCAAAACCAGATCATGTACTCTAACATACTACACTTCCTCCTTTAGATCAACTAATAATAATTGATCTTTATGCTGCCAATTGGCTTTATATTTTTTGGTCGTTTGATTAAAATCAATGTTAATCAAACCTCCAACTTCATCAATAAAGGCTTTATTGGCAATACGAGAATACGAAGTACGCACGGTAATCTTGTATTTATTTGATTCTGGAATGTCGTGCTTAACCGCTTCCGCTTTGACTAAAGGTTTAATGACAATCAGTTGGTTGTTCTTTTCAATGCCAAGCAGCACGCTATATGCATTTTCAAAGAAATTAGTTGCAGGCTTGTTGAGAGTTATGTTTCCTGCGGCAATGGTGACGATACAATCTTTTGGTTTTTCGTTGAACCATACGATGTTCATAGTAATCACTCCTTACACTTTCATTATACGCCTAATTATTGAAATTGCAATAGTGATTATTAAAAATTATTTTTATTTATTTTCATCGATTGATATCAGTTCACATCCGTAATCTAAGAGTAGTTCTTGAAGTTTTGATTCATAATGTGTGTGATTTAGAATAATATGTTTCATTTCACCTTCCATGATACGGTAAGGTTCGGTTGCTTTATAACAAAACATTTTGATATCTGTGATTTTGAAGATGTATTGATAGGTTAACACTTGATTCATATCATTAACTTCTATCGATCTTGTTTGTGGAAGAAGTGATTCCTTTTGGATCTCACGATCGATGAGTGGAATCAAAAAGTGAACACCTGGTTGATCGATAACACGATGAAATGAACCTAACCTTTCAATGACTAAAGCTTCATGCTCTTTAACCACTTTAAAATTTGGGATCAAAAAGAGCAAAAACAAGGCTGTTAAGATGAGTGATGCGATTATTTCTGTTGACATACGAATACTCCTTATCGAATACTTTGATTTTCTAATTAAATACTGTTATAATACTAATGATCACTACGGGGAGCTATAAGCTGAGAGGACGAAAGTCGACCCGCGAACCTGATCTGGATCATACCAGCGGAGGGATAGGCGATGAATAACTTTTATTCTACTATCAATTTCTTTGGTTATCCATAGAAATTTTTTATTTTCTAGGAGGAAAAGAAATGACTTTAAAGACTGAAACAAAACGGATGTTAATGACCATCAACTTGCTTGCGGTCGCCATCGTTTTGGACCTGATTGTATCAAGTATACCAGGTTTAAACTTGAGCATGCCATTTGGCGGCAAATTCTTTGGATTATCGATGTTTCCTTTAGTACTCATCGGAATCTTGTTTGGGCTCAAATACGGGTTAATAGGCGGTTTTATCTACGCATTATATAACTTCGGGTTTGACTATTTAGTGTATTTAGATACGTTAAGAATCACTTTAGAATCATGGACAGGAGAAACATGGAGTGCATTTAAGATTTTATCTTTAGTGTTACTTGATTATGTGATTCCGTTTATGGCATTTGGACTTGCGGGTTTATTTGGTGATGCACTTCGTTCTAAGAAGAAATTAGCTTTATCACTAGTTTTTGTGAGTGCGATTCGCCTTATTTCATCAACACTTTCCGGTATCATTTTATGGGGCAGTAGTATTGCATATGCTTCAAGTCAAGTTGAACTTGGTGAAGAAGCTCCAAATCTGGCAACACGCATTTTCGCGTTTGTTGGTGAATCGTTATGGCTTTATAGTTTATCCTATAACTTCATTTACATATTTACAACAACACTGACTGTTATGATCATTAGTTTCTTAACATTAAAACGCATTAAAATGATTTTTGAACCGATGATAGGTCAACCATTACAGAAATGATTGTTTGATTATTTTTAAGTAATCGAGACGCGGTTGAAAACCAAAAGGAATTAAAAATGCTTTTTCTTTAAATGTTTCATAAGGGATGGATTTTCGTCCCTTTTCTGTATGTTGTTCATCCCAATATTCAAAAAGGATTTGTGCAGGTAATAAAAAGTATTCATTATAGACTTTAAAATGAACAATTAAAAATGCAATGCCTTTTTGTTTAGATACTGCACGAAGATGATCAATCTGATGCGGATGAACGTTTTTAAGTGGCATCGATGTTTTTGAATTGGTTTCTTTGGCATCAAAGTCGATGTAATGCCCCTCAAAAACGCCATTAAAGTCAGTAGTAGAAGGTGTTTTGTAATAAGCTTCCGTAATCTTTGCTTTATTACGCGCAGGATAACTGACAGAAACAACTTGAATGGGTGTTGGTTTTTTATGAATCACAGCAATCCCATGATTTAAATAATAGGTGTTGCTCGCTTCAATATCAGATTCTAAAGTCATCCCTAAATTTGCATAATTCGTTGTTTTAACTTGTGCTTTACGTTTGATTGGGTAGTTGATCATGTTTTTCACCTAATATCATCATAACATAGTTATGAGTTAAAAAGATTGAGTAATCAAAAAATCATGGTATAATATGCGTAGCCAATACCGTTGCTAAGGAAGTGTTTATATGAGTAAGATTCGTTTTTTTGCATTAGGAGGACTCGGTGAAAACGGGAAAAATATGTACGTCGTTGAAGTCGATCAAGCCTATTTTATTCTCGATGCTGGGATTAAATATCCGAGTGCTGAACTTTATGGCGTTGATGAAATCATCCCTGATTATCGCGTATTAATTCGCGTTAAAGATAAAATCAAGGGTATTTTTTTGTCGCATGCTCATGAAGACCATATTGCAGCACTTCCACATCTTTTAAAAGATTTAAATGTTCCTGTTTACGCAACGAATTTCACCATGCAAATTGTCATGGATATGCTTAAAGATGAAGGCTATCTTTTAGATACACTTACTTTAAATACGATTTCACAAAATTCAATCATTAAATTTGGTAATGTGAGAGTAACTTTCTTTAATACGACGCACTCCATTCCTGAATCCGTAGGGATTGCGATTCATACGATTGACGGTGTGATCGTTTATACATCTGATTTTACGTTTGACCAAAGTTCGGATATTAAATATCAAACGGATTTTAGAAAGATTAATGAATTATCAGAAAAAAACGTGTTAGCTTTACTCACTGAATCGTTAGGATCAACGTTAGAACTTAATGGTGGTGTGAACATGAATTTAAACCACCGGTTAAACAGTATTTATGCAAACGCTGATGGTAGAATCATTGTTTCATTGTTTTCATCTGATTTAAGAAAGATTCAACGTACTATTGATATTTCTTTAGCACATAAAAAGAAGATTGCAATCATTGGACGTCGTGCTCAAAGAATTGTAGATATTGCAATTCATAGTGGTTACTTAACGATTCCTGAAGAATCATTAATTAATTTACGCTATGTTGATGAAAAGAATAAAAATGATGGTAAAGACATTGTAGCACTTGTGACAGGTAATCGTCATGAACCCTTCTTTATGCTTCAAAGAATGTGTAAGAAAGCAGACCGCTTGATACATATCACAGAAGAAGACACAGTTATTTTAATGACACCTCCTGTTCCTGGTACTGAAAAAATGGCAGCTCGCACATTGGATGTTTTATTTCGAAGTGATGCACAAGTTAAAGTCATTGATAAGAGACTTTTAACTTCAGCGCATGCGACAGCAGAAGAAATCAAAATGATGATGAACTTGTTAAAACCACAATACATCATCCCAACCATTGGAGAATATCGTCATCAATACGGTGTCAAACGCTTAGCGATAGAGATAGGCTATAAGCCCGATAAAGTCTTTTTACTTGATAATGGAGATGTGCTCACCTTTGATGAGAAAGATGTCTATGTGGCTAAAAATGATATCAATGTCGGTGAAATCTTAATTGATGGAACTGCTGTTGGTGATGTCAATGACTTTGTCATGAAAGACCGTGAACTTTTAGCTGAAGATGGTGCGCTCCTTTTAGTTGCGCATGTTAGTCCTAAAACAAAACAAATTTTAGGTGAAGTTCATATCGTGACCAAAGGATTTGTTTATGTCCAAGAATCTGAACAACTTTTAAATAAAGTAAAAGAAACATTCATGGAAGTTTCTAAAAAACATTTAGAAGGCAAGTATATTAACTGGAACGATTACAAAAGAGATGTTCGTAACGAAGTGAATAGATATATCTATCAAGAGACGAGACGTTCTCCTATTACGATTCCTGTTATTATTTCAACTGAACAAAATGGCTAATAAAAAGCTCCTTCATATCGAAGGAGCTATCTTTTTTTATGTTTGATTTTATCAATCATTTTTAACCTGTCTGAGAGTGCTTTTTCATAAGATGATTCATCTTTAGGATGGTAATAAGTAATTTGTTTAATTTTATCTGGAAGATAGGTTTGGTCGTTAATCGAATCTTTATCGTTATGAGGATAATGATAGATTTCAGGGTTAATTTTGATTTTTCTGTTATCCACATGATCAGGTACAGTTCCTGTATCTTCATTTTCGTAATGTTGGATGGCTTCATCGATAGCTGCAATTGCCGTATTGGATTTAGGTGATATGGCCATATCGATCACAATTGTTGATAAAATGATGCGTGCTTCTGGAAATCCGACTTTCATCGCTGCATCACATGCACTGACGACTTTACCACCCATCAGTGGATTGGCAAGTCCGATATCTTCATAGGCAATCACTAGAAGTCTTCTGATGATAGAAGGTAGATCACCTAACGTAATTAAACGTGCTAAATAATGGATAGCAGCATCCACATCAGATCCTCGTATTGATTTTTGGAGCGCAGATAATAAATCATAAAAATGATCTTCATGATCATCTAAATCATGATTCATTTTACCTGCAATACGGTAAACGGTTTGTGCAGTTAAAAGATCTCCATCATTTAAAATCATGGATGCACTTTCTAAAAGGTTTAAGGCTGTTCTAATTTCATGATTGGAGTAACGAATGATAGCTTTAATCGCGTCTTTATCGATTCTGATATCATTATCAAGTTCTTTTCTTGCAGCTAATAAAGCTTTTTCAATTGCTTCATCATCCAGTTTTTTAACTTCGTAAAGATGACATCTTGAGCGAATCGCCATATTGATGGATTGATAGGGATTTAATGTCGTTAAACCGATAACTGTTGCATGACCTGATTCCATAAAGGGCAGCAGATAATCTTGAACATCTGTTTTCATCCGATGAATCTCATCAATCACGATTAAAATATCATGATATGCAGTTGTATCAATAATATCTTTTAATCTCGATTTGGATTCAGTTGACGCATTAAAAAAATAATGATCAACACCTGAGGTTTTAGCAAAAATGGATGCTATCGTTGTTTTACCTGTCCCTGGAGGTCCATAGAGAATGAAAGACAGCATTTTCTTCTTTTCAAGCATCTTCACTAAAACACCATCTTTTCCTACAAGATGGTCTTGTCCAAATACATCTTCGAATTTTTCTGGCCGCATGCGATATGCGAGTGGCTTCATGTTATCACCCATTTTCCATTATAGCACACTTGCTAAAGATGAGAAAATGAGATAAAATAATGTGGTAGTGGCGAACCCTTTTTTTGTTTAAGGGGCGCAATTTTGGAGGGATAACATGGATTTAAAACAATATATAGCAGAAGTTCAAGATTTTCCAAAAGAAGGTATTTTATTTCGTGATATTACACCACTCATGTCAAACGGTAAAGCTTACGCTTATGCGTCAAAAGCTTTTGCTACATACGCAAGAGAAAAACATGCAACAGTTATCGTAGGACCTGAGGCAAGAGGATTTATCTTCGGTTGTCCGGTTGCTACTGAACTTGGTATTGGTTTTGCTCCTGTAAGAAAACCAGGAAAACTTCCAAGAGAAGCTGTCAGTGTTAAATACGATTTAGAATATGGTTCAAATGAATTATGTATGCATGCAGATGCTGTAAAACCTGGTGATAAAGTACTCATCGTAGATGATTTACTTGCAACTGGTGGTACAATGGATGCAACCATTAAGTTAGTTGAAAAACTTGGTGGTGAAGTCGTTGGTTTAGCATTTTTAATAGAATTAACTGAATTAAAAGGTAGAGATGTTTTAAAGGGATACGATATTTTAACATTGATCTCATATTGATAGGGTGATGGTTTTATGCCAGATGCTTTATGGTTATCTTTAGCTGAATCTTTCTCTTCGTATATCAAAAGAGAATCCGACATTAAGCTTATTGAACAGGCTTATTTTTTGGCTAAGGAAAAACATGAAGGTCAAATGCGAAAAAGTGGAGAACCCTATATTACACATCCGATTGCAGTTGCAAAAATTATTGCAGATCTCCATGGAGGACCTGCAACCATTATTGCATCGTTATTACATGATACCGTTGAAGATACGACGTTATCGTTAAAAGAAGTGGACACTCTCTTTGGTAGTGATATTTCACAACTTGTTGATGGTGTGACAAAAATATCTAAATTATCCTTTAATGAAAAGGTTTCTCAAGCAGATAATCATCAAAAGATGTTACTGGCGATGGCAAAAGATATTCGTGTTGTCTTAATCAAGATTGCAGATAGACTTCATAATATTAGAACCTTAGAGTCCATGACACCAGAAAAGCAATATAAAATTGCAACTGAAACCTTAGAAATCTATGCTCCTTTAGCACATCGTCTTGGTATATTTAGAATCAAAGCGGAATTGGAAGATCGTTCTTTAAGATATACAGATCCTCCCATGTATTACCGTGTATCAAATATGATTCAAGCGAAAAAAGCTGAAAGAGAAGCATCGATTGATCAAGTCATTTCCAATATTAAAATATTATTTGATCAATCTGAACTCCACGATTTTGAAATCAAAGGACGTATTAAAAACATTTATTCCATCTATAAAAAGATGGTTAAAGATAGTAAACAGTTTGAAGATATTTATGATTTATTAGCCGTTAGAATCATCGTTGATCGCATTGAGACATGTTATCAAGCATTAGGTATTATTCATGCTAATTTCACGCCGATTCCAAGAAGATTTAAAGACTATATTGCTGTACCTAAACCGAATATGTATCAATCACTTCATACGACTGTTTTATCAGATGATGGTACACTTTTTGAAGTGCAGATTAGAACCCCAGAAATGGATCAAATCGCTGAGTTTGGTATTGCTGCCCACTGGGCATATAAAGAAAATAAAACATACTCTAAAGAAAAAGAACAATTTGAGATTGCTCAAAAACTCAAATGGTACGGTGAACTCTTAAAAATGAGTGAAGATATGGATGAAACTTCGGGTGGTGCTGAAGAATTTGTAGGTACCATTAAAGGTGACATTCTGGATGCTAATGTTTACGTCTTTACACCAAAGGGTGAAGTGATCGAGCTACCAAAAGGTGCAACACCGATTGATTTTGCGTACCGCATTCATACCGATGTTGGTAATAAGATGGTTGGCGCGATTGTTAATAACCGTATCGTCACCTTAGATTATGAATTAAATACAGGAGATATTGTGAGTGTTAAGATTAATAAAAACTCACAAGGTCCGAGCGAAGACTGGTTGAAAATTGCAAAATCAGCACACGCAAAACATAAAATTAAAGGATTTTTAAATAAACTCAATAAAGATTCGATTTCACAAATGGGTAAAGATGCGCTTGAACGTGAATTTCAAGCGAACAAAATTAATGAATCTGTTGATGACGCGTTTGTTAAAAAGCATTTTGAAAAGAATATGATTTTAACCGTTCAAGACATGTATCTTGAAATTGGTAAAGGAAATCTATCGCCAAAGACAGTCGTCAATAAATTCCTTGGATTAGAAACTGATCCACAAGTCTTATTGCAACGCCAAATGGAAAAAGCTGCGAGACAGCTTACGACACACAGTGAAACTGGCGTTGTCATTGAAGGGTTATCATCACCTCAATTAAAACTGGCTAATTGCTGTCTACCTATTCCAGGAGATCCCATCATTGGTTATGTTTCAAAACAATCGGGGATTGTTATCCATGCAACATTTTGTCCAAATTGTAAACAATTTGAAGAAAATCGACTCATAGAAGCCTACTGGGCAACGGATATCACGCGTAAATACCCAACATGGATCAAAATTATTGGAAGTAACAAACCGACGCTATTAACTGAAGTCGTCACTGCAGTTAACGCATCTCAAATTGCGATTGCAGAAGTAAGTGCAATAACAACATCAACGTTAGAAATGATTATTAAGCTTAAGATTTCCATTTTAAATAGTTCACAACTTCAATCACTGATGGTCAATTTAAGAAAAGTGAGTGATGTATATAGTGTTGAGAGGGATTTTAAATGAGAGCAGTCGTTCAACGTGTCAAAGAAGCTAGTGTTAAGATTGATGGAAAAGTCGTTGGAAGTATTGATCAGGGATATCTTATTTACTTAGGTGTTCATGTGAGTGATACCATAGACATTGCATCAAAGATGGCTCAAAAAATTCATGCTTTACGCATTTTTGAAGATGAGCAAGGCAAAATGAATTTATCGATATCGCAAGTTCATGGAAAAATCTTACTTATTTCTCAGTTTACACTTTATGGTGATCCTAAAGGAAATAATCGCCCGTCTTTCATAGAAGCAGCAAGACCAGAACTCGCTGAACCACTTTATGAACATGTATTTCATGCATTAAGTCAGGATCATCATGTTGAGCGGGGTATCTTTGGAGCTGATATGAAGGTTTCATCAGTTAACGATGGTCCAGTGACAATCATCATTGAATTTTGATTGACAAAATCGTATATTTACTGTATCATGATACTGTAATTCAATCGTCTGTGAAAAAGGAGATCCGCTATGGATTTGTGACACCTTTGGAGACAAAAGCAAGTCAATGAGGGCTAGAGCAATCTAGAACTAAGGTGGTACCGCGTAGCTATTACGTCCTTAGATATGTTTAAGGACGTTTTTATTTTATAAGGAGGTAGGCTTTTGAAACCTTACAAAAAGATGCCTGTGATTACATTTGATCACTTTCAACTGAGAACCATCACCAAAAAAGATTATAAAGATATGTTTGATTATGGCAAAGATGAAGAAGTGACTTCCTTTTTATCGTGGGGGCCATTTACATCACCGGTTGAAGCTAAACAAGCGATAAAAACGATTTTTTATCCAAGAATTCATAAAAGTTTACCCCGAGGTTACGCCATCATTGATTTAGAAAAACATAAAATGATTGGTACCATTGATTTTCATACGAAACCTAAAGATAAAAACGGTGCTGAAGTAGGTTATGTCATCGCAAAATCCTATTGGGGACAAGGTCTTATGACGAAAGCACTCTCACATCTTGTTGATGTTGGATTTAACCATTTAGGATATGATGTGATCTATGTCAGACACTTATCTAAAAATATCGCAAGTCAAAAAGTTATTTTAAAAAACAAGTTTAAACTGATTAAATCAGAACCAACTATCTTAGAAAAAAAACATGAACAGATTTCAGATTTCATGTTAACTTATGAGCTCACAAAGGAGAAATATCATGCAAATCAACAAAGTTAAAGGAACATACGACGTACTACCAACTGAATCTTACCGCTGGCACGCATTAGAAGAAAAAATTCATTCCATTTTAAAACTGTATAACATTAAAGAAATGCGTACACCGATTATGGAATATAGCGAAGTTTTTCATCGTCAAAGTGAGTTATCTGATATGGTGACGAAAGAGACTTATGATTTTGATGATCGTGGTGAAAGAAGATTAACACTTCGTCCTGAAGGGACTGCAGGTGTGATCAGAAGTTATGTTGAAAACAAACTTTATGCATCTCAAGAACTTGAAAAAGTTTATTATATTGGACCTAACTTTCGATATGAAAGACCTCAAAAAGGTAGATATCGTCAGTTTTACCAGTTTGGTGTAGAAGCTATCGGGACTGTCGATCCAGCACTTGATGCAGAAATGATTATGTTGGCTTATGATTTTATTAAGCGTTTAGGCTTAAAAGGCGTAAGCGTAAAGATAAATTCACTGGGTGATGATGAATCAAGAAGAGCCTATCAAGAAGCTTTGACAAAACATTTTGAACCACATCATGACACGTTGTGTGATGATTGTAAAGCAAGACTTATTAAAAACCCACTACGTATTTTAGACTGTAAAATAGATCAAAAACATGAAGCAGTCATGCACGCACCAACACCTCAAGACTATTTAAATGAGTTTTCAAGAGCGTACTTTAATCAGGTGCTAGCGCATTTAAATGCCAGCCAAATCAAGTATCAGATTTCTCCAAAACTTGTTAGAGGACTTGATTATTACAGTCATACTGTCTTTGAAATTGAAGCGGATATTGAAGGTTTCGGTGCACAAAACGTTTTAGGTGGCGGAGGTCGCTATCAAAAATTAGTTTCTGAACTAGGTGGACCAGAACTGGGAGGTATTGGATTTGCGTGTGGTATGGAAAGATTACTTTTAGCACTCGATGCTGAAAACATTGAACTTGCCAAAGCAGATCAATTAGATGCTTATGTCATCGTGATGGGTGAAGAACTTAGAATCACAGGATCAAAAATCTTATTTGATTTAAGACAATCTAATTTGATTGCTGATATGAACTATACGAAAAAAGCATTTAAAGGGCAGTTAAAACAAGCCCTACGCCTAGATGCTAAGTATTTAATTATCTTAGGTGAAGAAGAATTTAAAAAAGGCGTTGTCGGTATTAAGAACACGAAAACAGAAATACAAGAAGAAGTGCCTTTAAGAAATATTACAATGTATATCAAAGAAAATGGTGAAAAATAACATGCAAACATACACACATCATAATAATGAATTATCGATGGCTCATCTTGGAAATGAAGTTTATTTAAAAGGTTGGGCAGCGAAAGTAAGAAATCTCGGTGGTCTTATTTTTATTGATTTAAGAGATAGAAAAGGGGTCACACAACTCGTTGTTAAACCTGAAAATCCTTTTTATGAGCTTGCGTTAAAGATTCGTAACGAATATGTTATAGAAGCTAAAGGGATTGTTATTGAAAGAGAAAGTAAAAATAAACAACTACATACGGGTGAAATCGAAGTTGATGTCAAAGAGCTCATTTTATTAAACTCTGCAGAAACACCACCCATTACCATCAGCGATAACACGGACGCTTTAGAAGATACTAGACTTAAGTATCGTTATCTTGATTTACGCCGTCCTGTGATGCAAAACTATTTGATCAAGCGTCATCAAATTACACAAGCGATTCGTCAAGTGCTCGTTGATGAAGGCTTTTTAGAACTTGAAACACCTATTTTAGGGAAATCCACACCTGAAGGAGCAAGAGACTACTTAGTGCCTTCACGTTTATATCCAGGGACTTTTTATGCGCTTCCTCAGTCACCACAAATATATAAACAACTATTCATGGTTGCTGGTTTAGAGCGTTATTTCCAAGTGGCACGTTGTTTTAGAGATGAAGATTTACGTGCTGACCGTCAACCTGAGTTTACACAAATCGATATTGAAGCATCGTTTGTTGATATGGATGATATTCAAGCAATCATCGAAAAGATCATGGTTAAAACGTTTAAAAAAGTGTTAAATACGGATATTCAAACACCATTCTTAAAAATGAGTTATCAAGAGGCGATGGAAAAGTATGGTAGCGATAAACCTGATATGCGCTATGAACTTTTAATTCAAGATTATAACGACGTCTTTAAAACGATTGATCTACCTTTATTTAAAGGGAAATCTCATGTCAGAGGACTACTTTTCGAACAAGGACAAACAATCACACGTAAGCGTATTGATCAATACACGGAAGTTGTTAAGAAAAACCATGGTGACATGCTTGCCTATATCCGTATGCAAGATGGTCAAATCACAGGTTCGATTGCGAAATTTCTAACTGAAGAACAAGTGAAGTCACTTAAACTCAGTGAAGGTTCTATTTTATTCTTAGTTGCAGGTGAATTTGAACCTGTTTCTCAAGCATTAGGTGCGCTACGTATTGAGATTGCAAATGAGTTTAAACTGATTGATGAAAATGCCTTTAAGTTCTTATGGGTTGTCGATTGGCCACTTTTAGAGTATAGTGAAGAAGAAAAGCGTTTTTATGCAAAACACCATCCATTTACAGCACCAGTCGATGCGAAAATTTTAAAAGATGATCCGAAAAATGCCATGGCGAAAGCTTATGACATCGTATTAAATGGTTATGAAATTGGTGGTGGATCGATTCGTATCCATAGCCAAGAAGTACAACGTTTAATGTTTGATACACTTGGTTTATCTCAAGAAGATATTACCAATCGCTTTGGATTCTTTGTTGATGCATTAAAATATGGAACACCTCCACATGGTGGACTTGCACTTGGTTTGGACCGTGTTGTGATGTTGATGACAAAAACAGCAAACATCAAAGATGTTGTTGCATTCCCTAAAACACAAAGTGCCAAAGATATGATGATGCAGGCACCCAGTGATGTTGATCAAAAACAATTAGATGAACTCATGATAAAGGTAGGTAAATAGTATGAAGAAAATTACATTAGCAGGAGGATGTTTTTGGGGTGTTGAAGGTTATTTCGATCAACTTAAAGGCGTTCTAGATACAACCGTTGGTTATATCGATGGCAATAAAAAAAATCCAACCTATAAAGAAGTATGTTCCGGTGCTGCAACACATGCGGAAGCCATGGAAGTTTTTTATGATGAAAACGTCATTAAACTTGACATGGTTTTAGAACATTTTTTTAGAATTATTGATCCTTTTTCAAGAAACCGTCAAGGTCATGACATTGGAAGACAATATCGTACGGGTATTTACTACGATGTTGAAGAAGATAAAGAAAAAGTATTATCCTTTATGCAAAACATGTTTGGTCCAGACTTAAAACGTGTTCAAACTGAAGTGAAACAAAACCTCGATTTTGAAGCTGCAGAAACATACCATCAAGATTATTTAAAGAAGAATCCAGGCGGCTACTGTCATGTTGATTTAAATTTGGCAAAACCTGAGGAGAAAAAATAATGCGTCAAGACTATATTTCATGGGATCAGTATTTCATGGGGGTTGCGAAACTATCTGCACTGCGCAGTAAAGACCCCTCAACACAGGTTGGAGCATGTATCATTAATCAAGATCGTCGTATCGTGGGTATTGGGTATAATGGACTTCCTCAAGGTTGTGATGACCATGCTTTTCCATGGGGTAATGAAGGTGAATACACTGAAACGAAATATCCTTATGTTGTTCATGCTGAAGCGAATGCTATTTTAAATGCGACAACTAACTTAAAAGGTGCTTCGATTTATGTGACCTTATTTCCATGTAATGAATGTACAAAACTCATTATTCAAAGCGGTATTAAAGAGATTGTGTTTGAATCCAATAAATACCAACACACCAAAGAACATCAAGCTGCAATCAAGATGTTAAATGCTGCCAATGTATCCTATCGAAAGATTGAAGTTGGAGAATTAACATATGTTAACCTTACTTAAACGATTTAAAAAACTGCTTATTGTTTTAAGTTTTCCTTATCTGTATGTTCTATTTTTACTGGTTGCACCTACAAACCAGCAAATCTTAGCTCCAGGTGGTTTAACTCCAGTTTATGAAACAGTTGAAATTGAAGGCATTACGATGTCTTCACAATTTCATACAATTTATGTCTATAATTACTATCCAATGACGCCTTTTCAAGGGTTTTTAGCGAGTTTAGGTGATCGTATGGATGTTTATCCTCTATCTGTTAGAGATAAAGATACTTCATGGCGTGATGAGTATTTGGCGGGTCAAGTGTCTAAATTGTCGAGTTTACAAATATCGGTGATTAAGGCATATGAACTTGCAAGTATAGAAGATGATAAGATTGCTATAACCCATCACTTTGAGGGATTAATGATTTCTTACCGCCCAAGCCGAATCAAAGAGTTACAAATTGGAGATATCGTTTTAAGTATCAATGGTGAAAACTATAGTGATCATGATGAGTTAGGTTTTACTGAACTTGCGAAAGCAAGAGAAGCAACACTACTGATCAAACGTGTTCAAGAGAACGAAGTGAGTTATCATGAAGTGAGTTATGTACTTGATGATGATGAACCAGGTTTACGTTATTATCCAAATTATGTGATTGAACAAGCAACACCTTCATTTACACTACCCGGTCTAGATTCAGTTGTAGGTGGTCCAAGTGGAGGTATGATTCAAACACTTAGTATTTATGTAAGTTTACTTAAACTAAACATTGGTGATATCAAAATTGCGGGTACAGGAACCATTTTGATGTCAGGAAATGTTGGATTAATCGGCGGTATTAGACAGAAAATTTACACTGCAATTGATCAAGATGTGGATCTATTTTTCATTCCAAAGGCTCATTTAGAAGATATAGATGACATGAATTATCCCTTTGATTTGATTGCTGTTGAGACTATTGAACAGGCGGTAAATGCTCTTTATGAAGCCATCAATTAACGGTTTTTTTCAGTTTTTTTATCGGTATAAAAAACTACTTAAATTAATTGAAAAACAGATTACGATGTCTAGTGCTGTAAAATCTGTTATTGGTGCTCTTTTCCTCAGCGTATTTGTACTTGGTTTACCAGTCTTAGTCATTGTAAATATGTTTATAATTGCTAAACTTACATTATTTTTAGCTATTTTGTTGGTTCTTATTGTTATGGTTTGGCCATATCTTTATTATGCGTTTTATTACACATTACTAAAAAACTATCACGAAAAATTAAATGAAATCAACACAAAAATACCTTATATGGTAGAAAGTACGATTATTTCTGTCGTACTTATGGTGATTGGTATCATCGTTTTATCTGTGATATTCTAGGAGATTATGATGCTTATTAGTGCGATTATTATCGTTTTAACATTGCTTTTTGACCAAATAACTAAATACATCGCGAGTACAAATTTACCCTTAAATGGAGCTAATGTGACGTGGATTCCAGGTTTATTTGAAGTTTCATATCATCAAAACCCAGGGATGTCATTTGGTGCCCTTGAGGGACAACAATTTTTATTTATGGTTGCGACCATCATTGCTCTAGGTATTTTTGGTTACTTATTTTTATCAACAGACTATAAAACTAAAAAAGTATATAGTATTTCAATCGCACTGTTTATTGCAGGTACACTTGGAAATGCGATTGATCGTGCACTCTATGGTTATGTGATCGATTTCATGCATTTTCCGTTTTTGGATTACATTTTAGGAAATTCAAATTTCTATAATAATTGGGCAGACATGTATTTAAGTGCTGCCATTGTATTATTTTCAATAGATTTATTTATCTTTGATGAAAAAAGAAAGAAGGCATTAAAGAAACATGAAGAAACAGTACAAAGTTGACCAAGAACACGCTCAGAAGCGTCTTGATCAAGTCGTTCAAATGCTTTTTTTTGAGGAACAAAGCAGAAGTTTTGTTCAAAAACTAATTAAAGATGGCATCTGTAAAGTTAACAATGAAGTGGTCAAAACGGGGTACACATTAAAACTCGGTGATATCATTGAGGTTGAAGAAAGACAAGAAAAGAAGTTGGATCTAGAAGCAGTTGATTTAAAACTTGATATCGTCTATGAAGATGATGATCTTTTAGTGATCAATAAACCGCAAGGTTTAGTTGTTCATCCTGCATCAAGTTATCATGAACCGACGTTAGTGCACGGACTTTTACATCAAGTTGATGAGTTATCAACAATTAATGGTGTCGTAAGACCAGGTATCGTTCACCGAATTGATAAAGATACTTCAGGGTTACTTGTGGTTGCTAAAACCGATGTTAGCCATCAATTTTTATCAAGTGAGCTTCAAGATCACCTGATTAATCGTATTTATATCGCTTTAGTCTATGGCGATTTTAAAGAAACTGAAGGCACCATTAATGCACCGATCGCAAGACATCCGAAAAATAGACTAAAGATGGATGTGATTGCAACGGGTAAATCTGCAAGAACCAAGTTTAAAGTTTTAGAACGTTTTGGTGAGTTCACACTTCTGCAATGTGAGCTAGAAACGGGTAGAACACATCAAATTCGTGTTCACATGGCTTTCATACATCATCCCGTGGTTGGTGATCCAATCTATGGACCTAAAGAAGTGATTGGAAAAGATGGACAATTTTTACATGCAAAAACATTATCGTTTATGCATCCAACAAAAAAGGAGCAGATGACATTTCATGCCGATCTACCCCAAAACTTTTTAGATTTTCTAGAAGAACTTAGGAAAAATTCTGTTTCGTAACGTTCTTATAATTTAATTTAGCAATATGTGCAAGAGTTGGTTGACCTTTGAGTTCAACCACTTTTTTTAATTGCTCATCGACTTCTTTGCTAGCGCCTTTTAATAATTCTATGCCTAGCTTTTCACTATACTCAGACATTTTCACTAAGAATGCATAGCGCGCGATGATGGAAGCAGCAGCAACACTTAAATGAACTTGTTCTGCTTTGGTATGAAACTCGATGTCTCTATAAATAAGCGTTTCTTCTTTAATATAATTAAAGTATAATTGAGGTGTGCAAAACTGGTCTAAAATGACAGGAACTTGATGATCAAGTTTGGACGTTGTTTTAATAATCCCTTGATTATGTAATAATGCCTTAATCTTATTTAAGTTATAACCTTTTGAAGCGAGCTCGTTATACTTTTTAGGTGGCAAAATCAGTAATGAATGGGTGATTCGTTTAGCAATTTTTGGTGCAATTTGAGCAATACTCTTATCATTCATATTTTTAGAATCTCTGACATTAAGGGATTCTAAAAATGCAATGTCTTGAACATCTACATAAGCAGAACAAACGACGATTGGACCAAACACATCACCTGTGCCAACCTCATCTGAACCAATGGCTGCATAGTCTTCACGACCTAAATGTTTTTTAATCGAAATAAGTTCATGTGTAATCTCTTTACCCTGAAGTAACACTTTACCTGTTTTATATGCTAAAATATCTATAGCATTATGCGATGCATGAAAAAGCAGGTAAGGATTATCATCCTTAACCACATGGTATTGGTAAACACGATGAAGTTGTTCGAGTTCTTGATCAGTAACGCTAATCGTGTAATATTTCACAAGCAGTTCTCCTTAACAAATATATTATATCACAAAAAATGAAAAAAAGGTGTTACTTATGCGATTTATGACAAAACCCTTAGAACTACATCTGATCTTAGATCGAGTTGCATCACGTGCAAAATCGATGACGATCAAAGAAGAGATATTAAACCTTGAACCTTCGGTAGACGTTGATTTTATTGAACGTCAACTAAGTGAAGTCAGTGACATGACATCACTCGTTGAAAGACAAGGTGTTTTACCGCTCATCGAAGATTATGATATTCATGAACTTATTCAGTATGCTGGACTTGATCGTACACTCACCATCACTGATTTACTCTACATCAGACTTTTTTTAATCATGGAAAGAGATGTCCTGCGTTATAAAAAAGAAGCAGAAAAAAATAGAATTTCGTTTGGTTTTATGAAGACATATTTCGAATCATTACACCATCATGATCAACTACTATCGTATTTAGAATCTAAAATGGATCCCGATGGACAAATCCTAGATGATGCAACACCAGAACTTTTACGTATTCGTAAAGAGATGCATAAACTCGAAAAACAAATACAAGATAAATTACAAAAATTGTTAGTTGATTATAGTAGTTACTTAAATGAATTCGTGATTGTTATGCGTAACGATCGTTTTTGTATTCCAGTTAAAGATGCATTTAAAAATAAACTTAAAGGTATTATTCATGATGTTTCATCATCCAAACAAACAGTTTATATTGAACCAGAAGCAACCAGACAACTGACTGCCGAAAGAGAATCACTACTTGTCTTAGAGCAAAAAGAGATTGAACGCATTATTTATATGATGTCAGAAGAAGTACATCAGGCTAAAGAGTCATTAAAAGACAATCTTGATTTATTTCTTGTTTTAGATTTTACACAAGCTAAAGCACTTTATGCAAAAGAATTAAATGCAAATAAGCCTTTGATCAACCAAGAAGGGCGTTTATCTTTAATCAATGCTAAACATCCCCTGCTTGATCAACATAGTGCAGTACCGATTCATGTAGAGTTAAACGATGATATCAGAACACTACTGATTACAGGTCCGAATACAGGTGGTAAAACAGTCGCATTAAAAACAGTGGGATTACTCACACTTATGATTCAAGTTGGACTCTTAATTCCAGCATCTGAGATGAGTCAAATCGCTATTTTTGACCAAGTTTTCGCTGATATTGGTGATGAACAGTCCATTTTACAATCACTTTCAACCTTTTCTTCTCATCTAACCAAAATCATTTCGATGATTAAAGATGTGAAAGATAACTCGCTAGTCCTTCTTGATGAACTTGGTAGTGGTACAGATCCTAACGAAGGTGTTTCTTTAGCCATGGCGATTATTAATGAATTAACACAGTCAAACATCCGTATGATGGTTACAACACACTATTCGGAGTTGAAAAGTTTCGCATATGAAAAATCACATATGGCAACAGCCTCTGTTGCCTTTGATAAGAAGACTTTAAAACCTCTTTATTACTTACAAATGGGTACTACAGGCTCATCGCACGCTTTTTTAATTGCCAGACGACTTGGGCTTCAAGAAGAAGTGGTTAAGAACGCAGAGACGATTTATGAAGGTAGACAAACAGATTTAGCGAAGATCATGGAAAAACTCAATGATGAAATGCTCTACTTAGAAAAAGAAAAAGAAAGAGTAGCAAAAGAGTTTGAAGTTGCGCATCAGGAAAAAAGAGAGTACAGATTAGCTAAAGAAAAACTACTCAGAGAACAAGATGCTGTTATTTTAAAAGTCAAAGAAAAAGAAGAGATGAAGTGGCAGCAACTCAAAGAAGAAGTGATCGATGTATTAAAAGAACTTCAAACGAAAAAAACGATCAGTAATCCAGAACTTGCATCCATCAAATTCCAATTAAACCAAACCATAGCGCATGAAAATGATTTAAAAATCACAGATGATGTTGAGGTTGGTGATGATGTTTTTATCACCAGTTATCAACAATATGGTAAAGTTAAGTCGATCAAAGATGAAGATGTCAGAGTTGTTTTTGGCAAATTTGATTTAATTTTCAAGAAATCAGACCTTCGTAAAGAGCAACCTCAAAAAAATGCACAAAAAATCGTTCGTCCGAAAAAATCAGAAGAGTCAACAGAACCTGCAAGAAAAGGTAATTTAGAACTTGATTTAAGAGGATATCGTTTTGAAGAAGTGAAGGAAGCGATGGATCAAGCGATCGATCGCGCCATGTTATCAGGTCTTCAAACGATGCGTATTATTCACGGTTTTGGTAGTGGTGCAGTTAGAAAAGCTGTTCATGATTACATTAGACAATCACCCTATATTACCTCACATCGTTATGGTGGTGAAGGTGAAGGACTCAATGGTGTAACCATTATTACATTGAAATAGAAGCGAACCCCTTGAAAATATAGAAAATAAAATATATAATAGAAAGTGAAAAATAATTAAGAAATGAGGAAAATTTAATGATTGACTATCAAGGACAAAATTATCAAGACGTGATTGGCCAACAAGGATTAGTAGTTGTACAATACTTTGCTACATGGTGTGGACCATGTAAGATGTTAAAGCCAGTGTTAGAACAAATCAGCACTGAAATGAATGATACTAAGTTCTTCCGTGTTGACATTGACCTCTTCAGAAATCAAGCTATTGAAGCAGGTATCAGAAGCGTTCCAACTGTTGTACTTTACAAAGACGGGGAAGAAGTAGACCGCCAATCAGGTTATCAACCAAAAGAACGCATCCAATCTTGGATGAATCAGTTCAAATAATCTAAGCACGCAAGTGCTTTTTTTACTTAATAGGGAATTCTATTTTCCAATCCAAAAATCGTTATAGACAAAAGACCCACAGTGATGTGAGTGAATGAAATGATGATTGAAACAACTATCTAAAAACCTTCAAGGTTTGTTTAT